>Ga0302347_1000005_pt1 | contig 705882 bp, 612 predicted proteins | sample PhyWR1_FD_202178 | JGI IMG/M metagenome (GOLD analysis project Ga0302347, IMG submission 202178) | Leaf surface microbial communities from wheat plants in UC Gill Tract Community Farm, Albany, California, United States - DLSL W.R1 (v2)... | ecosystem: Host-associated > Plants > Phyllosphere >... | reverse complement strand
CAAGTCTTTTGCACTTTTATTTTAACAAAAGGTGCTTTCTAAGCATCCTGGGGCACTCAGCGCCTTTTAAATCAGGGAATTAAAAAGTACAAAAAAGTCAAACATTTTTTGGGGATTGCGTGTAAAGACCGGGCATTGGTGGTAGTGGAGGCGGAAATAGGGATTGCAAGGAGGTATTTTGGGTGAAAGGGTGTCGGTATGCAGGAGTGGTGACCGGGCGAAACTGTGGTCAAAAAGGCTTGATAAATGTGAATTAAGCCTTGAATGCCGGCATTTTTCTTTTACAAGAATCGTTTTTAGATCGAAATATGAAGTGTTCTCCTATTCTACCGGCAATATATCACATGATAACTTCGATCCTAGCCGCTACATTTGAGTATCTAATTATTATACCCACCACCTAGATAAAATCTTTCTTATAGTACCGGCTACATATAATACTGCAGTATCATAACGGCTACATGCATACGGAGTATCTTTCTATCATTCTTTTAATACATCTATCGCAAGTAGCCTAATGTCCGGGACAAAGCTCTTCAAGCCAGACATGCTGCTCTGCTAAAAACAGAAGCATACTTAAGCAAAAAAAGAGAACCGCTATTTGCAATTCTCTTTTTATTATGACGTCCTGTATTTAAAAGATGCAGATCCGATATACTCTCATACTCCTATCATTGTTTAACGAAATCCTCTTGCTATCTAAAAATAGCAGGGCTTATTATTCTCCCGGATTCCTGACAGTGCTTAAAGCAATCCTCTTGCTACTCAAAGAAGCGAGGTTTAATATTCTCCAGTCGACAGCATCACCAGCGTACACCCTTCTACGGTCTCGATGCCCCGCTCTCTGGCCATGGCTTCCAGCTCATCATTCTCCGTACCTGGATTGAAGATGATCCTCTTTGGATTCGTCCCCAAAATATAATCATACAGAGGTGGCTGATTACGGGTACCCACATATAAGGTGACTGTATCGATGTCGGGATGAAGATCTTTCGCCTCTTCAATAGGAACTCCTGCCACCTCTCCTTTCTTGATACCCACGTTCACAATCTCATGGCCGTATCTGACCAGCTTATTTGATGCGAGATACGCGTAACGACTCGAGTCAGGCGTAGCTCCTAATACTAATGTCTTTTTCATCGTTATATATTTTTAAGGGAAACATACACTTCTTCCCCATTACCTATTTAAACATCTCATAAACTGCATCTGCACAATTCATGCCATCTATCGCCGCGGAAACAATCCCTCCGGCATAACCTGCTCCTTCACCGCAGGGGAACAATCCCACGGCATCAGGATGCTGAAGGCTCTCCTTATCTCTGGGGATACGGACGGGCGAAGAAGTACGTGACTCCACACCTACCAGAAGCGCTTCATTCGTGAAATAGCCTTTCATCTTTTTACCGAATGCAGGCAGCGCCTTTTTTAAGCGGGAATAAACCAGCTCCGGAAGTACTTCAGAGAGGTCGGCACTCCGGGTTCCGGGAAGGTAGGAGTTTGCTGAAAGGTCCATCGATACCCTTCCCTCGGCGAAGTCGACCATGCGCTGCGCTGGGGCAACGAGGCCTCCTCCTCCGGCTTGCCAGGCCCTCTTCTCGGCTTCCGCCTGAAAAGCGAGCAGCCTGAAGGGATCCTCCGGAGATCCGGGTACGTCTTCCAGGTTGATCTGAACCACCGTTCCTGAATTAGCGAAAGGGTTGTTACGCTTGGACGGCGACCAGCCATTTACCACAATTTCGTTGAAGTCTGTTGAGCAGGGGGCGATGATTCCTCCGGGACACATACAGAAGGAGAAAACACCGCGATCATCTACCTGCTCCACCAGACTGTAGTATGAAGGCGGCAGGTTCGGATCGCGCACCAGGCAATGATATTGCGCCTGGTCAATCAGCTGCTGCGGGTGTTCAATACGGACACCCAGTGCAAAAGGCTTGGCCTCGATCTGCAGGTCATGCTCCCGCAACAAGTAGTAGATATCGCGGGCCGAGTGACCTGTTGCCAGGATCAGGGCATCTGCTTCAAAGGTGTTCCCTTCTGCAGTTCTGACTCCTTTTATATGGCCGCCTTTCAAGATCAGGCCGGTAACCTTTGTATCAAAATGGATCTCGCCACCCGCATTCAGTATCGTCTCGCGCATGGCGGTGATGATCTGCGGTAATTTATTGGTACCGATATGCGGACGGGCATCTACCAGAATATCCTCGGTGGCTCCATGAGCGACAAAGGCTTTCAGCACATACTGCACATCGCCACGCTTATTGGACCGCGTATACAGCTTTCCGTCTGAATAGGTTCCAGCACCGCCTTCGCCAAAGCAATAGTTAGATTCGGGATTGATCAGTCCCTCCTTATTAATGGCTGCTAAATCGCGACGTCTTTGTTTCACATCCTTCCCCCGTTCGATCAGCACCGGTTTCATACCAAGCTCAATGCAGCGTAAAGCCGCGAAGAGACCTGCGGGACCTGCCCCAACGATGAGAACTGGTTTTTTGTCGCTGACATTCGGGTACTCTACTGAAAAAACTTCAGGTACGGGCACTTCTTCCAGGTAAACATGCACCTTGAGGCGGTAGACCACTTGCCGGCCACGCGCATCGATAGACCGCTTGTGGATTTTGACGTGTTTAAGCTTGCTGGGATGGAGTTTAAGGGCAGTAGCAACTTTGTTATAGAGCACATCCTGATCTGCTGCTTCATGCGGAAGTAGCACAATTTCAATTTCTTTCATTGCAATATTGCCAGGTTTTTATCCCGGACAGTAACAAAGGTATGAATTTTGACGTCTAAGATCTGAATCAAATAATTTAACTTTAACATTATGAGAAAACTAGTTTATACAATTGCAGGTTTATTTGCAGTCCTTTCATTTTCATCATGCGGCTATAACAGCATGGTTCAGTTAGACGAGCAGGTACAGTCTCAGTGGGCACAGGTACAAAACGTGTATCAAAGACGTGCAGACCTGATTCCTAATTTGGTCAATACCGTTAAGGGAGCTGCCAACTTCGAAAAGGAGACCCTGACCCAGGTTGTGGAAGCCCGCGCGAAAGCGACATCTGTAAACGTAGACCCGGATAAGCTGACTCCAGAGAATATAGAAAAGTTTCAGGCTGCACAGGGACAGCTTAGCTCAGCTATCGGCCGTTTGCTGATGGTGACAGAGAACTATCCTGAGCTGAAGGCCAATGCGAACTTCCAGGAACTACAGGCTCAGATAGAAGGTACAGAAAACCGGATCACTGTTGAAAGACAGAAATTCAACGAGGTTACTCAGCAGTATAACTCTAAAATCAGAAGTTTCCCGAACAACATCACTTCCGGAATGTTTGGATTTGAAAAGAAGGGCTATTTCCAGGCTGAAGCAGGTACTGACAAGGCTCCTAAAGTAGAGTTTTAATACGCGCTATGAGCAAAAAACCAGACTTGTTTACGGATCTGGAACAAGAACAGATCCGTAAAGCTATTGAAGACGCAGAGAAGAACACATCCGGAGAAATCCGGATCTGTGCTGAGCGTAATTGTCCGGTACCGAGTGCATTTGATCGCGCGGCCAGCTACTTCTTGAAAATAGGAATGGACAAGACCTCTTTGAGAAACGGGGTGCTTATCTACATCGCAACTGACGATCATAAGTTTGCCATCATTGGTGATGAGGGCATCAACAGACAGGTGCCTGAGGATTTCTGGGATACGACGAAAGAACGGATGATCGGAAAATTCCGGACAGGCAGTCTGGCATCTGGCATCGTAGAAGGGATCACCGCGGCTGGCGAACAACTGCAGAAGCTCTTCCCCGTACAGGATGGCGACAAAAATGAATTGTCAGATGACATCTCTTACATCTGATAAGAGGGACGAACAACATGAATGTAAAACAAGGTATATTAATTGCACTGACCTTTATCTTAGTCAGCACAGGCCTTCGGGCTCAAGAGCTACCTCCCCGGTCTAACACGCTGGTGACTGACTATACCAATTCACTTTCTCCGGATCAGAAGGCGCAGCTTGAGCGTAAACTCGTTGCGTTTAACGACACTTCATCCACGCAAATTGCCGTGGTGTTGATCAAGTCGATCGGCGTCTATGACATCGCCGATTATACGGCGAGGCTGGCGGAGAGCTGGGGTGTTGGGCAGAAAGGAAAAAACAACGGGGTGGTGCTTCTGGCGGCGATTGCCGACAGGAAAGTAACCATACAGACCGGATATGGGGTCGAGGGTGCTCTCCCCGATGCAATAACCAAGCGGATTATTACCAATGAAATCAGACCGGCTTTTAAGCAGGGTGATTATTATAGCGGGCTTGACAGAGCAACTGATGCCATTATATCCTATACCAAGGGCGAGTATAAGGCAAACAAACCAAAGAAAAGAAAATCCGGGTCTTCGGGATTCCCCGTGGGGCTGGTGATCCTGATCGTCCTGATCGTTGCTGTAATTAGCAGACGAGGTGGCGGCGGTGGCGGCGGACGAGTAATCGGAAGTCGCGGGGGTGCAGACCTTCTATGGTGGACCATGCTCTCCGGAATGGCAGGTCGCGGCGGCGGCAGTGGCGGCGGCAGCTTCGGTGGAGGTGGATTTGGCGACGGAGGTGGTGGCTTCGGTGGATTTGGTGGTGGAAGCTTCGGTGGCGGTGGATCCAGCGGCGATTGGTAGATTTTCCCTGAAATAATTTAAACGAACATGATTAGAAAAGATTTTGTTGAGGCTGAGATCCAAAAGCTGGCGCAAGTGCTGGCCAAGATACTCGGTCTTAAAAATGATGGCAACGTAGACGAAGGGATAGATACAGCCTTCGCGGCACTATCTGAGTCCTTCGGCCTGAGCCGCGAAGATTTGGAACAAACTCCCGTAGAAGATTTCCAGGCGCACCTGGAGACGAAGGCATATTCCCCGGAAAAGCTGAACCTGATGGCTCAACTGATGTTTGAATCGGTATACCCTTTCCAGGAAGTTGACGAGACGTTTGTGATCCTCCATAAGACAGCTGCCATTTTGAACCTGTTAGAGACAGTTCATCATCAGCAGAGCTTTGAAAACATTGCCCGCAGAGAACAGATTAATACTTTCTTAAATAACAGACAGTATGAGTAACCTGAAGTGGGAGAAACTTTCGTCGCGCTACCTGGTGGAGGAAAGATGGGCGGTTCTGCGCGTGGATACTTGCAAAATGCCCGACGGAAAGATCATCGACGATTACTATGTACTCGAATATCCCGATTGGGCAAATGCCGTTGCCTTTACTGAAGACGGTCAGGTGATCCTGATCAGACAGTATCGCCACGGTGCTGAAGACGTGTTCCTGGAGCTTCCCGGCGGGTGTATCGACGACGGTGAATCGCCGGAAGATGCAGTCAGACGCGAGCTTCTGGAAGAAACCGGGTATGCATTTGATTCAATCGAAAAAGTCGGGGAGGTCTATGCTAATCCTTCAACAGCAGCGAATGTAACACACTGCTATGTTCTTCAGGGAGGCCGTAAAGTTCAGGAGCAGCATCTGGATGGTCGTGAAGAGATCGAGGTACTGACGGTCAGCGTTGCTGAGCTCAAGGAATTGGTGTTGAAGAACGAGATCAAGCAGGCCCTCCACGTGAGCAGTATTTTCTTTGCACTTGCAAAACTGGGGAAGCTCTAAAACTTCCCCTTGCGGCAACGACCGCATAAATTCTATACGTCTATCCCCTTATGATTAATTACAACCCAAAGGTTTGGTTTCCGTTTATCTTCAGATTCAACAAAACGGATACCCTCAGAACCTTACTCCCTCTGATGCTTATTGCGGGGGCCTACTCCTGGCTGGTTGCCTATCTGGAGCTTGAATATTTTGAGGTAGGAAAATCCAGCTTCATCAGTAACCTCGGCCTGATGCATAGTGTGCTGGGCTTCGTGATCTCCCTCCTGCTGGTTTTCAGAACAAACACCGCGTATGACCGCTGGTGGGAAGGCAGAAAACAACTGGGCGGCCTTACCAATGCCTCGCGTAACCTGGCGATCAAACTGCATAGCTTCCTGAAGGATGAGGAGGACAAGCGTTTCTTCAGACTGATGATCCCGAACTATGCTTTTGCCTTGAAGAACCATTTGCGCGAGAATGAAGACTATCATGAACTTGATCCGGTGCTTGACCTCAAGGCTCACCACCATCTGCCCAATCAGATCGCCACCAGGCTATATGAACGATTAAACAAGCTTTACGAAGCGCAGAAGATCAGCAGTGATCAGCTCTGGCTGCTGAATGAGGAGTTTAAGTCTCTTACCGATATCTGCGGAGCGTGCGAGCGCATTAAGAACACACCTATACCCTATACATATAGTGTATTTATCAAGAAGTTCATTTTTCTGTATGTCTTTACCCTGCCTTTTGGTTGGGTGAACAGCATCGGCTACCTGATCATTCCGGTGATCATGTTTATCCTGTATGCCTTCGCGAGTCTGGAGCTTATTGCAGAGGAGATCGAGAATCCTTTTGGCAGAGATGCCAACGATCTTCCGGTTGATCAGATATGCCAGAATATCCGGAAGCATGTGAGCGAGATTATATAGCGGAATTTGTGCGGACATAAAAAAGGCTATCTTTTAATTGAGATAGCCTTTTTTCTTTTGGTTAAGATAAGGTAAAAGTTTAGCTCATCTTTAATTTCTTTTGAATGTCCTGAACGTAGTTCTTGAACTTCTTGTCTGTGTCAATAAGATCTTCAACTGTCTGGCAAGCGTAGATCACGGTAGAGTGATCACGACCACCAAAGAACTGGCCGATAGACTTAAGTGACGTCTTTGTGTGACTCTTAGCAAGATACATTGATATCTGGCGTGCTTGTACAATTTCTCTCTTGCGTGTTTTGGACTTCACCATTTCAACAGGTACTTCGAAGTACTCACAAACAAGCTTCTGAATGTATTCCATGGAAATCTCCCTGGAGGTGTGCTTGATAAAGTTCTTTAACATAGACTTCGCCAATGCCAGGTCGATGTCTTTTTTGTTCAGCGTAGACTGTGCCAATAAAGATACCATGGCTCCTTCAAGCTCACGGACGTTATTGTCAATGTTATGTGCAACGTACTCAATTACCTCGCCCGGAAGCTCAATACCATCGGCATACATCTTCTTCTTGAGGATGGCCATACGGGTTTCCAGATCAGGAACCTGTAAATCTGCGGATAGTCCCCATTTGAAACGGCTTAACAAACGCTCTTCTAAACCTGCCAGATCTTTAGGCGCTTTATCAGAGGTCAGGATAACCTGTTTGCCCGACTGATGAAGGTGGTTAAAGATGTGGAAGAAGATATCCTGCGTTTTTTCCTTACCTGCAAAGTTATGCACGTCATCCATGATGATCACGTCCATTGCCTGATAGAAGTTCACGAAGTCATTGATGGTGTTGTTCTTCAATGAATCAACGAACTGCTGACAGAACTTCTCGCATGATACGTAGATAACTAATTTGTCGGGACTCGTTCTTTTAATTTCGTTCCCGATAGCCTGACCCAGGTGAGTCTTACCAAGACCAACACCTCCGTAAAGCAAGAGAGGGTTAAAAGACGTTCCTCCGGGTTTCGCCGCAACAGCAAACCCTGCTGAACGTGCAAGACGATTACAATCACCCTCGATAAAATTCTCGAAACAATAATTAGGATTGAGCTGAGGGTCTACCTGCAGTTTTTTGAGGCCAGGTATCACAAATGGATTCTTAATATCCTTGTTGAGGGTTACCGCTACGGGTATGGACTGATATTTTGCTTCAGATCCATTGCCTGTAGATGGCATGTTTGTCGTATAGGGCTTATTGCTTGACGACTTCTCAACAACGATGTTATACTCCAACCGGCCTTCATCACCAAGTTGCTTTTTTACGGTCTTCCGTAAAAGCCCAACATAGTGCTCTTCAAGCCATTCGTAAAAGAATAAGCTTGGCACTTGTATGGTAAGCACATTTCCCTCGAGACGCAATGCTTTTATTGGTTCGAACCAAGTCTTGTAGCTCTGTGTTGGAATATTGTCTTTTATGATCTGAAGACATTGATTCCAAACGTTCGTACCAGTTTTTTCCATGAAGCTTTTTCTTAATAATTTGATTTCCAGACAGTACGGCGAGGATTTTACTGGCCGCTTTGGAACATCGAATATTCGAAAAATTTCCTGCTTTAGGAACTAAAATTTGAAATATCCTTAACTGGCTCAACAGCAGAAGCATAGGCTATCCGGCCTGTTTTTTTACTTCCAAATTCAAAATCGAGCCTTCCCAGGTTGATTCCGGCGAAGCCAACCTGGTTAACGATGACACGTTTGCCCGCCTGATTTTTCAGCTCAGTAGGTGCCGGTAAAAAGGTGTGCGTATGCCCCCCGATGATCAGATCGGTGTGGTATGTACTGGCCGCCAGGACATGGTCAGAAACCTTGTTGTAGTCGTATTGATATCCGAGGTGAGACAGGCAGATCACGAGGTCGCACTTTTCGTCGTTCTTCAGGTAAGACTCGATCTTCAGAGCCGTCTTCACAGGGTCAAGATAGCGGGTGTTACCGTACTGCTGTTTGTTGACTAGTCCATCTAACTGGATGCCCAAGCCATAGACGCCGACCTTGATTCTACCCTTCTTGAAAATCTGATAGGGCTTTGTCTTACCGTGCAGAGGTGTATCGCTGAAGTCATAGTTGGCAACCAGGAAAGGAAAGTTGGCATGTGGCAGCTGCTTGAGGAAGCCTTCCACTCCGTTATCGAAATCATGGTTCCCCATGGTTCCGGCATCATAGCCCATCAAAGACATGAGCTTCAGTTCGGCCTCACCCCCATAGAAATTGAAATAGGGGGTTCCCTGGAATACGTCGCCGGCATCAAAGAGGAGCACGTGTTCCTCTTCTGCCCTGATCTTCTTAATCAGTGCGGCACGCGGTGCCACGCCTCCCATGCCTGCATAGCGAACATCGTCGGCCGGGAAAGGATCAATGCGGCTATGCACATCGTTCGTATGAAGGATGGTGAGCTTTTGAACGTCATCGGAAGCAAAGATCATTTGATAGTCTAAACCCAATGCAAGAACCGCCGACCCGGTCAGCGTATTCTTTATAAATTTCCGTCTGTTCATTTGCTCGTATCGTTATCGCTCTGTATTCTGTTATCGAGTTTGGAGGTGATAGTTTTACCTTGCGCCTGCTGCTCCTTTATATAGGCCAGAATGACGTCCCGTAGCTTCAGGGATGTATCTACTCTACCACTACCCCTTCTATATACCTCCGCCTTATCGCCTCCATTGGCCAGGTAATCGATAGTGAGTACCGTATAATCTTTTGAGGCGTCAAATGGGGCACCGTTAATTTGGATATCGGTAGCCTTACCGTTTTTGATTCTGAACTTGACTCCGGAGACCGGGTCGCCGTTCAGCGCGGCTATATAATTAAGAAGTTCCTGTACATCGGCCCCTTTCAGGGTTACTGCGACGAGCGCGTTCTCGAAAGGCATCAGCTCGTAAACCTTAAAGGCTTTAATAGGACCCGCAGCAATTGGGTTGCGGAGCCCGAAATAGTTGGTATGCACAAAGTCGAAGCTGATGTTCCGACGCTTGCCGGCATCATAGACAATATCCGCTACGAGATTGTTCAACAAGCCTTCCGGCTTCTTACGGTCCAGCTCGATAGCGGCCACCCCAATCACAGCGTTCATCTGCGAGTCGATACCCTTTTTATAAGGCTGATAGAAGGATAGTACCGCCGAGTCTACCGGCAGGTCCTTCACGGTGTACAAAGATGCATGAGAGGACGTCGGGTGTAGCTTCGGCGAACAAGCCGAAAGGCCGATCAGCAGTACAGGTAGCATTCTGCCTGCTTTCCTGCCGATGTATGATATTGCAGTATTCATGTTTGTAGCTTTTTAAAAGAGTTGCTGAACATCCCCTTTGATAACCTGTGCCGCAGAATCGTAAGGATTGCTTTCCAGGGAAGAAAGGTGATGAAGAATGAGCTTGCTTAGTTCTACCGGCGGAGCGTCTGCTGGGAGCGACTGTGCCGCATTGTTAATCAGCGCCAGTGTATCTTCCTTGATTTTAGCAAGCGTAGACCATGCCGATGAAGAGACATAGAGCTGCTGAGTGGTATTGTGCTGAAACTCCTCGCGGATCTCTGCTTTGAGCACCTGCTGGTATTCTGCCAGCGAGAGCCCCGAGGAGCTTACTCTTAAAAGGAGATTCAGAGGGTTGATACGGTCGACCAGCAGGATCAATCGTTCATAAGCCTGAAGTCGCAGGGGAAGCAAGGTGGCCTGACTGTCTTTCTTGAGATCGAGCAAGCGAATTTTGAGCTGCTGATCAAGATAGGGGCGGATAACCAGGTATGCGATGAAGAAAACGACGATTCCGGATAGGGAATACTTTACGATGTCGAGAAAAAAAAGGGAGATTAATGACATTCTGGATATTTGTTGTCATAGCGTCAAATCGCCTATAACCAAACAAAAATGGGTAAATTACCTTATATTTGTGTAAATAAAATGCAAGAAATGAGTATGGAGACTACATCACTTATACCGGTTTCTTTGACAGAAGGGGCGGCAAAGGAGCTTAGAAAACTGCAGCAGCAACAGGAGCTGGGCGATGAGTTCGGTTTGCGCATTGGTGTTGAGGGAGGCGGATGCTCGGGGATGAATTATATTCTGGGCTTTGATCAAAAGAAAGAAGGAGATCAGGAGTTTTTTCTTGATGGCATAAAAATATACATGCATAAAGCACACGGCCTCTATCTGGCAGGTATGCAAATTGACTTCCAGGACGGCTTGAACTCAAGAGGATTTACATTCAATAATCCTAACGCTTCAAGCACCTGCGGATGTGGTACATCATTCGCGGTGTAGCACTAAGGTTTTTAAACAAGAAGAGCGGTATCATGATGATGGTACCGCTCTTCTTATATATAGGGACTTCAATCCCGGGTGATGGCCCAGGCCTCCCTCCCTCTGCCTCTTATTTCTTTAAGTCAGACAAGAATTGCTCTGACTGCTTCAACACCCGGCCGTAAGCACTGTCAAGCTGGGAGATTTGTCTCTTCTGATCTTGAAAATAGACTACCGCATCTTCATTGGAACGGTCTGCAACGTCCGGTTCAAAGGCTCTCATCCAAACATTCATCTGCTCGTCGGCACTATCAAGACTCGCTTTCAGGACGCTTATCTGACGAGCAACCACTGCTGTATCCAAAGAAGGCTTCATTTGCTTCAGGCTATCCATGCTTCGGGAGAGTGTATCCAGCTTCATCCGGCTTCTGATCGCCTTCTCACTGTCGATCATGACGCTGTCATGCAGTTCAATGACCTCTTTCCGGACGTCCTTGTAGTCGGTGGACGAACCGCAAGCCTGTAACACAAGCGGTAAGCAGACCGCAAGGCTGTATCTGTTTATGTATTTCATCCTGGAGAATTTAACGGTATGAAGGTAAGAGGAACCTTTTGTATAAACAAGAAATGCGCAGTACTTCTGGTCTGCGCATTTCCTGCTATTTATCTTTAGGGCCGAGGCTCTGATCTTAGTAGCCAAGGTTCTGGCTGTACAAGCCCTGGCGAACATCCAGCTGTGATTGCGGAACGGGATAAATGATGTAATTTTTCACGAAAGCCTGCATCTGCTTCTGAACATCTTCAGTTGCAATCCATGCGGGGATTTTCGTTTCTACCAATCCGCTTCTGACCAGGTCATGCCATCTGCTGCCTTCGGCTGCGAACTCTTTTCTCCTCTCTTCCATGAGCTGAGGCAGGGTTACGTTTGCCACGGGTGCCAATCCTGCGCGCTGACGCACCTGGTTAACAATTGCATCTACTTCCGCCTGTGTCCCCGGAGCTCCATGGAGAATACACTCCGCCTTCATCATCAGGATGTCGGTATATCGCTGCACGATAAAATTGATTGGCCAGTCGAGACGGTTGTTGGTAGGCAGTTTCGTGATATCCACGTATTTCTTGAAGAAAGAGCGCGTTTCAGTCGAACCATTGAATGTATATCCGGTTTGGATAGAGAAGTTTCTGCGAATGTCGTTTGCCTCGTACGACTTGAGCAGGTCATTGGAGACCGGGCGAATGGTTAAGCCACCCTGCGTGGTTTTACCGAGCGACTGGAACCAGGTATCGGGTACCAGTACCCATGGGAACGTTGCTCCCAGTACCGGGTTGGAGCCGTTGATATACTGCACATCGAAAACCACTTCGGCATTCCCCTCGTTGGTATAAGAAAATATATTGGCATAGGCACTTGTAGCCGTACCTGCAGTAGTCAGAAAGCCATACTTTCCGCTGCCAATTATCTCGTTAAGCAGTGTTAATGCGTTACCCCATTCGTTTAAGCCTAAGCCGGGACCTTTAATTCCATAGTCTGGTCCTGAACGCGTCATATGCACCAGGGCAAGGAGTCCTTTGGCAGCGTACCTGGTGGCCCTGCCTTTGTCTCCACCTGTGTACTGTTCAGGCAGATTTTCCTGAGCAAACTGCAGGTCTGAAATAATAAAACTATAGACGTCGGCAACGGGACTTCTGGCAATCGTATTGGCTTCATCAGCTAATACCGCATGTTCAATAATAGGCACGTCTCCGAACCATCTCAGCAGATCGAAATAGAAGAATGCACGCAGGAACCGTGACTCTGCCTGCAGACGCGTTCTGAGATTTTGGTCTCCGATAACAGTTCCATTCTTTTCGATCTGATCAAGAACGGTATTGGCTTTAAATATGCCATTGAAGTTTTCAGACCAGGCTTCAGTGACATAGGGGTTGCTCGCAATGGTACGGTGAAAGCTGTTGATGCCTTCCCAGTCGCGCACACCACCATCAGATACCGCATACAGGTTGTCTGAACGGGTTTCAGAAAGATTTAACTGCCTGTCGGGATACGCCCTCAGGCTGGCATAGGTGGCATTAACCGCCTGCAGGAAATCGCTTTGTTTTTCATAGAACCGCGCTGAGGATGCGTCAGATATAGGTGCCTGGTCGAGCTCCTTTTCACAGGCCGCAAAAAGAAGTGAACATGATATAATAGTGGAAAAAATGATCTTTTTCATCGGGATATTTTTTGTTTTAAACAGAAGCAATCAGGAGCTTTTCATGGCTATTGCAAGTAAATGCTGCTGATGGTTTCATACGATTAGATAGATTAGAATGTGAAGTTTACACCAAAGATCAGCGACTTAGGCAAAGGAAGTCCGCCGTAATCTCCTGCTTCGGGGAATGAGGTACTTCCGCTCAGGTTGGTATTGGTTGCCTCAGGGTTGAAGCCACCTCCATAACTGTCGCGGCCAAAGAAGTTCTCTGCTGTTACATAGATCCTTGCTCCCTGAACCTGCTTCGCCTTGATCACTCTCCCCAGATCATATCCAAGGGTAATATTGCGCACTCTGAAATAATCAGAAGAATACAGCCAGTCGGTATTCTTGATGCGTCCGAAAGTGGAATAGGCCTTTCCTACTTCTCCATCGCCGGGATCCTCTGGAGAGCGCCATCTGTTAGCCCAGGTTCCCAGAACATTGTCGATTAGTCCGGTACCGGTTCTATTAACAGAACGCCCGAACAATGAGTAGATAGATCCTCCATTCTGTCCCTGAACAAGTACGCTGAGGTCGAAGCCTTTGTACCGGAAGTTATTGGTGATTCCCCATGAATAATCAGGGGTAGGATGCCCTACGATTACCCGGTCTTTCGCATCAATGACTCCATCACCGTTAGCATCCACATACTTGGGATCTCCTACGGTTTGTGATCCATATCTGGGGGCGTTCATGTCGATATCCTGCTGACTCAGGATTCCCTGCTGCTGCACCACGTAGATGCTATACATAGGCTCACCCACTTTCAGAATACTGTGCTCAATATCAAAAGAGGAAGGGATTAGTATCTGGCTCTGGCCTCCCGGCAGTGAAACAACCTTGTTGGTATTATGACTGATGTTTGCCGTTGTGCTCCACTGGAAGTCGCCCATCAGGTTCCTTGAGGTGATCTCGAACTCCCATCCCTGGTTCTTTACTTCGCCGGTATTGCCGAGCAAGGTAGAGAAACCGGTTGTTTGAGGGATCGGAATGTTCAGGAGCAGGTTGGAGTTGTTCTTCGAGTATACATCGAAAGCTCCGGTAATACGATTGCTGAACAATCCGAAGTCGAGACCTACGTCAAAGGTATTAGACACTTCCCAGGAAACGTCGGGGTTAACAATGCGGTTAGGTGCCTGGCCGATAACCGGAACGCCATTGAAGGTATAGTTGTAATTGGCCAGCGTGGCAATACCGCTATAGTCGCCTACATTATAGTTACCCGCTTTACCCCAGCTTGCCCTTAGCTTCAGGTCACTGATCGCCGTGACATCCTGCAGGAAATTTTCTTCAGAAATCCTCCATCCCAGGGAAGCAGAGGGGAACCATCCCCATTTGGTATTGGTACCGAACCGGGATGATCCGTCACGCCTGATACTGGCTGAAAACAGATACTTGCCGGCGTATGAATATTGCGCACGACCGAAATAGGAAAGCAATACGTTTTTTGACTCGGTGGTGCTGCCCGTAATGCCGGCAGCTTTATTCAATGTGGTGACTACATCGTTGGTAAAGCCACCGTTTGAATTGAACTCGCCGTTGTCAAATCTGTCTGAGTTATATGAAGCACCGGCCAAGAGAGAGAGGTCATGCACTTCATTGAACTGCTTGTTGTATGAGAGCGTGTTCTCATTAACGAAGGTCTGTCGCCTGTATGTGGAATAGCTCCCTGAAGTATTGGCTGTCAACTGCGACTCCCGGCTGGAAAGCGTACCTGTAATCGTGTAAGGGATATAGCGCTTGAAATTATTGTCTGTATGATCAAGGTTCAGTGTAGTCCGGAAATTCAGACCATCGATAATCTTGTACTCACCGAAAATGGTGGCAAGCGTACGGAAGCGCTTAGTCTGCGCAAAGGTGTTTTCGAGCTTGCCGATCGGACTGTTCGGCGAGGTGCTCCAACGATATTGTCCGTTCCTGCCGATGTTAGGGTATACGCCCATCGTATCTTCCTGAACGGGCGTCATACTGACCAGCTGGTGAAGAATATTATCCTTTCCTTCCACTCCCGGATCGTCAGTAATGGAGTACGTAGGTGATAGATTAAGTCCGAACTTCAGCTTGCTGTTCGCATTTACTTCTACATTCGCTCTGGCAGAATAAGACCGGTAGCCCATTTCTTTAACCATGCCTTCCTGGTCGGTCAGGTTACCTGACACGAAATAGTTGACCACGTCTGTGGCTCCGCTGGCAGACAGCTGATAGTTCTGCGTGATGCCTCGCTGAAAAGCCTCATCCTGCCAGTCTATAATGCGCAATCCAGGATAGCCCGACTGCTTCCATCTATCATCAATCATGTAAGAAGTATTCACATCATTCGGGCCCAGCTGCTTATCTGCTGCAAGTCCAGAGTTTAGGATCTGTCTTCTTTCTGCTGTGGTCTGAGCAGCGGTTCTTCCGGTTCCTGAAGCGACCCACTGCGCGTCGACCACTTCAATAGCGCGGTCAATCCATTCCTCACCGGTCAGCATATCCAGCTTCTTACTGCGTTCCACGGTACCCCCGTAAGCATTAAAAGTAATCTTCGGCTTGCCCGACTTACCTCTTCGGGTGGTGATCAATACCACCCCGTTTGAAGCTCTTGATCCGTATATCGCAGCGGAAGATGCGTCTTTCAGCACTTGAATAGACTCAATATCATTGGGATTGATGTTATCCAGCGGATTACCGGATGCATAATTTCCCGAGCCATTAGGAGCAGCGGGAGCCAACGGGAATCCATCTATTACGTATAAAGGCTCATTACCCGCAGAAATAGAGCCTGTACCTCTTACCTGCACGCTCATTCCCTTTCCAGGTGATCCGGTGGTCTGCTTGACGTTCACACCTGCCATCTGACCTACCATCGCCTGGTCGACTCGTTGTACAGGTCGCTCCTCCAGATTATCGGCATTGAACGTCGCCACGGCTCCGGTCAGGCTTCCCTTTTTCTGAGTACCGTAACCGATCACCACAACCTCTTCAAGGCTCTTGGTTGAAGAGCTCATCTGAACATTAAGCACCGGGTTAGCGCCCACGGTTACCTGCTGATCGTTATAGCCGATATATTTAAAAATCAGCACCTGGCCTGGAGATGCTGTGATCGTGAACTTACCTTGTGTATCGGTTGCCGTTCCTGTCGATGTACCTTTAACGGTAACGGAAACGCCGGGCAGGGTTTCTTTATCCGTCGCGTCGGATACCTGTCCCGATATTTTTGTTTGGGCATAAGACCTGTTCAGGAAGAAACAGATCAGAAGAAAGAACAAATACGTCCCACTTCTTAAAAAGCATAAAATGGCTTTCATAGAGTTTAATTGTTTGGTTAAAAGATGTAGTAATTAACGGTAAATTAATTGGCCAGCGCGATGTCTGGGTAGCTGTTGTATAAACTTAGAAGATACTGAGCAAAGTTGCATCCTGCTGCATCCTGCTTCAACTTAGCTCCTCGGTGATCTCCAAAGGAAGGTTATGCTTTCCAAAACCAGAGTCCTCACAATCTGTTATAAAGGTGAGCGAAGCTCATAATAATCTATCTATCTGACAGTTGGAAAAGAGCCTTATCGCGGATCATACAGCATCTAGCTGATCCTGCATGCCTGTGATTTGGGAAGCTTTTCTACAACGCTATCTGCATGATGAAAAACATATTTACTTTATCAGCCCTGCTATTACTTAGCCTCGGGGGAAGGGCTCAGTCTGATGTGCCGCTGGAAGATGCACAGTTCGACATTCGTATTGTGGCCGACAAGCTGAGCGATCCGTGGGAGCTCACAAATGCACCAGATGGTCATCTCTGGGTGACCGAGTCGAAGGGGTATCGCGTGCTGCGAATAGATCCTGCAAACGGAAAGAAGCAGGTGCTGCTCGACATTAACCAGCAGAGGAAGTTTCCGCGATTCGACAAAAAAGCGGGAGCTGCACCCTGGCCTCAGGGAGGACTGATGGGAATGGCACTGCATCCCTCTTTACTAAAGGGCAAGCCCTTTGTGTACCTGGCCTACATCTATGAATATAAAGGCAATCCGGGCAATGTAGACGGTGGCACCGAGGGAGGTGGCCATAAATTCACTCAGCGCGTAGTGAGATACACCTATGATATGAAGGCTGGCAGATTGCATCAGCCTGTAGTTCTTTGTGATACCGTACCTGCCAGTAACGACCATAATGGAGGCAGACTGCTGATTGCTCCTGTAGAGGGCAAGCCTTACCTCTTCTTCAGCATTGGCGATATGGGTGCGGGGCAGTTCTCCAACGGTGCCAGGTTAAACAAGGCCCAGAATAAACAAAGCTATGAAGGAAAGGTGCTCCGCTTCAATCTTGAGCAGGATACAGATGCCGGCAAGGGTGATCAATGGATCCCGAACGATAATCCGTTTAATAGTCCCCGTCAGAGTGCAGTATGGACCTTGGGTCACCGCAATCCTCAGGGATTGGCTTACCTTTCGGACAATGGCAAAGACCGGCTGTACGCTGTGGAACATGGCCCCTACTCCGACGACGAGGTCAACCTCATCGAGAAGGGAAGCAATTACGGACATCCTCTTGTTCTTGGTTATGATGATGGGAATTACAATGGTCTTGCTGCCTCGGTTTCTGATAAGGAGCAATATCCGGGCATCTGGAATACCAGCTATCCCCTGATTAAAGACGAAAAGGCAAATGCCCGCGAGATAGGCGACAGCTACAGAAATCCGATCACCAGCTTCTATCCCACAGGCAACCAATTGCTGACAGCACTCTTTAAGAAGGTGGTGACAGGCGAGAGACAGGAGTGGCAGTCGTTTGCCCCCTCAAGCGTGGAAGTTTATCATTCTGATGCCATCCCTGGCTGGAAGAACTCTTTGCTGATCAGCACCCTCAAAGGAGCGCGACTACTTAGGGTAAAGCTGGATAACAATGGAAAGGTTGCCAACAGTAACGTATATGAATACGCAAGAGGCAAGGTGCGTTACCGCGATATTGCCGTCTCCGACGATGGATTGAAGCTCTATCTTGCGGTGGATAGCTCATCGGTAAGCTCCGGTCCTTCGAAGGCTGATCCGAAAGAAGTCTCCTACAGAGGCTGTATCCTTGAACTGAGCTATAAATCAGCTTCTGCCCAAACCAATAAGGCTGAAACGATCAATAAAGAAGCATTGCCGCCTGCAAAAAGGAGAGAACAGGAGCAGAATTAGTTTGAAGTAAAATATGTAATTTAGAAAGAAGGTTCCACGTGGTGCTTTTCCCTGTTCTAAGCTGTACATCGAACTTATCAAACCTCACTAAGCATGAACGCTACTCTTCAAAGTCCAACCAAACTATCTCAGGAACAGCGGGATCAACTTCTGCAGGTATTAAGATCGCGCTTTGAAAAGAATATGACCCGGCATGAAAATGTAGATTGGGAGCATGTACGTAGCACACTGGAAGCGGACTCCCGAAAGCTATGGTCGCTCTATGAAATGGAAAGAACGGGCGGCGAGCCGGATGTTATCTTCCTGAAGGGCGATACTTATGCGTTTGTCGACTGTTCAGCCGAAAGTCCCAAAGGCCGCCGGAGCATCTGCTATGACCGTGCAGCGCTGGATTCCAGAAAAGAAAACAAGCCTTCCGGCAACGCACTCGAAATGGCGGAAAACATGGGCATCCAAATTTTGAATGAGGAGCAATACAGGCATTTGCAGCAGTTCGGAGAGTTCGACATCAAAACCTCCAGCTGGATAGAAACGCCACCCGCTATCCGGAAGCTCGGAGGAGCACTGTTCTGCGACCGCCGCTATAATACCGTCTTTACCTACCACAATGGAGCCGAATCGTACTATGGCGCAAGAGGCTTCCGTGGTATGCTGAGCGTCTGAAGACGGGCGGTACCGGCTAGCTGTGCATTTTCAAAGCACCTTCTTTTTGACTACAACAACAGCAGATCTGGCTACAAGCATTCTTATCCTGTTCCTGAAATTTGAATATCAAAATCAACAAGATGAAAATATTGGTAACAGGAGCCTCCGGCTTTGTAGGTTCTGCAGTAGTAAACAGTCTTTTAGCCGCCGGGCACCAGGTCACCGGTCTTGTACGTTCAAAGGAGGCAGCATTTAAGCTGGAATCTCTGGGAGTAGAGTCTATACTCGGCACCATCGAAGATCTGGCCCTCCTCAAACAGAACGCTAGCTTGACCGATGGTGTCATCCACACCGCATTTAATCACAACTTCAATGAGTATGCCGCCGCCGCGGAAGCAGACAAAAAAGCCATTGAGGCTTTAGGAGAGGCATTGAAAGGAACGGCCCGGCCATTGATCGTTACGGGTGGACTTCTAGGCATACGCCCGGAAGGCGAGTTTATTACGGAGGCAGATGCAGCCTCTCCTTTTCACAGAGCTTCAGAATCGACAGCGATGGCCCTGGCAGAAGAGGGTGTCAACGCCTCTGTCATTCGCCTCTCCTGCTCCGTACACGACAAAGGCGATACCGGCTTCATCCCATTCCTCATCAACCAGGCGCAGAAGAAGGGCATATCCGCCTACGTTGGAGATGGTAGCAATCGCTGGCCAGCGGTGCATCGGCTTGATGCAGCAGAACTATTCAGGCTGGCTGTCGAGAATCCAACAAGAGGTGCCAGATACAATGCCATCGCCGACCGGGGGTTCTCCATAAAACAGCTGGCCGAAAGAATTGGCGAACGCCTTCATCTCCCCACACAGTCAATAGCCGAGGATCAGGTTGCACAGCACTTCGAATGGATGAGCATGTTTATTACCTTAGACGCAGCCGCGACCAGCTATGATACGCAAGCGAAGCTAGGCTGGAAACCTTCTCAGCCCAACTTACTGGAAGACATGGAGATGAACTACTTCCCTTCCTGACAAAATCACACAATAAACACCAGAACATTTCGCAAAAGACAACCATGAGCAAAATAGCATTAGTAACAGGCGGAAGCCGCGGACTCGGCAGAAACATGTCGATCGCATTAGCCAAAAAAGGTCTCGACGTCATACTGACCTACAATTCCAATAAGGAGGCAGCCGATGAGGTAGTGGCCGATATCCAGGCACTCGGACAGAATGCCTACTCCCTTCAGCTCGACACAAGCAACATCCATGTCTTTGACACCTTCCATCAGCAACTCACCGACTTGCTAAACGAGAAGGCTGATCATCATGGAGTCGACTACCTCATCAACAATGCAGGTACGGCATTATACGCCCCCATCGCAGAGGTCACAGAACAACAGCTGGACGATATCTTCAACATTCATTTCAAAGGCGTATTCTTCTTAACCCAGAAACTGCTGCCGCTGATCAATGATGGAGGTGGTATTATCAATATCTCTTCAGGACTTACCCGCCTGACCATGCCGGGGTCTTCCGTTTACGCAGCTCAGAAAACAGCAGTAGAAACCCTCTCCCGGTACATGGCTCAGGAGCTCGGTCCAAGGAAAATCAGAGTGAATGTATTAGCTCCCGGAGCAATAGAGACTGATTTCGGAGGTGGGCGCACGCGTGATAACAAAGAAATCAATGCACGTATAGCCGGTTTTACTGCCCTCGGTCGTGTAGGCTTACCTGATGATATTGGCGGAGTAGTGGCCTTCCTGTGTACCGATGATGCTTATTGGATCAACGGTCAACGCATCGAAGTATCAGGCGGTCAGGGCTTGTAAAGGAACAAAATACACCAGCATTCCCTATTTTAGTATCTCAAAAAAGAAGTAAACGATGTCAAAGCCCATCAGAATAAAATCTATCAGTGAATACCACCGATTGAGGGGTTTGCCCCAACCTGAGCACCCCCTGATCAGTGTGGTAGATTATTCAACGATGAACTTCAATGCGAATGACATCAGGCAGAGCTTTATGACAGATTACTATTCCATTTCTATAAAAAGGGGGATTGGCAAGATTTTCTATGGGCAGCAACAATACGACTTCGACGAGGGTGTAATGTATTTTCTCGCGCCCAATCAGGTACTGAGAGTAGAACCCGCACAACAGAAAGATCATCCAAGGTCGGGATGGATATTATTGATTCATCCCGACTTTCTCTGGAACACAGCTCTAGCTAAGAACATTAAGCAGTATGAATATTTTGGCTACTCGGTAAACGAAGCCCTCTTCCTTTCAGAAAAAGAAGAGGCTGTCATCAACGGGATTATTCAAAACATCCAACAGGAGTACCACAGTAACATCGACCAGTTTAGCCAGAGTATCATCATCTCGCAGATAGAGACCTTGCTCAACTATGCCGATCGATTCTATCAAAGGCAGTTTATCACCAGGAAAATTACCAATCACCAGATACTTGGGCGACTTGAACAACTGCTGGACGAATACTTTGAAAAAGATGATCTGATATCGAAAGGCTTGCCTACAGTGCAATACGTGGCTGACAACCTCAACATCTCGCCAAGCTATCTGACCGGATTACTCAAAGCCCTTACAGGGCAGAATACCCAACAACTCATCCACGACAAGCTCATCAAGAAAGCAAAGGAAAAACTTTCTACTACTAACCTTTCTGTAAGTGAAATAGCTTATGAACTCGGGTTTGAGCATTCCCAGTCGTTCAGCAAATTATTTAAAAGCAAAGCCGCTATCTCTCCACTTAAGTTCAGACAGTCTTTTAACTAGAAAAGCTTCTTTTATTCTGTGCAAGACCACAATGAGAACGCCTGTATTACGTAATTCATTAAAAAATTCCAGAAAACCTAATTTCTTAAAACGATAATACTAATTTCATCCCATGAGTACAGCACATCAATCCAACGCACATTTAGAGAAGCCGATCAGCAGTGGCTATGCACCTGTTAACGATGTACAGGTCTATTATGAAGTATATGGTGAGGGTAAACCTGTCATTTTACTACACGGTGCGTTTATGACCATTCAGACAAACTGGGGAGAATTGATTAATGAGATTTCGAAAACAAGGAAAGTCATTGCCCTGGAGTTGCAAGGACATGGCCGTACCCCATTTTCAGAAAGAACCTTATCACGTGTCACTCTGGCAAGCGATATTGAGGGAGTAATGGATTACCTGAACATTGAGAATGCCGACGTAGTAGGATATAGCTTCGGAGGTTCTGTAGCCTACCAGTTTGCCGTACAATGCCAGCAAAGGTTGAGAAAATTAGTGATCATCTCTTCTGCCTATAAAACAGAGGGCTGGATGTCCGAAACAAACGCTGCATTTAAAGCCATGAAGCCAGAATTCTTCACGAATACACCTCTGCAGGAAGCCTATGATGCGGTAGCACCCGATAAAACAAAATGGATAGCTTTCCTGGAAAAGATGATCGTTTTAGCAGGCCAACCTTACAACTCAGGAGATGAGAATATCGCTAACATTAGCTCTCCGGTATTATTGATTGCCGGCGACAATGATGGACTGGATAAAATAGAACTGATGAAGACGTACCAATTATTGGGAGGCGCAATAAACGCCGATATGAGCGGGCTGCCTAAATCACAATTGGCAATCCTGCCTGCGCAGGGACATGTCAGTCTAATGAGCCAGACACAAGCACTATTTAGTTATCTGGATAGCTTCTTAGGGTAACCAGGACTTGGATGAGTAATCGGATGGGCTACAGATAAGCAGGCCATACCAAGATTTTACGTAACAGTATAAAACAGAAAACCCACTGATATCTCAGTGGGTTTTTAATTGAGCGGAGAGGGAGGGATTCGAACCCTCGATACCCTTTTGAGGTATACACACTTTCCAGGCGTGCTCTTTCGACCACTCAGACACCTCTCCTTTAGTGGGACGCAAAACTAAGAATTTCTGTCAGAACATCCCAAGCTTTGCAAAATAAATATTAAAATACCGTTTTAGACGCTACAGGTGAACTTTTGCTCAGCTCACCCCGCAAGTTCGTTTCCAGTAAATGAGTAATACGCTCGGCAGTAAAACCGCGACCCAACAAAAACATCAGCTTGGTAACCGCTGCCTCGTAAGACATGTCAAAACCACTTGCCACGCCCATATCCTTCAGCGGCCGGCTCGTTTCATATCTTCCCAACTCCACCGTTCCCACTTTACACTGCGAAATATCTAAGATCACCTTACCGTTGTCAATGGCCGACTGCAGGCAGTTCAGGAACCATTCATCCGTTGACGTGTTTCCTGCGCCAAACGTTTCCAGGATAATCGCACTTGTAGCTGAGTTCACAATCGCCTTTACCGTCTCCTGAGATATCCCCGGATAGAGCTTCAGTACCGCAATCGAGTTGTTCAGCTTCTTATGCACCCTGAAGATACACTCATCACATTTACGTATGCTGGAGTCATTATATCGCAGATGAACACCTGCTTCCGCAAGAACCGGATAATTAGGTGAACGGAATGCTTCAAATTTGGCAGAATTGTATTTAAATGCGCGGTTCCCTCTGAAGAGCTGGAAGTCGAAGTAAATACATACTTCCGGCACGCGGGCTTTGCCATTTTGCTTAGCAGAGGCAATCTCTAGAGCAGTGATCAGGTTCTCCTTCGCATCCGTACGGATCTCTCCGATCGGAAGCTGAGACCCTGTAAAGATCACAGGTTTATTCAGGCCTTCCAGCATAAAGCTCAATGCCGAAGCAGTAAAAGCCATCGTATCAGAGCCATGCAGAACCACAAATCCGTCATACAAGGCATAATTCCGCTCGATAATATCCGCAAGCTCAATCCAGACATCCGGCGTCATGTTCGAAGAGTCGATGATCTCAGCGAAAGAATGTACCGTTATCTCATAATTCAGACGCCTTAATTCCGGAACATTCTCTGTGATTAAGTTGAAGTCAAGAGGCATTAACGTACCCGTAACCTTATCCTGAACCATGCCTATGGTTCCCCCGGTATAAATAATGAGTACCTTTGTCATCTTAGCTCAGCTCCGTATTTTTTGATAAAGATAAAAAAGGAATGCATTTCTCAAATACCAAATATTCTTTTTGAATTTTCAGTAGTGACTTCAGCAACCTCTTCAATCCGTAAATTTTTAATAGCTGCAACCTTTGCAGCAATGTAGGGCAGATAACTGCTTTCGTTAGTTTTACCTCTGAAGGGCACCGGCGCCAGGTAAGGTGAATCCGTTTCCAGAACGATATAATCCAGTTCGACCTGCTCAATCACCTTATCAAGTCCGGAATTCTTATACGTTAGCACGCCACCGATTCCCAGATAAAAGTTTAATTCAATTATACGACGCGCCTGCTCGATAGTTCCCGAAAAACAATGGAAAATCCCTCTCAGTTTTTCGTCCTTCTCCTCCATCAGGATAGCATAAACCTCATCGAAGGCCTCGCGGCAATGAATCACGATGGGAAGATCCAGCTCCTTAGCCCATTTGATCTGCCTTCGGAAAGCGTCCTGCTGTATCGCAAGAGTGCTTTTATCCCAGTACAGATCGATACCTATCTCTCCGATCGCCACCACTGATGACAGTCCATTCGTTCGAAGGTATTCCAACTCCTCCAGGTAGTTCTCCTTCACATTACACGGGTGAAGACCCGTCATCGGAAAACAATGATCAGGATATTCATTCGTCAGGCCAGCCACCAATCCTAGTGACTCGCTGTCTACGTTCGGCAAAAAAAGCCTGGTAACATGGTTATCCAGACAACGGTCCATCAATAGCTTCCGACTTTCCGTATCCGTTTCGTAATAAAGATGCGTGTGCGTGTCCGTAAAAATCATTGATGCAAATATCGTTCATTCGAAACAAAAAAGCCGCTTCAGAAAACTGAAACGGCTTTTTATATGACATTTATATTGTATTATTTAACTTCTTCGAAGTCAACATCAGTAACAGTGTCACCATTGTTGGCAGCATTTCCGCCAGCAGCTCCCGCTCCCGGATTAGCACCACCCTGAGCTCCTGGATCCTGAGTACCTTTGTACATATCCTCAGAAGCAGCAGTCCATGCAGTCTGCAACTCAGCCTGAGCTACGTCGATGTCAGCAAAGTTCTTCGCTGCATAAGCGTCCTTCAGCTTCGTTAAAGCACTTTCGATAGGCGCCTTCTTGTCAGCAGGAACCTTATCACCGTACTCGCTCAACTGTTTTTCAGTAGAGAAGATCAATGCGTCAGCAGCGTTCAGCTTATCGATTTCTTCTTTTGCTTTTTTGTCAGATTCAGCATTTGCTTCTGCCTCTTCCTTCATCTTCTTGATCTCTTCATCTGTTAGACCTGAAGAAGCCTCAATACGAATCTTCTGCTCTTTACCAGTTGCCTTGTCTTTAGCAGACACGTGCAGGATACCGTTCGCATCAATATCGAAAGTTACTTCGATCTGAGGCACACCACGAGGTGCTGGTGGAATTCCATCTAGGTGGAAACGACCGATTGTACGGTTCTGGTTAGCCATAGGACGCTCACCCTGAAGGATGTGGATCTCTACTGAAGGCTGGTTATCAGAAGCTGTAGAGAAAGTCTCTGACTTCTTGCTTGGGATAGTTGTGTTAGACTCGATTAACTTCGTCATTACACCACCCATAGTTTCGATACCTAAAGAAAGTGGAGTAACGTCAAGAAGCAATACATCTTTCACTTCTCCTGTTAATACACCACCCTGAATAGCAGCACCGATCGCAACAACCTCATCCGGGTTAACACCTTTTGAAGGCTCTTTTCCGAAGAAAGCTTTAACCGCATCCTGAATAGCAGGGATACGAGTAGAACCACCTACCAGGATGATCTCATCGATATCTGAAGTAGATAAGCCTGCATTTTTCAATGCTGAACGGCAAGGCTCAATAGTACGTTTGATCAGGCTATCTGCCAGTTGCTCAAATTTAGCACGGCTCAATGTACGCACCAAGTGCTTAGGACCGCTCTGATCAGCTGTGATATAAGGAAGATTTACTTCTGTCTGTGTTGAACTTGAAAGCTCGATTTTTGCTTTTTCAGCAGCTTCCTTCAAACGCTGAAGCGCCATAGGATCTTTCGCAAGGTCCATTCCGTTTTCAGATTTGAACTCAGCAGCTAACCAGTCAATGATCACCTGATCGAAGTCATCACCACCAAGGTGAGTATCACCGTCAGTTGATTTTACTTCAAACACGCCATCACCCAGTTCCAGGATAGACACGTCATGAGTACCACCACCGCAGTCAAAAACAGCGATCTTCATATCCTTATGAGCTTTATCCAGACCGTATGCTAAAGCAGCAGCTGTAGGCTCATTGATGATACGTTTAACAGTTAATCCAGCAATCTCGCCAGCTTCTTTCGTAGCCTGACGCTGAGCATCGTTAAAGTATGCAGGAACAGTGATAACTGCTTCTGTAACTTCATGACCCAAGAAATCCTCAGCAGTCTTCTTCATTTTCTGAAGAACCATTGCAGAAATTTCCTGAGGTGTATATTTACGACCGTCGATATCAACGCGTGGAGTGTTGTTATCACCTTTAACTACCGCATAAGGTACACGCTCTAATTCACGGGATACTTCATTGAAGCCATTTCCCATGAAACGCTTGATCGAATAAATCGTTTTTGTAGGGTTAGTGATTGCCTGACGCTTTGCAGGATCTCCGACCTTACGCTCTCCGTTTTCAACAAACGCAACAATTGATGGTGTTGTGCGCTTTCCCTCGCTGTTGGCTATAACTACAGGCTCATTACCTTCCATTACGGCAACGCAAGAGTTTGTTGTTCCTAAGTCGATACCAATAATCTTTGACATATTATATTCTCTATTAAATTCTTTAAAATCAATAACACTCTTACTTATCAATGCCTATGCCAACCTTCCAATTAAACACTTTGTCATAACATGGGCCGTGTCAGACAAGTAAAGAAATCGCAGAAAATGACAAGATGACAGAACTACTTCTTTTTAGTTGCAGTCGTTGTCTTCTTAGCAGGAGTACTTTTGATCGGAGCCTTCAGCTTTGGTGCAGAAGGCTTCCGCACTGCAGGTGCCTTCTTCGGCGCCTGCACGGTCTTCTTAACCGGCACCACCTTTATCAATTCCACTTCGAAGTCGAGCGTACTGAAAGGAGCAATATCCTGCCCTGCGCCGCGCGGACCGTAAGCCAGGCTCGACGGGATCAGGAAGCGTGCCTTTGATCCTTCGTTCAGCAGCAACAAGCCTTCATCCCAACCCGGGATTACCTCTCCTTCACCAACCACAAAGCTGATGGGCTCATAATTGCGGCCTGGTTGCTCCAACCCGCCTTTCTTCGCCTCCGCTTCAATGCTCGAGTCGAATAATTTGCCGCTAAGGGTACGGCCGATATAGTTCACATATACAGTATCACCCGCCACCGGACGTACTTTTGTCGTCGGACGCAGCACAGTATAGCGTAAACCTGAAGGAGTAGACATCATCTTCAGCTGGTTCTTTGAAACAAAGGCCTCCAGAATGCTTACTTCATTTACCTTCAATGAATCAGCAGTCTTTGCCTGCGCATCCATCATCTTCTGGCGTTCTGCCATAGCCTGCTCCATCGACTGCACTTTATCTACCCTGATCACAAACTGCAGGCTGCTTCCTGCAGGAAAGAACGAAGGACGCTCCATCTGACCATCCTTGAACAAAGAGTCTGCAGGGATTTTAACCAGTGCACTGTCCTTCTCGCCCATCAGAGGGAAGAAGTACATCAGATCGGCAATGTTCCGGCTGCTGTCTACCGCAATAGTAACAGGCCTTCCGGCTTCGAATGAATTGAATAGTACGGAATCCTTATCCGTTTTCTGAATGAAGTTAAATGTGATCACGTCATTCATCTTGATCTTCTCTGAAGCATTCGGTGTGAAGATCTCATAAGAGACGCCATTAGGCATTACCACCGCCTTGCTCTGAGCCACCGCTGTTTGTGCTTTCTTGGATTTCGATGCCTTCTTCTTAGACTGGGCAGACACCTGCACCGACAATAAGAAGAGCAGCGCCAACAAAATATTTCCTGATTTCATAATTAAGAGCTTATAAATTAAAAATCCGGCTGGGTATGAGCCAGCCGGATGAACAATATTTTAGAATGTAATCACTGTATGATTAGTGACCGTGACCATCACCTGCTGAATGGCCAGGAGCCATTGGAGCCGCAGGAGCTGCTGATCCAGGAACAGGTTTAATGATATCCAATACTTCCATCTCGAATACTAATGGCATAAACGGAGGGATGATCTGGCTTCCCTGCTCACCATAAGCTAATTTCGAAGGAATGATAAATTTCACTTTGCTACCTTTAGAAAGCAACAGCAAGCCTTCATCAAAACCAGGGATAGTCGCATTTACACCAGCAGGAACCTTCATAGGCTCATAAGGGCGCATTGGGTTAAATAATCCCGGAGTTTTCTTCGCAGTTTCCAATACACTGGTATCAAATACTTTACCAGTCAGGAAGCTACCTGTATAGTTTAATTTAACTGTATCACCAACAGCTGGTTTTGCACCATTTCCTTCTTTCTCAACCACGTAGTTAAGACCTGAAGCAGTTACAGTTGGTTTCAGATTGTTTGAAGAGATATAGCTGCTGATCTTTCCAGCTTCCTGGTTTTTTGCTTTCGCAACTTCTGCCTTCAGGTACTGATCAACTTTACCCTGGAACAGGCTGTCAGTTAAAGTTCCTTTAGGAATTACTTTATCAACCTTGAATGTGAAGATCATGTACTTGCCTTTTGTATTCTCAGGCTTCGGCATGTTCATCTTTGCCTGCAAAGAATCCAGATTGATTTTGAAAGTTGCACTGTCACCTTCACTCAACATCGCAAGAGCGGCGTAGATATCTCCCTTGAATGCAGACTTCTGCTGAGCAACAAACATCGGTCTGTCGTAATCGTATGAGTTGGAAAGTACTGAATCTTCCTCAGTTTTCTGGATAGCATGCAAAGCAACGAAGTCACCTTCTTTAATCGTCTCACCATCTTTATCCTGGTGAATGATATATTGCATATCCCCCTCACCCTTTTTAAACTGTTTGCAGCTAGTAAATGCTAACGCTGCAACTCCCAACATAATTAAGCTTTTGTTCATTTTATTTTGTGGTTACTGTATTAATAGACTTTTATATTCAACTAGAATCTCTTTAAACTTGGCAACGGTTGCATCCAGCGACAGGTCCGACTGTCCGCCCGCTGCGTTACGGTGACCTCCGCCTTTGAAATACTTCTTACATATCTCGTTCGCAGGAAAATCCCCGGTGGAGCGCAAAGACAACTTTACTAAATCCGGGCGTTCAATGATCAATGCGGCCAGGCGGATACCGTTTATCGTCAGCGCATAGTTCACGAGGCCTTCCGAATCTCCCGTTGAGATAGAGAACTCCTTCAGCTCATCTGCCGAAACATGGATCAGTGCGGCGTTATACTCCGGCAATACCTCCAGCTTGTTCAGCAAACAATGACCTAAGAAGCGTAAACGGCTTTCAGAGAAGTTATCGTATACCAGCTGATGTATTTTCCAATTCTCTGCCCCCCTTGAAATCAAGTCAGCAACAATCAGATGCACCGCAGGCGTGGTTGTAGGAAAGCGGAATGAACCGGAGTCAGTCATGATACCGGTATAAAGACAGGTCGCCACATCTTTATTGATCAGATCCTCTTCTTCCATCACTTTGCAGATGAATTCATAAACGAGCTGAGCAGTTGAGCAGGCATTGATGCTCCAGTATCTGTAGTCATCAAAATCCTGGGGCTCGAGATGATGATCAATCATGACTTTGATAGCTGCCGATTCTTCAACAGGTCCAGCCATATCGTAAATGCGGCTCAGCGCATTGAAGTCGAGGCAGAATATCAGTTCAGCATCCGCAATGTGCTGGTTACAGCCCTTTACATCCTGAGGATAAACCAGTACTTCCGGATTATTGGGAAGCCATTGAAGAAAGACGGGGTAGTCAGAAGGTGTGATCACCTTAACATGATGCCCTTTCTGAATCAGATAATTATAAAGCCCCAAGGATGAGCCCATTGCGTCGCCATCGGGTTTATGATGGGTGGTAATTACAATTCGCTTGGGTAAAGCCAATAATTCTTTAAGGGAGTTTATCTCTGGCATCATTTAATTAAAGAATGCAAAGCTATTAAAAACCTTGACGTTACAAAACCCAATAATTGCATATGTTACGCGCATGATCCCCGCTATTTACTTTCCTGAAATCTTTTATGCTCCAATTAAAATCCTAATTTTGCAGCAATATATAAAAAACGATGGCAACAAACAGAACATTTACAATGATTAAACCAGATGGCGTAGCAAACGGCCATATGGGAGCTATTCTTGATGATATCACGAAGGGGGGATTCAAAATCATCGCATTAAAATACACTAAACTTTCAGCTGAAACTGCTGGTGCATTTTATGCAGTACACAAAGAGCGTCCTTTCTACGCAGATCTTGTTTCTTTCATGAGTTCTGGTCCGATCATCGCAGCGATCCTGGAGAAAGACAACGCAGTAGAAGATTTCCGTAAACTGATCGGTGCAACTGACCCTACTAAAGCAGAGCCAGGAACAATCCGTAACAAATACGCAAAATCAATTGACGCGAACGCGGTTCACGGATCTGATTCAGACGAGAACGCAGAGATCGAAGGAAGCTTCTTCTTCTCTCAGTTAGAGCGTTTCTAATAAATTAATATAATCCAGGAAAGGCTGCCCAAATGAGGCAGCCTTTCTTGTTTACGCCGTTTTTTAACATCTCGCTTCAATTTGCCTCCTTGTGGCCGACCGGCCAAATCCATCCTTTATTTTTTCACCTCCTCAAATCCTGTATTCACCGAAAACTTCCCTTCACCGGCCTAATACGCGTTTTCCAGCCGTGTTTTCTGTTCTACTTTTGATTCAACAAACAAGGACAAAAACTTAAAAACTTAAAACTCACTGATATGAAAACTCTTCAAACATTAACCGCCGCTTTCTTAATCGTATTTTCCATGAGCGCATTCGCAGCCAACGAACCAAGCAGCAAAAGAGCCGGAATGAATCATGCGGTACTGACCTACATTGACGCATTCACACAGGGCGACACCAGGGGACTTCCAGCCATTCTTGATGAAAACGTAAAGTTCAGCAGCACCAAAGCCGACAAAGTGGTCAGCTACAACCGCTCACAGATCGTTCAATCATTAAAACAACTTCAGAACATAAAACAGAACTGCGAAACGAGCTACAGCGTGATGGAGTACAACAGTGCCCAGGCATTGGTAAAGGTGAACATGATCTATCAGGACTTCACCAAAGTGAATTATGTATTGATGGAAAACACATCTGAAGGCTGGAAGATCAAAAGTGTAACCAGCACCTACAACTAGTTCCTCTTCTTAACATTCTTCTTCATATATATATACACTGCGACGGCTCCCTATACGGAGCCGTCGCTATTTGCATTATAAAGCTTCTTCTTCTTCTTCTTCTTCTTCTTCTTCTTCTTCTTCTTCTTCTTCTTCTTCTTCTTCTTCTTCTTCTGCTGCTGCTGCTGCTGCTGCTGCTCCACAACCTTCATCACCCGAACCGCTCTAAAACAACTCCAACCTCCCCGGAATTACCACGAACAAACAGCCCTAAATCAATTTAAAGCCCTTTTTCAGCACTAAACCACCCAATCTCCTGCCGGCCAAAAACAGCTCCCTTTTTTTCACCGACGCAAATCCCCCATTCACCGAAAACATCCCTTTACTGGCCTAATATGGGTTTTCCAGCGGCGTTTTCTGTTCTACTTTTGATTCAACAAACAAGGACAAAAAAACTCGAAACTTAAAAACTTACTAATATGAAAACCCTACAAACACTAACCGCAGCATTCCTGATCGTATTCTCTATGAGCGCCTTTGCAGCCGGAGAGCCCAACAGCAAAAGGTTCAACATGAACTACGCAGTACAAACTTATATTGATGCCATGACAAAGGGCGACGTGAAAGAATTACCTGCCTTATTAGACGCAAACGTCAAGTTCAGCTGCACTCGTGCGAATACCGTTACAACGCACAGTAGATCACAGATCGTTAAATCCCTCAAAAACATTCAGGATATCAAACAGAATTGTGAGACCAGCTACAAGGTACTTGAATACAACAAGGCACAGGCTCTTGTGAAAGTGAGCATGAAATATCAGGATTTCACTAAAGTCAACTACGTGACCATGGAAAACTCAGCTGATGGCTGGAAGATCACCAACGTAACCAGCACCTTCAACTAATTTCCCCATCTATATATATCGTGCAAAAGGCTCCTTAAGGGAGCCTTTTCTATTTTATAGAAATACAATTTCCTCGAGTACCTGACTCCCGGCACGTTCATTCATCTTCTCCAGGATCTGCGAACGGATCATCACCAGTTCATTCTTCAAAACCGAAGACTCTACCCGGATGAACAGCTTTTTCTCCCGGATATAGAGCTGCCGCGTCCGGTTAGCCACTGCAGGCCCCATCATCTCGGGCCATGCTGCCACCAGAGAAGTCTCGTCGAACTTCCGCTTCAGCTTATACACCCGCAGCATCTGCTCAATGGCTTCTTTAATCGGCTTATCGTTCGTTTTTCTCATGGCTTACTGTCCCTTTCGACACTACAAAAGTAGTCAACTCCACGCCTATCGCTGCAAATATTCCCTCAATTCGCTCACGGCTCGTATCGGTAATAAATATCTGTCCGAAATCATCATGAGAAACCATCGTCATCAACTTCCGGATCCGCTTATCGTCCAGCTTGTCGAAGATGTCATCCAGTAAGAGTAAAGGCTTATATCCTTTTTTCAACTGAAGAAAACTGTACTGCGCCAGCTTCAGGGAAATCAGAAAGGACTTCTGTTGTCCCTGCGAACCAAACTTCTTCATCGGCATGCCGTGCACGCTGAAATTCAGATCATCTTTATGTATACCCATGGTAGTGCGCTGCAGAAAACGGTCACGCTCTACAGAACCCCTGAGCAGTTCATGGAAATCCTGATCAAACAGAGGCGATTCATATTTCAGCTCCGCCTGCTCGGCATCTTCCGTCAGGTACTGATAGTGCTTTTGAAACACAGGAATAAAAACCTCCATGAAGTCTTTCCTTTTCTGGAAAATCTTTTGTCCCGATGCAACAAGCTGGTCATCCAGGATTCCCAGCAACTCCGGGTCATAGCTTCCCTGCTCGGCAATCGACTTCAGCATGGCATTCCGGTTCAACAGATTTTTATTATATACGATCAGCTCATCCAGGTATTGCGCATCCGTCTGCGAGATCACGTTGTCGATAAAGCGCCGGCGCTCCTCACTCCCTTCGGTAATGATATTGACATCGTTCGGCGAGATCATCACCGATGGAAAGAGGCCTATATGGTCAGCTAAACGCTGATATTCTTTCTTGTTCCTTCTGAACAGCTTTTTTTGATTGCGCTTCAATGAGCAGGATATCACTTCTGGCACATCGTCCTTGTCGAACTTCCCCTGCACCATAAAGAAATCAGCCTGACTTCTGATCTGCTGGGTATCAATCGGATTGAAGTAACTTTTACACAACGACAGATAATGTATCGCGTCGAGCAAATTGGTCTTGCCCGCGCCATTGTCGCCGGTAAAGGCATTTACCGCCGGCGAAAGCGACAGTTCCGCTTCTTCGTAATTCTTAAAATTGAGTAAAGTGAGTTTCTCCAGCCACATACGATCTGCTACAAACCTAGATAAAATCGGAGTATATAGCTAATAACTTCAGCTCTTATTGTTTCAACATAGCCTAACTCATCTTTACTGTAGAACTTATCGAGCACATTGCGGATATTCAGTTGTACCAACTGGTGCCCAAGCAGTATGTGCAGCTATATCTTAGCCACCTTCCAGCCACGGTGATGCCACGTTATTGCAAAAAAAGGTGGCATCACCGTGGCATCAACGTGGCATCAACGTGGCTGCATTCTCAAGCAGGCCCCTACCTCAGGATACCCTGCCTGTAAATTATCCCCAACGATAACTTTCAAATTTCCAAAACAATTCCTCTTTTATTCAGCCGATCACTTGACAGTAACCCGTAAAAATGTATTTTTGCAAACTTTAACTAACGCAAATGGCGACAAATCAAACGGATACTACAACTCAGTCGAACATGATGAACAACCCAGGAGGTTTTGTGCAGGAGAATAAGAAAAGCCTGGCTATCATTGGAGGAGCTATAGTAGCACTTATTTTACTGTACATCGGATATCAGCAATTTTATCTGGCACCTCGCGCGAAGACAGCTGCCAACGAAATGTTTAAAGCAGAAGAGTATGTAGCTGTTGATTCTCTTGCAGACAGAGCAATCAAAGGTGACGGTTCTTATCCTGGATTTGAAAAAATCGCTGAAGAGTACTCCAGCACGAAATCTGCAAACCTGGCCAATGCATACCTTGGCGGATTATATCTACAGAAAGGTGAATTCGAGAAAGCAGTAGATGCTCTCGGAAACTACAGCAGCACTGGCAGTCCGGTTATCGATCCATTAGTCTTAGGAATGATGGGAGACGCCTATTCAGAATTGAAAGAATACGACAAAGCAATCACCTATTACAAAAAGGCGGCTGATAAGTCAGACAATACCTTCACCGCTCCTCTTTTCTTAAAGAAACTAGGATTGGTTTATGAAGAGCAAAAAGACTTCAAAGCAGCGGCAGACGCTTATAACAAGATCAAAGAAAAATACCCTACCAGCTACGAGGCATCTGTTGTAGACGCCTATATCGCTCGTGCGGAAGCTCGCTTATAATAACACAAGTCAAAATATTTACGAAATGGTTATCTTCAGGGTAACCATTTTTCATTTACAACGGTTTCAACAAAAGCTATGGCAACTCAGCTAAAAAATCTATCTGACTTTTCACACACAACAATACCATCATCAGCCGACTTCAAGTTTGCCATTATCACGGCACAGTGGAACGCTGAGGTTACCGGCGCACTCTACCAGGGTGCATACGATATGCTGATCCAGCAGGGCACCCCCGAAGAAAATATCATTTCGGTTGCCGTTCCAGGAAGCTACGAACTGATTGCCGGCGCAGAGATGATGCTCAGCGCACGTAAAGTGGATGCTGTTATTTGCCTTGGTTGTATTATTCAGGGAGATACCCCTCACTTTGACTATATCTGCAACGGTGTAGCCAATGGAATAGCAAACGTCGGCATCAAACACAGCGTACCTGTCATCTTCGGAGTGCTTACCACGCTTAATCTGGAACAGGCACAGGAAAGAGCCGGCGGAAAGCACGGAAATAAAGGCACTGAAGCTGCTGCTTCAGCCATACTAATGGCCGATCTGCAACGTTCATTAAAATAAACAATATCTTCAGCTGGCATGTTATTGTCATTGTTATACTTACTTTGCACATGAAAAGAATCGCTCTTGCGCTGTTGGTCTTAATTGCAGTATCAATCAGCTTACAATCCTGCTCCAACAAAGTGTGTCCTGCGTATAGTTCTTATCCGAAGTCACGAAGATAGTCAAGTCATCTTCCTCAACGCCTTTCCCATGAATTGGATCCAACTAGAATCATTGAAACAATTACAGGACATTAAAAATGCTCCTGGATATAGCGTCATATTTAAGCACAGCACCCGTTGCTCCATCAGTATGATGGCCAGAAAACGGTTCGAACTCGACAAGGATGAGATCCCGGAAGGTACGCCATTGTATTTCCTTGATCTCATCAAACACAGAGATGTATCGGGTGCAATTGCTGAGATCTTCGACGTATACCACGAATCGCCTCAGGTACTGGTAATCAAGGATGGTGTATGTGTTTACCATGCTTCACATGGTGACATCTCTGCTGACCTCGTGTCTGCACACCTCTCTTAATTTACTAGCCCGAATAAATACCAGGCATATACCTCGCAGGCTCCTGCGGGGTGTCTGCCTGGTGGCTGTACTCTATTGAAAAGATGTTCAGCCAGCAGGCAGCCGATAAAATGCGGGGCAGTGCCGGTTATCATCGGGTGAGTACCAAACGAACCAGGGTTCCGCAACCTACTTATATCTAAGTAGAGTGTCATATTCTACCTCCCTGTATCCAATATCTTAGATCTAATTAATTACCTTTGTACTATGATTGAATTGCCGGTAATACCTGCCAACCAGGCTCAGCGCAGACCGAATTGGCTAAGGGTGAAACTACCCGTGGGAAAAGAGTATGCAAATGTAAGAGGTTTGGTGGATAACCATAAGCTTCACACGATCTGCGAAAGCGGTAATTGCCCGAATATGGGCGAATGCTGGGGAGCAGGTACTGCTACATTCATGATTCTGGGTAATATCTGCACGCGCTCCTGTTCATTCTGCGCGGTAGCTACAGGCCGGCCGCTTGCGGTTGATCTGGATGAGCCTAACCGCGTGGCGAACTCAATCAAACTGATGAGCGTTAAACATGCGGTGATCACTTCGGTGGACCGTGATGACCTGAAAGATGGTGGCTCTACCATCTGGGCGGAAACCATTCGTGCTGTCCGCAGAGAAAGTCCGGAAACAACCATGGAAACGCTCATTCCCGACTTCAGAGGTATCTGGGATAACTTGTACCGCGTTTGTGAAGAGCGCCCTGAAGTGGTTTCGCATAATATCGAAACGGTAAGACGCCTGACCCGCGAAGTTCGTATTCAGGCGAAATACGACCGGAGTATGGAAGCGCTGAAACGCATATCTGAATTCGGCTTACGCACCAAGTCGGGCATTATGCTGGGTCTTGGAGAAACGGAATCAGACGTGATCGAGACTATGCAGGATCTTGCTGACACAGGTGTTCACATCCTGACTCTGGGTCAGTATCTTCAGCCTACTAAAAACCATCATCCGGTAATCGACTGGATCCACCCGGACCAGTTTGCTAAATACAAGGAAATCGGTCAGGATATGGGATTCAAGTACGTGGAAAGCGGACCGCTGGTACGTTCTTCCTACCACGCTGAGAAACATCTTTTTGATCAGGTAAGGTAATCTGCAATCTTTGAAGGCAGCTTCTGCAGCAATGCAGAGGCTGGAATCACATAGTCGTGCGAATGATCGGCAACTGCGCCGTGGATATATACGCCTGCAATAGCGGCGTCTTCAGGCTTGTAGCCCTGCGTCAGGAACGAGGTGATGACTCCTGTGAGCACGTCGCCCATGCCTCCGCTGGCCATAGCAGGACTGCCCGTCGGATTAAATAGGCATCTCCCATCCGGTAAGAAAATCATCGTATAACGATTCTTCAGAACAATGGTACATCCCAGCGTAGTGGCGCGGTCGCGACCACTTTCAAGCCGCTCCCACCATGACTTATGCTCACCGAACAGTCTGTCGAACTCCTTCATGTGGGGCGTCAGTATGGATCCTTCCGGGATAAGCTGAACAAGCTCATAATTATCAGCTATCAGGTTGAGGGCATCCGCATCAAAAACAATCGGCCTGGAATAGCTGCGCATTACTTTGGTAAGCAGGCGGAGACTTTTATCGCCTGTGCCCAGCCCCGGACCAATACCCAATGCACTGTATTTTTCTACCTTGATCTCGCGATCCTGATCTGCCTTGCGGATGAGCGCCATAATCTCGGGCGAGCGACTATTCAGCGCATTCAGCCCTTCTTCAGGAATGCAGGCGGTGGTGAGTCCCGCTCCGGTATAGAGGCAGGCTTCGGCACTCAAGAGTGCTGCTCCCATCGTTTCGGGCGATCCTGCGACGATCAGCGCATGTCCGTAAGTACCTTTATGAGAGAAATTGCTCCTCTTCTTCAGCCTGCAAACGATGTCTTCTTTCTGTATGAGCTTATAGGGCGATTCGAGGTTCTGCAGATAAGCCTCTTCCAGACCGATGTCGACTACCCGGAACTCTTCCATGAAACCAGCCGAATCAGGTAACAAGAAATTAATCTTCGGCCGCTGAAAAGTAATGGCCAGCTTAGCGCGGACAACCAGGTCGTTGGCATGCAGGGGGCCTTCGCCTCTGAAGCCTGTCGGCATATCCACAGCAACCACCTTCTTCTGCCATGAATTGATCTTGTTAACCAGCTCTGCCCACTTGCCGCTGAGCGGCTTGTTAAGGCCTGAACCCAGCATCGCATCAATAAGAAGCACCGCCGACTCCTCCCCCAGCTCGGAGGGATCGCAGATCTCCTGAACCGGGATCTTGCAGGAACGCAACGCCTCCAGATTGGCCTGGAAATCAGCGCCGCTCTTCTCCGTAAAGCGAATAATCTTGACGTTGATATCACGATAACCCTCTTCATGAAGCAGGCGTGCAATGGCCAGACCATCCCCGCCGTTATTTCCTGTGCCGCAGTAAACAGCGAACGTATTGAACTTCTCTGAATACTCACTCATGAAAGCCTGGACAAAAGCTTTACTTGCTTTCTCCATCAGCTCCAGCGAGCTGATCTTTGTTGCTTCGATGGTATGCGCATCTGTGGCGCGCATTTGCTCTGTATTGAGAAGGTTCTCCATAAGGATTTAACGTTTCATTTCCAGTTTTAAGAATTGTCCCGTAAAGCTCTTTTTCACTTTGATCAGATCTTCCGGTGTTCCTTCAAAGAGAATCTGACCTCCGCCGGCACCACCTTCGGGACCAAGGTCGATGACCCAGTCGGCCACTTTCACCACATCCAGGTTATGTTCGATGACCAGGATGGTGTTTCCATGATCAACCAGGCGATTTAATACGCCCAGAAGTACATTGATATCTTCAAAATGGAGACCTGTAGTAGGTTCATCCAGTATATAGAATGTCTTACCTGTGTCTTTCTTAGAGAGCTCTGTTGCGAGTTTCACGCGCTGCGCTTCTCCGCCCGACAGGGTTGTGGATGACTGGCCAAGCTTGATATAGCCCAGACCCACATCAAACAGGGTTTTTATCTTCCGGTGGATAGAGGGGATCGGTTCGAAGAATTCTACCGCCTCCTCAATGCTCATATCGAGCACATCGCTGATCGACTTGCCCTTATAACGGACTTCAAGCGTTTCGCGGTTATAGCGGCGACCGTTGCACTCTTCGCAGGGCACCTGCACATCGGGAAGAAAGTTCATTTCGATGATCTTCATTCCGGCACCCTGACAAGTTTCGCATCTACCGCCTTTTACGTTGAACGAGAAGCGGCCCGGCTTATACCCTCTGATCTTTGCTTCGGGCAGGCCTACGAACAAATTACGGATATCGGAGAACACCCCGGTGTACGTAGAAGGATTAGACCTCGGCGTACGGCCAATCGGTGTCTGGTCGATCTCAATCACCTTATCTATATGTTCCAGGCCTTCTATCGCCTTATACGGCATCGGTGTTTTCTTCGCTCTGAAGAAATGCTTGTTTAATATAGGGTAAAGAGTTTCGGCAATGAGACTGGACTTGCCGCTTCCGGATACGCCCGTTACGCAGATCAGCTTCCCGAGAGGAAACGATGCGGTGACGTTGCGCAGGTTATTTCCGGTGGCATTCCTGAGGATTAGTTGTTCGCCAGTGCCTTTGCGTCGCTCTGCGGGTATCGCAATTTCTTTTTCACCGCTCAGGTAGGCATTGGTCAGCGTCTTAGCATGCTTCACTTCGGCAGGAGTTCCCTGGGCAACGACCTGTCCGCCGTGAACACCGGCTGCAGGGCCCATATCGATCACATGATCTGCTTCCAGGATCATATCCTTATCATGCTCCACCACAAGGACGGAGTTACCAATATCACGCAGGTTCTTCAATGCGGAGATCAGACGGGCGTTATCGCGCTGATGCAGACCGATGCTCGGCTCATCTAATATATAAAGTACATTGACCAGCTGAGACCCGATCTGAGTTGCCAGACGGATACGTTGTGCCTCTCCCCCCGAAAGGGTCTTGGCTGTTCTGTTCAAGGTGAGGTAATTCAAGCCCACATCGAGCAGAAAACCTAGCCGCGAGCGGATTTCCTTCAGGATTTCCTTCGCGATGACGCTCTGCCGCTCATTGAGTTTCGACTCTACCTCATCAAACCATTTCGACAGGCTGTTGATATCCATGGAGGCCAGCTCGAAGATGTTCTTTTCGCCTACCTTAAAATGCAGGGATTCCCTCTTCAGGCGTGCACCGTGACAAACCGGACATACCTTCAGAACGCGGAACTCTTCCAGATCTTTAGGCATATCTTCCACCTTCTTTTCTGCCTGCTCTTCCAGCATTTTGATGATGCCATCAAAGGTGACCTGATAATTCTGGACGTTCCACTTATTATATTGTACCGGAACAGTCAGCAGCTCATCAGAGCCGTTGAGAATGATATCCAGGATTTCTTTGGGCAGCTTCTCAATAGGTTCGGTCAGCGAGAACTCTTTTTTCTTGGAAAGGGCTTTCAGAATCTGAAAGATCCAGGTTTCCTGATATTCCCCAAGGGGAGCCAGGCCGCCTTTCATAATGCTGAGTTTCGGATCAGGAATGACGGATGCCTGATCGATCTCGTAGATGGAGCCCAGGCCGCTGCACTTTTCGCATGCACCGTAAGGCGAGTTAAACGAGAACGTGTTTGGCTGTGGTTCGTCATAAGAGATCCCGGATTCAGGATCCATCAGGAACTTACTGAAGAAAAATTCGTTGTTCTCCTGATCGGCTATCTTGATAATGCCTTTGGCTATTTTGAGGGCAGACTGTATGGAGCTGTAAAGGCGCTTGGAGTCCTTTTCAGATACGTTGAGCCTGTCAATCACCATCTCGATATCGTGAATGCGATAGCGGTCAAGCTGCATCTTCGGCGTCAGGTCGACGATCTCTCCATCCACACGCACTTTAAGATAGCCCTGTTTACGAATTTGTTCGAAAAGCTCACGGTAATGCCCCTTACGTCCTTTAACTACGGGTGCCAGGATGTTAACTGCTTTTCCGTCAAACTGACTCAATATATTACGGAGCATCTGATCTTCAGACATACGCTCCATTTTTTTACCTGTAGCGTAGGAATAGGCGTCGGCTGTTCTTGCAAAAAGAAGACGCATGAAGTCATAGATCTCCGTGATGGTACCTACTGTAGAACGTGGATTTTTGGATGTGGTCTTTTGCTCGATAGCAATGACGGGACTAAGTCCGGAAATCTTATCGACGTCGGGGCGCTCCATGCCTCCCAGGAACTGCCGGGAATAGGCGCTGAAGGTTTCCATGTAACGTCTCTGCCCTTCAGCATATATAGTATCGAAGGCCAGCGATGATTTTCCACTTCCACTGAGCCCGGTAATGACGACCAGCTGATTCCTTGGAAAGGAAACGTCAATATTTTTGAGGTTGTGAACCCTGGCTCCATAAACCTCTACTTCACTTTGCTCGCCAAGATCTGGTGTGCTTTTATCCATTAATTTGTATCTCTTGAAATATTGACGATAAAGATCGGGTAATAGTCTGTAAAATACAGTCCCCTTTGTAATTTTAGAAGCGAAGGCCCTGACGCATATTTCTCCCCAGAAGTTAGCATCAGAACCTTCGCTCTAAAAAATTAACAAAGATCTAAAGGTCTTGTTTCCGAAGAAGATTAAGTGCGTCGATCGCATTCCGTTCTGTCACGGGATCGATCACGGTGTTCTTGTGCTGTTCTGCGTCGCGCGCTAACAGGCTTTCACCCCTTCTTGCAAACCCATACTTGATAGGATTTTCGATCACTTCTTTCATAGAAGCGAGCTTGTAGACATAAGAACCGGTTTCACGGTTTAACCTCAGCTTGAAATAATTGTCGTGTCCCTGGACCGCAATCTGTCTCTTCAAACTATTTTCTCCTAAATTATAAGCAGCAGCAACCAGCGTCCAGCTACCAAATTCCTTGTAGAGATCTCTCAGGTATTTGGCGGCAGCAATGGTCGACTTCTTCATGTTCTGTCTGTCGTCGCGGCTGCGGTTAACCACTAAGCCGTAACTCCTTGCTGTTTGCGGCATAAACTGCCAGTAACCAGATGCGCCTTTGGGAGATGTTCCTCCATTCAGGCCGCTTTCTACGAGAGGAAGATATTTAAAATCATCCGGAATGCCGTACTTTTCAAGTATCGGCTCAATCACAGGGAACCAGCGTGCAGCTTTGTGGTGCAGGCGGTTTGTCTGAATATGCTCATAACTACTGGCTTTCAAATACTTGCTCATCCTCTGGGAAACCTTAACGTGCTGTACAGGTATTTCCTCACTGGCAAACTCAAAAGAGATGACAGGAGATGAGTCTTTTTCGTCGCGGGGAGAAGGGACATCCACTTTTTGTGGAAACGAATTAACGTGTGTTACTGAAGTTTTGCTGATACCCACTTTTGCTAAAACGGTGATCAGAACAACTGCAAAACACGCGATCAAATGTTTCTTAATCATGCGTTCCTTACTATGTTTATTATTAAAAAGATTACAAAGGTACATAATATATATCTAATACACAAGCACTTATGTTTTAGCCCCTAAAAACCAGCCTGTTATTGACGCAAAATTCCCCCGTTTAGGCCAAATTAATTAGCAAACACAACTGGGATTTTATTGTTAAATTTTGACTAACTTTGCCCCCCATTTAAAGAGGTTAGCAGTATAACATGCCAAATAGTAACAATCGGAAAAGTCGCGAGGACAAGTCCTTCAATAACAACCGTTTTGACGCAAGTTCAAAGAACGATCGTCAGGACAGGTCAAACACAGAAAACAAGAAAAGGTTTGACGGAGACCGTAAGAAGTCATTCGGAGACCGCCCTTCCAGGTCGGAAAGACCATCATCTGATGAAAGAGGCCAGGAGCGCCGTACAGGCGGTGAACGCCCTTTCGCACGCAAACCATTCCAACAAGATTCAAGAGAAAAAGGCCGTGATTTCAAATCCGGTGGAGAACGCTCATCTGACAGGAGATCATTCGGAGGCGACAAGAGAGAGGGATTTTCAGGAGGACGCCCGCAGGGTGACCGTCCGTTTGAAAAGAAGCCTTTTGAAAGACGCCCATCCGGCGACGACAGAAGATCAGGTGGCGCAGGTGGAAGAACCCAGAGTGACCGCCCTTATGAGAAGAAGAGCTTCGGAAGCGAGAGAAGATCATTTGGTGACGACAGCAAAAGAGAAAGAAGACCATATAGCGAAGACAGAAAGCCATTTGGTGACGACAGCAAAAGGGAAAGAAGACCTTACAGTGAGGACAGAAAGCCGTTTGGTGACGACAGCAAAAGGGAAAGAAGACCATATAGCGAAGACAGAAAGCCAGGAAGACCGGCTGGAAGGCCAGCTTCTGACCGCCCTTACGAAAGAAAGCCTTTCCGTGCCGACGACAGGAGGTCCGGTGGCGAGAACAGAAACTGGACTTCGGAAGAGCACGTTGGAAAGCCTAATCTGCGTCAGCGCAGAAAAACGACGGCAGCACCATCAGGCAATCCGGAGCTTATCCGTCTGAACCGCTACATCGCGAATGCGGGTATCTGCTCGCGCAGAAAGGCTGATGAGCTGATCGAAGCAGGCGTGATCACCGTAAACGGTGAGAGCATCAACGAACTCGGACATAAGATCAATCCGATGACAGACGTGATCCGTTACAACGGAGAAACACTGAAGCGTGAAAAGATGACCTACGTGTTGTTGAACAAGCCGAAAGACTATATCACGACTACGGAAGATCCGCAGGAACGTAAAACCGTTATGCACCTGGTAGAAAAGGCGTCTAAAGAGCGTATCTACCCGATCGGAAGATTAGACAGAAACACGACTGGTCTGTTATTGATGACCAATGACGGAGATCTTGCTGAAAAGCTTTCTCATCCACGTAATAACATCACCAAGATCTATCAGGTAGAGTTAAACAAGAGCTTAAGTCAGGGAGACCTGAATAAGATCGCCTTTGGTTTGGAGCTGGAAGACGGCGTGATAAAAGTTGACGAGATCAGCTACGTAGCAGGAGCAAGCAAGAAAGAAGTTGGCGTTCAGATACATAGCGGAAAGAACCGAATTGTTAGAAGGATATTCGAACACCTCGGCTATGAAGTGGTAAAACTTGATAGGGTGGTATATGCCAACCTGACTAAGAAAGACTTAGGAAGAGGCCGATGGAGATATCTGGAGGAAAAAGAAATCATCCAGTTGAAACATCTGATTAAATCATAAACAAGAAAAACCCCGGAAGATTTCGGGGTTTTCTTGTTTATAGGGAGTTGAAGTCGTTATATTAGCGAATAAGCATCATCAATGAAAACAACTATCCTCATCCTCCTTATGGCATCACTTACAGCTGGCACCACTTATGCACAAAAAAGAAATCTTCTTATTGGCACCTATACAAATGGAGGGAAGAGTGAAGGCATATATGTGTATGAGTTTGACAGTCAGACAGGAAAGGCTGCCTACAAGAACAAGGCAACGGGTGTAAGTAATCCATCTTATCTGGATATCAGCCGGGATGGGAAGTTTGTGTACGCCGCGAACGAAAATAAAGAGGGAAGCATCAGTGCGTTTTCCTTTGATGCCACTACAGGAGCCTTGAAGTTTCTCAACAGCAAGACTTCACATGGAAGTTCTCCCTGCTATATAGATGTTGACAAGAACCGGAAGTTTGTGTTCGCCGCGAACTACGGACAAGGAAATCTGGTTGCCTATCCGGTCAACAAAGACGGCTCGCTGGCAGATCAGGCTCAGGTTATCCAGCATACGGGCAGCAGCACCGATAAATCGCGTCAGGCGGCACCGCATGTTCATTCCACGATCCTTTCTCCCGATGAGAAGTACCTGCTCGTGAGTGATCTGGGCACTGACAAGATCTCCACGTATGCGTTCAATGATAAAAATACAACAGAGCCTCTGACACCATCCTATCCGGCCTTTGTTTTTGCTGCACCGGGAAGCGGACCGAGACATCTGGAATTCCATCCAAACAAACGCTTTGTTTATGCACTGATGGAAATGACCGGTGATGTCATCGTCTATTCGTATAACAAGGGAGTGCTGAGTACCATTCAGACCATCCCGATGGTCGCTCCCGACTTTAAGGGTGCAACGGGCGCAGCAGACATACACGTATCTCCGGACGGAAGGTTTGTGTATGCGTCAAACCGGGGTGATGCTAACGATATTGCGATCTTCGCAGTTGACGCCGCTACGGGGCGTCTGACACTAACAGGACGCCAGTCAACATTAGGCAAAGGACCACGGAACTTCACGCTGGATCCGGAAGGACGCTTCCTGCTGGTAGCTAATCAGAACAGCAACCATGTGGTCATATTCAAAAGAGACATCCAGACAGGCTTGTTAACGGACACAGGGGAGCGGATTGACGTAGGTCAACCGGTTTGCTTGCAGATACAAAAATAAAAAAGGAGAACCCTATTTCTGCTTGCCTTATGCGTTCTGGCTGTTCTTCAGTACCTGTTCGTAGTATTTCTCATATACAGGAAGGATAAAGCTCAGGTCGAATTCTTTGGCTCTGGCTAAAGCATTAGCTTTGAATTCGGCGAGACGCTCTCTGTCTTCGAGAATGTAGATAGCGTTTCTGGCCATGTCGTCGACATCGCCTACATTGCTCATGAAGCCTGTTATTCCCTGCAGATTCAACTCCGGCAATCCTCCTGCGTTGGAAGAGATCACGGGCACCTGACAAGCCATGGCTTCCAGTGCAGCTAATCCAAAGCTCTCCGACTCAGAAGGCATCAGGAAGAGATCGGCAACGGAGAGGATTTCTTCTACAGCTTCCTGCTTACCCAGATATCTGACATTATCGCATATTCCCAGCTCCCGGCATAACCGCTCGCAATTGGCGCGGTCAGGACCATCTCCTACCATCAGGAGTTTAGAAGGAATGGTTTCGAGAACTTTCTTAAAAACACGAACAACATCTTTGGCTCTTTTCACCTTCCGGAAATTGGAAGTATGCACCAGGATGAGCTCATTGTTGGGTGCTATTGCCTTTTTGAAATGGTCTTTCCGTTTCTGACTGAAACGTGTAAGATCAATAAAGTTTGGAATAACCTGTATATTGCTGGTGATCTCGAAGTGGTCGTATGTATCCTTACGAAGGTGTTCAGATACTGCCGTTACGCCGTCAGACTTGTTGATAGAAAAGGTTACCACCGGCTTGAAGGTCACATCCTTCCCTACCAGGGTGATGTCGGTACCGTGCAAGGTAGTGACGACAGGGATATTGATGCCGTAAGTAGCCAGGATCTGCTTGGCCATGAATGCAGCCGAAGCATGAGGAATGGCGTAATGCACGTGCAGCAGGTCGAGCTTTTCGAAGCGCACCACATCTACCAGCTTGCTCGCCAGAACGAGCTCGTATGGCGGATAATCAAATAGTGGGTACTGAGAGACCGATACTTCGTGATAGAATAGGTTTTCTGAGAAAAAGTCGAGTCTCGCGGGCTGACTGTAAGTGATAAAGTGGACCTGATGTCCGTTATCTGCCAGCGCCTTACCAAGTTCGGTAGCCACTACTCCGCTTCCGCCAAATGTCGGATAGCATACGATTCCTATTTTCATGCTGCAAAATAAAAGGAAAAAGATGAAGATATTGTTTGGCTTCGGTAAATTAAATGCCGGCCGGACTACAAAACAGCTTTATTAATGGCCTGATAAATGGCATCCTGAATCTTCGGTCTTACGCGCAGGCTGCTCAACTTATTTGCGGGCTGCTCATACAGGCGGTTAGACAGGAAAATATAGATCAGCTTGCTCCTGGGATCTACCCATACGCAGGTCCCGGTGAATCCGGTATGGCCATACGTCTGAGGTGATGCCAGAGATGAAGGATAGCGGTTAGCAGGATCGGGATCCCAGCGGTCAAAACCCAGTCCCCTTCTGCTGACATCGCTCTGCCGGCTGGTAAACATGTCAATTGTGGAGGGTTGAAAGTACTGTTTTCCTCCGTAGATACCTCCGTTTAACATCATCTGGAACAAGATGGCCAGGTCGTTTGCTGAAGCGAATAACCCGGCATGACCGGCCACGCCGCCAGCAAGAGCTGCACCCTGATCATGAACATAACCTTCGAGCAGGGTTTTCCTGAAATAGTTATCGTTCTCGGTAGGTACGATATCGGCTTTGCTGAAACGCATACGAGGAGTAAAGCCTGCGTACTTCATACCCAGCGGTTTGTAAAATTCATTCAGGACATACTTGTCGAGGGGTTGAGCTGTTTGCGTTTCGATGATCTCCTTCATGAAATACATGCTCAGATCACTATACTCGTATTTCCCGGCGGGACGTAGTCCGCTGTTTAACATCCGGGGCAGCATGACATCGTTATAGTAGTTGCGTCTGACGTAATAGTTGTCGGCGACCTTGACCGAATAGACCCCGGAAGAATCCCTGCTATAATCGCCGGGTTTGATTGAATTCTGGAAAGGGATATAAGGTACGAGTCCCGCCTGATGCAGCATCAGATTACGCACGGGAATGAACCTTTTGTTGGTTTCTCTCGCCTGTGGCACGTAGTAGCCCATGGTAGAATCCAGCTGGAGCTTATTCTGCTCATAAAGTCGCATGGACGCCATAGTGGTAGCTGCAATCTTGGTAACGGAGGCGAGATCGAAAATATCATCGACGCGCGTCTCGCGGGTTCTGCCGTAGGTGTGTGATCCGTAAGCCTTATCAAATATCACGCGTCCGTCTTTTACCACCATCACGACGGCACCGGGGGTGACGCGCTGGGCGATAGCTGATCTGACAATATTATCGATGGGTTTCTCCAGATCATCGGAACTTATCCCCAGCTCTTCCGGAACGGTATAGGCTAGCCGGATGGCCGCAGTTTGAAAGCCATCCCCTGCTTTAAAGGCGGGAGAGACGGTCGACTGAAGCTTTGCACTGGCTCTGGTACCACCGAAAATAAGCTGGGCAGTGAAGCTGGCAGAAGCCGGCGAATCTGCCGCGGACCAGATCAGGGGAGCCTTGAGGCTGTCGAGACGGCCCAGGGCAGCCGCATTTCCATAGAGCACCACGATCAGCTGCTTGCTGCGTTCCATGTCTTTCAAAAAGGCGCGGGTACTTTCCTTACTCATCGCGTCATCGCTAAGCTGGACGATCACCGAGCTGTATAGTTTAAGGTCTGCACTGAGTGCGTTCAGATTGGGCTCTGCCTGATAGGCTTCGGCAGAAAAACGATCTACCCTGGTGTATTTATTGACGATGCTGTCAAACATCACTGCGTTTTGGGAGCCGATGTTTACACTGGCAAATCGTTTATTATCCAGTTCGATGAGAGGAATCTGAGAAGAATCGTTACGCAGCAGGACTGTAGACCCGCTACTTGCCTTCATCTGCTCCAACCAGGTCAGTGATGGGTTGTGACAGGAGGATGCAAAGGAACTCAGGGTAAATAAGAGGGCGAGGAGAGACACAGAGGAGTATAGACAGTATTTGAACATAGTACGTTACAATTAGCGTTGTTTGTGAGCCGAACGCTCATCATGCTTCATAGACTATGAATTAAACGAATTTTTTGGAAATAATTGCCTTAAAAACAAGAAAGCCCGGGGGTTTCCCGGGCATGGTTAGTTTGAGTGTTTTTTTTCCCATCTCAAAGGCAGCTCGGCTTCTGGCCAGCTTACGAGGCAAGCCATTTTTTTGAAATCTAAAGCTGAGTGATTAACTAAATATTAGTTGTTGATTAAGAGTTTGTAAACATGAAAGTCTGAAAAATAAATGAACAATACAAATATTACTTTACATTTTGTAAAATGAACGATACGCAGATGAGAAGAACGATGCTGGTTTATTTTGATTATTTTTGCGTTTAGAAATTATGTCTGATATTATACAGCTTTTACCAGATTCCGTTGCAAATCAAATAGCGGCGGGCGAGGTGGTACAGAGACCTTCATCGGCGGTCAAGGAACTTGTTGAGAATTCGATAGATGCGGGAGCCGGAAAAATCCAGTTGATCATTAAGGATGCGGGTAAGTCCCTCATTCAAGTCATTGACGATGGATGCGGCATGAGTATTACAGATGCCCGGATGTGCTTTGAGCGGCATGCAACATCGAAAATCCGGAAGGCGGCTGATCTTTTCGCTATCCGCACAATGGGCTTTCGTGGTGAGGCAATGGCCTCTATTGCGGCCATCTCGCAGGTAGAACTGAAAACCCGCCGTCATGAAGACGAGCTGGGAACGCATATCTGCATTGAAGGATCAGAGATCGTGAAGCAGGAGCCGGTGTCATGCAGTGCGGGAACAAGCATCAGCATAAAGAACCTTTTCTTTAATACCCCGGCAAGACGCAATTTCCTGAAAGGGAATTCTGTAGAATTGCGCCATATTATTGATGAGTTTCAACGCATCGCGCTGGCTCATCCGGAAATCTACCTGACACTCCACCATGATGGGAACGAAATGTTCCATCTTCCAAAGGCCAGTCTTAAACAGCGGATCGTCCATTTATTTGGAAATGCCTACAATAAAAAGCTTGTCCCCATTGAAGAGGATACCAGCATCATCACGGTGAAGGGCTTTATCGGGAAACCGGAATTTGCGCGCAAGACCAGGGGTGAACAGTTTTTCTTTGTCAATAAGCGCTTCATCAAGGACCCTTATCTGAACCACGCTGTAGTTACGGCTTATGAGGAGCTGCTTTCGGAAGAGAGTTTCCCTCTGTATGTGCTGTTTATTGATATCGACCCGGCAAAGATTGACATCAATGTACACCCTACGAAGACGGAGATCAAATACCAGGATGAAAAGGCTTTATATGCGATCATTCGCTCGGCAGTAAAGCGTTCCCTGGGACAATATAACATCACTCCTACCCTTGACTTTGATCAGGAGACAGGATTCAGCCACATGATCACCCACAAGGCACCGGAGGAGATTGTACCTCCTCAGATCACCTTTAATCCGGACTTTAACCCTTTTCAGTCTGACAAAAAGGTTGGAAGATCGACTTCATACTTCAGAAGTTTAGGCGAAGACCAGGATGAGGTGAGCAAGAACTGGGGTTCTTTGTATGAGATTGTTGATCAGGCGCGTGACAAGCAGCAGCAAACGATACTTGATATCGAGGATGCGGAGACAACGCAGATCAAAAAAGAGGGCCGGCACTTCTTCCAGCTTCATAACAGGCTGATTATATCGCCAATCAAGTCAGGCTTCATGCTGATTGATCAGCAGGCTGCCCATGAGAGGATTCTGTACGAGCGCTTCCTGCAGGAGTTGGAAAACCGTCAGGGCGCGAGTCAGCAGAGTCTGTTCCCACAGACGGTGACACTGAATGCTGCGGATTTCGAGCTGGTAAAAGACCTGCTTCCGGACATCCAGTCGCTGGGCTTCCAGATCAGGGAGTTCGGGAAGAACACGGTTATCGTGGAAGGTATTCCGGCCGACATCAGTGCCAATGTGAGTGAGGTGGAGATGCTTGAGCATCTTATTGAAGGATTTAAAAACAATTTAACCCTGTTGCGTTTGGATAAACGGGATAACCTGGCTCGTACACTCGCACGTAATGCTGCTTTAAAGGCAGGAACGCGGCTATCTCAGGAAGAAATGAACAACCTGATCGATCAGCTGTTCGCATGTGAAAGACCTAACTCCTCTCTTACAGGCAAACCGGTGATCATTAAATACTCCATTGAGGAGCTTTTACAGAGATTTGAAAAATAGAACCTTACGTTTAGGAACCGAATGAACAGTTACAGACAGTCACCTTTTGCCAATATATCACCCGTTGTTAAGAATCTTCTGATCATTAACGGCATCTTCTATCTTGCTACGATGCTGTTCATGAAAAACAACCATTCGCAGCTGATTCCTCTTCTCGGTGTATTCTATTTTGATTCTGAACTGTTCAGGGCCTGGCAACCGGTGACGTACATGTTCATGCACAGCGATCAGTCTATTGCGCATATCATGTTTAACATGTTTGCGCTTTATAGCTTTGGTTCGGCGCTGGAGTATATCATGGGATCGAAGAAGTTCCTGAACTTCTATCTGATAACGGGCCTGGGCGCGCTGGCACTGCAGATGGCGATACAGGCTTTTGAGGTCCACGCTATTGTAGGCAGCTTTACCATAGACGACATACGTACCTTTCAGTTTCAGAGCCAAGAAGATATGCGTACCGTCGCTTCTATTTACCTGACCCCTATGGTAGGAGCTTCAGGCGCTATATTCGGTGTGCTTGTTGCATTCGGCCTGCTTTTCCCCAACGCTGAATTATTTTTATTATTTATTCCCGTTCCAATAAAAGCTAAGTATATTATTCCCGTTTATGTCGTTATAGAATTATTCCTGGGTGTAGGGCAATTTTCAGGTGACTCTGTCGCGCACTTTGCACATCTCGGGGGAGCATTGTTTGGTTTTATCTTAATAAAATATTGGAGGATTAACCGTCCCGGAGGTTTTTTATGAAAAAATCGGTCGTCAGCGAAATCTGGTACAAGGTGGCTCAGTCAGGAAGCCGCATGAACATGTTTATAGGAATCAACACCGCGGTCTTCGTGATCGTTGGTTTTATTTCTGTTGCCGAATGGTTATTTACACGCAATACGGCGACCGCAAACCTCATTAAAGAGTATATTTCTGTACCTGCCTATCTTCCGGAGCTGTTATATAAGTTCTGGACTCCGCTAACATATATGTTCGGGCATGAGGGTGTGTTTCACTTTATCTTCAATATGCTCTGGCTGTATTGGTTCGGGCGGATATTTGAGGATTTTCTGACGGCCAGACAGCTTACGTTTACCTATATCAGCGGGGGACTTATGGGTGCACTGCTGTTCATTGCTTTCTATAATATTTTTCCGGCTTTCAGCGACAGCGTTGCAACAGCCTCTTTGATTGGCGCTTCGGCCAGCGTAATGGCTATCGTGGTGGCAACGGCTACCTTATTGCCCGATTACAGCATCCGCTTGCTTTTGTTCGGAGATGTGAAGCTGAAGTTTCTGGTTATTGCTTTCATCGTGCTCGACATTATCGGTATTGCCGGGCTGAATGCGGGTGGTATGATTGCTCACCTGGGGGGTGCATTGATGGGATTTATCTTCATCAAACAACTGCAAAGCGGGAACGACTGGAGTAAGATCTTTGCTAAAAAGAAGAAGCTGAAGGTTGCCACTACAAATTACAATCATAAGGTTCCTGCCGGGCTTCCGGACCAGGAAGTGATTGACAATATTCTCGATAAGATCTCAAGATCGGGATATGACAGCCTGAGCCGCAAGGAAAAAGAAGAATTATTCAAAGCGAGCAATAAGGAATGAGGAGAAAAAAAAGGGGGAAAGGATTAGGGTTAGGGCGGAGATCAATGCTGTATATAAACATAGCATTTGTCGTCCTGATGCTTCTCAGCTACCTTTCTTCTGTTGCGGACCCCTCGTACTTATGGCCGGTAGCATTCTTCGGTCTTGCATACCCTTTCCTTCTGTTCATCCATGTCGTGTTCATTCTTTTCTGGATTCTTAGCAGGCCGGTATTTGCGCTTATTTCTTTAGCTACGATATTGGTTGGCTGGAAGTTCCTGACCTTGAATATCGGGTTCCGGGAGTCGCAGGCTATTGAGGTGCCCAAGTCCTCAAAGGACATGATCAGGATCATGACCTGGAACGTGCATGAATTCAAACCGTTTGGCAGTAAAGCTGACAGACCCGTGCGAGATGCGATGCTGGAGATTATCCGAAATGAAAAGCCTGATATTCTGTGCATGCAGGAGTATTATTCGAAGCGACGGGGCGAGTCGAACATCAAAAAGATGATCACGGAGATCATGGAGGCCGAACATTACCATGTACGGGAGGATTTTGGCAATCCCTGGGAGCTGAAAGGGATGGTGATCTTTTCGAAAATCCCCTTTGCAGATACAGGCTCTGTGGTTTTCCCGAACTCGTCGGGAAATAATGAAGCCATTTACGCCGATTTTGTACATGAGAAAAAGAAGTTCAGAGTGTACAATGTGCATCTCCAGTCGATCAACTTCAAACCGGAAGACTACAAGTACATTAAGACGATCAAGGAAGAGATCAATACGGATGTACAGTCATCCAGGCGAATCGGGAGCAGGTTGAAGCGCGCTTTCATCAAGAGAAGCAAGCAGGTTACCTTTTTGTCGGAACATATTAAGGCCTATTCGGGTCCCGTTATCATTGCGGGAGATTTCAATGACACCCCTGCGTCCTTTGCAGTAAATAAACTATCTTCGGGAATGAAGAACGCCTTCCGCGAGAAAGGAAGTGGTTTCGGAATCACCTATAACGGTGAATTCCCGAACTTCCAGATCGACTATATTCTGGCGTCGAATGACTTCGAAGTGAAGAGTTATCTCACTGTTAATAAAAAACTATCTGATCATTACCCTGTTAGAAGTGATCTGGAATTCAGGACGCCTTAGAACATACAATTTATTAAGTTTGCACAATGAATAACAACCTCGTTGTTTATAATACATTAACAAGAAAAAAGGAGCCTTTTGAGCCATTGAATGCCCCGTTTGTGGGGATGTATGTTTGCGGACCGACTGTGTACAGTGATGTACATCTTGGCAACTGCCGCACGTTCGTTTCTTTCGATTTAATATACAGGTACTTAAGCCACCTTAAATACAAGGTCAGGTATGTGCGGAACATCACCGACGCCGGACACCTGGAAGGTGACCGGGATGAGGGAGATGATAAATTCTCGAAGAAGGCGCGTCTGGAGCAGATCGAGCCGATGGAAATCGTTCAGCGCTATACCATTGGTTTTCACGATGTAATGAGGGTGTTCAACACCTTACCTCCGAATATAGAGCCGACTGCTACGGGGCATATCGCCGAGCAGATTGAGATGGTGAAGGAAATCCTGGCCAACGGCTTTGCTTATGAAGTAAACGGCACTGTTTATTTCGATGTGGAAAAGTACAGCAAGGACCATAATTATACTATACTGACGAACCGGAACATCGATGAGCTAATTGCAAACAGCCGCGATCTGGGAGGCCAGGATGAGAAGAGGGGAAGACTTGATTTTGCCCTGTGGATCAAAGCAAAGCCTGAGCACATCATGCGCTGGCCATCTCCCTGGGGATGGGGATTCCCGGGATGGCATATTGAGTGCTCGGCAATGAGCAGCAAGTACCTTGGTGATACCTTTGACATTCATGGTGGTGGAATGGATCTCGCCGCAACTCACCACACTAACGAGATTGCACAATCAAAAGCATGCAATCATAAAGAACCTGCAAAGTACTGGATGCATACCAATATGCTGACTGTAAATGGCACCCGTATGTCGAAGTCGGCAGGCAATGGTTTCCTTCCGCATGAGCTTTTCACAGGTAACCATCCTTTGCTGACGAGGGGATTTTCGCCCATGACAGTAAGATTCTTTATGCTACAGGCACATTACCGGAGTACCCTTGACTTCTCCAATGAAGCGCTTGAAGCATCTGATAAGGGCTTTAAAAGGCTCATGAATGCATGTTCTTTGCTGCCGAAGCTCAAGGTGTCAGACAAGTCTGATTTTGATATCCAGCAGATATCACAGCGTTGCTATGATGCGATGAACGATGATTTCAACAGTCCTGTTGCTATCGCTGAGCTTTTTGAAGTTGCCAGAGTCATCAACAGCGTCCATGACGGTAAAGCCAGCATCACGCAGGCGGATCTGGAAGCCTTAAATTCTTTGATAAACAACTTCGTGTATGATGTGCTCGGATTAAAGGAAGAAACCGCTCAAACTGATGAAATCGGTCCGCTTATTGACTTTGTGATCAACCTACGTCTGCAGGCACGCGCGTCAAAAGACTATGCGACATCAGACAGGATCAGAAATGGCTTGCTTGATCTCGGTATTCAGTTAAAAGACAATAAGGAAGGTACTTCCTGGAGCAAGCTATAGGCATTATCGGCCTTGCTGCGCCAATTCAAATCAAACATCTTATTTAATGAAATTCGCTTTATCTATTATTTACTTACTGGCACTGGGAGTGCCTGTGTTTTCGCAGACTCCGGAAGGTGTGGACCAGGTCATTGCAGCTGAGAACTATTTCAATCTCAAAGTGGAAGAGAAGGGTCTTAAAAAGGCTTTCCTCTCCGTTTCTGACGATTACACTATTGCATTCAGGCCAGGGCCAATGGCTGCAAAGAAGTTCTATAAAGAGCAACCAGACAGCATCGGGTATCTGAAACTGGAGCCCGTTCTCGCAAAGATATCGAAGAGCGATGACTGGGGCTTTTCAGCGGGACCTTATGTTTTCAAACAGCGCCTTGACGCTTCTCAATCATTCTACGGAACCTATCTTTCTGTGTGGAAGAAGAACAAACGCGGCGTCTGGAGGCTGGCGATGGACGCAGGGGTAGCGCATAAGAAGCCAACGAAGAAACTGAAAAACAAGTTTGTAACGCCGACAGACAGAGACTATATACATCAGAAATCGGACAAGCGCCTGCAGCAAAGAGAGGATATTGTTCTCAGCTCTGACAAACTGATGTCTACGATCATGAAAGCAGACAATCGTATTGCGCAGACGGAGTTTCTGACGGATGATAGCTGGCTGCTGTTTCCGGGATATGAGCCCATGACGGATAAGAAGACCATTATGGCTTTCTGGAAAGACAAGGGATATAAGGCACTCACCTATCCGATTAAGGCCGACAGGGCGCTTAGCGGCGAGATTGCCTATACGTATGGCACAGCTACCATTCTGGCGAAGAAATATAATTACATCCGCGTTTGGGAAGTACAACCTACACACAAGTGGAATGTCATTGCAGAGGTATTTACTGAAGAACTCCCCTAGTCTAAGCGCAGGTAAGTAAACCTAAGAAATAAAAAAGTCCTGCAGCAAGCTGCAGGACTACACAACACCAAATTCCGGGCGTTAAAGGCGGGCAAACTTCAACTAGCCCCGGAAAGCCTTCATATAGATAGCCTGAATATCGGCTACGGTCACTTCTCTTGGGTTGCCGCCTGTACATACATCGGCAAATGCCTGAATGGAAAGGCGCTCCGCATCCTCCGGATTAAAGGATGTATCTTTTAGCAATGGTATATTCAGCTTTACAGCCATTTCTTTTAATGCTTCTATGGCTTCGTCCTTGGCTTCTGTAAGGGAAAGGCCATCTACGTTTCTGCCGAGTGCCTGAGCGATGTTCTTAAACTTCTCTTCGCAAACGACAGAGTTATATTCTTCGACATAAGGGAGCAGAAGTGCATTGGCTACACCATGTGGCAGATCATATTCTGAGCCAAGCTGGTGCGCCATTGAATGGACGATTCCAAGGCCTGCGTTTGAGAAGGAAAGACCAGCGATATAAGACGCCCAGGCCATCTTGGAACGAGCTTCCAGATTCTTGCCATCTTTCACTGCATCTTCCAGACTTTCGCCGATCAGGCGGATAGCTTCCAGTGAAAGCGTGTCAGATAAACGGAACGAGCCTTTGGTTATATAGCTTTCGATGGCGTGAGTCAGCGCGTCCATACCTGTTGCAGCAGTAAGGCCTGCAGGTTTATCAAGCATGAGTTCAGGATCATTAACTGCTACGGTAGCCAGACAGTTCGGGTCTACGATAACCATTTTGATCTTTCTCTCTTCGTCAGTAATGACATAGTTGATGGTAACTTCAGATGCGGTACCTGCTGTTGTGTTGACAGCCAGGATAGGTACAGACTTCTTCTGAGATTTGCCGATACCTTCGTAATCAGGCACCTTGCCACCATTGGTTTCCAGGATTCCGATTGCTTTGGCAGCATCCTGAGGAGATCCTCCACCAATGGATAAAACACCATCGCAGGCTGAGGACTTGTACAAGTCAAGTCCGCTGTATACATTCTGAGTTGTTGGGTTAGGTTTTACGTCATCAAAGATCACGTAATCGATATGAGCAGCTTCCAAAACATCTGTCACCTTTTTTACCACACCAAGAGACCTTAACATCTTATCTGTTACTACAAACAGCTTTTTAAGTTCTAGTTTTTGGATTTCGACGGCAATCTCTTTGACTGCGCCCGGGCCTATAAGGTTGATAGCCGGAAAGTAAATTCTTCTGAAAGGTTCCATACAATATCGAATGATTAGATATGCGTTTATGACAAATCTAAGTCCGAGCAGGGCGTTTAAAAATGATGGCTGTTACTTAATGGGATGACATGTGGCATGCCGAACGAATAGCCTTAGAAGAGGCTTCTGATAATATCGTCTGCGCTGAGGCCTTCGGCTTCTGCCTTGTAGTTGCGAACGATGCGGTGTCTCAGTATCTGGAGCGCTACGGCCTGCACATCTTCCACGTCGGGAGCATACTTCCCGTTGATTGCAGCATGACACTTGGCGCCGAGCACGAGGTATTGAGAGGCTCGCGGTCCCGCACCCCAGTTGAGGTATTTGTTTACTCCGGGAGTTGCAAGCTCCGTATTCGGTCTGGTCTTAGCTGAGAGACCAACCGCGTATTCGAGGACATGATCGGTGATGGGCACATTGCGGATCAGCCTCTGAAAGTAGAGGATCTGTTCTGCTGTGAGGATCTTATGCAGCTGTGGACGACTATTACCTGTGGTGTTCTTCACGACTTCAATTTCATCCCTGAACGAAGGATACGAAAGGGTGACGTTGAACATAAAGCGGTCGAGTTGTGCTTCAGGCAAGGGGTATGTTCCCTCCTGTTCGATCGGGTTTTGGGTAGCGAGAACGAAGAAAGGATCAGGCAAGGGGTAGCTCTTACCTCCTACCGTAATAATCTTCTCCTGCATCGCTTCCAGAAGGGCGGCCTGGGTCTTCGGCGGAGTCCGGTTGATTTCATCCGCCAGGATAATATTCGAGAAGACCGGCCCTTTCAGGAATTTGAAGGAGCGGTCTTCCCCGAGAATTTCGGACCCGACGATGTCTGATGGCATCAGGTCGGGTGTAAATTGTACTCTATTGTAGCTCAGGTCGAGAACCTGGGCAATGGTATTGACGAGCAAAGTCTTAGCTAACCCGGGAACCCCGATCAGCAGACAATGACCGTTGCTTAATATAGAGATCAGTACTGCTTTTACGACTTCCTCCTGTCCGATGATAACACTGGAGATCTCTTTGCTTACCTTTTTATACGATAAGCATAAAGCATCTAATCCTTCTACATCAGACGTGTAATTCATTTAGTTTACCTGTGCTGTTTCGGTAGGTAACCACATTTTCAGGCTCTCGCAAGTCTGGAACTCAGGGTCAATCTTGATATAAGTGGACACTCTGCGTTTCTCGAACCAAGAGCTTACTTCACGTTGTACCTTATCCTCGTAAGCGATTTCCTTGATTTTAGGGAAGTCCTGATTCAGGTTCGCTACATGGGGGTCTGTTTTGGATTTCAGATAAACGAAGCGATAGCCTTTTTTACCGTCACGAGAGGTAAACTCATAAGGTTTTGAATAAGATCCCACTTTCATGGTATCGATCGCAAAGAAGACCGTTGGGTCAAGCTTATCTGTAGGGATATAGGTTGTTCTTGAAGAAACATTCTCCGCATTCAGCATCATTCCGCCGTTGTACTTCGTATCGTTATTATCTGAATACATAGATGCGGCTGTTGAGAACGGGAGCTTTTTGCTTACAACATTCTCATAGATACTATCGATAGCGGTCTTGGTACGTGCGAGACTTTCAGAAGGAGCGTCCATTTTAATCAGAATATGGCGTGCACGAACCTGTTCGCCGCGGCGTTCCATGACTTGCAGAAAGTGAAATCCAAAGTCTGTTTCAAACACCGGGGATAGCTCATTTGCTTTCAGCTTAAAGGCAAGAGCGGTAAACTCCTTTACCATTGCCGTTCTGTCAAAGAAGCCCAGGTCTCCACCTTCTGGTGCTGATCCTGGATCCTGAGAGTAAAGTCTTGCCAGCGTGGCAAAGTCTTCGCCACCTTTGATCCGCAGACGAAGAGCTTCCGCTTTATCTTTGAAACGTTCTTTCTCTGCCTTGGTCAGCTTCGGATATAAAACGATCTCACCCACTTCTACTTCGGTAGGGTACTCAGGGAGACTATCTTTAGGGATTGCCTCGAAGAACCGCTTAACTTCCAGTGGAGTAATACCGATATTCTCGGTTATTTTCGCGTGCATGCGGTTTGCAACAAGCTGCTCCTTTACATCGGGGCGAATCTCATCTTTATACTGAAGCACAGAACGGTTCAGGAACTGTTCCAAACGCTCCTGTCCACCGGCTCTCTGAATAAATGCACGCATTCGTCTGTCGACTTCATTAGTTACCTCGTCATCGGTAACGGTTACTGAGTCGATCACAGCTTGCTGCGAAAGCAGCTTCTGGGTAAGCATCTGCTGCAAAACACCACACTTCACCGCGTCATTCTGCGGATTACCCTGCAGAATGTAGTTGGCATATTCACGCTCAATATCAGACTGCAGAATGATGTTATCACCTACGACAGCTGCTATCTTATTGACTGTAATGTTTTGTGCGAAAGCCAGGTTGAAAGATGCGAATAGAAAAAAGAGTATCCCTACGGTTTGTTTCATTATGTTTATGTACGTTATAGCGTTTTCAGACTTGGTCTGTAACCGAATATGTAGTGTATTTCAAAAGACAATTGTGCAAAACTAACGATATAATCTTCATTTACTGAAGAAATTATTTGATTTACACCTTCATAAAGGTAAACTTAATTTCGGCTATCCCTGAGGCGGCATTGCTGATTTAACTATTTTTAACAAAGGATTAGTACTTTTGATCAATGAGCGAAATGAAAGCATCCGATCCGGTGGCACTTCAGTACCTGATGACTGAAGATATCTATCTGATCAGTGAAGAAGAGCTATCCACATCCTCCGGTGAACGTACCGAAGACGGCCCTGCATTTGATTACCTGGGCGAGAACAATAAGTTCATGCTGCTATTAATACAGGAAGACGGTCATCCTAACCTCCGTTCAAATGAACTGGAGGCCCTGGCGAACATCCTGGGGGCAAAAAGGATGAGTCTGAAGGACGTAGCTATCGTCAATCAACGAAAATACACCTCTTCTACCTGGAAAGATTTCAAGGACTATTTTGCCTGCAGCAGCATAGTGCTTTTTGGAATTGACCCTTCCGAGATCAAGATCAGGACTTTACCGAAGAACGCAATAACGGAATTGGAAGGAATGCAGGTACTTTTCACCTACAGCTTCGCTGAGATGCTGAACAATACCGACAAGAAGAGGGAATTCTGGAATCAAATGAAAAAACTTTAATGAGAACTTTAGTATTCGCAACCAATAACAAGCATAAGCTGGAAGAAGTACAGGCATTGATTGGCGACAAATTCCAATTGAAAACGCTCGGCGAGATCGGCTGCCTGGATGAGATCCCGGAGACCGGGACAACTTTCAGAGACAATGCTTCACAAAAAAGCCATTATATCTGGGACCGCTTTAACATGGATTGCTTCTCTGACGATTCAGGACTGGAAGTAGATGCACTGAATGGCGAACCCGGAGTTTATTCAGCACATTATTCAGGCTCCAGAGATTCGGAAGAGAACCTGCAGTTGGTTCTCGACAAGATGAGGGGGATGAAGGACCGTTCTGCGCGCTTCAAATGCATTATATCCATCATCCTCGATGGAAATGAGCACTTCTTTGAAGGCACTGTTGAAGGCGAAATAACTGAGAGCCGATCAGGTTCAGCAGGCTTTGGCTATGATCCAATCTTTAGGCCTCAGGGATATGAAGTTTCATTTGCCGAAATGTCTGCGGAAGAAAAAAACAGGATCAGTCACCGTGCTCGAGCAGTTAGCAAGCTCGTTGAGTTCCTGAATCAACAATAAAACAGAGGAGCAGGCCTGGATGTCAGGTCTTGCTCTTTGTAGATTCTTTCTTTCCTGTGGTGACCTTTTCTGGTGTTTTCCTGGTGGATACAGCGGTCTTCTTCGGTCGCAATGCGGGTATGATTTCTTCCTTGGAGCGCGGACGATCTTTCGGTTTCCACATGAAGCCTTCTAAAATTTCCATGTCCTTGGGAGCTTTCTCAATAGGATAATATTTGCCTTCCGGCTTTCGCACCAGGACTACCCGTTTAAGCTTACTATCGGCAAATTCAAGTTTCATCCTGCTACTTAGCGAGCGGTTAAACCCAGTATAAACACTATCTTCCAGCGTATAGTAGATACTCTCAGCATTACCGTCCACGAACATACTTTCGAGCTTGCTGTCTTTGAACAAACCGGTTAAGACTTTTCCTTTGACCTGGTTAAAGCGGCTGGAATCGCCTTCAGCACTTACGATAAGGCCATTATTCTGCAAGAGCATATTGTCGAGCTTCTGGTTTTTCATCTGCAGAAAAATGGTATCTGCAGTCAGCTGTGTTCCCTGCGTCCAAATGATCGGATTAGTATAACATCTGATAATGGAATCAGCGTAGCTATAGAAGGCGGAGTCTGAACGGGATTGAAGATCAGATTTAAAGATCTTCACCTTGTGGAAGGCATGAATTACTCTGGTTTTAACTGTATCCTGCGGATTGAAGGCCGCTTTTTTCGAGGTTGTATCTTTACCGGCGATTTTAGGCAGACCGTTCTTAGCCGCTGCAGCTTTCCGGGCCAGCGTATCAGAGGCATGTGGAACACTGTCACGCGCCTGAGCCTGTGAGCGTATGCCCGATGAAGCAGATGCACTATCGGCTGTAGATGCCCGAACCGGAGGATTCTGTGCCGGGAGTGCTGGAGCAGCAGCTTCGCCGTCCTTTTTCTTCTTTCTCTCTTTTTTTGAAAGCTTTCTCTCAGGTTCGACTTTCGGGGCTGCAGGGGGAGCATCCAGCCTCTTTGGAATGACAATCCCACCCTCGTCGTTAATCGAGCCTTGGGGATCTTCTTCGATCTCCTCATCAGACTTGAGCTGCTCTGGATTGGCCGGCACCAGGTCCTTCATCATGATCAGCTTCGTCATAAGTGTATCTGCCGTCATGTAAATGGAGTCAACGGATGCTGAATCTTTTTCGACTTCCATTACAACATAGGCGTTCCGGGTAACGAGAGCACTTTCGTCTGCACGCCTGTAGATTCCCTGATTACCTTTGAGAATCACTTTCTGAACCGTGTCAAGAAAGGTAATGTTATTGATGGCCTTCCCCATACCGCCTTTCCCATCATAAAACAGGCTATCGCCCCTGAGGGATTTAGATCCTTCGGTGTACAGGTTCTTTTTACCAAACCATGCCTGATCAGTTACGGTGTTATACCGCCCGTTTTCCGTGTATAAACGGGATGCTTTATTCGCGTTTTTGCCGTTAATTGTGGTTGGCCCATAGAAGTAGGCGATTTTGGAAGCTGTATTGTACTTCAGGGTATCGGTGGTTATAAGCGCGTCTGGAGTGTTCACAACGACGTCAAAACGAAAGTATGCATCATTCGTTCTGGCAAAGTAATAACCGTTTTTGCTGGTCAGAACATCCCTGCCGTTTTCTATTTTGCCGCCCCCTATATAGGTTCCTATCTTAGTGGCCATCTTATACGTAAGATAGTTTGTCGTCAGTGTTGAAGTCTTGTCGACCATACGGACATTATTGGTCAGAATAGCTGTCTTGGTATTGCCATCGTAATTGAGAAGATCCGAGTAGATGACGGTGCCGTCTGGCTGCGTAATCACGACGTGCCCGAAAGCATCAAAGGCATTTCCCGCCTGATTATAGTCTGAGCTGTCTGCACGAAGGGTAGATCCGTCTTGTACGAACACCGGATTGATCACCCGGAAATATTGAATACCACCCTTTTCAACACCTTTTATTTCAGTAGAACTGGTTAACTGGACCTGGCTTCTCTTTTGTGCCGATGCATGACAGACAAGGAAAAGAGCGATAAAAAGAAAAATCAGTTTTCTCACAGTACAAAATTAGTTTTTTTTAAGCATGTAATTTGTATGGATATCATCAGCATTATTTCGGTTATTTAAATAATTTTGACGATGCTTCCAACAGGTAGACTCCAGTCATACATCTCGCAAAACAATTTGTTCGGAACTACCGACCGCTTGTTACTTGGGGTGAGTGGCGGAAAAGACTCTGTACTGATGGCGCATCTCTTTTACGCTGCAGGTATACAGTTTGGTATCGCACACTGCAACTTTGGCCTTCGCGGCCCAGAGTCTGATGGAGATGAGGAATTCACCCGCAGCCTGGCAGAGCAACTGGGTGTGCCTTTCCACATCGTTCGCTTCAATACCAAAGAACATGCATCCGCTCAGCAGATTTCGATTCAAATGGCTGCCAGAGAACTCCGCTACTCCTGGTTCGAGAAAATACGGGGGGAACATGGCTATCAGTACATCGCCGTGGCGCAACACAAAAGTGACGCGACGGAAACCGTACTGCTCAACCTGATCAGAGGAACCGGTATATCGGGTCTTCACGGAATCCTTCCCAGGAGAGATCGTATCATCCGCCCACTTCTTTTTCTTAGCTCAGAAGAGATCAGCAGCATCATTGCCGATAATGGCATCGCCTACCGGGAAGACAGTTCCAATGCTACGGTAAAGTATGCCAGAAACAAGATCCGCCATGAGGTAATCCCGAAGATGAAGGAGCTTAACAAAGATCTGGACCTTACGTTTGAGCAGAACAGCCGTCGTTTCCTTCAACTGGAGACCTTCCTTAACCATGAAGTAGAAAAGCTTCGCAGCCAGCTTTTTAAACCTCTAAGTGCGGACACGTGGGAGATCAGTATCGAGTCCCTGACCGCTCTCCATCCGCGGGAGCTGTTACTTTTCGAACTTTTCAGACCTTACCACTTTAGTGAAACAACCTTGCAGGATCTTGCCGGCGCATGGAACAACCAGTCAGGTAAGATCTTTGAATCAAGAAGCCATACTCTATTAATCGACAGGAACCTGTTAATCCTAAAAAAACGAACAGCTCAAGAGACAGGGTATACGCTCATCTCTGATGATACGATGTGCTTTTCGTGGAAGGATAATAGGTTTACCTGCAGATACGCCTCAGCGGAGGGACTGAAATTTTCAGGGGATAGTAAAATTGCATATTTAGATGCCGACTTGTTACAATTCCCCCTTAAATTGCGTCTTTGGAATCAGGGAGACTACTTCCATCCTCTGGGAATGAAAGGCCGGAAGAAAATCAGTGACTTTTTTATCAGCCAAAAACTTAGCCGCTTTGCCAAAGAAGAGGTTGGAATACTGGAAAATCGAAACGGCGATATCCTTTGGATCGTCGGCTACAGATCAGACAACCGCTATAGAGTAAGCAAAGACACAAAAAACATTTTCATCATAGAAGCATCCGAATAACATGAGCGATCAAGCAAGCTTTACAGAAAAACAATACCTGGGTAGAGATTACAACCGTATCAGCGTCAGGCTGACGATGGCCCTCTTCTGTTTTGGCGCATACTATCTTAGCTCGAACAAGGAGCGCACCGCCGAGGTATTGGTACTGGTAGGCATAGCCATCCTGATCGGGTCGGTAGCCATGTTATTTATGATCCATTACCGCACAACAGTAAGGAATAAAAGCATTATAATCGACGGACTCTGGACAACACGATTGGTCAAGATTGACCTGAACAGTATCGTGAAGATTGAACGCACCAAGTACAGCTCTTACCTGATAAATAACCCGGTATACAATCTGCACACGAATGGAAAAATAAAATTCTATGCCGGCGGGAAAGAAGCACTTACTCTCACAGACCGGGATGGCCTGGAATACATTATCGGAACACAGTGCCCTGAGGAGTTTGAGTCGGCACTGAGGAATGAAATGAAAAGCTAATGAACAGGGTCTGCCGTCTTCTATGCGCAGCAGACCCTTGAACAGGTATTACATCTTTAAACCAATTTCTCTCAGGCGTTCGTCAAGATACTCTCCGGCTGTCATATCAGTGTATGCCTTCGGGTTTTCCTCATCGATACAGATATCCAGGCAAGTAAGATCCATTTCAAGCTTAGGATGCAGGAAGAAAGGCACCGAATACCTCGAAGACTTCATCAACTCCCTTGGCGGGTTTACCACACGGTGAGTGGTCGACTTCAGCTTATTATTTGTGAGTCGCTGCAGCATATCTCCCACGTTAACCACAATATCTTCTACCTGAGCTTTAACAGGATACCAGTTTCCGGCGCGGGTTAAGACTTCAAGTCCGTCAGCACTGGCGCCGATGAGCAGCGTAATCAGGTTGATATCCTCATGCGCTCCCGCACGTACTGCATCCGGAGCTAAGGCATCAGGATCCAGGATCGGGAAATAATGAATTCCACGCAGGATGGAATTACCATTATGAACTTTAGACTCGAAATAATCCTCAGTGAGACCCAGGTAAACAGCAATAGCTTTCAACAAGTGCCTTCCGGCAACCTCCAGGCGTTCGTAGACTTCTTTCGTCACTTCGTTGAAGCGCGGCAATTCATCAACAATGATATTGTCCGGATATTGAGCCTTCACCGGATCTCCGTCCGTAACGGTTTGTCCCCGTTGCCAGAATTCCTTCAAATCAGGAACCGGTGCTCCTTTGGCTTTCTCCTTTCCCTTTCCTGTATAACCTCGCTGACCTGCAAGTTCAGGCTTCTCGTACTTCCTCTTGACGTCTTCCGGAAGGTCGAAGAACTTCTTCACCTCCGTATAAAGCTCGTCCATTAACTCCTGCGTCATCCCATGGTTGGCAATGGTTACAAACCCGGTTTCAGTGAACGCTTTTCCTATGTCTTCAGAGAATTGCTTCTTCTGCTCAGCAGATCCGCCCACATAGTGGTTCAGGTCCAGTCTCGGAATATTTATCTCAGCCATCTTTAGTTTGTTTGTTTGATAAACAAAGATATGGAATTTGCCGGGGCGGCAGGGCGTCTGCACAGGTCCAAAGTCATCTCTGAATCAGCTTTTAGAAATATTTCGAATGTTGCCTCATTATTGCTATTTTTGATAATACATATCAACTCTATAGAGAATGCAAGGTTTCAGAACAGAGCTAGAGAATCCACTGGTACAGAAAGACATAATCGAACTTGAGAAGAAGATCAGGCTCTTTAGAGAGGGACAGCTTCATGAAGAGAAGTTCCGCAGTCTGCGTTTAGCCCGCGGGGTTTATGGCCAGAGACAGCCTGGGGTACAGATGATCAGAATCAAGCTTCCATACGGAAGAATGACCATCCAGCAGCTGTACAGGATCTCAGATGTATCAGACAATTATGCCACCGGCAACCTACATATTACAACAAGACAAGACATTCAATTGCACTATGTCAGTCTTGAGCGCACCCCAGAATTATGGGCAGAATTGGAGAAAGATGCAGTGACCCTGAGGGAAGCCTGCGGAAACACCGTAAGAAACGTCACTGCTTCAGCATTGGCGGGCGTAGACCCGGATGAACCGTTTGATGTCACTCCCTATGCTCATGCTACTTTCGAGTACTTCCTGAGAAACCCGATCTGTCAGGATATGGGGAGAAAATTCAAGATGGCTTTCTCTTCGTCAGAAAAAGACTCCGGATATGCATTTATGCATGACCTCGGCTTCATTCCGAAGGTACGGGTCGAGAATGGCGAAGAAATAAGAGGATTTAAGGTAGTACTGGGTGGAGGTCTAGGCTCTCAGCCGCATATCGCGGAGGACGTAACGGACTTCATGCACGAAGACCTGATCATTCCTTTTGCTGAGTCTGTTATCCGGATTTTCGACCGCTATGGAGAACGTGCAAAGCGGAATAAGGCACGTTTGAAATACCTTATTCAGGATATTGGAAAAGAGGCTTTCCTGGAACTCGCAGAGCAGGAGCGCCTGGCTTTGAAGAACAAGACCTACAAAATTAACCGTAGCATCGCTTTCACTGAGCCGGAAGGAAAAATTCTATCTGTTCCTCAGATCAGCAATCCTGCTAAATATGAACAATGGCTGAAAACGAATATTTTCAACCAGAAGCAGGAAGGTTTTGTATCAATAGGCATCCGTGTGCAGAATGGTGACATAAAAACCCCTGTAGCCAGGAAGTTTGCGGAGCTTGTTCGTGAAGCTGCCGGAGACGATATCCGCTTAACCAATTCGCAGGGCATCATGCTTCGCTACGTCAGGGAAGAGAATCTGGCTTACGTCTTCGAAAAGCTAAATGAACTGGGGCTTGCCGAACCTGGCTTTGGAAGCGTTATTGACATCACATCTTGTCCGGGTACCGATACCTGTAACCTGGGTATATCCAACAGTACAGGCATCACCCGTGAACTCGAACGAGTTATTGCGGCTGAGTATCCGGAACTGATATACAACAAAGACATCACCATCAAGATCAGTGGCTGCATCAATGCATGCGGTCAGCATGCAATGGCAGCTATCGGCTTTCATGGCTCCAGTATGAAAATTGGAAAAATGGTTGCTCCTGCCCTGCAGGTGCTACTTGGAGGTGGCCCCACCGGCGATGGAACGGGTGTAGCATCCGAGAAGATCGTGAAGGTGCCAAGTAAACGCGGGCCTCAGATTCTGCGTACCCTCCTTGACGACTATTTTGAAAACCGTCTAGAAGGTGAACTATATAACAGCTACTATACACGGCAAGGAAAGATTTACTTCTATGACCTGCTGAACCCGATAGCCAAGTCGGAAGATATCACCCCTGACGACTTTATCGACTGGGAGCATACAGAAGCCTACAAGCCGGCTATCGGTATCGGTGAATGTGCCAGCGTTATGATCGACCTTGTTGCTACCCTCCTTTTTGAAGCAGAAGAACGCATTGACTGGTCACGTGAAGCTCTGGAAGCAGGTGAATACGCCGATTCTATTTATCACTCCTATACCGGATTTGTAAACTCGGCCAAGGCGCTACTGGTGTCAGAGGGCTTAAAAACCAATACCCAGGCGGGCATTATCCGCGATTTCGATGCTGCGTTCGTAGAAACAAAGAAGATCGCGCTTCCAGGAAGCTTCCATGATCTTGTATATCAGATGAATCAGCAGGAACCATCCAAGGAGTTCGCCACATATTACTTCCAGCAGTCTGAGCTGTTTAATCAGCAGATGAAGGACTTCCGGAATTTGCAACTTGCATAAGATGACGGAGACATCTGTAGGAAACCCGCTATTTCCAATTTTCGTCAAGCTACATAACCTCAACCTCCTGTTGGTGGGCGGAGGTTATGTAGCTCTCGAGAAGCTGGGTGCCCTGCTGGCCAACAGCCCAAAGGCAAACATCAGACTTGTAGCTACAGAAATCAGTCCGGATGTTATGTCCGTCCTCGAAACACACCATATTCCTTACCTGGTCCGGCCTTTTGAAGCGGCTGATCTTGAAGGTATGGATCTCGCCATTGTGGCTATTAACGATAGCGAAATCAGTTCGCGTATTGCTTCCGTATGCAAAGAAAAAAAGGTATTGACCAATGTGGCCGACAAACCTGAGCTGTGCGACTTCTATCTCGGTTCGATCGTGCAGAAAGGGAATCTGAAGATCGCCATATCCACAAACGGCAAATCTCCTACCATTGCCAAGCGCATTAAAGAAGTTCTCAACGAAACCATTCCTGAGGAGATGGATGAACTGCTCAACAATATGCAGCGCATCAGAAACAGCCTCAAAGGCGACTTCAATGACAAGGTTAAACGACTGAATGACATCACCAGCGTGATGACAGCCGAGAAGAAAAAGCAATCGGCGTTCAGGAAGTTCATCTACCTTCTGAGCCTTATCATTGCCGTGATCTTCCTCGTGCTGGCAGGCTACTATATCCTCCTTGCGGTATCCTAAGCATTTATAATATATATACAGCTTTCAGCGTTGCTAATATTTATATATTATCTTTGCTATTGACTTTATATACTACTTGCTTTGCTAACAAAGAAAACGAAATATGCGGTAAAAGCCCTGATGGCTTTAGCGAGAAATAAAGGGAATTCCCCTATGCTCATTTCGGCTATTGCATCGAAGGAGCAGCTTCCCAAAAAATTCCTGGAAGCCATACTACTGGAGATGAAACGCAATGGCATTCTGGCCAGCAAGAAAGGTGCGGGAGGTGGTTACTACCTCATGAAGAAAGCAGAAGAGATAAAGCTCGCAGCTATTATCAGGATCATTGATGGCCCTATCGCGCTTCTGCCATGTGTCAGCCTTAACTTTTACGAACGTTGCGAAGAGTGTACCAGCGAACTCTATTGCGGCATACGCGACGTCATGAAAGATGTCAGAGATGCCACCCTCAAAATACTGGGCGAAACCAGCCTGGCTGATATGATTGAACGTGAAGACAAGATGAAAGCACTGCTTCTCGAAAATCAGGCAGAGAATATAACGGAAGAAGATTTTAAAGGAAATCTCGGCGGAATTGTCGAATAAGAAAAAAGGGTTGTTCCCATGATGAGTGGGACAACCCTTTTTACAAAAAAAACCTAGCTTAAAACTACTCTATAAGTCAAATCACTTAACTTACCTTCTTCTACGGCCTGCGTAATAGAAAGTTACATTTATTTTTCTTAAGCACTGTGTGCTACCTCTTTGCAGATCATTTTCTTCTAAGCGACATCCTGCGGAGCAAGATCAGAATGACCAAGCCACCTGCAGCTACACAGCCAATCCAGGCTATCCAATCTCCGTAGCGAACATAAAAAGTCAGATCACTGTTCAGATTGATATCCTGCTTCAAAGCAGTAGGTACCCACCAGTTCGATGCCTGTATAACATCACCTCTCTGGTTGATGAAAGCGGAAATTCCTGTATTTGCGGACCTTGCTACCCATCTTCGTGTTTCGATTGCACGCAGGCGCGCATACGCCAGATGCTGATCCTTTCCGGAAGTATTTCCCCACCATGCATCATTCGTGATTATAGCAATGAACTGCGCCCCTTCGCGGATATAGTCGGCTACGTAACTTCCCCAGACCGACTCATAGCAGATCACCGGCGCAACGCCCATTCCGCTCTGGGAAAAGAAGACCGATGGTTTATCCTGCTTACCAAACCCTCCTGACGATCCGCCAAATGCAGCAAAGACCGGCTTCATAAAGCTGAGAGCCGTTGCAAAAGGAAGTGATTCGACACCGGGGACCAGCTTGGACTTATGATAGAACTGCACCTTCGATGAGTTCTCGATATTAATGGCGGCATTATAATAATCCAGATACTTGCCAAACGACTCATTATACGCAGCCGTAGGGGTTTCCGCCTTCTCATATAATCTGAAGCTCTCGATACCCGATAAAACGTTTCCATTCCGGTATTTAGACAGAAACGATTGGATCTTCACAAAATTCAGATCCTGATGTACCCGGTACTCGTCGGTCATTTGTGAGATAGCCGTTTCAGGCCATACAAAATATTCAGTATTGGGCTGTCCCAGCGAATCAGAAAGCCTGATAAGCTCATCAACCTGGGCGGATGGCGACTTACTCCACTTGTCGTAAGGATCTATATTCGGTTGCACCACGACCACATTGGCCGGATTCGGTGCTTCTGTATAGCGACTATACATCATGATGGACGCAGTAATCGGAATAGCTACCCAGAGCAACAGACCCAATGTCAGCCTTTTTTTAAGCTTATAGCCGATCGCCGAAGAATCGTCCTGCTCACTCAATTCAAATGCAAGGATATTGGCAACCAGGATCCACAGTGTCCCCCCATAAACCCCCGTAAACTCATACCATTGAATCAATCGGGTTGTTTCAGCAAAGCCGTTTCCCAGGTTCATCCATGGAAATTGCAGATCCCAGCTTTGATGCAGATATTCGTATGCAATCCAAAAGCTGATCAGTCCCGCAAAACTCAGTAACCTACCAGAAGTTCTTCTCAGCTGGTAATACAACCAAAATGCAAGCGTCATCAAAACGGCCGCCAGACCAAATGGAATCAAGGAAATCAACGATGCCACCCAAACGTTCAGTACAGCATTTAAGGAATTAAATACCCAGTAGATGCAGGAGGTATTCCAGATCAGAAAAGTCAGGCCTGCCAGCATAAACACCTTCCGTCCCTTCCGGGGAAGATCAGATTGTATCACATTTTCCACTGCACGAAGCAGAGGCACCAAGGCCACAAGCAATATCGGCGCAGTAAACGACATCGGCGGCCAGGCAAGCCACAACAGAAACGCACTTATAATCGCGAGAAAATAATTTCTTTTCACTTAAAACTGAGATAATATATCCGACTTCTTCGCTTCATACTCCTCCTGAGAGATCAGCTGCTTCTCGAAGAGCACTTTCAGCTTCTTCAATTTCATGGTCATCTCATCTTCCGGAGCCTCCTGAGCTGCTTGTACAGCTGGTTCGGAAACCACTGCTTGAGCAACTTCCGACAGGGCCGCTGACTCCCTCTCCCGCTCCACACGCAGCTGCTGCTCCTTTAAATATTGCTCTTGTTTCAATTCCGCTTTCAAACGGTCAATTTGTTGATTCGAAAACTGATAAAGCTTCCTCGCCTGAACCTTAGGAATATAGTCCACCGTAAAGTTCTCCCCGCTAAGCGGAACAGCGGTAAAGCGCGCACCAAAAAACTCTTCTTTAAACGATACCTCTTTGATATCCTTCCATGAATAGATCTCAAAATTTGTGGTCAGACCCAAATTCCCCGGAATACAAAAGAACAGGCGCTTGCTGGTTACAGCCACCGTATCCGGCACCAGCGTGACGGCGGGCTTCTTCTGCACGGCAAGGTATAAGACCTCTTCTCCTGGTGTAAGCATGTCATTCAACTTTCCCAGGATTTTTTCAACAGCCTTAGGATCTTGTTCATCTATTAAAAACTGCTCAAAGTTCATGTTCTTTTTTATTAGTGTTTTTCTTTCCTTCTTTACCTCCTATGATCACCACAAACTCCCCTTTCAGGGTATGCGATTCATAGTATGACCGGATATCCGACAAGCTTCCGCGTACCGTTTCCTCGAACATCTTCGTAAGCTCACGCGAAACAGAAGCCGGGCGATCTTCTCCGAATACCACTATAAACTCCTCCAGGGATTTGAGAAGCCGGTGGGGCGACTCATAGATGATCATTGTACGCGGCTCCTCCGCCAACTCCTTTAAACGCGTCTGGCGTCCTTTTTTTACGGGCAAAAAGCCCTCGAACGTAAAGCGATCAGTAGGCAAACCTGAATTTACCAATGCAGGCACAAAAGCGGTAGCTCCGGGAAGACACTCGATTTCGATGTCATTCTTCAGCACCTCGCGCACCAGATAAAACCCCGGATCAGATACCGCAGGAGTACCCGCATCAGAGATCAGGGCAACATTCTGCCCTTCCTGCAAGAATCTCACAATCTCCGAGCTTGCCTTGTGTTCATTATGTTGATGGTGTGCGTAAACCTTCTTATCGATTCCGAAATGTTTAAGTAGAGGCGCGCTGGTACGTGTATCTTCAGCTAAAATGAGGTCCACCTCTTTTAAAATCCGGATCGCTCTGAGCGTGATGTCCTCCAGGTTTCCAATGGGAGTGGGTACGAGATAGAGTTTCCCTGTCATATTCAAAAAAAATGCAAAAACTTCATGTAAACAGTCATCTGATCATATCTTTGACAAAAATTTACAACGATGCTGCAAGTTAGTTATATCCGGGAGAACAAAGAGAAGGTTTTAGAACGATTGTCTGTTAAAAATTTCAAACAGCCTGAATTAGTTGACACTATCATTTCACTTGATGAAGAACGTCGTCAAACACAAACCTCGCTTGACTCGATCTCTGCGGAAGCAAACGCCATGGCTAAGCAGATCGGTGAGTTGATGCGCAAGGGCCAGAAAGAACAGGCTGAAGAACTTAAAGGCAAAACCGCAGGTTTAAAAGAGCAGATCAAAACGCTCGGCGACCAACTCGCTCATGCTGAAGAAGAGTTGCAAAAGAACCTCGTTTTACTTCCTAACCTGCCGCACTCTACTGTCTCTAACGGCACAACGGCCGAAGACAACGAGAACATCTTCGAATTCGGGGAGAAACCTGAACTTCCTGCAAATGCACTTCCTCACTGGGAGCTTGCAGCAAAGTATGATATCATCGACTTTGAACTCGGAAATAAGATCGCAGGTGCAGGATTCCCCGTCTACAAAGGAAAGGGAGCTAAACTGCAACGGGCGCTGATCAATTTCTTTCTGGATAACGCTGAAGAAGCAGGATACAGGGAAGTACAACCTCCCATTGTCGTAAACGAAGCATCAGGCTTTGGAACCGGGCAGCTGCCTGATAAAGAAGGCCAGATGTACCATGTAGGTATAGACAATCTTTACCTCATCCCTACAGCTGAAGTACCCGTTACCAACCTATACCGTGATGTAATCGTTAAGGAAGATGAGCTTCCCATTAAAAATTGCGCATACACGCCCTGCTTTCGCCGGGAGGCTGGTTCTTATGGCGCTCATGTGAGGGGACTGAACCGCCTGCATCAGTTCGACAAAGTGGAGATTGTCCAGATCGCACATCCTGATCAGTCATACGACCTCCTCGAACAAATGAGCACTCACGTGCAGTCTCTGCTTCAGAAACTTGAACTACCTTACCGTGTTCTTCGTCTTTGCGGTGGCGACATGGGCTTTGCCTCTGCCCTGACTTATGATATGGAAGTTTGGAGTGCCGCACAGCAGCGCTGGTTGGAAGTATCGTCCGTTTCTAACTTTGAGACTTTTCAGTCTAACAGGCTCAAACTGCGTTTTAAAGGAAAAGAAGGCAAGGCACAACTTGCTCACACCCTGAACGGCAGCGCCCTCGCATTACCGCGTATCGTGGCTTCCCTGCTGGAGAATAATCAAACGGAAAAAGGAATCAGAATCCCCGACGCGCTTGTTCCTTATACGCGCTTTGAGTGGATCGACTAATATTCTATCCTTATAGAAAAGAACTGCCGGGATCTTTGCAATGCAACGAAGCCGGCAGTTCTTTTTTACAAGGACTTTCGATTGTGATCTAACGGATCTAACCAAAGCATTACCATGCTACAATAACGCAAGTGCGCTTCGTACATCATCGATAGTGTGAATCACGTCCGGATGTGAGTAATAAAAAACTTCTCAGTAAAAACCCGCTGGTTTGAAACAGAATACTCATCTGCGGGGATAAAACAGTCTTAAAAAGTGGGGACAAAAAATAAGCTCCTGATGGGCAGGAGCTCAAACTAACCAATTATAAACCTAAATCTTAAAAAAAATCCTTAGAGAAGAATTTTCCTAAAACTTTATGTGTCAAAGATACGTTTAAATACAACCTGACACAAGTCTTTTCACATTTTTTAACATTTAGGAAATTTTAAGATGAACTTCAGAGTTGATTTTCAGCCTGTTGCAAAACGTTCGTATCGCCCTTATTACAAAAACGTTTTTTCTGTAAAACAATAATCAACGAATCCGGTTATAATCCTCTAAGGAAATCGTGTTAAGCTGCTTTAATCAAGGGAACTGGAATGTCTAAACGGATACTAATTTTTGATGACGATACGGATATACTGTCAATCTGCACCTACATACTTCAGGAACTGGGCTGGGAGGTAAAAACGTCCCCTCATTGCAACGACATCGTGAACACTGTAAGGGCATTTTACCCCAACGTCATCCTGATGGATAACTGGATCCCAGATTCAGGTGGAGTCGTCGCAACTCAGGCCATTAAAGCAGAAGCAGACCTTAAAAGTATTCCCGTGGTATATTTCTCGGCTAACAACGACATCCAGTCACTCGCTAACAAAGCTGGAGCAGATACCTACCTCGAAAAACCATTCGATCTCAATGAACTCGAAAACGTGATCGAAAGGGTAGCAGGATTTAAGGACTAAGAACTTCTTCTATAATCTTATGAGAGCGGATCTCTGAAAAGCTATCTACGTGCAAGCGGTAGTAATCCAGCACTCTTCCCAACAGTTCCCTCCTTTCGGAATTGTTGATCTGCAACAGATGCAATCCCTCAATACGAGAGTCTAGCAACTCACTGAACTTCTTCGTTAAGGAACCATGAAGGAAGTGAACATGTCCCGGTGGAACGTTCGTAAAAACGCCATTCCTAAGATCGAAATAGGCTGAGATGCGCTCGTTAGTTCTTTCCGGATAAAAGCCGAGATATCTGCTCAGGTGAAGCAGGAACCATAAATGAAAATTATTCAGACCAGCTTCCATCCTGTCTAACAGTGCAATACTGTGGAACATAAACTCAAAGAGAGGCGGATCATCATGATGTTGCCTAACCACCTTGTATAAAACCTCATTCAGAAACAAAGCCAAGCTGCTTTTCGTCAGATCGTAAGGCAAAGATTCAAATAAGGGTACATTCCGAAGCTCTGAAATACGCTGGATGCCGCCATTCGGCTTATGATACACCACCATATCCAGCAGGTGCAAAGGCTGGATCATATTCATACGGATCTTCGCTCGTGGTTTTCTCGCTCCATTTACGAGATAAGACTGGAGACCGAACTTCTCCGTAAACACCTGAACAACAACGCTACTCTCCGAATAGTCAGTGGCTTTAAAAACAATGCCCCGGGTCTTATGCAACATCGCAATCAGATAAATGACAAGACTCGACCGGGGTATTACGAATGTGCCTGCACACTGGCTGAAGGATTCGTTTCATTCAATTCGTTTTCTCTCTGCTCTTTCTTTTCTGCTTCTACCGCACGTTCTTCGATGATCCCTTTATACTCCACTTTTCGTACAAATGAATAGAAGATAGACACGAAGCCAATACCGAACAATAATGTTCCCAGGATCATCGCCCATCCATAATCATCAAATGCGTTACGTTTAATCGAATACCCCAGAAGGTTCAGGCCGATTCCGATGGCTACCAGAATCAAACCTCGTTTCATAAACTTATTCATAGCCAAAACTAAGCAAAGCACGTGCCACAAGCAAACCGCTTGCGCGCATAGCACAGCGTGAAAAACACTGTCATTTTGATATTTTTTTTGCCGCCCGCAATAGAGTACTTGTTTTTCTGGCTTAATTTAATTATTGGCGTGTATTTTCTTAACTTTGCACCTCAAAAATTGGGTTAAAGCGCTGATGTACAAAGAATATAAACAACTAAATTTATCTACTACAGGAAAAGAAATACTCGAATACTGGAAAAACAATAACATTTTCGAGAAGAGTATCTCCAACAGACCGGCTTCCAAACCATATACATTCTACGAAGGACCTCCCTCTGCCAATGGCATGCCGGGAATCCATCACGTAATGGGACGCAGCATTAAAGACATTTTCTGCCGGTATAAAACCCTCAAGGGCTTCCGGGTGGAACGCAAAGGCGGATGGGATACGCACGGCCTTCCTATCGAACTTGCCGTAGAGAAAACTCTTGGTATTACCAAAGAGGATATCGGAAAGAAGATCACCGTAGAAGAATACAATGCGGCCTGTCGCAGTGAGGTCATGCGCTATACGGATGTATGGAATGATCTTACCGAAAAAATGGGCTATTGGGTAGACCTTGACAATCCTTACGTAACCTACGAAAATAACTACATCGAGTCTCTGTGGTGGATCTTAAAAGAGCTCTACAACAAGAAGCTCCTATACAAGGGTTATACCGTTCAGCCCTTCTCTCCCGCTGCCGGAACCGGACTAAGCTCGCACGAGCTCAACATGCCGGGTACCTATCGCAACGTGAAGGACACCTCCATCGTGGCTCAGTTCCGCCTCAGGAAAGATCAGATTCACCCCCTAACAACGATCCTCTTCCAGAACGAAGCGGAAGATACCGTAATGCTGGCTTGGACCACCACCCCCTGGACGCTCCCATCTAACTGTGCCCTGGCGGTAGGTAAGAACATTACTTATGTCAAAATAAGAACCTTCAACCAATACACCTACGCTCCTGTAAGTGTAATACTGGCGAAAGACCTTGTTCTTAAGCACTTCAAAGCTGAAGGACAGAATGCTTCCTTCCAGGACTATAAAGGTGGCGACAAGATTATTCCATGGGAAGTTGCCGGAGAATTCAAAGGAGAAGACCTCATCGGCTTGCGCTATCACCAGCTTATGCCTTATGTAACCAGCGAAAAACTTGAGAAAGATGCATTCCGCGTTATTCCGGGTGATTTCGTTACTACAGAAGATGGTGCCGGTGTAGTACACATTGCAGCTGTATTTGGCGCTGATGACTTCCGCGTTGCGCGCGAAAACAACGTACCTTCCGTGATGGTTACCGACGAACGTGGTAACGAATATCCACTGGTCGACAGACAAGGCAAATTCGTGGATGAGGTGACTGACTTCGCAGGCAAATATGTAAAAGAAGAATTTTATACCGACGAGATCAGAAACCAACCAGGTTTCAGACCTACCGACGTCCTGATCGCCATCCAGCTGAAGGAAGAAAATAAAGCATTCGACGTAAAGAAATACGAACACAGCTATCCACATTGCTGGAGAACTGACAAGCCTGTATTGTATTATCCGCTTGACAGCTGGTTCATCAGAACCACTGCGCTGAAAGAACGCATGGTTGAGCTCAATAAAGAGATTAACTGGAAGCCTGAAGCGACAGGAACAGGAAGGTTCGGCAACTGGCTCGAAAATCTAGTAGACTGGAACCTTTCACGCTCCAGATACTGGGGTACTCCTCTTCCAATCTGGCGCACACAGGATGGAACTGAAGAAATTTGCATCGGATCTGTCGAGGAACTGAAAACAAAAATAAATGAGGCATTATTGTCAGGCACGCTTACAGCGGAAGAAACAACAAAACTTTCCACGCTGGCAAACACGTATGCAGATGGCACTTTCGACCTCCACCGCCCGTATGTAGACGACATTATCCTGGTGTCTCCATCCGGACAGAAGATGTACAGAGAACCCGACCTGATCGACGTTTGGTTTGATTCAGGCGCCATGCCTTTCGCTCAATGGCACTATCCTTTCGAGAACAAAGAAGGGTTTGATAAGGCATACCCTGCTGATTTCATCGCTGAAGGGGTAGATCAGACTCGTGGATGGTTCTTTACCCTCCACGCAATCTCCGTCATGCTGAACGACTCTGTGGCATTCAAGAATGTAGTATCAAACGGACTGGTGCTGGACAAGAACGGTAACAAGATGTCAAAGCGTCTGGGCAATGCCGTTGATCCTTTCGAGACCATTGAGAAATACAGTGCCGACGCTACCCGTTGGTACATGATCAGCAATGCCTCTCCATGGGATAACCTTAAATTCAACGAGGAAGGTCTTGATGAAGTGCGCCGTAAATTCTTCGGTACGCTCTATAACACCTACGCGTTCTTTGCATTGTATGCCAACATCGATAAGTTCAGCTACGCAGAAGCAGAAATCGCGCCTGAAGCACGTCCGGAGATCGACAGATGGATCATCTCCCGACTGAATACCTTGATCAAAGACGTTGACGGCTTTTATGGCGACTTTGAGCCTACCCGCGCAGCCCGCGCCATACAGGAATTTGTAGACGAACACCTGAGCAACTGGTATGTAAGACTATGCCGCCGCCGCTTCTGGAAAGGCGACTATTCAGAGGATAAAATCTCTGCATATCAAACACTTTACACTTGCCTGAGCACCATCGCTAAACTTATGTCGCCTATCGCGCCGTTCTTTAGTGAAAGACTGTTCCTTGATTTAAATTCCATCACCGGAAAAGAACAGGCTGAGTCCATTCACCTGACTGACTTCCCGGCATACGACGAAACACGTGTAGATGCAGCATTGGAAGAACGCATGTCACTGGCTCAGAACATTTCATCCATGATCCTTTCCCTGAGAAAGAAAGTAGGAATAAATGTACGCCAGCCATTAAACAAGATCCTTCTTCCTGTGCTCGACAGTCAGTTCCAGCAAAAGGTTGATCTGGTAAAAGAACTGATTCTTTCCGAAACCAATATCAAGAGTATTGAATACATCAGCGATACATCCGGCATCATCAAGAAGAAAGTGAAACCGAACTTCAAGTCGCTAGGTCCAAAGGCCGGTAAATCCATGAAAGATGTAGCAGCCTACATCAACTCCTGGAGCCAGTCAGACCTCGCACTCTTCGAAGAAAATGGCGTGGCAACCTTCTCCAAAGACGGTCTGAATGTCGATATCTATCCGGAAGATGCAGAGATTATTGCAGAAGATGTACCGGGATGGCAAGTTACAAATATCGGAAAACTAACAGTTGCGTTAGATGTTACGATAACAACCGAGCTGAAGCAAGAAGGCACTGCAAGAGAAGTAATAAACAGGATTCAGAATATCCGTAAAGAACAGGGTTTTGAAGTAACAGATAAAATAAAGGTAGAGGCTGTTTGTCCATCCCCTGTATCTGAAGCGATAATAAATAATTTATCCTATATTAAGGCCGAAATTCTCGCCGACTCTTTTGAAATAGTGCCTGCTCTGGCCACCGGTGATAAAGTTCAAATAGATGAACAGGAATTAACGATTTTGATTACAAAGGCATAACATGGAAAACAACCTAAAAACCCGCTACTCCGACTCCGAATTAAAGGAATTTAAAGACATTATACTAGACAAGCTCCGCATTGCAAAAGAGGAGCTTGCGTCGCTGACTCAGTCGTTGAGTAACCCGAATTTAAACGGTACTGATGATACCGCTGGAACATACAAAACACTGGAAGATGGTTCTGCCACTCTTGAAAAAGAGCAGATCAATCAGCTTGCAGCACGCCAGAAAAAGTTCATTGAAAACCTGGAAGCCGCTTTAGTGCGTATCGAAAACAAGACGTACGGGGTATGCCGTGAAACCGGTAAACTGATCCCTAAAGAACGTCTGCGTGCAGTACCTCATGCTACATTGAGCATGGAAGCAAAAATGAGGCAGAATTAATGAAAGCTTACTTCAAGCCTTTTTTGGCTATTTTCCTGGTCTTACTTGCAGACCAGGTTCTTAAGTTCTGGATTAAACTGAACATGAGCCTGGGACAAGAGTTCCACGTTCTCGGCGATTGGTTTATTATACATTTCACCGAAAACAATGGTATGGCTTTCGGTATGGAGTTCGGCGGTGAAGCCGGTAAGCTGGCTCTTACACTGTTCCGCATAGTCGCCGTCTGCGCTATCGGATACGGAGTAATCCACCTGGTGAAACATAAGTATCACAGGGGGCTCATCCTTAACGTGGCGCTTATATTCGCAGGGGCAATGGGGAACATCATTGATTCTACTTTCTACGGAATGATCTTTAGTGAAAGCACCTACTTCCAGCCTGCCAGGTTATTTCCTCCTGAAGGTGGCTACTCCAGCCTCTTTCACGGAAAAGTGGTAGATATGTTCTACTTTCCAATCGTTCAGGGAACCATCCCTCAATGGTCACCTATCTGGTCAGGAGAAGACTTTATATTCTTCAGGCCTGTTTTCAATATCGCAGATGCCGCTATCTCCATTGGGGTAATTGCCATATTGATCTTCCAGAAAGTTTATTTCAAGGAAGAAAAGCAAGAAAATATTTATCCTCATAATGAGATAATTGAAGAATAATTCCCGAGCTTTTTTAACTATAGTTTAATAAAAAGGGATGGTTGTTTGTGGAATCGGTCACAAACAATCATCCCTTTTATAAGTTAAACACACAAACACGAACACATGAAACGCTTAATTGTACTTGCTATACTTAGCATCTTCACAACTCATCTCTTTTCCCAGACCGTAGACACCCGCCGAAAGATTGAAGTGAATGGCACTTCTGAAATGGAAGTCACTCCCGATATTATCTATCTGGGCATATCTCTGAAAGAATACTTCAAAGACAATAACAGCAAGAAGAAAGTAGAGATCAACACCATCGAAACACAGCTCTACAATGCGGTTCAGGCGGCGGGAATTCCAAAAGAAAACCTGACTATCAACAACATCTCCGGTTACAACTACAACTGGGAAAAAAAGAAGAATCCCGATTTTTTGGTTGCTAAACAATATCGACTGAAAGTGACCAATCTAAACAGCTATAACAAGCTCATGGAGGCACTTGACATGAAAGCCGTTCAATATACCAATGTTGAAAGTTATGATTACTCTAAGATCGAGCCACTCAAAAAGGAGCTGAAGATCAAAGCCCTTAAAGCCGCCAAAGAAAAGGCAGATTTTATGGCAGCAGCCTTAAATAACCGGGTCGGTGATCCTTTAGAGATCCAGGAGATCAACAACGAATCTTATCCTCAGCCTATCTATCGCACAAGCATGATGATGGCTAAAACCGCTGACGAATCATTCTCTCCGGAGATCGACTTTAAACAGATTAAACTAAACTACCAGATGCGCGTAGTTTTCGAACTGGTCAAATAAGACATATTTATCCATAAACAAAGAAGCCTCTGCAATCAGAGGCTTCTTTGTTTATACGATTCCAGCATAATCTCGAGATCATTAAGGTCAAAAGGTTTCGCCAGCCAGGCATCAGCACCTGCTTCATCCGCAAGCAGCTTGATGTTGTTATTGGCTGAAAAATAAATCACCGGAATGCCTCTATATCGCTCATTATTTTTCAGAGTCTGGGTTGCTACTATTCCTCCCATATCAGGGATCCAGTTATCCATCAGGATAATATCTGGTTCACATGCCTCTACGGCTTCCAGCAAATCATTGCAATTGCTCCGCGTATGCACATCCCAACCATTATCCGCCAACAGATACTTTAAAATATCCAGAATGTCGGCATCATCATCAAATATCAGTATACGCTTCATTAGAACTAAAAGTAGCACAAAAATACCAGCAACGCGTATAATCTGAATTTATTTACATCCGCTTGAATATTCTCTTCGAGTAGCCCCATCATACAAATGAATATCCTTATAGCGACGGTGGTGCGCGGCGGGTATTCAAGAATTCAGGAAGACATGGTTGACGAACGATAACCGATATGCGCAACTTTAAAAAAGATCCTTAAGCCAGGTTGCCAATTGCACAAGCAAATAAATCAGGCCTGCCAGCATAGCAAACATCACCAAGAAAATGACGATGATCAAACCCCAGCCACTTCCCTGATGCTTTCCTTCCTGATAATGCTCCTTCAAAAGCCGAATATTCCGTGCATTCGCCTTATAATAAAAATCAAACACCTGGCCGATCAGCGGGATTCCACCAATCACCGCATCTACAAGGATATTCAGTGCCATCAGTATCGCCAGCTTTCGGCTAACCCCATGCTTGAGCATCGTCGCCAGAATGACACATGATAGCAAAAATCCCGAAACATCTCCCAGTATTGGTATAAAGTTCAGAATAGGATCCAGGCCAAACCTGAATTGGGTTCCTGGAAACCGGAATTGATTATCCATTAACCTGGCCATCCGCTCTACCCAGATTAAACGATTCGATGTTTGCAGTGATTCCGGTGATTTCAATTTCTATTGTTGTTTAGCAGACTTTTTGAAGAATTTGTCCATAAACAACAACTGGAAATCAATAGAGTTTACCCAATAGTCCCAATTATGGACCCCTGGTCTTGTAATATAGTCGTGAGGGATATTACGCTCCAGTAATTTCGCATGCAGATTTTCATTCACCTGGTAGAAGAAATCTCCCGTACCACAGTCAATAATCAGCGACAGGGCATTCGGTGTAAGTAAGTTCAGCATGTTAATGACGGTATTCTTCTCCCAGTTCTCTGGAGCGCTCGTATAGCTTCCCAGGCGTTGTGATAATTGCCAGTTCAGCGGAAACAGCCGGATGTCTACCCCGCCACTCAGGCTGCCTGCAGCGCCAAATACATCCTGATGGCGAAATGCCAGATACAAGGCGCCATGTCCTCCCATGCTCAGACCGGCAATCGCCCTCCCGCCACGAGAAGCAACGGTCTTGTAATTCTTGTCAACCCAGGATACCAGCTCTTTCGCCACATAGGTCTCATACTTCCAGGAAGGGTCTACCGGACTATCCAGGTACCAGCTTCCTACCCCACCATCCGGACACACAATGATCATTCCGTACTGATCAGCAGCCTTTGCCAGCTGGGGAGTGCGGGTCATCCAGTCGCTATAATTACCTCCAAAGCCGTGAAGCAGGTAAAAAACAGGGTACGATTTCTTGTCTGAGTAATTGTCGGGGGTGATGACCACCGCCTTGATCGTCTTGTTCATGGCGGCGCTCCTCGTATTCACGGTATCTACTTTACCCGCATAGCAAACGCCGGCAAGCAAGAGAGCCGGCAGAAAAAATAAGAGTCTGAGGTGCTTCATATATTGGATTGTTCTGGCTTAAAAATATAGAAATTACCTGGTTTTAGAGTACAATAAGCCGACTGAACGGCAACAAAAAAGGCGGCCTGCTACAGCAGACCGCCCGATTCTATTATCAAGCGCGATATCACTAGCCCACGCTATATATGCATCTTTACTTTTCTTCCTACGTTATACCCTTTCACCGCATAGAACCAGATGAACAGGTAACATGGAACGGCAATCCAGTAAGCCTCCTGTGGATTCCAGGTATCAGCAAAATGTCCGTACACAAGTGGCAGGATCGCTCCCCCCGCAATACCCATCACCAGTAAAGAAGACCCGATCTTTGTAAAGCGACCAAGGCCCGAAAGCGCGAGCGGCCATATAGCAGGCCACACCAGTGAATTCGCGAAGCCCAGCAGGGCAATAAACATCACCGATATGTATCCATGAGTCAATATAGCTGCTACTGTAAAGATAACACCCATAATAGCAAACACCTTCATGGCCGTCTCCTGTGAAAAGTACTTCGGAATGCAAAAGATACCGACCAGGTAACCAACGATCATTCCAAACAGTGTCAAGGTAGTGAAGTAGGTGGCAGTCTCAAGGGCAATGCCTTGTGAAGCACCATAGCTGATGATCGTATCTCCCGCAATTACTTCAACGCCAACGTACAGGAATACGGTTGCTACACCCAGTAACAGGTGCGGAAACTGCAGGATACTCGTTTTGCCTGTATTAGCGGCCGCAACGAATTCATCCTCTGTTTCTGTATCAATTTCCGGTAGCGTTGACCGGCTGATCAACACGCCCAGAAGGACCAGTACTGCCATAATGATGATGTATGGAAGAATTACGCGTCCGGCCAGCATATCCAGCTCCACAGCCTTTTCCACTTCAGACATGGTCTTGATCCTGATCTGCAGCTCATCTGCGTTCTTTAATGCTACAGCACCAAGCACTATCGGAGCGATAGAGCCTGCAACCTTATTACAGATTCCCATGATACTGATCCGTTTGGCAGCACTCTCCGGAGGGCCAAGGATCGTAATATAGGGATTAGAGGCAGTCTGCAGCAAGGCAAGTCCCGTACCCTGCACGAAAAGCCCCAGCAGAAACAGCTCATACATCCGGATCATCGCTGCCGGAATGAATACCAATGCTCCTAGGGCCATAATACCCAGTCCGAGCGCCATCCCCTTTTTGAATCCAGTGATCTTCAATACCCATGCAGAGGGAATTGCCATCACCAGATAGGAGATATAGAAAGCAAAAGTGACCAGGTAAGACTCAAAATTATTGAGTTCACATGCAATCCGCAGGTAAGGGATTAGCACAGAGTTCAGCCAGGTAACAAACCCGAAGATGAAGAACAATGCTCCGATAATTGCAATGGGAGGAATACCGGATTGTTTAACCGGCGCTGAGTAGGATACTGGCTTTTCCATTCTTGATTAAAACGCTATAGCTTGCTAAGATTTAAAATTTATATCTCACGAACGCCTCCATGGCCTCGTACTCAGCCAGACCAAGCTGATCATAAGCAAGAGCGGTTTCGCGGTTACGTTCTTCTGCTCTCACCCAGAACTCTCTGGCGTCATCACCCGGGAACACAGGAAGGTCTTTCTGAGATTGGTGCTTAAATATAGCAAGTTTCTTGCGTTCTACTTCCTGTGGAGACAAAGGAACTGCCATTTCTATTTCATGAACCTCAAATTCATGCCATGCACCTCTGTAAAGCCACAGCCAGCAGTCGTCCACCCATTCTTCAGTACCCTTCAAACGTTTTAGTGCTTCCAGGATGATATCGAAGCAAACCTTGTGTGTTCCGTGCGGATCAGCAAAGTCACCTGCAGCAAACACCTGATGCGGTTTCACTTGGCGAAGCAAGTCCATCGTTTGCTGAATATCATCTTCGAAAGAAACCTTTCTGGAAGTCTTCTGACGATCGTAGAATGGCAGTGCCATGAAATGAATGTTCTCATCAGGAAGCCCTGCAAAACGTGCTCCAGCAATCGCCTCACCCTTTCTGATCAGGCCTTTGATATTTCTTATTTCGAGTGTATCCGGCTGGTTAGGCTGTTTTACCTCGATAAATTTCCGCATGTCTTCGTAAGCCTGTTCCTGTACAGATGCATCCTCTCCTCTTGCCTTGGCATAGTCGATCGCGAACTCTGTAAATCGCAGTACATCCTCATCCCATACAGCAGTGTTTCCGGATGTCTGGTAAGCCACATGAACATCGTGTCCCTGATCTGCCAGGCGGATGAATGTACCTCCCATCGAGATCACATCATCATCTGGATGCGGCGAAAAAATAATCGCACGCTTCACAGCAGGAAGAGCACGTTCCGGACGCTGACTATCGTCTGCATTCGGCTTACCTCCCGGCCAGCCGGTGATGGTGTGCTGAATCTTATTGAAGATATGGATATTGATATTGTAAACCGGTCCGCGCTCAGTTGCAAGTTGCGCCATCCCGTGGTTATTATAATCCTCCTCTGTTAATTTAAGGATGGGCTTTTTCAATGTTTTTGCAAGCCAGATGACCGCCTTCTTGATCAGGGCCTCGTCCCAGACACAGTCTTTCACCTCCCATGGAGTGTCAAAACGTGTCAGCTCAGATGCAGCCTCCTCATCGAGAACAAACTCGACATGGTCAGACAGCTGCAAATAGGTCGCAGGAACCTCCGAAGATATCTCGCCCTCTACCGCCTTCTTTATAATTCCGGCTTTCTTCCTGTTCCATGCCATCAGGACAATTTCCCTGGCTTTGAAGATAGTACCGATACCCATAGTAATCGCTTTGGTAGGCACATTTTCCTTACCTCCAAAGTCATGCGCAGCGTCACGACGTGTCAGATCATCTAAGGTAACCAGACGGGTTCCCGAGTTTGGTGCAGACCCCGGCTCATTGAAACCGATGTGTCCCGTACGACCAATACCCAGAATTTGAAGATCCAGACCTCCATAAGCACTGATCTTCTGTTCGTAAGCCAGGCAGAAAGCCGCGATGTCTTCCTGAGCAAGGGTTCCATTCGGGATATGCACGTTGTTCATATCGATATCAATATGATCAAACAACTGCTCCTTCATGAAATACACATAGCTCTGTGCAGCATCAGGCTGCATCGGATAATACTCGTCGAGATTAAAAGTCACTACATTGGCGAAGCTCAGGCCTTCTTCCTTGTGAAGACGGATCAGCTCCGCATACACCTTAACCGGCGTTGCTCCGGTAGCCAGCCCCAGGACTGTAGTTTCACCTTTAGACTGTTTTCGTCTGATCAAATCAGCAATCCTTTTCGCAACCGCGCGTGACGCAGATCCTGAATCAGGATAAACGGTTACCGGCAGTTTCTCGTAACGGGTTTCTTCTAATAAGTTTAATCTTGACATGGTATTTAATGCTATTCTGTACTCTAATTCAAACTTAGACAATAAAAACGATCAAAACAAGCTGCGTGTGCGCACAAATGGCACACGCAGCACCATAACATATCATAATTGCTTTAAAAGTGTTTCCGCACACACTTTTGAAGCAAAAAAAAATTATTCCTCATGAATGAAATAATTCAGATTCTCTTTTGCAATAATATCCAGCGGCATGTATTTGATTACCGGCACCTTCTTTTTAAATACGAGGTAGTCGGCCATATGATTTACGCTCCAATAGCCTTGTCCTCTCGGGTTCTGGTTGATTAGGAAACTGATAATGCCACGGTTCAAAAAATGAATATTCTTCGGCACGAGGTCATAACAAACCAGCTTCAGCCCTTTGATATGCCGTTGCTCCAGGTAGGTGGCAATGGCATAACCCTTAGAGGTAGTCACATAGATCCCCTGCAGGTCCGGATTATTTTCTATTAAGTCGTCCATTTGTCTCTGAAAGAGCGCATAATCTTTCCGCTGCAGCTCCACGCGATGAAGGGTGTACTTTCCTGAAAGGTTATTATGACTGAAGTAGTTACGAAACCCCTGCTCCTTCTTCATCAGGTGAGTTGCATTTCCGATGTCCTCATCGATGTGCGCAATCAGGATCGAGCAGGGATCAGCATGAAGCTGACTCAGTAAGCGACCTGCCAGCAAACCACTCTGATAGGAATCCTGTCCGATATAACTCAGCGGATTGTACTCGGAGATCTGAGTATTGAAAATAATAAAAGGGATGCCCAGCGTATTCCACTCATCGAAAAAAGGGAGTGTTTCCTTGTAGAACAGCGGAGCGAGGATAATCCCGTCGGGACCTTTAAGCGTTACTTCCTTCGCTTTTTCCACAAAAGAACCCACCTCGTGCAGATTGAAGCTGTACCTGGTTACAGTAATGCCGTATTGCTTCAGTTCTTTCTCTGCCTTTTCAATGCCCATGATCGCTTCGTTCCAGTAAGAATCAGACGAATGACTCGGAACGAGGGCAGCAATGTTGTATATCTTGTTGGAACCAAGAGCTCGCGCACTGTAGTTGGGCTCGTACTCCATCTCTTTGATGATCTTGAGCACCTTCTCTTTCACATCCTGCGAAACCCGGCCCCGGTCATGTAAAACCCGGTCCACAGTCCCGGTCGACACTCCGGCCTTCTCCGCGATATCCTTAATCCGAACAACTTTATTACTCATAAGCTCCTATTTCAGGCGACCTGCTCTATTGAGTGGCCGCCTGAAGCAAGTTTAAGCAATTTTGGGAAATTAAAAGATGGCCCCTATGAGAGCAGGCCATCAAATTCTACCTCAGCTCAATGAGGAGGACACCATCTTTCCCGCTCACTCCGTACTGAGCAATAGCATCCGGCCCTCTGAGCACATTTATTGATTTCACTTTAGCGGGATCAAGGGTATTCAGATCGTATAGCTCATTTTGTATTCTACCGTTGATGACAACTAAACCTTTAAACGTCCTAGCCGGTTGAGCATTTTTCCCGCTGATAGCCTTGGTTGTAATTTTTACCACTCCATTCTTTCCTTTGTCACCATAAATCGCGGTAGCAGAGGCACCTTTAAAAACAGCGATCGACTCGACATCTTCCGAAAATAGACCCTCAACATCAGAATAGGTGGCTTCTTTTCCGTCCAATTCGTATAACGGAGTGGGCCCCCCGCCTGGCAAACGCTCAACGAAGGGTCGTTTAGGCGCCTTACCTACATAATAAGTTGTATCGGCCACCTGCACAGATTTCACCCCCGCGTTTGCTGTATTGATAGCAATGGGCAAAGTAAACTGAACTCTCACCAGCTTACCATTTTGTTTACCGGGGACCCATTTCGGGGATTCCTGCATAACGCGGATGGCTTCCTCGCCTATGCCAGATCCCAGATCTCTGAGGATCTTAATATCCGTCAATGTTCCATCCGTCTCTACAACAAACGAAGCAATAACTCTCCCTGACACTTTATTTTTCCGGGCAGCCTCGGGCATTTTAAACGTACTCGCGATGTACTTGTAGAAAGCGCTCATCCCACCGGGAAAATCAGGCATTTGCTCGATGGACCGGCCGTCTGTCAGCACTTCGCCCTTGCGTTGAATATCTTTCTGCTCCTTTACCGTATCCGCTATTTCCCCAACCTTGCGATTTTCGGGCATTTCCTCTATTCCGGTGAATGCATCAGACAGCTTTTTAGCCCCTGCTCGCTCCACAACTTCCTTTCCTTTTTCCTCTATTTTCTGCAGTGTCGTAATCGGCTCTGCCATATCCGCAACTTCTACAATCTCTTTACTTCCGGCGTCTATCTTAGCCGAGGAAAATACAAGCATACCAACAAACAGCGGCGCTGACAACCCATACTTCAGCAAAGCAGAGCGGGTTGATTTCTTTTTGTAGAGCATCATAATTCGTTTTTTTAAAAGTGATTCGTTGAAAAAATTATTTGCTAGCTGGCTCACCGGAACACCCAGCGTATTACTTAAAAGCAACATCGCGTAATCTTCCTTTCTCTCCTGAATGCAGGCGACCTCGTCCGCGATAAATTCATGGATGTGCTTAACCGACCGCCGGTAGAGGTAAACCACCGGATTATACCATATGACAATGGATATCAGTTCAAGAAGGATGACATCCACGGAGTGATATTGCCGTGCGTGAGTTTCTTCATGTTTGTGGATCGCCGTATAGCTCTTCAGCGAATCGGCAATGAATATCCGGTTGAAAAATGAATAGGCTACACTCTTTTCATAAACCGGTTTAATCAGCAAGTATGCAAGCCGGAATATGAAGCGGACAAACAAGGTCAGCGTAACAGCCAGATAGGCTACGACAACCCAGTCGCTAATCGTCCAACTCGGCCCGGAATCTTCTGCCACCATTACCGGAATAAGCCAGGCATTAATGAACATCTTTGTTTCAACAACCGGCCGCAAACCGATTAAGTCATTAATCCAATCCGAATGCAACAGCGGAATCAGGAACGAGAGCAAGGCGCCTCCAATCAGATAGACCCTATTCAGATGGAAGAATGTCTCATTTTTCAACAGCAGATAAAAGAAAGCGTAAAATAGCATCAGATAGCCGTTCACCTGAACAAAATATTCGAAAGCGTTCATAGCGGTTATTTCTTTAGGTTCTTAATTAACTTCAGAATCTCATCAGCCTCCTTCAGGTCGATCTTCTTTTCCTTCACAAAGAACGAAAACATGTTCTCCACCGAATTGCTGAAATAATTGCTTAGCAGCTTGCCTGTAGCAAAACTCTTGTAGTCTTCCTTACTGACCAGCGGATAGTAACGGTGACTCTTACCAAAGGCTTCATGATCAATAAACCCCTTTGTTTCCAAAATGCGGATAATGGTGGATACCGTGTTGTAGGCTGGTTTAGGTTCCGGTAACTGCTCTATCACATCTTTCACGAAGCCTTTTCCGATATCCCATAAGACTTGCATAATCTGCTCCTCCGCTTTCGTTAACTCTTTTATTTCCATGTCCGTATGATTATAAACCTAAGATATAACTAAGTTTCTAGTTTGACAACTATTTTCTTAGTTTTAATATTTATTTTTTAGCGCCCGCTTCAACCTGTGTAATCTTAGATCCATATCCCCGCCGTCATGGGACGACCTGATGACCCATATGGCTATAATGAAAGTACCTTACACGTATTTCCTTTTCACTGCCGATACATGTAAGGTACTTTCAGTACACGACTACCTCTCATCTAGTCATGTTCTACTATCAGGCTTTAAAGAATCAAACATAAGTCCGTGTTGAGTCCGACTTTTCTACAAATAAGTCGGACTCAACACGGACTTATTAGGCACCCAATACGCGACCATAGTAGCCGTAGACCCCAGCAGCACCCCTGTGCTACCCTGTCTTCAATAAGAAATTATTTAAATCCCTACTGGAGAGTCATCGCTTTCGAGCTTGCTCTCTCGAGGGAGATGGAAAACACACCAGAAGAGCAGTGAGCATCATGACCAGTCGCAGCAGATAATGAAGATTTTTCCTGCCGACTGCATAAACTCTTTGCATCAAGCACAACACACCGTCTGAATCGCGTCGTCTCTTTTTCATACCCGACTCGTCGGTCTATTAAAACAAATATTTTATCGATTTGTAATATAAGCAGTTAACCAAATCAGAAAGGATACTTATGCTACACAGCCTTCACCGTTTACTCGGATATTCCATCGGCGCTACCGATGGTGAGATCGGTCACGTTACAGATTTTTGCTTCGATGATAAGACCTGGAACGTGCGTTACCTGGTTGTTGAAACAGGGAACTGGCTCTTTGGACGAAAAGTGCTCATCTCACCTGTAGCACTGCAACAACCGAATTGGGATCAGAAGACATTTCCGGTGAATCTGACCAAAGAACAGGTAAAATCGAGTCCCGATGTTAATCTCAATCAGCCTTTGTCGTTCGAACAGACAGAAGGTTTATACACCCATTATTCCTGGCCCTATCCGGAAGAATCAGGAATTGGCTTCATGACCAGCGGAATGGTTGGAGGAGTAGTAGCGCCGGGAATTCCACTGGACGAGCGGATTTCCGACGAGTTGCATCAAAGCAACTCCGGAGAAGGACATGAGAACCATCTTCACGGAGTCAAACACACCACACGTTATGACGTCCAGGGAGCTGACGGACTTATTGGAGAAGCTACCGACTTCCTGGTTGACGAGAACTGGCATATTACTTCCCTTGTTGTGGATGCAGGTAGCTGGTTTAACAATAAAAAGATTCAGCTTGATGTACACAGCATTCAGCGGGTGGAGCGGGAAAGTTCAGCGATCTATTACAGCGAGAGCCTGGACTTACTGAAAGGCCGGCAGGAGTTTAACTATAATGCGGTATAGAAATTATCAGGTAGAGCATCGATTGATCCTCTAAAAGGTTATAAAAGTAAAAAGGACAAGCTCTTTATGAACTTGTCCTTTTTTGTGGAGGCTACTGGGTTCGAACCAGTGACCCTCTGCTTGTAAGGCAGATGCTCTGAACCAGCTGAGCTAAGCCTCCTTTTCCTTACCTTGTTTCGGTTTGGGACTGCAAATATAGTAACGTTTATCAAATAAGCAACATTTTCTTTCTTTTTTGTTAAAGGCTGCATCTAAGAGCGGAAAGGTATATCTGCTCGATGGCATCAGAATAAGGAGCCCCGCTTCTTTCCTTTAACAACGATGGGCACCTGCAAATTAACCTCGAAGCTTCCTCCGGTATCCAGGCGTTGAGCAGCGAGTTGACTGGTGTAATAGCCCTGAATCAGCACCTTCTCCTGGTAGTTGAGCCCCAGACCAATAGTTGAACTTCGGCTGCTATGATACATTCCCATGAGGTAAATAGCATTATTAGAGAATTTGATATTGGTACCCACATCCCAGAGGTTGTTTATATCCCTGGCTCCGCGGAAGCAGAATTTGGGTTCAATACAGATAAGCTCCAGCTCGCGGCCAATCTTGTACGAGAAGGCCATAAAGAACGTAGATCCATCTACGGTGGCATTCAGGTCTTTCTTCATCAACTTCTTGAGGTTGGGAAGTGCGCCCTGTATGGTCAGCCTGTTCTGGATATAGGCAATACCGAAATCCCCGTCCAGGTAAGACTTTCTTTCATTAAAGCGATCTGCAGACAGGTCGTTCGGGTCGCCAATCATCGCATCGAAATCCAGCTTTTCATTCATCACACCAAGGGAAACGCCGAAACGTAGCGTCTGATCGTCTCCGTTGAGGGGCAGTTGGTAGGAGTAGCTGCCCACCACGCGAGTTCGCCTGATAAGGCCAGCCTTATCGCTGTAGATGTTTAGACCCGTCCCTACCCTGCCACCGGCGACACCCTCCAGATAGTAATCGGCTGTAAGGGAGTGGGTAGAGGGTGATCCAGGCAGCGACTTCCATTGGTTGCGGGTACTCAGGTTGACCCTGATATCTTTCTTCAGCCCCGCAAAGGCAGGATTCCCCAGATACTCATTCTCATAATATTGGGAAGCCATCGGCACCAACTGCGCCATAATCTCTCCTTTGCAAGCCAGGATGAGCAGGAGCGTCCATCCTGCCGACATGATTCTTTTGTCTTTATATAAATTCACAAGCATCGTTTTATTCTTATGTTTTTTGTTAGTCGCGAACAAGCGTTATAAATCCGGTCAGCTTTCCTTTTCCTGAGTTGATATACAGGGCGTAGTAGTAGGTATCCTCAGGCAGTGGCACACCGTTCAATGTTCCATCCCAGGTATTCTTATAGTCGAACTGCTTAAAAACAACCCGTCCTGCGCGGTCGAATATCACGACCTCATTGTTGGGATACAGGTCGAGGTTTTTAACCACCCATACATCATTCACACCATCTCCATTGGGCGTCAGAATATTATTGGCCAGCAGGGTCCGGTAGTCATCTTTAACAGCAATATCAATGGTCTTGACCACATTACAGCCTGAACCATTGCTGATCACAACCTTGTAAGTGGTGTTCTTTGAAGGACGGACCACCAGGGAGTCGGTGTGCATGCCTGATACGATCCCTTCTTCATCCTCCCAGAAGTAGGACAATCCTCCTGAAGCAACCAGAGTTGTCTTTTCACCGAGCGATATGGATGTACCGCGTTCTGAGATAAGGTTGCCTACCAGTGCTGTGTTGACGGTTACGGAGGCGGGGTCCGACATAACAGATGATCCGCTTTCAAAAACTACCCGCACTGTGTAATTTCCCGAGCGGCTGACAATCAGTTCCTGACCTACGCTACCCGGCAAGAGCATTCCGTCACGGAACCATTGCCAGGAGGCTCCCGGTATGGTCCGGAGGGTGATCGTCGAACCATCGCAAATAGTGGCATTCGCGGGTGTGACAGGTACCAGGAGCGAACCGGGAGTAACAGCCGTTAATCCGGTCATGGTGGTTAGCTTTGCAAAGTCCTGACTGATCACCTTTCTGAACGAATTGATTATACTGCCTGATGACAAGGTATAATCCATATAGCCTGCACCCGGCCCCGCGGCAGTGTGGGCTACGACGAGATTCTGGGCTTCATTCCCATTCAGCTCTGAATCGAGGAAAGTCATAGCGACTGATCCCTGATAAGCGATGGGACTGCTGAAACGGTACTGCCGTTTGATGCCGCTGAACTGTGGCCATTGAACCGGAATGGACTCTCTTGTAATGGATAGGCTTTTGAGCGACAGATCGGCATCCGGCACAAGTGCCAGCCCGTCCACAGACAAGGTTGTTCCTTTTTTCACCGTCATCCCCTCTGCTCCTACTGTTAGTTGAGCTTGAAGCTGAACAGGCAGCAGAGCGAAGAATGTCAGCAAACCTATCAGCAAACGCCGCATACTTATGTAATGTATCATCTTGATCTGAACCATGTTCTACTTCAACTTTAATGCTCTGTTTAATTGTTCTGTCGTTTCAGGCAGGGCGAGGATCTTATTTGTTGCCGGGTCTATCAGTATCATGACCGGAGTGGCCAATACGTAATACGCGCTCGCCTCCTCGCTATTGATCCCTCCCCTGGCATGGATATGCTTCCATTCGTCCATCTTTAGCCGGGCATTATCCCACTTTGCAACCTCCACGTCAGTAAAGTCGAGACTTACTGCAAGGACCTCCATGCGATTCTTCCGGCCGGTTTCAAGGTACCAGGGATAGAGTTTCTGCACCAACTCCAGGCAGTGCTGGCAGTCGGCCGACCAGAAGAGGAGCAGTTTGTAGGCCGCGCCTTTCTTATAATCATGCAAGCGGCTCGTCTTTCCTGACTGATCGGTGATCTGAAAATCAGGAGCAATCGCCCCGGGTCTGATAGATTCGATTCCTTTGAGCCGTTTTTCAATTTCCAGCCGTTTGGACGTGAGACAACGCGGATCTGCCAAATAGGGTTCTAACATTTGTATTCCGGAGCTGATATTGAACCCTTCGTATCCCTTATAAAAATAGTCCACCATCCAGCCATATACCAGCGGATGGCCGGTCCGGGCCTTTTCAATAGCCCTTTTTCCGGCAAGGGTAAAAAGGGAATCCCTTATCGCTGGCGACGTAGCTCTGGTACCATAAATATTGACGTACTGATCTGTCCAGGTCCTTAACTGAGGTACCCTGATCAGCAAGGGATTACTCAGGTCGATATGATCAAAGTAATGTTCCAGCAAACTTTCCATACGCTGTTCAGCGGAGCCCTGCCAGCTTAGTGCAGGAAGCAGTTCAAAGCCGTAGATATTGCTTATAAAGGCATTTTTATCCTTCTCCATTTGTGCCGCGATCCATGTATTATAGTCCCGGCGCCTGCCTTCATACTCCGCTGCTCCCTCTTTGAAAAAAGCAGATTCCGGGCGATCGTAGTTCATGAGGAAGCTTTGCAGCAGACCCAGCTGTTCCCTCCGTTTGGTATTGTTCTGCATGAACCGGGCAAGCCATGCATTTTCTATTTCACCTTTTTGGAAAAAGGTGCTATCGGGATTATTGATCGCTTTAGGTCGGAGCCACATCTCCAGATCCTGTTCGTGAACAATAATATTGCGCTCCGCCGGGTAAGGAGTGCTACCCTCCCTTTCCTGATAATCACAGCGGAGAACAAACTGCCCGGGCAGCTGATCTGCCGGGATGGATATCTTAAGCGTCTCTCCAGGTTTTACCGTCGGACTTTCATATAGAGGCTTGAAGGCCTTCGCGCCGACCATGGGCATCAGGGATACTTTGGCGGAGAACACACCCTCCAGATGAACCTGGAGTTGCCTGTTTTGTGCATACAGATTGCCTGCGAGCATGGCCACGCTGACTATCAGACTATAAACGATATATATTTCTCTTTTCATTTTCTTTGTTGTTAATCTCTGATGCAGCGCAATGGTAGGGCATAAGCCTTATCAATATAACTTACTGCGCTTCCGCTATTCAGATCAAGGAAGATTCCGTATGATGTACTGCTGTATTGACTCGACGTCCAGTAGCGCCCGTATGCTCCCCGCCCGGCAACAACTCCAGTGTTATAGGCCAGGACGCCTGCAGAGTGAAGTTTCAGAACGGAGTTAAAGGCGTCCGTCGCACTTGTCCAGTTCTGAGGCGGAGCATCTGCCGCGGTCCATTCTGTGGCTGTAGGAATCCTCCAGGCCTGCCCCAGCAGAAGTGCACATGGGTCGTTGGATGCAGCCCAGTGGCTATTTTCTGAAATACTTGTTACCCATGACGTTGCCGGGCTACGACTGTCTGTATGCTGATATCCCCGTGAACGGTTAAATTGCCAGTACCAGCCTGCTGCAGCTGCAGACGCGTCGTTCACTGAAGCAGCCTGCTGCTCTGCACCCAGGTTTTGCGTTAACCAGCAACGGGCTGCACCGGAAATATTACTGCTGATGGAATGATAAGTCACCGTTTTACTGACGGGCGCACCGTTGACACCGGCGACATGAACGACATCAAAGTCGACCGGGCAAATCTTAAAGCTGGTTACCGACTTACTGTAGGTGGTACCCTCATCGTTGACTGCATAAGCCCGAACATAATAGGTAGTTCCTTCCGCCAAACCCGGCAGAGTTGCACTAAATACGCCCGTGCCACTGCCACTCTGCACGCAGATATCGGCTGTAGTCGGTGTACCGCTTGTATTAAAACACAAACCGCGGACGGAGACGGGGACGCCGCCGCTCAGGGCCACCGTCGCCGTACCAATAGCCGTCGACTGCGTCATGGTTGATGTAGGAATGCTTACATCACTAACAAGGGGTTTCGCCAGAACTACTCCGTCTCGAATACATCTGACCGGGAGCGCATAGGCCTTATCAATATAGCTCACGGCACTTCCATTATACAGTTCCAGGAAATTTCCGTAACTGGTACTACTATACTGGGTAGAACTCCAGTATCGGCCGTATGAGCCACGCCCGTCGAGCGATCCGACACTATAGTTGAGCATACCAGCTGAATGGAGTTTTAGAACGGAGGCGTAGGCATTGCCAGGGCTTGTCCAGTTTTGAGGAGGAGCATCTGCTGCAATCCATTCACCTGAGGTTGGGAGGCGCCATCCCATTCCCAGTAGTAGGTTACACGGATCATTGGCAGCCTGCCAGTTTTGATTTTCGGAGATACTGCTTGTCCAGTTCGTCCAGGCGTTGGATGGAGTACGAACCCCGCCGTCAGACTTATAGCCCTGAGCGCGGTTGAACTGCCAGTACCAACCGGCCGATGCCTCGCTGCCGTCGTTTACAGCACCAGCTTCCTGATCGGCACCAAGATTCTGGGTTAGCCAGCAAGCGGCAGCACCTGAAATATTGCTGCTGATCGAATGATAGGTCACGGTCTTGGTCACAGGCGCGCCATTCAATCCTGCAGTATGGATCACGTCGAACACTGTCGGACAGATTTTAAAGCTAGTTACCGATGGGCTGTAAGAAGTTCCCTCACTATTTGTTGCGTAAGCCCGAACATAATACGTTGGCCCTTGAATAAGACTCTGCAATGTGGTAACAAACATTCCTATATCATCTCCGGAACGAGTAACCTGGTCGTCAAGGGTTGGAGTTCCGCTGGTGTTCCAGCATAGACCCCGATCCGTAACTTTGGCGCCGCCGTCGGAGGCAACGGTTGATGTACCTTTGGCAGAGGATGCCGTCATGGTTGCCGTCGGAATGCTCACATCACTTACGGTAGGCTTGGACAAAACAACATTATCACGGATACATCTGACCGGGAGCGCATAAGATTTGTCAATATAACTAACGGCACTTCCATTATACAGCTCCAGGAAGTTACCGTAACTGGTACTGCTATACTGGGTGGAACTCCAATAACGCCCATAGGCTCCGCGACCTTCAAGGCCTCCGGTATTGTAGATCAGCATACCGGCCGAATGCAGCTTCAGAACAGAAGCGTAGGCATTGGCTGCACTGGTCCAGTTTTGAGGAGGAGCATCCGCAGCAACCCACTCTGCGGAAGTTGGAAGACGCCAACCGAGCCCCAGAAGCAGGTTACACGGATCATTGCCAGCCTGCCAGTTTAGATTCTCGGAGATGCTGCTGATCCATGAAGTCCATGCGTTAGACGGCGTACGCAGACCATTATCTGACTTATAGCCTTGGGAGCGGTTGAACTGCCAGTACCATCCCGCAGAGGCCTCGCTAGCGTCGCTGACGGCGGTGGCCTGTTGATCAGCACCCAGGTTTTGGGTCAACCAACAGCGTGCAGCACCCGAGATATTGCTGCTGATTGAATGATATTTGACAGTCTTGGTAACAGGGGCCCCATTGAGTCCGGCAGTATGAATCACATCAAACTCTGTAGGGCAGATTTTGAAGCTCGTCACCGTTGGACTGTATGAGGTTCCTTCGCTATTCGTCGCGTAGGCCCGAACATAGTAGGTCGGCCCTTCCCGCAGTCCATGGAGTACACCAGCAAATATCCCCAAACCGTCTTTAGCATCTTTGACTAGGTTATGGCTAATCAGAGGAGTCTCGCCTGTAGTATTCCAGCATAGACCTCGCTCAGTTACTTTAGCGCCCCCGTCAGACGCTACGGTTGCCGTACCCTCGGCAGAGGATGGCGTCATGGTTGTTGTCGGAATGCTCACATCACTTACAGTAGGCTTAGACAATACCACATTATCCCGGATACACCTCACAGGAAGCGCATATGCCTTATCAATATAGCCAACCGCACTTCCATTATACAGTTCCAGGAAGTTACCGTAACTGGTACTGCTATACTGAGTGGAGCTCCAATAACGACCATAGGCTCCACGACCTTCAAGACCTCCCGTACTGTAGTTCAACATACCGGCCGAATGCAGCTTCAGAACAGAAGTGTAGGCATTGGCTGCGCTCGTCCAGTTTTGAGGAGGAGCATCTGCAGCTAACCACTCTGCGGAGGTTGGAATACGCCACCCGAGACCCAGAAGCAGGTTACACGGATCATTGCCAGCCTGCCAGTTTAAATTTTCGGAGATACTGCTGATCCACGAAGTCCACGCGTTGGACGGTGTACGCAGACCATTATCTGACTTATAGCCTTGAGAGCGGTTGAATTGCCAGTACCATCCGGCGGATGCCTCACTGCCATCGCTCACTACGGTAGCCTCCTGATCGGCACCCAAATTCTGAGTTAACCAGCAGCGTGCGGCACCGGAGATATTGCTGCTAATGGAATGATATTTAACCGTCTTAGTGACAGGAGCACCATTCAGTCCGCCAGTATGAATCACGTCAAACTCTGTTGGACAGATCTTGAAGCTCGTCACCGTTGGGCTGTATGAGGTTCCTTCGCTGTTGATGGCATACGCACGTACATAGTAGGTTGGCCCCTCGCCGAGTCCCTGCAGTACACCGGCAAATACACCCAAACCATCTTTAGCATTTTTGACAATATTATCGGTAATCAAAGGGGCTTCGCCTGTGGTGTTCCAGCATAGGCCACGTTCAGTTACCTTAGCACCGCCATCAGATGCAACGGTTGCTGTACCCTCGGCAGAAGATGGCGTCATCGTGGTTGTCGGGATGCTCACATTACTTACCGTAGGTTTAGATAAGACGACATTATCCCGGATACACCTCACAGGAAGTGCATATGCCTTATCGATATAGCTGACCGCACTTCCATTATACAGTTCCATGAAATTCCCGTAACTGGTACTGCTGTATTGGGTGGAGCTCCAATAGCGGCCATATGCACCGCGCCCTTCAAGGCCGCCTGTATTGTATGTCAGCATACCGGCCGAATGAAGTTTGAGGACGGATGCTTGAGCGTCAGCGGGACTGGTCCAGTTTTGAGGCGGAGCATCTGCTGCGGTCCACTCTGTAGAGGTTGGTATACGCCAACCGAGGCCCAGAAGCAGATTACACGGGTCATTAGCTGGCTGCCAGCTTTGGTTCTCGGAGATGCTGCCGATCCACGAAGTCCAGGCGTTAGACGGTGTACGTACGCCGCCATCTGACTTATAGCCCTGTAGGCGGTTGAACTGCCAATACCAACCAGCAGATGTTTCTCTGGCATCGTTGATGGCGCTAGCCTGCTGATCGGCACCCAAGTTCTGGGTTAACCAACAACGTGCAGCACCGGAAATATTGCTGCTAATGGAATGATATGTAACCGTCTTGGTGACAGGAGCGCCATTCAGTCCGCCAGTATGGATCACCTCGAACTCCGTTGGACAAATCTTAAAGCTCGTTACCGTCGGGCTGTAGGACGTCCCCTGGCTGTTTGTCGCATAAGCCCGTACATAATAGGTCGGGCCTTCTATCAAGCCTGGTAAAGTTCCATTGAAAATCCCGGTACCGCTACCACCCTGCACACAGATATCGGCGGTAGTAGGAGTTCCGGTGGTGTTGAAACACAAGCCGCGGACGGAGACAGGAGCACCACCATCGGAAGCCACGGTTGCTGTACCCTCGGCGGAAGAAGCCGTCATCGTTGTTGTTGGAATACTCACGTCACTCACCGTAGGCTTAGACAAAACCACCTCATCCCGAATACATCTTACAGGAAGCGCATAGGCCTTATCGATATAGCCAACTGCACTTCCATTATACAGTTCCAGGAAGTTACCGTAAGCGGTACTGCTATATTGGGTGGAGCTCCAATAGCGGCCATATGCACCACGCCCTTCGAGCCCTCCGGTACTGTAGGTCAGCATACCCGCTGAATGGAGTTTTAGAACCGATGCGTAAGCATTCGCCGGGCTGGTCCAGTTTTGAGGGGGAGCGTCTGCCACCGTCCACTCTGCTGAGGTTGGTATACGCCAGCCGAGACCGAGGAGCAGGTTACATGGATCGTTCGCTGGCAGCCATTGCTGGTTTTCCGAGATACTGCTGATCCAGGAAGTCCAGGCATTGGATGGTGTACGTACGCCGCCGTCCGACTTATACCCCTGTGGGCGATTGAACTGCCAGTACCAACCGGCGGATGCCTCACTGGCATCATTGATGGCAGTAGCCTGCTGATCTGCGCCCAGGTTCTGAGTTAACCAGCAACGTGCGGCACCGGAGATATTGCTGCTTACTGAATGGTATTTAACCGTTTTGGTGACAGGAGCACCATTTAATCCGCCAGTATGAATAACATCAAATTCTGTTGGGCAGATCTTGAAGCTGGTGACTAACGGACTATAGGATGTACCCTGACTATTCGTGGCGTAAGCTCTGACATAATATGTTGGACCTTCCTCCAGGTCCTGCAAAATCCCGGTGAAAGAACCTACGCCATTTCCTGCCGGCAGGCGAGTATCATCAATGGTAGGCAAACCTGTGGTGTTGAAACACAGTCCACGGGAAACGACAAGCGCACCTCCATCAAGGCTCACAATGGCTGATCCTTCTGCCGTCGACGAGGTCATATCGCCGATAATGACGTTACTTACTGTCGGTTTACTTCTGACGATCGTGTCGCGTACGCATCGCAGAGGCATGGCATAAGCCTTGTCCGCATAAGACACAGAGCTTCCACTGTTCAGATTTAGGAAATTACCATAACTGGTGCTGCTATATTGAGTTGAGCTCCAGTACCAGCCGAACACGCCCCGACCTTCCAGCCCGCCCGTATTGTAGGTGAGCATACCTGCAGAATGGAGCTTAAGCGCCGAAGAATAGGCATGGACTGCACTTGTCCAGTTCTGTGGAGGCGCATCTGCAGCGGTCCACTCTGCCGAGCTTGGAATACGCCAGCCGAGACCCAAAAGTAAATTACATGGATCATTGGCAGGCAGCCACTGCTGGTTTTCGGAGATACTGCCGATCCAGGTGGTCCAAGCGTTTGATGGTGTGCGCACCCCGGCTTCAGACTTATAGCCCTGTGGCCGGTTAAACTGCCAGTACCATCCGGCAGCAGCTTCGGAGGCATCATTCACTGCTGTTGCCTGCCGGTCGGCACCCAGGTTCTGGGTTAACCAGCAAAGCAGATTACCGGTAATATTTGAACTTACATTTCCATATTGGACCGTTTTACTCACTGGCGCACCGTTCAATCCCGCGGTGTGAATGGCTGTAAATGGCTTACATATTTTGAAGCTGGTTACCTCCTTACTGAAGGCTGTGCCTACGCTGTTCGTTGCGAACGCACGGATATAATAGGTAGGACCTTCCTTAAGATTCCGGATAATTCCCTCAAAACTTCCCAAGCCTGCGTTGATATCCTGAACCATATTGTCGGTCATTGAAGGTGATCCTTTCGTTGACCATACGAAGCCTCTGGCCGTTACAGCTGCGCCTCCGTCGTCCGTTACTTCTACAGAGCCCACTGCGGCGGAATCACTAAGAGAACTGATCGTCACCAGGCCGACTGTTGGAACAATTGGCTCGGTCCTGATGGTATCAACTGCTCCATAGGACGTACCCAGGCTGTTGGTCGCATACGCCCGGATATAGTAGGTGGTGATATGCTTCAATCCTGTTATCTTACTTTGGAAAGCACCTAGACCTGATCCGTCGCTGGTCTTCGTTAGAAGTGCAACGGTCGGCATCTCCGTACCGCTCCAACATACACCTCTGGACGTCACTGCTACGCCTCCGTCTTTTAAGACCTCACCACCGCTTATTACGGCTGCGCTGGTGATGCTACCAGCTTTCGTGGTGGTCACCATTGGCGTGGTTAGCGTAGTAAGACTGTCCAGATTACCGTAAGCCGTACCCATAGCGTTTGTTGCATAAGCTCTTATGTAATAGGTTGCTCCCTGAACAAGACCACTCAGACCTATACTGAAGCTACCCGCACCTCCGCTCGCATGGGTAATTTTCAGGCTATCTAGCGTTGGAATCCCGCGCCGGCTGTAAACAATACCTCGTGCGGTCACAGGAAGCCCTCCGTCTTTTGAAATAGTTCCTCCCGCAGTTGCCGAGTTTTTGGTAATGGCTGAAGGCTTATTGGTCGTAAGCGTCGGTAACGTCGGTGTTGTTATTACAGTCGCAACCTGGCTGAGGCGGGTTCCGGCAGAATTAGTCGCATACGCCCAAACGTAGTATTTCGTTTCAGGAAGAAGCTTCGTGATGGTGCCAGCGATAACCAATCCGCTTTCTGGTACGGCAAGCATGCTGTCCGGATGAAAAGGATAGGACGGCACCTTTCCGGAAGTATTCCAACAAAGACCGCGGCCTGTTACTTTATCTCCGCCGGTGGAGATCAGGGAGGCTGTACCTTTCGCACTGACCATGGTCAACTCAGACATTTGCACATTGCTCACAGAAGGTCTGATGACCGCAGTGATCAAGCTGTCCAGATTCCCGTAAGCTGTTCCTTTGCTGTTTATGGCGAAGGCTTTGACATAATATTTTGTACCAGGCAGCAGGCCCGACAGATCATTCGTGTATTCGCCGACTGCACTCACGCTGTTGTAGACTTTAGAATTCACGGCGATTGTAAAGTCCCTGTTCGTACTCCAGCAAATTCCCCTGCCAGTGATCGGCATTCCTCCATCGTCACTAATATCCCCTCCGCTGGTAGCTTTCACGCTATCAATGGCTGTTGGAGCTAAGGTCACAAGCGAAGGCAGCATGACAGGGAGGGTAGTAAATTGCACCTGACTACCGTAGCCCGTACCCACACCATTCGTCGCATAGGCGCGCACGTAGTAAGTGGTATTTGCGGCCAGCCCCCTCATTGTCGCCGTAAAACTTCCGATGCTTCCGGAGGACTTGTCTTCCGTCTTTGTCGATAAGGAAACGTCAGGGTTGCTATATCTGCTCCAGCATAATCCTCTCACCAGTATAGCCGTTCTTCCGTCATCGGTAATCTCCCCTCCGCTTTGTGCCGAGGTAGCGACAATATTGCTTACCGGGTCAGTAGCTGTAAGCGTAGGAATACCGTTCGTCTGGAATGTCCTTTCTATTCCGTAAGCGGTACCGATCTTATTGATGGCATAGGCGCGGACGTAATAAAGGGTATTCGGCTTCAGGTTGGACAACATCGCCCCGAAGGCTTCTGTACCCTCACCATTATAGGTGCGGCTGTTACTGACGGTTGGGTTAGGCTGGGTGTTCCAGCAAATTCCCTTCAGCGTAACAGGAGCACCTCCATCACTGGTGATTACACCGCCACTCTTAGCCGCGTATCCACCTATTTCAGTCAGTTCGTTCGTTTTTAGTATAGGCGCCGTCGGGAATATGGTTGCAGCAATCTGATTACCATACGCGATACCTGCAGCATTCTTTGCATACGCACGGATATAATAGGTCTGGCTCAACTCCATGTTGACAACTGTACTGCTAAAGGATCCTGCTCCGGCGCCGTCGTTTGTTTTAGCCAGCGTTACAGTATCCGGATTGAAGTTCTCATCAGTACTCCATACCACGCCACGCTCGGTTACGGGGGCTCCTCCCTCCGCACTGATCAGTCCGCCTGTGACCACAGTAGACTTGGATGTCACTATTGCATAGGTAGTGGAAATAGTGGCCAGGGAAGGAAGTGTGGTGAATACTAATTCCTCTCCGTAGCCTGTTCCCTGGCTGTTCGAGGCGTAAGCACGCACATAGTATTTCGTTACGGGATCAAGTCCTGTTAATGAACTGTTAAAGGATGTACCTGACCATTGGTCGTTCGTTGTTCTGGAATGAAGGTTGACTGTAGGCGACGGACTGGTACTCCAGCAAACACCCTGATTGGTTACAGCGGCTCCACCGTCGTGAATAAGCTGTCCCCCGCTCGTTGCAGACTTTCCATCGGACCCTGCGCTTGTTGCCAGTGTATTCAGTTTCGGAAGATCGAGGGTAATGAACGTTATTTCATCACCGTATGCGATGCCCACACTATTTATGGCGTAGGCTCGCACGTAATAAGTAGTGCCGCGGTTCAGTCCGGTCATTGTAGTGGAGAAAGATCCATTTCCGGAACCAACATGCACTGTTTTACCAGAGCTTACTGTATCCGGATTAAAGCCAGATCTGGTGCTCCATACCACTCCACGGGTTGTTACTGCCTCGCCGCCGTCATCTGTGATGATTCCGCCGGTAACAGCAGTAAGACCATTGATGTTCCATGCATCCCTGGTGGTGACTGTTGGAAGCGTAGGTGGATCAGTGATAAAGCTGAGAAGATTACCATAGGCGGTTCCGGCGATGTTTTTTGCGAAAGCACGGATGTAGTAGGTAGTGCTTCCTTTCAATCCCGTCAACTTGCTGACAAAGCTGCCCGATCCACCGCCATTCGACATCCTATTGACACTCACCGTATCCGGAACAAAGCTGGCCACCGTGCTCCATACGACTCCCCGGTCAGTCACTTCGGCGCCGCCGTCATCCGTGATATGACCGCCGCTGCTTGCTTTAGTTGGTCCGTTTGCTGTTGCATAAGCAGTGGTCAGCGAAGCAAGTGTCGGCGTTCTGAAGCTCATCTCCTCGCCGTAGGCGGTACCGACACTATTCACCACATAGGCCTTTACGTAGTAAATAGTGTTCGGAGTCAGTCCGGTAAGATCAGCATTAAAGCTGCCCTTGAAGTACCCCGTCTGGGCTGTCTTATTTAGGGTGACTGTATCCGGGTTGAAGTTCCGTTCGGTGCTCCAGCAGATACCTCTGGTTGTTACAGGAGAACCTCCGTGACTAAGGATATTTCCACCACCCTGAGCCGCAACAGAGGAGGAGGCCACAGGCTTTGCAGTGACAACCGTTGCAAGAACAGGAGCTTTGGTAGTAAAGGTTTCAACAGCCCCGTAACCGGTTCCCACGGTATTAGTAGCATATGCACGCACATAATAGGTTGTGCCACCCAATAGATCGGTAATGGTTGTTGCGAAGCTTCCTGATCCGTAGCCGTTCGTGGTATGCTCATCAGCAACTATAGGCAACGGGTTTGTACTCCAGCAAAGCCCGCTTTGAATAATATCAGTACCTCCGTTGGAGACGATCGTTCCTCCCGTTTTAACGCCCACACTGGTAATCGACGCAGGGTCCGGGGTGATCGTGACGATAGCAGGCACATCGAACGTCTTAAATATCACTTCGTTATTTGCATAACTTGTTCCGGCTGCGTTCGTAGCATAAGCTCGTGCGTAATAAGTTGTTCCCGGCTTCAATCCTTTAATAGTAGAGGTAAAGTTAGCGCCGCCTGCCTGAATAGTCCGGTTGACGACAGCGGTATCGGGTTTAAAGCCGGAGACTGCGCTCCAGACGAGTCCCTCCGTATGGATAGGCGCTCCACCATCGCTCAGTATCGTCCCGCCGGAGAGTGCAGTTGTCCCTGTGATTCCGCTTCTACCCTCCATGGTGGTCAGCACAGGAGCAATGGGTGGCCCGGTCACAAATTCTTCACTATTGCCGTATGCGATACCAGCGCTGTTGATGGCGTATGCTCTCACAAAGTATCTCGTACTACCCATGAGCCTGGAGATGTTGTGTATAAAGTTTCCAACACCTATTCCACTGGTGGTGTGCGTATCATTTGTAGTCGGATTACCCGTAGTATTCCAGCATATTCCGCTTGAAGTAACTGCAGATCCTCCATCACTTACGATATCCCCTCCGCTCTTCGCATCTGTACTGGTGATTGCGTAAGCCGGCGTGGTGAGGATCGTCGGAATGGTAAAGGTCAGGAAGCTGACATTCTCCCCATACGCTACACCGGCACTATTGATGGCGTATGCTCGGGCATAGTATCTCGTGTTGGGATTCAAGCCGCTAAGTTGCGCAGAATAGCCTCCCGTACCTTCCCCGGATGAAGACCTTGCGTTCTGGATGGTGGGGTTTTCAGATGTGCTCCAGCAGATACCACGTTCTGTCACCAGGGCTCCTCCGTTATTGCTCACGACGCCTCTACCAAGTGCGGATTTCCCACCAATATTGATCACATCGCGCGTCAATACGAGGGGAGGCTCCGGAGCGGCTGTAGTAAAGCTTTCCTGATTACCATAGCCTGTGCCTACATCGTTTGTGGCATAGGCACGTACGTAATAGGTTGTTGCTCCCATTAATCCGCTCATTTTAACGGAGAAAGTGCCGACACCTGAGCCGCTGGACCAATACGAATCTGCAGTTGTTGGATTAGGACTGGTGCTCCAGCAGATACCCCTGCTCCAAACGGTGGAGTTGCCATCGTCAGGAATATACCCTCCGCTTACTGCCGTCATGCTGGTGATGGAATGAACAGGTATGGTGGTCAGGCGTGCTGTGGATGCCGTGTTAAGGCTGTCCAGGTTTCCATAGGCAACGCCAAAGCTATTTACTGCATAAGCTCTTATGTAATATTTCGTTCCCGGACTCAGGTTGGTGAGACTGCTATTGAACAAACCTGTACCCAGGCCACTCACCGGCTCGGATGTTTTGGTATCCAGGCTGATCGTTGGGTTCTTCCCTGTGCTCCAGCAGACTCCTTTTGCGGAAATAACATCATCACCCGTATGCGTGATATCGCCACCGCTGAACGCGGAGAAGCCGGTAACCGAAGAAGGCGGAATAGTGGTGAGAACTGCCAGTGAAGACGTTCTAAAGCTGGTTTCGGCGCTTATGGCTGTGCCCACCCGGTTCGTTGCGTATGCCTGGGCGTAGTAGGTTGAATTGGGAACAAGGGCATTCAGTGCGGCTACGAATGTGCCGATATCGGTGCTGTTGGTCGTAGCAGAAGATACATAAATATAGTTTTTACGATCCTTGCTATAGCGGATACCCCGGTCAGTTATGACAGCTCCGCCGTTATTGGCTACCAGGAAAACCCCCGTTGCAGTAGTATTTGTCACCGTACTTGGATCAAACGACGGCGGGAGGACGGACGGTAAAACAGGAGCAATCGTGGTGAATATCTTGAGATCGCCATACGCTTTTCCATACCTGTTAACAGCATAGGCTCGCACGTAATAAGTCGTATTGCCAAGCAAATGCTCCATTTTGCTCGGGAAGTATCCCACTCCCGAACCATCGTTCGATACAATGGTTGCATTAGGATCACCTGCCGGATCTCCGGACGTACTCCAGATAATACCTCTCAATGTTATCGGCGCTCCGCCACCGCTCGTGATATCCCCCCCGCTGAGCGCAGACATACTCGTTATTTCTGAGATATTAAGGGTTTTAATCACCGGAGCCTCAGGAATGATGGTGAAGGTCATATCCTCCCCGTATGCTACGCCTGTGCTATTTATAGCATAGGCCCTGAAATGATAGACCACGTTAGGCTGTAAGCCTGTAAGAACGGCATTGAACCATCCCAGCCCACTTCCCTGAGCGGACTTGTACGCTGCCGTTGTTGGATTCGCCGCAGTGCTCCAGCAAATGCCTCTTTCCGTTACCGGTGCACCTCCGTCGTCCAACACACGCCCTCCAACGGTGGCTGTCGGAGGATATAAAGACGAGGCCGCAAGTGTTTGAACAGTCGCATAACGGGGCACTACCAGGCTGTCCATATTACCATAAGACACGCCTGCACTATTCACTGCATAGGCACGCACATAATAAGTTGTTCCGGGTAAGAGGTCCTTCATTGTGCTGCCGAATCCTCCTATACCATCCGCTGTGAGTGGCTCCGCAGTAGTTGTTGGCAGGGTTACAGTTGGAAACTTCTCCGTACCCCAACATATTCCGCGTTTGGTGATTTTAGAAAACCCTGCATTCGTGATAGTACCCCCGCTTAGGGCTGTACCGAGAGAATAATTGTACGGTTTCGTGGTCGTAATGCTGACTGGTGCTGCAGTTGTAAAACTTGCTTCGCTGCTATAACCCGTTCCCGCACTATTTTTAGCATATGCTTTGGCATAATAAGTTGTTCCGGGGTCCAAACCGGTAAGTGTTGTGAGAAACGAACCTATGTCTTTCGAACTACCAAAAGGTGCACTTACATACGTCCAGTTTACCTGATCTTTGGTGTAACAGATACCCCGTTCGGAAACTAAGGCTCCGCCGTTATTGAGGATCAATACTGAACCTTCCGCAGAATTTCCGGTGATATTGAAAACAGTCAACGTTGGATTTAGCAGGGGTGGAACAGGAGCAGTTGTGGTAAACTGAATCAGATTGCCATAAGCTGTGCCGGCTGCATTGACGGCAAAGGCCCTCACGTAATAGGTAGTGTTTCCTAAAAGGCCGTCGAGTGAACTCGGGAATGGTCCTACACCAGAGCCATCATCAGTGCGGGCACTTACTGAGTCAGCAAGCGGATCACGATTGGCGCTCCATATAATTCCACGTGCTGTTACTGAGCTACCCCCGTCTGCCGTAATGCTACCTCCGCTTTCTGCGGAAAGGCTGGTGATTTTCGTTGCTGGAAGTGTTACTATCGTCGGGGGAGCTATGGGTGTTTTGAAGACGATATCGTCACCATATACCACACCCTGATCATTGATTGCATAAGCCCTGACATGATACGTGGTATTGGGCATCAGGTCATTCATCCAGCTTTCGAACATACCCAGACCGGTTCCTGTCGCCACAATTTGCGTACGGGAGCTTTGGTTGATATCAGGATTGATGTTGGGGCTCCAACAAAGTCCGGTCAAGGTTACAGGAGAACCGCCATTGACAAGTACTTCACCACCTCCCTTTGCTCCAGTACCGGTGATGTCCTGAACAGGCAGTGTTTTTACTACGGCCTGGCACGTTAGTGCCCGCCAGGCTTTTCCGTCAAAGAACCTGATGGATTTTGTGGTAGCACTGATATAGAAGGCGCCTGCTGAGAGTCCCTGCGGCGCGGGATCCTGGCTGAGTACCGGGAGCTTACAGGAACTTAGATCCCGACCTGCGCTGAAGCCTCTGCTTTCGGTAAAGGAGGCAGCAGACATATCCAGCAGCTTAAACCAGGAGCCACCGTTGAAGATCATAATGACGCTGTTTTTTGCTGAATAGTAGACCGTTCCAGGAAGCAAAATACCTGAGGGCGCTGTATTTAGTACCGGAAGTAGAGGAACGCCCTCTTTCACCAGAAAGAAATCATGAGCGGAGGCTGTTGAGATATTGGAGGTACAGAGCGTTTCCCAGCTTGTCCCCGTAAAGATCAGTGGTTCTGATCTGTCTTTACTGTATACAAGCATTCCGCTTTGAGGGGAACTGATCACCGCAGGATCGAGTGATGGAAGGTGTGGGATACCTTCAATTACGCGAAAATATCCCTGTCCGAAGGCACTGCTTAATGATGCGATCAGAACAAAAAGGACGAATTTAGCTATGTGAAATAATTCTCTCAATACTATTCGGGCGAGTACAGTCTATTTTAATTTTTGAAGAATAAGATCAATCTGTTGCTGCTGATCATTCATCTTCACTTTCAGAGCATCGATTTCGAGTTGCTGCTGTTTCACAATTTTATATTGTTCTTTGACGGCCTGGATCAACAAGCCGGAAAGCTGAGTGTAATCGACTTTTAAGAAACCTGCAGAATCGCGGAGCACCATTTCCGGAAACAGCGGTTGCAGTTCCTGCGCAATGACACCGATCTTCGGCCCACTGGCGAAGCGCTTCTGATCTTTGTATTCGAAGCGAACGCCGCGCATCTGATCTATTGACTGCAGGGCGTTACAAAGCGTCTCGATTCTAGTCTTTAGTTCCCGATCTGATGGTGTGTATAGATTACCTTTCACGGTCAGGTCCTGGGCAAGCACCGCGCTACCTGTTGACTCGAAGCTAAGACCTCTTCCGGAACTACCATCACTGCTAATGGAGTAGGAAAGTGTTTTAATATTTTGCGTGGCGGTGTGGTCTCCAAGATTGTCGCCTGGCACCGTAATGTTTGATGACCCATCAAAGGGAACCCCGTTGATTGAGACTGCAGTGGTAAGCTTTGTCGCTGAGGCCACGACCTTGGAAGCATCCGCCGTGTTGTCGACCTTATTCAAAGCGAGCATCGTTTTAACCTGTTCTGTGGAAAGCGCCTGGGCGGGAGCTTCTGAGGAGGAGTTATTACCCAGGAGAGAGTTTCCGTTAACTTTACTGATAACAGAACCGCCTACCTGGCTATCAACATAATTCTTTGTCGCTGCGTCTTGATCGTCTGTCGGATTCAGCAGCCCGGTTAGTTTGTGATTACCGAATGCGATGTCAGCTTCCGGAACTCCAAACCCGCTAAGTGCAATCGAATTTTTAGGAACTCCCGTCGCCTTTCCTGATGCATTCCCCAGGAACAGCTGTCCGGCGGCTAATGAAAGCTGAGAGGTGATACCAGATAGCTGCGCAGCCAAGAATTTCTTATTTACCGCATCCTGATCCAAAACCGGGTCAGCCAGGTTTGTCAGTTTGTAATTAGACAGGGAAACATTTTCAGTAAAACCTCCAAAGCGGCTCAGTGAGATATTTTCAATGGACACAGCCTCTGCAACATTAGCAGCACTACCAAGCAGGAGATGATCTGCCGGCAGTGTCATAGAAGAGGGATTACTCACTTTCTGATCCACATAAAACTTTGTTGCAGCATCTTTCTGCTGCAAAGGCTCAGCAAGGTTGCTGATATTAAATTGATTGGAGGCATCCCCCATGAATAATGTTTCAGTTGCCTTACCAAAGCCACTTACCGGTATTGCACTTTTTAAAGTTGCTGTAGCTTTCCCGTTTGCATTTCCTACAAAGAAATTACCGGAAGGAAGAGCGAGCGTATTGCTGGGATTTAGAAGTAAATCATCTACGTACTTTTTGGTGGAGGCGTCGCTATCATTTAGGGGAGCTGCAAGGTTAAGAATCCGATGATTACCAAGCAAAACATCCGCGGCGGCAGCGCCGAAACCGCTTAACGATATATCCACCTTAGCTGTGGACACGGCTTTTCCTGCGGCATTGCCCACTAACAGCGTCCCCGACGGAAGGGAAAGACTGGAAGGTGGTAAGACTTTGTTGTCGACATAATATTTTGTTGCAGCGTCCTGCGGGCTAAGAGGATCGCCCAGATTGCTGATCTTGAAACCATCCAGAGACAGATCCGCTTTTGCAGCACCTAACTCGCTAATAGCGATATCTTTCTTTTCTACCATCCCTGCCTGTCCCTGATCATTTCCCATTAGCAGCATGTTCCGGTACAGACTGATATTGATCGGGTAGACCGGACGGGTATCTACGTAGAGCTTATTTGCGGCATCGCCATCATTTGAGGGAGAGGCAAGTCCAGTAATCAGCTTATTGTTCATGGCGATATTCGAAGTGGGTAAGCCAAAGCCACTTAGCGGAATTGAACTTTTCAAAGTGGCTACCGCCTTATTCGAAGAATTACCGACAAAAAAGTTGCCTGATGGTAAGGTAAGCAGGCTGGTAGGATTCATGAAAAGTACATCCACATAGGATTTTGTCACAGCATCCTGAGCTGCTGAGGGGTTTGCCAGGTTGACAATTTTATAATTGGTGGTACCATCACCCAGCGACACATGATCAGTGGGCGTTGCAAAACCGCTTAAAGGAATATTGCCTTTATCGAGCTTTTCATCAGAGATCGCTCTCGGCTTCACGGTAAGTTTTCCACTGTTGGTAATGGTTGCGTCTCCTGACATACTTACTGCTGCTGCAACATTGGAAGGATTACCGACATAAATCTGTCCGCTTGCAAGCGCATTACCCAGCGGCATCCATGTGCTCCCATTAAAAACATAAAGCTGCTTTTCTGTGGTATTGTAAAACAGCCGGCCTTCCACTATCTGTGTACCGGCAGGATCGGGGTTGAGAACGCCGCCCGGCGTAGACCCGTTGATGGATACTTCTATCCATTCATTATTGACATCGAATACAAAAAGTTTATTTTCATCAGTATTGAAGAAGAGATCTCCGGGATTTGGCGATGCGGGAAGGTCTGCGCTGCCGCCGCCGGGAATGGAGGAGGAGCTGATGGGAAGCCATTGAGAATCTTCACTCATCATATAAAGCTCCTTCGAGCCTGTCTCATAATAGACATCGCCGAATTTAGATAGGACCGGAAAAGCGAGAATTGATGGAACAATTTTCCATCTGATGCCATCAGATACATAATACTTTTTCCCGCTGTACATATATATCACAGTCCCTGAGGAGCCGACCGGAACTCTGTCTATCGAACCGTCGTATTTAGATGGAATACCAGATACTTGCGACCAGCCGAGTGATGAGAGTCTGTAAACTTTTGAATCGGGCGTATACAAGACAACATCGCCTGTCTTAAAAGAAGACGCTGGCAGCGTACTCCCGGACTGAAATCGTGGTAAATCCGCATTTATTGATATCGTGGCTGTATTTATCGCATTACTTAAGATATTTGGTGGCGAACTATTTGCAATCAGGGGATATTTATTTTCTGTTGGTCTAAAAATAATACCGTCGCCCATTGAGGGATATTTCCCTCCGGCTAAATCAAGAGCCACTGTACTTATCTTAACTCCACTTATTGAAGACACCGTCACTATAGAATAAGTATTTCCAGCTGGATCGATAATATGATCCCCGGGCAGTACCTGAGATGCTGAAAAAATATTACTGTTATCGGAAAAGTTTCCGACAATTTCATACTGGTTGTTGCCCAGTGATTTTATGGTAGAAATGCTATACAAGCCATTGAATTGTCGTATAGTTTGCGAGTAGCTAACAGAGACTGTTAGCATAAACACCATCATCAATAGACGTAACTTGTTAGCTATCATTTCTTAGTAGGTTAATACAACATAATATCCGGCAGGCTCGTTCCATCCGATAGCGTCAATAGCAATAACCATCTTGCCATCTTTACAGCTTTTGATGACCATCGCGCCAACTTCAAGATTCATATAAGGTGTAGGATCAGCCTCGTCTGTCATAATGCCTATCAGCTTAAGAGTAGGAGGCATCAAATCGAGCTTTTTGTCGTTATTTGTCATACCTGATAGATCTTTTACCGAAATTTCAAGATCTTCTCCTCCGGCTAAAACCTTTGATGTTTTAATTCTTATATAATCAACCACGGCATCAGCAGGAAATATGATATCAATATTCTTTCCCGTTTGGCTGCAAGTAATTGGAGATCCAGATCCTTTGACCATAACGAGACCATTGTTGATCTTATATATCCTTGTGGCTGTTCCACTACCTCCTCCTCCCGAAGGCGCAACCCATGTCGCAGTCTTTCCGTCGTCTTTAACAGTCAAGACTTTCCCTGCCGCGCCAGTTGCAGGAATCGCATCTATCGTATTCAGCTTAATTTTATCCGCCGGCAACATCAAACTGGCCGATTGCGTTGAACCTGCAGGTATTTCGGCCGGGGCACCTGTTCCTGCTTTAATTAATCCGTTTGTAGCAGATGCTGTATATGAAAGATCAGGCGAACCTGAACCTCCTGTTCCATTTGCCACTTTTGTAATTCTTCCATATCGATCAACCGTGATATTGGCCGCAGTGTAGTCTCCTGCCGTTACTGTAGAAAGAGGTTTGAGGTCAATGGTCGGATTGCCATTTTTACCGTCACCGTTGATAATATCGATCGCTGATCCCGCAACAATGGTACGGGGAGATACCTTTCCATCAGCAGTATAAGCGATCAAACCAAACTGGTTAATCTGCGCAAGCGATGTTAGCGTAGTACTCAATGGTTGCTTTGTTGGATCAGCTGTAGCAATCGTAATGTCTGAGCTTCCATCAAAGGTGACTCCGTTAATCTGACGAGGGGTAGTTAATCTGCCTGCTGATTGAACACTCTTCGTTGCATCGGGCGTGTTATCCACGCTTGATAATCCGACGTCTGATTTAGTCAGGCTAAGCAGTGACTTCACCTCAGTTGAATTTAGAGCTGTGGGAATAGTAGATCCCGCGGTCTTGTTACCGAGGAGTGTATTGGGCGCTATGTTCGTCATTCCTGATCCGGTTGCACTGAGTGTTCCATCCGCAGTTACCGACAGGTTTGCACCTACTTTGATCCCGCCCAAAGTGGACGAAGTTGCCGCTGGCAGAATATAATTGTTCGCTCCTGCTTGAATGGCATCCAGCTTAGCTTTATCAGACGCAGTCATACCTGAAGCTGCGACCCAGGTTGCCAGGGTACCTGCTGGATTAACCGTGAGGACCTTATTCGCGTCAGCTGAGACGATTGATGGCAGCCCCTTTCCATCCACATACGTTTTAACTGCCTTAACAGACGGATACTTCTCATCTGATGAGGCATCAGTCAGGACATTTGTACTCTTGTTGGTCTTATCTTCTTTCGCGTTCAGTGCATTTTGAGTAGCAGTGCTTATAGGTTTAGAGATGTCGCTCGTATTATCCACGAGATTCAGACCTACATCGCTTTTACTAAGGGTTATCGCCCCTTGCTTCGTATTGACTGATTCTACCCCTGAATTTGGACTCAAAACCTGAACCCAGTTAGACAATACGCTTGCTGGTGTTGCTCTCAGGATGAAAGTCTTGCTAACATCATCGCGTACCACGGTACTACCTACCACAGCTGTTGTGAGGCCCAGCATCGCCGACTCAGAGCTAACGACTTCAACAGTAGAGATAGACAGCGACGGGATCTGGCTGCTGGGAACTTTGCCACTTGCATCAAGCGAAGCAACACCGTTTACGGCACCAAGAGATGTCTTGTCCAGCTTCAGAGCCAGGGCCGCCGCGGTTTTATCGCTTACAACCTTATCCTTATCAGCAGTATTCTCCACATTCGATAAGCCCACGTCATCTTTATTCAGATTCAGGAGTGACTTAACATCTGATCCGGTTAGCGCAACAGGCCTTGCTTCTGTTGTCTGTTTATTTCCAAGAATAGTCTGGGTCGGGATATTACTTAGGCTCAAAGTCGCCTCTCCGGCAGCAACGACAGCCGATATGCCTCCGTCTCCTTTAACACCTGCGACACTTCCGGTAGACGGTGTTGTCCATGAGAATCCTCCTGTACCGTTCGATACCAGCATCTGCCCCGCAGCTCCGTTGGTGTTGATGTTCTTTAACTTTAATGGATGGATACTTTCATTCGCTATAACAGTAGCGATGGGTCCGGTGCCACTACCCGTAACATCTCCCGAGAGGGTGATCGTTTGATCTCCTGTATTGGTTCCCGAAACAGAAGCATTCGCAGGAACTGTAAGCGTTGATGCAGGTGTCCCTCCACTGATGGTGAAACCGCCACCCGGCAAAACAGATGGCACCACTCCGTTTACAGTAGTGCCCGAAAGATCTTTCGGAACGCTTGATCCAGGTAATACGCCCAGCACTTTGGTAGAAAGATCTATTCCTCCTGCCAACATATCGTTGGTAACTTTCCCCGTACCAATCTTTGTTACGAGCGATCCGGCAGTGGTGCTTACATCACCGGTTAGTGCGGGGAATCTTCCCCCTGCCAGGATTCCTGTCGCATGAGCACCAGATAAATCAACCGCCTTCGCTGTAACATTCTGACCATTAATATCGATATAGTCCTGACCAAGACGGGTCAGGTTCCCTGCAGTGGCAGTTAGTACACCTCCGCTTAAAGAAAGCCCGGTTCCTACCGAAATAGCTTCAGGCGTTCCGGTACCCGCAGTCGTTCTCCCGATTAAGCGTCCATTCTCCAGGTCCGCAAGCTTTGCCAGCGTGACCCCTTTGTCGACAATGCCGAGAGGTGAAGATGATGAAGTTCCATCGCCTTTTAATGTTGCGTCCGTCACCACAGAAGTCATTCCCCCTCCGCCAGCAGTGATTCCATCAACTCTGTCTACTATTTTGATAAGAGCAGCTTCCACGTTGGCAGCGCCTAGCTTAGTGGAGCTAGCGGAAGTAATGCTGACCGAACTCGCGTTCTGATCGCCTGTGTTTACGCCGCTCGTTTGCTTAAGTGCTGCTAACTGCGCATCGGTAACAAACCGCTTATCTGCTACCTCCAAAATTTCGGCTGTAGTCGCATCATCACCCTTAGTGACCAATCCTTGTGCATCGTAGGTGATCTTCGTTTTTGTAGCCCCTGTTATAGGAGTATTTGCTTTAACTGCTGTACTTAGATTGGCGGAAAGAACACCGCTTGCGTCAACTGAAAGGTTATTGCCCACCTTCACTCCTCCCAATATGGTTGGAGATGCTGCTGTCAGCGTGTAATTAGATAAGCCATCCAGCTTCGTCTTATCGACAGGCAGCATCAAGCCCGGTGTGGTTGATGTTACATTGGGAATACCGGCCGCAACACTTCGGTTAACCCATCTTGACGTAGCTGCGTCCCATACCAATACATCACCCTGCGCCTTTGCGGCTACAGAGACATTGGATAGGGATTCAACTGCATGAGTATGCGTTAGAGAAGCAGCGTCAACAATTCCGTAACCTGCAAGAGTGGTCGGGTTGCTGCCGGATACTACGCGCCCCTGTGCATCTGTGGTCACAGACTTGTAAGTCCCTGCCGTACCCACCTTCTTTAGCGTCGTAGTTAAAGATCCGGCTGTAGATGTCACATCGCCATTCAGCGCTGGAAATCTGCCTTCGGCCAGAATACCGCTCGCATGGCTACCCGATAGATCAACCGGGTGTGCAGATATTTCCTGACCACTTAGGGTCAGGTAATTCTCTCCTTTTAAGATAACATCTCCACCGATTGCTCCCGGAACACCCTGAGTGAGGGACAATACCCCCGCATTCAGACTCAGGCCTGCACCCAGCGTGATAGCTTCAGGCCGGGCGGAACCGGTTCCGCTATTTCCCAGCAAAGTTTTACCCGCGAGCTCAGCGAGCTTGGCAAGCGTTAGTTTTCCATCGCCAATACCCAGATTCGTCGTGTTCCCGTCTCCTGTAAATAGGGAAGCATCATGCTTCACGGCAGTCATACCACCGGCTGAAGCAGTTGCGATCTTCCCTTGCAGATCTTCCAGTGCAGCTTGAACATTTGCCGCTCCTGATAAACCTGTGATAGGAGATATCGGAACTTCCAAGGCTGTTTGATCGTCAGTACCTCCGGCAGCTATGGCGCCCCAGGTACCGTCACCCCTCAGGTAACTACTGGATGAACCATTTCCGATGATAGCAGATGCGGGGATACTCGCTATACCATAACGTGCCGACGGGATAGTGCCGGCAGTCAAATTCGAAGCATTCGTTTGATCTACGTTTTTCACATTCCCTAAACCCACATCGCTGGCGCTGAGAGACAATAAGCTTTTCAGCTGAGGCATCGTTATTGGTGCAGGACTCGCCACACCGGCAGACATATTACCTAATATTGTTAATGAAGGCATGGTGGCCAACTTGCCAAAGACAATCCCGTTGTCGGCGATACTCAGCGTAATATTTCCCGAAGTTCCGCCTCCTGTTAATCCTCCCGAGGAGCTTACCCCGGTGATGCTTCCCTGCCCTGTTCCCGATGCCACATTCGCCCAGACAAAGCCACCGCTCCCATTTGCTGAGAGCACCTGCCCTGTAGTACCCATGCTTGTGATTCCGGCCATTTTTAGCGGATCGATACCCTGACTCGCTAATCCGAGAGGACTTCCTGAAATACCGTTTCCGATTAGTGTACCATCATGTACTAACACGCTACCTGAGCCTGTTGTTACTCCATTAAGCAATCCGGCTAAGTCTACATGGCTGCCACGTGGACCAGAAATCGATAGCACCGATCCTGAAAGACTTAACGATTGATTCAGGTCTGCAAGGCTGACGGAGTTCCCTCCTTTGATTGACAGGTTATGTGCTGCATCAAGGCTAAGCACAGGATCAAGAGAAGTAGTTTTAGCAAACAAATCATCTACATATTTCTTTGTAGCTGCATCTCTGTTACCTGTAGGGACTCCCAGGTTCGTTACCTTGAAACCTGCCATTCCAATATTTGCTGTCGGCGCGCCAAAACCGCTTAGCGGTATATTTACTTTATCCAGAGCCTTATCGGTAACAGCCGCATCAGCAATTTTAGAGGCAGTGACCGCTTTGTCTGCGAGATCTAACTTGAGCGGAACCAAGGCCGCCTTCGTTCCATTCGTGATCGCTATTGTTCCGGATGAGCTTACGTCCTGGCCGCCAATGGTCATAGGCACTCCGGTTGAAGGCCAGGCACCAGATTGTTTAGGCCCAAATAGCATATAACTGCTGGTGTTGACATAAAAGTCGCCATTAGAGCCAACTGCTGCTGTCGGATTGCTGGATCCGCTTAACATACTATTCCCGTTGTTTCCTCCGCTGGCTGGCAACTCCGTATTCTTAACAAGCCGCTGCCAACCGTTTTCGTAAAAGTAAAATCCTGCAGATCCATCTGTTTGATAAACCAGGAGACCTGTTGCCGGACTACTGATACTCACTCGTTGTGAAGCTGTCACCCTGGGAATCAACAAACCTTTCGACGTGGAGACAACCTCCAGCTGAGCACTTGCATCCGGGTTGGCCGTTCCTATTCCTACCTGAGCATATGATATAGATACACAGCAAACGGCGATAAGTACAGCTAAACACTTAACTACTCTATTCATGAGGAAACAATTTTTATTAATGGATTTAATTGGCATCGCTTTTTTGTTAATGCTTTGGATTAGTAGAATTCATGACACCTTCTGCTATTTCTCCGGCGGCTTCTTCCCGGAAAAGTATTGGCCCGTGAAGGCAAGGTCGTTTCGTAGCTTAATGCTGCTTCTGATGTTCCTGAGGTATTCCCGTATTGCATTTTGGACAAAGTAGCGTCATGGCTTATTCCAAGCCTGACCTTATCATAGCTGTCTCTCCGAACGAACAGATCGAAAATGAGCGATACCACCATTGCATCGCTTGCTCCCTTAGTACCAGACCGGTACCACAACCCCACATTTGCTCCTTTATACTTGTATTGACAGCCGGCACTGACCGAACTTGACTTAGCTTGAGTATACATCACCACAGATGGGATGACTGCAGCTGCGTTATCATCCATGTTATAGGGATCCAGGGACAGCCGGTAACTTGCATGGGCACTGATGCGCACAGGTAGCGTTGCTTTGCTCCCGGTAAACGACTCGTTTGGACGGTTGATATGCTGCGAAGCTATGCCTGCCATAAAACTTCCTACCACCAGATTAGCGCCCGCACCGGCATCGAAAAAGTATTTGTTGTTATATTCAGGGAGAGTAACTCCTGACACGGCACCTGGAATTATACCATCTATGGGATCAATCTGGTCACCGAAAACAATCTTGCTATAATCGATTTCTCTTTGGGTAAAACCCGCCTGTAGACCGAAAGAAAGAACAGCGTTGTCAAAGTCGACACTGTAGGAATAGATTCCTGAGATGTTCAGCTTTCTGAGGTAGGCGCTACCCTCATTCGAACTCGTTACTAATAACCCTAAGCCTCCACCCAGAGAAGGCATTTTATAGTCGGCTGAAAAGGTCAGATACGTTTGGTTGCCGGGAAGCGACGACCATTGGTTTCGATAAATCAGATTCATTCGAAGATCTCCTTCGAATTGTCCGTTCAGCGCAGGGTTCAGATAATTCGGGGCATTGTAAAATTGAGAATAAACATGATCCTGTGCCTGTAGCTTGCTTAATCCACATACTACCAAAACGGCAATTGACAACAGCTTTCTTTTCATGATTAGCGTATCAGATTTATATATCCTACCGTCCGGCGAGATCCTTTATCGTACTTCATTCCCTTCCACTCAGATCCATCAATAAACTTGGCCTGGACTTTCCATATGTACACGCCTTGCGGAGCGGGAGAACCTCCCGCATATCCGTCCCAGCCTTCCATCGGACTGCCTCTATCATCGAGTTTATCCGTTTGCCATATGAGCTCGCTCCATTTATTAAAAATCTGCAGGGAGTAAGTGGCTATTCCGGAACCTTTCGGTAAGAATGTTTTTAAATCAACGATCATACTCGCCGGCTCAAATCCACTGGGGACATATAGATATCCCGGAACACCTTCAATCCGGACGGTTTTGTTCAAAACATCTGAACAACCAGCTTCTGTAGTTACTTTGAGCGTAACCTGGTATTCCCCAGGCTCGCGGTAAGTATGACTAGGACTTGCTTCTGACGATTTTGCGCCGTCACCAAACGTCCAGTCGTACTGCTTGATATCGCCCTCGCTTGTATTCTTGAATTCAAAGGTGAAATCCGGAACTTTCACTACCTCACCAGGGCTTACATCAAACCTGGCGACAGGAGGCGGCGATACTGTTATGTACTGTGTCCTTACAGATGTATTATTACAGCCGAACTCTCCGTATGCAGTCAGCTTTACATTGTAGGATGCCTGACTGAAGGTGTACCTGTGTTTCGGGTTTGCTTCCGTCGAAGACGTTCCATCTCCAAATTCCCATAAAAAGCAGGTAGCGTGCAGAGACCGATTTTCGAAAGTCACCGTTATTTGCGAGCAGCCTCTTTGAACGTCAGACGCAAACGCAGCCTGCGGGACAGCAGCAATGCGGATTGTACGGGTCATCACATCGGTACATTGCCCATCATACGCTGTCAGCCGGAGCTGGTAAGTCCCCGGCTTCCCATAAATATGAGACGGCGCCTCAGATGTTGACACCGGAGAACCATCCCCAAAGTTCCATTCGTAAGAAATTGCGCGCTTACTCAGATTCCGGATCTGGACTTCAAGTTTTCCGTAGCAACTCAGACTATCTCCAATGGTAAAATACGCCTGCGGTTTAGGATAGGTATTGACTGTTTTCTGTATGCTGTCAACTTTGCAACCATACTTATTTGAAACAATGAGCATCAAAGAATACGTAGTATCCTGCAGCCTGGCGATAACCCGAGCGGGAGTCTTTTCTCGTGAAACAAGCTGCCCATCTAAATACCAAGAATAGCTATCTGCAAACAAAGACGTATTCTTTATATCCAGAGTAAATGGAGCACAACCTCTATCAGATTTTAACTCAAAAGCAGCTACCGGAAGAGGGTTATTCTTTATGTTGAGCGAGGTTGTATCTGAGCATCCCGAAATATTAAAGGTGATAAGCTGTACCCTGGAAGTATACGGCAGCGAAGCACCCGCTGGCACAGTGAACGTATGAGCAAGGTTCTCTTGTGTGGAAACCTGCTTCCCATTCACCAGCCATTTGTATGTGAGGGCATTCTTTATTTGTGAGGTCGACCTGTTGGTAAACCGGATAAGACCTGAGGTTCCACAGATCAGCGAGTCAGAAGCGGTAAATCCTGAAACCGGGCGCTCAAGCACTTTGATTGTCCTGGTTACACTATCTACACATCCATTCGCATTAAAGGCCAGCTCCGTGATCTTGAAAATTCCGGGCTTCGTGTAGGTATGTTCAGCATTGTATCCGCTAGCGATATTATACGGACTGCTGCCGTCACCAAAGTCCCAACGCACTGAAGTAGCGTCTGATGGAGTTGTGCTAACCTTTATGGTGAAAGGGGCACAGTTTAGTGCAGACGAATTGCTGGTGAAATTTGCAACAGGAAGCGCCAGGATCTCCACCTGCCGGGTAGATACATTACTGCACACGCTTCCGTCGGGATGTGTCTGGAACGCGGTCAGCCGAACAGTATATACTCCTGCGTGTGGGAAAACATGCTTCGGCGTTACCTCATTGCTAAAGGTTCCATCTCCAAAGTCCCACGAATATGTAGTAGAAGGGCCTGGCTTGACAGAGAACCCCACCGGGTCATTCTTACAATACGTTTTGTTTTCAAAGGTAAAGTCTGCAGTGGGCGCACCATACACCGTTACTACTTCGCTCGTGAGTCCGGAGGAGCAACCGTTGGTTGCCAGCATACTTACTTCGTAAACACCAGGTTGCGTAAAGGTATGTTCTACGAAGGCTGGTGCGCTGGAGGTCGTTTGAGTACTTCCATCTTTAAAATCCCAGTGAAACAGATTAGCCCCTACGGAGTTATTTTTGAACCTGACTGTGAAAGGTACACATCCAAATTTCCGGTTGCCATCAACGACCAGCTCAGGTGTAACCGTATTCGGATAAACGACAATATTATGTATACTCGAATCGATGGCACATTCATTTTGAACATAAAGCTTGATGGTAATCGTATCCGTCTTTGTCGCATAAAAGGTATGGCTCACCGGACTTTTATCGTCCATTTCCTTCTTGCTTCCGTCGCCGAAGTCGTATGAGTACGTGGCGGGACCACCTGCCGACTGATTGCTGAAGTTTACTGTTAGTGGAGAACAGCCCACAACGATGTCGGGCGAGAACGCTGCTCTTGGTGCCGGACGAACAGTAACTGAATCACGATATTCTGTTGTTAAACAGCCAGAGCTTACCTTTAGGCTAATGACATACGTGGTGTCACGATGATCCGGATGGGCTTCGAAGACAATGCGTCCGGGTTGTGCTTCTGTAGATATTTTTCCGTTTCCAAAATCCCAGAGAAAGTCGCCACCGCCCGATGGTATTGACGTGTTCGTAAACTTTACTTCCAGAGGGCCGCAACCTTTCATCTTGTCTTTGGTGAACCGGGCAACAATGTTCTTAGTCGTCCGGAACTCGAGCTCCTTAGAATCTTCTTTGCATCCGAAACGGCTCTTCGTCACCAGCTTGATCACTACTTTCCCGCCATCTTCTTCGATCGTATATCCCGGGAACGTTATTCCCTTGCCTATGGAAATGCCGTCAGCAAACCATTCGTAGTCAGCATTACGATCCTCGTAAGGAGTCAAGCGTATGACGTTCTTTAGCTCGAAAGGAGCACACGATTGATAAACAGGCGCCGAAAACTCTGCTTTCGACAAAGGATTAATGACGATGCGAACGCCTGCACTAATGTTCATCTGCTCTCCGTTGCAAAGAGCAGTCGCGACAAGCCTGCGGAACCATGTTGTCTTTGACAATGTGCCCGGAGTATAATCCTTGTCTGTAGCTTTCTCCAGATCGAGCCAGATTTGCCCGTCTCCGCTGGACTGCCATTTGTAGGTGTAATGATTATCACCTCCGGTCGGATAGCTTCCGCTGATAACATATGCAGCTTCGCCAAAACATAAAACCTGTTCTTCTGAAAGGAAATTGTTTGCGATGGGTGGCTGTACCGTCACATAAATGGAGTTACTGATTGATGAACAAGGCCCTGAGCTTACCGTACGACGAACATATCCCGAGCGGATGAACAAATAGCGCAGGTCACGCTGACTTGCATTCACAACCGGCACCCAGTTCTGTTCATCTTCGCTTATCTCCCATTGATACTTATATATCGTGTTGCCGCCTTTAGGTGCTTCTCCGAAAATGGTAAGCGTTTGCCCGCTGCAAATAGTTGTAGTTCCTGATATCTTGTTTTCGATAGCCGGATAATTGTATATGGTTACATCACTTTCGCTTGGATCACAAACGTTATTAGATATGCTCCATCTGAATACATATACCCCTGGCGAAGCTCCGGCTACTTTTGTATTAAAGCGCAACGGGTCATCGATATGACAGACAGGCCCGCTGATCTGCTTCCATGAACCAGTTCCTTCCTGAGGCATATTGCCTTCTAAAAGGAATTCAGCTGTATTGCAATGATATTGGTCGGAACCAGCATTCGCAGGTGTAACATTAGGCAACACTTTGACAGCTGCCTCCGTAGACAAGACTTCTACGCATGCTCCATTCCTGACCACGGCCCGGAAACGGGCGCTCTGCTGAGGCAGGTAGGTAACTGATGGTCCGTTCAATCCGGCCAGAAGAGTCCAGGTCCCATCATCCAATGACTGTTCCCATCTGAGCACATCACCGACGTGACCGGAGACTTTCAGATTGATAGGCTCACCGATACAAATCTTTGATTTACTAAGCGAGAGTTCGCCGCCAACCGACTGCGCATCTACTTGTACTTTCACCTGGTTGCTATACACCGAAAAGCCGCAGTCAGAGGCCTGACTAATTTTGACTCTGAACCAGGATGTTTTATCAAGAGCAGGAGGGGTATATTTGAAACCAGTAGCTCCGGGAATATCAACAAACGTACTTCCATCTGTGGATATCTGCCATTGAAGATCATCCTTCAGAGAATACGGCCCAAGGCTCATTTCAGATGGCGCCTCTCCTTTGCATATGGCGATATCTGGAGAACCTATTCTTCCCAATGTAGGATAGGCTATCACCGAGACGAGCACCTGATCACTGCTTTCAAGACAAGTTAAATCATTACTCCTTGCATCTGTCTTTAATTTCCACTCCAGCGTATAAATGCCTTCTACCAGATTGCCGATCCTGGTGGTAGGAGAACTGACATCTGAAAATTGTATCGGCGCAGGCCCTGATACCAGCCGCCAGAATCCCGATTCACCGTTTGTGGCATCAGGCAGGTTGCCGGCCAACACCGTAAAATCATTTGAGTTATCTTTCCCGATACATACTTTCTGATCTGCTCCGGCTACCGCCTGAGTGACTGGCTTCCTTACCTGAATAGTCATCCTGGAGCTTTCGTCGCGACATGGCTCAAGTCCGGAAATAACCCATTCAAGTGTGTATGAATTTCCTGGGCTGAGGTTGCTTACAGTAGCACGATAGTTATGGCTGTCAGGTGTAAAAACCAGTTTGCTGTCTGGATTCACATCTTTCCAGGTGCCAACAAAACTGCCCGGATCGTTTCCATTTAACTGGTAAGAAGACTGATTACACAAGACCTGACTCTCACCTGCGTTTGACTCGGGTGCTCCCGGATTGATAATGACTCCTATAATCTGACTGCTTGTTTCACATTGCCCATAACTACTAACCTGCCTGCGATACTTTGTGGTGATCTGAGGAGATACGGAGATGGCTTCTCCCGATGCTCCCTTTATCGGCTGCCATGTGGTAGACCCCTCCTTTAGTTGTTCCCACCTAAAGGTATACCTGGCAGGAATAGCTTCACTATCTCCTCCGCTGAGCGACTGAGTGGTTAAGCGTACCTCTTCGTTTTTGCAGGAAACACTTCGGTCCGATTTAATCGTGTTTAAAATGGGAGAAAGGACATGGATACTCACATTGTTTGGAGTGCTACCGCAAATTCCATTTGTGATCTGCCAGGCAAACTCATAATGCTGTCCGTCTTGTAATCCGCTGATAGTAGCGTCGCTTCTTTTCTCGTCATCGAATACCACCGGAGAACCCTTGATTTGAGTCCAGGTTCCTGTTCCTACTGTAGGCTTGTTTGCTTGCAGAGTAAAGGAGGAAGTCCCGGCGCATATAGTCCGGTCAGGCCCTGCATCCGGCTGAGTAGGTGATGGAATAACTTCAATCCTCGTTACCGATGAATATTCTTCCGAACACTCGCCACTCCTGACGACTGCTCTGAATAAGGTTGACACGGTGAGCTTATTATAGCTCAGATTAGTTCCGGTGTAAGAAATGGGCACCCAGTTTGTTCCATCGTCCGTGGAGCTTTCCCACCTCAGCACATTCCCGGTATGATCATCCAGTCTGATGCTCTCCGCCGCGGATACCACGCAGTAAGTTGCCTCGCCGCTGGTCTTTCCTCCTACAGTCTGAGGATCTGCTTTTACTTCGAAAGGCTCTGACCTCACTACAGTCTGACATCCTGAGATCCGTCCTTCGCTGGCCACGTTCACTCTGAAGAAGGTAGTTTGCTGTATGGGCGGAAACTGATATACATCGGCGACGTTGGAAATAGTCATCCAGTTGATCTGATCTACGGAGGACTCCCAACTTACGATTGCCCCTGAAAAATCGGATAGCTTCAGCGTCCCTCCTGTTCCTTTGCATACGCTTCGATTGCCTGACAACTTTCCGGCAACAGGTTTAGGATGAACGGTCAGGGTCATTTCATCATACTCAGCACATCCTGCATCATTGCTGACCGTCCAGCGGAGATGGTAAGTACCGGGTATAAGACCCGCCACTATGGCGTTCGGACTCTTGTCATCGCTGATGAAAGCATCAGAAGGCCCGTCAACGACAGTCCATTTACCAGACTCCTGATGCTCTGGAGTGTTGGCATGAAGCTGATAGGTTGTCCGTTCCTTTCCTGGGACGTTATCGCAAACGTAATCATCGGGTCCGGCGTCTTTGGTTATGGGACCATAAAAAGTGAGGACCAGCTTGTCGTTAACAGGACGACCGCATTCACTATCATACGTTACACTTACTTCATAAATACCTGGTGATTCAAATTTCACTACCGGATACGCATTTGCCTGGCTATTGTCTAAAAACTTGTAGTTTCCTCCGCTTATCTCCCATTTGTATATCTTGTTCTTTGCGAATCCTGTATAATCCGGTCTCAGGTTGATGTCCTTTTCGAAATCAAGAGTAAAAGGAAAGTCTTTGCAGTATTTCGGATTAAGATCAGGCAAGTTAACCGTAAGCGGGCCGGCCACAACGAACGGCTTCTCAAACGTGAGGGTCTTACATGCATTAGTAGATTCCAGAATCAATACATAGTTTCCGGGTGTAGAAACAGATATGCGAGGTTGAAAACCGTTTTGAGGATCAATAAAACTAATCCCGTCCTTTACCTCTGCTCTCGTTTCTGCGTCGACAACCTTCCAGAGCCAGGATACACCACAGTCTCCGTTTAACTTGGTGGTGTTGGCGGTAGTGAGAGTAACCGGGCCTGAGCCGGGCAACAAGCACGCTGCAGTTTGCGTAAAGTCAAAATTGAGAACAGGATCAGCTTCTATACACACGTCGAGTACCTTTTCGGAGGGCGGACAGCTATTATTACTAGCGACCAGCTTGATGCTGTATGTTCCGACTCGTTGAAATCGGTGTGTAAAATGAAGATCGTCTGAATATACTTTCCAGGCACTCTCAGGCTCTGATTTTTCCTTTACATACCAGAGATAAGAGGTATAGTTCGTGCAAGTGGTGCCATCAGAACTTTCTGATTGTCCGGGAATACTTTGGTTCGTAAAGGTGGTGATTTCATTCACGCATCCTCTCTGACCAGGTATATCGAAAGATGCAACGGGCGACCTGAAGACTTTTGGATACGTTGTAATGGGGGTGTTTGCACCCGTGCAGAACGGGGCTACAACAAAAATATTAGCTTGGTAAGCATTATATACCGGAACTTTAAGATCAATTGTCGGCCTGCCGCAGGAGCTTTCGGTGTACTGGTGTTGAACAATGCCTCCCGAAGTTGTCAGTTCACCTTGTGTGATATAGTCGATTATACCGTCTCCCCAATCAAATTGGTAAGTAAGTCCCGGATAATTGGCTAACATGCTCCCGGGGTTTTCCTGAGACGGCGCGGCCATATTCACTGAATATCTGATACGTTCGGTGCCTTCAGGGCTACTCGCAGGGTCAGGAATACAAGCTATCTGGCTTCCATCAGACTGCAAACTGATCTTACTGGGCGAGTTCAGAATTACATAGCTCTTTGTAGATACAACATCCTGATAGCGGGCTTTGAATGAGACGGTATAGTATCCCACGTTTAATTTCAGGGTATACAGGCTGGAACCGTAAAAGTCAAATGATACCTTCCCTTCGGACTGTTGATAGTCGTTCATCAGAACAGCCGACACGAGGGCGTTCGGAGATGACGTGTTCTTTATAACGAATTCGTTGCCGTCTTTAACACCTGAACAGAATCCCCACATCTTATCCGGAAGTAGAATCTTGTTGTTATCTGTGGGCCCGATGCGAATCTGAGGTGCGGTGCCGGATACAATTCGAATAGCTTTAGCATAGTCGACGTAGTATTGTCCGTCAGGAGTCGTAACTCCTACACGCAGCTTATAGGACGTTCCCGGTGGTAAGCCAGAGGGAATCACTCCATTGATATACGTTGTAAAGTGACTGTCGAAAGTGCCAATGGGACTGTTCGTGTTGAATTGCCCATGCTCGTCCGACAGAAACAACTTGAATGCGGAACCTTTCTTAAGGCTTTGATTTAGCTCTATTGGTACTGTGATATCGCTTCCCGGGGCGTAAGGACCCGGATCTGTTTCCCCTATTGTAGCTACCTGAGCACCCACAGAAAAACTTATTAGCATGAACAGCACAAAGGAACAGTTCCATATGAATTTCCTAAACATGAGGGAGCAAGAAAGTAGGTTCAGTTTAGGTCTACATGACTACAAAAACATAAATGATCAAGCCAAGAATCATTTGTCCTGCAAGTACGGCCAGATATATCGCTCTATTCTCTGCCGAAGTCAAAGGAACACCGTCCTCTTCATCAATCGTGGCAGCAGCAGTTCGATGTAGATCGCTATCTATAGGACTATTTTCAACCAGATGACTGCTTTTGTTTCGGTCGGTCGGCACATGGCGTGACGATCTTATATAGGTATCCTTTTGTACCTGATAGGTGGTGCTGTTTAGGTTCATAATATCTGTTCAAAATGCAATACTAGCTATGGAAGCCAGAAGGAAATGTGACTATGGTCATCTAAATCGGTGATATAATTTAACTATTAGATAAATGTTGGAACACTATTTATACAAAATTTCACACGCATGTGTGAACGTTTAATTCCACCACCATCAATATCCGTCTTTAAAATACTAGTAATGAGGAATAGAGCTCAAACAGGAAACTGTTGCAGTGGTTAAGGTACTTGGGTGAAGGTTCGAAGCTTTCACCATGTCAAGAATAACCGACCTAAATCCCAATTAGGACAAGATTATGTAACAAAATAGTTTCGTTCAAACCGGCGCGGATAACATCCACTCGAAAAGCCGCATTTTATGTATGCACGCATTTTCCGTGCGATGATCGTTGATCTGGCAAAAGTCTGATTCAACCTTCGGTACTGTTGTATTGAGGAGGCTGGCTGGCAAAACTTGAATTTTTTCAGATCAGAAACATACGATAGAGATGTATAGCTACAAGGAAGAGACAAGATCTCATCATCGACTGATCAACCGCACACCAACCACGTATCAGCTTCGAAGAAATACGTAAAAAGGCCGACACTGGTGCGTAAACCTGATCCACTATTTGGAACTTGATCTGCAACATTCAGAACCAGGTCGCAGATATTCATTAACATGAGTTAGGTTCAAAAAAAAAAGCGGGAGACTTTATAAAGTCTTCCCGCTTTTGTGGAGGCTACTGGGTTCGAACCAGTGACCCTCTGCTTGTAAGGCAGATGCTCTGAACCAGCTGAGCTAAGCCTCCTTTTTCCCCTACCTTGTTTCGGTTTGGGATTGCAAATATATTATCATAAATGCACTTTGCAAAAAATAATTTTAAAAAAGAGATACCACTCTGGATTACAGATACTTTGTTAATTCTGCGGACAAAGGCTCAACTTTAGACCTGAAACGATGGATAAGTTTACCGTTCTCGTCGATGAGGAATTTCTCAAAATTCCAGTTAATGTCTCCCGTAAAATCAGGGTTTGCTGCGGTTGTAAGATACTTAAACAGATCCGCCTGACCCTCACCTTTGACGGTTACTTTATCACTCAGCAGAAAAGTCACGCCATAGTTTGCCTCACAGAATTCCTTGATCAGCTCATTAGAGCTAAGTTCCTGCTTGAAGTCGTCGGCCGGGAATCCAATTACCACCAGCTTATCCTTGTACTGCTTAGAGAGCGACTCTAAGCCTGCATATTGCTTGGTGTAGCCGCATTTGGAAGCCGTGTTGACGATCAATATCTTCTTGCCCCTGAAAGCCTTCAGATCGACGCTCTGGCCATCAATAGACTGAATCTTGAAATCGTGAACAGACTTAGCTGGGGCGAAGAACAGCGTCATCAGGAGAATAGTTAATAGTTTCATCGTGATATGTTGTTAATTGACAATATGCGCTTAAGAAAGATATTTACCAACAAGTGGCATTCTTCGTCCCATACCAAACGCTTTAGGCGACACTCTAAGTATCGGAGCTGTTTGATATCTTTTAAATTCAGCCATGTTAACCATTTTTAGAGTCTTTCTTACCAGTTCTTCATCGAAACCCTGTGCTATGATTTCTTTGGAGCTTTTCTTGAGTTCGATATACTGGTAGAGCAAGGCATCAAGTGTATCATAGTCGGGGAGGGAATCGCTATCTTTCTGTCCCGGTCTGAGCTCTGCTGATGGTGGCTTTACAATACTGTTGCGCGGGATAATCTCACGATCACGATTGATGTGCTCCGCGAGTTGGTAAACCTGGGTTTTATATACATCTCCTAAAACAGATATTGCGCCTGCCATATCGCCGTACAATGTACCATAACCCACTGCACACTCACTTTTATTTGAGGTATTAAGTAGAATGTAGCCGAACTTATTAGAAAATGCCATTACAACGATAGCACGGCATCGCGCCTGAATATTTTCTTCTGTTGTGTTAAAGGGTAATCCTTTAAACGCGGGCTCCAACATCCCTTCAAATGCATCTGCTGCATCCTTAATTGCTATTGTATAATGCTGGCAGCCCAGATTCTTAACAAGGTCTATAGCGTCGCTTACTGAATGGTCGGTAGAGTATTTGGAAGGCATCAGGACAGCCATTACATTTTCCGGGCCAAGAGCTTCTGCCGCAAGGGCGCATACTACGGCGGAGTCTATTCCTCCCGACAATCCAAGGACTGCTTTGCTGAACCCAGACTTGTGGAAGTAATCTTTGATGCCTAGTAGCAGTCCCTGATGAATCTGCTCTATGTCAGACATAGGAAGATAGGATACTGGTTCTAATCCTTGTATCTCCTGGCCATCGAACTCGAAAACATGGAAGTCTTCTTCAAAGTACTTCATTTGGTGAAGGAGCTCGCCTTGCTTGTTGAATGCGAACGATCCTCCGTCGAAGATAATCTCCGTTTGTGCCCCTACCTGGTTCACATATAAGAGCGGCAGGTCATACTTTTTGCAGTTCTCACTGAGTACCATGACGCGATCATCATCGTGTACGTATGAGAACGGTGATGCCGCGATATTCAGCATCAGGGCAGGCTTCTCCTTAATCAGCTCATCCATAGGAGATATCAGATAAAGGGGATTATCTTTCATATTCCAAAGGTCTTCACAGATCGTTAAGGCGATGCGGACGCCCTTGACTTCGATACATTTGAAAACAAGTCCGGGTTCGAAGTAGCGATACTCGTCAAAAACATCATAATTGGGGAGGAGCGCTTTGTTGACTCTTGATGTCACTTTCCCGTCCTCTATTACATAGGCTGAATTAAACAAGTCCTTGCCTTCAATCTGTTCGTTACGGGTCGGTGCACCAATGACGCATACGATCCCGGTACACGCTTCGGCAATCTTTGCTATAGACTCTTCACAGAGATCAATGAATTCTGAAAATTCGAGAAAGTCACGTGGTGGATATCCGCAAAGAGCGAGTTCTGCGAAAGCGATCAGGTCAGCTCCCTCCGCTTTGGCTTTATTGATCATGTTGATGATCTTGTTGGTATTTGCTTCAAAGTTACCTATGTGGTAGTTTAATTGGGCAAGAGCTATCTTCATGCGAAAGGGTTTTAAAAGTTTGAAAAGTGGCTGACTTTAGAAAAAGACGCCGAGTGTTAAAGCAACATAAGAGTTCTTCAGCTTGTCGCCATCCTTGTTCATGGTTGTGAAGCCGCTGTTGTATGTAACACCTGTAATCACATTTAGGTTTCCGTTTACTTCCCACTCAACACCTGCGCCAGCTATCATGCTTAAGCGAAAGAAGTTAATAGCGGATGCGATATCTACATCAGTCCTCTTTGGAATACCTGGGCCTTCGCTAATGTCGCCTTTAGCACCGATCTTGAACCCGGTACCTAAACCAAACTGTCCGTAATAACGGCCTATGTCAGTTGGCTGACTTTTCAGTTTTAGCGTTAGCGGAACTTCAATATATCTGACTTTGTAGTTTATCGAGCCAAAATCCCCGGCTGCCCGGCTATTGACAGAGGTAATGGTGAAACCCGAGGCGAAGTAGTAGTTAGAACTGAATGCAAAGTCGGCGAGTACTCCGTAAGACACGCCTGCGCGGGTACCATCGCCAGGCGATCCTTCACCTGAAACCCAGCCAAGGTTTGGTGACACAGTAAAGCCTAACTGTGTATTGCTGCCCGATATCTGCGCCGAAGAGAGGTATGGCGAAACAAAGCAAAGGAGTGCAAAAAGAAGTTTTTTCATATTTTCGTTTTCTCAATTTTATTATGTCATTCAAAAGAATTATCCAAATCTACTCGTTTTTTTTTACTGCACTACTTCTGGTTGGCTGCACGGGGAAAAAAGCGGTCGATGTAAGTCACATTGACGTGAACCTCCACATAGAACGATTTGATAAAGACCTTGGAACACTACAAGCCCAGAACATTGCTGAAGCTCTGCCGGTTTTAGAAAAGAAATATTCACCGTTTTACAGGGACTTTGTGGAAGGAATGCTCAATGCAGGGAGCACTTCTGATACGGCGTACTATGCCAACATGCGCTTGATACTTCAAAACAAAGACTTCAGCGCACTGAATGCCGAGGTAGCCAGTACCTTCAAAGATCTGAGCGGAAAGGAAGAGGAGCTTCGCGACGCTTTTAAGCACATTAAGTACTATCAGCCTGCTGTTGAAGTACCTCGTATCATCTCTTTCTTTTCCGGATTTGGGGTTCAGGTACCCTTGGGTGAAAAGTATATCGGAATAGGATTGGATATGTTTCTGGGTGCTGATTCGAAGTTCTATCCGGCCTTGCAACAGAGTATTCCGAGGTATATTTCCCGAAGGTTCACTCCCGGAAATATCACTCCGCGGGTAATCGAAACCTTTGTACGAGAGGACATGTTTCCAGAGCCTGATAACCTGAATACGCTGATGGAGAGAATGATTTATAATGGAAAAATCCTGTTCTTCATGCAGTCTGTATTGCCGGACGTCCCAGATTCCCTGATCATTAACTATACAGGTGAACAGCAACAATGGGCAGACAAGTATGAATCAGATATATGGGGCTATTTTCTTGAGCGAAATCTACTGTACGAAAGCGACTACATGAAGATCCAAAAGTTTCTGACAGAGGCTCCTTTTACGCCCGGCATTGGCGAGAGAAATGAGTCTGCGCCAAAGCTTGCTTTGTATATAGGATGGCAGATTGTGAAGAAGTACATGGAGAGAAATGGGCATATAGATCTGCCGGAGCTGATGAAAAACACGAACTACCAGCAGATCTTAACTGACTCTCATTATAAACCTAAGTAGTGCTTATTGGGCAAGTGTGGTGACAGCCTGAATACTCGTTTTGCCGTCTATACCTAAACCTCCGGAATATACTCTTCCGTTTGCCAGCTGCCCCAAAGGTCTTCCTGGCGAACCGGATCTGATCTGACCGAATATTACTGCAAGATCTGATTGTGGATTGGTATGATAGCCTCCCCCCCGATTGTTGATCTCTATATATGCCGACTGTTTGGAAGTTTGAATTTGCGGCTTAACTCCTGATGCGAGGTAGTTGAGGGTAACGTTTCCGCCATTTCCGTTATCGAACTTTCGGTTGGCACTCTTGGCATCTTGCCCGGAAACATTTATTTGCAGATCTTTCAAGCTGGCAAAGTGTATGTCAAGCTTGACATTGGTACCATTATTTTTACCATCATTCCCGCCGATCCAGGCGCCCTTGTCGATAATAGCATGTCGGACGATCATGCTGACATCCTTCTTGTTCAGGAACTGAATCTTAGCATTTGGACGCATAACAAGTGTATCTATGAAAATAGATACACTTGAGTCCTTTGAGGAAAATTCGTATGAGTCGCGCTTGTCGATAACAAGCTTGCTGATTTCGATAACTTTTGGCTTTGGCTTCGTTTGAGAACTAGCCATAAGCGGGGCACAGAGGCCCAGGAATAACACTAATCGCTTCATCATAAAATCATTAACGATTAAATGATGTCATTCGTTTATTTATTCCATAAAGATGGAATAAATAAATATATTTTATTGCAGTACTTTATAAACAGCTCTTAGACAAATACCTACTCCTACTACCAGGATCAAATTTGAAACTGCATCAATTAAAGACCAGTCACCAAAAAAACGTAGTAGCACACCGATCATCGTGATAACGATACCGATAGTAAGAAGTTGATAGTGTGCAGGATTATTCGCGTTGGCGTTTTGCTCGCCGATGTTACGTGTAGTTCTGTTTGTATTTTCCATTTGTTCTAATGCTGTGCTAAGTTACAAACTTAGATAAAATAATCTAATGCTATTCTATAAAAGCGTCAAACCAGCTCAAGCTCATCAAGTCTGGAATTTATAAAAGACATTTCATCAACAGAAAGTTTAACGTTTAATGCCCTTGCATTCTGTACGGCCTGTTCAGCATTCCTCGCGCCCGCCAGTGCAATAGTAATTCCCGGCTTATCCACGGTCCATCTGAGTACAAGTTGTCCCACGCTGATACCTTTTTCATCAGCTATAGGCTTTATCTTCTCCAGGAAGGCGTTTACCGCAATAATATTGTCCGGCTGATAGTACTTCAAGTCTGCCCGGTGATCCCCCGGAGCAAACTGATGTCCTGGCTTAATCTTCCCTGTAAGTAAACCTCGTTCAAGGGGGCTGTACGCTATAATAGATTTTTTATGTGAGAGAGCAAAAGGTATTACGACTTCCTCGATACCGCGGTTTACCATACTGTAAGGTACCTGGTTGGATATCAGATCGACTGATTTCATCGCTTCTTCCATCTGCATTTCGTCGTAGTTACAAACACCGGCATAACGCACTTTACCCTGTTGGATGAGGGTTTGAACAGCTTCCATACTTTCTTCTATGGGAGTGGTGATGTCTGGCCAATGTATCTGATAAAGATCTATATAATCCGTTCCTAATCGGCGGAGACTATCTTCACATTCTTTGATAATGCTTTCTTTTCCTGCGTATTTATAGACGTCTATTGCCTCCCCTTGATTGTTCTCTGACTTGAAACCGAAATCTCCTTTTTTGAGGTCCCACCTCATACCGTACTTGGTCAATATCTGCACCCGGTCTCTTGGAATGCTCTTGATAGCTTCGCCCACTATTTCTTCACTGAATCCCTGTCCGTAAATAGGAGCAGTGTCAATGGATGTAACCCCTTCTTCATAGGATGCCTGTATAGCCTTCACTGAATCGCTTCGCTCTGTTCCGCCCCACATCCATCCTCCGGCTGCCCATGCACCAAATGTAATTACCGAGACTTCCAGATCTGATTCGCCTAATTTTCTATATTCCATATGTCTACTTTTTTTCTAAACAACAGCCACAAAATTAAGTTTCTCACGGAAGTATCAGTTTTCTGATTGTCGCATATAAGGAAGTATTTTCGTATAGATACAGCGACACGAACAAAAAGCTGAGCAATCGGCTGTAAATAAAGAAAATGATAAGAAAAGCAGCTACGATACTTCTATCTTCATGCTTAATGATGCTTGGTTGTACTACCGAAGAGACGCTCTGCGAGGCATCTCTCTGCGCGGCACCGGTGGCGACGCTGAAGATAAAGCTGGTAGATAAAACGACTAATAGGAACCTCCTCAATAAACAATCGACTTTTAAACTGTCAGATTTAACCATTAGCAGTACTTCATATAGCACGGCTCTTGCACTGAAAATCGACAGTACTGAGTTGAACAACAAGTATGTGACTGTGTTATCATCAGGAAATGAAACGTTCACCTTAAACTTCAAAGATTACCCCACAGATAAAATAGAAATTCGTTCGAGACTAGTTAAAAGTGGTTGCTGCAAAATATTGGACGTGCAATCAATCGCGGTTAACGGTAAGCCGGTTTGCGAGAAGTGCAGAGGTGTTGAAATAATCGAGTTAATAAAATAACTCCTGCATGACAGGACGCAAATGTTGATGGCCTAAAAGCTTCCTAACTTAAATTATATATAAAACAACAAGGGCCCTTACGACGTGCGTAAGGGCCCTTGTTGTTTTATATACGAATATGATTTCTTACCCGTTTGAAAGCGCTGCAGCACCACTTACAATTTCCGTTAGTTCGGTTGTAATAGCAGCTTGTCTCGCCTGATTGTATGATAACTTCAGTGACCTTAAAAGCTCACCCGCATTATCAGTTGCTTTATCCATTGCAGTCATCCGCGCTCCATGCTCAGAAGCATGAGAGTCTAATACGGCTTTGTACAACTGTATCTTTATTGATTTAGGAATCAAGCTGCTTACAATCTCTTCCTGAACAGGCTCAAGAATATAATCCACTTTGGAACCTACCGGCCCTTTGTCAGCAGGTGCAGCCGGCTTAGGTAATGGCAGCAGTTGCTCTGCTGTCAGAATTTGCATAGCTGCATTCTTGAACTGATTGTAGACTACTTCAACGCGGTCGTAATCTCCGTTAACAAATCCGTCCATTATAGACTGAGTAACCACAGAAACGTTCTCGAAAGACAAGTCAGCAAACAATTCAGAATGATTTCCGATGGTTCTGTACTTACGACGCTCATAGAAATCCTGACCTTTCTTTCCAATAGCCAAAATGCTTACGTTACCATTACGGAACTGTTCAGCGTACTTTTCAGCAATAAGGACATTTGCAGTCTTTATTGCATTCGCATTGAACGCTCCTGCTAAGCCTCTGTTAGAAGATACAACAACGATTAAAACCCTCACAGGTTCACGTTCCTGGATGAACGGAGAATTGGAGTTCTCCAGGCTGGCAGAAAGATTACTCAGAATATCCTTCAGCTTAGTTGCATAGGGACGCATCTGAACAATCGCATTCGTAGCCCGCTTAAGCTTCGCAGCAGAAACCATTTTCATAGCCTTCGTAATCTGCTGAGTTGAACTTACAGACGCGATCCTGTTTCTTACTTCTTTTAAATTAGCCATTTTTTAAAATTTAAACTTCAAGCCCAGAAGAACAAGCATGCACTTCCGGACTTGAGAGCACGAACTAGTAGTTCGCAGCAAGTTCCTTTGCTACAGTTTCAAGAACCCCGGTGATTGAATCATCAAACTTACCGGCTTTTAAGCTCTTCAACACCTCTGGGTGTCTTACTTCAAGTTGCTGAGTATACTCCGCTTCAAACTGCTTTACTTTGTTCACAGGCACCTGACGCAGAAGCCCTTTTGATCCGGCGTAGATTATTGCTACCTGCTTTTCAACAGACACCGGAGAGAACTGACCTTGTTTCAAGATTTCCACGTTTCTTGCACCTTTATCCAAGACGGCTTTAGTTGCAGCATCAAGATCGGAACCGAACTTAGAAAACGCTTCCAGCTCGCGATACTGCGCCTGATCTAGCTTTAACGTACCGGCAACTTTCTTCATCGACTTGATCTGGGCGTTACCACCTACACGTGATACAGAGATACCTACGTTGATCGCTGGTCTTACACCGGCGTTGAACAAGTTAGATTCAAGGAAGATCTGACCGTCTGTAATAGAGATTACATTTGTCGGAATATATGCAGATACGTCTCCTGCCTGAGTTTCGATAATTGGTAGTGCTGTTAAAGATCCGCCGCCTTTTACCACATCCTTAAGAGATTCTGGCAAATCGTTCATATCTCTGGCAATGGCATCAGATGTGTTGATCTTAGCTGCACGCTCCAATAGGCGGCTGTGCAGATAAAACACGTCGCCTGGATAAGCCTCACGACCTGGAGGACGACGGAGTAACAAAGACACCTCGCGATAAGCAACTGCCTGCTTAGATAAATCATCATAAATAATTAACGCAGGACGTCCTGTGTCACGGAAGAATTCACCAATCGCAGCACCCGCAAATGGAGCAAAGAACTGCATAGGAGCAGGATCAGCAGCTGACGCAGCTACTACAATTGAATAAGCCATTGCTCCGTTTTCCTCAAGGGTCCGAACAATGTTCGCAACAGTTGAATTTTTCTGACCAACCGCAACGTAAATACAATATACAGGCTTTCCTTCTTCGTAAAACTCTTTTTGGTTAATGATGGTATCGATACATACAGCTGTCTTTCCAGTCTGACGGTCACCGATAACCAACTCACGCTGACCGCGACCGATTGGAATCATTGCATCAATAGCTTTAATACCAGTTTGAAGTGGTTCAGTTACAGGCTGACGGTAGATAACCCCAGGAGCCTTACGCTCAATCGGCATTTCGTACGTCTTTCCTGTGATAGGTCCTTTACCATCGATTGGCTGACCTAATGTATTAACAACACGACCAAGCATGCCATCGCCTACCTGGATAGAAGCGATTCTTCTAGTACGCTTCAAAGTGTCGCCTTCTTTTATCTCGTCGTAAGAACCAAGCAACACGACACCGACGTTGTCTTCTTCTAGGTTCAAAACAACACCTTGTAATCCGTTGTCAAATTCAACCAGTTCTCCTGATTGAACTTTGGTTAGTCCGTAAACCCGGGCAATACCATCGCCCACCTGCAGTACGGTACCTACTTCTTCAAGTTCAGCCTCTGATTTAAAGCCTGACAACTGCTGACGCAAAATTGCCGAAACTTCATCTGGTCTTACCTCTACCATAGTTTTATATTAATATTTTGTTTTTAACTGTGTTTATTAATTGCCTGTAATTTCTTGCAACCAGATTAGACTACCTTTTGAGTAAAATCCTTCTTTAGTTTGTTTAAACTGCTGGCGATACTAGCATCTAATTGCTTGTCCCCTACTGTTAGTACAAACCCGCCAATAAGATCCGGATCAACCCGAGCGTCGAGCACAACCTTCTTTTGTGTTGCCTGCTCTACTACCCGTTGAACTTCTGCGATGTTTTGTTCTGTTAATTGTACAGCCGAAACTACAGAAGCTTTGATAATACCATTTATCCTATTGTACCCGTTCACAAACTCTTTTGCTGTCTCATACAGGACTTCTGCACGCCCTTTACTGATCACTATCTTGAAAAAGCTGATCACAATCTCCTGAACGGAGGGTCCAAACACACTCTTCACAATCGCAAACTTCTTGTCCGGACTGATTATAGGGTTCTTCAATACCGCTCTTAACTCAGGGGTAGCTTTTGTAACTGCCAGGAAAGAATCCAGATCAGCCTTAATTGCTTCCAAAGAATTTTGTTCTTTAGCCAGGTCAAGTAATGAATTTGCGTACCTTGATGCTACTTGTATTTCAGACATCTTATGTTATGATTTGAAAAGCTAATTAGTTTAACTTTACGTCTTTTAATAGATCAGAAACCAACGCCTGTTGCTTGCTTTGATCCTGAAACTGATTACGAAGGATCTTTTCAGCAATCTCGATAGAAAGCGTAGCTACCTGGTTCTTCACTTCGTTTAGAGCGGCAACTTTTTGACTGTCGATTTCTTGCTTAGCTTTTTCGATCATTTTCGCGCCTTCAGCCTGGGCGTTAGAGCGTGCCTCAGCAACGATCTTGTCCTTTAATTCTTTCGCTTCTTTTAAAATCAAATCACGTTCAGCACGTGCTTCTTTCAATAAACTTTCATTTTCGTTGGTAAGCCGGGCCATCTCTTCCTTTGCCTTTTCAGCAGATGCAAGCGCGTTCTCAATGAATTTCTCGCGTTCTGAAATCATTCCAAGGATCGGCTTCCACGCTAGTGTTTTTAATAAAACAAGCAATAGCAAAAATGCTACGGATGCCCAAACTACAAAGCCGAGGTGGTGATTAAGTATACCCTCAAATAATTCTCCCATTTTCTATCAATTATTTTTTTGATTGCAAAATACAAGGACCGGAAAATAACCAATCGTTAATCTCCGGTCCTTAGACCGAAGTCCTTTTCTTATTGAGGATTGTTACCCAATAAAGCTACTACCACACCGAACAATGCAACACCTTCTACAAGGGCCGCAGCGATGATCATAGCAGTCTGAATTTTAGAAGCAGCTTCTGGCTGACGAGCAATACCTTCCATTGCTTTTCCACCAACCTGACCAATACCGATACCTGCACCGATTACTGCTAAACCTGCACCTAATGCAGCAATTGAACCTACCATAGTTGTATTTATTAAAATTTAAAAAAAGTTTCTAATTAGTGATGATGCTCGTCAACAGCGGTTCCGATGAACAACGCAGTAAGCATAGTAAAAATAAATGCCTGTAGAAATGCCACCAGGAGTTCAAGTACATCCATGAACAACACAAATGCAACTGATACTGGCGCTATCGCAAGGGATTTAAAGATGAAAATAAGTGATATTAAACTCAGGACGATGATGTGACCCGCGGAGATATTCGCATAAAGACGAATCATCAAGGCGAATGGCTTGGAAATAACACCGATAATTTCGACAGGGATCATGATTGGATACAACCACCATGGCACATCAGGCAATAGAATATGCTTCCAGTAGTATTTATTCCCGTTAAGATTTACAACCAACAGCACAATAAACGACAGTACAAAGGTCATGAATATATTTCCTGTCACGTTAGCACCTCCCGGAAAGATCGGAAGCAGCCCTAGCAAGTTGTTAATCCAAATGAAGAAGAACATAGTCAGCAACAAAGGCATGAATTTCGCATACTTATAGCCAATATTTGGAATTGCGATATCATCTCTTACGAACATAATGAATGGTTCAATAATAGACTGAAATCCTTTTGGAGCCTTACCTTGTCTCTTCTTATATGTAGAGGAAACCGATGTAAATATCAGAATGAGTATAATAACTGCGATCCAGATAGATGCAACGTTTTTAGTAATTGAAAAATCGTAAATTCTAGAAGACGATTCCTTATCAACATTACCTTGCGAATCCACTACAAATAACTTATCTTCGATAAGCTTGTAATTATAGTAACTTCCCTGATAAGCTTCCTCTCCGTGATGGAAATGAGAAGATGAAAACGCTTCCACGCCTTTATCAGTAATAATAATTACAGGCAACGGCAGAGAGGTATGCCCCCAGAGGTGCCAGTAATGAGAATCAGCGATGTGCTCCATAATGGCAGCAGTTGGATCAAACTTTCCTTCCTCATGTCCGTTTTCCACATGCTCAACACCCGGGATCTGGGTATCACTTTCAACGGTGGAACTTGCTGTAGTATCACTGGTGTGATGCTGAGCGACTAAAGAGGTACTAAAACTGAATAGAGTGAAAAAAAAAGCGCAAACTGCGAAAATTCGAACTTTTCCTGAACTCAAAATACGCGTAGAGATCATCTAATTGGAGATTTTACTATTTATTTTGGTGGGCGCAAGTTAAGTAACAATGATTTAACTTCAAAGGCGGTAAATAAGAAATATAGAGAAAAAAATTCTAACGCGAAATACGTGCTGTTTACGCGGTGTTTTTGGAGATAAAAAACTACAAATAACAAGCTGACAATCAATTTTATAAATATTGCTGCAAGTAGAATGTAAACCGACAATTCACCTCCCGATTTGATTCCCGTATAGGAAGTCACATATGCTAACAAAGTAAGCCCTCCCAGAAAGAAAAAAATCAGCCAGAACTGTGGAACAAGAACCGCAAAAAAAACATCTAATGATATTGCCAGAACTGCCAGGATAGCCGACACAATGGCGAATTGTAGAAAGAACTGTTTTAAACTCAATTTTTATTCCTTTTAACAGACCGAATGACCAGATACATAGATGCGCATACTCCCGCCAGGCTCATGAAAGCTGTGAATAAAGGTGTGCTACTCTCCCGCCCGTTATCAATCTTATATCCAATAAATGCAAATATCCCAATGACAGCAATCATCTGAAAGCCTATTCCAGAGTAATATGCATAACTATTGAGGGCCTTTTTTCCCTTTTCCTCTTCTTCTTTATTCTCTGTTGGCTTCAAATCCTGGGTTGATTTTCTTAGCATCAAAATTAGTAAATCATTTTCCTTTTATCGCAGTAATTGGCTTTTGTTTTTCTTGGAGTTCTGAAGGTGTTTATGGATTAAATGTTGTAAAATTGCGAATTACCCAAATCGATATATTTGAAGTGGATAACTCTCGTTTCCTACTGCCCTCCTCCCTTCTTTGCTGCCTGATTACACTCCTCGCGAGTTGCTCGTCCAGTAAAAATATTACTATTCAGAATACAACGGCACGCTTCAACATCCTGTTCAATGCACAGAACTTGCTGCACGAGCATATGCTGAATGATCAAGTATACTTAGCTGATGACTTTACCGGGTTGTTGCCCATATACCCAGCCATCGATGATAACAGTAGCTACACAATTCTTGATTCCGTGATCAAGAAGGCCAATGTAATTATCAAGGAAAAGTCGGAAAGTAAGTATATAGACGATGCTTACTCGCTGATTGCTGATGCAAGTTTCTTAAAAGGCAACTTCTACGAAGCTGCGGAACTCTATAGATATATATACACAACTTACCCCTCGGAAATAGATTTGGCGCAGCACGCACGTATTCAAAAGGCACGTGTTCTTTTGCTTTTAAACGATCTGAAGGGCGCGGCGGGCATTATCGACAGTGCGGCAAAGTTTCTCGACCAAACCAAAAGTACATTGCCTGACCTATACGCAACGAAAGCACAACTTTTAATTGCCCAAAGCCGGTTTAATGAAGCGGAAGATACTCTGGGCCTTGCAATTGCCGCGAAACCTGACAAAAACAAGAAGCGAAGGTGGACTTTCGTTCTCGCACAGCTTCAGGAAATCAACAACAAAAAAGATCTTGCATGGAAGAACTATAGGATTCTTCGGACAAAATTCGTTCCAACAGAACTTGGATTGTATGCCGATCTTAATCAAGCACGACTTAACAACGAACTGAAAGGCAATCCGCTCAATCAGCTGGCCATACTCCACAGTTTTTTGAATCAGGACGTGTATGCTGCCTACAGAGATCGTATCTTCTATCTTGTTGGCAAACTACAGGAACAAAATGGGTCTTTCGATGATGCACTAAAAAGCTATAGAAATGCGGTCGCACTCGGATCTTCAACAGGGTACCAAAGGGGCCTGGCCTACACTGCTCTTGCAGAAGGCTACCTTCAAGCTGGCTATTACACAGGCGCAAAAACCTATATGGATAGCGCTTTGGTATCGCTCCCTGATAATAGTCCGAGACGAATACGATTGGAAAAAACGGCAGAAAACCTGGAGCATCTTACTGGACTCTTTGCAAAGCTCAAATTTGAAGAAAATTTGCAACGTATAGCCGGTTTACCTGAAAGCGAACGATATGACGCTATTACCGAAGCTCTAAGAAAAAATGAAACGAGTGAGGCAGAATACCCAACCCTTGATCTCGGGTCGAACAAGGATATAAACGCCGAGCCCTTAGACGCCTTTTACTTCAATAACAAGAAAGCGCTGAGCCAGGGGGCACTCGATTTCCAAGTAAAATGGGGCAACAAGGTGCTTAAAGATGACTGGAGATACGAGAATTCCGGCACATCCGCAGCCGATGTGCAACTACAAAGTCAGGCACCCACGCTTATAAAGAACACAAACCAAATCTTAAGGAAGGAACCTCAACAAAGGTTCGAAGACTACCTGAACAATATCCCCCTGACGGCTAACGCACGCGAAGTGTCTGATAATCGACTGTCGGCAATCTTGTATCAGATTGGTTTGGTGTATTTAAACAGTATTCAGGATGAACATCTTGCACGTTCAGCATTTGAAAGGATTGTCAGCCAGCTCCCAAAAAGCGAATATGCATTACAAGCGTACTATCGTCTATACCTTATCACCCGTACAAGCGACAATCAGAAGTCAAAAGAATACGAAGCTATAATCCTGGAAAATTATCCCGGGTCAGAAATCGCGAATACCATTGCCGCTGCAGCTAACGACATAAAGCTGACTGCCACCCCCGAAGAAACTTATATTCATATATATAATCTCTTTGCTGATAAACAATATCAGGAAGTGGAGAACCAAATAAGACGCGACCAGAACCTGGATAGAAATGGCATCTTCGCAGTTCAGCTTGACTACCTGTATACACTAGCTATGGGTTACAGCCAATCTCCTGCGGCATTTGAGCAGTCACTTCTTTCATTTGTTTCTCGCCATGCTCAGGATTCCCTCATAACTCCAATCGTGAAGCAGCATCTGAACTACATCACTCTAAATAGAGTTGATTTTTCAAGACGAAAGTTTGCGCTGGTGAATAATGAGATCGACAATCCGGACGAGAATATCGCAGAACGTTCCATGATGGATGCCGCTCCACGTTTGCCTGAAAAGGTTTTAGCCGCCACTGAAGGATCAAATGCACAAACAACTAGTTCGGGAAGTCTCCCATCTTCCGTTAGTCAATCAACACATGAGGAGGCGAAAGATCATTATTTTGTCATCAATGTTTTTAGCACCGCCATCAATCTTGCGCCCTCCCGCTTTGGATTAGGCCAGTTCAACCGGTCCATGTATGCACAGGCGGGAATAAAACATCAATTAAAAGTGGTGAATAAGGAAAATCAATTGATATTTGTAGGTCCTTTTCATTCTGAAGAAGAAGCAATACAGTATGAAAAGCGCATTCTTCCAATGATCAAACAAATAATGAAAGTACCAACCGAAAGGTATAACACGTTTGTTATTTCAGCGGAAAGACTAGAACAACTAAACACACGCGTACTGATCGACTCGTACGTAGAACATACTAAGAAGATTAAGTAACTATATGTCACAAAAAAAGACTTCACTCACAAAGCAGGAGATCACTAAATATACTGTTACATTTTGGAAGATCGTCATCGGTATCATAGCCTTCAGCATCATCCTGATATTTAGTATCGGTCTCGGGCTTTTTGGTAAGCTTCCATCCTTTAGAGATCTCGAAAACCCTAAAAGCAATTTATCTTCCGACGTTATATCTGATGATGGGGTTGTTCTCGGTTCGTACTACGTGCAAAACCGGTCTAACGTTCGCTATGATGAAATTTCTCCCAACGTAATAAACGCGTTGATCGCAACAGAAGATATTCGTTTCTACAGTCATTCAGGTATTGATTTTAAAAGGATCTTTACCATCGTTTTCTATAATCTGATGGGAAACAAACAAGGAGCAAGTACCATCACCCAGCAATTAGCCAAGAACCTGTTTCCCAGGGAAGGTGTAAACGGCTTCTTCAGTACGGTGATCGTAAAGTTCAAAGAATGGATAATTGCATTGAAGCTGGAAAGGAATTACACCAAGGAAGAGATCATCACGATGTATCTGAACACGGTCGACTTCGGTTCTTACAATAGCTTCGGTATCAAATCAGCTGCTCAGACCTATTTCAATACAACACCAAACAAGTTAAGTCCGGAGCAGGCTGCTGTCCTTATTGGTATGCTAAAAGGGCCCTCATGGTATAATCCAGTTCGTAACCCCGATCGTTCACTGGCCAGAAGAAATACAGTTCTTGAGAATATGGGCAAAGCGGGCTATTTATCCGATCCGGAAACCGAAGAACTGAAACAAAAACCACTGGTTTTATCTTTCAAAGCAACCCACCACTTTGACGGATATGCAGCCTATTTCAGAGCTGTTCTAAAAAAGGATATTCAAAAAATATTTGAAGAACAAGAGATTGTTAAAGCCGACGGCACACCATACGATCTTGATCGCGATGGTTTAAAAATCTACACCACCATCAACTCCCGCATGCAAAAGTATGCTGAACAAGCACAACGCGAATACATGAAGACGCTGCAGGCAGAGTTTACTCAGGTTTGGAGAAAGCGGAATCCTTTCGTGGGAGAGGCTGCCAAGCTCCTTAAAATAGGTATGATGCGATCCGATCGTTACCGGCAGCTGAAAGATGAAGGCATGTCTGAAGAAGACATTGTCAAAAACTTTAACACGCCGGTGAAGATGTCAATTTTCTCCTGGAATGGTGAGGTCGAAAAAACCATGACTCCCATGGATTCTATCAAATACTACAAGCTTCTGCTTCGGAACTCTATGATGTCTATGGAACCGCAAACCGGGTTCGTACGTGCATGGGTTGGCGGAATCAATTTCGAGCACTTTAAATATGACCAGGTAAAGATGGGAATCCGTCAGGTGGGTTCTACAGCTAAGCCGTTTACCTATGCTGTTGCGATAGAGAATCAAGGATATTCACCTTGCTATATGGCACCCAATGAACCGATTAACATAGAGGGCTGGCAACCGCGTGCCTATAAACCTATTCCTGGCTATATCTCGTTAAAAACAGGCTTGGCATACTCCCAGAACTACATAACCGCATTTCTCATGAAGCAGGTAGGAGCTACAGCAGTGTCAACCTTAATTAAGAAAATGGGGGTTACGAGCGAAGTGCCTGCCTACCCTTCTATTGCATTAGGTAGCTTTGAAGCATCTGTCTACGATATGGTCGGTGCATATTCTGTATTTGCCAACCAGGGCATCTGGACAGAACCGACCTATCTTACTCGTATAGAAGACAAGAACGGAAACGTACTCTATGAACGTAAGCCACGCGTGGTAGTAGCACTCAATCCACAGACCGCTTATGCGATGACCGATATGCTGAAAGGTGTGGTCCAGAGAGGTACGGGACGCCGTCTAAGGTATAAATATAACTTAACAAACCCGATAGGTGGTAAGACGGGTACCACGAACAATAATTCTGATGGATGGTTTATAGGTATCACCCCTGAATTGGTGACTGGTGTATGGACTGGTGCTGAAGATCGTGCAATCCACTTTGTCAATACAAACCAGGGAGAGGGCGCAAACTCTGCATTACCAATCTTTGGCCTGTATATGAAAAAAGTATATGCGGATCCAACCTTGAAGTACACCAAAGGTGATTTTGAACCTCCAAAAGGAGGAAGTACCATAACGTTAAATTGCGATGCTTATGGCAAGAAAGCTGATAGCGACTCGACGGCAACGACCACTGCTTCCCCATCTGCTACAGCTCCTGCTACCGAGCCGGCTCCTTAAAGTGTAGAGCATGAAGTTTGATTATCGTGAGGCGCTGAAAAAGGTGCCGCCTAAACCAGGCGTCTACCAATACTGGGATGCAGCAGGAGAACTAATCTATATAGGAAAGGCTAAAAACCTGAAGAATAGAGTTAGCTCCTACTTCAACAAGGATACTTACCGTATCAATTCGAAAACGAGAGTGCTGGTAAGCAAAATTGCCAATATTACCTTTACTATAGTTGATACTGAGATAGATGCCTGGCTACTTGAAAACAGCCTCATAAAAAAACATCAACCCAGGTATAATGTATTGTTGAAAGATGACAAGACATATCCATGGATCGTGATCAAAAACGAATCTTTCCCAAGAATATACTGGACACGGAGAATCATCAGAGATGGTTCAAAATACTTTGGGCCATATGCCTCCATCAGTATGATGCATACCATTTTGGACCTTATAAAAGAGATATATCCATTAAGGACATGCAATCTTCCGCTCATACAACCTAACATCGCTGCAGGCAAGTTTAAAGTTTGCCTGGAGTATCAGATAGGAAATTGCAAAGGCCCCTGCCAGGCCTATCAGTCTGAAGAGGACTATAATGAAAATATCGACAGTATCCGGGATATCCTCAATGGAAAGATCGGTCAGGTCGTAAGAAATTTAAAGACCCAATTAGAGGCCGCGTCGATGGAGTTGAATTTCGAATTGGCGCATAAGCTTAAAAGACAGTACGATCTCCTTGAAAAGTATCAGAGCAAGTCAACAATCGTCAATTCCTCTATCTCTGACGTGGATGTTTTCAGTATCGCATCTGACGAAAAGCTAGCTTTCGTCAATTACCTCAAGGTGATGAACGGTACCGTCATACAGACGCAAACTCTCGAACTGAAGAAACGCCTGGAAGAAACTGACGAGGAGCTCCTCAGCATAGCGATATCAGAGTTTAGAACCCGATTCAACAGTACTTCAAAAGAGATCATTGTTCCATTCGAACTGGAACTCGAAGACGTATCCCTAAAGTTTACCGTACCAAAATTAGGCGAAAAAAAGAAGCTCCTCGACTTGTCACAGAAAAACGTCAGCTTCTTTAAACGCGACAAGATTGAACAATACGAAAAACTGAATCCCGAGGTCAGAACAGAAAGACTGCTTACGCAAATGATGAAAGATTTGCGCCTGAATCAGCTGCCCAGACATATCGAGTGCTTTGATAACTCCAATTTTCAGGGCAAGTATCCCGTGTCTGCAATAGTGGTGTTCAAAGACGCCAGACCATCTAAGAAGGACTACAGGCACTTCAACGTAAAAACAGTTGAAGGCCCCAACGACTTTGCAACGATGGAGGAGGCCGTGTTCAGACGCTATAAGAGAATGCTTGAGGAGGAAACACCATTACCTCAACTTGTGATCATTGACGGTGGAAAAGGCCAGCTATCAGCTGCCATGAAAAGCCTGAAGCTGCTTGGCATTGAAAAACAGCTAACAGTTATAGGAATTGCCAAAAGGCTTGAAGAGCTGTTCTATCCAGGGGACCAATATCCGCTATACCTCGACAAGAAGTCCGAGACGCTCAAGATAATACAACAGCTTAGGGATGAGGCCCACAGGTTTGGTATTACCTTCCATAGGTTGAAGCGGAATAAAGGAACTCTGGTGACCGAGCTAAACAACATTCCGGGAATCGGAAAGACTACGGCAGATCGCTTACTTTCACACTTTAAATCAGTTAAAAAAGTCCGTGAAGCATCAAAGGAGGAACTCCAGATGGTTTTGAATACAAAACAAACTGAATCCCTCCTTCGTTATTTTGCAGATAGTGATAAACAGTCTACCGGCAGTGAAACAAGTGATTTTATTTAGTATGACCAAAGGTCATGCTCATAGTTCATGAGTTCTTTTTTGACGCGTTCAGACTCGTAAAGACGATCAACTCCAGATGAGTAATCTTTGATACGGAGATCGTCCGGATTTGATTCTTTTACAATATAGCTTGAAAACAAACGCTTCATGAAGATATCATCGTAGCTGAGACCCGTAGCATCGTTATTAGGAGTGGTCACTGCCTTGGTTACAAAAACATGCCTTGCTTCAGGATAATAGATCCAGAATGCAGGTTGCTCCCCGAGGTCCTGATCTGCAGCCTTAATTTTCACCATCGGTGCAATCCCGATTATTCTGGGCTCAAATACCGAGCGTTGTTTATCAAATATCCAGTCTTCCTTGATCTGAAATTTGGTGATGCTGTCGGGGTTGAACTCACCGCTCGCCATATGCGAACCAATCTCCTCTCCCATGTCATTGAATTCCGGTACCACAACGCTGTCAGCGAACTTCGCCATTACTTGCCCAGCAGGCAGGATAGTACCGAATGCATCCCCGTTCGGATCCGATTTTGTACTCACAGCATCATAGGCTGTCAGCTCACCGGCCAGAACTGCCTCCATAATGACGTCAATCAGTCGAGCTTTCGGAGACGCATAAACATGGTTCATCCGTTCTCGTAGATCAATTTCACGCCATACACGTTTCGAAAACATTACATCAACATCCCTAACATTGGCATAAGGAGTCACTTTCGCGTTCTCGATGTTCACCTGCTTGAAGTAGCCGTCAACAGGCCTTTCAACTTCTTCTGCCTCGGGAGTAACCGAGTTGTTGAAGTTTGGTTTCTGTGCGTTTGCAAGTAACGCAAACAAACAAAAAGCCCCGAACATAAATAGTCTCTTCATTTCCTTTTAATTAGCTGTTAAAGCAATTGAGTTTAAAGACCTTTGCGACCCGTCAGGACCAACTGCCATGATGTTATCGAATATTACCCTCGATCCAGGTCCGATTCCAGCCAAAGCTGACCTCATCGCCGCACTCAATGTATTTCCCGATGTACTCAAAACAACGGCATCTGCCCGGGGTTTTGCAATGATCAATGTAAAACGAGTCACATTGAACCGGGCATCGAAATCGAAATTCTCCAGCATCGCAAATACTTTGCTCTGAGACTTAATAGCGACTGAACTCGCCACGCCGCCAGTCTTTCCAACAAACTTGGCAACCGGGTCGGGTATACGCTTAACACGGAAGTCAGTGCTTCCAATAGTTTGAACCTTCCCTGGCGCAATCTCCGCAGACACAGAAACCTTGGCCTGTCCCGGAGAGCTTACCGTGACCGTATACTTTCCGGCTGATCCCTTTATAGAGCCACCATTCATTGAAACTCGCAGTTTTTCCTTAGGGATCCCGGGAGCAGATATGGATACAGGGTTTGCAACCCCGATATAGAACACGTTCATCTTATCAGGAGATACAACGGCAGACGGACGTGCGACCTGATATTTTTGTTCTGGCGTACGATATTCTTTGATTGTTCCGTCTGTTTGTTTAACTCGTACTACTCCGGACCATGAGAACATTCCTTCGCGTGTTGTATTAACTGAATAAACTCCTTTACCATCCTTTAGCGGTAGATTTGCACCACCTACAGAAATAGAAGGGCTTGTTCGGGAGTCATATGCGGTCAGAAACACCTCTGCCGTATAAGGTTGACCTTGAATTAAATACGAGGTCGGCGCAACAGCTACAGCTGCAAACTTATCGAGGTTTACCACAGCCTGATCCATCTTACCTAAAATACGCTTCACAACATCAGCCTCAGCATTCTTTGCGTCTGTTTGTATCTTGGTTAAAATAGTCATGGCAGCTGTAAGAGGGGTACCTTCCCCAAAATTGATATCTTCCCATTTGCTCCGGCCTTTCGCAGGATCGTTGGCCTGCAATGACAAACTAAGACCTGTCCGGTCCTTTTCGTCCACAAGATCGGTGAGCTTTTCGCGGGTTTCATTGATTTTCCGTTTTAACTCCTGACCTTTCTTTTGGTTGATCATAATCCCCGGGGCGATATCCAGGTTATCACGTTGTACAAGATCTCCTGTCTCTTCATCGTAGCCCTGCCCCGCAGTCACAAATTCTTTTTTTAAAGTCTCAATGTAAGTATTCAACTCCTCCGCGACAGCCTGGGCCTGTTTCGCACGCTCATAAATAGGTCTGGCACGCTCAGGTTCCTCTTTGAGCTTGGTAGACTCAAATGAAGAGAATAATTGAGATACACTTGTGTTAACGTTAGATCTGGAGGTCTCTAAGCTATCATTGATATTCTTAAAAGCATTTAATATACTATCTGACACATTTAACGCAAGCATAGCGAGCAATACCAAATACATGATATTGATCATCCTCTGTCTTGTCGTTTCTTTTCCTGCAGCCATTATCTAATGTTGAATGAATAAGTGATAAACCTTTAATTAAACGCGTGGTTGGTTCATTGCAGTGAGCATATTTCCATAGATGGCGTTTAATGAGGCCAGGTTCTTGGCTAGTCTGCCTACTTCTTCCTTAAACTGCTTGGAGTCTTCCATAGATTCATTGAAGTTCTGCATAGTAAGAGAAACATTCTGGTAGAACTTATTCATTGACTTAAGATGCGCACTTGAATCCTGTAACTCGAGCTCATAAACAGCATTCAACGCTGAAAGATTACGTGCCAGGTTATTTACCTGCTCGTGGTAAGACTTCGTATCGACATTTGTACTGCCAAGCTCCGCAAGGTTTTCGGTTGCTTTGGCAAATGCTACATTCAGTTTATCAAATCCACTACCGGCTGTTTTCAGCTTAGTCGTAAATTCATTAGTTGCCACTGAGGCATCTGCTACCTGAGATATAGAGGCAACCTTATCTCCAAATGTTCTGAGGCCATTACCAAGGCTTTCGATTAGTTCAGGCCCCACCTTGGCATCTGCAAGCATCTTATCCAATGCAGCTGAGGTCGGCGCGCTTGTTACAACCTGCTGGCGGGGAGCCCTTGCTGGTAATTCACCATTAAAGTCATCGCTTAGCTCAGGATACACCCTGGCCCACTCAGGATCTTTCGCGGGAGGGACGAAACCGGTCAGGAAGAATAGAAATGCCTCGACACCCAGTCCAATCCCGATCATGTAATTCCCCCATATGCCTCCCAAATGAAGGATCTTAAACAGCGCACCCAATATTACTATACTAGCACCCCAGGATATTGCTTTGTGCAGGACTGCATCAAATCCTGCGCTCTTCTTCTCTGCCATATGATTTATATGATTTAGTTTATAATGAACTTTTATCCCTGATATCTCTGCCTGGATAACGGGTCACGCAACGGAACCCTATGTAGGATTTTGAGGTATCCTGGTATTCATAGGTTCTGGTCGAATTTTGAAGAAAATATCCGATGTCTTTCCATGATCCCCCTCTCACTACCTTGCGCTTCATGGTTTCGGGATCACCGGCCTTCGCCTCATAGCTGAACACAGGGTTCATATCGTGAACAAACGTAGATGCCGACTCGTCGAATGCGGATGATGTCCATTCCGCAACATTGCCGGCCATATTATATAGCCCAAAATCGTTTGGAAAATATGATTTCACGTTAACTGTAGTAGCCCCGCCATCATCATTGTAATTACCCCGCCCGGGCTTGAAATTAGCCATCAGACAGCCTTTCGCGTTCCTGATGTAAGGACCACCCCAGGGGTAGTCAGTTCCAACTCTTCCGCCACGTGCAGCATACTCAAATTCAGCCTCAGAAGGGAGTCCATAAGGCAAACGCGGGCTCCTCTGTCCCTGTTTTGAATTTTGATAAAGTCGTGTGCGCCATACAGTAAAGGCTCTCGCCTGACGCCAGGTGACGCCTACTACGGGGTAGTTCGCATAAGAAGGGTGGGTAAAATATCCCTCTGTAAGAGGATCGTTCTGTGCGTAAGCAAAATCTGCAAGCCAGGCAAGAGTGTCCGGGTAAACAGCTACCGTATCCCGGAAGATGAAGTCCGAGCGTCGCTTGGAACGGTCGCCACGATGATTGGCTGCATCCTGGAGGTTCACAAATGCAAAGTTGTATTTTAGAAGGCGAACATCTATCTCATTTTGATCGAAGATCCTGTCCTCTCCCTGATAATACATCCCCTGAAGTTTATTAGCATTGGAAGGGTTCTTCTTACTTCCCCAGATCACAGAGCCATCCCCCACTTTCTCCCAGTTGATATATCGCTGACCACCATTGGTAGCCTGCTGTCCGCCGGCCTGAATAAATAATTGAGGATCCTGGAGGTAGTCAGTTATGGCAATTGAATCCCTTACCCAGTTAACGAACTGACGGTATTCGCTGTTGGTAATTTCCGTCTCGTCCATATAAAAAGCCTGTACAGTGACCTGCTTATTCTGGGCAATCTGCGAAAAAGTAATATCCTGGTCCGTCTGACCCATTACAAACGTACCTGCCGGTACATAGACCATTCCGTAAGGGGCCTGGCTTGTACTTACTTTCTTGTTCCTTACTCCCACTAATTCTCCGCCTGACCCATTGCGGCCGCAGCTAGCTGCCACTATGGAAAGCAGAGAAAAAGCAATCATGTAAACTCTTCTCATCTATGCGCTGAACCTGGGTTTAAAATATTCTGACTTTGGGGGCTAAGATATTAAAACTCTTTGCATCTAACTCGAATTTCGCGCACATTTAACACGCTAAGCCCTTTTCTAAACAAACATAGAGAAAAAGGGTTTAAGTTTAAAAGAATTAAATAGGCTAATTTACTTATTCGCTAGTTTTATGTATTGCTCTATCGCCATGGTCATACTCGGGGCCACAGGCGTTGGAGCCGGTATATCCAAGATCAAATCACGCTCCTGAATAGCCTTCTGAGTACTTGCACCAAAGGCAGCTATACGTGTATCATTTTGTACGAAATCTGGAAAGTTTTTGTACAAAGATTGTATACTTGAAGGACTGAAAAAAGCGATGATATCGTAAAATACGTCTGCCAGATCAGAAAGGTCACTGCATACGGTTCTGAACAAAACTGCAGGTGTTATATCGTAACCATTTTCCTGCATAAACCTCAGAGTCTCCTCCGCTGCTACATCTGAACATGGGAAAAGAAACTTTTCAGAAGCATTTTTCTTCAGCACTTCCGCCAGATCCGAAGCTGTCTGCTTTCCAAAGAAAATTTTACGTTTCCGATATTGAATATACTTCTGCAAATACAAGGCGATATTTTCGGAAAGACAAAAATACTTCATATCTGCCGGCACGTCGAACCGCATTTCCTCACAGATTCTAAAGAAGTGATCTGCAGCATTTCTGCTGGTGAAAACTACAGCTGTAAAGTCACCTAAATTAATCCTTTCCTTGCGAAAATCCTTTGCTGGTACACCTTCCACATGAATGAATGAACGAAAGTCTATCTTAACATTGTACTTCTTCGCCAATTCAAAATAAGGTGATTTGTCTGTTTCTGGTTTCGGTAAGGTTACCAAAACACTCTTTACTTTTTTCTTCCTGTCTGATAACTGCATCTTTACTTAGAACCTGAGAGCTTTAATTAACACTAATATTGGGCAGATTTCAAGGGCACAAAGATACAAAATTAAATACAGTTTAGGAAACTTATAGCTGGATAAGATGTTGGAAATCGCCCTGGTAAACTGAAAGAAAACAATGAAAGAAATCAGTAAAAATGAGAGATAAATATAGTACGGAGCAAAGCGCGTAGGCGTTAAACTAAATGCAATAACAATCGGAAGGAATAGCAGCGCGGCGTTGAAATAGCTCAGATATAATATGGATATATATTCCTTGACAAGTTTCACAGAATCAAACAGAAATCCCAGGAACCTAAGTAATACTACCTTGATGGTAAATACGCCGATAACGATCATCGACAGGCGGAGGAACCATTGAAAGCCACTATAGCTATACGAGAGTTGAAAGTACTTACCACACTGATAAAGAAACATCCCGATCGTAAACCCAAAAAGCAAATAGAGGAATACGAAGGGCCAGGAGTTAAAGAACTTCTCCTCTTTGTTTATCTGACCCAAAACCCTGTTACTAAAGAACGCGGTAATAATGGCAGAAAGCTCATTGAAAAACATATGCCTTAAAATGGCGAACAGAATAAGTGCAGTCAGCACAAAGCCAATCACCCAAAGCTCACCTTTCTTTCTGAGCTTACCGGCGTCATACTGCTGCTCGGCTTTCTTGAACCGTGATTCCCATTCCCTGAAGTTCAGGTTAGTCACCAGATTGGCTTTGAAAAGACTATCACGAAAACGATTTTCACGCTTGGGATCCGGTGCCTTAATCAACACCATCGACAGAGAATCCCCCACCAGCCGTAATGAGTCAGCGACGCGTTTCTTCTCCTGCTGCAGTACCCGCCATTTGGCAATTCTCGATTGCCTGATAACAGCCGAGTCTGGCAAGGAGTCAACCTGAGCGTGTACGGCCCCTGCAGACAAGCTCAATAAAAGGAACACAAGTAGACGGACGAAGAAGTTCATAGTCACAGACGCCAAAGGTAGCTATTTTCAATTCACTTTCCTTGCCGTCACCCTTACAGCATCTGCCTCCATGGTCTGAAACACCAGAACATTATCTTCAAACTTTTTTATAAGGAACTTGATTTCTCTGCTTCCTTTTTCTTTTAGGTTCTCCCGATATTCGATAACCGGATAAGCAATGCGATACGTACCCTCAGACAATACCTTACCTCCCCATGTCATTTCGAGCTTGTTTCCGGGACTGAAGCGTATAGAAGGTTCATTCGCCTCTATCTCTTCGGCTGGTGTTATAGTACCCTGATTAGGGTTTTCTACCTGAATGTACTTCCATACTCCGTGCATTTCCTCGTTTTTTACCGAACGCGAACATCCTGATATGGCTATCACGGCCAGCCACAAAATACACCAACTTAAAATTTTCGACATACCCTAATACATTAAATGACTTCCTTACTCCTCTTCTTTGAAATAGACCTTGTAGTAATTCATTGACCTGCCATCGTCAAAACCCTTTTCGATCAACTCCCGGTCTCCGTGAATATAAATATGAAAGTTCTTATCGAGCTTTAAAACGCTTTTAAACTTCCGCGCCTGGCTTTTTACAGCAGCTGCAGAAATATCAAATGAATCGTTGATCTCTGTATCAAACTCCTGCTCATAATTATTCTTGTAGGCTTTGAAAGACGCTATCGCATCTGGATTGACAATCACCTCATTAGAGAACTCTTCAAGATCAAAGCTTTCCTTTTCCTTGAAATACTTCATCGACTTGTTAAGCAAGTCTATTTTATCTGCCTTGGTCAATTCGAATTCTTCGTCTACCTTGTTGGTGATAAAATCTTTATAGACACCCAGCGTGGTTGACGTTTGATTATAGCTGTCATTCCTGATTTGAAGTTTCAGAAAGTCGTCTTTCCAGTAAACCGCCTCAGAGCTTTTGTTCGTCTGGTCTGTCACCACTACTTTGTAACCCTCAGACTTTTCCGTTTTAAAAACAAGTACACCTTTGTCGAGCTTTTGAATATTAATTGCTTCTTCCTCATACTCGAGCTTAAAACCGGTTTTCTCAGGAAAAACTTTCAAATAGGTCTCTTTAGTCTCCGACTTAAAAATCCCCACAGCATCGAGTACTTCACCTTCTATCTGAACATTCGTGAAAGACGCTACATACAGCTCTCCCGATTTAATCTTAGGGTGGCCCGACACATCATACAGAAACTTCGCCATCATCTCAGAGTTCTCATGAAACATGTCTCTATTTTCGAACATTTCAGTGCAGAAGTGGAACATCTCATTAAGCTCCAGATTGTCGCTCGAATGCGTAAAACGATACACCTCATTAACCTTTTCGAAAGGCTTGAGAAAGTACTGCATCAGCAAGCCCCCCAGCATTTCGTCGCCGATCTCAAATGGTTTATCTGATAAGACGTAAAACTCATCCTGTACCTTGTTCCCGATCCGGTGAATAGACAATTGCTCAAGTGATGCTTCAAAAAATGTGACCATAATCAATTTGTAAAAAGGCGTGAAACATAACGAAATATTTCATCAATCGCCTACTTTTGCCCATATTTCTAAAAAGCGATTCTCTTCATACGATATGGTCAACTTTATACTGATAGCAGGATCTCTCCTTATGGGGCTGCTATTCAACATCTTTGGGTCATTACCCCGGGATTCATACAAAGGAATTAATGCCTGGGTCTTATTTGTCGCACTCCCCGCCCTGTCGCTTAAATATATCCCCGCTATCGAATGGAGCCATCACATGATATTTCCAGCCATAGCTCCCATTATAGGTTGGGTCGGCGCATGGCTTGCAGTGACGGCATACGCATGGAAGTTTAAAATTGATAATGCAACAAAGGGTGCTCTGAAACTTTCCCTGGGACTAGCCAACACCTCCTTCCTTGGTTTTCCCCTCGTTGTCGCGTACTTCAACGAAGAGGCACTAAGCATCGCGATAATATCCGATCAGATGACTTTTATACTTCTAACAACTGTGGGAATTATCACCGCGCTGCGTGCAGCAGATGGAGAGACGGTGTCTGCGAAAGTGATTATAAAGAAAGCTGTCAAATTCCCGCCCTTTATTGCGTTCGTATTTGCACTTATCCTGCCTAACTTCTTTGACCTCAGTCCTATTAACCCACTTCTAGACCGGCTCATTGCAACCGTCGGCCCACTTGCCCTCTTTTCCATCGGCCTTCAGCTCAAGTTCTCCGAATGGAGAAGTGAGTGGCGCAACCTGACTTTCGGACTATTATTTAAGCTTTTTGTATCTCCGGCTCTTGTGCTACTCGCTGCGATTCTTTTCAAGATCAAAGGCACCATTCCACAGGTTAGTATGTTGGAAGCGGCGATGCCTACTCTCGTAACGGGTAGCCTGCTTGCAGACGAATACAAGCTAAATCCCCAACTGGCCAATTTGATGGTGGGGCTGGGAATCTTTATTTCATTTTTATCCACTGCATTCTGGTGGTACATCATGCAGCTATTGCTCTGACCTTAATCAAAAAAAGCAGGAACGTCTTCCTCTTCGGTCATTAGGCTTTCAATCTTTGCACCGCATTTCGGGCATTCAAAATAATCTTCCTGTATTCTCAGGTCATCATTTAAAAGTTGAATATAATTTAAAGCCGAGTTACAGCAATTACAGGTAAAAACTGTTGAGCTAACGTTTGAAATGGCGTGACTGGTTTCCATAACTGATATTTTGATACAAAACTAGGCGCAATTCTGACACAAGGATCTGACGCAGATCATATTTCCTCTTGATTGATAGCATGCGCCGTGCAACAATTAGCGAAAATCACAATTAAAGCGGCCTCTCTTTAGCGTTTCTCCAATAAAACCAGATAATCATTGAACTGTCATTATCGCGCAAATTCATAATAGTTTAAATTCAAACTAACTATCTTCGCGACCGAATGAACGTTCAATTAGAAAGTATTAACTGTAAGAAAACGGCGATTTTCAGGAGCACGCTTGCCCTTATTAAGGTAAACGGGTTTCATGGCACTCCAATGAGTCAGATTGCTAAAAATGCAGGGGTGGCTGCCGGTACAATTTATCACTACTTCGAGAGTAAAGACGCACTGATACAAAGTCTTTACCTTCATGTACGTGAACAGCTCAGTGCCACAGTCCCTCAACAAAGTGATGACCAGCCGTACAAAGAACTCTTCCTACAATACTGGATTGGACAATGCGAGTTTTTCATCGGGAATGAAAATGTGCTGTACTTCCTTGAACAGTACGTAACATCTCCCTACAGGCATTGTAACCCTGAGATAGAGAGCAAACTTTTCGCATCAGGAATTGTTCCCTTTTTTCAAACAGGAATCGATTCAGGTTTAATTAAAAATCTTGACTACCAACTACTTGTACCAGTAATCCATGGAAGTATCATAGCCGCTGCCAAATACCATTTGTCGGGGCATTATGAGTTCACAAGAGAACGGCTTCGCGAGACGGCTCTGGTAATCTGGGACGGCATAAAGACACAATAAAATCAACAACTCTCAACCCAAAACATGAAATCATAAGCGGACGTATTCACAAGGACATCTGTTGATATGATCATTCAAGCTTAAAACAATTTTTAATGAAAACAAGAAAGCTAATATTCTCATTAGTATTTGGAATCCCGCTGATGGTTCCAGGCATCCTATCGGCGCAAATCACTGACGCAGAACCTACCTTACGAAACGCTACCCTCGAACAATGTATCGGCTATGCGTTAAACAACCAGCCTTCTGTCAGACAGGCATCTATTGACGAAGAAATCGGCGAACGTGATATCAAGTCGGCTTTATCCGGCTGGTTTCCGCAGGTAAATGCGAATGGTAACTTCAACCACAACTTCAAACAACAAGTTAACGTACTGAATAATAACGGCGAGACATCATTCCTCACCATTGGTGCGAAAAACACATCTACGTTTTCACTACAGGCTGATCAGAAAATCCTCGACGCAGGCTTGATCCAGGCATCAAAAACCGCAAAATACTTCAGACAGCAGTACAAGCAAAACACTGAAAACACCAAAATATCTACCGTAGTAGATGTAAGTAAAGCTTTTTACGACATCTTAACGAGCAAGGAACAACTGAATATTACCGATGAGAACATCGCTCGTCTGCAAAAACAACTAAAAGATGCTTTTGCTCAATATGAAGGTGGCCTGGTAGATAAGACAGACTATAAACGTGCTCAAATCAGCTTAAGTAACTCTCAGGCAGACAGGAAAAGAATTTCTGAATTGCTTAAATACAAATATGCTTATCTGAAACAGCTTATTGGCTATCCAGCGACTGAAGATCTGACCATTAACGTGAACAACTCCAGCATGGAAAGTGAAATATTGCTGGATACTACACAGCAATTAAACTACCGGAACAGGATCGAATACCAGCAGTTGGAAACACAACGCGAGCTGCAACGCATTAATACCAGCTATAATAAACTGGCCTATCTGCCTACCCTCTCCGGTTTTATTAATTATAACTGGAATTACATGAATAACGACCTCGGAAACCTGTACGATAACAGCTATCCAAGCTCCGTTGGTGGATTAACCCTTAGAATTCCTGTATTCCAGGGAACAAGACGTATACAGGAGATTCGTAAGGCTCAGCTTCAGGAAAGAAGACTTGATCTTGACCTGCTCGACGTCCGCAACCAAATCTACAGCCAGACTGAGGCAGCAATGGCGTCTTACAAAGCTAACCTGAACGACTGGAAGACCGCCAGACAGAATGTAAGCTTATCGCAGGAGGTCTACAACACCATAAGAGTTCAGTACAACGAAGGCATCAAAACCTATCTGGAACTGATGACGGCTGAAACAGACCTACGGGCCTCCCAGATAAACTATCTCAACGCACTATATAGCCTTCTTTCAAGTAAACTAGACGTTCAACAAGCTTTAGGAACCATCACCTTTCAACAATAATCCATCATGAATAATCACTTAAAATTTGCTTCTATAGTCTTAAGCTCTGCATTGCTTACAGCTTGCGGCGGATCTGATCAAAGCAAACAAGCACCGGCAGCACCTCCTGCGGTAACAGTTAGCACCTACACGGTATCCAAGGAACACGTTAATGGACTCGATTCCTATCCGGGAACAATCGTCCCTCTTAACGAGGTCGAGCTTAGAGCAGAAGTCAACGGATATATAACCAATATCTTTGTTAGAGACGGACAACAGGTTTCTAAAGGTCAAAAGCTTTATGAGATAGACAGAAGCAGATATCAGGCTGTCTACAATCAAGCAAATGCACAGCTCCAGATAGCGAAAGCGAACCTGGCACGAACTCAGAAAGATGCGGAGCGTTACACCCGCCTTGCCGCTCAGGATGCGATTGCCAAACAGCGCGTAGATTATGCGCAGGCAGACCTTCAGACAGCTCAGGCACAGGTTTCTGCAGCCCAGGCTACATTGTCTAACGCCGCTACAGACCTTCGTCGCTCCACAATCATCGCACCTTTCTCTGGTAAGATCGGCATCTCAATGGTAAGAAGAGGCGCCTTGGTTACCGCTGGTTCTACTCTAATAAATACCATATCTGCACCTGATCCTATGGGTGTCGACATCAACATCAACGAGAGCGATATCGCCTATTTCTCCAAACTTCAGCAGGGTAAAGCAACTAGCTTCGATATCATCTTACCTGATAATTCTAAATATACATCAAGCGGTAAGGTTCTTGCTGTTGATCGTGCAGTAGATCCGCAAACAGGAACCATTCGTGTTCGTGCAAGCTTCCCTAACACTAACGGTAAGCTGGTGGCAGGAATGAACTGCACTGTACAGGTGGCCAATAAACAATCAGGCGAACAGATTACCGTCCCTTACCAGGCAGTGTCTGAGCAACTGGGTGAATTCACCGTGTATGTTGTCGGCGACAGCAACAAGGTTTCTCAACGTCAGGTTAAACTCGGCATCAAGGTAAGCGACAAGATTGTAATACAGGAAGGTCTTAAAGAAGGCGAAGTGATCGTTAGCACGGGAACTCAAAATCTTCGTGAAGGCGCCGTAATTCAGACCCAGGCCCCTGGCCAGCCGGCTGCTGCTCCTAAACAATAATAATATTCCAAAGTAGACAAATCTATATGATCTCAGAAGTATTCATACGGCGACCCGTCACCGCTATTGTCATCTCCGTACTGATTGTCATGATAGGTGTTATCGTTTTAACAACCCTACCAATCAGTCAGTATCCCAATATTGCTCCCCCTACTGTAACCGTAACCGGTACCTACACAGGTGCGGATGCCGAAACGGTTGAAAAAACAGTTACAACCCCTATAGAAAGCCAGATCAATGGAACGCCTGGCATGTCTTACATGTCATCCAACAGTACCTCTGACGGCCGTTCAGCCATCACTGTTACCTTTGATGTCGGTACTGATATTGATATCGCCACCCTCGACGTTCAGAACAGGGTAGGTATCGCCGAACCGGCCCTTCCTGAAGCAGTAAGACGTCTTGGGGTTACTACCAGAAAGGCTAACACAGATATTCTGATGGTACTGGGACTATACTCTCCCAAAGGCACCCACGATATGAAATTCATGTCCAACTACGTGAACTTGTATCTGAGAGATGCGATCATGCGTGTAGAAGGTGTGGGTGACGTGCAAGCATTCGGACAACCATTCAGTATGCGTGTTTGGCTTGACGCGGGAAAATTAGCACAACTTAATTTAACACCTGCAGAAGTATCTGCTGCTATCCAGGAACAAAACGTACGTGTTCCCGGGGGTAGTGTCGGAGGTCCGCCTCAGCAATCTTCTCAGGTATTCGAATTCCCTGTGATCCTCGATGGAGATCTTGAAACGGAAGAAGATTTCAGAAACATTGTCATAAAGACAGGTGCTGAAGGATCGATCGTTTACCTTAAAGATGTTGCACGCGTTGAGCTAGGAGAATTTTCCTATGCAACCCGCTCAATGGTAAATGGCAAAGTGGCATCTATGATGGCCGTTAGTCAGATGCCTGGAGGAAATGCCGTTCAAACCTACGAAGGTATTGAGAAAACCTTACAGGAGTTGAAAAAGTCCTTCCCAAGCGACCTCGACTACATCATCAGTTACGAAACGGTATCCGTTATCAACGTTTCCATCAACTCAGTAATACATACACTGATTGAAGCACTGATCCTGGTAACGATTGTAGTGTTCCTGTTCCTTCAGAGCTGGAGAGCTACATTGATCCCGGTACTCGCTATTCCGGTATCTATCGTTGGTACATTTATCTTCTTCACCCTTTTAGGATTTTCCATCAATACGTTGACCATGCTGGCGTTCGTTCTGGCGATTGGTATTGTGGTGGATGATGCGATTGTGGTGGTGGAAGCCGTGCAGCATTATATTGACCATGAAAAGCTCTCAGCAAGAGAAGCAACCCTCAGGGCCATGAATGATATCACTGCACCGGTAATTGCAATCGCCCTCATCCTGGCAGCTGTATTTATCCCGGTTGGATTTATCCCGGGCATGGTGGGTCAGCTGTATCAGCAGTTTGCCATTACCATCGCCGTATCGGTTATCATTTCAGCTTTCGTAGCATTATCCCTTACTCCGGCTCTTTGTTCATTGTTACTGGTGCCGATGAATCTGAATAAGGAATCAAAGGGAATAAACAAGTTCTTCTATAAGTTCAATAGCTGGTTCAACAGAGTTACAAATAAGTATTCTGAAGGTGTAAAGTGGTGTATCCGCAAAGCCCCGATGGCCATGATCATCCTGGTTTGTATTTACATCGGAACGATTGGCCTTTTCAGCAAGAAATCTGCTGGTTTCATCCCGAACGAAGATGCCGGTATATTTCTGATGGGTATAACATTACCTGAAGGGGCATCAGCCTCCCGTACGGATGCATTTTTAGCCAACGTAACTCAAAGGATTCAGAAGGAGATTCCTGAAGTGAAGAACATCACTTCCATTGCAGGTATTAACATCCTGAACAGATCATTTAAATCGAATGCCGGAACGTTCTTCGTGCAAATGAACCATTGGGACGAACGTCACCGTACAGTTCAGGATGTACTTGGACAGATTCAGGGAATGTTCGCAGGCGCCAAAGAAGGTAGTGTCCTCGCGGTTTCTCCTCCGGCTATTCCAGGCTTGGGAACAAGTGGTGGTTTCAGTCTTCAGCTCGAAGAACAACAGGCTGGAGATATCAACCAGTTCCAGGCAGCTGTATTCAAATTCCTGGGGGCTGCGAACCAACGTCCGGAAATCGGAATGGCCTATACCCTGTTCAATGCCAATACTCCAAACTATCAGCTGACAGTAAACAGAGATCAGGCTAAAAAAATGGGAGTCTCTGTCGGTACGATATACAGCACCATATCCAGCTACCTGGGAAGTGCCTACATCAACGACTTTACACGTTATGGAAGAAACTTCCGCGTCGTAACGCAGGCGGATACAACATACCGCCAGCATATTGAGGATATCGGAAACCTGTATGTTAAAAATGCAGTAGGCAGCAATGTCCCTTTAAGCGCCCTGGTTACCTACGAGATGGTTCAAAAGCCATCCATTATCAACCACTATAACCTTTTCCGCTCTATCGAAGTAAATGGTAGTGCAGCACCTGGATACAGTAGTGGTGATGCCCTCAAAGCGCTTGAAGAGGTTGCCGCACAGACACTGCCACAAGGTTATACGTATAGCTTCTCCGGTCTAAGTGCCCAGGAACAAGAGTCAGGCAACAGCACGATATATATCTTCGCGCTTTGTATAGTCTTCGTGTTCCTCTTACTGGCAGCGCTTTATGAAAGCTGGTCTGTTCCTTTCTCGATCCTGCTATCAGTACCTTTAGGTGTGTTCGGTGCGATCCTTGCACTGACCTTCCTGCCGAAGATCGATAACAATATCTACGCACAGATTGGATTGGTTACCCTGATTGGATTGGCGGCCAAAAACGCCATCCTGATCGTCGAGTTCGCCAAAGAACGTGTCGACTGGGGTATGGAGCTGGTTGCTGCAACGATTGAGGCAGTGAAGCTCCGTCTTCGTCCGATTATCATGACCTCTCTGGCATTTATCCTGGGTATTGTTCCCCTGATGTTATCCTCAGGTGCAGGAGCAGTAGCCAGACAAACTATAGGATGGACGGTATTTGGCGGGATGCTTGCAGCAACGCTACTAGCAATCTTCATTGTACCGGTTCTGTTTATATTGATCACACGTTTAGCCTACGGTAAAGAGAAACTGGCTGAGCTTCAGGCGAACTACAACCCTGATGCACATAAAGATACTCTGCATGCAGACGACAACGATAAAAACGACGGCAACCATTAATATTGCTTTCAAAAAAGAGCCGGCCCATACCAATGGAGCCGGCTCTTTTTTTATGCCCCCGTCCCATTGGCTGCAATACTGAAGATCAGTCTTTAAATTAATATCTTCGTGTCGGATTATGGATCAGGTTAACTTAAAACGACTGGCTAAAGAACTGAACCTTGCAGTGTCAACTGTGTCCAGGGCTTTGAGCGATAGTCACGACATCAGCGAAGAGACCAAAAAAAAGGTTCTCGCTTTGGCAAGGAAATTAAACTACCAGCCCAATCCTTTTGCCCGGAGCCTCAGAAACAGAAGCAGTAAGACGATTGCTGTGATTCTCCCGGAAATAGCAAACAATTACTTCTCGGTTGCTATTAACGGGATCGAAGAGGTTGCACAGGCAAACAACTATCACGTACTCATCTACATCACCCACGAAAGCTTCCAGAAGGAAGCAGCTATAGTTAGGCTTCTGCTGAATGGCCGCGTAGATGGCATCCTGATGTCCTTATCAGGTGGCGCAGAAGATACAGATCACCTGGCAGAACTGCAGAAAAGCAATATACCGGTGGTTTTCTTCGACCGTGTATCGGATACCTTCGACACCATTCGGGTAACTACCAACAACTTCGAAAGTGGCTATCTCGCTACGACACACCTCATCAGCAGAGACTGCCAAAGAATAGCCTACCTGACGTTCTCGGGCGACCTGTCCATTGAACAGCAACGGATGAAGGGATATCTGGAAGCTGTGCAGAAACACGGACTTTCAACTGCTGAAGACCTGATTGTACGATGCGACACGAATGCCGAAGAAAGCTATAAAAAGATAAAGAAAATGCTTGGTCGGGACGACAGACCAGACGGTGTGTTTGCTTCAGTAGAGTCACTGGCAATATACGTCTATGAAGCATGTGCAGAGCTCCGGTTACGCATTCCTGAAGATGTTAAAATAATCGGATTTTCTAACCTGCGGACAGCATCATTGCTCAATCCGGCGCTGACCACCATTACCCAGCCTGCATTCAACATGGGCAGAGAAGCCGCAAGAGTTCTCTTCGAGGTGCTTAAAAAACCTCATGTGAAGATGGAAGACAATACAATAGTTCTTCGCTCAAACTTAGTTGAGCGAAGATCTACTGCTATTAGTTAAATACCTTTGTTTCGGCGGATCGCCACCTCAAGGCCCCTGAGTTCAGCAAGGCCTCTCAAACGGCCGATAGCTGAATAGCCCGGATTCGTTTTCTTCTTTAAATCGTCAAGCATTTTATGACCGTGATCTGGACGGAAAGGCATACGAAGATCCTTTCTTCCTGCTGCACGGCGTTTCTCCTGCTCTTCAACCAAAGCCTTCATCACGGCATACATATCAACGTCTCCGTCAAGGTGATCTGCTTCATGGAAATTTCCTTCTGCATCACGACGCGTACTTCTCAAATGTATAAAGTGAATCCGGTGTCCAAGCCGCTCAACCATTCCGGCAAGATCATTATCTGCTCTTACACCAAACGATCCTGTGCAATATGTCAGGCCATTGTTCGGACTGTTCACTGTTTCATAAAGTTCAACGATATCTGCTTCCGTGCTTACCACGCGAGGCAAACCGAGAATAGGGAACGGAGGATCATCGGGGTGGATGCATAAAAGCACACCTGCCTGCTCCGCAACCGGAACGATCTCCGATAAGAAAGCATACAAGTTCGTTTTTAGCTCCTTAGGTCCGATGTGATCGTAACCAGCAAGCACTTTCAGGAAATCTTCAAGAGAATACCCTTCTTCAGAACCAGGAAGACCAGCAATGATATTTTTGACCAACGCCTTCTTTTCTTCCTCCCCTATTGAGTCGAAGTATGTTTTCGCCTTTTGCTTCTGCTCGTCGTTATAAGAGGCTTCTGCCCCTGGTCTCTTTAAAATATAAAGTTCGAAAGCTGCGAAAGCCGCTGCTTCAAAGCGAAGAGCTGTTGATCCGTCAGGCATTTCAAAGTCCAGGTTCGTACGGGTCCAATCCAGCACCGGCATGAAATTGTAGCACACGATGTCAATACCGCAAGCACCCAGATTCGTCAGCGTCTGCTTATAATTATTAATGTACTGCTGATAATCGCCTGTACGTTTTTTGATATCTTCATGTACAGGTACACTTTCCACGACTGACCATGTCAGGCCTGCCGCTTCAACATCCTGCTTTCTCTTCATGATCTCTTCTGTAGACCATACCTGACCATTTGGTATATGGTGCAATGCGGTAACAATACCTGTAGCCCCTGCTTGTCTGATATCTGCGAGAGAAACCGGATCATTCGGACCGTACCATCTCCACGTTTGTTCTAGTGACATATTTTCCTTTCTAATATTGATTAAACTCCTGAAAATGCGCTGAAACCTCCGTCAATCGGAATAACAACGCCGGTTACGAATTGAGAGCCATCGCCACACAACCACAACAGTGTTCCTGTAAGGTCGTCCGGTGTTCCAAAACGGCTCATTGGTGTATGTGAAATGATTGTGTTTCCACGCTCAGTAAGGCTTCCATCAGTATTGGTCAGCAAAGTCCTGTTTTGTTCAGTAAGGAAGAAGCCCGGAGCCAATGCATTTACCCGAATACCCACTTTCGAGAAATGTACAGCAAGCCACTGGGTAAAATTAGATATAGCTGCCTTTGCTCCACTGTACGCTGGAATTTTCGTCAGAGGGGTAAAGGCGTTCATAGATGATATATTGATAATAGACGCTCCGGTCTTTCCTATCATATCCCGCGCAAAAACCTGCGTTGGTAACAAGGTGCCAATAAAGTTAAGATCGAAAACGAACTTAATTCCCTCAGGATCCAGATCAAAAAAAGTCTTTAATCCTTCTTCAGTTGACTCCAGATCTTCTGCAAGCAGGAAGTTTTTTGATGTCGTTCCTTTCGGGTGATTTCCGCCCGCTCCGTTAATCAGGAGATCACACGGTCCGAGAAGCTCGTTAACCTTCTGATGAGCTGCTTTCAGACTCGCAAGATCGAGAACGTTACAAGCCACACCAATGGCATTACCACCTTTTTCTCTGATCTCTCCGGCCACGCGCTCAGCTGTTTCCTCTCTCAAATCTAGTATAGCTATTTTAGCTCCTTTGTCGGCAAGCGCCTGGGCCATTGTACTGCATAGCACTCCACCACCACCGGTTACTACTGCTACTTTGCCTGAAAATTCTGATGACATATCGGTATTTTAGTTATTTACATTGTTGTTTGATGAGTAAAATTGATGAAAATAATCTGGCCTGAACAAGCTTCCTGCGGATTTATTTACGGAATCGTTTTCGGAAAAATGCCGTCTTGTCCATCGTCAATGCCGTTTCGAAGCAATTTAGTTCTGCCCTTTTTCTTTTACCTTTATCTTTATGAGCGGAGCAGACCTGATACTCGAAAACATCGCAGCATTTATTCAACTTGAAGAACGGGAAAAAGAACTGTTTACTTCCCTGTTGAAGCCTGAGATAGTCCCGCGAAGAAAGGTTTTACTACAAACAGGAGATATCTGCCGCTATTCCACCTTTGTCACTCAAGGCTGCCTCAGAGGATTTACATACGACAAAAATGGTATGGAACATGTTCTTAATTTCGCCCCCAAAGGCTGGTGGATAGCTGATATGTACAGCCTTATTTCCCAGAAACCCGGCATACTGAACATTGAGGCATTGGTAGATACGCAAGTGCTCAGATTATCTAAAAGCAATCAGGAACGGATCTACCGCGAGATTCCCAAGTTCGAGCGCTTCTTCCGGATCATCATAGAAAAATCTCTGGTAGCCTCTCAGGAAAGGGTGCTCGATAATCTGAGCCTGACAGCAGAAGAACGGTACACGAAGTTCTGCGACAAATACCCCTCCCTGATAGAACATGTTCCGCTGAAGCAAGTCGCCTCCTATATCGGTGTTACGCCGGAGTTCTTCAGTAAAATGAGAAATAACCTGTTAAAGAAAAAATAACCAGACTACATATTCAGCACATCATTCCAGATCTTTTCATTAACCGGGATTCCCTCTTTCAGATGCGTGTTCCGCTTGGCCAATGTACTTTCTCCAGGATACCTCACCGCATCCTGATGTCCGGACTTTGTGAATTCAATTATCTGTTCAATAAGAGCCTCGTTTCCACTTCCTGGTTTGATAGCAATGAAGCATTGAGAAACACCCGACTCCGCTCCTCCTTTTGTTATATCGGCAGTAGTGCGTCCGCCGCTCAAAGAGGTCAGTAGTATATCTATCAGCATCGAAAGTCCTGATCCTTTCCAATAGCCGATTGGTAAAGCACGCTGAGATGCGATGATCTTTCCCGGATCCTGGCTCAGATTGCCTTCCGCATCATATCCACCGGCAAAAGGCAGCGCTTCATTCCGGAACTTATACTCTTGCATCTTTCCAAAAGAGTACTGGGATATCGCCATATCCAGAACGATGTGTCCTTCCGCCCGGGGCACAGCAATAACCATTGGGTTGTTCCCCAGCCGGGGCTCTGATCCGCCCCAGGGTGTAACGTTGGCAATGGTATTGGTAAAACAAATACCAAGATATCCTGCTTCTGCTGCCTGCCATCCATAAGTCCCTCCTCTCATCCAATGGTTGGTGTTCCTGATCGAGACACAACCAATTCCGTATTCACCTGCGAGCTCGATTGCGCGGTCCATGCAATGAATAGCATTGTAAATACCTGGCGCCAGATTTCCCTCCCAGTTTTCGAGGGCAGCCATAGCTGTCAATCGCTCCGGCTCCGCCGATGGGACAACAAGACCATCCTGAACTGCGCGAACAAAGGAGGGAAAGCGGTTCAAACCATGGGTATGCACCCCGTCGCGACTGTTTTCCGCGAAGATACGCGCACATAGCTCAGCCCTCGCCTCCTCAAACCCGACTTTCAGCAGCACCCTCCTGAACTCCTCACGTAATATCAAAAAATCAACATTCATATCCTTTTCTTTAAATATCCGGTACACAATTACCGATACGCTCTTTCTTAACCTAAATTAAGAAGCCTGGGTTTAAGGAAAGGTAACTTTGTATCAAATAAAACACAAGCATTATGAACAATTCAGTATTACATCGGGCAAACACAAGAGGATCAGCAGATCATGGATGGCTGAAAAGCTTCCACACATTTAGCTTTGCAGGATACTACAATCCGGAACGTGTCCACTTCGGCGCGCTGCGTGTACTGAACGACGATACGGTAGATGGTGGCAGAGGCTTCGGAGATCATCCTCATGACAACATGGAAATTGTCTCTATCCCTCTTGAAGGTGAGCTTCAGCATAAAGACAGCATGGGAAATATAGCCGTCATCAAAGCCGGAGAGATCCAGGTAATGAGTGCAGGCACAGGTATCTACCATGCAGAATATAACAAAAATCCAAACGAGCCTGTTAAGTTCCTCCAGATATGGGTATTCCCAAACAAACGCGACGTGACGCCACGATATGACCAGATAAAACTGAACATTGACGACAAACCTAATGTGCTGCATCAGGTTCTGTCACCTAATCCTAATGACGAAGGGGTATGGGTACATCAGGACGCATGGTTCCATATGGGTCATTTCACAAAAGGCACAAGCACCACTTACAATCTGAAAAAAGAAGGCAACGGCATCTATTTCTTCGTATTGAGGGGAAGCTTCAAAGTTGACGGGCAAGACTTAGATACGCGTGATGGCTACGGTGTATGGGACGTTCAGGAGGTTAAACTGGAAGCTGGCTCAGACGCAGAGCTGCTAATTATGGAAGTTCCAATGGAGGTACGCATTTAATGAACAAGATCAGGATTCTGGCCGTCGGCACGAACGAAAAAATTATGCAAACCATTCTACGGCTGATTAATCAAAATCCGCTGTGGGAGGGAGATATCGCACTATCTTCAGCATCTGCAAAAAACAGGCTGCAGGGGGCCAGATACGACCTGATCCTTTTAGGTTCAGGATCAGACGAGTCTGAGATTCGTCTGATCCTTGACTTGTATAAGCTCCACATCCCCGTGGTACTTCACTATGGGGGAGGCAGCGGACTCTTGATCGCCGAGGTGAATCAGGCCCTTAGGCCTTCTTCCACTTAACAGTGCATCCAACTGCTTTGGTCTTGCTGACTGATGGTTTCTTTCCACTGATCAGCTCGTTAACGGCATTTTTCACGAAAGTCGTCTTAGAGGCATTGCTGTCGTCCTGGTCATTATCGATAGCACCTGTATATTCCACCACATTGCCCTTAGATGTTTTGGATACGATGTAAACAGTGGGCGTATGAGCTGCACCAAACTTTTTAGTTAACTGCTGATCAGCGTCCTCCAGATAAGGAAACTTAAAGTTCTTCTCCTTTGCCCTCTCCTGCATCTTCACAAAGCTGTCGCCGGGAGATGCCACAGGATCGTTGGTATTAATGGCAATTACCGGGTAACCTTTCGATGCATACTCTTCATTCAAAGCAACAATACGGCTCTCGTAAACTTTAGCTACCGGACAGGTATTACATGTAAACACGACAATAAAACCTTTTGCGGACTTAAAATCAGCCAGCGAAACCATTTTACCGTCAACATTCTTCAAGCGAAAATCGCCCACTACGGAACCAACGGAATATCCCTGTGCAGATACTTGCATGCAGATCGCAAGCAGCAGGATGCATGACAAAACAACTTTTTTCATATTAATTGGAGTTTATAGTTAAGCTTTTAAGTTCTTCATAAGAAAATTCCCGCTCGTAAAGGCCCCTGCGCGAAGCAGCAGTATTGACAACCAGAGTCGCAGGTACAGAGCCGCTCCAATTTTTGTCCACGTGATCAATAAACTTCTGCTGGTCAGTTTCCTCAAATAGGAATACCTCTGATTTAATCCCATGCTTTTTCACGAACGGATCCACCAGCTGCTTCAGTTTAGATTTAGAGTCGACGCTGATCAGGATGACTTTTAGCGGAGATGTTTTACTTTCCGCTTGCAGCTTCTCAAAATGCGGAAGCTCCGCAACACAGGGAGCACACCAGGTAGCCCAGAAATTAACAACAAAGGTTGTGTCCTTACCTTCCGCCAGGCGCCGGTCGAACTCTTCCAGACTAAGCAGCTTTACCTGAGCCCGCGCCCCGAAACAGATCAGACAAATGATAATGGTGTAGAAATACTTCATGGTCAGCAAAGCGGTTTATGCAAACTTAGGCATTAAATAAAAGTGAATCAAACGATTCCGCTTCTATTTAATGCCTTTAAGATTATCGGATGCTTATCAAGTCCCTGACCGCAGACCGTTCTACTGGGCTTCCAGATTCAACATGATCGGGAGGGTATACTGCACCCTGACCGGCCGCCCGTTTTGTATTCCGGCAACCCATCTTGGTGATTTCTTTAACAAGCGTACGGCCTCTTCACCTGTTCCCATTCCCATATCTCTCACCAATTTGACGTCTGTAAGACTCCCGTCCTTTTCAACAATGAAGCTAACGATCACCCGGCCAGACACCCCCTGCTCCCTTGCAGCTGCAGGATAATTGTAATTGCGGCTGATATAGCTGTAGAACTTGGATAAACCTCCCGGAAAGTCCGGCATCTGCTCCAGGTTCACGAAATCATAAACCTTTTCACTTTCTACAATAGCCGATTGGGTTGTCGTAGATGTACCGACGGGCTGGTCAATAGTAATCTCAGCCCCGGGATCTCCTTTCAATGTTTCCGGACCCGGATCAGCCACTCTTAGCTCATCTACAGTAGGTACCTCGTCTACAACCTGGCTGGCCGGTACAACCCGGGGTGGAACAAACTTGATCTGATCTGTCCTCGGTTTAGGAGGTTCTACTACGGTGGGAGGAGGAACGCTCTCATCAAGAGCCGGAGGGGTGATCAGAACCACATCTGTCTGCAGCTCTGTAGTCGAGCCCGTTATCTCACCCTCTGCTCCCCTGAAGTACCTCGCAATCAGCGGTGAACTCATCAGAAAAACAAACAAAAGTCCGCCCAAAAGCATAGATCTGTTGGTAATGCGACTATTGTCCATACGTAATTGATAGGCTCCATACGCCTGATTACGGCCGGCGAAGACAACATCTATCCACTGCCGGTTAAAAATATCTAATTGTGCCATTGTAATTCGTTTATAAATGATTCATTCTCACAGAAACTTATCTTATAAACCCATTATCATAGCGGTACCTCTACAGATGATGCGATTCGAAGACGATCCTTTGTCAACTTTATACTAGGATGAAAGACACGCCGAAAATCCACAAGAAGATTTGAAGAATTTCAAAAAGTGCTAAAAATGAACGAAAAAAGTGGTTTATTCCCTTGATCTGTTAGGCATTCCAAGCATTAAAACTAAATTTGCAGATCAAAATACTACAATGATCTATTTCTTCTCAAGTCAATCCAACATAGTTTTCGCGTTACAATCACAACAAGAGCTGTCAGCGGGCGACATTCCGAAGCTGGAATGGTTGTTTGGTGGCGCAAAGCTTAGCAATGAAAGTACTTTAACGGCACCGTTCGTCGGCCCCAGGGCTGCCATGATCACTCCCTGGAGTACCAATGCTGTGGAGATCACTCAAAACATGGGAATTCAGGGTGTCATCAGGATCGAAGAATTTCGCCGTGTTGATGAGGACTTCCAGGACTTCGATCCCATGTTGTCTCAAAAATACAAAGAGCTTAACCAGGATCTGTATACCGTAAATGTTAGACCAGAAGAGATCAGGGAGATCGAGGATATTGCAGCATACAACGCTCAGGAAGGACTGTCGCTAAGCGATGAAGAAGTCGACTACCTGAACAAGCTCGCGCAACGCCTGGGTCGTCCTCTTACCGATTCTGAAGTGTTCGGCTTTTCGCAGGTCAACTCAGAACACTGCCGTCATAAAATTTTCAACGGCAAATTCGTAATAGACGGCGAGGAGCAGCCATCTTCCCTGTTTAAGCTGATTAGAAAAACATCCGAAACACATCCCAACGACATCGTTTCGGCTTATAAAGATAACGTAGCCTTTATCAAGGGCCCTAAAGTCGTTCAGTTTGCGCCTCAGCGCGCGGACATTCCCGACTATTATACGACAAGTGAATTCGAATCTGTCATCTCCGTTAAAGCTGAGACGCATAACTTCCCAACCACGGTTGAACCCTTCAACGGTGCAGCTACCGGCTCAGGTGGCGAGATCAGAGACAGGCTTGCCGGCGGACAGGGTTCTTTACCCCTTGCAGGTACGGCAGTTTATATGACCGCTCTATCCCGACTGGAAGAAAACCGGCCATGGGAACAAGGCATGGAAGAAAGACAATGGCTTTACCAAACGCCAATGGACATCCTGATCAAAGCCTCCAACGGAGCTTCTGACTTCGGAAACAAGTTCGGTCAGCCACTCATCACCGGATCTGTACTTACTTTTGAACATACCGAAGAGGATCGCAAGCTTGGATACGACAAGGTCATCATGCTTGCCGGTGGTGTAGGATACGGAAAAGCCAGCCAGGCTCAGAAACAAAAGCCTGCTGAAGGTGATAAGATCGTCATTCTCGGCGGAGAAAACTACCGCATCGGTATGGGTGGTGCAGCCGTATCTTCGGCCGATACCGGAGCACTGGGTTCAGGCATTGAGCTGAATGCAGTACAACGGTCAAATCCTGAAATGCAGAAAAGAGCAGCAAACGCTGTACGTGGCATGGTAGAGAGCGACAATAACACCATCATCTCTATCCACGATCATGGTGCAGGGGGACACCTGAACTGCCTTTCAGAACTGGTAGAAGAAACCGGAGGAAAGATTGATCTGGATAAATTGCCTGTCGGCGACCCAACCCTTTCAGCCAAAGAGATCATCGGGAACGAATCACAAGAGCGTATGGGCCTTGTAATCGGCCAGGAAAATCTGGATACCCTCAAGAGGATCGCCGATCGTGAACGCTCTCCCATGTACACCGTAGGAACGGTCACCGGAGACCACCGCTTCACCTTCGAATCCGCTACTACAGGAATCAAACCCATGGACCTGGAGCTTAAAGACATGTTCGGTAGCTCCCCGAAAATGGTGATGGAAGACAAGAAAGTCGACCGTAAATATCAACCGCTAGCTTACGATGCTGCTAAGTTCAGCACGTACCTGGATCAGGTACTGCAACTGGAGGCCGTAGCATGTAAAGACTGGCTGACCAATAAAGTAGACCGTTGTGTTGGCGGACGCGTTGCTAAACAGCAATGCGCAGGTCCTCTGCAGCTGCCATTAAACAACTGCGGGGTTATGGCACTCGATTTCGAAGGAAAAGAGGGTATTGCCACTTCAGTGGGACATTCTCCGCTGACCGCTTTGATCGATGCCGCAGCAGGTAGCCGCAATGCAATTGCAGAGTCACTATCCAATATTGTTTGGGCTCCCCTCAAAGATGGTCTGACCAGCGTATCTCTTTCTGCAAACTGGATGTGGGCATGTAAAAATGAAGGCGAAGACGCACGCTTGTATGAAGCAGTAAAAGCATGCTCAGATTTCGCTATCGATCTGGGTATCAACATCCCGACAGGAAAAGATTCCCTGTCAATGAAGCAGAAGTATAAAGACGGTGATGTGATCGCTCCCGGAACGGTGATCATTTCCGCGGCAGGTAACTGTAATGACATCACAGCCGTGATTGAACCGGTGCTGCAGAAAAATGGCGGCGACATCTACTACATCAACCTATCGAACGACGATTTTAAGCTGGGAGGTTCATCCTTCGCTCAGATACTGAATAAAATTGGTGATGAAGCACCTGATGTAAAAGACGCAGCAAATCTGAAAGTAGTCTTCAACACCCTTCAAACGCTTATCAAAGAAGGGAAAATACAAGCAGGCCACGATATCGGCAGCGGAGGTTTAATCACTTCCCTGTTGGAGATGTGCTTTGCTGACCGCGATCTGGGAGCAGATCTTGATCTCTCATCACTTGGAGAGCAGGATATAGTAAAAGTTCTTTTCGCTGAAAACATCGCTGTGATATTCCAGGCAAATCAGGAAGTAGAAGAAACTTTGTCTGCTAATGGCATCTCATTCCATAAGATCGGAAAAGTAACCCCGAATCCTGTACTAACCATCAACAACGAAGGGTCTGAAACATTGAAGCTGGATATCGACAAATTACGCGATGTTTGGTTCAAGACTTCCTACCTGCTTGATATCAAACAAAGCGGAGCGGTTAAGGCTAAAGAACGATTTGAGAACTACAAAAATCAACAACTGAAATATTCGTTCCCATCTCACTTTGATGGAAACAAACCCCTTATAGAACAAGGTAGACCACGCATTAAAGCAGCTATCATCCGCGAAAAAGGAAGTAACTCCGAAAGAGAAATGGCTAACGCGATGTACCTTGCCGGATTCGACGTGAAGGATGTTCACATGACCGATCTAATCTCCGGGCGCGAAACACTCGAAGATATTCAATTCATCGGTGCCGTTGGTGGATTCTCCAACTCCGATGTTCTTGGCTCCGCGAAGGGCTGGGCTGGTGCATTCCTCTATAACGAGAAGGCAAGAATAGCACTTGAAAACTTCTTCGACCGTCCGGATACCCTTTCAGTAGGTATCTGCAACGGATGCCAGCTATTCATTGAATTAGGATTGATCAACAAAGATCATGCAGACAAGCCAAAGATGCTGCACAACGATTCTAACAAACACGAAAGCGGCTTTACCTCACTGACTATCCAGGAAAATAACTCCGTTATGCTATCCAGCCTTGCAGGCAGTACACTTGGTGTATGGATCTCACACGGAGAAGGTAAATTCCAACTCCCAATGGATCAGGATCAGTACCAGATTGTAGCGAAATATGGATACGAAAGCTATCCGGCTAATCCAAACGGTTCCGGATATAATACTGCTATCCTATGTGATGATACAGGTCGCCACCTAGTTACGATGCCGCATATCGAACGCTCGATATTCCAATGGAACTGGGCGCACTATCCTGCAGGAAGAAAAGACGAAGTTACACCATGGATGGAAGCTTTCGTCAACGCAAGAAAGTGGTTAGAAGCTCACCAAAAGTAAGCAGCTGATCAACTTGAAAAGCAAGCAGAACTAAACTGCTTGCTTTTTTTATGCCTTTATTTGTTGGTATCCGCAAGCTCAATCCACACCGGTGCATGATCACTGGTCTTCTCCCAGCCACGCACATTCTTGTCCACTCCCGCAGCGAGCAGACGCTTGTCGATTTGCGGACTCAATAAGAAATGATCAATGCGCAATCCCGCATCGCGTCCATAAGCGTTGCGGAAATAATCCCAGAAGGTATATATCTTCTGATCGGGATAAAGCTTCCTTAAAGCATCAGTCCAGCCCTGATCAACAAGCGTCTTAAACGCCTGCCGTACTTCCGGTCTGAATAAAGCATCCTCTACCCAGCGCTCCGGCTTATACACATCAAGATCTGTAGGCATCACATTATAGTCTCCCGTTAATACGACCGGCTCTCCAGACTGCAGCAATTCTGTAGCATGCACCGTCAGCCTTTCAAACCAGCGCATTTTATACTCAAGCTTGGGTCCCGGTGCCGGATTTCCGTTAGGCAGATACAGGCAACCTACGCGTATGCCGTCCACGATCGCCTCAATATACCTGCTCTGCTCATCCTCCGGGTCCCCCGGCAGTACGCGTATAACCTCCTCGATTTCTCTGTTGCGTGCAAGAATGGCAACACCATTCCAACTCTTCTGTCCGTGCCAGATAGCATTATACCCTGCATCCCGGATAGCCTGTTCCGGAAACTTCTCCTGAGGAGCCTTCAGTTCCTGAAGGCATACTATATCCGGACGCGATTCTTCCAGCCACCGCAACAGAACAGGCAGCCTGCCGTTCACTCCATTGACGTTATATGTTGCTATTTTCATATCATACAAAATCATTAAACATAAAAAGCCACCGCGAAGTTCTTCAAAACCTGCGGTGGCCTAAAATATAAGCTCAATCAGCTAGTTAGCCACTACAAAGCCCCAACCGTTTGCGACGGTCGACTCAAGCTTTTTAGGGTGATGATTTTTCATCGTCCACTGATCTGAGCTACTGCTTCCGGCGACCATAGTAGAACTTAGACCACCACTCAAATTGATCGCACGGGTAGTGCCTAGTGTCTGCATGATCTTAGCAAGATCGTTCACATTAATTCCGACAGAGTATTCTTCCTGCCCCCCGTCTACAACAACAGCATACACCACATTTGAAGCGGTATATCCCAGCGCGGTCCTGGCAGTCAGTGTAGCGTCCGTAGAGGAGATAGTTTGCCCCCCCTTCACGAGCCACTGTCTTCCTCCAATAGCATGCTGAATATTGGTCAATGTAATACCGGGCACTTCAGCACCTGTTACCGGGTCCAGCCCACCTATAACCGGAGTTTTGTCTTTCAGCAGGGCGAAGTAAGATCTGCTGGTGGCTGTACGAACAGTCTTTAAACCGAACCCGTCTATATAGAAATATCCCTCGGGCAAGCCGGTACCACTGGAGACGTCACCATTGATTGCAGCCATGATCTTTGATGAGGGCTTCTGATTATCCTTACACATCTCAGATAAACGCTGCAAGCCGTTCAGATAGTCATTATAAGGAAGAAGTGCCTGCATCGTCAGCTTCGGATTTTTCAGGTCTGCCTCAAGAATAAACATGGTCACAGGCAAATCCGCCTGACCGACATAGGAGAGTTTCGTCAGTGCAAGTCCATCGGCAATGCGCGTCAGCGTGTCTGACTTGAATTGCTTGACCAGACCGGTTCCCGAAATGAGTTTCTGAGTTAGATCAGTGATGTCGGTATCGACAACCTCAGGAGGTGTCACAACCTCAACATCATCCTCTGAATCGTCCTTGCAGCCCGAAAAGCTAGCCATCATGACCAGAAGTGCCATGCAATACGGCGACACCTGCGACAATATATATCTGCCGGCTCTTACCGGCTTCGTAAATTTTCTCATATTCTATTAATTCGAACTAATACTTAACTACCGGATGTGAAAGAATGAAACATAAGGCATCGTCGGCGCTACCTTCACACCATTGTACCCCAGGGCATAAACGGTGTACGTCCGCTGGTTCAACAATGTACTTGCACTTGTATAAGATGCCAGCACAGTCGCATTAGTAACGGCAGCACCTGCCGGACGGATTTTCCAGGTCCTCCCAGCGGCCCGGTTTAAGGTGATGTATTCACTGCTTTCCAGATATTTGATACCAGAAGCAACTTTTTTGTCTGCAATCACGGTGGCCGCACTTTGCCCATAATAAAGATCCACCTCCGGCACGTTAGGCATTAAGTTGATGAACCGGTATCGCGCATATCCTGAATCCGGCATAGAAAAGTCTTCCTCGGTCATTACCGATTTAGTCAGCTTTCCTGTATCTGTAAGATGGACGGTATAACGCTTGCCTGCTTCCAGTTTGACGTTCGTCGAATACAGGGTTAAAGAATCGAGCCCATCATCCTTACTATGTGGCAGCACAACATCAATTTTCACATCTCCTGGTTTGATACTCAGAAAGTCGGCTCTGACATCGCCCAGAGTATTATATCCACCACCCGGAAAAGGCTGCCTTCCTCTGATCAGTGGCGTCACCCGCTTACCGTTGAACCTAATAAACACATACCGGTTATCCGGATATAAAGAAGCATAGTTCAGCTTCACTACAGCATCGCTGGCAGACACATACTCTGTATCTCCATAATTTATTTCGTTCCTGTCACATGCTGCTATCGCGAAGATGGCTAGGCAAAAGGACATCACTAAAAATAGTCTCATTTGTAAATTTGTTAAATGTGAAGGATTAAGGTTTACTGAACCACAGCTCTTTAGTCATATAATCGCGGTCAAGTCCCTGCCACTTTTCTAATTCCTTTTGGTTCCAGACATACTCAGAATTATACCGGGGCCGGAAGCGATAGGCAAATTTCCCATTGTTATCCGAACTCAGCTCGGTTCTCGTCAGCTGATAATAGTTGCGGAAAATAGCAGGATCATAGTGGTACTTACGGATATCCGTCCATTGCTCCAGGAAAGCCCAGCCCCACTGTGCAATATATTTCTGCCCCATGATATCCGTCATAGTCAACTCCGCCGGAGAACGCGCTACTTCCGGAGAACTTAAATAGTTCTCAACTTCGAGGTTAGTGATTGCAGGCACAGAGTTCTTAGACGTCCTTCCGTATAAGTTCACGAAGTCCATATGACCAATGATTCCACTTCTGTAAGCCGCAAAGGCTGCCATTTTATCTCCTTTCAAGTACAAGGCTTCAGCTTTTGCAAATTGCAGCTGGGCATAACTCATGATCGGATAACGGGCGTTGTCTGTAAACAAGTAATGTCCGTTTAGGCCGGCGGTACCGGACGAAGTATATCCTAACAGAGGCGCCACTTCTGTAACGGCTGCCTTAGTCGGCACAGATCCCACATACTTACGAGTCACGCTATGCGGAACAAGCATTCTCGGTAAACGCGGATCAATGTACGCCGTTGTATCGGTGATCAATGTGTCACCTCTCGTCCGCCCGGTAAGATAATCTACAATGTTCGTCGCCGGCCTTGTATAATGAGTAGTTAACAGCAGTCCTGAGGTCGGTCCGAAAGGATTAACATCCGTGGAGGCTGCTGCAGAGAAAAATATGGTTGCATCTTCAGCGGAAGTAGCAAATGAAAGATCTGTGTATTTAATAACACTATCAGCATATTGGGATGCGTATTCGGGCTTATTGACCAAATGACTGTACTGCAAGGCGAACAGGGCGTATACAAACTTTCTCCATCTCAGCATATTACCCCGGTAAATATTATCACCGGTTACATCGCTTAGCTTTGATGACTGATCGATCGGACTCTTCATATTCGAATATTTGAGTGCCAATGCACCCCACTCGCGTACCCTTGCGTATACCTCATCCTGATCATGATATGGAAAGGAAAGCATTCCCGGAGTAAATGCCTCATCGAGAATGATCGGGCCATGCAGATCAGTTGCTTGCTGATAAGCCCATGCTTTAATGGCGTAACCGATAGCTGCATATTCATACTTTTTATTGGCCAGCGCATCGTTGATCATGTTCTCCAGATTAAGCCCCAGATCCACATAAGTCATTCTCCAAATCACTCCCCCCACGTCACTTCCTGCGGGAAAGCCATGTCGCTCCCAGATTACTGAAGCAACATCAGTTACAGATCCCGTTATGCCCTGGGTTAATTTGGCAATAACCCGGTAGTCCTGGGATGTGCCATTAGCCATTTGATAGGTAATAGGCGCCAGTAAAAACTCTGCCCGGGCTTCCTGTGGAACAGACGGGTTACTGTTAATATCCAAATACTTTTTGCACCCTCCTGCCAGCAGCGCGATCGCCGCCAGACAAACAATTTTATATAATTTCAGCATTTTAGTTCAATCTTATAGTTTAAGCCTAAGTCCCAGGTTCATCCCTATAGGCTTTCCAATATTCCCATTGTCGATACCGTATCCTCCCACTCCACCAAGTGCCGGTGTATTGGCATTACTCTCAGGATCCATCCCGGAGTAGTTCGATATCAGCACAAGATCTGTCAGGGTAACGAAGGCTCCCAGACTTTCCACAAATTTCAACCTGGATAATGCCGATTTCGGAAACGTGAAGTTTAGTGTAACGTCTCTCAAGCGCAGAGCCTTGATATTGCGCTCGATAAACATCTCAGGACCGATGTTCGTCTGGTAATAATTTGAGTTGTAATAAGGTGTAACAGCAATCGTATTAGGAGTAGGATTGTCTGTATTCTCAAGACCATCCTGTAACACACCCTTAATGATTCTTGGAACTTCCCTGTCTAGTGTTTTCAAGCTAGTCATTCTCGTATAACTAAGATACTCCGTGCCGTTAAATACGTCTCCCCCATATCTTAGATCCCACAGGAATGAAAGACTCAGATTTTTATGTCTGAACCGATTAATAATCCCCATAGTAAACTTTGGATTTCTGTCACCAATAGGCGAATATCTTGTGTCTGTGGAGGTGACAGGCAATCCGTTTGCAGGATTAATCAATAGATCACCGTTCTTATTGCGGGGCATAATATTTCCACTGATAGCAGTTGTACTATACCCCGGATGTACGGCACTTCTTACACCGCTAAAAAGCCAGGTATCTGAATCATAAAGCTCGGGCAGCTCTTCTGCAATGCTAAGCACTTTACCTCTGTTCCTGGTAAAGTTGATAGTAAGATCATAGCCGAACGACTTCTTTTTCACAGGATTAGCGTTTAACTGCACTTCTATACCCTTATTCACTACTGCCCCCCCATTTGTCATTCTCAGAACGTAGCCGCTACCATAGCTCAACCTCGGATTAATAATTTGAGCATCGCTTCGCAGACTGTAGTAGGTAAAGTCTACCCCGATCCTGTTTCTTAAGAACTGCAACTCGAATCCGGTCTCGAAATTTGTTGATTTCTCAGGCTTCAGGTTAGGGTTACCCCCATAATAATCGTAACCGAAACCACCGCCTGTAGAAGATTTACCGACCAGGTTCGAACCTGTAGAATATTCCCTCCAAGGTTCCTTTCCAGTCAAAGCAATCGAAGCCCTTAGTTTACCATAGCTTAGCCACGGTAGAGCTTTTGATAAAGATTCTATCTCGGTAAAGTTGAAGGCAAGACTGGTAAGCGGGTAAACAAAGTAAGGATAGTTCGGCATTAGCGCTGACGCTCCGTCCATCCGAAGCCCAAGTGTTAAATATACCAGACTCTCATATCCAAGCACAGCCTGCCCGAACACACCGATTTTACGAACTTGATTAATCGCGTTTCTTGACCGTTGAGTAGTAGGTAATGTGTTGTTAATGCTCTTAAAATTGGGCTCAAAGAATTGCTCTCCTCTCTGAGAATCCACATTGATGTCTCTGTCACTGATATCGGCACCAATTATATACGTGTTATTAAACTTCCCAAAATCATGCCTCGCACTCGCAGTGACAGTAGCGTTCAATATACGGACTGTTCTATCATAGGTCTCGATGAAACCTCCTGTTGGATCGTCGTCAGAGCCTGATCCTCGGTAAGATTGTGGATGATAAACCCGCATACCCTCCGTATTCGTGATGTTCGCACCGCCGATAGCAGTAATGGTTAGCCAGTTTGTGGGTGTCAACTGAATATTCGTATTTACCCTGAATGAGGTACCACTATCCTCATTCGTATTTTTATAAATATCCCATAATGGATTGTCCATCTCCGCATAAATGGTACTTGAATACAGCTTTCGATTTCCGTTTTCATCTATCCAGTTGGTAATATCGTACGATTGATTGAATCTGGAAAGACCAACCATGTACCCGTTCAGGCCCTTATTAGCCTTAACGTTGTCCGAATTAACAAATGAAAACGTTGAGGTAAGCTTTAATAATTTGCTGATTGTACCAACGCCTGTAACTGTACTCGTTAAGCGCTTATAGCTTGTGGTAGGAACGGTGCCATCCTGATCATAATACTGATTGGACCACCGATACGAGAATTTATCTGTTCCTCCTTCAAATGAAATGCTCTGGTTATTAGCCACTCCTGTCTGGAAAAACTCTTTTGCATTATTATAAATCTTTGTTCCTTCAGGAAATGCAGGACCTCCATAGACCTGTGGAATCGTCGCGAATAATCCATTCGCGCCTGAATTATATTTCTGCTGGAACTCAGGGAACCGATTTACCTTTTGAAGTGCTAAAGATCCGCTGTAGGTTACCGTTCCTTTTCCTGCTTTACCTTTTTTCGTGGTAATGATAATCGCGCCACTAGCTCCCGAACTTCCATATAAAGCCGTCGCTTCCGGGCCTTTCATAATTGAGTAGCTCTCGATATCCTCAGGACTGACGTTCATTGCTCCATTAGAATAATCACGATCCTGATTGGTGCCGACCGATCCTAATTGGTTTTCATTCAAAATGGAATTATCTATCGGCACTCCATCGACAACAATCAAAGCATTATTATCCCCACTTATGGAAACAAAGCCTCTAAGAACAATTTGCGCAGAGGCACCAGGATTACCACTCGTCGAATTAATAGAAAGACCTGGCACCCTGCCTTGAAGACCGCCAAAAAAATCTGCTCTTTGCGTTTGTGCGACCTCTTCTCCCTTAACAGTAGGAACGGAATAACCAAGTGACTTTGATGGCCGGCTGATCCCATTCGGCGTAACAACAACCTCATCAAGAGCAGATGCACTACTCTCCAGTACAACATTAATCGTACTAGAAGTTCCTACTTTTCGCTCTACAGTAGTTGTTCCTACAAAAGAAAACGTTAAAACCTGACCAGGACTTGCCTGGATGGAGAAAGCCCCCTGGGATCCCGTGCTTGTGCCGGTCTGAGATCCTTTAACTTTTACGGAAACGCCCGGTAGAGGCTCTCCATCCTCTGCAGAAGTTACCTTTCCGGTGATAGTTCGCTGCTGCGCATGAACCTGAGCGGCAATAAAGACCAGCCCCACCACAAAATTGAGTAGTCGTTTAATCATATTGAAAAAAATTAATTGAAAGCAGAATTAAAACAGAGATTCCGGTTAGCGATTCGACGTCTCGAACTGATAAGGCATCCAGTTTACTTTAAACCAGCGGTTTAGTATCTCTAATATAGATATGAAAATGAAAAAAGATGCATGTTTCGAAAAAAAAACGTATAAATACGAACATTTAACAAAAAAAACCTACTTCACACACCCGAAAACAAATTAAAGTAACATATTTTCAAAATAAAGCACGAATTATTGCCACAATAACATCGTAAACGGTATTATTATATACTTATCTCCCTTTTTCCGGCACAAAAAAGTCACACTAAAACATAGCTAAGTTCCGGCTATGTATTGTATAAAGGCTCTAATTGAAGCTGGACACAAAGAATCGTAAAATAAAAGGTCGATATTTTGGTTTTTATTTAATTGGCTTATTAAAGATAGCGCTTGAAAACCGCATAAACAAGCAAATAAACTAACTGAGCTAAACTAAACCACAATTACCTCTAATACAGCATATTACATTTGCAAAAACCGATATAAACTCGTATTATAGCTAATATCCCCACATTTAAAATCTCGCCTCATGAAAAAGAAAGTTTTACACCTCTTCTACTTTATCCTCTTCATCACCTCCATCTCAAGCTGCTCCAAGGATCATGATGATCGAGACGATGCACAGAATCAATACCTGGTTAGCAGTCAACTTGTAGCAGAGGTCGGCGCGGACGAAATAAAGTCCCGTCTTCCCCAGGCTGCACCACTGATCAGCAGTAGCGTAAAAGCATATAAGATCGCTTACAAGACAGAGTTTCCCAAAGGAACCTCCATCACCGCATCAGGGCTCGTCATTATACCGGACAAAGCTCCGCAAACTTTGACATTGCTCGGCTATCAACATGGAACGATCACGACCCAGGATGAAGCCCCATCAGCATACAAGCCAATCGGCAACAAGGAAGCTTACCTTGGCGGGACGATTGGCGCATCCCTTGCTAAAGGATATATCGTCGTGATGCCCGACTATATCGGATTCGGAGATAGCAAACAGATCCAGCACCTTTACCAGGAGAAAGCCAGCCTGGCATCAGCCTGCCTCGACATGTTAAAAGCAGCGAAAGAATTTGCAAACGAAAAGAAGCTCGAAACCAAAAAAGAAATTCGCTTATTGGGATACTCCGAAGGCGGATACGCCACAATGGCTTTACATCAGACTATTCAGGAACAGGGAGACGAATGGTTCAAAGTGGAAGCGAGTTACCCGGCAGCAGGTGCTTACGACATGGTTGGAACTGCACAATGGGTAGTTTCACGAAATGAAGACCTTCCACCGGGAGCCACATCCTTTTACCTCTGGACGTTGTTGACCTACAACAATCTGTATCAGATGAACATCCCGCTCACAGACATGATTAAACCCAATCACGCAGCCGCTGTTGCTCAGGCCATCTCACAGGGGAACCCGCTGGCAGCTCCGATTCCCAATAACCCACACGAGCTATTTACCACCGCGTTCATCCAGGGAATTCAGAATGGCACTAACATGCCTTTCATGGCTGCTTTGGAACGAAATAACGTGTACAACTGGAAACCAGCTTCACCGCTAACCCTCTTCCACGCAGTAGCAGACAAAATTGTTCCGGTCCTCAACGCAGAAAAAGCTCAGCAAACTATGAACGCACTTGGCGGAAATGTTAAGTATATCTCATTAGGGAATATGGGTCACCGGGAAGCTATCCCTAACTATATAACCACTGTACTCGCAAGATTGGCATTCTGACACGCGGCTATTATATCGAAACAGAACGCCATTATCACATGTTATACACTGGCATATAAACGAATAGCTATGAAAACGACATGGAAAAGCATACTCTTCGCACTCGCGATCAGTATGCCACTTGCAACCATCGCTCAGAACGGTAACGAGACGCTTAAAGTAAATCCTGACCCGGCGATCAAAAAGACGGCAAAGAAAGTAGGCAACAAAACTTCTGAAATAGCTGCGAAAGGCGCTGCCAAGGTGGTTGATAAAACATATAAAGATAAAGTTGGACCACAGGGCCAGACCATTTATATCGACAACCAATCCCGGTACTATTATGTCAATAAAAAAGGAACCAGGGTTTATGTGAGTAAGTCAAAGCTAAAACCCGCTAAGTAAACTTTAGAATCTGCGCTCTGCATGTATGTCGGACGCGATTAACGAAAGATGAGGCTATTTTCTGCTTAAAAAAAGCAAAAAGATAGCCTCATTTATTTTATCTGAACCGGTAATTACACCTCTGCATATTGTTCTCGCACAAACCTTTCAGCCAGCGATACAAGTCGTTAAGCTTAATAAACTTCAGCTACAACAAAGCAAATAGGCGTAACTTTGCTCTATAGCGACCAATTGCCTAAACCAACCATGAGCCCTCAAATCTACCTCAAGAACCTGGAATTAGAAACCGAAAGACTCCGACTTCGTCCATTTATTGGCGATGATGCACCGATCATGTACGCTTTAAATGAAGACCCTGAGGTTCTGCAGTATACCGGCGACAAACAATTTGCGAACATCTTAACTGCAAGAACTTTCTTCGAGAATTACGATCAATATGGCCTTTATGGAGTCGGGAGAATGACAACAATCTTAAAGGAGACTGGCGAGATCCTCGGATGGTGTGGCCTAAAATACCACCCCGACTCCGCTGAATATGATATCGGATATCGCTTCTTTAAAAAATACTGGGGCAAGGGATACGGCACAGAAAGCGCTACAGCTATCTTGAGGAAAGGCTTCACGAAACCGGAAATCACCAGGATTATCGCCAGAGTCAGGATAGAGAACATTGCTTCCATCCATGTATTGGAAAAACTAGGATTGATCTATCAATACAGCTACGAAGAGAATCATGAACAATGGATGCTTTACCAGATCAGCGCTCCCCAGGAAGATTAAGATAGTTCATAAAACAGATCAGCACAAGAGAACTCGAAATGAATAGATACAAAAAAAGGACTGCTCTGTTGGAGCAATCCTTTTACTTTCCGGGGGTTTCCCATCAAGTAGCCCGCAGGGGAATCGAACCCCTATTTCCAGAATGAAAATCTGGCGTCCTAACCGGTAGACGAGCGGGCCATTAAAAGCGACTAACATTGCTGTTATGCTTTCTTTGGTAGCGGGGACCAGACTCGAACTGATGACCTTCGGGTTATGAGCCCGACGAGCTACCAACTGCTCCACCCCGCACTGTTTTATGTCCAGACAATCATTGCTGATCATCCTTACTTGTTCGGCTTTTGCAAGCCCCATGTTTGGTAGTCCATAGGGGAATCGAACCCCTGTTTCCAGAATGAAAATCTGGCGTCCTCACCCCTAGACGAATGGACCATTCAAGCTAAGCATAAGACTAATCTTTCTGCTTACTTCAGGTAGCGGGGACCAGACTCGAACTGATGACCTTCGGGTTATGAGCCCGACGAGCTACCAACTGCTCCACCCCGCACTATTTTTTTCAAATCAGCAACGGCTTTTTTACCGTTTTCGCTTTGAAGAATAACTTCGAGCACTGTTTTGAATTGGTCTGCAAAGATATATTTCGTTTCTTTGCAGTCCAAATCTTTTTTAAAAAATATTTCATGTCACATAAAGCCGGATTTGTAAGCATAATTGGGAAACCTAATGCAGGAAAGTCAACACTGATGAATGCGTTGGTTGGAGAGAAAATGTCGATCATTACACCCAAAGCGCAAACGACCAGACACCGGATTCTGGGAATCGTTAATGAACCGGATTACCAGATTGTATTTTCGGATACCCCCGGAGTTATCAAACCAGTCTATGGTTTGCAGGAAAGCATGATGGGCGCGGTCAATGATTCACTTGTAGATGCCGATATCATTCTGTTCGTAACCGATATCAACGAACGCCATGATGAGTCGGACGTCATCGAGAAGCTCAAGAACACGCAGTCTCCCGTGGCAGTGATCATTAACAAGATCGATAAATCGCAGCAGGAATACGTGTTTGCCAAGATCGAATACTGGAAGCAGCAGCTGAACCCCCATGCCATATTTGCCGTTTCTGCTCTTCATGAGCACAACGTTGCGGGTGTTATGGACTACATCATTCAGAACCTGCCTGAACACCCTGCTTACTACGATAAAGATACGCTGACTGACCGTAACCAACGCTTCTTCGTGTCTGAGATCATCCGCGAAAAGATCTTTACCCTCTATGCCCAGGAGATCCCCTATAGCACAGAGGTGATCGTTACCGAGTACAAAGAGGAGGAAAAATTGGACCGCATCAGCGTCGAGATCATGGTGGAGCGCGATTCTCAAAAGAATATCCTCATCGGAAAAGCCGGCGAAATGCTAAAGAAAGTCGGCACCTATGCACGGCGTGACATCGAGGAATTCCTCGGTAAAAAAGTATTTCTACAGATGTTTGTTAAGGTGATTCCTGACTGGCGGAACCGTAAGAACTATCTGAAGCGATTCGGATACGAAGATTAAAACAAGCACATACGCCACAAATGGCGTATCTTTACCAGCACACAAACAGGCTGTTAACGGAAATACAGACCTGAAATTTTAATAATAATGAGCAATATAGTAGCCATAGTAGGACGTCCAAACGTTGGAAAATCAACTTTATACAACCGCCTTACCGAAACCCGGAAAGCAATTGTAGATGATATGAGCGGCGTTACAAGAGACCGCCATTACGGATTGGCAGAATGGATCGGGAAACCTTTCACAGTAGTAGATACAGGCGGATACGTGGCGCATTCAGAAGACATCTTCGAAGCAGCCATCCGCGAACAGGTCATGATCGCCATTGAAGAGGCCACAGTGATCCTCTTTATGGTGGATGTAACCACCGGAATCACTGACCTGGACGATAGCATCGCGGATATTCTCCGCAGAAGCAAAAAGCCGGTGCTGGTAGTAGCCAACAAGGTGGATAATAATGCACTGATCAACGAAACGCATATTTTTTATAGCCTTGGATTGGGAGACATCTATTCTATCTCCTCCATGACAGGCTCAGGTACCGGAGAACTTCTGGACGAGGTGGTCAGCCACTTCGAAGAAAATCAGGAAGAAGCAAGTGCCCTGCCCAAATTCACCATCGTAGGTCGCCCTAACGTAGGTAAATCGTCCCTCATCAACGCCCTTATCGGTAAAGACAGGAACATTGTAACCCCTATTGCAGGAACAACACGCGACTCGATTCATATCCATTACAACCAGTATGGACATGATTTCATGCTGATTGATACTGCAGGTCTCCGCAAGAAGACCAAGGTAAAGGAGAACATTGAGTTCTATTCTGTTATGAGAACGATCAAAGCGATCGAAGAAGCAGACGTGAACATCCTGATGATCGACGCTGTTGATGGCATTGAATCTCAGGATATCAATATCTTCCACCTGGCTGAGAAAAACAAAAAGGGTATCGTTATCTTGATCAACAAGTGGGATTTGATTGAAAAGAATCATAAGACTACCAAGGTTTTCGAAGAAACGATCAAAGAACGCCTCTCTCCTTTTACCGACGTACCGATCATCTTTACGTCAGTAACTGAGAAACAGCGTATATTCAAAGCACTGGAGGCTGCAGCTGCAGTTTACGAGAATAAGACGAAGAAGATCTCAACATCTAAACTGAACGATGTTATGCTTCCGATCATCGAAAACTATCCGCCGCCGGCATTGAAGGGCAAGCACATCAAGATCAAGTATATCACACAGATTCAGGCGAGCTCACCTATGTTTGCTTTCTTCTGTAACCTGCCTCAGTATATCAAAGATCCATACAAGCGTTTCCTGGAAAACAAACTGCGCGAGAACTTCGACTTCACGGGAGTTCCTATTCAGATATTCTTCAGACAGAAATAAAATGAAGTTCAAGCTTTTATGCTTGCTATGCTTATCGTTCATCCTGCAAATCGCAGGATGTGCGAATGGCGATAGCGAACGGGAGATCGAGGTACGTGACTCGCTGGAAACAGTGCGTATTGCCGACTCGCTGCTCCATCTGGAACTGAACCTGGATGACAGTGTGGGAAAGAAGTAAGTCCGCTTACTTTAGTGCAACCAATGATCTTCTGATCATATTATCGGTCTCATTCAAGACCCGGTAGTAAGCATCCTCACCGAAATAAAAGCGCGCCAGCAGCGCCTTAATGTCAAGCATAATCACCTCACGTGCTTCGTCAAATTCCTTTAAGGTAAAGGTGATCTTCTTTTTCGCGGCCAATGCCTGAAGCTGATCATACTGAGCCTTGCTGAGATTAAAATGAGCCAAAAGCTCACTCAAACTGGCCGGCCTGGCCTTCTTAATCAGGTAACTGTACACAAACTCGTTTAATACAGCTTTACTGCTGAGTGAGTAGTATAAAGGTGTATGCCCTGTCGTGTCAATAGGAACGTAGACATCCGGCATCACGCCGCCGCCTCCAAACACCACTCTCCCGGACACGGTTTTGAAGTATTTATCCCGCGTCGCAAAAAGGCTATCAGTAAGATGCTTCTGGTCAAACACCAGCTCCCCGTTTTTTATCCGGTTTGAGATCTCCTTGAAATATTCAATCTTTCCTTTCGTATAAGGCTTCTGAATGGATCGTCCTGATGGCGTAAAATAGCGCGCAACAGTCAGGTTCAGAGCAGAGCCGTCGCCAAAGTTAAACTGCTCCTGCACCAGTCCCTTGCCGAAAGAGCGCCTTCCGATGATGGTTGCACGGTCCAGATCCTGGAGGGCACCTGCAATGATCTCACTGGCAGAGGCCGTTCCTTCATCGATCAGCACCACGAGCTTGCCCTTTTCGTAATCCCCGACGTCGGTAGCAAAATAGTCGGTGCGCGGTTCATGTTCCCCCTGTGTGTACACGATCAGCTGCTCATCGGATAGAAACTGATCGGCAAGTGCCGTCGCTGCATTCAGGTATCCGCCGCCATTGCCGCGAAGGTCCATAATCAAACCCTGCATCCCTTGTTTTTTCAGGCGCCTGAGTTCAGCCAGGAAGTCCTCATCTGTCTTTGCTCCGAACTTGCTGATCTTGATATAACCAACCTTATTGGGGAGCAGATAAGATACATCAATGCTGCTGACGGTAACTTTTTCACGTGGAACTTTGAAAACTACATCCTCATGCAGACCATAGCGTCTTACTGTCAGTTCCACCAGGGTACTTTGTCTCCCGCGGATGAGCCCGACAATCTTCGTAGGTGTTATCCGCACGCCGGCAATATTTTGATTTTCAATCCTGATCACCTGATCACCGCTCTGGAGTCCCGCTTTTGCGGCAGGCCCTGTTTTGTTGATATGGGTAATGATCAGCGTATCGTTCAGGAGCTGGTACTCTATACCGATCCCATTGTAGTTCCCCTCCATGTCGTCGGTGAACATACGCGCCTCTACAGGAGGAAGGTATGTGGAATGGGGATCCAGATTGTTGAGAATTTCATCGATAGCCAGATTTTGTAAAGTGTCTGTCTTGACAGGATCTACATAATTCTCCCTGATGATATTCAGGACCTGTTGAACTTTACCACCATCTTCTTCCGTCTGAAAAATTTTAAACGAGCCGTTTCTGGAGTTCAGATTTTCTCTCTGAAATTTAGGACCCAGAACCATTCCTAACACCAGCGCACCTGAGTAACAGGCAGCTATCAATAAATTTTTCCTCGTAGACAATGTGTGATTATTTCGATGCTAAATTAACATATGGAATGCCATTTTCGTGTTCTCTTTTCTAAATAAATCCAAGATTTTTTAAGTTTTTCTTAGCAGTCATTTAAGCAGGCAGAAAGCTATGCTTAGATTCAAGCAGAGACCTTCTTCTGAACTGCCGTATATCGACGTCGAATCAGCTTCGGATCATCTTCGGACCAGCTTCGGACCAGCTTCGGGAAAACGCGCAAAAAGTACGAATCTGGCCCGAGGTAGAATCGACGTTAATGTGATTCTCCTATAGACAAGTCATAGAGCAGGACTAATCAAAAATTAGCCTTGCTCTATGCCCGCCTGACAAGAAATGGCCTTATATTTGTCTTTGCTTATCTAAGTAAGCAGATTTAAACACTACCTGTAAAATGCACGAAATAGAACCTTTTTATCGCTGGCGGGATGATTATGTAGCTGCAGAGGATGAGCTTTCGCCGTTCTATCAGACGGAGTACAGCGAGTTTGAATTCGATAAGAAGATCTACAATTACTTCATCCATCCGCAATGGGATTACTTTGGATCGCAGACTTTGTACCTGAAGGTCTTATTTGTAGACTACGACCGCAATTTTGCCATCATTGAGTTTATCGGTGAGTGGAACGACACCATCTACAACGACATTATGCTCCTGAAGCGCGAGATCATCGAAATGATGATGCATGAAGGAATCAACAAGTTTATTCTTCTGGGTGAAAATATCCTGAACTTTCATTCGTCTGACGACCTGTATTACGAAGAATGGTTTCAGGATGTGGAAGATGGCTGGATCGCAGCGATCAATTTCCGCGAGCACGTGATTGAGGAGTTCAAGAAAAGTAATATCGACTATTATATCAACTTCGGAGGGTCTCTGGACAATCTTCCGTGGCGCACCCTCAATCCACAACAGCTTTTTGCACGGGTAGAAGATCAGCTGACCAAACGGCTTTATTAAGGATCTCCACCTGCTTTCAGCAAGCATTTGCTTTTGACTGAATTATATCGCACTTTTGCAATGCTTATAAAGAAAGACGGAGGGAGTAGACCCTGCGAAGTCTTAGCAACCTGTGCTTACAAGGTGCTACATTCTATCTCGATTTTATTCAAAGAAATAAGGGAAAAGATAAGTTAATGTCAGAATCCGAAGGATCTTTCTAAAATAAGCTTTATGCAGGCATGCCTGCTAATGCTACATACAACATGAATATCAGGAAAGAATTAGAAAAACGCATTCTCGTGATTGATGGCGCTATGGGAACTATGATCCAGCGCTACTCGCTTTCAGAGGATGATTTTCGAGGCGAACGTTTTAAGGATCACCCTTGCGATGTAAAGGGCAATAATGACCTGTTGAACCTTACCCGGCCTGACATCATCAAAGCGATTCACGCAGAATACCTGAAGGCGGGTGCAGATATCATTGAAACCAATACCTTCAGTACACAGCGCATTTCGATGGCTGATTATCAGATGGAAAGCCTATCCTATGAACTTAGCTTTGAAGGCGCAAGAATTGCGAAAGAGGTGGCCGCCGAGTTCACGGCGCTCAACCCGGATAAACCCCGCTTTGTTGCCGGTGCCGTAGGTCCTACCAACCGCACTGCATCGATGTCTCCGGATGTAAACGATCCGGGCTATAGAGCGGTGACCTTCGACGATCTCGTTGGTGCTTATGACGAACAGATCAGGGGACTGATAGACGGTGGTGCGGATGTACTGCTTATAGAGACCATCTTCGATACGCTGAACGCCAAGGCGGCGATCTTCGCTATTAAAGAATACGAGCAGGTGATCGGCAGGAAGATCGACATCATGATCTCCGGCACAATCACGGATGCCAGCGGCAGGACTTTATCGGGACAAACCGTAGAGGCCTTTCTGAATTCACTTACTCACGCCAACCTGCTCAGCATCGGGTTAAACTGTGCACTGGGCGCTAAAGAGATGAGACCGCATATTGAGGAGCTCGCGGCAAAGGCACCTTGCTTCGTGTCGGCTTACCCCAACGCGGGACTCCCGAATGAGTTTGGCGCGTATGATGAAACCGCTCACGAAACGGCTCACCTGCTGGAAGATTTCATTGAAAGCGGCTTCGTCAATATTGTTGGCGGATGCTGCGGAACCACGCCCGACCATATCGGTTGTATCGCGGAGAAAGCAGCGAAGGTAGCACCAAGGAAAATCCCTCATGTGGAGCCTTATATGCGGTTAAGCGGACTGGAACCGGTTACCATTAAGCCGGATACCATGTTTGTTAATATCGGAGAGCGAACCAATATCACGGGTTCACCGAAGTTCTCGAAGCTCATTCTGGGTGGAAACTATGAAGCTGCCCTGGCAGTTGCCTTGCAACAGGTTGAAGGTGGTGCACAGATCATCGACGTGAATATGGATGAGGGGATGCTCGACTCGGAGGCCGCTATGACGCGCTTTCTGAATCTGATCGCCTCTGAACCCGATATTGCGAAGCTTCCGATCATGGTCGATTCATCGAAATGGAGCGTCATCGAAAACGGACTGAAGTGCCTTCAGGGAAAGGGGATTGTCAATTCGATCTCGCTTAAAGAAGGCGAGGAGAAGTTTATTGCCAGCGCCAGAAAGATCATGAACTATGGCGCTGCCGTAGTAGTGATGGCATTTGATGAACAAGGCCAGGCAGATAACTATGAACGCCGCATAGAAATATGCAAGCGCTCGTATGATATTTTAGTGAACGAGGTGGGGTTCCCTCCTCAGGATATTATTTTCGATCCGAACATCCTGACGGTTGCTACCGGACTGGAAGAACATAATAATTATGCGGTTGACTTTATCAATGCTACGCGCTGGATAAAAGAGAACCTCCCGCATGCAAAGGTAAGCGGCGGAGTTTCCAACATCTCGTTCTCCTTCAGGGGGAACAACGTAGTCCGCGAAGCGATGCACTCTGCTTTTCTGTACCACGCTATTAAGGCGGGTCTGGATATGGGGATCGTGAATGCGGGTATGCTGGAGGTGTACGAGGAGATTCCAAAGGAACTGCTGGTGCGCGTAGAGGATGTATTGCTGAACCGCCGGGACGATGCTACTGAGCGGCTTGTAGACTTTGCCGAAACGGTGAAGGCTAAAGGCAAGGAAATCGTGAAAGATGAAGAGTGGCGCAAAGAGCCTGTAGAAAAGCGTCTTTCACATGCACTGGTAAAAGGGATTACCGAATACCTGGATGATGATGTGGAAGAAGCACGCTTAACCTATGAGCGGCCGCTTCAGGTTATTGAAGGACCCTTAATGGACGGTATGAACATCGTAGGAGACCTTTTCGGGGCCGGGAAGATGTTCCTTCCACAGGTGGTTAAATCGGCCAGGGTAATGAAGAAGGCGGTTGCCTATCTTCTTCCTTTCATCGAAGAGGAGAAGCTGCAGAACCCTGCGGATACGAGTTCGAGCTCTGCAGGAAAGATCCTGATGGCGACCGTAAAGGGCGACGTACACGACATCGGCAAGAACATTGTCGGGGTGGTACTGGCCTGCAACAACTTTGAAGTGATCGACATGGGCGTAATGGTACCAGCCCAGGACATTCTCCGTAAAGCAAAAGAAGAAAATGTGGACATCATCGGCCTTAGTGGACTGATCACTCCCTCGCTGGATGAGATGGTTCACTTTGCCAAGGAAATGGAACGTGAAGGATTCACTATTCCATTGATGATCGGTGGTGCGACCACGTCCAGAATACATGCTGCCGTAAAGGTAGCACCTAATTACTCAGGCTGCGCCATACACGTGCTTGACGCTTCAAGGAGCGTATCGGTTTGCAGCAACCTGATGAACGCCGATACCAGGGATGAATACATTCTAAAGGTTAAAGAGGAATATGCAAGGGCCAGGGAAGCTCATCTGAACAAACGTTCAGACAAGAAGCTGAAGACGATTGAGGAGGCCCGCGCTGACCGCTTTAAGATCAATCTGGATGCCGTGGTACCGCAGGCACCCGCTTTCACAGGCACCAGAACGTTTGACGACTATCCGTTGGAGGAACTCGTTCCCTATATTGACTGGACTCCCTTCTTCCATACCTGGGAACTGAGGGGCAGCTATCCGAAGATCTTCAATGATCCGAATGTAGGTCCGGAAGCGAAAACCTTATTTGAGGATGCGCAGACATTATTGAAGCAGATCATCGATGAGAAGCTGTTGAAAGCCAAGGCGGTGATCGGTTTCTGGCCCGCTCGTTCATCAGGTGACGATATTATACTCGACGTGTCGGGCGACGGAACCTTCAAAGAAGGGCATACCGCAACCATCCATACATTAAGGCAGCAGGCAGAAAAGGTCAAAAATGATCCTTACTATGCACTCGCGGACTTTATCGCTCCTGAGGAGTCGGGAGTAAAGGATTATTTCGGTGGCTTCGCTGTTACTGCCGGTATTGGCACGGACGAGTTAGTTGAACGCTTTGAAAAGGTGCATGACGATTACAACAGCATCATGGTTAAGGCACTTGCTGACCGTCTTGCAGAAGCATTCGCAGAAAGAATGCACGAGCTGGTGAGAAGAGAGTATTGGGGATATGCGAGCGACGAAGCACTTACGAACGCCGATCTGATCAAGGAACAGTATCAGGGAATCAGGCCAGCACCCGGCTACCCGGCTTGTCCCGATCATACGGAGAAGCGCACCTTATTCGACCTGCTCGAGGCAGAGAAGAACGCGGAAATCCACTTAACAGAGAGCTTTGCCATGTATCCGGCATCTTCGGTAAGCGGGTTCTATTTTTCGCATCCGGAAGCCCGGTACTTTGGCCTGGGTAAGATCAACAAAGATCAGGTGGAAGATTACGCACAGAGAAGAAATGAGCCTGTTGAGCAAGTTGAAAAGTGGCTTGGACCGAATCTGGCTTATTAGGAATCACTGAATTAAGATAAACAATGGCCTGGGAAATGACATGCTGATAGCGTGTCCCGGCCTAACTATAAAGAAACAATTCTGATGAAGATCACCGAACATATCGAGAGAGCAGCGGGCAAAACGCTGTTTTCTTTTGAGCTTTTACCCCCTGTCAAAGGAAGTGGCATCCAGCAGATCTATAATGCCATAGATCCTTTAATGGAGTTCAACCCTCCTTTTATCGATGTAACCTATCACCGGGAAGACTATATCTACAAACAGCACCCGACCGGCCTATTGGAACAGGTAACTTATCGCAAGCGCCCCGGAACAGTAGCGATTTGCGCTTCGATCATGAACAGGTATAAGGTTGATGCGGTTCCGCACCTGATCTGCGGAGGTTTCACCAAGGAGGAAACAGAAAATGCATTGATCGACCTGCAGTTTTTAGGGATCGACAATGTGCTGGTTCTGCGTGGCGATGCCCGTAAGGCTGATGCTTCTTTCATCCCAACGCCGGGAGGTCATGCCTATGCAACAGATTTGCTGGAGCAGGTGGCTAACTTCAATCAAGGCAAGTATCTGCATGACCATTACGATACGAACAAAACTGATTTTTGTATCGGTGTGGCGGGATACCCGGAGAAGCACTTTGAATCTCCGAATCTGAAGACTGACTTTAGCTTTTTAAAGAAGAAAGTAGATATGGGGGCCGACTTCATTGTCACCCAGATGTTCTTTGACAATCAGAAGTACTTTGATTTTGTCAGGATGTGCCGCGAGAATGATATTCATGTTCCCATCATTCCGGGACTGAAGCCTATCACTGCTCCCAAGCAGATCGTCAATCTTCCGAAGATTTTCCATATTGACATCCCCGAGGATCTGAGCGATGCCATTGCGGCCTGTTCGAACGATAAGGATGTGAAAGAAGTAGGTATAGAATGGATGATACAACAATGCAAAGAGCTTGTGGAGTTTGGCGCACCTGTACTGCATTTCTATACCATGGGCAATGCGGAGCCTACAAAGCGTATTGCGCGTGCGGTATTTTAGAATCCTGTTAAAGCATTACACCGGGCTTTGAGCCAAAAAGAAAAGGGGAGTTCATTTGATATGACTCCCCTTTTCTTATATCCGGTAAGCGGAAGATTAACTTTCCAGCAGATAGTTCTTAAATGCATCGAAATCTGCACCAATCTGAACAGCCTGCTTAGGCTTGTCCAACAGATTTTGAACCTGATCCGGGATGACGATGCTATCTTTGATAGGGCCCTGATAGACATCAGGGAACTTGCATGGATGGGCTGTCGCCAGGAATACGGCAGTGCTCATATTATCCCTGCTATCGTAGCGGTACTGGCCGGTAGCCATCCAGGCTATGGCCGTATGCGGACATACCACATACTGATAATCTTCATATACCACATTCACCGCATCGGCAGTCTGACTATCGTCATAGCTATAAGCCGTTACCACTTTCTTCAGTGCCTCGGAATCCTCTTTAAAGAGGTCCATGATCCTGACCCAGTTGCTCGGATTCCCAACATCCATTGCATTAGATAATGTTGTAACCGATGGTTTAGGCGTATACACGCCGGTTTCCAGAAACTGCGGCACGGTATCATTGATATTGGTAGCCGCGATGAACTGTTTCACAGGCAGTCCCATTTTCCAGGCAAGAAGACCGGCACCAATGTTACCGAAGTTTCCGCTTGGAACAGAAAAGATGATATCAGTTTTACCTTCACGCTTCAGCTGTGCGTAAGCATTGAAATAGTAAAAGGTCTGCGGGATCAGTCGGGCGATATTGATGGAATTGGCCGAGGTCAGACGGAACTTTTCGTTCAGGTCCTTGTCGGTGAAAGCCTGCTTGACGAGTGCCTGGCAATCGTCGAAGGTCCCCTCCACTTCTACTGCGCGGATGTTCTGCCCGTTTGTGGTCAATTGCAGCTCCTGTATGAGACTTACTTTACCTTTTGGATACAAGATAGTCACCTGGGTATTGGGCACGCCCAGGAAGCCCAGGGCTACTGCTCCACCGGTATCACCGGAGGTCGCTACCAGTACGTTCAGCGTCTTCTCCCCTTCTTCCATAAAGTAGCCCATCACACGGCTCATGAAGCGCGCTCCGAAGTCTTTAAAAGCAAGCGATGGTCCGTGAAATAATTCCAGGACATAGGTATCATCATCAAGCTTTACCACCGGAGCAGGAAAGTTGATCGCTTCCGAAACGATGGCTTTCAAATCATTTGCAGGGATGGCATCATCAAGGATATGACTGGCTACCTTAAATGCGATCTGCTCCAGAGAGCACATCTCTATGTTGTTGATAAATTCCGGATCAAGTGGCTTGATGGTATCCGGCATGTAAAGTCCCTTATCCTGCGGCATGCTATTGAAAACAGCCTCTTTAAAGTCGACGCTCAGGTCAGGGTTATTGGTGCTATATAATTTCATTGTTCTCAATCTAAAATGCGTGGTCCCTCACCATTAATGGGAGACACGTAGGTTTGACATCCTATTTGCAGCGCGGTCAGGTGTTTCTTTATTGCTGATGTGATCTTATCGGCGGTCTCTTTATCCCTTGCAAAGGAGAATACAGAAGGACCGGAGCCTGATATGCCGAAGCTCACGGCGCCAAGGCCCATGGCGATCTCCCGCAATTTATAGAAATCGGGAATCAGGATGGAACGCACCGGTTCAACCAGAACGTCGATCATGCTTCTGCCGATCAGGTCGATATCTTTGGTAAACAAGCCGGACACCAGGCCAGCTACGTTGCCCCACTGGGTAACGGCATCTTTCAGATAAATTTTGTCGCGGATCATGCGTCGCGCGTCACGGGTTGGCACGTCGACATCAGGGAAAACGATAGCACAGTACAGTGACTCGGGATAAGGCAGCTTAATCAGGTCAAGCGGTTCGTAACTGCGAATGAGGATGAATCCTCCCAGCAGGGCAGGTGCCACGTTATCAGCATGACCTGATCCGCAGGCCAACTCCTCCCCTTTCATCGCGAAAGGCACGAGGTCCATCCGGCTGAGCGGTTCGTCAAGCAGGGTATTGATCGCGTATAAGCCGGCAACCGTGCTGGCAGAACTGGACCCTAATCCGCTTCCGATAGGCATCTTCTTATGAAGTTCGATTTCGACGCCGACGTCCTGGCGACCAATATGCGCCAGATAGTCCTGAACACTGGCACTAACTGTATTCTTTGAAGCTTCCATAGGAAGCCTTCCCTCGTCGCCGGTAATTTTGGTTATGACGACACCGGGCTCTGCCTTGCGGCGCATGATCACTTCATCACCCGGGGCATCTACGGCAAAGCCAAGAACATCAAATCCGCAGACTACGTTTGCTACGGTGGCAGGAGCGAAAACTTTAACAGACTCTTTCATTATGCTCCTACGTTAACGATGTCAGAAAATACTCCTGCAGCAGTGACTTCAGCACCTGCACCAGGGCCTTTCACTACAAGTGGCCGGTCTTTGTAACGGTCAGTAGTGAAAGATATAATATTGTCGCTGCCAGACAGCATATAGAACGGATGGGAATCATCTACCATTTGCAGTGTGATGGCTACCTTTCCGTCTTCCAGCTTTCCGATGTAGCGAAGCACTTTGCCACTGGCTTCAGCCTCTTTCTTGATCTGTTCGAAATACTCATCGTTAGCCAGAAGCTCAGCGTAGAATTCATCTACCGACTGCGCCTCCAGGCATGACTGAGGCAGGATGTTCTGGATGCGGATATCGGATTGCTCCAGCTCGTGTCCGGCATCGCGTGCCAGGATGAGCATCTTTCTCATGAAGTCCATACCACTCAGATCGTCCCGTGGGTCAGGTTCAGTAAAGCCCTTTTCCTGGGCCAGCTTTACGACATCGTGGAAACTGGCATCGCCTTTAAAGCTGTTGAATATAAAAGATATGGTTCCCGAAAGGATCGCTTCGATGCGGATTACCCGGTCGCCACTCATCATCAGATCTTTCAATGTACGGATGATGGGAAGTCCCGCACCCACATTGGTTTCATAATAGAAGTCGACGCCATGCTTATGCGCCAGATCGCGGAAGTTGCGGTATTGGGCATAGTCGGAGGAGTTTCCGATCTTATTGCAGGTGACGACGGAAATGTTCGAGCTGAATACTTCAGCATAACGCGAGATGGGAAGCGGGCTTGCTGTATTATCAACAAAAACGGCGTTTGGAAGATTCATCTCCTTCATGCGTGAAATGAACAGGTCGAGGTCAGCTTCTTCGCCCGATTCAAACAGGGCTTCCTGCAGATTATCAAGGTTAAGTCCTTCCTCATTGAAGGCCATTTTACGGCTATTGCTGACGCCGATTACATTGATCAGGATGCCATTCTGCTTCTGAAGGAAGTCGCGATGTTCTCCGATCTGGCGGAACAGGGTTCTGCCGATGTTGCCGGTTCCCAGGCAGAAGACGTTCAGGGTCTTCTTCAGGTCGGTATAAAAAGCATCGTGAACAGCGTTCAGCGCTTTTGCGAGATCATGACGGGAGATGATCACGGAGATGTTATACTCCGAGGATCCCTGAGCGATAGCCCTTACATTGACCCCATTACGGCCGAGTGCCTGGAAGAGTGTTCCGGAGATACCGGGAGTTTCTTTCATGTTCTCACCAACGATGGCCAGGATAGAGAGCGAATCTTCTATCACCGGGAGGTCGATCTTTTTCGCTTCAAGCTCGAGTTCAAATTCACGTTCTATAAGCTTTCTGGCATTCAGGGCATCTGCCGGCTTAACGGCAAAGGTAATGCTATGCTCAGAAGACGACTGCGTGATCAGGATCACGTTGATCTGCTCACGGGCCAGCAGGGAGAACAATCTTCCGCTGAATCCGGCTTTGCCGACCATGCCGCTTCCCTGTAAGTTGAGCAAGCTGATTTCATTGATTGAAGAGATCCCTTTGATATTGTGTTTCGCGTCACGGCAGTCATGACGGATTACCGTTCCAGGAAACGCGGGTTCAAAAGTATTCCGTATAACGATTGGAATCTTCTTCAGGAAAGCAGGGATCATCGTAGGAGGATAGATCACCTTTGCTCCGAAATAAGAAAGCTCCATTGCTTCTGTATAGGAGAGTTCTTCCAGAGGGAAAGCTTTCTTGACCATGCGTGGGTCGGCCGTCATCATACCGTTGACGTCTGTCCAGATCTCAATAGCCTCGCTATGCAGGGCTGAGCCGATCAGTGCAGCGGTATAATCACTGCCTCCTCTTCCGAGCGTGGTTATCCTTCCTTCGTCATTGCTGGAGATAAAGCCCGTAACGAAGATGAGCTTCCCGGCATGTTCCTGGTAAAAGTTGCGGATCAGCATTTCAGACAGTTCGGTATTGACATGCGCCTGGCCGAAGTTACTATCCGTTCTGATCAGTTCTGTAGCATCAGCAAATACAGCTTCTCCGAAGTGCTGTTCGGCAATTTTGCTAACGAGCAAAGTCGAGCAGCGCTCGCCATAGCTTAATACAAGATCATTGATCCTTGGCGTTAGCTCACGCAGGCTGGCAATACCCTGGAGGATATCCTCCAGCTCGTTAAAGTATAGTTTCAGCCTGGTAAATACCGGATTCTGACGGGGCACATCAAGCAGGGCCTTGATCACGTCAAAATGCCTGTTCTGAAGTTCAGAGAGATACTCAATAAAACTCTCGCCTGAGGCAGCCTTGGTGGCCATCGCAGAAAGAAGGTTCGTTACTCCTCCCATGGCCGAGAGTACAACGACAGGAGATCCGTTCTCTGCCGTCTCCTGTTTAAGAATTTCGATTATAGCACTAATACTTTTTTCTGAGCCTACGGAAGTACCGCCAAATTTAAGGACCTTCATTTATTCGTTATTTTATAAACAAAAGCGCCTTCCCCTTATCGGAGGAAGGCGCTTGTATGGTTTCTATCTTTCTATTAAAGTTACACCATAACCGATCTTCCTCCAGGCCATATTAGCGTGATGGTAGTAGTCGTGATGAAAATGGTATAGATGAGTACATTCATTTTGCTTGTCTAAAATACATAGTTAAAACCAATAAAACCAATCGGGTGCCGCTTTTTTTAACAAAAAATCATTTGGAGACATAATTATGTTATAAGGTATAATCGGTTTACATGCAATGCTTAAATTTACACGCTTATGCAAGGATTAGTTATTAAGTCTACAGGAAGCTGGTACCAGGTTGCGACAGATTCGGGGAGTATTGTAGATTGCCGCATCAAAGGAAAGTTCAGAACAAAGGATATACAGACCACCAATCCGATTGCGGTTGGCGACCGGGTGGAGATTGAGATGGAGCCGGAGCAGCAGACCGGGGTTATCGCGAAACTGGCTCCCAGAAAGAACTACATCATCCGGAAGTCGGTCAATCTTTCCAAGCAGGCACAGATCATCGCAGCTAATCTCGACCAGGCATTCCTGGTGGTTACACTTGCTTCTCCACGCACTTCGCTTGGATTTATAGACCGTTTCCTTGTTACTGCCGAGGCATACGACATACCGGCGAAACTCATATTCAATAAACTGGACCTCTTTAGCGAGGAGGGTATGGAGGTTCTTGCCGAATATCAGCAGATCTACACCAGCATCGGATATCCCTGCTATGAAGTTTCGGCATTGGAGGGAACAAACCTGCCGATCATTGAGGCACTTCTGCGTGATAAAGTCAGTCTTTTCACCGGTCACTCGGGTGTAGGTAAATCGACCCTCATCAATACGCTTATCCCGGGTATGAGCCTTAAAACGGGTGAGATATCCGACTGGAGCGATCAGGGAAAACACACCACCACCTTTGCTGAAATGCACCCTATCCCCGGGGGCGGATACCTGATTGATTCACCGGGTATCAGGGAGCTGGGTGTTATCGATATTGATAAAGCGGAGCTGGGACATTTCTTCCCGGAGATGAGGAGCCGCATGAATGCATGCAGGTTTAACAATTGCAGACACATCAACGAACCCGGTTGTGCCGTGCTTGAAGCGGTTGAGGAAAATGAGATTGAACTTTCGCGCTATGAGAGCTACCTGAGCATTTACCATAACCACGATACCAGAAGTTAATCATGAGAGCAGTTATTCAACGTGTGAGTGAAGCCTCGTGCAGGGTAGACAACGAAGTTACAGGTGCTATAGGGCAAGGTCTTCTCGTCCTTCTGGGAGTGGAGGAGAGCGACAACGAAACGGAGCTGGAGTGGCTGGCGCAGAAAATAGTGAACATGCGCATCTTCAGCGATGAGGAGGGTAAGATGAACCGCTCGGTCGTTGATGTGGATGGATCCATTCTTCTGATCTCCCAGTTCACCTTATTCGCCGCAACGAAAAAGGGAAACCGCCCGGGCTTCACCCGTGCAGCGAGACCCGAAATTGCTATTCCGCTATACGAAAAGATGAAAGCTGCGCTGGAGAGGCTTAGCGGCAAACCTACAGCAGCAGGCATCTTTGGTGCAGACATGAAAATAAGTCTGCTGAACGATGGTCCCGTCACCATCATCATGGACACCCAGGACAAAGACAATCACTAGATATGACCATTAAAGAAGCACAGGCCGTGGTTGATCAATGGATCAACAGCACGGGGATCCGTTATTTCAATGAGCTTACCAATACGGCGATCCTCATGGAGGAAGTAGGTGAAGTCGCGCGGATCATGTCGCGCCGCTATGGAGAGCAATCTTTTAAAGAATCAGACAAGGCGGTTGACCTCGGTGATGAAATGGCCGACGTGCTTTTTGTGCTGATCTGCCTGGCCAATCAGACAGGGGTTGACCTGACGGATGCCCTGGAGAAAAATCTGCAAAAAAAAACGATCCGGGATTCGGATCGTCATAAGAATAATGTGAAGCTTAAGTAATACTTAGTTGAGCTTGACGAGTTTTTCTCCGTCAAGGACTGGTATGGCGGTGGTGACATCGACGTTCAGGCAGAAAGCGATATCCTCTTCAATGCCGAGCTTTTTCAGTCGTTCGCTATGGGATGTCTTTTTGAGATAGCCTCTCAGGTCATCTTTAGCCAGAAGATACAAATCTTCAGCAGCAATAGATGAATCGTCGGGTATGTAATTCTGCCCTTTCAGTTTATTCACCATAGCTCCTGCAAAGATGGTGTCTTCCAGGTTGAACTTATTTTTCCAGCCGGCGCATACCAGAAGTACATTTTCCTTCCGGCCAATGAGATAATCTGCCAGAGCCGTCAGATTGAAAAAGGATCCGATCAGGATCTGTTTTGCACTGCGGGATAATTGTATGGCGTGCGTTCCGTTGGTGGTGGTAAGTACAATGGTCTTGCCCTGTACTTTCTCGGCTACGTACGAGAAAGGCGAGTTACCGAAATCAAAGCCTTCGACCACCCTGCCGTCGCGCTCTGCTGCCAGAAGGCAGCCGCTGCCGTTATAAGCCGCGCATTCTTCCACATGTGAAACAGGGATGATTGCACTTGCTCCGTTTTCGATTCCATAGCAAATGGATGAGGTAGCCCTGAAAATGTCTATGACAACAACGATGCTGTTTTCGATATCATATAAGGGGAGCAATGCAGGTGTAAGGCAGACTTCCACATTCATCCCACTCTGTTTTTCTGATTCTTGAGTCTTCAATTTTTTTATACAAAAGGTACTTTAACAACACGCGCCCTTACATTCGTATTCCGGATAGCAATAGCGATTTCAGTTCCAGGCTGCGCATATTCAACATCGACGTAACCCATACCTATGGCTTTCTGAAGAGTTGGCGACTGTGTTCCGGAGGTTACACGTCCTATCACCTCCCCTGCGGGGTTCGTGATGGGGTAATCGTGACGGGGGATGCCCCGGTCAACCATTTCAAAGCCTACAAGCCTCTTTTTTATGCCGGCTTTCTTCTGTGCTTCCAGGTTTTCTGAGTTCGTGAAGGTTTTAGAAAATTTGGTAATCCATCCTAATCCTGCTTCCAGAGGAGAGGTTGTATCATCTATATCATTACCATAAAGGCAGAAGCCTTTTTCAAGACGGAGGGTATCACGTGCGCCCAGTCCAATCGGCTTGATGTTGCTGTCTTTGCCGGCTTCAAATATGGCGTCCCAGATCTGCTCAGCATACTCATTATCGAAATACAGTTCATAGCCTCCTGCTCCGGTATATCCGGTAGCCGATATGAGCACATTTTCAACGCCGGCAAAGGTGCCTTTTTTGAACGAATAGTACTCCATGGAAGCCAGGTCAACTTCTGTTAGTTTTTGAAGAACAGCAGTCGCTTTAGGCCCCTGTACGGCCAGCAAAGAGGTGCGTTCTGATATATCTTTAATATCGACACCTGAATGATTAAAATTCTGAATCCACTGCAGATCTTTTTCTATGTTGGATGCATTAACCACAAGAAGATATGTCTTGTCGTCGATACGGTACACCAGCAGGTCGTCCACAATTCCACCTTGCTGATTCGGAAGACAGCTATACTGCACTTTGCCATCGATCAACTTCGATGCATCATTGGAGGTAACGCGTTGGATCAGATCGAGGGCTCCTTCGCCTTTGATGATGAACTCACCCATGTGACTGACATCGAACACACCTACATCATTTCTTACTGTGGCATGTTCTGCATTGATCCCTTCGTATTGAACGGGCATGTTAAATCCAGCAAAGGGCACCATTTTAGCTCCAAGGCTAACATGTTTTTCCGCTAAAGCAATATTTTTCATGAATTTTAATTAAGTGAGGAATAGAGGAACGGCTGTGCAGCCGATAAAAGCAGTACAGGCTGACAAAATTATAAATATGCGCGAAACATCCAAGCAGATCCGGACCGGAAAGGTCAAACAAGCTCAGTATCTGCCCCAGCAACTTCAAAAAGATCGAGCTGAGGATCAGTTACGCGAAAAGTTTTACGGTGAAAAGGCGAAAAACCATGTTGCAGAACCGCATTACGGTGTTTTATGGTTGGATAACCTTTATTGGAATGCCATTCATATTCGGGATGCAGACAGGCGATCTTCTGCATGAAGTCATCACGGTACGTTTTGGCAAGGATAGAGGCTGCCGCTATGGAATAGTACTTCCCGTCTCCCTTAACAATGCAGGAGTGAGGTAGCTCTCCGTACTTTTTAAATCTGTTTCCGTCGACAAGAATATGCTCCGGACGCATACTGAGCATGTCGAGCGCCCTGTGCATGGCCAGGAATGAAGCATTAAGAATATTGATGCGGTCAATCTCTTCATGATCCACTTCTGCTACCGCCCAGGCAAGCGCATTCTTCTCAATAAAAGCGCGCAGCTCGGACCTTTCTTCCGCTTTAAGTTGTTTGGAATCTGTTAGAACGGCATGTGAAAAGTCGCGCGGCAGGATCACTGCAGCAGCAAATACAGGCCCGGCCAGGCATCCTCTTCCCGCTTCATCACAACCCGCTTCAATAAATACATCCTGGTAATACGGCAACAGCATCTTAATGAATTTTTAACGTCAGCAAAGTTATATCATCTGAATTCATTCTCGCCATTTTAGACATCTGAATATCAATTAAAAGCCCTCTATTGAGTACATCTGGCCTTTCCTGGCTATTTTTGAGCAGCAGAACAGCCAGTTCTTCTTCGCTTATAAACACATCTTCCTCAAAGCTTTCAATCAGGCCGTCGGTGTAATTAAAAATCAATGAGTTGGGAGCAATAATTTGTTTACCCACATTAACGAAAGGCAGCTCTTCAAAAACGCCCAGCAAGGTTGTTCCTGCCTTCAATGAAGAAACTTCCTGGTCTACCACAAGCAAAGGGGCGTTATGCCCGGCATTCACATATTCCATTTCCCTGGTGCGCATATTATAGCGCCCAATGAAAAGTGTGATGAACCTTTCTCCTTTGGTATTTTTGGTAACGACTTCGTTCAGCTTCCGGATAATGGTTGCGAGGTCGCGGTCAACAGAAGTCCATGCACGAAGACTTGCCTGCAGGTTGGCCATAAGCAAGGCGGCCGAGATACCCTTTCCGGAAACATCGGCTATACACCAGATAAACTCATCGGCGTCCAGCTGAATAAAATCGAAATAGTCTCCTCCGATACTCTGATGAGGAAGATATGTTGCCGCTATCTCATAAAAATCACTTGTGGGCAGCGTCATTGGGACCAGCATGTTTTGTACCTGAGCTGCCAGTTCCACATCTCGCTGCAACCTTTCCCGGTGGACACGCTCGCGGAAGAGCTTCTTATTTTCGAGTCCCACCACAATAATGTTGATCAGGGTCTGAATGAAGTTCAGTTCATGACTGAGCAGTTCAGGAACGGCATGGAAGTCGCCGATGAGCACAAAGGCCAGGGTCGAGTTTTTATGCCTGACCGGCACGAAATAGTTAAAGCGCTTAAGAGAAGGATCTTGAAAATCGTTCAGTGAGGAGATAGTTTTCAGAGGCGCCAGTAGAGTACACATACTTTGCAGTTCGGCGAAGCTTTCGACCGGAACTCCAAACCTGGAGACACAGACAAATCGCTTGTCCTGCTTAACCAACATCATCATGCTTCCCACATTCAGATTGTCACGCAATACCAGCTCGAGCATCTCATAAAGAATCGATGCGTCGCTATTCTTGTTTATAGCCAGGGTAATCTCAAGCAAAGAATTAAGCTCGGCCTGTCTTTTCAACAGCATCTTTACCAAATCATTTTCCGGCTGACGCTCTATGTGCCTTTCTTCTCTCAATGTTTTGATTGAATAGATAGTATATTAATCGTTAACGTACTAATCGGCCTTTCCATATATACTTACCAGAATTTCCCGCAATTCCGATATAAATGATGTATAAAATGTGAATGACCGTTAGCAGGGGCAAATATTTCATCAGTTCAGATCTCTTAGCAAAAGCGGTTACCGGGCTAAGAAAGAGCATTTCTGAAAAGAACTTTAAAGCAATTGCTAACAGTGCAATAATCCAAATATCTGCAATGTACAACCCGAGAAGCACATTTGCAAAGATTATCAGGTTGAAGAGCCAGATAGCTACTCCGAGTGCCACGATCTTTTTGTCTTTGTATTTGGTGCTCTTAGAGGCCCATCTCTTACGCTGACTGATGAACTCCGGCAGCGTTTCTTTCGCGTCTGTATAAACGATCGCGTCGGCAGACTTGCAAAAACCGATCTTATCGGGATACTGGGATGCTACTTTATGAAGAAAAAGTTCATCATCCCCTGAAGCCAGTTCATCGATACCCTTGAAGCCGCCCAGTTCGATGAAGACATCCTTGCGGTATGCCAGGTTAGCACCGTTACATGTTGAAGGCATTTTATTGCCGATGGAAGAGGCTCCCAGGCCGATGAGGTAGAGGAATTCGAGAGTTTGCAACCTCTCGAAGAAGCTTTTTTCCTGATGATACACCACCGGTGAGGAGATGAGCTTGCTACCAGTTTCCTCATAAAAGCTTACGATCGTCTTTATCCAGTTGGGCTTCATCCTGCAGTCGGCATCGGTTGTCACGATCAGCTCCCCACTTGCCATGCTGATGGCTTCGGCGATAGCTTTCTTTTTATAAGAGTTCAATTTCTCTTTTTCATTAAGCCTAATCAGCTTCACTCCTTTTTCCGAATAGGATGAGACGATATCGGAGGTCCGGTCAGTAGAATGATCATCAACGATGATGAGTTCGATCAAGGCGGCAGGATATGACTGCGCCAAAATATCATCGATTGTACGGGCGATCTTCTCCTCTTCATTACGGGCAGCGATGAGGATGCTTACTTTAGTTTGCAGAACCGGGTCACGCGGAATATATAGGGGAATGGAAGACCATCCCTTCCGAAGAAACAAGATTACGAAGACATAAAGGCATGTCAGCGTCAGGGTCAGGGTACTAGTTACGAGCAGTGCCAAAGAAGTTGAGCTTAAATACGAAGACGGATCCCAGTATGGCCGGAATGATCAGGTTCACTAACCAGATACAGGCAGTTGAGGCCATGATGGCGACTTCGTGATGTGTGATAAAACTAAAGAAATACGTAGCAGTCATTGCACGGACGCCGACGTCGAGAAGATCGAGCGAAGGCAGGGCTGACTGAATAAAGAACAGGATCAGAATCATCATGACCATGCTGAAGATGGGAATTTCCGGAATCAATAGCTGAATGACGATACAATACTGGGTAGTAAACACGAGGAATCGCGCCAGTGAGTAGTTGAAAACCACTATGAGATCTCTTTTACTGTACCTGGCCAGCACCATAATAAACTTTTTGAACCTTTTCAGAAAGGATATACTTGTCAGCAACCCTATCAGCAGCCGAATGTTAAAATAAAACAACAGGAAAAAAAGGGAGAAGACCGCAGAGACAAAAAAGAGGGCATACAGCAGCCAGGTGCTTGCATCAGTAAAGTGCCAGACAAACCAGACAATTGCAAAGGATCCCAGTACATTGGTGATGACCATCTGCGCTATAGCACCCACACTCATGGCGATAGCACCAAAGACACGCTTACGTGGTTTTAGAAAGAAAATCCTGCCGCCATACTCACCTATGCGGTTAGGTGTAAAGATGGCCCAGGTGAGACCGCAGAATACCGATTCAACCGACTTCCACACGGTAATCCTTTCGATGCTCCGGACCAGATATTTCCATTTAAGCGATTCAAGGAACCAGTTGAGAAGCATCAACCCACATATGATGGCCATTGCTGAATAGACCGTTCCACTGTTCAACTTCGCCGTAAGCGCCTGAAAATCGCGCAGGTTGGTGTTATTATTCAGCTTATGGATAATGAATACCGCTGCAAGGATCAGCACAGAGAACTTTAGGATAATACTTATTGCTTTTTTGCCCGTAGAATTCAAACCTATTCTTGTATGGTACAATGTTACGGAAAAGTTGATAACCTTCCCGAATTTCATCGCTGCGCGAGATATTTTAGTCCGGTGAAATTGGTCATCTGGACGGAGCGGTTTAAAAGTTGTAATATTGCCGTGTGATAGCAAAGGAAAAGGCTAAGGAGCGATTAATTCTGGGGATAGACCCGGGGACGGCGGTTATGGGTTACGGCCTGGTGCAGGAAGTAAAAGGCAATGTTGAGCTGGTAAGCCTCGGCGTGGTTAAAATGGATCATCTGGATGACCACCCCATGAAGCTGCACAGGATCTTTGAGAAGACAGTATCATTAATTGATCAGTATCATCCGGATTGCCTGGCTATCGAGGCACCTTTCTACGGAAAGAACGTTCAGGTTTTACTGAAGCTGGGCCGTGCACAGGGTGTAGCTATTGCGGCCGCCTTATCCAGGAACATTCCCATTTTTGAATATTCTCCACGTAAGATCAAGCAGTCGATCACAGGTAATGGTAATGCCGGTAAAGAGCAGGTGGCCTCTATGCTGCAACGGCTTTTGAAATTCACGGAAACACCTCAATATCTGGATGCTACTGACGGCTTGGCGGTAGCATTATGCCACTCGTTTCAACGGCTTACAAGTGAAACGGGGAAGAAATCATATTCAGGCTGGGAAGCATTTGTAAAAGACAATCCGGCGAGAAAGAAATGACCCGCCGGAGGTATAAGGTAAAATGTGATGGTTATTTGCCTGGAAATTCTGCAGCGATCGCCCGGGCAATCTCTTCCATTTCCTGCTTAGGCAGACTCAGCTTTTCAGCAGCAAAATTCATGTCGCCCATTGAGTTCATGGGTACGAGATGAACATGCGCATGAGGCACCTCAAGTCCCATTACAGTGATTCCTATTCTTTCGGAGGGAATGACTTTTTTTATACTTAGAGCCACCTTCTTTGCAAACAACATCAGGCCGCTATAAGTATCATCATCCAGATCAAATATGTAGTCGACCTCTTGTTTGGGAATGACCAGAACATGCCCTTTTGCCAAGGGACTAATGTCGAGAAAGGCGAGGAAGTTCGCATCCTCCGCCACCTTGTAGGCAGGAATCTCTCCTGCAACTATTTTGGAAAAGATGGATGGCATAACAGATTATCTAGAGATTTCGAGAACTTCAAACTCAATTTTCCCTGCGGGTACGGCAATTTCAACACGATCGCCTACAGACTTTCCGAGAAGGCCCTTTGCGATAGGTGATTTCACCGATATTTTACCTGCTTTCAGATCAGCTTCGGTTTCGGATACCAGCTGATATTCCATTGTTGCACCATTTTTGACATTCTTGATCTTTACTATTGAAAGAGCAAGCACTTTCGAAGTATCTAACTTTGATTCATCAATCAACCGGGCATTTGCAAGAGCGTCCTGCAATTTCGATATTTTCGCTTCATGATGCCCCTGGGCTTCCTTCGCAGCATCGTATTCAGCGTTTTCAGATAGATCACCTTTATCCCTCGCTTCTGCAATTGCTTTGGCAATTTGATTGCGTCCTTCAGTTTTCAAAAAGTGTAATTCTTGTTTCAACTTTTCTAATCCTTCTTTGGAATAATAAACTATCTCTGACATTATTATTTGTTTAAAAACCTATAAAAAAGGACAAGACTACACCTGCATACGCTGATATAGTCTTGTCCGTGAATATTACGAATATAATATTTACATTATTAAAAATGCAAATATCGGCTTAATTGTTTCTTCTTGCTAATGAAAATTCACAAATCAGCTGGCTATACTGCCAGCAATAATCTGCACTGAAAGCTTCTTTACTTCAGCCACGATAGACGCGGCGTCATACCCGCACTCGGACCATAGCTCATTCTGCTCGCCATGTTCAACGAAGCGATCAGGTATACCCAGGCGCACCACAGTTGCCAGGTAGCGGTTGTCGGCCATGAACTCCAGTACTGCACTTCCCATTCCCCCCTGAATGCATCCGTCCTCGACTGTTATTACCTTTTTAAATCTGGAGAACACTTCATGAAGCATGTCTTCATCTATGGGTTTCAGGAACCTCATATCATAGTGTGCAGGATTCATCCCCTCTTCAGATAACTGAAGCAGTGCTTTTGAGACTTCGTTTCCGATATGACCGATAGTCAGGATAGCTACGTCTTCACCTTCAGAGACCTTACGCCCTTTTCCTACAGGCACGGCCTTCATTGGCAGTTTCCAGGTAGGCATGACCCCGTTTCCCCGCGGGTAGCGGATAGAGAAGGGACCCATATTGTCCTGTTGTGCCGTATACATCAGATTCCTCAGTTCCTCCTCGTTCATTGGGGCAGAAACGATCATGTTGGGAATACACCTCATATAGGCCAGATCATAAGCTCCATGGTGAGTTGCACCGTCAGCACCTGCAAGACCTGCCCGGTCAAGACAGAATACCACGTTCAGTTTCTGTATGGCGACGTCATGGATCACCTGATCATAGGCGCGTTGCATGAAACTGGAATATATATTACAGAAGGGCACCATTCCCTGAGAAGCGAGTCCGGCAGAAAAAGTCACAGCATGCTGTTCAGCAATTCCGACATCGAAAGCGCGGGTAGGCATTGCCTTCATCATAATATTCATCGAACTTCCGCTTGGCATGGCAGGTGTCACACCCATGATTTTGGGGTTCACCTCCGCAAGTTCTACGATAGTATGTCCAAATACATCCTGATATTTAGGGGCCTGAGGCTTATCGCTTGATGATTTCTTTATCTCTCCGGTAATCTTGTCAAACAAGCCGGGTGCATGCCACTTGGTCTGATCTTTCTCGGCAAGCGCATAGCCCTTCCCTTTTACAGTGACGCAGTGCAGCAATTTAGGTCCGGGAATACTTCTGAGATCTTTTAATACTTTGACGAGCTGTTTAACATCGTGACCATCTACAGGGCCGAAATACCGAAAGTTAAGCGACTCAAAGAGATTGCTCTCCTTTAACAAGGTTCCTTTTATGCTTTTCTCGATCTTCTTTACAGCCTGATGAGCATTTGGGCCCAGTTCAGATATTTTTCCAAGAACATGCGAAATGTCGTCACGGAACCGATTATAAGGTCTTGATGTGGTTATGGTTGTAAGATATTCTTTAAGGGCACCGACATTGGGGTCAATGGACATGCAATTGTCGTTCAGAATAACGAGCAGATTGCTGTTCTCAATACCGCCATGATTAAGGGCCTCAAAAGCAAGTCCGGCAGTCATGGCTCCGTCGCCAATAACGGCTACGTGCTGGCGGTCAGTCTCCCCTTTAGCACGGGATGCTACAGCCATTCCGAGAGCAGCTGAGATAGATGTAGATGAGTGACCTACACCAAAAGTATCGTATTCACTCTCGCTTCTTTTAGGAAAACCACTGATCCCGTTATATATCCTGTTGGTATGAAACCGGGACCTTCTTCCGGTTAATATTTTGTGTCCATAAGCCTGATGTCCGACATCCCATACAAGCTGATCGTAGGGTGTATTCAGGACATAATGCAAGGCAACGGTTAATTCGACAACGCCAAGACTAGCTGCAAAGTGCCCCCCGTTAACAGACACCACATCGATAATATATTGACGTAGTTCATGCGATAACTGCTCTAATTCACCTTCGCTAAGTAACTTTAAATCAGATGGATAATTTATTTTGTCTAATAACTCACCAGCCTTTACTTCCATACAGTAGTAGCGTAAAAAAAGTTTAAACGACAAAGTAACTCAATATTATTTATAAAATAATAGTTGCAACAGTTTTATTTATGATTTACAGACCAAATTAAATCTTTATTTTTGAACCAGTTGTGACACATCAGGATACTTATGACATCAGGTTACCGCAATTTGAGGGTCCATTTGACCTCTTATTGTTTTTCATCGAGCGGGACGAGCTGGATATACATGAGATTGCTATAGCAAAAATCACGGACGACTTTCTGGCCTATATTCAGGAAATGACGGCGCTGAACATTGAACTTGCCAGCGAGTTCATATTTATTGCTGCGACCTTAATGAGGTTAAAGGCAAAGATGCTGTTGCCAAGGCCGGAGCAGGATGAGGAGGGGAATGAGATTGATAACAGGGAAGATCTGATCAGGAAACTGATCGAATATAAAAAGATCAAAGTAGCTTCGGAGGAACTTCGTATCTTAGAGGACAGCCGAATGAAGTTACAGAAACGGGGGAATATCGGACATGACCTTTTACAGGTTGAGGATACAGCTGAGCAGGGAGAAGAGCTATCAAGTTTCAGTTTATATTCCTTGCTGCTCGTATACGAGAAAGTGCTGGCCAGAGGACATCAAAGGAATGTCCCGGTAACACATACTGTTGTTCAATATCCGTATACGATCGAGCAACAAAAGAAAGCGATAGCGGAGCTGCTGCAAATAAATGAGCGTATGGACTTCTCAGATATGAAGAAGCATTCAGAAAACCGGGTACATTTCATTTTCAACTTTCTGGCGGTATTGGAAATGCTGCAACAGCAGCTCATCTCCATCCAGACGGGAATAGGCTTTAATAACTTCAGGCTGGAATCAAATAATCAGCCTGCGCAATAGAATATTCATCATCAAGTAAACATAATGAACAGAGACAACGTAGTTTTTAAACTCATTGAAGAAGAGCAAGAGCGCCAGGAAAGTGGCATCGAACTAATTGCATCCGAGAACTTTGTTAGCAGACAAGTTATGGAAGCAGCTGGTTCTGTACTTACAAATAAATACGCCGAAGGCTTGCCCGGAAAGCGTTACTATGGTGGCTGCGAAGTAGTAGATGAGATTGAAACTATTGCAATTGAGCGAGCGAAGCAGCTTTTTGGAGCAGAATGGGCAAATGTGCAGCCACATTCAGGTGCTCAGGCCAACTCAGCTGTATTCCTGGCAGTATTGAAGCCAGGAGACAAGATCCTGGGTTTTGACCTTGCCCATGGCGGACACCTGACTCATGGATCACCCGTGAATTCATCAGGTAAACTGTATACCCCATTCTTCTATGGTGTAGATAAAGAAACCGGCCTGATCGATTATAAGAAGCTCGAAGAAGTAGCTCTGGCAGAAAAACCTAAGCTGATTATTTGCGGTGCTTCTGCATACTCCAGAGAGTGGGACTACAAGTTCATACGTTCAGTTGCTGATCAGATTGGGGCCCTGGTTCTGGCTGATATTTCACATCCGGCCGGCTTAATCGCAAAAGGTTTGCTTGACAATCCACTACCTCATTGCCATATTGTTACAACCACTACGCATAAAACTCTAAGAGGTCCACGCGGAGGTCTTATCTTGCTGGGTAAGGATTTCGACAATCCTTTTGGCTTAAAAACTCCTAAAGGTGAGATCAGAAAAATGTCGTCTCTTCTTGATATGGCTGTTTTCCCAGGAACGCAGGGAGGCCCGTTAGAGCACGTTATCGCAGCAAAGGCTGTTGCTTTTGGGGAAGCACTTAGCGACGAGTATCTGGAGTATATCAAACAGGTTAAGAAAAATGCGGAAGCGATGGCGAATGCACTGGTTTCCCGTGATTACCAGATCATTTCCGGAGGAACAGATAATCACCTGATGCTGATTGACCTCAGAAATAAGAACATAACAGGCAAGGTTGCGGAAGCAGCGCTGCAAAAAGCACACATTACCGTTAACAAGAACATGGTTCCGTTTGATGATAAGTCGCCATTCGTAACTTCGGGCATACGTGTAGGAACTGCGGCGATCACGAGTCGTGGGTTGAAGGAATCTCAGATGGAGACAATCGTTGAATTAATTGATTCAGTACTGTCTGATCCAGAAAATGAGGAGAACCTGAAAGCCATTAACGCGAAAGTGAAACATCTGATGGCAGATTTCCCTTTATACAAATAATAAACAGGGAGGAGGAGTTCAGATCCTCCTCCCTATTCTATCCTATCTAAAGACCTATCATGCTCTCACCTGAAAACGAAAAAGACCCTTCCAAAGTCCTGATCCTTGTCGTGGATGACAACGAGATAAACAGATATGTAGCTAACAAAATACTGAAGCAATGGGGATTTGCAGTCGAGCTCGCCGAAAACGGCCAGATGGCGGTTGATTTGATCATTGCTAATCATTATGATCTGGTTCTGATGGATATCTATATGCCTGTTATGAATGGATTTGAAGCTACTGATATCATCCGCTCTTATGACGGAGGAAAGTTCAGTGATCTGCCGATCATTGCACTGACTGCTTCAACATTAGAAAAGGACCTTGCGGAAATAGGAAGATCGGGCATGTCAGACTATATACTCAAACCGTTTGTACCTGAAGATCTGAGGCGTAAAATCGAAGAGAGCTTAAGTACCCGCTATACCAATACAGAACTTTAATCGGGAGCGACGATGCGAAAAGGGCTTAAATAGAAAAAGCCGGAAACTATGGAAGTGTCCGACTCTTTCATCTAAATTAACGCTCTCGAGTATTATTACGCTAGCTGTTCCAGAAGGTTACATTTATTTTTATTTTTTTATTCGGCATATGCCACCGCCATGATACTGATCCTCAGATCGGGTACCTTCTCTAAAAGAGCGATGGCACAGGCTTCCAGTGTTGCCCCTGTTGTAATCACGTCGTCGACAAGCAAAACATGATTACCTGAGAGAGCCTCCGCATTCATCAGGGTAAAAACCTCAACCATATTCTCAAAACGGTGGAAACGACTTTTATGTGTTTGTGTTTCCGTTGCTTTCGCCCTGCTTAAACTCTTGTTGTCTAGTGGAACCTGCAAGGCAAGGGATAAGCCTTCAGCAATACAAAGGCTCTGATTGTAACCTCTTGATTTAAGACGGTCAGGGTGCAGCGGAACCGGAATAATCAAATCAAACGAAGGAACAGTAATCCCGGCTTTGATATCGCGGCCACACATCTCGCCCAGGAGATTACCCAGCAAAGGTTTGTTCTTGTATTTGAGATGGTGAATAATGTTTTGCACCTTGCCATGTTTATGAAAGTACAGGTAGGCAAAGGCGCGTTCAACAGGGATTCGTCCCCAAAACTGCCGGGCAACCGGATTGAGGGGCTGAAGGTGAAAATGGGTATAAGGCAGATCATAAAGGCAGGAGGTGCAGAGCAGATGCTCGTTTGATACGAGATTGTCGCCACATGCGCAGCAAAGCTCAGGAAAGAATAGCGATAGAAAATCTTCAGCGTAATTCTTAACCCTTGCCAGCATCTTCGATTCTATTTTTCCTTGATTGCCAGCTGTCCGCAGGCGGCGTCTATATCTTTTCCGCGGCTCCTCCGGATGTTGGTAATAACCCCCTGCTTCCTCAGATAATTTGCGAAGGCCTCTGTTTTGTCTTCTTCAGCATTTTGAAAGGCGGCAAAGGAAATGGGATTATATTCGATGATGTTAACCTTACAAGGCAGATGTTTACAAAACTTAGCTAGCTCTGCAGCATCATCAAGCCCATCGTTAAAATTGTCGAACAGGATATACTCATACGTTACCGGGTTCTTCGTCTTAATGAAGTAATACTTGAGTGCCTCGGCAAGTGCTTTGAGCGTGTTCTGTTCATTGATCGGCATGATCTCGTTCCGCTTTTTATCGTTTGCGGCATGAAGAGAGAGGGCCAGATTGAATTTAACCTGATCATCCCCAAGCTTTTTGATCATCTTAGCGATACCCGCTGTAGACACAGTAATTCTCTTAGGAGACATGTTTAGTCCATCGGGAGATGTTAAACGATCGATGGAACGCAAAACGTTAGCATAGTTTAACAAGGGTTCGCCCATTCCCATATAGACGATATTGGAAAGAGGAATACCGTAATTAAGCTTGGCCTGTTGATCGATAAGAACTACCTGATCATAGATTTCGCCAGCATCCAGATTCCTTTTACGCTCCATATAACCGGTTGCGCAAAACTTACAGGTAAGGCTACATCCTACCTGAGAACTCACACATGCTGTCATTCGTTCGGGAGTCGGGATAAGAACACCCTCTATGATATTGTTATCTGCTAATCTGAACGTATTTTTGATTGTTTTATCGGAGCTATGCTGAGACTGATGAATATTGACGGCGTTCAAACTGAACATATCCTTCAACTTCTCCCTCAAGGCTTTAGGCAGGTTGGTCATTTCATCAAAACTTCGTGCCGACTTCATCCATAGCCATTCCGAAATCTGTTTTGCACGAAAAGCAGGCTCGCCCTCTGCAACCAAAACTTTCTTAAGATCCTCAACAGAAAGATTTCTTACTTCTTTTTTTTCAACAATCGCGTTCACAAAACAAAGTTACTTAATAATCTGAGCATCACTGTAATGATATGGTAATGATTACACACTTTTTGAAAGGAAATTTTCTTAAAACGAGAACCTGGCCAATAATTTGCTTATAATTGTTTGTACTAATGTAGTAGCCATCACATTGATCAGCACAAGATTTTACGTTTATACTGAAATATGAATACCTATTACTCCGCAGATTACATCATTCCTATTTCCTCATCTCCTATCAAAAATGGCTATATAGCAGTAAATGAAGCAAATGTAATTCAGGGTCTCTACACGGAGTACGATGCGAAGCAGATGGGGGTAGCCGACGTGAAGCGCCTGGACGGAATAATAGTTCCGGGGTTTGTAAACACCCATTGTCATCTGGAGTTGTCATGGTTAAGAGGGAAGATCAAGCGCGGGAATGGCCTGATTCCATTTATCAAAGAGGTGATCAGATTAGGTCGTGGAAGGAAAGAAGATAATATTGGAGCAATGCGTGTGGCAGATCAGGAAATGTATCAGAACGGGATCGTAGCCGTTGGCGATATATCTAATGTCATTGACTCGAGACAAGTAAAGCTGGATAGTTCCATTAAATATCACACGTTTGTAGAGACACTGGGATTTGACCCGGACCGAGCAAAACAGATCTTTGACACGACTTGCCAGCTTAAGGAAGACTTTGCGCCCTTAAAAGCCTCGATAGTACCCCATGCGCCTTATTCCATTTCTAAGGAGCTGCTTCGATATATAAGCCGGGAATGTGGTAATTCAGAAAGTCTGATGTCGATCCACAATCAGGAAAGCGAAGAGGAAAATACGCTATTCAGATATAAGACCGGGCTCTTTCTGGACTTTTACAAAGACATGCACATCGATACGGACTTTTTCAAAGCCCAGGCAAGAAGTTCTGTTCAATCCATCTTCTCACACCTTGGAAAGAAACAAAAGATCCTGCTGGTTCACAATACATATACCAGTTTAAAAGATATCTACTTTACGAAACGTTCCGGCAGAGACATATACTGGTGCTTCTGTCCGAAGGCTAATCTGTACATAGAAAACAGATTGCCAAAGGTTGAATTGTTCTGCCAGAACGATCTTGCCATCACCCTTGGCACAGATAGCCTCGCCTCGAATGACACGCTTTGTATCCTTTCAGAATTGAAGACACTACACACCCACTTTCCATCTCTTCGACTTGAAGATACCCTGAAGTGGGCAACCCTCAACGGAGCCAGATTTCTGGATATGGACGACGATCTGGGAAGCCTGGAAGTTGGTAAAAAACCAGGATTGAACCTCATCACGCATATGGATGGGCTGAAACTTACCAGGGAGTCGTCGGTGACCAAACTCGCTTAATTTATCTGCGCAGATTTTGAAGCAATTCCCTAAGTTTGCGGATGAAACATTTTATAATCACCGTATACGGCAAGGTTCAGGGTGTCTCTTTTAGAGCAGCAACAAAGGCAATTGCTGATCAGTTGTCTATAAAAGGCTTCGTTAGAAACCAGGCGGACGGATCTGTTTACATAGAGGCTGAAGGTGATCAATTCTCGATCAATTATCTGGTGGATTGGTGTAAAGAGGGGCCGGACACCGCCGTGGTTGAAAAAGTTGATGTCTCGGAGGGAGAAATAAAGAACTATCTTAACTTTGAGATAGTAAAAAAGCATCGGATTTAATCTACAGACGCGCTTGTCAAACATCAAAAAATTTGCAGGACAGACTGCTATCTATGGGCTAAGTACCGTTATATCCCGCGTACTTGGGTTTCTTCTTACACCCTTATATGTAAGTCTTTATCCGGCCAGGACCTACGGGGTTTTTACCGTGTTGTACAGCTGGGCCTCTATACTGAATGCCATGCTGGCATTTGGGATGGAAACGACATTTTTCAGATACCTGAATAAAAGCGGAACCGACAAGGAGAAAGTGTATAATAACGCCTTCATCGTGGTTATGATGCTTGCAGGGCTATTCATTATGACTGCGTTTCTATTTTCAGAGCGTATTGCCGCCTGGATGGTTACGGATCAGACCACGAGTCTTGCGGACTACGCCCAGTATGTGAAGCTTTTCATACTTATACTGGCTGTAGATGCCTTAGCGGTAATTCCGTTTTCGAGATTGAGGGCTGAGGGTCGGCCGTTGAAATTTGGCATGATCAAGATAGCTAACATTGCGAGTTTCGTTGGCTTCAACCTATTTATGCTGTTAGCCGTCCCGGCAATTATAGAGAAGAACCTGATGTTTGCAGATTACTTCAGGGAATGGTACAGACCAGGATGGCTGGGGTATGTATTCATTTCCAACCTGGTAGCAAGTGGAGTGACACTCGTTCTCCTGATTCCGGAGCTGATGAAAGTTCGGTTCAAAATGGATCGCCCTTTGCTCCTTGATATGCTGAACTACAGCTTCCCTATCCTGATTGCAAACCTCTCGTTTATCATAAACGAGAACTCCGACAAGATCTTCCTGAAGGAACTACTCCCCGAGAGCATAGCAGAGCAGGACGCAGGAATCTATGGAGCGTGTGCCAAGCTTGCTATTTTCCTCAGCATTTTCATTCAGGCTTTCCGGCTGGGCGCTGAACCATTCTTCTTTAGCCATGCTAAGAATAAAAATTCAGGAGAGACCTATGCCACGATAATGAACTATTTCGTTATCGCAATTTCTCTCATTTTTGTTGGTATTGCAGCAAACATGGAGATCCTAAAACATTTTATCAGTGCTAAAGACCCGATACAACGCGAGCTTTACTGGTCCGGCTTAAAGATCGTTCCGGTCCTGTTATTCGGATACGTGAGTTTAGGGATCTACATGAATCTTTCCATCTGGTATAAATTATCGGACCAGACACGATATGGACTTTACATTTCGGGTGTGGGCGCGCTGATGACAATCATCCTGAACATTGTATTTATCCCGAAATACAGCTATGTGGCCTCTGCATGGATTTCATTTGCGGCCTATTCTACAATGATGATCTTATCTTATCTACTGGGACAGAAACATTATCCGATTCCCTATCATGTCGGTAAGGCTATCGCTTATCTGTTATCGGCTGCTGTGATCGTCACCATATCCTATCAATTCTTCGACAAAAGCCTGATTGCGGGTAATATCTTATTTGTTTTATTTGCGCTGTCGGCAATCTACGTGGAAAGGAAGGACTTACAGAAGATATTATCAGGGAAAATTTAATCGATACTACATAATAAACATGAACGTTAAAGTAATCAACAATTCCAATAATGCGCTGCCGGCTTACGAGACAGCACTTTCAGCCGGTATGGATATACGGGCATATATTACCGAAGACATTACTCTGAAGCCACTTCAACGTGCACTTATCGCGAGTGGCTTATTTATAGAACTCCCACAAGGTTACGAAGCACAAATAAGACCGCGGAGCGGACTGGCGCTAAAGCATGGCATTACGGTATTGAACTCCCCGGGAACAATCGATGCCGATTACCGCGGGGAAATTAAGATCTTGCTGATCAATCTGTCGGATACTGATTTCCAGATTCAGAGTGGCGACAGGATCGCACAGATGATCATCGCAAAGCATGAACAGGTATCATGGGAGTCTGCAGAAAGTTTAAACGAAACAAGCCGGGGCACTGGAGGCTACGGTCATACTGGAATATAAATACATGTTGAAGAAAACGTTTCTTATTGCATTGGGGTTGTGTTGCCTTGCCACCTCGCTAATTTCTCAGGAGAAAAACAGCAAGGATCGTGGTAGCGGCGCAGAAAGCGCAGGCGTAAGAAACAGTTTTTTTTCAGGGCTCAGGGAAAAAACAGCGGGCAGAATAGAGGAAGCTGAAGGTTACTTCAAACGAACTATTGAGCTTGATACTGCGAATGCTGCCGCATTCTACGAACTGAGCAATATCTATCGGATTAAGCAGCAGATCGACCTGGCAGAACAGTTTGCCGCCAAAGCTACTCAGGCGAATCCGAAGAACAAGTGGTATTGGCTGTTACTTTCTGATATTTATAAGCAGAACCAGAAGCTGGATAAGCTCCCGGAGCTGTATGACCGGCTCATTGCGCTTGAGCCGAACGTTGATGAACATCTGTATAGTAAAGCAAATGCCCTGATTATTCTGGGGAGGTCGAAAGAGGCGGAACCTATTTATGCGCGGATTGATTCAGTATTTGGAACTTCGGCAGAGCTGGAGATGCTGAAACAACGCATTCTGGTAAACGACCCGGATCCGGAAAAATCTATTTCTGTGCTCGAAGAGCAAATCAGCAAGAACCCAAGGGACACAAGAAACTATCTCGCCTTGAGCGAGCTCTATCTGAAAACGGGCGCGAAAGACAAAGCGCTTAGCCGGCTCAAAGAAGCTAACAAGGTTGAGCCGAAAAATCCTTACGTAATACTTTTGATGGCGGATGTTTATCGATCAGAAGGTAAAAATGAAGACGCCTACAGAGAGCTTAAAAAGGTAGTCTCTGATGACGTGCTGACCTTTGAAGTTAAGGCGCAGATCATTTTATCTTACTTTCCTAAACTCAAGGATCCAAAGTCCCTCGCAGAGGCCATGGAACTCGCGCTTATAACCACACGCACACACTCCAAAGATCCAAAAGCATTTGCCATTTACGGAGATTTGCTGGTACAGGCAAAGGATCTGAAAGGAGCGAAAGAGGCCTATAAACATGCACTTTCATTAAATGAGAAGGAAGTGCGGCTTTGGGAGCAACTTCTTGAGATTGAAACTTCGCTGGGCGACTTCCAGGCCGTCATTAACGATGGGAAAAAGGCAATTTCCCTTTTCAGTGACCGGTCATTCCTTTATTTCTTTACTGGAGTTGCAGCTGCACAACTGGAAAACCATGAAGAAGCAATAGACTACTTGCTGCAAGCGGCTGCACTTAGCACACAAAATGCCGTGTACCAATCTCAAGTACAGGCAAGCCTTGCAAATTCGCTGAACTCACTGAAGCGATATAAGGAAGCTGATGCTGCCTTTGACAGAGCTCTGACTCTGGATCCGATCAACGCCTATGCGTTGAACAATTATGCTTACTATTTGTCGTTAAGAAAAGAACGCCTTGAAAAAGCTGCCGAAATGTCTCGCCAGGCAAATGAGCTGGACCCGGAAAACGCTTCTTTTCAGGATACTTATGCATGGGTATTGTTCCAACAGGAGAAATATCAGGATGCGAGACTCTGGATGGAAAAGGCCATTAAGAACAACGAGAAGAGCGGTGTTCAGCTGGAGCATTTTGGGGACATCCTTTTTCATCTTCAGGAGACTGATCTTGCTTTGGAGTATTGGATGAAGGCAAAAGCTCAGGGTGTTAAATCGGACACGTTAGATAAAAAGATAAATGAAAAGAAATACGTTGAGTAAGGTTGTATTCCTATGCTTACTGACCTTTTGCTTTGCATGCAGAGCGAAGAAAGAGGTAGCCCCTCCAGTTGCTTCTGTTCCGTCTGTTGTAAACAGCAAGACGGCGTCAATAAAGGCGATCACTGAAAATGCATTCAATTTTAAGACCCTTTCCGCTAAGGCGAAGATCGACTTCAAGTTTAACAACCAGTCAAACGGAGCAAGTCTGAACCTGCGGATGCGGAACAAGGAAGTCATATGGATGTCGATCACGGCTATTGCAGGAATTGAAGTTGCAAGGGTCATGATTACTCCCGATAGCATCAAGGTCCACAACCGCTTGCAGGGAGAGTACCTCGCTAAGCCCTTTAATTTCATATCTCAATATTCAAGCCGTGCCATTGACTTCAACATTCTTCAAAACCTTCTGGTAGGGAATGCCACACAAGGAGCCGTCACAGAGGCCTCTGAAATACATGTTAATGGTTCGGAAACAGCGGTCAAGACGGCTATTAACGGGCTTATGTATGAGCTGGTTTTCAATGACATTTACAAATTAACCGAGAACAAGCTGCGAGATTCAAAGGACCAGCAACTTACGGCGCTTTACAGCAATTTCCAGGCTCTCAACGGACGCAATCTACCTTACGCAGTCAGTATGTTGTCTAATGCGGGCAATAAAAATGTCCGTATAGACATCAAGTACTCCAGTGTTTCTGTAAATGAACCAGTTGATTTTCCATTCAGTGTTCCTAAAAGGTTTACAGTAAAGGATTAATTAGATAGATTTGCGCTCATGAGTCTTACCCGGTTGTTTTTAGTATTTGCATTGTTCTTTGTTACTGGTTCTGCATTCGCGCAAAGCAGCGCTGAGTTAAAGCGCCGTAAAGAAGCGCTTACCCGGGAGATAGAGATGCTGAGGAAATCTCAGAGTAATGTAGTTAACAATAAGCGGTTATCCCTCAAGCAGATCAATGCGCTAAATGCTCAGATCAGATTACGGGAGGCAAAAATAAGCACGATAAACTCCGAAGTAAGGCTACTTGACAATCAGATTTCGGAAAACACCAACAATGTCCGATCGCTACAGAGCCAGCTGGTAAAGCTAAAAAAAGAGTATGCTGCCATGATTCTGTTTGCCTTCAGAAATCAAAGCTCATATAGCAAGCTGATGTTCATTTTCGCTTCTAGCGACTTCAACCAGGCTTATAAGCGGCTAAAATATTTGCAGCAATTTGGAGATTACAGGCGTAAACAGGCCAGGTATATTCAGGATACGCAGCGGGAGCTGGGACACAAGATCCAGCAGTTGGATTACAATAAAAAAGAAAAGAGCACTTTACTTCAGGATCAGGAAAAAGAGAAAGTTACCCTGGGTAAAGAAAAAAGCAATCAATCTGTACAATTGAGTAAGCTGAGCAAGCAGGAAAAAGAGCTTCGCAAAGAACTTACGCAAAAGCAAAGGGAGTCTGCAAGACTAAACAGAGCTATCCAGAATGCTATTAGCCGGGAGATCGAGGCTGAACGTAAAAGAGCTGCCGCAGCAGCGGCGGCGGCAGCGCGAGCGGCGGCAGCAAAAGGTGATGATGCAGAAGCAAAGCCTGTAGCTTCGGGAACGAAGGTCCTTTCAGCTACACCAGAATCGGCTAAAATGACGTCCGACTTTACCGGAAACCGGGGCAGCCTTCCATGGCCGGTAGCTAATGGGACCATTGTAGAACGTTTCGGTCGACACTCTATCGGTAATGTCTCCACAGAAAACAATGGAGTGAACATCCAGACGAATGAGGGTGCAACAGTTCGAGCTATTTTCGGCGGCACAGTGAGCAGCGTCATCAGCGTGAGTGGCTCTCAGGGAGTGATCATCCGACATGGTGAATACTTCACCGTATACACCAATCTACGTACCGTGAATGTTTCCAAGGGACAGAAGGTGTCAGTAAAGCAATCTATCGGATCCGTGGCAACAGACCCTATAGACGGAGGTACAGAAGTTCACCTGGAAATATGGAAGGGTACAACACCAATGAATCCGGAGGGTTGGCTTGCCCGATAGTTGCGACAATAAATAATAACAGACAGCGTTTATTTTTATTCTATATTTGTACCATTAAAACAGTCTAAGATGTTAAATACTATATTGTTATTCCTTAACATGGGTACGCCTGAGCTGATGCTGATCTTGTTCGCGGTACTTCTATTGTTTGGAGGCAAGAAATTGCCCGAACTAGCGAGAGGACTTGGTAAAGGTATGCGCGAGTTTAAGGATGCCTCTGATGGAGTAAAACGTGAGATACACCGGAATATCAACTCCATCAATGATGATTTAAATGTTGATCTGGAAAGTAGAAAGCAGGCCGACAATTCAACGAACAACAAACAGGAAAACCACATATAAAATATATAATATGTTTAATACAATATTATTAGTCGGACTAGGTGCACCAGAAATTATCTTAATTGTGGTTGCTATTCTACTTCTTTTTGGCGGCAAGAAAATCCCTGAGCTTATGCGCGGGTTAGGAAAAGGTGTTAAGGAATTCAAGGATGCTAAAGACGGCGACTCAGATTCAGTTAACCACAACGACACAAAGACCTACTAGTCTTTAACAAGATAAACTTTTTATTACTTTACCCCATATTCGGCATAATTGCCTGATATGGGGTTTTTCGATTTAGCAGAATTATGTACCTTCACGAAATGGAACCGTATATTTCCTTGCAAATCTTGCATGAAAAGATCAAAAAGGGCGAATTCACTTTATCAACAGTAGTAGATTACTATCTTGATCGGATCGAGGCAGAGTCTCACCTGAACGCCTTCATCGAGGTATACCCGGATGAAGTACGCAAACTTGCTCCTGCGATAAATGAAAAAATAGTGAACGGAACAGCTGGTAAGCTTGCCGGAATGGTGATAGGCATCAAAGATTTGATCTGCTATAAGGATCATGGCGTTTCTGCCGGGTCTAAAATGCTGGAAAACTATGTTTCCATCTTTTCGGCTACTGTGGTTGAGCGCCTGATTGCTGAAGATGCTATTATTATCGGACGTCTGAATTGTGACGAATTTGCGATGGGCGGTTCGAACGAGAACTCCTACTTCGGGCATGTAAAGAATTATGCTGACAATACGAAGGTATCGGGCGGATCTTCGGGCGGATCTGCTGTAGCTGTTCAGGCAGGTCTCTGCATGGCAGCCCTGGGAACTGATACAGGAGGATCTGTAAGGCAACCTGCATCTTTTTGTGGCATAGTGGGTTTGAAACCTACTTACGGGCGTGTTTCGAGGCATGGGATTGTGGCATATGCATCATCTTTTGACCAGGTCGGCCCGTTAACGCATTCGGTTGAAGACGCTGCTTTGATACTGGAGATTATCGCGGGGCACGATGACTTTGATAGCACATCGTCTACCCTGCCGGTGCCGAACTACAGTCAGCAACTATCTTTTACAGGTAAGAAGAGGATCGCCTACCTTCCAGAGACCTTACATTCTGAAGGCCTGGATCCTGAGGTCAAGGCATTAACCGAGGCCATGATTAAGAAACTGCAAGATGAAGGTCACGCTGTGGAGCCTATATCTTTCCCTTATCTCGACTACGTAGTTCCAACATATTATATATTGACTACAGCAGAGTCTTCTTCCAATCTGGCGCGCTATGACGGTGTTCATTACGGCTTCCGAAGCCCTAATGCAGTTGACCTTGAGTCGACTTATAAAAAGTCGCGTTCTGAAGGGTTCGGAACCGAAGTAAAACGAAGAATAATGTTAGGTACTTTTGTATTGAGTGCAGGTCATTACGCCTCTTTTTACGGAAAAGCACAACGTGTAAGGCGTCTGATCAGAGAGAAGACGGAGGAGATACTTCGTGACCACGATTTCATATTATTGCCAACGTCTCCCGGTCCGGCATTTGGTTTAGGAGAAAAAACTGACGATCCTGTAGTGATGTATTTAGCTGATATTTTTACGGTGCAGGCTTCGCTGGCGGGCATCCCGGCTATATCCCTACCGGTAAGAAATAACTCAGAAGGGCTTCCTTTGGGTATGCAATTAATAGGCAAACGCTTTGGTGAAACGGAGCTTTTAGCCTTTTCCAAATACGTAATGGACATGAACCTGGCCAATTAGCCATGCACAGGTTCAGCCTATAAAAGAGAAATGATGAAGAGAAGAAATGTGTTTATAGCGTTGATGTTGCTGGCTGGTGTTGATCGTGCTCTAAGTAGTCCAAGGCACACTTCAGTTGATTTTATTCAAATGAATGTGTCTGATGACTCCCTTGTCTATAAGCGGGCATTGGAATCTATCCAAAACAGAGTTCCGCTAACTTATAATGAAACTGTACAGCGGTTCATTGAAACTTATATAAAGAATCAGAAAGTTCGATTTTCCCAAATGCTGGGCCTTTCTAAATATTATTTTCCGATCTACGAGAAGGTTTTTGAGAATCGTAACGTTCCGCAGGAGTTAAAATATATATCGGTAATTGAGTCTTCACTGAACCCCCAGGCAGTATCACACATGGGGGCAACAGGTCCCTGGCAATTCCTGAATGAAGTGGGAAAACTTTACGGCCTGGAGATCAACGATCGTGTAGACGAGCGTAAGGACCCGTATCTGGCCGCCAACGCGGCAGCTTCACACCTCCTTGAGTCATATTATATGTACGACGACTGGCTACTTGCCATTGCATCTTACAACTGCGGGAGGAATAACATCAGGTGGGCTATGGAAAAAGCAGGTGGCAAGACCGATTATTGGTCGATAAGACCATATCTTCCTGTGGAAACTCAAAATTATGTTCCCGCCTATATTGCTACGGCATACATGATGAATCAGTACTGGAAGTATAATATTGTACCATCAGGAACGGATTTACCTGTTGAAACGCAGAACATTGTGGTAGATACAACCGTATCCTTCAGTTCAATTGCTGCAGTGAGTAACATCAGCCCTCAAGAGATTGCGCGTCTAAACCCTGCGTATCTACAGGGTTCAATACCAGGAGCCAGTGGAAGTCCCAGAACCTTAGTGTTACCAGCTAACAGAAGCCCATATATGGATCTTGTGAATGATGTTATTAAAGGGGTTCCTGTATCCAACTCCAGGCTGCAGGCTGCCAATGCGCTCTTCTATAGGAATGCAGGTGGCAGTATCAGGCGCACAGGATATACTCAAGTCAAAGATCAGGTGATCACGTACCGGGTTCAGCCGGGAGACACACTTTCCTCCATTGCCGAGCAGTTTAAAGGAGCTACAGAAGAAGAGATTAAAGTCATTAACAAACTAGAAAACTCTTCTTCTATAAGAACGGGAATGATCTTGAAGATCATTGGTGGTTAGTCTTCTGCTATTTCGCCTGAGAAATAGTGATTTCAACGCGTCTGTTCTTCGCCCGACCTTCAGGCGTGCTATTTACCGCTACTGGCTTCGTATCACCTAAGCCGGTAGTAGAAACAGATTCTTCAGACAATCCCAGGCTCACTGCATAGGCCTTAACGGATACCGCCCTCTTTTCAGACAGCCATTTATTATATTCAGGAGTACCTGTTTTATCAGTATGCCCTTCTATCAACAGTTTTGCTGATCCTTTTTCTTTTATGACTTCAACTAATTTTTTCAGCTTTTCTTTCGCTGGCTCGGTAAGGTAGGAGGAGTTCGTTGGGAAAAGAATTTCTGATGCAAATGTGACTTTAACGCCGCTTTGTACTCTATCCACCTGCGTTCCGGGAAGTTTATTCCGGTATGCATCGTATTCAGTGTCATCTGTTGTTTGCGTTTGGCTACTCGTTGGAGTTGAAACGATTGCCTTTTTACTTTTACAAGAACCTAAGGCTCCTACGGCAGCTACTGCTGCCATGATGAGAGTCTTTCTAACCATATCTATTTATTATTATTTAAGAAGCTAAAGCTATAAGATGAAAACCACCTATCGAAATCGGCTGATTTTTCTGCCGGCACAATGTTTATCGCCTTTATCAACCACTCACCTGCGCGGTTAAGCTTTACGTATGCCTTCCCATCATCATCTGTTACCTGAGAAGATGCAAATAGGCTGCCAGTAAGCGCTTTGGTTGTGACTGAGACATAAGCCTTCTTTACAGGCTCACCCTTCGACAACACCTGAACAATAATGTCCTCACCGTATTTCATCTTGTAAGGGTTCTGAAGAAGAACTATTTCAAATTCGCTATCTGTCTTGGCTTCATAGGGATTTCCCGAGGGCTTTTCTGCTAAGGTCAGCGTCTTGAGTGAGTAATGATTATTTACCGAGAACAGCTGCTTCATTCCAGCTTTATCTGCTACCTCTGCAAAACCTTCTTCAGAAAACTGATTGTTCAGCGATGTTCTGGACTTTTGTTCAACACTATTAAATAGTTCGACTGAAGTTAAGTACAAGCCAGAACTTTTATAAGGAACAGACAGGGATGACTTCACCACACCTGCACTATCAATGAGGCTCTCTGGTTTTGATCCCTGATAATAGTTCGCGCTCTTGATTCGTGCATTTTCTACCTTCTGGTCTTCAGCGCTATCAAATTTATTTCCCCTGTATACCTCGACATCAAGGGTTTCTTTCACCTTCAGAGCAAATGCCTTAGGGCGAAGATAATACTCCTGAGCCTGGGCAGACCCGAACAATAGAGCAACAAGGATTGTGATATATATTTGCTTCATTTACTATTTTTTAAAGTTCAAACTTACAAGTTTTTGAGGTGGCTTGAAACTATTGAATCCCTAATATGAACAAACATTTGCGTACAATCGCTTAAACGGGAATATTTTAAACGCTTTATCGGAATGTTTGTTAAACTACATATGCATATATGTCTTCATCGAAATAGTAGATATCTTATCACCCTGCTTTGCATCCTTTTGGCAGGGACAATTATCTCCTGCAATAATGGAGATGTAAAAAACAAGCACCCGCAGGCCACTATGGGATCTGGAGATGGCGAGTTCGTCGATGAGAACAGCATTAACGACTATGTAGATTCAATAGATCTTAATCTTCCGGAATATGAAAAAAGAGAAAGTCTGATTTTTAAAAAGGAAGCGTATTCCTTCTATGTAACGAAGTACTCCAGAAACGGCAAGCCTGTTCTTTACGTAGAACGTAGCGACGAGGGAGAAGCTGGTTCACTCGAAAGGAGTTACTATGTCAATGACACGCAGCTACTGCTGTTTAAAGAAGTTATTTTTAGTTCTTTTAAAACCCCGCGTTACAGATCTGTCAGAGAATATTACAGAAGCAACGTGCTATTTCATGCTGAAGCCAGGCAGGCAGACAACGCAGCCGAGTTCAACGCCGCAAAATACGTGCAAGTGGAGGGCACTAAGCGTAACGTTAATGAAGTGCTTGGGTTTCTCGAAAACGCCGTTGCTAGAAAAGGCGAATTTGATTTAACATTTGAGGGAATAACGGAGTATCCAAAAGCAAGATATATCATCTTAAGCAGGGATGAACCCCAGTCTTACAGATCCGAAATAAGGGTGGATATTGAGGATGATCTTATACGTGAGCTGGTTTCAAATACTGAAAAATATAAAGGATCATCTCTCGATATAGAATGGCAAGTTAAAGATGGGGAAGCCTTCTATTTAAGGGGAAAAATTAAAAAATAATCAACCGGCTATAAAGATCTCTGCCATTGGATGAAATAGGTAAAGACGTCCAGTGGTGAGCTCTACACACTTGTAGCGTTTACGCAGCTTTTCAAGTTTCTTGAACTTTCTGCCACCTCGGATGGTAAATAAGGTTTCGGCGGGTATATTCTCAATCAGCAGTGTTTCCGCGGTATTAGGTTCTTTTACATTATACGCCTGTATGGCCCTAAAAAGGTTTACATCCGTACAACTAGATGCTGCAGGATTGCGAAGATAGTTGCTGATTTCCACTTCAAGATCGTCTGGAAAAATCTTCATTTCGAGAAATGGTTCCATCATTCTTCTAAAGTTCATCTTCCACTCCTGACCATGTGGCTTAACCTTACCCTTATGCTCATTCCAGGTCAACAGGTGTGCGAATTCATGAACAGTGGTAATTAAAAATCCGTACGGGTTCAAATCGCCGTTCACCGATATTCTATGATTAAATCCTTTATGACGGGCTCTATAATCCCCCAGCTTGGTGGCGCGCTTTCCCGCAACTTTGAAATCGCACTGATAGTAGTCTATCCACCTGTTAATGAGCGGAACTGCTTGCTCTGGAAGATACTTAGACAAAATATGCGTTCTGTTCACCCCGTTATTTTAAAACGTTATAAACGAGTAAACTGGCGAAATAAGCCAGAAGGGTCATATAGGTAAACTGAATAGCAGGCCACTTCCATGACTTCGTCTCGCGATATACAATGGCGATTGTACTGATGCACTGCATGGCAAAAGCGTAAAAAATCATCAGAGAAAAAGATGATGCGAATGTAAACACCGGCAAGCCTGTATTAGGATTTATGGCATTTCGCATTTTATCTGTTACTGACGATATGTGAGCTTCATCATCGGTAACGCTGTAAATCGTCGCCATCGTACCCACAAAGACTTCTCTTGCGGCAAAAGATGTGATTAGTGCAATACCGATCTTCCAGTCATAACCTAAGGGTACAATAGCGGGCTCTATGAACTTGCCGACCACTCCTGCATATGAAGATTCGAGAAGCTCTGAAGATTTATGCAGTTCCAGCTCTTCAGGAGAGTACTGACCCACAACTTCCTGAGACTGGTACTTCCTCTCCACCTCAGCACGTTTTCCGGGAGGACCGTAGTTGGAAAGTGCCCACAATACGATAGAAATGGCAATTATGACCTTACCTGCTTCAAGAACAAAGGTCTTTACCTTTTCATACATGGTTAGTAGAACATTGTCCCAGCGAGGCATTCTATATACAGGCAGTTCCATGATGAAATAGCCTTTCTCTTTTGCTTTTAAAATATACTTGAAAGCGAGGGCTGCGAGAATAGCAGCAACGACGCTGATTAAGTACATTCCCATTAACGCGATGCCCTGCATATTTAGAAATCCTGCAACCATAGTATCTGGTACCACCAGAGAAATCAATACGGTATAAACCGGCAGCCGGGCAGAACAACTGATTAGCGGAACAACCATTATAGTGATCATACGGTCTTTCCAACTTTCAATATTTCGGGTACTCATAATAGATGGTACCGCACATGCCAGACTTCCGATCATTGGGACTACAGACTTTCCATTCAAGCCTACTTTACGCATCACCTTATCCATCATAAAGGTAACTCTCGCCATATATCCTGTATCTTCAAGTATGGATATAAAGGCAAACAGAATGGCAATTTGAGGGATAAATACCAGGACACCACTCAAGCCAGCGATAATACCATCGCTAAGCAGGTCGGTCAGAACTCCGGCAGGGAGGTGTTCATGTATAAGCCCTGTTAACCATACGAAAGCACCTTCTATGAGAGCCATTGGAACCTCTGACCAGGCAAATATGGCTTGAAAGATCACAAAAAGAATCAGGAAAAAAATCAGAAATCCCCAAACTTTGTGCGTGAGTATGTGGTCAATTTTATAGCTCGCAGACTTCTTGTCGGGTTTGGGCGCAACAGTAACGGTATCTGCAAGAACCTGGTTAATGAAATTGTATCGTGCAATCGTTTCTGTCGCTTTCGAGGTGTCAGAATGGAATGAAAACTCTTTTTCCAGATCTTCAATCCGATTGCTTTTATCTTCGGCAAGAAAGCGGAGGTTTTCATGCTGATGCGCCATCTGAAGGGCAACATAGGGTGAGTCCACCAGCAATTCTTCCCTGATTTTCTCAATCAGATCGGGTGCCAGCTCTGAAACGTTGATGGTATCTTTTTGAAGGGGCTGAGGGGATGTAAAAGCAATCGCCTCCTTCAACTTGTTGATATTTGTACCCTGTCTTGCACTGATCGGGATAATCTGCACACCAAGTTTCTCCGACATAGCATCAACATTGATGTCTATCCCTCCCTTTGATGCCAGATCCATCATATTTAAAGCGATAATGACGGGAATCTTCAGATCGGCAACCTGCGTATAAAGCAGGAGATTTCGTTTGAGATTGGTTGCATCAACCACAACAACTACTACATCGGGAAAGGAGCTATTCTGCCTGTCGGCCAGAACTTCGAAAACAATCGTTTCGTCTTTACTTTTCGGATAGAGGCTATAAGTTCCCGGTAAGTCAATAATTTGAGCAACTTTATTTTCAGGAAGCTTGCAAACACCCGTCTTTTTATCTACAGTAACACCAGGAAAATTACCGACTTTCTGATTGAGGCCCGTTAAGACATTAAATAGAGTAGATTTACCTGTATTTGGATTACCAACTAGAGCTACCTTCAATTCGCTTTTCACTTATATCTGATCCAATATTATTGTTGAAGCTTCCTGCATACGCAGGCTCAGCTGATAGCCGGATACGGTAATTGCCATAGGATCTCCGAGAGGTGCAAAGCGATCCACGAGAATCAACTCGCCTGGTAAGCACCCCATTTCCATCAATTTCACAGACATTTCAAGATCTGTAAACTCTTTAACGACACCTGATTGCCCCGGTTGTAACTGTGATAGCTTCATATCACTTCAAAAATAGGGCTTATTTGAAATAAATCCAAATAGCGCATGTCACGCGCATCACCTTTTATTGTAAAAAAGCTATTTCGACTTATTAAAAGTCGGACACTTACATCCTTTGTGGAAGATTCCGCAAGACGAAAGAAGGAACAAAGAGAGGAAAATTGCGAATATGAGGTTAAATGGCCTTAGCATATTTATCCCATTTTAGACAGAAGTAACTAAATACCGACATCGAGACACCGAGCACATCACAAAAGAGGTCCCACCAATCTCCAGATCTATATGTAAACACCTTCCATTGTAGCAATTCAATAAATGCACCAAAGAAAGCAGAAAACAGAACGATCTTCACTATAGTAGATAATCTGAGTGAGTGAGCCTTCTCCTGTTTTAGCTTACCTCTGAGAATAAGCGATGTTAGAACAAAAAAGAGCCCCGTATGCACCAACTTGTCGAATCCTTCAAAGAATGAAGCTTCATTGTCAGTGATACTACTCATGTGCATGTTGCAGAGGATTAATACCAGTATCAGCCAAATAATAGACAGATACTGATATCTTAGGTTCTGAATCATTATAGGCCTATCTGGTCTTTGTATTCATCAGCCGATAGAAGGCTATTTAATTCCTCGGGCGAGTTGATTGCAATTTTTACCATCCATCCATCTCCGTAAGGATCTTGATTTACTAGTTCAGGTGCGGAATCCAGCTTTTCGTTAAGTTCCAACACTGTACCTGTAACAGGCATAAACAGATCAGAAACAGTCTTAACAGCCTCAACAGTTCCAAACACTTCGTCTTTTGCTACTTCGGCACCAATAGTATTGATATCAATATAAACGATGTCCCCTAATTCACGCTGCGCGAATTCAGTAATGCCGATGACAGCCTCATTACCATTTACCAGGATCCACTCATGATCCTTTGTGTACTTTAATTCTGAAGGGAAATTCATGTTGTTTTTTTTTCAAAAATAGCTGAATGAAATTACATTCCAATTATCACTGGACGGTAAACCTGAGATTTATTCCAAAATTGCTGAAGGATGTATTGAAAGTTTGAGACGTATAAGGCTTTGAAACACTGCCATCATAGAACAATCGAATGTTCAGCCTCTGATTCATAAAATAATCGATCGACGGTCTCAATGCTATATTTTTGGCGCCGGAAAAGACCTCGGATTCTTCCACATCAGCCCTGTAGACAACGGTTTTCCTATCGTTAAGAGCGAAGTCGAGCTTGAAGTTTACATCGTTTTTAGTTTTTCTTCCACTTAAAAGTCCAAAAGGAAACCGAAAATCCGATGATCTATATCCCAATCCAAAGATGATTCCATTATCCTGCTGTTGCGCGAGTTGACTGTTGGTAAGACTTAAACTTAATCCTCTGGATTTCCTGAATTCAAAATTGGCGGACAGATTGTTCTTTAACCGAAAATCCACACCAATCAAGGGAACGAATTGCTCAAACAACATAACCTGAGAGAACTGATAGATCGGCAAATAATTGCCCTGGCCGTCTTTCACACTGACAAAACCATTCTCCTCTTTATATCGGGCAAGGGAGGAAAAGCCGTTTATACTGTAAGTTGAACGATAGCTGTGATTCAAGTTGAACGACGCGAAATTGCTGAACATTTCATACTTGGTTAATCCGTTATAGGTTACCCGCCAGTTCGGTATTGGAATTTTCGGAAAACTGGTTAGACTCACTGTTTCCGCGCTTTTACCAGTATACGCTGCAATAAACGATGCGACGACGACATCCTGAGAGTTCTTGTCATAACCGTTACTATACCCGTTCGTCGATCCAACTGAATTAGGATTTAGCGCGCCCAATCTAGATGAAATAATTTTCCTGTTCCTTTCAAACTGCCTGAACATGTCAGCATTGTCAATCGATGAGAAGCTCGTTCTGAGCGCTGTATAAGAGATGCTGTAATCGCCAGTAGTGATAGGGGCTTGACTTTCAAAATCATCAACAAGCGAATTATATTTGAAGTTGGTAGAGAAGTTAAAGCTTGAATTCTTGGTAGTAGTAAGTTCTATTCTAAGATCCTTCAGTGGTTCAATCGTGGCCCTTATACTAATGTCCTCCTTCTTACTGGTTACGTATAGCTGATTAAGAAGTGTATCTCTACTAATCCAACCGTTAGCGACAGCCCTCGGGCGAATGTCTCTCTGACTTCCGAAAAGGAACGCCCAACCAGGAGCATTTTCATCCAGGTCATATCCGAATACGTTTGTTCCCGGTGTATATCCTGGCAAGAATGTTCCCTGGGTGAGTGTGTACGCACCTGTTACATTCTTGACCCCGGTTATGAGTTCTCTGAAGAAAGTTGTAAATGAGGGAGAATCCTTGCTTTTTCGCCTCAACACACCAAACTTATTGTAAAGCCTAACCATGTTCAGAGTGGGGTTTACCTGTATAATTCTTGAATTCTGAATGGTGTTCCCAAGTGTGATTGAAGGATCACGCAGTGTATTTGCAGACTCAGTTGTCCAATTGAAGCTTGTACCATACCTTATTGCCGCACTCGTCCAGTTCAACGCCGCTACTTTACTCAATGGGAGATTATAAGTAATGTTCAAGTTGTGATCGTAATCTGTAGTCCGTCCCAATCGTTTGAGATTTTCCCAAATAGTATCTCGTGCCATACCATTTATACGACCCTGGGGTTCATCAATAATCGAATAGTTTGTTGCATTAAAATCGAGTTGCAGAGATCTGGTAAGATTCCAGCTAATGCCATATAGTCTGCTCATGCGGAAATTCTTGTTAAATGTACTCAGAGGCAATACGTTCGCCGGGTCATTGTCCCTCAAACTATTTTCCGCATATAACCGGTCTACGTCAATTCTAAAATTTAGAACAGAAGGCAGCAGATTAAAATTGATGTCTCTTAACAACGCAAGTGTATTTGTCTTTATGATTTTCTCAAAAGGCACTATTGGCTGAGGTTTACTGCTGTAACTGTAAGCAAGACTGGCGCGATATGTCTTTTGAATCGATCTTTCGTTAATAAAGTCGCGATGATCATACTCGTTATAGGCATAGGAAGCGGACCAGTTTTCGATATCCCAAAGTCGCACTTTATCCGTTGGATCCATTCTGACTTTTCTCACATTATTGAAGTTGATACTCCGCCGGCGTGTGTAGTCATCTACGATACGATGAATGGAATCTCTTTGTTTTGCCGATAGCCCCTTTAACATGGTCTGCAATTCAACATCCTGATAACCTGGATCAAACTGAGGGACACTGCGCTGTGAAGACCAATTCAGAAACACTGGAATTTGCATTCCGGACCGTTGTGGAAAGAACTTGCCTAGTTCCAGCGAGGATGCAAGATCAAAAAATCTGTCATCTGATCGATTTCTCTCACTCGTACGTCTGTCGATAGAACCAAAGCCTACAGTGCTCTTACTTCCGGATACAGTCACGTCTGCAAAATCGGCCAGCTTTGCATTCAATCGTGCTGTTGCAGCCCAGCCTCCCCGCTCATCAAACTCAGACAGCCGTAATTCGTTGAACCAAACCTGGCCGGATTTGTCCAGACCGTCGTCTCCCGTGCGACCTCCAGCGCTCCTAAGTGGATTTTTAACTCCGAGCATATATACGCGTACTTTGCTTAGATCAGGTTGTCCAACTACCCGGATCGTACGTTCGCCATCAGCAAATTCAAAAGGAATGTTGATTGGCCATGGAGCACCTTCTATCATAGCTCTGTTCCGTGCAACCTTGGCTTCCTGAAGTCTTTTAAATTCAAGACTTAACTTGTTACTTTCCGGCCAGATAGCATAAGCATCATTCGAACCGGGAGAGGTGACATCCAAAGGAATCTCATATTCATAGTAGTTGTCCTGATTGTCACTCCCTATCCTGATTATTGCCGAGAGCTCCTTACTACGAAGTTGATCTCCCTCAGCATGTATGAACATTTCAATCTTCCCGTATGATCTAAAATCAGTATAAGCAGTCTTAAAAGCAGCCCTGGCGTACCCATCTCTCAACTGAGTCACCTGAAGAGCTAAAGACTGTTCGTTCTGCTCTGCATCTCCCCTATAGCTACTCAAGTCCCTTTCCCGTGTAATTCCAGGTGGAATAACATACGGAATCGGAGTACGCTTTCCGTTCTCCTCTATGTTAATTGTACTCACCTCTACAACGGAATTGTCCATACCCGGATTGGTCCCCAAAGCAGGATCAGCCAACACCTTCGCCGGATTTCCTTCGGCGTTGTATTTTCTCCATTCACCCCTTACCAACTGTAACTTAGCCATTCTGAGCACCGCCGAATCGGGGAAGTTGGTTAGGAACATTCTCATAAATCTGATTGACCGGAAGTCCTCTATTCCACCAACCCGCTGTTGGTATTGGCTTATCGGAATCCTAAGCTGATACCAGGATACTTGTTGTGTATTGCCATTAGCAGTTTTAACGCTTGATGTCACCTTATCAGTGATGAAGTTTTGACCTACCACCATATCCTCGGGCCTTATAGATACCTTATATTGGAAGTACTCATCAGTAAGCGACATATTATTGTCCCGATTTATATCTTCTCCGTCTGGTAAAGATGTAGACGCTGCATTGTTCAAACCGGTTTCAGATAACGACTGATCTGCAGTTCTGGAATTTCCCTGAGTATTGTTGTATCGCTCGTACCGCTTCAATATCCCTGCATTTTCGTTATCCAGGTCCGCGTCTCTGTAGTACCTGAAATTATCTGATGACGGATCTTGTTTAAGCGCTGTAGCTGCGCTCCCTTGTAAACGAGGCACGATTTGATTCATAAAATCAGAGAAGTGTCGATTTTCTGCATCATCATTAAGGCCGTCAAGACCCACGTCCTGTGCAGTTCGAGCTGCAGCACTGTTTTCGAAAGCCTGATTGACGGGCTGCAGCTTTGGCACCCTTCCCCATTTCGTCAGCTCGGTTTGAGTATCAGATCCATCTGCAGGCAAGCCATTCTCCAGTGATTTTCTACCATCTTTCAGAATATCCTCTGATATATTTCCCAGGTTAATGTACATATCGCCGCCCTTAGAGCCTGGCTTATATATAAATGGATCCATCATCCAGATCTCTACGTATTCAACATTCTGGGCCTCGAAGTCTGTCGACTCAAGCTTTCTGAAAAGCCCTCCCCACCTTTTCTCTGGATTTGCCAAGCTACCATCAGGGTTCACATCGTTAATCGTAAAGTTATAAGGCCCCCGCTGCTTTGGATAAAATGCAAGATCAAGTGTAGGTAGTGTTAATGGTATGCCTGTTACAGACTGCTTGAGAGGGAAAACTTCCTGCTCAAAAACTTGTCTCACATAATGATTAGACAACTCATCCAGACCGACCGGAAGACCGGAAGAAGCAAGTGAACTTCCCCTCCTGTAAAAAGCAGGGTCAATGTTGTAAAATGCGAGCCTTGCCCTGTTGAATCCATAAGCCAGGTCATCATTTAACTCTGATTCAGGAAAGAACTTAGGTGTACTGGATATCTGCCACCCAACTGCACTCTTCAAATCAATAACAGACCTTGTTCCCTCGAAATCATCCAGATAACTAACCCCTCTGCTACCCGCAAAGTCCAGTGCCTTCGAATGGCCGGGGATAAGGTTGGCGTACTCGCCGGATAGGCTAATCCGAGACGGTTCTTTGGTACGTATAAACGGGATCTTGTTAATCAAATGTGTTAAAAAGCGAGAATCTGAACTATAATTCGCATCAATTCCCCAGATAGAATTGGAGATAGGTTCATCTCCGATATTGACCTTGGCTGACAAAGGTTTCTCCGAAAGGCTCATAAATGTACCTCCAAGGTGCAATTTATCATTAAGCGCGTAGTCTAATCTTGATCCGAACAAGGATCGTTGTTGAAGTCCAAAAAGCTCATTGCTTTCTAGCTTAATACGAATCGGCTGTCCGGACCGCAGCATCGCCTCATTAAGTATGCGAACTCTACCGATGGTGTAATCCACTGTATAATCCGTTCCCTCTACGAGCGATAAGGTGCCTGAAATAACCTGAACAGAACCTTCGGGAACATTGGTAGCATTCAACTGGAACTCAGCACTGACATCTGATTGGTAAGTTCCCTTGATAATATAGCGATTATTTTTTTGAAAGAGTTGTTGTGCATTGGTACGGGTAGAATCATAAAGTGCCTGAAATACATACTTGTCTACCAAGCCCTGCTCAGATGATGTAAATCGAGCGGCCAAATCACGTCCGAAGGGTTCAATTAGCGGAAAGGTTATTCTTCCGTACTGAGGATCGATGGTTATACCCTCTACAAAATCAAATACACCATCAGGTCCTGAATTGTTTATTTGATCAAGATTATCCAGGTTGGTAAGATTGAGCCACAACCTACCTATGGTATTCTGCCCTTCTGCAATTTGGGGCTTTTCCACACCGGTACTTTCATCGAGACGGAAAATATTCAATTTGAAATTTTCTCTTCCAATTTGATAAGCGCCGAGAGCGTATATATTCTTCATCATGAGGTCCCAGGTTGGGAGGCTCGTCTTGAGATTTTCGTTTTTCAGTAACTTGGTAAGTAAAGCCCGCGGCGCATCTGGGTTCACCGGCACATCAGTGGCAAATTGTCCAACCTGATATTCCGTCCCGTTAATGGTATAACGATAAGCTACAGCTAACACTTCATCAGCATTGAGAGCAAAATTAAGCGAGATATATCCCAGGCGAGGATTTAAGACATATTCCTGATCGGTAAGTTTACGTGCATACGAAAGTTTGGAATAGTTGTCTGTACCACCATTTCCCTGGAAATAGTTATAGACAAAATTAGAGTTACTTAATGTGACACCTTCCGGCAATTTTTCCAGCAGATCATTTGATTGCTGAGGAAACCCGGGGTCATTTGTACCAGCAGGATAGCGTGAATAGCCTGCGCCGCCCTGAAAAAGTTGACGTTGGTAAGGACTATTCTCCCCAAGATCCATCAATGCCAGTACATCCCGCGAATCTGCAGAACTATTAGCGCGGTTGGTTATCCAAACCTCAATTTTGGTAATGTTTATATTGCTCTTGATCAAAGGGATTTTTTCGAGTGCCTTATTGTATTCTTCCCGAAAATAATGGGCAAGAAAATAGTGTCTATTTGCCTCATAGTTGTCGGCGCTTATCCGAAACTCGTTCTGTTGTGCCCCGTTTGCTACGGTAATCTCCCGCTGCTGTGACTTTTGCTGCGAAATAACACTCGTTACATTTAACCGGCCGAATTGAAGCTGAGCTTTCACACCAAATAAAGCCTGACTTCCTGTGATTAAGGTTGAATTAAGAGGCAAGCTGACATTCCCAATTTCGAGCCGCTGCAAAATATCGTCAGCATTTCCAGCCTTGTCAATTTTTATTTGGTTCTCAAAATCGAATTGTGCTTCTGAGTTATAGTTCGTTGCTATACGTAACCTGCTTCCCACCTGACCTACTACGTTCATCTGAATGCGTTGGTCAAAGTCAAGACTGAATTGCTTCCTCTGCCTCTCTGTTAAAATCGGGTTCTCGTTACGATTAATCCTTCCTCCGAGGGTTACATCCGCCGTACCCTGCGGTCTGATACTTATTGTTGATCCTCCAAAGATTCGTTCAAATACAGGATTCTGAATATTTAAAGCTGGAATGAGTGGGCTTGACCGCCTGACACTATCCCTAGATGTAGAGATGGTGCGCTTCAGATCACTTCTGATCTGCTGGTCGACATACTTCTGATATTCTTCAATGGTCAGATATCTGGGAGCCCGGTATAACTGCTCTCCAATTTTTTCCTGAATAACGTACCTACGAGTAGCAGGATCAAAGATAACTGATTGTTCTATGTTATTCGGATTCGGCAGGAATAAAGAAGGCGACTTTTTATGGTCAGAAAAAAATGAATCTTTAAATGGAAAGGGGACTTTAAGACTATCGCGCTGAGACCTCTGCCCCATAACACACACCGGCAAAGCAAGCAATAACAGGAATAGGCATCGAAACGGAAACAAAACAGAGGTCGGTTTCAAACCATTAGCTTTTATTTTGTTATTACAAGCTCTTAAGTGCAAGCTTAATTAGCTGCTCTATAGAAAGGTTAGCAGGCTCGCGTTTTATAACATTGTCGATCGCCTTCTCCGCAGCGTTTTTAACAAATCCAAGCATGACTAAGGCCGAAAGAGCCTCATCTTTGGTTGTGTTATATTGCGGAACGGAAGTAAGAGTGTCGACCCCTTCTTTTTTGAGCTTGTCTTGAAGCTCGAGGATCATCCTTTGCGCCGACTTTGGACCAATGCCCTTAATTCTTTGAATTAAGGGAACATCGCCTTTCACAATCGCCTGCTGGATCTCGTCAGGGGTGATGGACGACAGAATCATTCTTCCTGTGCCCGGTCCAATCCCGGATACAGATATCAAATGCAGAAACAGGCGTTTTTCGCTTTCATCAATAAAGCCATAAAGCGTGTGTGCATCCTCTTTGATATGCTGCCAGACGAAAAGCTTACAGCGCTCCCCCTCTGGCAGCTTTGAATATGTATTGATCGATATATTGATGTGGTAGCCTACCCCTCCCGCCTCAATAATCACATAGGTGGCACATTTAAAAACAAGTTTACCATCAATATAAGCGAACATATGCGATACTTAGCTATTTGACGCTTCTTCAAGCTTCTCCTGGACATCTACTACTGCGATCGTTGCCATGTTGACAATTTCTCTCACCGAGCTACCCATTTGTAAGACGTGAACCGGCTTGTTCAGTCCAAGTAAAATTGGCCCTACTGCTTCTGCCTCACCAAGTTCCTGAAGAAGTTTATAAGCTATATTTCCGGATTCAAGGTTCGGGAACACCAATGTGTTAGCTGGAGACTCAACCAGCTTGCTGAATGGAAAGTTTTCCTTTAACAAGGCACTATTAACAGCAAAATTTCCCTGCATTTCCCCGTCTACGATTATCTCCGGATAGCTTTCATGAAGGATTCGCGCAGCCTCACGGGTCTTGTTGGGAATTGCTCCCTCGTTCGATCCGAAATTTGAGTAAGACAATAGCGCGATTCTTGGAGTAACATTGAACTTACGCACCGACTTGTCAAGAAGAAGACTTATACTCACCAGCTCCTCTGCAGACGGGTCTTTGTTCACTGTTGTATCACCAAAGAAAATCGGACCTTTTTTCGTAAGCATCATATACATACCGGCAACCCTGTTGATCTTAGGATCTGGCCCGATCACTTGCAAAGCAGGCTTCAGAGTAGATCCATAGTCTTTCGTCAACCCTGAGATCAGTGCGTCAGCTTCTCCGAATTCAACCATGCTTGCGCCAAAATAGTTACGATCGCGCATAAGCTTTCTTGCTTGAAACAAACTGATACCTCTGCGCTGTCTCTTCGAATAAAGGTATTGTGCATACTGTTCCAGCCGCTCTTCATCCTCAAACGGGTCGATAATAGAGACTCCATTTAGATCAAGATCATGCTCTTTTATCGTTCCAAGAATAGATTCCCGATTGCCAAGCAAAATGGGAATCGCTATTCCTTCTTCCTTCACAATCTGGGCCGCCTTCAATATCTTATAGTGATCGGCTTCTGCAAACACGACACGCTTCGGAGCAGACTTCGCCCGATTGCTAAGTGCTCTTAAAATCGCATCTTCAGCTCCCAATCTTCTGCTTAACTCTTCTTTATATGCATCCCAGTCGGTAATCACTGTGCGTGCCACTCCCGATTCGATTGCTGCCTGCGCAACTGCTGAAGAGACAACCGTGATCAACCGTGGATCCATAGGTTTCGGAATGATATAGTCCTTTCCGTACCTAATATTGTGTAGGTTATATGCCAGTGTTACAGCTTCCGGAACAGGCTTCTTGGCCATATCTGCAATAGCTCTAACAGCCGCAATCTTCATGGCCTCATTAATAGTAGTGGCCCGCACATCCATTGCCCCTCTAAAGATATATGGAAACCCAAGAACGTTGTTTACCTGATTAGGATAATCCGATCTGCCGGTAGCCATAATGATATCTTTTCTTGTCTCCGTTGCAAGTTCATAAGATATCTCTGGATTGGGATTGGCCATTGCGAAAACGATAGGATTTTCAGCCATCGTTAAAAGCGCCTCAGCAGAAAGTGAATCGGCAGCAGAGAGCCCGATAAAGACGTCTGCGTCTACCATGGCTTCTTCGAGTGAGTGCAAATCCCGATCTGTAGCAAACTCTGCTTTTAAAGGATCCAGTTTCGCCCGGTCTGAACGTATCACACCGGAACGGTCAACCATGACAATATTTTCTTTCTTCGCACCAAGACTAACATAAAGTCTTGAACATGATATTGCGGCTGCGCCTGCACCATTTACAACAATGCGGATAGTTTCGATATCTTTACCCTGTAACTCACAGGCATTCAATAAAGCTGCAGCGGAAATAATAGCTGTGCCATGCTGATCATCATGCATCACAGGAATGTTCATCTCTTCCTTCAGCCTGCGTTCTATTTCGAAACATTCGGGGGCTTTGATGTCTTCGAGATTTATACCTCCGAATGTTGGCTCTAAAGCCTTAACAGTATTAACAAATTCATCTATATTGGTCGTATTCAATTCCAGATCAAACACGTCTATATCAGCAAATATCTTGAAAAGAAGACCTTTACCTTCCATTACAGGTTTTCCTGCTTCGGGGCCGATGTTTCCGAGCCCTAATACTGCTGTTCCATTGCTTATAACGGCGACAAGATTTCCCTTCGCGGTATATTTATAAACATCGTCTGTATTTTCGGCTATCTTCAAGCAAGGTTCTGCAACCCCCGGAGAGTAAGCTAAGGTTAAGTCTCTTTGAGAATTGGTAGGTTTTGTTGGTACAACCTGAATCTTACCAGGACGGCCTTGTGAGTGATAATCTAATGCGTCCTTTTGTTTATTTATTTTATCCATTTGGCCCATTTAATCCGGCAAAACTACAACTCTTTGTAGACAAGAAAGTGAAAATGTTATTTTTTATATTAATCAGCGCTACGCTTACCTTCTTTCCATTGCTTGCTAAAAGATTTCCGTGCAACTGCAGGCAGCTCCCGGTGCTCACCCCAGCTTTTTCTGAAGAACGTCTTCAGCATATAGTTCTTGAATTTTCCGCCCAACAGATCCACCCAACTCCGCTTCAGCATAGATGCACGCCATCCTTTCCATCCCACTTCCTCGACCTTCGGGGCCAAGCCCTGTGCCACTGAGTCCCTGCGATTAAGCAACAACATCTTATGGATATCTATTTTGACCGGACAAACTTCTGTACACTTTCCGCATAGACTCGATGCATAGCTCAGGTGCTTAAAGTCTTCCATTCCATCCAGATGAGGAGTAATAACAGAACCTATCGGGCCACTATAAGTAGTCTCGTATGTATGTCCGCCTACGTTTTTATAAATCGGACAAGCGTTTAAACAGGCTCCACACCGAATGCAATATAGGCCCTGACGCTGGTCCTTTTGAGCTAAAAGATTTGTACGCCCGTTATCCAGCAAAACCACGTACATCTCCTCGGGGCCGTCGGTTTCACCTTCCTGCCGTGGTCCGCTAAAAATGCTGTTATAAACGGTAAGATTTTGGCCGGTTCCGTGGGTTGAGAGTAATGGCCAGTACAGATCAAGGTCACTTATTGACGGAATCATTTTTTCTATTCCGACTATCGCTATATGAATGCGCGGAAACGTAGTGGTCAGTCTGGCGTTGCCTTCGTTCTCTGTAACGGCCACACTCCCGGTATCAGCAATGAGGAAATTTGCTCCTGTTATACCGACGTCGGCTGTAGTGTACTTTTCACGAAGAAGTTCTCTCGCTTTCGCCGTAAGCTGTTCCGGAGTTGCATCCACAGGCGTTCCAAAACGCTCATGAAAAAGCTTTGCAATATCTTCCTTACTCAAATGCATCGCGGGAGTAACAATGTGGTAAGGTTTTTGACCTAAGAGCTGGACAATATATTCTCCCAGATCGCTTTCAACAGATTCAATGTTGTTGCGCTCAAGAAAATCGTTTAGGTGAATTTCCTCCGTGGTCATCGACTTTGATTTGATCACCGTCCGGGCATTCGCCTTTTTGATAATCTGCAAAATCTCTGCCTGGGCTTCTTCTGCGTCGTTTGCCCAGATTACCTTTCCTCCACGTTTCAGGAAATTCGCTTCAAATTCAGGAAGAAACTTATCCAGGTTCTCCATCACCTTCCACTTAATCACATGGGCCTTCTTTTTGGACTGCTCCAAATTTGCGAGCCGCGACAAACCCCTGTTAACAGCCGTTGTGTACCTCCCGATATTAAAATTAATAACCCTCCGGTGGTCCAAATCAAATGCTTTCTCCTCTGAGGTAGTTTGAAATTGCTCCGCAAGTTTTGTCATAAGTGATATTTGTGTTACAAATTAAGCCATTTTTTCCGTACCGCAAACTGTTGTGCAGATGCGTCCTTTGAAGCTTCGATACGGAACTTCGCCTTATTTTCTTTTTTCAATGCTACTGCAAGCGTACGTACAAGACCGTCTCGGGATAATAGGATGGTAACCTTTTCACCTACTTGTTTGCTGCTAATTAACTTATCAAGAGCAGCAGCATCTACGATCCGATTTCCGTTCACAGCTATAATTTCATCATTCACACTAATTCCATCAACCCAGGCAGTGCCTCCGCGGACAACGCTGCTTACTAAGAGTCGCCCCTCCTTGTTAGCAGCTACTAATCCCAAAGATGGCCTAGCTGAGCCTGCGTTTTCATCTATAAGGGTCAAACCTGCATGATCCAGATGGAGATTAAAGTTGATAGGTAGCGCTTTATAGACATAATCGCGGTAAAAGTTATCCAAAGATATCCCGCTGATCTTTTCAGCCATAGCTTTAAATTCTTCACTGCTAAACCCACGCTTCTGTTCCAGGTAGTATTCGTCATACATGGCTTTCAACACATCATCCAAGCCCTTTGTTCCCTTCGTCGCGTTAATAATCTCCAGATCCAGCACCATTCCTAAGACTGCACCCTTGTTATAGTAAGAAATGCCCGTGTTCTTTGAATTCTCGTTCGGACGGTAGTATTTGATCCACGCATCAAAGCTCGATTCAGCTACGGGCTGCACACCCGCACCGGGCTGATTTGTCACAGTTTCTATATCGGCGCACAGCACATTAAGGTAGCTCTCCGGGGTGTACAACTGAGTACGTCTCAGCATCAAGTTATCGTAATATGCGGTAAAACCTTCGGATATCCAGAGATCAGTTGTATAATTCTCATTACTATAATCAAACGGACCTAAGGCCTCCGGACGTAGTCTCTTCACGTTCCATAAATGAAAGTACTCATGTGCAACGAGGCTCATGAAATCTTTATGGCCTTTATCTGTAGCATATGCATCTCGTGATGCGCCCAAAACCGTGGAATTGAGATGTTCGAGACCGCCGCCACCCGACTGGAAGTTATGTACAATAAACACATATCGCTTGTTCGGCATATGCTTAAAAATAGCTGTCTCCGCTTCGATGATCTTGGTCATATCGGCAGACAACTTCGCCTTATCATAATTTCCGCCGCCGTACATCGCAACTTCATGCTTCACACCTGCTGCCGTAAACTCAAAGATATCCTGATTACCGACTTCTAGCGGGGAGTCAAACAGCACATCAAAGTCAGACGCATAATAGGTGAATGGTTTCCCTTTTACCGACTCAAGTCCTGTCGACACTTTTTTCCACCCCTCGTACGGTCGGATCACTACCGTTGCAGGCCGTTGCAGTAGTCCTTCAACATACATAAATGTCCCGGTAGGAGAAAGAAATGCGTGCGAATCATCTACGAAACTCGTACGAACCGACACTTCAAACGCGTAGACTTTGTAAGAAATTTCAATCTTCTTGCTACTGGCAGTAGAGATCCGCCATGTATTTTTATTTACTTTTCTGAAGGGAACAGTTTGCTGACCTGCTGATACTGAAAACTGTTCAACATTCTTTGAAAACTCTCTCACCAGGTATGACCCAGGAGCCCAAACAGGCATTTTGACATCGATGGAATCAGTCTTAATGCCTGAGATATTCATCTTTACGTCAGCATAATGAGCCTGAGGCTCCGAAAACGACACTTCAAACGAGATTTCCGTCTGAGCATCAGCACTATCAACAGAAAATACCATACAAAAAAGTACAATGACGGGGTAAAAGAACAGCTTATTCATATTCAGACACAAAAGTAGTGATTTAGACCATATCATTATCGGCCTATCAAAGAGTAAAATACTTGATACACCCTAAAAACGGTCACTTTTTCATGTATTTTAATGTAATTTGGTTTTACTAAACGAAGGCAGTATTATTGCTCTCCCCTCTCCTACTGTGTAAATTAAAATATGAAACTAAAATACCTTTTCTATGCTCTGCTGATCGGAGGGCTTGTTGCGCTGGTCATATACCGGATATCCTCAAATAAAGAAAATAAAGCTCAAGCCCCTGGAAAGGGCGCGGGTGGCATGCAAAAACCTGCAACCGTCAACGGAATTGTGATAAACCCACAGGGATTCTCAAACTCGCTCTCTGTTACCGGCTCTATCGACGCCAATGAGAAAGTCGACATCCGAAGCGAAGTATCGGGCGTTGTGAGGTCCATCTCCTTTCGTGAAGGAGGTACGGTAAAAAAGGGACAGGCACTATTAAAAATCGACGATTCTGAACTCCGTGCTCAGCTATCCCAAGCACTTACCCGCGAAAATCTCGCTGCAGGAACAGAAAACCGGGCACGACAGCTTCTCGCAAAAGAGGCAATCAGTCAGGAGGAATTCGACATCGCATTAGCCGATCTCCGGTCCTTAAAAGCTCAAACTCAGTTGATCAGGGCACAGCTGAGAAAGACAACTGTTAGCGCACCTTTTAGTGGCACAATAGGTCTTAGATCTATATCAGAGGGAGAATATGTCACCCCGACAACAATTGTGGCAACATTAGTGAACACCAATCCGGTAAAAATCACATTTTCCATACCAGAGAAGTATTCCAATCAGGTACGAAACAACTCCCGAATCACATTCACCCTTTCTGGCAGCAATAAAAAGCACACGGCGACAGTTTATGCTATTGAGCCTCAGGTGGAAGCTGCAACCCGAACGCTGCAACTAAGAGCCAGGGCTGCAAATGAAGATGGATCACTTATTCCGGGATCTTTTGCAAATATTACCCTGCCAATGAACACCGTTGATGATGCCTTGCTTGTTCCTAGCGAAGCGGTTATCCCGGTTCAAAATGGCAAAAAGGTTTTTGTCTCCTCCGGTGGAAAAGCAAAGGAGGTCATGATCGAAACATCTTCAAGAACTGAGAAAGAGGTCGTCGTCACCTCCGGATTAAAGGTCGGCGACACAGTGCTGACGACCGGCATTATGACTTTAAAAGAAGGCAGTCCTGTAAAAGTGAGAGTAGCAAAGAAGTAATTAGGATAGAAGGATGAGTTTATCAACAACCAGCATTAAACGACCGGTCTTTACAATAGTAATCAACCTGGTATTGATTCTGTTCGGAGTCATCGGATATACCTTTCTGGGAATCCGGGAGTTCCCGTCCATTGACCCTGCAATAATATCGGTTAGGACAAGCTATTCGGGAGCAAATCCGGATATTATCGAATCCCAGATCACCGAGCCAATAGAAAAAGCAATCAACTCAATTGACGGTATTCGTACCATCACCTCCTCAAGCAATCAGGGCTCAAGTAACATCACCATTGAATTCAATCTGGACAAAAATCTCGAAGAGGCTGCCAATGATGTAAGAGACAAAGTTTCTCAAGCCTCAAGAAGCTTGCCCCAAGACATTGATGCACCTCCTGTAGTGTCAAAAGCTGATGCTGACTCAGAACCGATCATTACGATGACTGCTCAAAGTAGTAAGCGAGATCAACTGGCCTTGAGTGACTATGCAGAGAACGTAATCTCACAGCGGATACAAACTATACCTGGCGTAAGTAGCGTGCAGATCTGGGGACAGAAGCGCTATGCGATGCGTCTGTGGATAGATCCCATGAAGCTAGCTTCATTTGGGCTGACCGTGGCAGATGTACGAACAGCATTGTCCCGTGAAAACGTAGAACTTCCCTCAGGTAAACTTACCGGCAACAATACCGAAATCGGAGTAAAGACCCTCGGCAACCTGTCGAATGAAGAGCAATTCAACAGACTTATTATTAAGACGAACGGCGACAAAATTATTCGACTGAGTGATATTGGAAGTGCTGTTCTCGGTCCCGAAAACCCTGAAACAGAGATGACCCAATCGGGTGAACCTATGGTAGGACTTGCGGTGATACCTCAACCCGGAACCAATTACCTGGAAATTGCCAATGCATTTTACGACAGGTTTGAACAGCTAAAAAATGAATTACCCGAAGATATCAAGCTTGATATAGCGGTAGATAATACACTTTTTATCAAAAAATCAGTAGTTGAAGTAGCCGAAACCATTCTCATTGCGTTAGTTCTGGTTATTTTGATTATATATCTCTTCTTTAGAGACTGGAGTATAGCAATACGCCCTCTTATAGATATCCCGGTATCATTGATAGCTACCTTCTTCATCATGTACCTCATGGGCTTCTCAGTGAATGTGCTCACCTTGCTGGCCATTGTGCTAGCTACAGGGCTAGTGGTTGACGACGGGATTGTAGTAACAGAAAACATCTTCAAAAAGGTTGAAGAGGGCATGTCGCCTATCGAGGCTGCTATCAAAGGCTCGAATGAGATCTTCATGGCAGTAGTATCCATTTCGATAACCTTGGCTGCAGTATTCTTGCCCGTGATTTTCATGGAGGGGTTCGTCGGACGCCTGTTCCGCGAATTCGGTGTAGTCATCGGAGCCGCGGTATTGATATCTGCTTTTGTATCCCTTACACTTACTCCTATGCTGAACGCTTATCTCATGAAAGGCGGCAAGCAGAGAAAATCACGCTTTTATGAACTAACAGAACCTTACTTCGTGAAGATGAACACAGGCTATGCAAACGCCCTTACGTCCTTCATGAATAAAAAGTGGCTAAGCTATCCCATTCTTTTAGCATGTATCGGTCTGATCGCATTGTTTTATTCCATCATTCAAAAAGAGACTGCACCATATGACGATAGAAGCTATTTAAGAACAGTAATAAGTGCTCCCGAAGGAGCATCGTTTGACTATATGGATCGCTACATGAAAGAACTGACCCAACTAGTGAACGATTCTATTCCCGAAAAGAAGGTCAACCTCGTGATGACCTCTCCGGGATTCGGATCATCGTCAATTAATAGTGGACGAATGATCATCAACCTCGTGCAGCCGGACGAGAGAGAACGCAGTCAGGCCGAAATAGCACAGAAACTCACTCAGCTGACCAAAGGATTCAGTGAAGGTAAAACCATGGTGACTGAGCAACCCACTATTTCTGTGAATAAACGAGGCGGACTCCCAATCCAATATATAATACAGGCTCCAAACTTCGAACAGTTAGAAGAGAAAGTCCCCCAGTTTATGGACCTGGTGTCTCAGGACCCTACATTCACAACCAGTGATGTGAACTTGAAATTTAACAAACCAGAGATCAGCATTACAATAGACCGGGAGAAAGCACAAAGCCTAGGTGTTTCTGTACTGGATGTTGCTCAGACCCTTCAACTATCACTCAGCGGGCAACGTTTTGCTTATTTCCTGATGAATGGAAGACAGTACCAGGTGATCGGACAGTTTGAAAAGACCGATCGTGAAGCTCCTATTGATCTTACATCTATTTACGTAAAAAGCAATACCGGCCAGCTTATTCAGATGGACAATCTGGTCACCCTTAAAGAACTAAGCAGTCCTCCGCAATTGTACCACCACAACAGATATTTATCTGCAACCATATCTGCAGGACTTGCCCCCGGAAAAAGCATTGGAGATGGTATTGAAGCGATGGACAGAATTAAGGAAAAGATCCTGGATGACAGCTTCTCCACAGATCTTGGAGGTGAATCACGCGACTTTGTAGAAAGTGGATCAAATACAGTCTTTGCCTTTGGTCTGGCGCTGCTATTGATCTATCTCATCCTTGCTGCACAGTTTGAAAGTTTCGTCGATCCCCTCATTATCATATTAACGGTACCAATGGCCGTAGCTGGCGCCCTCTTATCCTTGTGGTTGTGTGGCCAGACCTGGAACATCTTCAGTCAGATCGGAACGATCATGCTGATAGGCCTTGTTACGAAGAACGGGATTCTGATTGTCGAATTTGCCAATCACCTCCGGCAGGAGGGAAGATCCAAGATTGATGCCATTCTCGAAGCATCCGAGTCGAGACTACGCCCTATCCTGATGACCAGTCTCGCTATCGCACTGGGTGCATTGCCTATCGCAATGGCTCTCGGAGCCGCAGCACAGAGCCGAATGGGAATGGGGATAGTGATTGTTGGAGGCACCGTCTTTTCATTGGTCCTGACACTGTTTGTCATTCCAGCCATTTACGCGATGTGGTCACGAGACAGAAGATCCAACAAACAACTTGAAGAAATCGAAGCCTTCGAAAAGAAAGAAGCTGTTGAGCTTAACTAAAAGCACTAATGAAAATTAAATTTGTTTTAATCTTAAGCCTGCTGTCTACAATCGGAGTAAGCAGGGCACAAGAAGTATTAACCCTTGAAAACGCGATTCGCATATCGCTTGAGAACAACTATAACATTCGTATTTCCAGGAACCAGTCAGCTATTGACAGAAATAATGTAAGCCTGGCGAATGCCGGTATATTACCAGCTGTAGGTGCAAACCTGACAAACAACCGTTCTATCCAAGAGACCCGCCAGACGCAAGCAGACGGCTCCGTGCGGGAAGTTAAAGATGCCAGGAACTCGAACCTGAACTACGGAATAGGTCTTGACTGGACCATCTTTGATGGCTTCGCCATGTTTGCAAATTATGACCGGTTAAAGGAACTTCAAAAACTTGGAGAAACAAACATGAAGTCAACCATCCTGAACACCGTATCAGATGTAATCAATAACTACTATTACCTGATCCGTCTGCAAAAGGAAGCTGACGCGACAGACACCGCCGTTGCTATTTCAAGACTCAGGCTCAATACTGCACAGAACCGCTATCACATCGGGAAGGCTGCTAAACTTGAAGTCCTCAACGCCACCGTCGACCTGAATGCAGATACTACTTACTTACTTCGTCAGCGTGATCTGGTACGCTCCAGGAAGATTGTGCTGAACGAACTGCTGGCACGTGACGTAAATACAGAGTTCGTGATACAAGATTCCATCACTACAGATCCTTCACTGCAATTTGATCAGCTGCTGAACCTCAGCTCGCAGCAGAACCCTGTAATACAGACGGCCTTTATTAACGAAAGGATAGCGAGACTTAATCTGAAGCAGGTAAAAGCAAACCGATATCCCTCAATAGGTGTCAATACCGGATATAACTTTACCAGATCACACTCGGAGCTAGGCTTTGCCAGAGATGCAAGAGGCCAGGGATTCACCTATGGATTAACCGCATCCGTAAACATATTCAACGGTTTTCTGCAAAAAAGAAACGAGAAAAATGCAGAGATCCAGATTGACAACGCGCAACTGGACTACCAGCGACTGAAACAAAACATTACGGCCCAGTTATCATCTGCATACCAGACCTATCTAACAAATCTCAAGCTGATAGAGCTGGAAAAAAGCAATCAGAACGTCGCTAAGCAAAATATGGATATCACACTCGCTAAATTTCGACTTGGAAGCGTTACACCGGTCGAGTTCAGAGAAGCCCAACGCAACTATTTGGAAGCCTCAGTAAGATACACAGATTCTGAGTATCAGGCGAAGCAAGCAGAGATCGCGTTGAAGGAACTCGCTGGAAATCTTACATTTTGACATTTTTTTGAAACATTTACAGAGAAATTCCGTAAAACGATTAGACTATTTCAGGAAGACCGCCATGGATAACTCAAAGTATAAATCCGTATTGCTCATTGATGACAGTTATGTGGATAATCTCATCAATTCTAAGATCATAGAAAGCATTCATTTCGCCGATGAGGTTAGGGTCATCAACAGTCCTTTCGAAGCTATTACATACCTGGAGAAGGCCGCCAATGAGGGTACATTACCCGATATTATATTCCTTGACATTCGCATGCCGGCAATGAACGGCTTCGAGTTCATGAATAAGCTGGAGCCGATTAAGCACCTGCTGCCTTCCAACTTAAAGATATATATGCTATCTTCGTCTCTAGACCCAAGCGACCTAAAAAAAGTTAAAGAAAATCATTTTGTTACTAATTTTATAGGCAAACCCCTTACAGCTCGGGCGTTGGAAGAGATATAAGACATGATATTAGTTGCTGATAGCGGATCTTCAAAAACCGATTGGATACTTGCATTAGACGCGAAGAACACTATTGAGTTCAATACAAAAGGGATAAACCCCTACTTCACAAACGATAAAGAGATCAGCAGGCTGATCGCCAATGAACCTACCGTAAAAAGTTACGCCGATCAAATCACAGAAGTATACTTTTTCGGAGAGGGATGTTCAAACCCCGACAAGCGTGAGATGGTTTCCAATGGCTTATCCATCGTCTTCAAAAACGCATTTATCAACGTTGAGAATGATGCCATCGGATCGGCATACGCAACCTGCGGAAATGCCAAAGGCTTCACATGCGTGCTCGGATCCGGCTCAAATATAGCCTTCTTCGATGGTGAGCAAGTTCATTATGGCGTACATAGTCTTGGATTCGTATTAGGCAACGAAGGCTCAGGCGCCTACTTTGGCAAAGAACTTATTACATCCTTTCTATACGAAACTATGCCTAAAGGACTTCGTAAAGCTTTTAAAGAGCAATACGGAGTTGACAAAGAAGTCGTCATCAAGAACGTCTATCAGCGCCCGCTACCCAACATATACCTTTCCTCCTTCGCCTCGTTCATGGATAAATACCGCACAGATGAATTTGTCGAAGAATTGCTTTTAAAAGGATTGGAAAAGTTCATTGTGACCCACGTGGTTCCCTACTCTGATTATCGCAAATACCCTTGCCATTTCGTAGGTTCGATAGCCTGGCATTTCAGAGACGTACTAGAAGTTGTCTGCAAAAAGCACCATGTACAGATGGGTAAGATACTGGAGCGACCTATTGGAGAACTGCTCAAGTACATACAGGCAGAAAGCGTGAAAGCATAGCCTAACGCAATATTAGATCTAGAAATCCTGATACTTATTCCGGAAGGATGCCTTCAATCCAAAGGTAACAAACTGCTGCCTGTCTTTAGACTGGTCATTCGTTTCATTCCGGTAGGTATATCCAAACTCCAGTCGTAAGTTATTTTTCGGATTAAGCAGATATGCGAGACTCGTGTTCGCATAAAAAAGGTTTGTCTTCAAACCATGGCCGATCTCCACATCGTAGTCATCTACCCGGGTAGTATAATCCAGATAGATATTCTTACCGTAATTAAGCCCGTCTATATCAAGACCGTAAGTCGACACATTTGTTTGCAGCCGTGCCTGCCAGCGATTATATCTATAGTTGAAAATCGCAAGATACTCCCTGAAGTTCGCACCATAAGGATGAGCTAAAGGTTCATTGAAGTGCCCGAAGTTCTTGATTCGTTGGCTGGCCGAGTACGTGTAAGGTCTGGCGGCGTTATATTCAACAGTAGCATTCAGATTTGCAACCTTAAACAGATCAAATGCTCTTAACCCCAGCTGAGCACCATGTTTGTTCGCCCAATAGCCGTCTCCCGCAAATACTTCTTTCAACGTAAACTCGTTAATAGCAATTTGCCCGTATGCCACATAGTTCTTGCTTAGTTTATAGCTTCCATTCAAACCCAGCAAAAGTTTATCAGGAGAGCCATTATTATACTGAGCAGGCATCAAAAATAGCAGAGGAACAGCATAACTCAATTCAGCACCTCGTGGAGCCCACATCACATTCTCAAACAATCCCAGACTCAGACGATCATTGACATTCCAGTCCAGATAATGAAACACCCCATACTTCTTATCATAAGGAGTCTCGTCGTCGAAAGGGATATCGTACATATCCTCGAACTGAGCCCACATAGCAGTATACTGTACCCGCCCCAGCGTTCCAGTTAACTTTAAATAGGGATAGTTAAATGCGTAATCAGATAGCAGCAATGAGCGATATCCATTCCCTACAAAGTTCTTCCCGTACCCCAGTTGGATGTTGATATATTTAGATGGAGTATAGGATAGATTCGCTGTAGAATTTGAATAATCAAAACCATCATCACCATATAACTTGGCATGCCCCTGACCAGGGACGACTTTCGTCCTTCTTACATACGCGTCGTAGTATTCAGGGTACACTCCCTGATTTTCACTAATCGTTGAACTAAACGAAAACTTCGACCCCACCCGACCACTCACTTCAAGTTCACGCGTATTGTTCCAGATCGTCCGCCCACCTTGCTTACCGATCCACATATCGGGAAGAAAGTCGAAGTTCACTTGAAAATCATCTGTTTTAACCTCAACAAGATGCTCAGAGAATAGCTTCCGTAGCACCCAGTTCTTCCCTTGCCACTCACCTGACGAAACGTGTTTAATGGTAAGAGAATCTACTTTCCCGCCATGTAAAACAAAAGGCTGCATGGCGGTATGAACCGACCTATCTTTTAACTGGTAAAGATCTGCTTCAGGACTGACGTTTGATAAAGGGAAAAGTGTCGACTGAGAGAAGCCAACGTTTACACATAAGCTAAGTACTAGGACTGAAATGAACCTGATCATGAATGTACACGTTAATTCTTTGACACTTTATCAAGTATCTTTTCAGCAAATGTCTTGCTATCTTCCTCAACTTTAGCTATCACTGGCAGCTTGACAGATTCATCAAATCGGGGAGACTCATCTAAAAGCTCCTCTTTTAAACTGATTTTTCTACTAAATAGGTAAATGGAAAGCGCTGTGTTGAGAAGAATAATCATAAAGATCAGGATTCCAACTAATTGGTTACTGCCTACACTTTGGAAAGCCAACGCCGTGGCAACGAACAATGCCGCTACAATAGAAAGAACTGCAGTTGCCTGCATGTGAGTCAACCCCAAAGCAAGCATTCTATGGTGCAAATGATTCCTATCGGCCTTAAAAGGCGATTGATTATTCACAATACGGATCGCAAATACCCTTAATGTATCAAAGAGCGGTAGGATGACAATAGCCATAGCCAACGCCGGGGCCGAGGTCACTGACGTAAAACCCAGATCAATGATTTTTACTGAAGATGTATTTATAAATTGAATACTTAATACAGCCGCCAAAAATCCAACCATAAGGGACCCGCAATCACCCATAAATATTCTCGCTGGAGAAATATTATGAATCAGAAAACCCGTAAGAGAACCAGCTAAAGCTACGCAGACATAAGTCCAACCAAATTCTCCCGCTAAAAAGAATAGATAAGCATATACCAGAGAAAAGGTTAGTCCTAGAAAACCGGATAAGCCGTCTATTCCGTCTATTAAGTTATAAGCATTTACAATACCCACAATTGTTAGAACGCTCAGACCAACACTAAAGGGGTAACTCAAAGTGTATATGCCCATGAAACCACCAAGATCCATTATCCTAATATCTCCAAGTATAGTTATTATAAACGCAGATATAAATTGAGCAATGAACTTTTTCATAGGATCCACACCTATAATATCGTCCTTTAAGCCTATCATGAATATAACTATACCACTACTCATAAGATAGTTTGCAACTTTTAACGACGATAAATCGATAAATATGGCTAAAGAAAACAAGAATCCAGAAAAGATTGCGAGCCCTCCAAGATTCGGGACTATCCTCTTATGAATCTTTCTATCTTCGGATGGAGCGTCAAAAAGCCGCTTCCTAATCGCGATTGTTATTATGGGAGAAATAGATAGCGAAACTGCTAAGAGACTAGTAAGGTAAACCAATATGTTTGTTTTCATATAGTTGGTAACATTGCCGGTTGAGAGTATCTATATACCAAAAACTGGCTAGTTTATTATTATAACATTTGCCTAGGTGTTTCTTCAATACGATTGAACATATAAGATTGATACAGGTATTACGAGATATTCTTTCTCATAATCCCTGTATCAAGTCCATTTCACTTGAGCATAACAGCTTCAAAGTACTGGAAAATTTTTCGTAATGGCTTAAATAACATTGTAAAAAAGTATGGATCAAGGCCATTAACTCTCCAAGCTAGAGAATCTTCTGAATTAGCAAATATCCTATGTTTTAGGCTGGAATTACTAATTCCTCCAGTGCGCATCTTTACGGTCACCCTAGGTAAATATTGCGCATTGACCTTATACTTATATAAAAATCTTAACATTATCTCATAATCTGCTGATGTCTTGAAATCTAGGTTAAAATAACCGAACTTTTCATAGACAACTTTTTTTGCAAAGAAAGTTGGGTGAGGGGGCATCCAACCCATAAGAAACGACTTCCTGTTATAAGATCCGGCTTTCCAATTTCTTATTACTTTATTGGTATTGAAAGGATCAACATACAGTAAATCTGCATAGACACAACAAGCATTAGAGCTATCTACAATCGATGAAACATCAGCCAACACATTATCGTCAGAGTAAAAATCGTCAGAATTTAAAAATCCAATTACATCCCCCGTCGCTAAAGCAAGTCCCTTATTCATCGCATCATAAATTCCACCATCTGGCTCCGAAAGAAATAAAGTTACTTTACTATCGTTTGCCCTTATTATCTCTTGCGTGCGATCTGTAGAACAACCATCCACTATAATATATTCAATATCATCGTATGTTTGGTTAGCGACTGAATCAATACACATTTGAATGAACTTCTCAGAATTGTACGTCACTGTTATTACCGTAATCTTCATTGTTGAAAGAGGCTTTTATAGACTTTCACGGTATTCAAATATGTCTTCTCCCAAGAAAACTTTTGCACTTGATGAAAACCTCTTTTTACCAAAATCTCCCTATTTTCAATTAGATAATCAATTGCACTAGTAAACGAACAGATGTTCAGCTCTTCAACAAGGACGCCCGCATCTCCTGCAACTTCGGGAATCGACGACCTATTTAGTGCAATGAATGGACAGCCAGCTTTCATAGCTTCTAATAAAGGTATTCCAAACCCTTCATAGGAGGATGGATAAAGTAAGCCAACTGCATGATTATACAATTCGTTGAGGTAATTGTTACCTATCGATTCGAATAAATACCATCGCCCCGGAAGCTTCTTTTGCAAGAAAGCAAGTTCCTCTTCACTCAGTTTACTACCTACTATAAACAGATTCAGCTCACCAAATTTCTCGATAACATCCACTGCGAAACGGAAATTTTTATATGAACTTCTTGAACCCACATAAAGAAGGTAAGGCATTTCCAGGTATTTTTCTTCAACCAAATACTTGTGATCTCGGGGGCAAATCTTAAAATAGTCGTTCGACACACCGTTATATACAACAAAAACTTTGTCTGGATCTATCCGAGGCAATATACTTAATAAATCTTTTTTTGTATTGTTTGATACTGTTATAATGCCCTGGCTCTTACTTATTGATTGATACTTCTGTAAATTGTGTATCCAGCGTCTAGGACCAAAGTAATAAAACTGATGAGTAAAATCATGGACAGTTGTAACATTGATTGCAAACCGATTTCTGCAATATCTATTGTAAGAGGAATGGAAAATGAAGGGTTCGTCTAAAACTTTTATTTTAGGATTTCTAAAACGAGCAATAAAAGTGCTTGACGAGTCAATGTTATCTAAATATCTATCGGTGGATATGTCTAACTGACTTCCTAAGAAATTTTTGTTAATCTTTGAACCAACAAAACTTAAATCAACATTCTGAGCTTTTAGTAACCTCCTAGACAATTCAAACCAATATGATGATATGCCACCAAATTCTTGAAGGTCATAAACTATGTTATCGTAAACAATTTTCATTATATAATTTTCTAATCTTGCTAAAAGATTATTCACAAACGCTAATACTATCGAATTAGGAATTTAGCTAATCTCACTGCCGTGTGTATGTGTCCTTTAGTTGAATATAGTTCTAAAAGGTATATATGCATCAATAAAACTTGCAGTGATAGCAATATACAACCGCGCACCCAAATAAAGAACAAGCACTAAAAACGCTATAAAACGCGGATAAAACGAATCAATATACTTGAATAATAGTGGTATTAAGAATATCAAAACCATGTCATACGCAAAGGAAAGTCGTACCAGTGCTATTGACACCGAAATAGTACAAAAATATAGTACTATCCCAACGAAATAGAGATTGAGATAGCCCCTAAAGATGGGAACATCCTCCTCATCAATCTTTTTCAGCATGAGAACCGAAGCAACAAAAATGAAGATCTTATTAGCAAAGCCCTTTATAATAATTTGCGAAAGCGAAGCCCTTGCACCTAAGGTACTGTCACTGTCACTCAGGTAGAAATTTAGTTTCGATTCAATAATTCCTCCCATAAGTGCTCCGAACGTTTCCATCACCTTTACAATAAGTGCGGAAAGAAAGATGCTCACTAAGATATACAAGGCCATAGTCAAAGGACGCAAATTTAAGTGGTAGACCCAGTATGCCATTACAAAGATTATTGCTGTCCTATGGAAGAGCATTGCAAAACCGATCATCAGCAAAAACCTCCAGAAAAACCTCTGCTGTATATATTTAATTGAATAAATTAATATTACTACTGATAGGGTCTGTCTAACAAAAAATATATTCCCAAATGAAACGCTCCACAATATAAAAAGGGAGGTAATAGGATAGGTACTAAGTTTTAGAATTGCTTTACTCTGGAAGCTAAATACAATGGCTCCAAGGATAAATAGAAGTACACTGAAGTTATTAATATGTATTCGAACTAATTCATTCACTCTAGAAAATCCCCACTCAAACTCGCTCTCTTCTAACCAAATATTGCTATTAGTAAAAAAAGTTAGGTACGCATCCCAATCAGTTCCAGTTTCCCATCTTAAAAAAGAGAGCAAGAACAAGCAAAAGGAAAAAGTGAGAAATATAACTGCACAATTAGTTCTATCTAGCGAGAATATCTCAGCCAATGAGAAGCATGCTAATAGTGAAAATATGAAGAAGTAAAATAGCATACTAGTTACTTAAATAACCAATTCTATGTAGTTCGAAAGAAAATTGGTGACATATTGATCTGGGACTAAACTTGTTCTTTAAGGTTTTAAAGTCAAAATACAGGGGTTCTTCTTCATCAAGAAGTTCATACAGCTTTTTCAGCATGTCAACGTTGTTCTCAAAAAGAAAGCCAAATCTTCCAAACTTTTCGAACACATACTCAAAATAGTCGTTTTTAAGTGCTAACACCGGCTTCTCATGTAAGATCGCGTCCATTATGGCCCCACTAGCCGTTACTTTGTAAGTATTTTCGGGGTAGAAAAATAGTATTAGATCTAACTTTTTGACTCGTTCGTTATATTCTTTTCTATCGAGGACATGGCTAGAAGAACCCGTATCGACTCCCAATCGGGTTAACTGAGCAGCATCTTCAGCTATACGACCCGTAACTGATAATTTTATCTGAACACGGAGGTCTCTCGGAATCATATAGATGAACTCGATAAATTCATTTAACCCTTTTCTCTTGCTAGTCGCTCCAATAGTGCCAATATTAAACTGCTCTGATCTATTACGATTTACAATAATATCATCTTGAAAGATATAAGGATGATCAATAGAAATAAACTTATCAATTTTATCAGCAGAAACAATTGTCGACAGGTTTGATTTAATAACGTCGCCAAGCACAGAAAAATAAAGTCCTTTGGCTACTTTAACGTTTGGATTCAAAAAGAAATTCTGACACAGCCGGGGAAACAATCTATACTTTAAACCAAACCCTACTCCATTCTGATAAATAGCCTCCATTTCGTTATGACAAAAAACGATTAACTTTCTATCGAGAAATTTGTTTAAGAAATTGACGAGCCGAAGACTTAACAGGTTATTAAATGGAAATACTACAATTGCGTTCTTAGGTGCAAGGAACAAAAAACGAACGTTTTGCAGTGCGCTAACTATATATCGAAGCAGCAACTTCATCCTACCATTTCCCTGAATAACAACTATCTTCTTATGATTTGCATTAAGAGGAACCGGACAATTAATTACTCTCTTTAGATTTAAAAAAGAGCTTTCACTGGTCCTGCACTCCACGGTGTCGAATATCATACAACACATTAAGAATAACGATGAATTAAACATTTCATGAGTAGAGCCTTGTGCGTATGTATCTACATAGTAAACTTTTGTCTTAAATATTCCCTTTGTCATATTGCTTATCAATAAGATGAATTTGAGATTCATATCGACTATAGGGACGCATCAATCTTATCAAGGTTAAATATCTTTCCAAACCAAGGGCTCTGTATAACAGTCGCAATAGTCGATTGAAAATAGAAAGCTTAAGTTTTAAATTAGGAAGATTTTCTTTATTAGCCCGATCTATATTTATTTTCATAGGCTTAATCATTCCCACTTTCTTAAGCCTTGAATAGAAAGACGAATCGTTAACGGAAAATGGATCAATAATAACCTCGCCTTTTTCAATTAATGATCGATATAAACGTCGATGGAATCCGATAATTGGGCTTCCGTTTTCAAAGAAGTTGTATTGATAATTCTCAACTATAAAACGATCAAACACGTTTTTTTGAGAATTAATTGCAGCTGCGTACGTGTCAGTTACTAACTTTATATCTGGATAATCCTTCAAATTTTTGACATTATTTTGTACAACGTTACCCTCTTTTAGTTCTTTGTAATTATACCCTGAAAAATGCACGAAAATCACTTGTTCCGCTTGCATCTGCTCCTCTGTCCCTCGATGACGCACCATGAGACCTTCTCCGGACTGAACTATCTCACGCTCGAAAAAGTTCCACGGTGCTATATTCATTCCAAGGTGTCTAGCTACTAACAAATCATCACTATTGAAAAATGCAGGTAGAAAATCAATCCACTTTTGGTCTGTAAAACTATGGCTATATGAGTCGATGTAACACTTGCTTGTTAGAACATTATGCCACCATGATATCATTTTAAAAGAGCTGACACTTTTTCTAATCCCACAAAAACCTAGGTTATAAACGCCTGTCGCCATAAAGTCACTTTCAGGCAAATCTCCTTCATAGTTAGTGTTAAAGGTTAAAATATGAGGAGTGATAACAATTGAGTAGGTCTCCAACATTTTAAAAACTGGATCGAAACTGCCGAAAACATAAATATCGGGGTCTAAATAAATAATCTGCTCATATTCGAAATTCTTCAGCAAGTACAAGAAAGCAGAAGGCTTAATCGATGTGCAAAACTCTGTTAGATCGTACTTGAATGACATTTGTATCCAAGCATCTTCTGAAATATCTAACTTCTCTCTAGCGAAAATTACATTAAGTGGAATCTGTTTAGTCTCCGAGTTTCTTGGGAACTCATCCGCGACAAAAATGAAAAAATCAAGATCGTGATTTTTATCTTTCAATGATCGCTCAAGAATTTGGGCCAAACCAATATAGTTTCTCGCCACAATAGTAAAAACACACTTTCTCATATATATTCGTCTGTTAAGATTTTTAAAGTTTGAAAAGTCGAGATTAGAAAATCCAGCCGCATCAAACTGAAATTCTTAGAATCAATGGAAACATTGCTGAAGTTTCGAACAATGCATACCGAGTGTAATTTTTCATCAAACTTCCATGTAGAGAATAGTATCGTATCTGCCGTCCATACATCACTTTTCAATACGGTTGTGAAATCGACAATCATATTTACAAAAATTTAATCAACCTTGCAGGATTTCCCCCGATTACGGAGTTTGCAGGAAAGCTCTTAGTAACGACGGAATTGGCACCGATGATGCAGTTGCTACCAATTGTCACACCGGGAAGAATTGTTACCTTATCTCCTATCCAAACGCCATCTTGTATTATGACATCCCCCTTAGAAGTGAGCATTCGATCTCCAGGATAGTTACTCAAATCTTCACTATTAACATGGCCATGAAAATTATCTACGATCGTCAGCCATCTGCCAGCTAACACCCCTCTTCCAATTTGAATTTTTGAAATACAAGAAATGTGACAATATTCCCCTATATTACATTCATCTTCTATTGATATTTCTGGCATAAAAACCTGATTATGATAAGCCTTCCAAGCTGTAATCGCACCATGGGAGCCAATGGATACATTATTACCCAAAACAATGCAGTTCTTTCCAATCCATTGGATACTATAGTTTAAAAGAACGTTCGACCCTATTCTCTTAAAATATCGACTTACCCATCCAGTATAAATTAAAGATCGAAGATGTTTCACCAAATTAAATAACCTGAGAGGAATCAAAAATGAGAAGCTAAATCCCATATTCCTTAATATATTATATATTATTTTCCTGATGTTCATTTAAACATTCGACTCCATAAGGTTTTAAAAGTTTTAATCATGTATTTCTTAAAGCATAAAATAGCGAACTTTGGAAATAAAATAACCGACTGCAATTTATATTGCGATACCAAAAAGTTCTTTGCTACATTCAAATAATTATTTTCAATTTCTATATTAAGTTCATAAAACTTTTCATAATTAATGGCAATAGAGTTCATACGTCGGTTGGATGTTCCTGAAAAAATAATGGAATTTAACTCCTGGTTGAAAGATTTCGATGAAATCACAGCTTCACTTAGTTCCCTTCCCTTCGATCTGCGCAACTCTGCATCTTGGACCAATGATCTTGCATACCTAAAAAACTCATCAAAGTTTGTATAAGTAATACTTATGTGCTTGTTATGGCAAATTATTGCTTCTAACAAATTAATGAGTAAATCATTTGATGTATACGCCAAAATCGGTTTGCTCATTACTGCGGCATATTGAGACATCAGTCCCCCACCAAAAGGGTAAGACCCCAGATATATATCACAGTGCTGAAAAAGTTCTGCTATATCTCGGCGATGACCTAACAGTGCAACTCTTCTTTCATAGTGATTTTTTTTTATAAAGTCTTGAAATGCCGTGCTGTCTCCTGTGCCAGCAAAGAAGATTACTACCTCAGGATTTTCTTTCAGCAATCGATCCAGTATATGAAAATAAGTACCGTCTTCGCCGTAGACTTTATAAAAAGCAGCACCTGAGAAAATAACCACTTTATCATTGATAGGTATATTTTCTGGAAAATCAAGAAAGACAGATCTTTCAACAATGGGATAATAAGGGAGACATACCAGCTGATCTTCTTTCAAGAATCGTTTCTCGAGTGAAACAGTATACCCGTAGTCTCGAAACTCGATATTCTTCTTAAACAAACTTGAACCCAACCAAAATGCATGGTCAGTAAGATTTATGTTAATCCACTCTATCTCCGGAAATGAGTGAAAAGCACAGAGAGCCATGCTGCACCAAGGGGATAAATGAAGTAGAGCCTTTTCCGGACTATACTCTTTGATTTTGCTATGCAAAGACGTGGCTTGGTCGATAAGAGCTAAACTGCTATTTAATTCAAACACCTCAATTCGATCAGGATAACGATAAAGCTCGTTTTCGATCTTCTTTGAATATTGCGAATCTTTCTTTTCAAAGACATACAGGAATTCATAACCATTTGCAATCAAGCCACTAATATATTGTTGAGTAAGCCCCCTATTTTCCCATCCGAAACAATCATAGAACAAAATACGCCTGGCCTTAGGTTGAAACTTAGTATTTTCGAACACGCTTGAGTTAAGCGCCTTTATCAATGCTTCTAACTCAAGGTCAGCATAAACAACATTAAAATTATAAGCATGAATTGCAGCACTTCTAATATGCTGTAAGGACAACTCATATTGTTTCTTCAAAAACTTTTCCTTAGCGAGATGTTTAATTTTTCTGAAAGCTTCATTAACATCCGTTTTGTTAATCTCGATCATGCTTTCCTAAAAATCTTCTTCTTAATTATATCCTTTAAATCTATAAGTTTGTTCAATTCTATGATTGAAAAACAGCATAAAGCTAGGCACACTATTCCTGCAAAAAAATACTTTAAGTCTCCAGGGACGAATCGTAATATGGTGAAACAAGCGATGGAGCAGGCTCCATTGATTAATATCAACTTGATACTCTGCCTGCTCCATGAAAAATTATAACATTGCCTAACTATTAGATATACGACAAAGTGCTTTACTATATTAGAAATCAATACTGCAATTCCCAGAATTTCCACTCCCCATTTGCCCCATCCAATAAAAACCGTTAAAAGATAAATTGCAAACCAAATAAAATCTGTCAGAACGCAATAATGGCCATGACCCTTTGCTAGAAATATTACGCCTAAGGGCCAGGTCATGAATGTAATAAACTCGGCCGCAAGTTGCCAATCCAGAATTCTTATGCAATCGTGAAATTCGCTGCTGTATAATATTGAGATTACGACTGGAAGAACGACAAGGATAACTGATATCATAGGTCCGCCTAGGAGAAAAGTCGTCTCGCATTGTTCATTTGTATACTTACGAAGTAATTCATTGTCTTGATTTACTTGGGTAAGTCTTGGAAAAAAATCGGCCAACATGGAATTTAGAATAAGTCCTACGTATATATTGGATACGTTCCATGCGGCTTGAAACATTCCAACCGTATCCATACCTCCATGACTCACTAAAAAATAACGGGTAACGTACATCGTAGCAGACATTCCAAACCCGGAAATAACTATAAAAAAACCTAATTTTGCCATTGATAGTCCACCAGAAAACGACTGACGCAAACTCATTGCAGATTTTTCCCAAGAAACTTTTCCGGCAAAATAATTGGAAACTATCAGCATCACTATAGAATTAACGATCAACGCAGGTACTATCCCCTCTATTCCCCAAAACCAATAAATTGGTACGGTCACTAGTAAGCCAAGTAAACTGCTAAGAATCCTCGCCTTCGCCATCTTATTAATCAACCTCAGTCCTTGTAGGAGACCTAACTGTCCTTCCTGCAAACTATTAAAAAGAAGAACACAAGAAATTAACGCGATGGATACTGTGAAAGAACCATCACCAAACGAATACCTACTAAGAATCTCACAAGCTAGTATACCTATAATCATCCCCAAAATGCCTGTTGCCCAAACCCATCTTCTTAAGATGGTAATCGCTTTAGATATGCTTTGATTATCATTTCTGCCAGAAGCTTCAGCTATCGACTTTACGCAACTAAAACTAATACCGAAACCCGTAGCATTTCGGAGCAGGTCTATAATGCCTTGGAAAACGCCGATGAGTCCCACTCCAGATGGGCCTATAAGCACAGCTATTATTTTGGTTCTCACGATTGAAATCAAAATTCCAACAAACTGAGAGCCTCCAACAATGCTGGTTGATTTTAGAGCTGTTGAATGTGAAGACATGCGTTTGTCACTAACCTCTTTCTTTTCCAATCTCCCGAATCTTAAGTTTTAGTTGTATTAAATATCTGTAAATAGTGTGATCTGTCCCCCGATTATAATGTTCATGAACATAAAACCGAGTTAGATCATAAGAACTGTTTTTTATTCCCCATATTCTATCTGGCTTTGAAGCCTTGTCCATAAAACAATCAAAGGCTTTACTCCAATAATGATTTAGTTGGATAGGATGAACAAGTCTGTTTCTGAGAATTCCATTAAAATGAACATTCTGCCAGCAAACAAAGCATTTAAAGGCATTGATTGGTGGAATTTTGATCTTGATCCCTCCCATTATGAGCATCTCTGAAATGGCAAAATGGTGAGTATGGCTGATAAAGCTAAAATCTGTATTTAAAATTATTTTCCCAACATTATATATCTTATCCCATGAATTGGTGTACTGCTCAATTATTAACTTATCACTTGAATGCTTCACTAAGCCTGACGTCCCAAACATTCGCCAATAAATTAAAAGAGACGGATACTTCTGAAACTTCTTAAGAGTTTCTTTCAAACAAACCTCATATCTTGGGCAAACGAACTCATCAAGATCAAAGAAAGCAATCCATTGACTTTGATCCTTATTGTTGATAAGACAATGGTGATAAGCTTCCAATTGTCCCCCTTCAACTGGCCAGTCTATCAAGGTTACAATTCCTTTATCAATATAAGGTTGTAAAATGCTTTGATAGTTATCAGTGCTAAAGTTATTATACAGATAAAAGTGTTCAACACCTACAAGAAGATTATATTCAATCCATTCATTAAAATATTGTGCCTCATTCTTGAAAATAGCACAAACCGAAAGATTATACTTTTTGACACTCTTTCTGCGCTTTATAAAAACAAACAAGAGAGAATAACAAATATTTAATACATACGACAAAAAGACTTTGATGAAGTATTTGCTATTCTTCGAGAATCCAGCGTCGTATATAAATAGCCTATCTTCCATTGGTTCTATCCAGTGTTTTGAAATTATTAATTATGTGCACAACTCTTTCCACCTCCACATCCGTGAGTATTTGCGATATCGGAAGACTTAACTCTTTTTTGTGAATCATTTCAGTCACAGGCAATCTGATATCATTAAAGTCAGTATAACATCTTTGCTTGTGAGGTGGGATAGGATAGTGAATTAATGTCTGTATACCATTCTCTGATAGATAAACTTGTAGCTCGTCTCTTCGCGAAGAAAGAACCGGAAATAGATGAAATACGTGAGCTTCCCAATCTATAACCGTAGGAAGTTTAATATCCGGATGCGTTATATTCGCGATGTAATAATGTGCAACATTCCTTCTTACTTGGGTATCTGCATCTAGGTATTTTAATTTTACGTCCAGTATAGCTGCCTGAATTTCATCCAGTCGACTGTTTAAACCCTGATATTCAAATACGTATTTTTTAGACGACCCGTAGTTGGCAAGAATTCTAATCACTTTGGCAAGCTCCTCATCATTGGTAGTCACAGCGCCTGCGTCGCCAAAGGCGCCCAAATTCTTGCCTGGATAAAAGCTATGACCAGCTGCATCCCCCAGCGATCCAGTTTTAGAACCATTAAATTTACACCCGTGAGCCTGTGCATTATCTTCGATGAGTTTCAAATTATGTTTCTTACATAATCTGCCTATGTGTTCCGTGTAAGCACACTGCCCATAAAGATGAACAATCATGATTCCTTTGGTCTTAGGCGTAATGGCATCTTCTATTAATGAATCATCGATTTGAAGCGATTCTATCGAGGGCTCTACCAAAACGGGTTTTAAGCGGTTATCTGTAATCGCTAAAATAGAAGCAATATATGTATTAGCCGGTACAATTATCTCATCGCCCTCCTCGATTATACCTAACTCCATGTAGGCACGAAGAATTAAGCGTAAAGCATCCAATCCATTTGCAACCCCAATGCAATGTCTTGTGCCGATATATTGCGCATAGTTTGTTTCGAAGTTCTCATTCTCTTTTCCCTGCAGATACCACCCAGAATCGATAACCTTATTAACAGCTTCCTTTATCTCAGCTTCGTATTGTTGTGTAATCTTTTGAAGATTTAAAAATTTAATCATTTTCTTAATAATTAACAAGAACACATTCCATAAATGCGTAGTCCGAGTCCTCATGCGTTAACACGAATCCATTTTTTTTGTATGCGCCAATCGCACTGAGATTGCTTCTTAACACCTTTAGATTAATACTCCTCAACCTAAGAACGGTTACTGCGTACTCCTTTAATAACTGAATCGCTTGAGAACCCAATGACTTTCCCCAATATTGCTTACATCCTATATAGCCAAAGAACTCCCCTTTATTATTTTGAATGTTCTTTATTCCTACCACCCCAATTCGTTCTTCATAATATTTAATTCCCCATATGAGATAATCTTTTTTCTCGGGTAATCTTTCAAACCAGTCTCTTTGGGAACCTTTGGTAAACTTCTTAGTGTCTGTTAGGGCGCTAATTTCAGGATCATTAAGCCATAACCAAGATAGGTCCAAGAATTGTTCGTCGTATTCTACAAGCTTAATCATACTAACTCTGTTAGATTAGGTTGATTTCTCCTCTATAAACGGACTTTGTTATTAAATCACAGCCAATACTTTCTTTGAACTCACAAAGGCCATAATTTGGAACTCCGTATTCTGTAGAAGGTCCGATATCTACGATCTCAATTCCAGTATTCTTATAAAACTCAAAAACTTTAAATGCAAGAAAATTCATTGCGCGCAAACTTGAATAATTCGGAAGATCTCCCCAATAGACAACTTGAACTATTTTTTGATTGACGTAAAAAACCATAGCCGCAGCAATATCCGCCCCCAGAGAATTCTGGACAATGAAAAAATCTGAATTTATCAAAGAAACAGTTTTACATACCCTTTCCCATGTCATTCTCAATGGATACCCCTTTTGCTCTCTATTTTTTCTTATTATATGATAACTTCTCTCTTTAAATGCCAAACTACTATCAGTTAAGAAAAAAAGCCCATTGAGCATGGCTTTATTTAAATTTTTACGTGCGTTCCGCCATAAAAGTGACGTATAGTTGTCAGTGAAGTTTCGAGTCTGAAAAAAAAAGTTGAGCTCAATGGAACTCTCATATAATCCACAATTTCTAAACGCGATAATCTGCTTGCTAACAAAATTAGGGTTATAACACAGTGGGGGTAAAGATATTTTTATAAGATTTATCGCCCTTATTGACAGCATCTTCTTCAACTCAATGACTGCCTGCTCAATCTGTAAAATTGTGACATTCTCTTCCACAAATGAAAATCCACCAAAAGGAGCAGAAAAAGGGGAGTAAAAACAGCTATCGCTCACGCCGCCAATTATTCCAAGCCTATATTTGTTATCTTTAAACAATATATAGAGGACATCGTAGCCCAAGTCCACATTTAAAAAGTTAAACGACGACGTTCCAAATACATGATAAGACGCACCGAGAACTTCGGTATAGTCTTCTTTCGTTACAAACTCGACAGTCATCGTATATCAAAATTGCTTTTTCATCCTCAAGAAGGAGCTATAATCTCGCACATAGTCATTTTCTGAATATCTGTGTGACGCTAAAACCAGACATATTGCTCCCGAAGAAAAGTTTACTTCAGATGCCCAGATTCCGGGCGGTATATGCAAGCCAATGTCTGGTCGATTTAGCATTATATGCCGTTTAGTTGAACCATCATCAAGCAGTACTTCAAAACTTCCACTCGCCGCAATTAAGAACTGGTGGCATTCCTTATGCGCGTGCGCTCCTCTCGATTCGCCCCCTGGAATATCGTAAAGGTAGAAAATCCTTCTTACAGCAAACGGAATTTCAAGATTATTATGAACGGGTGTGATATTTCCCGCTCTATTCTTTATCTTAGGAAGATAGAATAGGCAGGCATCGTAAACAGATCTATGCATTTGCAATCTCCTCTCTGTATTGGTTCAGATCTCGTTCGTAATCATTTTCAGAGTATTCTGTGGAAGCTACAATGAAAGCTAGCGAATTAGTCGAGAAGTTTTCCATATGCCGCCAGATTCCAGCTGGCACATACAAGCCATAGTATGAACGATTTAATGAGACTATCTTCTCGGATGAACCGTTGTTTAATACAACATCGAAGCTTCCAGAAAGAGCAATGATAATCTCTTGATTTACCTTGTACGAATGTCCGCCGCGAATTTCTCCCCCTGGAACGTCATAGATCCAATAAGATCTCTTTATCTCAAACGGTATATGGATTCCTTCTTCAAGGAAAGACAAGTTACCCCGTTCATCAAGAATTTTTGGAAATTTTAAAATTTTACAATCTTCTATTTTCATAATAAGCTTTTTATGAAATAACGTACCAGCAACAAACAAACCGTTAAAAATCCTGATAAGATCCCCCCTAGAACTAACCCTTTTAATTTTCCAAAGGATGACTTTTCCAAGGGGTAGACCGCATTGTCTATTACCTGGATCAAAGGGGCATCCTGTAAAGCACTTATCTTTGCCATTTCTAAATTCTTTATCACTTCTGCATAGATGGCAGTATTAGCCTGCACATCGATCTGCTTACGCTGGGATGGAACGCGCAAGATTTGCATAGCCATATTGGCATTTGGATTTGCATCCATGGAGGTTGCAGTACCGCCCAGAGACGCGTTTAAGACAGCACGAACACTGTCAGCCTGCCGCCGTAAAATACGTATGCTACCCTGCTGTTTTTTGGTTTTTGTGTCGATATAAAAGGCGTTTACATTAACCACTACCGCATCATTGAAATTTTTAGCAAACTGCTCGTCTTGAGACTTAACGTCTACTTTAATGATGCTAAGCTTTTTATCAGGCCTTGAAACATTTAAATAGTTCTTATTGATGTTGCTTATAATATTTCTGATGATACTATCATGAGCTCGGGAATACTTCTCCGGTGGAACATCAAAACGCAACTCCCTCAACTTCAAATCTTTTCCCCACTCTTCTCGTAACTTATTAATCTCAATATACCGATTAATAAGCAAATCCCTCTGTCCATCAAATTCTCCGTAAGAAAGTAGCGTCTTCTGCAACATTCTGCGAGACTTATATAGTTCAAGGAGATTATCGCCTTGAAACAATCCATCACTGGCTCCTCCTCCTATATTGATTCCGGCCATTGCAGCAAGTCCGGCATATTGACTCAAGCCACCTCCCGATTTACCTTCATCCAGCACAAAGGTACAGGAAGCAGTATAAACAGGACTCCTGGAATAGCCATAAGCAAAACCCAAGGCTCCGCCTATTACGCCAAAAAACAGAATTATCTTCCACTTAGAATGTAAGTAGCGGTACCATTCCCGAATTTTCAAAATAAGATTCTTAAGAGAAATCTCATCATTCGAAGCTTGAGACGTGTTCTTAGTATTTGTATTTGATTCCAATTTTTAGTGTTTTAAAAATGGATTATCGTAATAATGAAACAATAATGGCGGCTACAGACGCTAAACCACTTGACAACCCGACCCACTCACCTGCAGACATTCTTCTAACTTCTGGTTTCTTCGGCACAAAAATCTGTGCACCTGGTTTTACAGACGGATAGCTATTAAAGAACAAAAACTTTCCCGTGCTCTGCACCGTGCCATTAGCATAAACTACGTATGCTGACCTCTTCTTGGCGCGGTTGCCGAAACCACCGGCATTAGAGATATATTGTTTAAAACCCTTACCCTTGGAGTAAACTACAGTTACAGGAGACAAAACCTCCCCACCAATCTTCACCGTCTGCAGTTGCTTAGGCACACTGATGATGTCACCCTCTTCAAGGAAGATATCATCACGGCCCCCTTTTTTCTTAAGTATCCTTGGCAGATCGATCCCCACAAAATCGTTTTTAAGAGCCTCTTCGTCTAACCTAATCGTATCGCTAACGCTCTTTTGAACTAACTGGAATTGTCGAACACGCTCCTGGTCCATCTTTGCAGTCACCGAAGTATCCTGCGGAGCACCTGCACGCTTTAGCGAAGCCCCTTCCGGATACGCGTAAGCTGTAAATCCTCCTGCACGTTTAAGCAGATCCGAAATACGTTCATCCTTGCGGGTGATTGAATAGACGCCAGGGAACAACACCTCACCTTCAATCTTTACGATCTTTTGGGTGCTATATCCACTTGATGGGCGGACAGCAACAATATCAAAGGGCTGCAATACAAACGCCGATGCAGTAGAGCGCAGATCGGGAGTAATATCTACCTGAAAGACTTCCGCAGTCCTCGCAGAAGCAGAGTTCACGTCACTATTCTTTACACGCCTTGAAATCTCCACACGCTGTGTGGTCGCATTTTCTTTCAGGCCTCCGGCTTGAAGGATCGCATCCTCAAGGGTCATCCCCTCAGCATAGTTCAACTTGCCTGGATCACGAACCTCTCCTTCTACCTGCACGTTGTATTCTTCCTTCAAATCGAAGATCGACGAAATACTAATCTTGTCCTCCCGCCGTAAGGGAACGTCCGCTGCTTCGCCTGATAAAACTTTAGCTACATCGAAAGAGATCAATTGTGTTTCGTTGTTATTCTTCAATCGGGTGATATAAGCACGATTGGTAAATGCATCCTCTTTGACGCCTTCCGCCTTCTGAATTAAGCCTTTCAAAGTCAACCCCTCAGAAAGTTCGAACTGTCCCGGGCGGAATACCGCTCCTTCGATCGTTACGCGATTTGCAAAACGGTCCAATATCTCATCTACAAAGTACTTATCCCCCGATGCAGGCTGATAAGTAGCAAAGGCGTCCGATGTAATATCGTCAATTCGGCGTTCCGTGTCTGTATTCTTCAGCACTTTAACACGAGCTCTGTAAGCTCGCTCATTGAATTCTCCGGCAAACCGGAAAAGATCGCTCAGCCGCTCTCCTTCTCTCATCTCAAAGATACCGGGGCGCTTCACTTCTCCGACAATCTCGACGCGACGATTATAGGTAGGTACGCGAATCACATCCTGATCCTGCAGGCGTACATTATTCCGAAACTCCCCTGTTAACAAGAAGTCATAGACATCCAGTGTCGCAATCCTTCGACCTCCTCTTATCAATTCTATCTGCCGGAAAGATCCATTATCAGTAGGTCCTCCCGAAACGTACAAGGCATTAAAAACAGTTGCGAGTGACGGTAACGTATAAGTACCTGGCTTTTTGACTTCTCCGGTAAGTACCACCTTGATACTCCGGATATTGCCAACAGCAATATTTAGGTTTGTCGCACCGGAACGCAGTCCAGAGTAAATAGTCGACATACGGCTTTTGATACGTTGGGTTGCCTGTTCTATGGTCATCCCTCCAACAGGAATAACGCCCACATACTGAACGTTAATGGTTCCTTCCGGAGATACTCTCAGTTTGTAAGAGGCTTCTGAATTACCGTAAATATCCAGGAGTAGTTCGTCATCTGGACCGATAACGTAATTGCGCGGCGTTGCCATACGCAAGTTTGGTTCAAAGGTGAGCTGCTTTCCACTAAAAAGATCCGAACCGAAGATCTTTGGCCTGAAACTTTCAAGAACGATCCCGGCCTTCTCCAAGGAATCACGTCTTGCAGATAGAGAATCGGCATCGATATAATTTACAGATCTGCCACGTGATGACAGCTCGTTTAAGTTCTTTGTCTGGTTCGCACTTCCTGATGGCGCTTTTAACTTTTCAACACGCCCTCTCAGCTTCTGAACTTCAGAGGAAGGCATTCCTCTCGAAACTGCAACCTGTTCTAACTGTGCTTCCGTTAAGCCAGCTGCCTGAACCTGCGACATAAACTGCCTGATCTGAGCATCTGTCAACTCATCAACCCGGATATCACTAAAATTTTGGTTATTTTGAGCTACTGCCGGCGCAGTAACGCTTATGATCAGAATAAGTAGAAATAGGTAAATAGGTTTCACGTTCAACACTGTTTCATTTATAGATAGTCCTACAACAACTTTGTTGGAAAATTGCGTAAAGGTAATATTTCCTTACCAATGTGAACTAAAAAATAATTTTCGAACGAAACATTTTATATTTTTTGCGGAACCATTTCCACAATTCTATCGTAGAAGACCCCGGACACGGCTTGCTTTTCGCGAAGCAACTTTGCCGCCAGAACCTCTGCGACGCCTAGACACCAACTCTCTCCCCTATCTGCTGTCTCCACATCGCATAGTAGAGCCCTTTCTCAGCCAATAGTTCATCATGCTTTCCAGACTCGATTATATGTCCCTTCTCTAGGACAAAGATGCGGTCTGCATGCATGATGGTTGAAAGGCGGTGCGCAATCAAAATGGTAATCCTGTCATCCATCACCGATACGTCCCGTATCGTCTTTGTGATCTCCTCTTCAGTAATCGAATCCAGGGCAGATGTAGCTTCGTCAAATACCAGAATATCAGGCTGACGCAATAAAGAACGCGCTATCGATAACCTTTGTTTTTCGCCTCCGGAAACTTTCACTCCACCTTCACCAATCACCGAATCCAAACCTTTGTCGGCTCGTGCCAGCAAGGTCATACAAGAGGCCTTTCGCATCACTTCCAAACACTCCTCGTCGGTCGCTCCGGGCCGCACAAACTGCAGGTTCTCCCGGATAGTGCCCGAAAACAACTGCGTATCCTGCGTCACAAAGCCTATCCGCTCACGAAGCTGATCCAGATCGATATCTGAAGAAGGGACGTTATTATACAGTACCTGCCCTTCTTTAGGTGTATACAAACCGACCAGCAACTTGACCAAGGTAGTCTTTCCAGATCCGGATGGTCCCACAAAGGCAATCGTCTGCCCCTTGAAAGTACTAAAATTGATATTATTCAAAGCACTTGTGCTCGCAGATTGGTGCTTAAATGTGACATTTTGAAACTGCAGCGACTCTAATCTGTGTAGTCTGACTGGATTCACCGGCTTCACTTCCTTCGGAGTACTCATAATCGCCTTAAAGTTGGCAAGCGACACCTCCGTCTCCCTGTACGTATTGATGATATTTCCGAGTTCCTGCAAGGGGCCAAAAATGAAGAACGAATACAAGAACAAAGAGAAAAATTCCCCAACGGAAATCTGGTTATCATAGATCAGGTACATCATCAGGAAAAGCACACCGTTTCTAAGCAAATTCACCAATGTACCCTGAATAAAGCTTAAGCTCCGCACATACTTCACCTTCTTCAACTCCAGTAACAGGATCTTCTCCGTAGTCATATTAAGTCGCTTGATCTCCTGGGAAGACAATCCGAGACTCTTTACCAGCTCAATATTTCTTAAGGATTCAGTAGTAGATCCAGCCAGAGCAGTCGTTTCTGCAACAATACTCTTCTGCACTACTTTAATTCGCTTACTCAGTATAGAACTCACCGTGCCTAATACCGGAATAACTGAAATATAAAAAACAGCGATCAGCCAGTGAATATTGATCGCGTAGAAGAACACGAAAGTGATCCCGATAATACTCGTAAATACAATATTGATCGTCGCAACAATAAGCTTCTCCGTATCTAATCGAACCTTCTGAAGTATCCCTAAAGTCTCTCCGCTCCGCTGATCCTCGAATACTTGATAAGGTAATTCTAAAGAATGAGCCAGCCCGTCTGAATAAATCCGGGCCCCCAACCGCTGCGTAATGACATTCACGTAATAATCCTGAAAATTCTTGGCTATGCGCGATACCATGGCCACACCCATCGCAGCAAGAACAAGCATTCCGGCTCCTTTAAAGAACTCCTCAGTAGTATAATCCGCGTAGTGGGTCACATATTTATCAATGATCTTCCTGAAGATCCAGGGATCTAAAAATGAAAATATCTGATTAATAGCAGCCAGTAGCAAGGCCAATGCGATAAGGCTTTTATAGTTCTTTAGGTATTGAAACAGAATTCTCATGAAGGATATGAATAAAAGATAGATGTGGCAACGCACAAAAATAAGAAAGGGAATAGTGATCGCCACCATTCCCTTTTTAATTTACTTTAGACGGACTTATTATACCGTCATGATATCTTTTTCTTTGACTTCAGCCATCTTGTCAATCTTCACAATATAAGCGTCTGTCAGCTTCTGAACTTCTCCCTCACCTGTTTTGATCTCATCTTCAGAAACACCGTCAGACTTCAGACGTTGGATCTTTCCGTTGATATCCTTACGGATGTTACGGATTGCGATACGGCCACGTTCAGCTTCTTCCTTAACCTTTTTCACGAGGTCCTTACGACGCTCTTCAGTCAATGGAGGAACGTTCATCCGGATCACCATACCATCATTCTGCGGGTTTAAACCAACATTCGAATCAATAATGGCTTTTTCAATTTTCACTAACAAAGGCTTCTCCCACGGCTGCACAACTAACGTACGTGCATCAGGTGTGTTGATACTGGCCACCTGGCTCAACGGAGTCGGCGTTCCATAATATTCAACCATTACCGAATCAAGCATGGATGGCATAGCCTTTCCTGCGCGAATCTTCAATAATTCCGCATCAGCATGCTCAACAGACTTATCCATTGTTGATTTAGCATCAGCTAACTGCTGTTTTATAAGATCGTTCATAAAAACTTTATTAAAATCTATTATCCTTTAACCAATGTACCAATGTTTTCACCCTGCGCAAGACGCATAAAGTTACCCGGCTTGTTCATATCAAACACGATGATCGGCAGTTTATTTTCCTGACAAAGCGTAAAAGCTGTCATATCCATAACATTAAGCCCTTTATCATATACCTCCTGGAATGTGATCTCATCGTATCGGGTCGCATTAGCATCCTTTTCCGGATCCGCGGTATAAATACCATCAACACGGGTTCCTTTCAATACCACATCTGCCTGAACCTCAATCGCCCGGAGAGAAGCGCATGTATCGGTAGTGAAATAGGGATTACCAGTACCCGCACCAAAAATTACGATACGTCTTTTTTCAAGGTGTCTCACCGCGCGGCGACGGATGAAAGGCTCACAGATCTGCTCCATTTTAATGGCAGTCATTAGCCTGGTTTTCACGCTCAGCTTCTCAAGAGCATCCTGCAGCGCCATACTGTTGATCACAGTAGCAAGCATTCCCATATAATCAGCCTGTACACGATCCATGCCTGATTGCTCAGCACTCAGACCACGGAAGATGTTTCCACCACCAATTACGATGGCGACTTCAACGCCTGTATCAAATACCGCTTTAATGTCTTTTGCATACTGAAGTACCCGATCGCTGTCAATTCCGTACTGTTTATCGCCCATTAGAGACTCTCCACTAAGTTTCAGGAGGATACGCTTATATTTCATGTTTTAGAAGGTGTTTATAGAATTACAGCCAAATGAAGCCGGGCAAAGGTAACAATTTATGTAAGAAATAAAAAAGGGGTTCTCCTACACATGTAAGAGAACCCCTTTCTGTCAGGACCTTAGCCCTGAAATATTATCGGCATCAATTATGCTCCTAATTGAACACGTTTGAATGCGTTTACAGTTAATCCTTTAGAAACTGTATCAAGGAACTGAGCTACAGATTTAGAAGAATCCTTTACAAACTCCTGGTTCAATAAAGTAGAATCTTTGTAGAACTTGTTCAGTTTACCAGCAGCGATCTTTTCAACCATTGCTTCAGGCTTTCCTTCTGCACGGATCTGCTCCTTAGCGATCTCAAGCTCACGCTCGATAGTACGTGAATCAACATCATCCTTATCGATAGCAACAGGGTTCATTGCGGCAATCTGCATAGACACGTCTTTACCAGCCTCATCAACACCTTCAGCATCAGCGCTCAAAGCAACCAATACGCCTAAACGGTAGTTTCCGTGGATATAAGCAACAACTTTCTCACCAGTAACAGTTTCAAATTTGTTGACGCCGATTTTCTCACCGATTTTACCTGTCTGGTCAATTACCTGGTCAGAGATCTTAGTACCGTTAAGGTCTAAAGCAACTAACTCTTCAAGAGAAGTAACGTTATTAGCGATAGCTACATCAGCGACACCGTTAGCGAATGCGATAAAATCAGCATTCTTCGCTACGAAGTCAGTTTCGCAGTTCACCTCAACAATAATACCGCGTTTTCCGTCAGCAGTTGTTTTAGCAATTACTACACCTTCGTTAGACTCACGGTCCTGACGGCTAGCAGCAACTTTAGCACCTTTTTTACGAAGGTAGTCGATTGCAGCCTCAAAATCACCGTTAGATTCTGTTAATGCTTTCTTACAATCCATCATACCTGCACCTGTTTGCTGGCGCAGTTTGTTTACGTCTGAAGCGGATATTTGCACAGTTGACATTTTTATTCTTTTTTAAATACTAAGTTAAATGAACAAAGGCCGGCTTCATAACCGAATTCCGACCTTTATATAGTTTTATTTGCTCTATACTGAGCGAAGATTACTCTCCTTTTGCTTCGTCTGCAGCTACTTCAGCCTGACCGTTGTCGATCTTTGCTTTTGCAGATGCTGCTTCTTTCTCAGCTTCGTCTTCTTTCTCACGCTTGCGCTCATCTAAACCTTCCTGGATCGCTTTGATGATAATATCAGTGATCAGGGTGATAGATTTAGTTGCATCATCATTCGCAGGAATAGGGAAGTCGATGTTAGAAGGATCAGAGTTAGTATCCACCATCGCGAAAGTCGGGATATTTAACTTCAACGCTTCTGTAACCGCGATGTGCTCTTTCTTTACGTCGATTAAGAACAATGCTGCAGGAAGACGGTTCAGGTCAGCGATACCTCCTAAAAGGGTCTCTAACTTGATACGCTCACGCTGGATCATCAATTTCTCTTTCTTAGATAATACATCATAAGTACCATCCTTAGTCATCTTGTCGATGTTAGACATCTTCTTGATCGACTTACGTACAGTAGCGAAGTTGGTTAACATACCACCTAACCAACGTTCAGTGATATAAGGCATGTTAACTGATTTTGCCTGCTCAGCTACGATATCCTTCGCTTGTTTTTTAGTTGCTACAAAAAGCACTTTACGACCAGATTTAACGATCTGTTTGATTGCCGCTGCTGCTTCTTCAACTTTTATTAAAGTCTTGTTTAAGTCGATAATGTGGATGCCATTGCGCTCCATGAAAATGTACTGAGCCATTTTCGGATCCCATTTGCGGGTAAGGTGGCCAAAGTGTACACCTGCATCCAGTAAGTCCTGATATGTTGTTCTTGCCATTGTTTGATCCTCCTGAAATTAACGTTTACTGAATTGGAATTTTTTACGAGCTTTCTTACGTCCTGGTTTTTTACGTTCAACCATTCTGTCATCACGGGTCATAAGACCTTTTGCTCTCAATCCTGATTTAGCTTCCGGATCTAACTCAACAATAGCTTTAGCGATTGCTAAACGAACGGCTTCCGCTTGTCCTTTAACACCACCACCTGCTACGTTTACAGTGATATCGAACTTTCCGGCAGAACCAGAAACTTCTAAAGACTGATTAACGATGTATTGTAATGGTAAAGTAGGGAAGTACTCTTTGTAATCTTTGCTGTTAACGGTGATATTGCCACTGCCATCGTTTAAATAAATGCGGGCAACTGCAGTTTTTCTTCTTCCTGAAGTGTTTGTAGTCGACATTTCTTTCTCTGATTAAAGTTTGATTTCTTTTGGATTCTGTGCAGCATGAGGATGCTCTCCACCTGCGTAAACATACAGATTGCCGAATAATGCACGACCCAAACGATTCTTAGGCAACATACCACGAACCGCCTTCTCAATGATGCGATTTGGATGCTTGGCTAATAACTCCTTAGGAGAAATAAAACGCTGACCACCTGGATAACCAGTGTAACGAACATAAGTCTTGTCACTTAGTTTGTTTCCAGTCAATTTCACCTTGTCTGCATTGATAACGATTACATTATCACCGCAGTCTACGTTTGGGGTAAAAGTAGGCTTGTGCTTACCACGGATCATCATCGCGATCTTAGTAGACAAGCGCCCCAAAATCTCGCCTTGTGCGTCAACAACTACCCATTCTTTGTTAACGGTTTTTTTGTTGGCAGAGACAGTTTTGTAACTTAACGTATTCACTTGCTTGATTTTAAATTAATTAAACAATTACTATACCCTTAAAAAGGGTCTGCAAAGATAGAGTAAAATGTTTAATTATCAAAGGGTTGGTAATATTTATTCCCGCTATGAAATTTTATTCCAATGAATGCCAGGTTGCCTCACGTTGAAATACTCCCGCAAAAGTTGATTTTCATCCTTCTCAAGTGCCGGATCTGCTTCAAATACCGCAATGACTTCGTTTCTCGCCACCTGTAAAATATGCTGATCCTGCGCCAGGTCTGCGAGCTTCAGATCCAAAACACCGCTCTGCTGCGTTCCTTCTATATTGCCGGGGCCTCGTAGCTTTAGGTCGGTTTCTGAAATCTCAAAGCCGTCATTGGTTCGCACCATCGTTTCCAGCCTGATCTTTCCATCCGCACTCAGCTTGTTCGTACTCATCAGGATGCAGTACGACTGCTCTGCCCCCCGACCAACGCGTCCCCTAAGCTGATGCAACTGCGACAAGCCGAAACGTTCGGAATTCTCAATTATCATCACACTCGCGTTGGGAACATTCACTCCTACCTCTATCACGGTGGTCGCCACCATGATTTGTGTCTCATGTTTTACAAACCGCTGCATTTCGAACTCCTTATCGGCTGCACTCATTTGACCATGCACAATACTGATCCGGAACTCAGGTAAGGGGAATGCGCGCGAAATAGCCTCAATACCTGCTTCTAAATGCAGCAGATCCAGCTTCTCACTCTCTTTGATCAAAGGATAAACCACATACACCTGCCGCCCTTTGGCAATCTCCTGACGCATGAATCCAAACATCCGCAAGCGCTGATTCTCATAGAGATGAATTGTCTTAATCGGCTTTCTTCCTGCCGGAAGCTCATCGATCACAGAAACATCCAGATCACCGTATAAAGTCATAGCCAGCGTTCTGGGAATAGGAGTAGCTGTCATGACGAGCATATGCGGTGGAATACTATTCTTCCGCCAAAGCTTCGCTCTTTGCTCAACCCCAAAACGATGCTGTTCATCAATGATCGCCAAGCCGAGGTTTTGAAACTGAACGGGATCTTCAAGCAGTGCGTGTGTACCGATAAGAATATGCAAACTGCCATCCAACAAGGCTTCATGGATCCGCTTCCGGTCCTTCTTTTTAGTCGATCCGGTCAGAATCTCCACCTGAATAAAATCGGGACCTACCAACTGCTGAATCGACAGGTAATGTTGACGTGCCAGGATTTCTGTAGGTGCCATAATACAGGCCTGATAGCCATTATCCACAGCAAGCAACATCGTCATCAATGCCACTACGGTCTTGCCACTTCCTACATCCCCCTGTAGCAAACGATTCATTTGCACCCCACGCTGCGTATCCATACGGATTTCTTTCAGCACACGCTTTTGGGCATTAGTGAGATCGAAAGGCAATTTTGAAGAATAGAATTCATTAAACTTCTCGCCCACCCTTTCAAAAACGCAGCCTTTAAACTTCTCCGTTCGTAGCAGCTTATTCCGAAGCAGTTTCAGCTGTATAAAGAACAACTCCTCAAACTTAAGTCGCCTGATGGCTGCATCAAGTGCCGCCTGATCCGCGGGAAAATGTACGGCCTGCAGAGCCTCCAAGCGGGTTACCAGATGATACTTCTCCAGAATATAGCCAGGCATTGTTTCCCTGATCAATGAAGAAGATAACTCTGTTAAATTTTCCAGAAGGCGCTGAATCCCTTTACTGTCCAGCTGATTTTGCTTGAGTTTCTCGGTAGAATTATAGACCGGCTGCAAGCTGAGATTCCCGATCTTTTTCGCCGCTGGATTATAAATCTCGACTTCAGGATGTGAAATCGAGATCCTGCCGTTAAACTCAGTAGGTTTACCAAACACAATAACAGCAAGACCCGGATGCAAGGTTCGGTCGATCCACTTGAGTCCGCGAAACCAGACCAGCTCCATTATACCAGTATCGTCCTTTACCTGTATAACCAGACGTCGCGCTTGCTTTTCTCCAACAATCTCTTTGGATACCACCCGGCCAATAATTTGAATAAGGGGCAGACTTCCATTAAGCTCACGGATCTTGTAAAACCGCGTTCGGTCGATGTAACGAAATGGATAATACAGAAGAAGATCCTGAAAGCTGAAAACCGATAGCTCCTTCTTTAGCAACTCAGCTTTATGCTGACCTACACCTTTCAGATATTCAATCGGAGTAATTAAACTAATTTCTGCCACAGGGCATTCAATTAGGCTTTAGTAGCGATGACGGAGATCTCAACATTGACACCTTTTGGCAGGCCTGCAACAGCTACAGTTTCTCTAGCAGGGAAATTATCTGTGAAATAAGATCCATATATATCGTTAACAAGGGGAAACAAAGACATATCGGAAAGAAAAATAGTCGTTTTAACAATATCCCCAAACTGGAAGCCAGCTACATCCAACACCGCCGTCAGGTTCGACATTACCTGTGTTGTTTCTTCTTCAATAGAAGACAAGACGAGCTCGTTCGTAGCCGGATTTATAGCAATCTGACCGGATACATATAACATTCCGTTTGCCAGCACCGCCTGATTATATGGACCAATAGGAGCTGGCGCTTTGTCTGTATGGATAATCTGCTTCATATCTATAGAAAATACCAGTCAATAATTTTGTAGAGGATTCCCAGGACAAACAGTAGAACTGCCAGGGCATTTATAAAATGCATGACCTTCAAGTTAAAGCTTTTGGGCCGCTCGGGGTTGTCTTTCCTGAAAAAATACATATCGCGAATTTACAAAAATTATGGGCGAAATGACTGCATAAAAAAAGAGGGTCCTTGTGGGGACCCTCTTTCGATAATATGCTTATTACTATATTATCTAAGATTATTTAATCTCAACACGACGGTTCTGCATACGACCTTCTTCAGTTGTGTTTGAAGCAACTGGACGGCTTTCACCGTAAGCCTTAACAGTTAAACGGTTCGCATCAACTCCAGAGTTTACTAAGTAAGTTTTTACTGAGTTAGCTCTGTCTCTTGATAAGCTCATGTTGTAAGAATCAGAACCTTCAGCTGAAGCGTGACCTTCTAAAGTTAATACGCTAGAAGAGTTAGCTCTCAGGTCAGAAGAAACTTTATCTAAAGTAGGGTAAGAAGAAGTCTTCAATACTGAGCTATCAAATTCAAACTGGATTGTTCCGTACTGACCAGCAGCAGTTGAATCAGCAGTAGGAATTACTAGAGGGCAACCTGCTCCGTCAACAACTGTACCTGCAGGAGTTCCTGGGCATTTGTCGAATCTGTCAGATACTCCGTCACCGTCAGCATCAGCAGAAAGTTGGTTTACAGTGTTCTCTAAAGTGCTTACGCGAGTCTTTAAAGCTTCAACTTCCTGACGTAATGTAGGATCTTTTAATTCATCATACATTAAAGCAACAGGGTTTGACCACTGAAGGCTTGGTTTTGATTTGTTACCTAAAGTAAACTCAAGACCAGCATATCCGTAAGACCATTTGTCTTTGTTAGATGCACCGTTAGCCCAAGTTCCGTCTAAGTTATCAGCATCAAGGAAGTTCATGTCGTAACCTAAGTTGAAGGCAACAACTTCACCTAATTTGAAGTTAACACCAGCACCTACAGGGATGAACAGTTCAGTTCTGTCGTTTGCATCAGGAGAGTAACCAGTCAAACCAGCACCAGCCTGGATGAAGAATCCAACATTTTTCTGTCTGCTTAAGAAAGAAACAGTTCCAACGTTAACAACACCTTTTAAAGATACTGCGTAGTCTAAATCAGTTTCAAACTCAGGAGTTCTTCCAGCGATAGGAGTTCTTCCGTCGTTAGTGTCATAAGTTCCGCTCAATTTACCTCTGTGCGCATCTAATTTCAATGCGAAAGAAGGAGCTAATTGTTTCTTAATGAAAAGACCGTAACCGAAGTTAGCGTCCCAGTCATTGTAATCATTGGTTCCGAAAGGAATAACTGGTGCTAAAACACCGCCGTTAACACCGATTGACCATGTTCTGTACTGAGATCTTCCGCCAAACACCGTGGCAGCAGATGTTGAAGTTGTAGTAGTTTCCTGTGCAGTAGCAGCTAAAGCAGCAACTGAGAACAAGGAACCAGCAACAACTTTCTTAATTGTAGAATAATTCATGTTTCTAGTTTGTTTTAAGGTTAAACAAATTTTTAATTGTGCAATTTTAACAAAAATAAATATAAGTTCGTTACAGCGAAATAGTCAAACTCTATACCACTTTGTCCATCTAAAACATCATTCTGCGTATTTAGTTTGACATACCTGACAAAAAATCCAGACTACTAGCTTAAAATACTTGGCCCTTCTTAGTCGCGAACAAAACACAGTACGCTGGAAATCAAATATATACAAAATAAACACCGTGCTCAAAACGATATTGTAAATATTTTTTCCTTTTAGGGTAGAAATAATCGGGAGACTAATTGTAACTATCTTTTTGTAAACGAGCATGCCGTTCAGTCAGTTGAAGCAGTAGGTTTTTCCATACAGATTTCCGATCGCTACAAATAAGTTACTCAGAATTAGACTATTTGACATAGAAATACGTTGTTGAAATGCCCTAAATACAGGTCACTTGCATTTTCAAAGTAAATTCACGATCTTACAAGTGATCACTATTCAGGATTCAAATCCTTAGCTGGTCCCTTAATACAAGAAAGACTACCTCCTTAAGAATACAAGCACCCTGTAGCGTTTGCTACCAACAAACCGTATTGTTCTTACCTGTGGAAATAAACTACAAATTGCGCATACATGCCACTACCTTCGTCTTCTTTAATTATATCTACATATAACTGGCCCGAGGCTTTGGAGCTGTGCTTGCTCAGCGTCGCAGACCAGGTAATATTACCCCACGAGGTAATAATAGCCGATGATGGGTCCGGACAGGAAACAAGAGAGTTAATTGAACGATTTCAGGAAACATTTCCCGTGCCGCTATTACATGTATGGCATAGAGATAGCGGATTCAGAAAGACAGAAATTTTAAATAAGGCCATAAAAGCGAGTTCATCTGTGTATATTGTACAAGTTGATGGCGATGTCATCCTTCACCCTTCTTTCGTTAAAGATCATCTGGAAGTTGCTGAAAAGGCCTCGTTTGTAAGAGGTACGAGAGCTCGTCTAACGAAAGAGAAGACGGCGGAGTTAATCCATTCCCGCAAAACAGATCTGCACTTTTTCTCTGCCGGTGTATATCACAGGCTAAACGCGCTAAGAATACCTTTCTCAAAGAAACTGGGGATACGGAAAGAAATGCGTAGTAGAAGTGTTCGTGGAAGCAACCTCGCATTCTGGAAGTCTGATTTTGTACTGGTAAATGGATATAACAATGATCTTCGGGGATGGGGACACGAAGACGAAGAACTGGCTGCTCGCTTTATTAACAACCGCATCATCAAAAAAATTGTAAAGCTCCGTGCGATACAATATCATCTGCATCATGAAGAGAGTTCGAGGAACCTCGAGTCCTTTCACACCAAAATATTAGAGAACACAGTCAAGAACAAAATCAAATCCTGCGCTAAGGGGTATAGCTGCAATTCACATGAGACAAGCAATTAAAACATCATTAATTATCTCAACCTACAACTGGGCAGAAGCTCTTAATTTATGCTTATTAAGCGTGACCAGACTATCTGTCCTTCCCGACGAAGTAATTATTGCCGATGACGGATCCAGACGCGACACCTATGAATTGATCAAACAATACCAACAATCCTTCAAGGTTCCTCTGATCCATGTATGGCACAAGGACGAGGGCTTTCAGCTGGCCAAGATCAGAAATAAGGCCATCGCAAAGGCGCAATACCCATACATCATACAGGTTGACGGCGATCTGATCCTGCATAAGCATTTCATCAGAGACCATATTGAAGTTGCTAGAAAAGGCTCGTTTGTCACGGGAAGCCGCGTATTAATGAACGATGAGCTATCATCTAAAATGATGTCTTCCCAACAAACAGCAGCAAACATCTTCACTCCCGGCATCAGGAATCATTTCAATAGCCTGAGAGTAAAATTCCTGAGAAACTACCTGGCAGACCGCTATCATCAAAAAGATATCGACTCCATCCGTGGCTGCAATATGGCATTCTGGAAAGAGGATGTCATTAAGGTTAACGGCTACAACGAAGAGTTTGAAGGCTGGGGCGGCGAAGATCAGGAACTCGCTATTCGAATGCTAAATGCCGGAGTAAAGAAACGGGTTATTAAAATGGGAGGAACGGTACTTCATATCGCTCACACCAAATACTGCCGGGCAAAACACGAGGAGAACGATCATCGAATGCTGAAAACTTTGAGAGAAGAAATAACGTACTGTAGCCAGGGGATAAGCCAATATCTTCACCACAACCGCATCCCGAATTTCGGGAATCTTACCTAGATTTATATTCACAGACAACGAGCTGCAGTCATAGTGCTGTTCAGCTCGTTTGTATTTTAGCCAAGATCTAGCGCCAACAATAATATCAGCGTAACTAGCAACTTGACGATCCTCCACCTATTGAGTCTGAAAGGACTCGGATGGGGCTTCTTGAAGCCAAATTCAATAATTCTACACATCGATAACCATCTGCCTCTTTTCAGTAGCGCCCAGAAGAACCCTACTTCCTGAGCATTCTTGTGCAGTACCATCTGCCAAATAAGAGCAGGTGAAAACCTGCCTGACTCTTTAATCGATCGAACCGAATTCGTTATAAGCTCCGCCAGAAGAACGATCAAGGTTAACACTAAGGGTGTTTTTAAAGCCATACCTGCCAACAAAAACAATGGTGTCAGAAGAACAAGGATAAAAACACTCTCCACAGTATTGGAGAAGTCGAGGTGACTGTACCTACATATATGCGGCAACTTCAGAATAGTTGCATTGCCATATCCATAGCGGAACATTCTTTTAAGCTGGCTCCTTCCCTTATCCCACCAGGGATGATAAACAATGGCATTCGGCAGGCTAGTGTAAAGCTTACCATTCTCTTGGCTATTCCTCGTCATGAGCTCCACGTCCTCGCCCGCTATGGTCAATTCCGTAGAGAAGCGCCTTGAGCCTAACAACGATCTGTTCAGCATGAGATTAGCAGTGGGAGCCCATGCTTGTTCACTCTTATTCCTGCTCATCTGAAAAAAGCCTAGCGCGCCATTGAGCTGAAGTGACTCGGTAACGGAATTAAACGGAGCAGGAAATTCCGTCACTCCTACAAAACCCAAACTATCCGGGCTACATTTGGTCGCTTCAGCATACACCAGCAGAAGATCAGAAGATGGCGCGATATCATCATCAAGGAATAAGATCCAGGTGCCGTGACTCCTTTCTATTCCTCGATTACGCGTATAAGACGGACCGCTGTTCGTTTCATTTATAAGTAACATGATTCTTCCTTCATCAGCCAAACGCTGCACAGAAGCAGGAACCGCCACAGTCGGATTATCGCAAATCAAGTAGAACTTTACTTGAAAATCTGTTGGGAGTACCAAATTAAAGATTTGAAGAAGTGCATGCTCTTCCATCCGAAAGGAAGGAATAATAACGTCTATGGATGAAATGGGCGCTGATGACATGAAGTGATGCTGAATATGCTCTAAAGCCCCAAATATACTTATAAGGTAATAAAAGCTATTTTTGCATCATTCACTTACCCGACATGGAAATACACAAAAGCGGAGGAACCCGCGAGATCTATCACCCTTCCGACAGTACCAAGCCATTAGTAAGTATTATCGTAGTCACCTTAAATGCAGAAGCACACCTGCGTAATTGCCTGCTTTCCATAGTTGGTCAACACTACCAGAACCTTGAACTACTAATTTTTGATGGAGGAAGCACCGATTCAACGCTTTCCATCATCGAAGAATTTACAACGCAGATTACTTTTTGGAAAAGCGGACCGGATAAAGGCATTTATGACGCCATGAACATGGCCATTAAACAGGCAAAAGGCGATTGGCTTTATTTTCTGGGAGCGGATGATAAGTTGCTTCCTGCCTTTAGCGATTTGGCAAATAAAATAAGAGATAAAAACGTCGTATATTATGGAATGTGTGAACCTATTGGTATACTATTTACCGGCAGGTACAATTCGTACAAACTTTCCAAATATAACATGAACCATCAGGCTCTCTTATATCCGAAAGTGGTCTTCAATGATTCAGGCTACAATACCAGGTTTAATGTTTATGCAGATTATGAATTGAACATCAGGGTATGGGGAAACCGGGCTATCAAAAAAAAGTATTATCCTTTCGTCATTGCGGAATATAACATGAATGGTTTCTCATCCACTGGAGATGACCCTGCATTCAAAGCCGTTAAATCTGAACTTATTCGTCAGCATCTCGGTTGGTTCACCTATCTCCGGTATAGGTATAAGAAACGTCGCGAGTCCCTGAAGCCGGGTAGCACCTTCTTTTAGCCTCCTGAACCGCGACAAAGTTGGTACTTAAACGTAATGACGTGAAAGTATGCACTTTTAAGCACTCGGCTATATCCATTTTTAATACTTTTGCAGATTAATTCCATAAATGAAAACATACTTCCGACTACTATCGTTTGCAAGGCCCATTCAAAAGTTTGCAATACCTTATATATTTACAACTCTGCTCGCGGTAGTGTTTAACACACTCAACTTAGCACTGATTGTTCCCCTGCTTACATTCCTGTTCAACACCAGCAAAAGCTCCGAACTGTACACAAAGCCTGATAGCCTTTGGAACATGATGGGCAACTTCAACTATTATTCGCAAGAGATCAATAGAGCCTATGGCACCTACGGTGCTCTGCAGTTCATCTGCGTCGTGATCGTCATATCGGTTCTTCTCAGTAACGTATTTAAGTATATCTCACAGCGTATCATGGAGAACTTAAGGATCCATACCCTTTTGAATATACGCAAGGCTGTATTTAACAATGTGATGGACATGCACCTAGGCTTTTTCAACAACGAGAGAAAAGGAGATATTCTTTCCAAAATCACCAATGATGTTCAAGTCGTTCAGTTTACCGTTACTGGCACTCTTCAGGTGATCTTCAGGGAGCCATTCCAGCTCATCGCCTATCTTGTAACACTATTTTCCATTTCCTACAAACTGACATTCTTCTCTATTCTCTTTATTCCAGTATCGGCTATTTTCATTGCACGACTGGTAAAAAGCCTGAAGAGTGTCGCCAACAATTCACAATCGTCTTTCGGCGTCATGGTCAGCAATCTCGAGGAAGCCCTTACAGGCGTCAAGATCATGAAAGCATTCAATGCCTCTTCTTTTATCAAAAATAAGTTCAACAGCGAGAACGAGAACTTTTCAGAAATAGGACGGCAAATCGCCAAGAAGCAACAGCTCGCTTCTCCTATATCCGAATTTCTGGGAGTACTGATGGTAGTCTTTATCGTCCTCTACGGAGGAAACATGGTATTAAGTGGCGATGTGGATTTCACTGCTCCCATGTTTATTGCTTATATAGGGATTTTCTCACAGTTAACCCGTCCGGCTAAAGCATTGTCTGACTCCTTCACAGGTGTCAATCTTGGTTTGGCGGCTGGTGAGCGTATCTTGGAACTAATCGACATGAAGCCAGCAATTCAGGATGCGCCCGATGCAATTCAGGTGACTGGATTCAAGGAGAAGATTGTGCTTGATAAGGTTGTGTTCAGTTACGGTGAAAAGGTCATTCTTGATCACGTGTCAGTTGAAATCCCAAGAGGTAAGACTGTTGCACTCGTCGGGCCCTCCGGAGGAGGCAAGTCAACCTTGATGGACCTTATCCCGCGCTTTATAGAACCGCAAAGTGGTACAATCTACTTCGACGGAGTCGACATTAAGAAGGTAACAATGGACTCTTTACGCGCCCAACTTGGCTTTGTGAACCAGGAATCAATCCTCTTTAACGACTCCATCTTCAATAACATAGCGTTCGGCAAACCGGATGCCACACCGGAAGCTGTAGAAGCCGCTGCACGTATTGCGAATGCGCACGACTTCATCATGAACACAGAAAATGGTTATCAGACCAACATCGGTGACCGAGGAATAAAATTGTCAGGTGGGCAAAAGCAGCGTATCAACATAGCCCGCGCAGTTCTGAAGAATCCACCAATCATGTTGCTCGATGAAGCCACCTCTGCCCTCGATACCGAATCCGAAAAACTCGTACAGGAGGCTCTCAATAACCTCATGAAGAACAGGACTACCCTTGTTATTGCGCACCGCTTAAGCACAATCCAGGACGCCGATCTGATCCTGGTGCTAGATGGTGGACGATTGATCGAAAAAGGAACGCACGCTCAGTTGATCGCAAATGATGGTGTCTACAGGCGCCTGGTGGAAATGCAGACTTTCGCGGAGTAAAACAATTCAATATCCTGAACTCTGGTGTTACATCCTGGAGCAGGAGAACGTATATATTGAACGATACTTTAATAATGTCTTCAAAAAAAAACAAATTTCGCCTTACACGATTCATTCTTTTAAAATTATCATACGTATTCAGATTACTCGCGAGGTTTCGCAAACCCACCAAACGACTTCTTATAATTAAAGTAGACGCGATTGGGGACTACGTTCTTTTCCGGAATTATTTAGAGGTACTACATAAATCCGAAAAGTTTAAAGATTACGAAATCGAGCTGCTGGGCAACATCGCGTGGCAAGATCTTACTTGGCAATATGATAGTAACCTCATATCAAAATATTGGTTTATCAATGAGCGGTGGCTGCTAGTGCACCCAATTCACGTTCTGAAACTAGCGATAAGACTTTTTAAAAGAAGGTACGAGTTTGTATTGCAACCTACCTATTCCAGAACGTTATTAGGAAATGGTCTTTCCGCGTTAGCATCCGGAAAGCAAACAATCGCATTCAGGAGCAACCATGAAATACATCCTCGCTACAAAAAACAGACTGACCGATTTTACTCAACTTTATTGGATTTGCCGGACCATATCGTTCATGAGTATGAGCGCAACCACAATTATTTCTCTCAGATCTTAGCGAATCCGGATCTACCAAAGGTTAAACTATCTTTACCTGTAGAAGAAACGGAACGATCTGGCATAATTATCTTTCCAGGTTCCAGTGATCACAAAAGGAACTGGCAGGAGGAAAAATTTGCAGAGGTGATTCAGCGTCTGCTATCATCGTCGGAAGAAACCATTATTCTTACAGGCGGCCGGTCAGAAGTTTCGCTATCCTGTTCAATAATGGGCAGGCTGCCGGAGACCACGAGACTTGTCGATCAAACAGGAGATACAACGCTTCCTAAACTGGTCAAATTGGTAGCAAGTGCCCGGTTTGTCATTGCAAATGACACAAGTATCGTTCACATAGCTGTAGCCTGCAAGACACCTGTGATCTGTATTCAAGGTGGAGGACACTTTGACAGATTCACTCCTTATCCGGAGTGGTTTCCAAATGGTCCTATTTGTGTCTATGAAAGAATGCCCTGCTATAATTGCAATTGGAATTGCCAGTTTCCAACTTTTGCTAGTGATCCTTATCCCTGCATTTCAAGCGTTAACGTAGATGCTGTCTGGCGAGAAGTAGCCGGGTTATTAGAGGCTACCCATGCTTCCTCTAAAAAAAAGCCCGATGAGTACATCAACTACTCTTCAAAGCTTCCAAAAAAAGCAATTGCGACATCCAGCCATAAAATATCGATCATCACAGTCACTCTCAATGCTGCGAAGTATCTGGAAACGTGCATAGAAAGCATTATATCATACAAAAACCTCAATTTAGAATTCATCATTTGGGACGGGGGTAGTGTGGACGGCACGATTGACATAATCAAGAAATACGAGAAATACATCGCTTTTTGGAAAAGCGAGAAAGATTCTGGCGTTTATGACGCCATGAATAAAGCTGTAAAAAGGGCGACTGGCGATTGGGTCTATTTTATTGGCGCTGATGATGCTTTACTTGAGGGAACTGAGCTGATTATTTCGAAATTCCAAGATCCAAATACAATTTATTATGGCGACGTCAGCTATAGTGGACAGCGCATGATCCGCGAAGCGTATAGCTCGTTTAGACTTGCAAAAGAAAACATTTGTCATCAGGCTATCTTCTATCCAAGACACGTTTTTGACCTGTATACGTATGACCTGAAATATCCTGTTGCCGCGGATTGGGTACTTAACATAAAGTTATGGTCCGACAAAAGGTTCAAGTTTAAGTATTACCCCTTTGTCATTGCTGACTTTAGTGATTCAGGGATATCATCCATGAACAAGGATCACAAGTTCTATGAAGACCAACTAATTATCCTCAGAAACTCTTTAGGGCTTTGGACTTATGCTCGTATGTGGTTCAGAATATTCAAGAAACGCGGCAAATAATGCCTGTCTCAGTTAAGTCTTAGTTTTCTTATCAGCATTTGGTAAATAGATGGCAGCTCGATCTTATTACCGTAATAAACGCTCACCGTCGCCCCTAACGACTCGACAAACCGAAGCGTTCTGAATAAATCAGGTCGTAGTTTCAACTTGTAGTACTCTTTGAGGAGCTTGAATTCTTTCTTCCTTGAATGTCTGGGAACTAAGCTTTTGATTTTTTGAGAGTATTCAGGTAAAGCCTCCACGTGAAACATGTGATAACACGAGCTTGTTCCAAAGACTAACTTCTTCAAATAGCTTGGATTTAGCTTCTCCGCAACAATCATGTGTATCAAACTAAGGGAAGGAGAAGTCCCGGCGGCTTGTCCTTGCGCAACGATGGTCATCACCAATGAAGTGTCGTCTCCGCTCGTCATTCTGGTCCCGTTCCTTCCTACTAAGCTAAATTTCCCTTCTTCAATACCTTTAACATAAGCATCCGTGAGCTTACGTTTAATCGATAGTCCTGTTCCCACCGGATAGCAGGATTGCCATTGGCGGATCATGGCATATTCAATAAACTCGTTTCTTTTCTCCTGAAAAATGGGTGCAAGCTCTCTTAGCTTCTCGTGTTCAACCCCATGAACGAAGTCTACCTCTACAATACCAGGGCCCCAAGCACCAACTTCCGGGTAGGTGTTCCACAAGGCATCGAGTGCAAGAAGATAGTTTTTATCGGGTTGGTTATCATCATCGAAAAACACAATATACTTCCCCTTTGCCTCCTTTATACCCCCTAGTCTTGCGTTTATAAGTCCCTGCTCTAAGACCGTGATCACACGAATCCTGGCATTGGAGTGAAGACGTTGTATGATATTTTCCCTCTTGGCTAAAGGGATGGTGCTATTGTTATCGACGATTATTATTTCAACGTTAAAAGCATCCAGACGAAGCGATTCTACAGCATCAATACACCTTTCGAGCAATGTATCTTCCTGATTGTACGTGCAAATAATGATTGAGTAGTCCATTAGTTCGATATGTTCAAATTCTATATACGCAAAAAAAGACGCGTATATAACACAGCTCTCTTTTTCCTGGTCAGAGTCTGAATTAAATGCAATGATATCAAAAAGTACATTGATGCAAGAATGGCAATCGCCTGTCTTGAGACGTTCCTCCTGAAAATGCTTACCTTTATGGATAATCCCAAGTCAATACCTCATCATGTCAATTAACGGTTCTTACAAAACACGTTCTGCAGTCCTGTTCATCATATTCAACCGGCCCGACACAACATCCAGCGTCTTTGAAAAAATCAGAGAAGCCAGACCCCGCAAGCTTTACATTGCGGCGGACGGTCCTCGATCAACCAATACCTTCGATCAGGCGCGCTGTACTCAAGCCAGATCTGTAGTAGACAAGATCGACTGGCCATGCGAAATAAAAACCTTATTTAGGGACAAGAATTTAGGTTGCAAATACGGCGTTTCCACAGCTATCGACTGGTTTTTTGAGAATGAGCAAGAAGGCGTTATACTGGAAGACGACTGTCTTCCAAGCAATGATTTCTTCCGTTTCTGCGATTTGATGCTCGAGAAATACAGACACGATACGAGAATCCGACATATCACTGGGTGCAACTTACAGCACGGCAAAAAATGGGGATCCGCATCTTATTACTATTCTAGCAATGTACATGTTTGGGGGTGGGCTTGCTGGAAAAGAGTATGGCAACAATATGATGTTGAATTAGCGAACTACAATGAAAATGAAATAGAAGAACAGTTTTCGAAGATTTTTCCCGAGCCAATACTTGTAGAAAGCTGGATAGAGATCTTTGGAAAGATGAAAAGAAACGAGATTGACACCTGGGATTATCAACTGGGTATAGCTAACTTCTTCAACAACGGGCTATGCATTATTCCGAATTTCAATCTCATTTCTAATATCGGATTTGGACCAGATGGCACACACACCTTTTCGGAAAGCGATAGAAATGCCAACCTCCCTTTTGAAGAATTGCCCAAGCAGGTTGTTCATCCAAAATACATCTTACCGGAAAGGCAAGCTGATCTGTTCACCTGGAATGCAGATTTTCACATCGAAAGCAGGAGAAAAGCAAAGTTAAAAAAGGAAGGTATGATAAAGTATCAGCTGAATAAATTGGTCAAGCTGTTGAAATAGCTCAGTACTTCATAATCATGTATTCCTCTTTATTGGGGAAATGAGAATCCAGAGCCCGAAGTACTTAATAACGACGCTATACTTTCCTATAAAGGAGATGAAATCTCCTTTGAACTTCCAAAGCAAATCGCAGAACTCCAAAAAAATGAGGAAACTTTTTAGGGAGTTTATCTCCCAAGAAACCCTTCTTCCTACTGCAGCAGAGTATATGGGGACAAAATAAACATGCTCAAAGAACACTTGAACACGTTAATAAAGGGTTAAGCGTATTATACACCCATCAAAATTCTGGAGGCCCTTCGTATGCGCATCAGAAAACTTCCACTACCTTTGCCCCATGGTTTTTCAGGAGTTCGTTCACAAGATCAGGAGGAATAAGGTATTCTATTATGCGAAGCACTATCTTCAGCAGGCGGTCCCATCCTCTTTATACAGAAGAACTCTGCCTGTAAAAATAGCAAGCCTTAAAAATTCAGACAGAGAGTATATCAAGCAACGGGTAAACTATTACAACAAGCTAAAAATTCATAATCAGCCTGATGAACTGGAGTACCTTTTGAAAGACATCTCATCTATCAAAACTAACAGCGCATATCGTGTCGATACGCTCGAATACAGCCGCTATTTCAACCCCAACTTCAAAGCAAGCTTCCTTTTTGGAGATGTCACAACCGTAGGCGATGTTCCGTCAATCCAAAAGAGCAGACCTATAGAGGGAGACAACACCAACGCCGTGCTCTTAAAGCTCGACAAGAAACGGCACTTCTTTTTTCTGAAAGACCGCAAGAAGTTCTCCGAAAAAAAAGACATGCTTATTGGCCGCGCTCACATCAGCCAGCCACACAGAATGAGGTTCATGGAAATGTACTTCGATCATCCTTTATGCGATCTTGGCCAGGTAAATACAAACTCCGGAAACCTCAAATGGTTAAAGCCCCGCATTTCCATACTGGATCATCTGGACTATAAGTTTATCCTTAGCCTGGAAGGGAATGATGTCGCCACGAACCTAAAGTGGATCATGTCATCCAATTCGATAGCTGTCATGCCAAAGCCCAAGTATGAGACATGGTATATGGAAGGAACTCTCATCCCAGACTTCCATTACATCCAGATCAAAGATGATTATTCAGACCTTACCGAAAGGCTACAGTACTTCATCGACCATCCCGAACTGGCGCAGGCAATCATCAACAATGCCAACGCATACACAAAACAGTTCCAGAACCCTGCACGGGAAGATCTTATCTCCTTGCTCGTATTACAGAAGTACTTTTATTACACTTCACAAACGAAGGAATACGTACTGGCAATGTGACATCACGTTTGACAGCACTCCTTGTGAATAGTATACGTCTAACGAGGGCTGTCGACTGTAACTAATTTGTCCAGGGAAGGAATCGATCCTCTTCGACGGCCAGCAGGCGAGGTTTTTCCGTATTCAGATGCTCGCCATTTAATACGCGTTCGTACATATCTAAATACTGTCTTGTCATAGAACCAACCAAGAAATGATCACAAACATATTCATGGCAAGCTTTGCGATCATAGTCGTCAGCATGTTTGACCGCCTCAACAAGATCACTTGCGGAGTTAGATAGCACTCCCATACCTTCAATGACAATCTCTGGCAAGGAGCCGTATGGCGTGCCAAACACCGGACATCCAAAATACAAGCTTTCTATTAGCGCTATTCCAAACGGCTCGTGCCACATCACCGGGAAAATTAAACCCTTAGACGTTCTTAAGTAAGCGTTCTTCTTCTCTCCTCCTATCATTCCCCTAAACCGAACGTTAAGATTCGGGGTGAACCTGAAACCCATCTTAAGATTCAGCCTTGATCCACCCAGTACATCGAGCTTCTCACCGGCTCTGGTAGCCACGTCTATAGCCCCTCTAACATTCTTAAGTCGCCATGCTGCCTTACCAAGAAAATGAAAGGAGTTCCTCTTTGCCTGAAAGTCAGGCATACCAAACTCGTCCGGATCTAAGCAGTTGTAGACAAACGCCGATGCATTATGCCGCTGAGCATGATTGTTGGATACGAATACTGAATTATTTGAGAAACGGGCATCTTTTCCGTAATTGCCCTGTATAGTTTGTATGTTGGGAAGCTTATCGAAATCCGGCGCTGGATACAGGAAATGAACAATATCAATACCATCAGGTATCTGCTCTTCAATCGGTAAAGAATTATCTCGATAGATTACTTTCGCAAAAGGGCACTCAGATCCACTATCTACCAGGTAAGTAATACTATGCCCTAAGGCCACTAGCTCCTTTCCTAACCACCAGATCATACGCTCTGTGCCCCCATAGAGAAGCGCGGGAATCTTAGACTCACAAACAATTAGAACATTCATAAACTTCGTGATCAACTGGGTATTATACAAAAAAGGCAGCTTTAATGGCTGCCTTTGTTCATTTTATCAAGTTAAAAACCTTACAATTTTCTCTTCACTTCAACATTTTCGTAAGCCTCAACGATATCGCCTTCTTTGATATCATTAAAGTTCTGGATGTTCAGACCACACTCGTAGCCTTTGGTAACTTCTTTAACGTCATCTTTATAACGTTTCAATGAAGCCAGTTCACCTGTGTAAACCACCACACCATCACGAACGATACGAACCTTGCTGTTTCTGGTGATCTTACCGTCGAGAACCATACATCCTGCGATAGTACCTACCTTGCTGATCTTGAATGTCTCACGAATTTCAACGTTCGCTACGATCTTCTCTTCAAACTCAGGAGCAAGCATACCTTCCATCGCAGCCTTCACTTCGTTGATAGCATCGTAGATGATCGAGTACAGACGGATGTCAATCGCTTCCTGCTCAGCGAGCTTACGCGCACTTGCAGATGGACGAACCTGGAAACCGATGATGATCGCATCTGACGCAGAAGCCAGCAATACGTCTGATTCGGAAATCTGACCTACTGACTTGTGAATAATGTTCACCTGGATCTGCTCGGTAGACAACTTCAATAAAGAGTCGGATAACGCCTCAATAGATCCATCCACGTCACCTTTCACGATGATATTCAGTTCCTTGAAGTTTCCGATTGCCAAACGACGACCGATTTCATCAAGGGTAATGTGTTTCTGAGTACGAAGACCCTGCTCACGTTGTAACTGCAGACGTTTGTTTGCGATGTCACGTGCTTCACTTTCGCTCTCCATTGCGTTGAACTTGTCACCCGCAGTAGGAGCACCTGACATACCCAACACCTGAACCGGTGTTGATGGTCCTGCTTCAGTTACACGCTGTCCGCGCTCATTGGTCAAAGCTTTCACACGACCGCTATAGCTTCCTGCCAGGATTGGATCTCCGACTTTCAGCGTACCAGCCTGTATTAAAACAGTTGTCACAATACCACGTCCCTTATCAAGGGCAGCCTCGATAACTGTACCTGTTGCTCTCTTATTTGGATTAGCTTTCAGATCAAGCAATTCTGCTTCCAGCAATACTTTCTCTAATAACAGATCCACATTCAAACCAGTTTTACCTGAAATCTCCTGACTCTGATATTTACCACCCCAGTCTTCAACCAGAATGTTCATCTGAGAAAGCTGCTCACGCACCCGCTCGGTATTGGCACCCGGCTTATCTACCTTACTGAAGGCAAATACAATCGGAACACCTGCAGCCTGAGCGTGATTGATCGCTTCACGTGTCTGAGGCATCACACTATCGTCTGCCGCAATCACGATGATTGCAATATCAGTGATCTGCGCACCACGGGCACGCATCGCTGTAAAGGCTTCGTGACCCGGTGTATCCAGGAATGTTACCTTACGGCCATCTTCCAGTGATACCGCATAAGCACCAATGTGCTGGGTAATACCACCGGCTTCACCACCGATTACGTTTGTCTTACGAATAAAGTCAAGCAATGAAGTCTTACCGTGATCCACGTGACCCATTACCGTAACGATAGGAGCACGAGGGATCAGATCAGCCGGATCGTCTTCGATCTCCAGACTGGCTTCTTCATCCTCTGGCTTGATAAATTCTACATTATATCCGAACTCATCAGCAACGATAGTCAGGGTTTCTGCATCCAGACGCTGGTTGATCGACACGAACATACCCAAACTCATACAAGTTGAGATGATCTGCGTCACCTGAACGTCCATCATGCTGGCTAGTTCATTTGCCGTAACAAATTCAGTAACCTTAAGCACCTTAGACTGCAGCTCTTTTTCCATTGCTGCCTCTTCGGCTGATTGAGCAACGTCATCACGTTTCTGACGGCGGAACTTAGCCCGCTGAGCAAACTTACCTGATTTACCTGCACCACTTAAGCGGGCAAGTGTTGCTTTAATCTGATCCTGGATTTCTTTTTCTGTTGGTTCCTCTTTAGGACCTGAAGAAGCTCCATGATTTCTTGAACCTCCTCTAAAGTCTGGTCTGGCACCCCCCTGATTTCTTGCACCTCCGCGGAAATCTGGTCTCGGACCAGTATGCGGCGCTGGAGCTGGAGTGGCAGCACGAGGCTGTCCGCTTCCCTGCTGTCCCTGTCCTTGCTGGCCAGGAGCATCCTTACGTTTTCTTTTACGCTTATGATCGTTGTTGGCAGCACTTGACGAAGACGCAACAGGCTGATCCTTACGGCGTGGCGGCTGTTGTGCAGACAAGTCAATTTTACCGATCACGTTTGGTCCGGTAAGTCTTTGCGCTCTTGCTCGGATGACTTCGTCTTCCGGGGCATCTTCTGCCTTGGCACGTTGCTCTACGGGAGGAGCAGCTGGAGTTTCCATATTCTGAGTAGCAGAAGCAGCGGGTTGTGCTACTTCCTTATTTTCTTCTTTAACCGGTGCAGCAGCCTCTGGAGCAGGAGCAGCTTCTGCCTGTTTCTCAACAGGTGCAGGACTGACAACCGGCTCGGCTTTCGCTTTCACCTCTTCTGCCGGAGCAGCAGCCTTAGGCTCTTCTTTCACTACCGGAGCTTCAACTACAGGCGTTGCCTGTTTAACTTCTTCTTTCACCACTTCCGGAGCTGCCTGTTTTGGTGCAGCTGGTTCCGGAGCAGCCGGTGCAGGCTCTGGCTTTGCAGCCTCAGGTGCTTTCGCTTCCTGCTTCGGTCTGCGGTTTAATGAATCAAGATCGATCTTACCAACCACCTTTACGCCCGAGATCTGTTTCTCTTCTTTCGGTGCTTCTGGTGCCGGTTTCTCTGCAGGGGCCTCTTTCGGTTTCTCCGCAGCTGGGGTATGCCCAAACGATGATCCTGTATTCTTTATAAGAATTTCTTCCTGTTCGAATTCCTTTTCTCTACGAGGTTCCTGTCTTTCGGGCGCCGGCGATGCAACATCGTCACGACGTATTTTACCTATAGCAATTTGCATTGCTTCCTCACGAACGATCTTGTCGCCCTTATGCTCCTGCAACAAAGCACCATACATTTCTTCTGAAAGCTTTGTATTGGGCTTTGCATCAACCTTAAAGCCTTTTTTGCTCAAAGATTCTACCGCAGTAGACAAACCAATATTAAGCTCCTTTGCAGCTTTTAGTAAATTTATACTTTTACCTTCTGACATTTAAAAAAATTACCTCACTAAAAATTTTAACAAAAATACGACATTTATCCCGTATTTAATAGAAGGAACCCGAAACAGTCTTACTTATTCAAATTCCGCTCTTAATATACTTAACACTTCTTTCACTGTACTATCCTCCAAATCGGTACGCTTTACCAGCTCTTCTACGCTTAACTCAAGCACAGATTTTGCCGTATCAAGACCTACCCGTTTGAACTCATCAATAATCCAGCCATCAATTTCATCTGAGAACTCTTCCAGATCCACATCTTCATCATCAGCATCAGCCTCACGGTACACATCGATCTCATAACCAGTAAGTTTACCGGCCAGTTTAATATTATGTCCGCCACGTCCGATAGCGAGAGAAACCTGATCTGGTTTCAGATATACAGCAGCACGTTTATCGGCATCATCAAGCTTGATCGTTGTGATCTTAGCCGGACTTAATGCACGCTGAATGTATAGAGACGCATTGTTGGTGAAATTGATCACGTCAATGTTCTCATTTTTCAGTTCTCTTACGATACCATGAATACGTGAACCTTTCATACCTACGCAGGCACCTACCGGATCGATACGATCGTCGTAAGATTCTACAGCAACCTTTGCTCTTTCTCCCGGCTCACGAACGATCTTCTTGATCGTGATTAGTCCGTCGAAGATCTCAGGAACTTCCAGTTCAAACAGGCGCTGAAGGAAATCAGGTGCAGTACGTGAAATGATGATCTTTGGATTGGTGTTCATCATATCCACCTTTAGAACCACGGCTCTTACAGTATCACCCTTCTTGAAGTAATCAGCAGGAATCTGCTCCGTTTTTGGAAGCAACAATTCATTGCCTTCATCATCAAGAACCAGCGTTTCTTTCTTCCATACCTGATAAACTTCGCCGGTTATGATTTCACCAACGCGGTCTTTATACTTACGGAAGATCTCATCTTTCTCTAATTCAAGAACTTTGGAAACCAGCGTTTGTCTGGCTGCCAGAATAGCACGACGGCCAAATGTCTCCAACTGGATCTGCTCAATAAAGTCGTCGCCAACTTCCAGCTCCGGATCAATCTTGTGTGCATCTGCCAACTCAATTTCCAGGTCATCATCTTCTGAAAAGCCGTCTTCCATTACAGTACGGGTTCTCCAGATTTCAAGGTCACCATTATCCGGGTTCACAATCACGTCACAGTTCTCATCCGTTCCGTACTTTTTACGGATCATACTCCTGAACACTTCTTCCAATACACTGATGACGGTAGGACGGTCAATGTTCTTAAATTCTTTAAATTCCTGAAAAGAATCAATTAAATTGATATTGCTCATTTCTACTTAAATGAAATTAAAACCTTTGTTTCTGTTATCTGGTCAAAGGGGATGAAGTTCTGTTCCAGAACAGCTTTCTTACCTTTTTCCTTTATGCTTTCTTCAATTAAAATACCTTCTTCCTGTACTTCCAGAAGCTTGCCTTCTCTTTTATTGGGCTCTTCTGCAAGTTTAACGGAGAGGCTGCGACCAACATTCTTCTGGTACTGCCTTGGTGTGCTGAGCGGATAATCAAGCCCCGGAGATGACACCTCCAAATGATAAGCCTGCTCAATTACATTTTCCTCTTCCAGGTGAAATCCTACTGTTCTGCTTACCGCAGCGCAGTCTGCTATTCCGATGCCGTTATCTCCGTCCATCAGAATGATGAGCCTTCCATTCGGGTGCATCTTTATATCGACTATAAAGAGATCCGGACGGTCAGCTATTTTCGCTTCAACTAATTCTCGTACCCTTTGCTCTATATTCATAACTACCGGTAAAAGAAAAGAGGGGACATACTGCCCCCTCTTTCGATTTAGGCAAATATAGTGATAATTATAGATTTTGCAAACAGTAATACGACAAAGGCTTTATTACTAATGAGTTTTGCCAACTACAGGCTATGATAACAAAGGGCATCAGCTATAACTGTAATATCATAATGAACTTCTTCCCTGATATCAGATTAGGCTATGCTTCACCATGCAGCTGCATTCCTACCACCTTACACCCACGTTGCAGCCACGTTCTTACGCGAAAAGGTGGCTGCAACGTGGCATCACCGTGGGATGACCCTGGCTTCACCCATAACAAGGTAAGAGATTGCTACCTACTAGCCATCCTCCCTTAGTCCTTCCGGAGACTTCTTTGTTCCATCCAGGACTGGAGTATAATAGTAGCCGAAATGGTGTCTATTAAGCTCTTGCTCTGACGGTCTGCTTTCTTCAGTCCACTCTGTGATATTACAGCCGAGGCCATCTTGGATGTAAAGCGCTCATCTATCTTCTCAATGGGAATTTCGGGAAATGCTTTTTGCAGCGTGGTGATAAAGCCTTTAACGTGTGGGGCCGACTGCGAGGCCGTCCCGTCCATCTGCCGGGGTTCGCCCACCACAAATAGCTCCACCTGCTCGGTTTGCATATAGGTCTTCAGGAAATCGACTACGTCTTTGGAATGCACGGTAGTTAAGCCGGTCGCAATGATCTGCAAAGGATCGGTAACGGCTACTCCAACTCTCTTGGTACCGTAATCAAATGCTATTATTCTGCCCATCGCACAAAGCTATCGATTTTTAAAGGCTCCCGGATATTCTCATAATTCATATCTATTTCTTAATTTGCACGATGCTGTTTAGTGAAATCGTAGGACAGAAAGATATTAAGCGTCAGTTGATTCGAACCGTTGCAGAGCAAAGGATCAGTCACGCACGTTTATTTCTCGGCCCGGAAGGATCCGGAAGCCTGGCCCTCGCTGTTGCTTATGCGCAGTATATTTCATGCGAAAACCGGCAGCCCGAAGACAGTTGCGGGGAGTGCTCCTCGTGTAGGAAGTACAACCGGCTGATTCATCCGGACCTTCATTTTTCCTATCCTTTTTTCGCCAAGCATAAGGAAGATACCGCACTCTCCTTCATCGAAGAGTGGCGCGAGGCTTTTATCAGGAACCCTTATCTGAATCTGGATGAGTGGCGCCTGCAGCTTGACGCAGATAATAAACAGGCCAATATCAACATAGCCGAGTGCCACCAGATTATCCGGAAGCTGAGCATGAAGCCCTTCGAATCGGAATTTAAGGTACTCATCATGTGGTTGCCCGAATATCTCGACAAGGAAGGAAACACCTTGCTAAAGATCATCGAGGAACCTCCTCAGAAAACGCTCTTCCTGCTTGTGGCACAGAATCAGGATCAGATACTGAACACCATCCTGTCGAGAACGCAATTGCTTAAGATCAACCGTCTGAGCGATGAAGAGGTGAAACAACACCTCATCGACAAGGTACATGTACCGGCACTGCAGGCGGAGAGGATCTCCTATCTCAGCGAGGGAAGTGTACAGATGGCTATTCAGCTGAGCCGCGAGGAGAACGACAATACCTTTGGTCGCTTTACGGAATGGCTGAGGAACAGCTTTGGGAACAAGGGACTGCAACTCATTGAATTTTCGGAGTCGGCTTCGAAATGGGGGAGGGAGAACCAAAAGAACTTTCTGCGTTACGGGTCGAAACTGCTGCGGGAAGTCATGATGGTACTTTCGGGTGCTGAAAACCTGATCCATCTTCCGGAGAACGAAAAAGAATTTGTTGTCAAGTTCAGTCGTTCTGTCGACTTAAACAAAACGGAGGCCCTGATTTCGGAAATCGAGAAGGCCCATTATCATATTGAGCGTAATGCAAACCCTAAAATTTTATTTTTAGACGTATCTTTGCAATTTACGAGAATTCTGAAGTTTAATACGCTCCCCAAGGGGACTCACTATATATATCAATAAATGGGATGTGGATCATGTTCAACTGGCGGTGGCTGCACGCCGGCAGGTTGCAAAAGTAATGGCTCGTGCCTTACGGGCGGATGCAGCAAATTAGATGTTTACGATTGGTTGGCCCATATGGACCTCCCAACTAACTATAAGCCTTTCAATATCATCGAAGTTAAGTTCAAAGGATCAAGAAAGGATTTTTACATTAACCATGAGCATGCGTACCTGGAAATGGGCGACCTGGTTGTTGTGGAAACAACTACCGGCGGTTACGACATAGGCCATGTCTCGCTTACCGGCGAACTGGTCAGGATGCAGATCAAGAAGAAGCACCAGAAGCTGGACGATATCACACGTAAGGTGATCAGAAGAGCGACGCCTGCTGATGTAGACAAATGGAAGGCTGCTAAAGACATGGAATGGGAGACGATGCACAAGGCACGTACTCTTGCGCTGAATCTCGGTCTCTCGATGAAGATCAGTGATGTAGACTACCAGGGTGATAAAACCAAAGCTACGTTTTACTATACTGCCGAAGGCCGTGTTGATTTTCGTGAGCTGATCAAGAAGATGGCGGAAAGTTTCCGCATTCGTATTGAGATGCGCCAGATCGGAATGAGACAGGAAGCCAGCAGATTGGGCGGACTGGGATCATGCGGCCGCGAATTATGCTGCAGCACCTGGCTGACGGACTTCAAAACGGTGTCTACCTCTGCCGCACGTTATCAGAACCTTTCTTTGAACACTCTCAAACTGGCGGGTCAGTGCGGTAAGCTCAAATGTTGTCTAAACTATGAGCTGGATACCTATATGGATGCGCTGAAAGACATTCCGGATGACGTAGACAGGTTGGAAACGGTTATCGGAATGGCACGTCTGCAAAAGACCGATATCTTCAGGAAGCTGATGTGGTTCAGCTACCCTAACCAGGAGAACTGGATTCCGATCGAGATCTCAAGGGTAAAGGAAATTCAGAAATTAAATAAAGAGGGTATTAAGCCTGAGGACCTGAAAGACGAGGCAGCTGACCTTGAACCGGTTCAGCCTACCAAGGTGTTCGACTACGAGAACGTAGTGGGCCAGGATAGCATCACCCGTCTGGATGAACGCCAAAACAATAAAAAGAAGAAAAAAAGAACTAATAAAGGCAAGGCGAAACCGGAGGGTACTGCTGTGGCTCCGGCAACTGCACCTCAGGCTGCGAGGCCTCCGCGTCCGGCTGGAAACAACCAGAGAAGAGAACAGAATACTGCCGCTCCTCAGTCAGCAAACAATTCCAGAAGGGAACAAAACCCGGGTGCGCCTGCGGCAAACAATCAGAAAAGGGAGCAAAACACGCCTGCTAATCCGGAAGCAAGGAATCAGCGACGTGAACAGCATGCTGCTACTCAGGCTGCAAACAGTCAGAAACGTGAGCAGAATGCCGCGGCCCAGGCAGAAAAGGGGGAACCCGGAAACAAGAAGCCTCAGGGAAACCGCCATTTCAGAAGGAATAAACCCAGCAACAAGCCTAAGCCTAATGCAGAATAAGTACCGGCATTTATTTACCGCAATACTTTTGCTATGTATAGGCTTGCAAAGCTGCCAGGAGACTGCGATTGTCGATGTGAACTTACCCATCGACAATCGCTCATGGTCATACGCCGACAAGATCCGGGTTCCGGTGATTGTTGAGGATCCGTCGAAGGCCTATAATCTCTATTTGAACTTACGCCATACGGCGGAATATAAGTACTCCAATATCTTCGTGCTCATACACCAGTCGGCGACCGGCCATGAGAAGATAACAGAGCGCAAGGAGTTCAAGCTTGCTTATCCGGACGGTGAATGGCTGGGAAGCGGAGCGGGCAACTTCTACTCTTACCAGCTGATCTTCAGAAAGGGCTATAAATTCCCGGCAAAGGGGACCTATATTTTTGAAATTGAACAGAATATGCGTGACAATCCGCTCCCGGAAGTCACAGATGTGGGGCTGCGTATAGCGCCTGCAGAGGAAAAATAAAATTCTTCTTCATTGTGACAGCTGTCACTTTTCATGCAGATGCAAGCGCGTAGATTTACGAGGCTTATCCAATTAGCCGATGCCCATCAAAACCTTTTCAAGTGCCGTCTTTGGAATAGAGGCAACCACCATTACCATCGAAGTAAACATCACAAGCGGCACCCGCTATTACATTGTGGGACTGCCGGATACTGCTGTACGAGAAAGCCTGCTGCGGATAGAAAGCGCGATATGCACTTCCGGTTACCGCATGCCAAGACAGAAGATCCTGGTGAATATGGCACCTGCCGACATTCGCAAGGAAGGTTCTTCTTTTGACCTGGCCATTGCGGTGGCTATTCTCTGCGCTTCGGAACAGATCGCTGCCACGCGTATCAGCGAGTATATGATCCTGGGCGAGCTGTCGCTTGATGGCACGATACAGCCTGTGAAAGGTGCTTTGCCGGTGTCCATACAGGCGAGGAAAGAAGGCTTCAAGGGGCTTATCGTTCCGCTATGCAATGCCAGGGAGGCGGCCATCGTGAATGATATAGAGGTACTGGGTGTAAAGAGCCTGACCGAAGTACTTGAGTTTTTCAAGGGTAGCCAGAATATAAAGCCAACGATTGTCGACACCCGGGAGGAATTCTACTCGAATATATCCAATTATCCTACTGATTTCTCAGATGTGAAGGGTCAGGAGAACATTAAGCGGGCACTGGAGATTGCTGCAGCAGGTGGGCATAATGCCATTCTAATCGGTCCGCCGGGCTCAGGTAAGACCATGCTGGCCAAGAGGTTGCCGAGCATCCTTCCGCCACTTAACCTGCAGGAGGCTTTGGAAACCACCAAGATCCACTCTGTGGCTGGCAAGCTGGCGGCGGCCGACTCCCTCATGACGGCAAGGCCTTTCCGCTCACCACACCACACGATCAGCGACGTAGCACTGGTAGGTGGAGGAGCAAACCCACAGCCTGGGGAGATATCGCTGTCGCATAATGGTGTACTTTTCCTCGATGAGTTGCCCGAGTTTAAGCGCTCCGTACTGGAAGTGATGCGCCAGCCGTTGGAAGAGCGGAGAGTGACAGTTTCGAGGGCCCGACTATCCGTCGACTATCCCGCAAGCTTCATGCTCATTGCCTCGATGAACCCTTGTCCCTGCGGCTTTTACAACCATCCTGAGAAAGAATGCAGCTGCCCGCCGGGCGCTGTCCAGAAGTATCTGAGCAAAGTTTCAGGACCGTTGCTCGACCGTATTGACCTTCATGTGGAGGTCACGCCGGTAAACTTCACCGATCTCTCTTCAGAATATAAATCGGAAAGCAGTGCCGACATACGCGGCCGGGTGATCCAGGCACGCGAGCTACAGAGTCTCCGTTTCGGTGAGAGCCGGGATGTTTATTGCAATGCGCAGATGAGTTCCAAGATGGTGCGGGAGATCTGCCGGATTAATGAGGCAGGGCAATTACTCCTGAAGCGGGCGATGGAGAAGCTGGGGCTTTCGGCGCGTGCGTATGACCGCATTCTGAAAGTTTCGCGCACCATTGCAGACCTGGCAGGATCTGAAGATATCCGGATTGAGCACCTGGCGGAAGCCATCCATTACAGAAGCCTCGACCGGGATGGGTGGGCGGGATAATGTTTTGATCCTGTTTACGTTAATGAATACATGAACAGCATTAAACTGGTAATTGCAAGCTTCACGATGTGCATGCTAATGGCATGCAGCTTATCGGGGCAGCAAAAGGGAACAAAAGAAGTAAACATAAAGGGGGAAAAGACCAGATCTGTAGCAGCATTCGCGGAAGGATGCTTCTGGTGTTCAGAACATATTTTCGAAGAGTTGGCGGGCGTAGATTCTGCCGTGTCGGGATATGCCGGAGGGCATACTAAAAACCCTACCTATGAAGAGGTATGCAGAGAAACGACGGGACATGCTGAGACCGTGCTGGTGTATTACAATCCTAAAGTGATCAGCTATGAGCAGCTGCTCGAAGCTTTCTTCAGCTCTCATGATCCCACTACATTAAACAGGCAGGGGCCCGATGAGGGACCATCCTACCGATCAGCCATCTTCTATGCGAACGAAGAGCAGGAAAAGCTGGCCATTGAGGCCATAAAGAAGTGGACACCCAAGTTTGAAATGCCTATTGTGACCGAGGTGGCTCCTCTGAAGGCCTTTTACCGGGCGGAGGAGTATCATCAGAACTATACTACCGAGAATCCCTTTGATTCGTACGTGAGGGCTGTTTCCTTACCCAGGTTTGACAAGTTTCAGCGAGCCTGCAAACTGAAAATGAAAGACTAGGCATTTTATTTTCTTACCTTTGCCTTTTAAATGGATTACGAGGTCTTCACATTGCCAAACGGCATTCGCTTATTATTTAAGCCTTCTACTTCTTCTGTATCACATGCCTGCATTGTCATCAATACCGGGTCGAGAGATGAGCCGGAAGGCAAGGATGGCCTGGCGCATTTCATCGAGCATCTGTTGTTTAAAAAGACGGAGAAGCGAAGCACGGGACAGATCCTGAACTACCTGGAAGCTGTAGGAGGTGATTTAAACGCCTACACGACCAAGGAATACACGTGTATCCACGCATCTATTTTAAACCCCTACCTGCGAAAGGCGCTGGACCTGTTTGAGGATCTGGTATTTCATTCCTTGTTTCCTGTAAAGGAGATGGATAAGGAAAAGGGTGTCGTTCTGGATGAGATTGCATCCTACCAGGACCAGCCTGAAGAGGCTATTCAGGATGACTTTGAGGATCTTCTTTTCTCCGGTCATGCATTAGGCCGCAATATCCTGGGAACACCGGAGTCGGTGACTGCTTTTGAACAAGAGGATATATTTTCCTTCCTGAAGGCAAACTACAATACCGAAGAGATCGTGATCGGGGTGAACGGCAACTACACATCGAAGGAGATCAGCAGGCTATTTACGACTTTGTTTGACAAAGTTCCCGCAAACCTGAATAGGCCCGTGAGAACCGCTCCGCAGTATAGTCCGGTAACACGCTCTGTAGAGAAGGCTATCGCGCAAACGCATTGCGTGATCGGCAACCAGGCCTATTCCATATATGATGAGAAGAAAACAGGACTACTGCTTTTAAATAACATCCTGGGCGGCAACGGAATGAGTTCTTTGCTCAACCTGACCATTCGTGAAAAGTACGGTATTGCCTACACCATTGAGTCGAATTACACACCTATGTGTGACAGTGGGATCTTCTCTATTTACTTTGGTACCGACGCTGAAAAGTCTGACCGCGCATTGAAGCTGGTACACAAGCAGCTGAGGTTATTGCGCGAGAATAAGATGAGCGAACTGACACTCGATCGTGCGAAGAAGAAAATCAACGGGCAGATCGCCCTGGGTGAGGATAACAGAATGGGCCTTATTATCGGCATGTGTAAAAGCCTGATCGATCATGGCCGTGCAGAATCTCTCGAAGAGATTTTCACAAGGATTAATGCCATTAGTCCCGCTCATATCCTCGAAATAGCAAATGAAATCTTTGATCCGGCCAAGATCAGCACACTCACTTTTGTGCCCAACGAGGCTGAATAATTTATTAATTTTATAGTATGAAATTACCAATAGTAGCATACGGTGATCCTGTCCTGAGGAAAAAGGCTGAGGATATCCCTAAGGATTACCCTGAGCTGCAGGAGCTTATCTCGAACATGTTCGAGACCATGTATAATGCGAGCGGCGTAGGCCTGGCAGCGCCACAGGTTGGACTACCTATCCGCCTGTTTGTGATCGATCTTTCGGACAAGGAAGAGCCCGGCTACGAGAGTTTCAAAAAGGTCTTCATTAACGCAGAGATCCTGGAAGAAAAAGGAGTGTTATGGGATTTCAACGAAGGCTGCCTGAGCATTCCCGATATCCGTGAGGATGTAAGACGCCTGGATACAGTCGTAATCTCTTATTACGACGAGAACTGGGTACATCATGAAGAGACTTTTGATCGCATGGGTGCACGTGTGATCCAACATGAGTATGATCACATCGAAGGAAAACTTTTTACCGACAAACTGAGTCCGCTTAGAAGAGCCATGCTGAACAGCAGATTTGAGGCTATCAAGAAAGGAGCTGTTAAGGTCGATTACAAGATGAAGTTCCCTCAGGCTCCAAAAGGCAAGAAGAGGTAAGGTTTTAGTTGCCCTTGTTCTTATCGCCGTTGATGATTTGCTGAATAAAGGAACCCCAGGCAAATGGATTTAAGAGCGGATTAGCCATCCGCTGATTAATGGCTTTGTTGGTCAGCGCGATATGATTGTTCTGGAAGTTAACTCCCCTCATCTCCTGCCCGTCGCGGGGAAGGTCACGTGCCATAGCCAATAATGAAGAGCGGGCGACGTTCTTTTTGGCAATTTCCAGGTCATCGTCTGCAAATTTCATTGACATGAACTCTTTGGTAAACTCATCGACACTGGCCCAGGGCAATACCGATACCATGGGGAGGTTTACGACCACAGGCTTCATTTTAACGACGACGGTATAACTCTTTTCGCCTTCCATGTCGGGAATGACCAACGCTTCGCGCCGGTAACCTACGGCACTGAAAACCACTGTGTCGCCCTGAGAAGCGACGAAAGAGAAATAGCCCTGGAAGTTTGCTGAAACGGTTTTGTTCCTGTTTGTTTTGTTGGTGACGGTAACATAGGGAACCACTACATTGGAATCGACGTTATATATTATACCTGAAAATTGCACAAGAGGCTTCTCCTGGGCCTTTGCAAAACCAGTGATAAATATCAAAATCCATGCAGTGATCAAAATTCTCATCAGCGTAAACCTATCAATAATTATGCTACTATTTAGTTAAATTCTGTTAAAAACCAAAAAAGCGAAACATGTTACATGATTCGCTTTTTTGATTAAAGATATACGGTTTTATCGTGATACGTTCGGCATCACGGCATTGGGGTCATCCATATCTGTTAGGTTGACCGCCTCGATTCCTTCGATCTCAGGAACAGCTCTTTTTATCGCCTGTTCGATACCAGCCTTTAAAGTCATCAGACTCATGGGGCAAGAACCACATGCACCTAACAAGCGAAGCTTCACGATATTTTCAGGAGTTATTTCTTCCACTGAGACATTGCCACCGTCTGCTTCCAGATACGGCCGAATGCTATCTAACGCACTTTCCACTCTTTGCAACAAATCCATAATAATATTTTTATAAAATTACACAATAATCTCCAATTACACCGAAGCTGGCTTTGCGTTATGTATGGCAACCTGCTGTGCCACCCGTTCAGCCACTTCCAGGAAGGCTGCTGACATTGGGTTTTCATCCTGCATGATCACCGGTTTACCACCGTCGCCTGCTTCACTGATGGATTGTACCAATGGGATCTCTCCCAGGAATGGAACATCAAATTTATCGGAAAGGGACTTTCCACCACCTTTTCCAAAGATATAATATTTATTTTCAGGAAGTTCCGCAGGCGTGAAATAGGACATATTTTCAACAATTCCGAGTACCGGAACATTGATGGCGTTCATCATGAACATGCCGATTCCTTTCTTCGTATCTGCAAGAGCGACTTTCTGAGGGGTAGTGACTATCACTGCTCCGGCAACCGGATAGGTTTGTGCCAGGGTAATATGAATGTCGCCGGTGCCCGGAGGAAGGTCTACCACCAGGTAGTCGAGATCTCCCCAGTCAGCATCATTGAACAGCTGCTTCACGGCGTTCGATGCCATAGGTCCTCTCCATGGAATAGGTTGCTCCGGGTCGGTAAAGAAGCCGATAGACAAGAGTTTTATGCCGTATTTCTCAATTGGCTGAATGCGGGTCTTGCCTTCAGGCGTTTGAATAGCTTCGGGCTTTGCGTCTTCTACACCAAACATAATGGGAATAGACGGTCCGTATATGTCTGCGTCGATAAGTCCTACCCGGGCGCCCTTTTTCGCCAGTCCTAAGGCGATATTGGCTGATACAGTAGACTTTCCTACACCACCTTTTCCTGATGCGACAACAATGATGTTGCTGATATTGGTGAGTGGCTGATTCTTCTGAGCGGTTACGCGGGAAGTCATCTTTACGTCGACCTTCACATCCGGGCTTATAAAGTGCATGATCGCGTTGCGGCAGGCATTTTCAATTAGGCCTTTAAGCGGACATGCTGGAGTTGTAAGAATAACCGTGAATGTAAGATGGTCGCCTTCAATAATTATATCTTCAATCATGTTCAGGGTTACCAGGTCTTTTTTAAGATCTGGCTCTTCGACATGACTTAAGGCATGTAATACCTTTTCCTTTGTAATCATCTGATGAATATTAAAAAACAAAATTAATGAAACCTGCCCGCTTAACTGCCTGTTTCTTTATGTTTTTACAGATATTTACACTTTAGAAACTAATCGTTTGGATTGACGTTTTCTAAAAGTGTCTAAATTTTAAATATGTCCGGATACATGCGTATTCCTACGAATTATAGAAAGTACTTGAAGATCACCGGTATTGTTCTGCTCATCTTACTGGTCATTGCCGGAATCCTTGGCGCCATCGCCTACTCCAAAAGGGAAAGTCTCCTGCAACAGGTTGTTGCCAGGGCGAAAGAAAAGGCAAAAAGAGATTATAATTTAAACCTCACTATTAAGAATCCACGGTTTGAAGGACTGCGGACCATCGCTTTTACGGACGTTTCTATTGTTCCGGAAAACAGGGACAGTCTGCTCTCCGTGCAGGATCTGCATGTGGGGGTAAAACTGATGCCTCTGCTGTTTGGAGACATCAAGTTGTTAGGCCTTCAGGTGAATAATGCGAAGATCCAACTGATCAAGCGGGATACGATACGCAATTACGATTTCCTCTTCCGGAAGAAGAAACGGACCTCGGAAGATAAGGGTAAAGCCGACTATGCGGAACTGGCAAATAACCTTCTGAATCAGCTTCTGTATAAGATTCCTGATGAAATGGACGTGAAGAACTTCCGGCTGAGCGTTATCAGGGATGAAGAACAGCTGTCGTTCCATACCACCTCAGCAAGTATCGATGACGGCGAACTAAAGTCCACCATTTTGGTGAACGGGAACGAGTCTGTGTGGCACGTAGACGGGCAAGTGGATGCAGACGACAAGAAGCTGGATATTAAGCTTTATGCCGACAATAAGAAGGTGGAACTTCCGATGCTGGAGAAGAAACTGGGCGGTAAGATCAACTTCGACACGGTGTACACACAGCTGAAGAACACCCGGAAAAAGGGCGACGAGTTTCATATATACGGCTCCTGGGCGATCAGGAACCTGCTGATCAACCATCCGCGGATCGCGGCCAATGATATCATTGTGCCAAGCGGTTCGATAGATGCAGATGTGCTGATTGGCAAGGATTTTCTGGCGATTGACAGCTCTTCTGTGATCCACCTGAAGAATATTCAGGCTAATCCGTACATCAAGTACACCATGGGAAAGAACAAGAGCTACGCTCTGAAGCTGAAAACCGGGGATATGGATGCTCAGGAATTTTTCAACTCTTTTCCAATCGGCTTATTCGAGTCGCTCGAAGGAATACAGGTGGAGGGTAAGCTCCGGTATGAAATGGCTTTCTTCCTGGACACGCGCCGTCCGGACAGCGTTCAGTTTAGCTCGTCGATGAACCCTTCAGGCTTTAAGATCGTGAAATGGGGTAAGACCAACCTGGCGAAGATAAACAGTCCCTTTGTGTACACGCCTTATGAGTATGGCAAACCGATGCGCGACATCATTGTTGGGCCTGAGAACCCCGACTATACACCTATAGACCAGATATCGCCTAATTTGCGAAATGCCCTTCTTACGGCAGAGGATCCATCCTTCTACTCGCATAATGGCTTCGTGGAGATGTCTATCAAGCGTTCCATTGCCACTAACTTTAAGGAAAAAGCCTTTAAGAGAGGCGGGAGTACGATATCGATGCAGCTGGTAAAAAACGTATTCCTCATCAGGCAGAAAACGCTTGCCCGTAAAATTGAGGAGATGCTGATTGTGTGGCTCATTGAAAATAACCGGATATCGACGAAGAAAAGGATGTTTGAAGTGTACCTCAATATTATTGAATGGGGACGCAACGTATACGGCATTGGTGAGGCTGCGCGCTATTACTTCAGCAAGCATCCTTCTGAGCTCACGATTGGGGAAGGAATTTACCTCGCCAGCATAGTACCGAAGCCTAAGTCTTCTTTATATTACTTTACCCATGATGGAAGTCTGCGAACGAGTCTGCGGGGATATTTCAAGCTTATCGGCAACCTGATGGCCCAGCGGGGATATACATCGCGGGATACAAACGCTTACGGCTTTTATGGGGTACGTGTAAGAGAGGCCTTACGTCCGAAGGCGCCGGTTATCGACTCTGTAGAAGTTGACTCGCTTTTTGAAGCGGAGGATGAGATAGAAGGAGGAGACCTGCTGCGCGACATATTCAAGATCCAGAAAGCAGATACAGTAAAATCTGTTGCAGACCGGACGAAAGAGATAAACAAGGATACTACTCTGACAAGGTCCGAGAAGAGGAGACTGAAGAGGGAATTGAAGCGGCAGGCAAAGGAGGCAGGTAACTAAATGCCGTTTTTAACGTAGAATGAAGACAAAATAACCACATGAAGATTGAAATAGAAGACAAAGAATTTACCTGCTTTCTTGAATATGAACAAATAAAGAAGCGAACGCGATTACTGGCAATCCAGATGAATGTTGATTATGACGGTAAGCTACCTGTAGTTATCGCGGTATTAAACGGCAGCTTTTTATTCATGGCAGACCTCATGAAGGAAGTGAGCATACCAGTTGAGATCGCATTTGTGAAGCTGTCATCTTACCATGGTGGAGAATCTACTTCCGGAACCGTTAAGAAGATGATCGGCCTGGAAGTTGATCTGAAAGGCAGGGACGTGATTATTGTTGAAGACATCGTCGATACCGGCATCACCTTATCTTACTTGCTGGAACAGGTGAGAGAACAGCAACCAGCCTCTGTAGCGGTAGCGACACTTCTTATTAAACCAGATTCTTTGCAGCGCGAGTTTGATGAGATTGCCTATGTAGGCTTTGAGATCAACAATGAATTTGTAGTAGGTTATGGTCTTGATTATAAAGGCTTGGGAAGGAACTTGAAGGATATCTACCGGGCAATTTCTGTTCCGTCGGAAACTTAATTACATTTTTAGCATATTTGCGGTTAAAATTGAGTTTAAATGACAATCCACAAAGAAGGCTATACATCAATAGCGCTTTCCATTCTGCTGATTTTTATAATGAACGCCGTTGCTCACTATTACTGGCCGGATCTAAGCATATTGAAGTGGATTATCTATATCCTGTCTTTTGTGATCTTTGTTACGGTGCTGCAGTTCTTCAGGCATCCTACAAGAAGGACCATTGTAAATACAGAGCATATTATATGCCCTGCTGACGGGAAAGTCGTTGTAATTGAGGAAACGCAGGAAAATGAATACTTCCAGGACCGTCGTTTACAGGTATCGATTTTCATGTCGCCTATCAATGTGCATGTAAACCGTAATCCAATTTCGGGTATCGTGAAGTACTTCAAATATCATCCCGGAAAATATTTGGTAGCCTGGGACCCGAAGTCGTCTACAGATAACGAGCGTACGACAACGGTAGTTGAACATGAAAGCGGCATTGAAATACTATACAGACAGATTGCCGGCGCTTTGGCCCGCAGGATTGTGTGGTATGTAAAAGAAGGCGATCAGGTACAGCAGGGTGAACAATTCGGATTCATCAAATTCGGTTCCCGGGTGGATGTTTATCTTCCGCTTGGAACGGATGTTAAGGTGAGCCTGGGACAGGTTGTAACCGGTGGAATCACCGTGTTGGCAGACGTTACCAAAACAACTGAAGTAGAAGGTTAAAAGACATCAGAGTACCAGGAGACATCCCGGTCTCAGAAGCCCACAGGAGTAATATAAACACAACCCAAGAGCTGGATGACTTCCACTCAGCCTCTCAAATCAGAAGGTCTTAAAAAGGCTTAAAATAGCAAACAGTGCAGTTTGCTATTTTAAGCCTTTTCCTTTTTAAGGGATGATAGAGAATCCGGACGAGATAATAGAACAAAAAAAATCCCGATCATCAAGGAGATGATCGGGATTTACAATTTCTTTAAGTGAATTACTTAGCTACTCTCTTAGATTTGATTCTAGCAGCCTTACCAGTTAATGCACGCAGGTAGAACAATTTGGCTCTGCGAACTTTACCAACGTTGTGAACCTCTATTTTTGCAATGTTAGGTGAGTTGATTGGGAATATACGCTCAACACCAACACCATTAGACATTTTTCTTACAGTAAAGGTTTCGTTGTTACCAACGCTATTGCGTTGAAGAACAACTCCCTGATAGATCTGGATACGCTCTTTATTTCCTTCGCGGATTTTATAGTGAACGCTTACTGTATCGCCAGATTTGAATGCAGGCACTTCTTTCCTGGCTACAGCCTGCTCTTCAACAAATTTAACTAAATCCATGATTTTATTTATTAAACGGCATTAAACCTTAATATCCGCCCCTTTTTTCGGAGTGCAATATTAGGCATAATAATTAACATTTGAAAGAATGATTTTCAAATAATTGCAAAAAATTCAAATCAGACATTTTCCTTAGCTCCGAATAGTATATGACTGATCATAAGATATTTCGGTTTTTAGATCCCTGTTCATTCCAAAAGATCGGGACGACGCTTCATTGTACGTTCTAAAGCTCTTTCATGCCTCCAGTTGTTGATCTTTGCCTGGTCGCCGCTCAAGAGTATGTCGGGGACGCGAATACCCCTCCACTCCGCCGGGCGGGTGTAGACGGGCGCATCGAGCAACTCGCCCTGAAAAGAATCAGACAAGGCAGAAGTTTCGTCAGACAGAACCCCGGGAATAAGGCGCACGATAGAGTCAACGAGTACAGCTGCGGGAAGTTCACCACCAGAGAGGACATAGTCACCTATAGAAATCTCCTTAGTCACGAACAAATCCCGAATTCTCTGATCAATACCTTTATAGTGACCGCACAGGATCATGATGTTCTCTCCCAAAGACAACTGGTTGGCGATAGTCTGATTTAAGGTCTCACCGTCGGGCGTCATAAAGATCACCTCGTCGTACTTCCGTTCAGCCTGCAGCTTCTCAATACAGGCAGCAAAAGGCTCAATGGACATAACCATGCCGCTTCCTCCCCCGTATGGGTAATCATCTACATTCTTGTGCTTGTTGGTAGAGTAGTCCCGCAGGTTGTGCACGTAAATCTCAGCTATGCCTTTCTTCTGTGCACGCTGCAAGATGGAATGAGCAAAAGGGCTTTCGAGCAAACCGGGAAGCACTGATATGATATCGAATCTCATTATTCTTAGCTTAGATAAACGTCCAGCAGCCCGTCGGGCAACTTCACATGAAGAGCAGATTCATCTTCATCAATTGATTCGATCAGGTCATCATTCAAAGGGAACATGATCTCTCTGAACTTATACGACACTACGGCGATGAATTGCTGCGGATACTCATGCACCTCGATTATCTCTCCGAGCTCTCCGAGTTTCTCATCATAGGCGATATACCCTTTGAGATCGGTATAATAGAATTCATCATCTTCTCTTTCGGGCTTCCTGGAAAGAGGCAGATAGAGCTTCTTTTTCAGGAGCTTCTCAGCCTTCTCAATCACGTCGATATCTTCGAAGTAGAAATAGCCGGTAGAGTTTCCATGCAGCTTGTAGGTTGAAACAAAAAAGGGGATCAGCTTCTTGTTTATTTCGATGAATACGGAATCGAGTTCAAGATCTTCATAATCATCAAACTCGAAGTACACCTGCACTTCACCTTTGAGACCTTTGGTTTTGGTAATGTATCCGATGTAAAAGCTTTCTTCTAAGGTCATAGTCTTGAAATGAAAATGTCACTTCAACAGACAGTTCACGTGGTACGCGACTCTGTCTGTCAAAATGACATTTGATGTTTTTAAAAGAAAAACTATTCAGCGCTTTCAGGAGCTTCTTCAGATGCAGTCTCTTCAGAAACTTCTTCTTCAGCTACTTCTTCTGCAGGAGGAGTATTTTTAGCAGCTATTGCAGCAGCTCTTTCTTCCTTTTTCTTCGCTTCAGCAGCTAAAGCAGCTTTTTTAGCAGCTTCTTTAGTCTGAGTTGAGCTCTCTTTTTTACCAAGGGCTTTCTCTTCTTTGCTTTGAACCCACTCGTTGAATTTAGCTTCAGCTTGTTCAGCGGTTAAAGCACCTTTCTTTACACCACCGTTCAGGTGTTTCATATAAAGAACGCCTTTATCTGAAAGAAGTGTACGAACGGTATCAGTTGGCTGAGCGCCTTTGTTGATCCAGTCTAATGCTTTTTCAAAGTTCAGGTCAATTGTCGCAGGGTTGGTGTTTGGGTTGTAAGAACCTACACGTTCGATAAAACGTCCATCTCTTGGTGCACGTGAATCTGCCACTACTACATAATAAAAAGGCTTACCTTTTTTACCATGTCTTTGCAATCTAATTTTAGTTGCCATTTTTTTAATTTATATTTATGTATACAACATAGTTCCCGGAGTATCCTTCTGCGGGGTCGCAAAGATAGTAATATAAGACTATATTTAAAACATATTACGTTGTTTTTTAGGCTACAAGGCCTGGCTACAGTAGAACTAACCAAAAAAAGAAACCTCAGCCAGGCGCATTATAGCTGTTTGCTCTGTATAAGAATAGTGGTTATTAGGTAATAGGGAAAAGTTAAGTCAGAGGAACTAACAATATCAGGTATGGATTCGCGCGAATTTGAGACACTGGCAGCAGTTCTGGATAATTTAAAAGATGCTATTTCGAGCTTCGATGTTATCCAGCAGAAACACATCTATGTCAACCGACGATACAATGAAATATTTAACGCCTCTCCGGAGGAGCTGGAGGCCGAACCTTTCAAATGGCGAACGACGGTTCATCCGGACGACTATGACTATGTCTACCGGGAGACGCAGCGTTTGTATCAGAAGGAAAGCATTGAGCTTGAATTCCGGATCGTTGTAAATGGCCAGATCAGATGGATAAGCGACCGGAAGTCTCCTGTGCTGGATTCGAACGGTCAGTTGTTTGCTGTCTCGGGTATCACGACTGACATTACAGAGAGGAAAAAGGCGGAACTTGAATTAAAGCATTCTGAATATACATACAGGTACCTTTTCTTAAACAATCCTAATCCTCTTTGGATATATGACCGGGAGACCCTGGCTTTTCTTGCCGTGAACAATGCCGCTATTTCGGAATATGGATATACGGAGGAGGAATTTCTCTCGATGAAAATCACGGATATCCGCCCAGCGAACGAAGTACCGAGGCTTTTGGAAGCCGTTCGTGATGTGGAGAAGGCGCACAGCCGGACCGTGGGATGGAAACACCGAACCAAAGACGGAAAAATTCTGGACGTGATCATATCGGGTCATGGTATTATCTACAATCACCGGGAGTGTGAGATCATTATGGTACACAACGTGACGGAGATTATGAAGGCGAGGGAAGAGATGATCATCGCCAAAACAAACCTGGATGCTTCGATCGATAACATCGACAACATCATCTGGTCTATTGACCGGGAGTACCGCTTGCTTTCTGCCAACAAAGCATTCAGAAGAATGCTTAAGAGCAAGTATAACGTGGATGTTGAACTCGGACGTTCAATTCTTATCCCAGTAGTCGAACAGTCAAACGTAGATAGATGGAAATTATTCTTCGACAGAGCACTTACTGGTGAGGTGGTTGTTTTCCAGACCAAGATCTTCGACTCAGCAAATACTCATGAGATCAAGATGTATCCCATCTATCTTGATGACCGGATTATCGGGGTAGTAAGCCAGGGACGCGATGTACAGGAGTCATTAGACGAAGCATTACGCACGCAGAAGCAAAATGAGGAACTAAGAGAGATTGTAGAACTCGCTTCTCATGATATTCGGGGTCCGGTTGCCTCATTAATGGGGATTATACCTATGTTTAATGCATTGCAGCCGCATGACCCGTTCAATGCTGAAATCATTATCCATGTCAGGAACCTGGCTCTTCAACTAGACGGGGTCATACATAAGATAGTTGACAAGAGCTATACGCTTCAGCAGGAAAACGATGCTATAGATGACGCTCGACAAAATCGATCAACGAGTGGATGACTTTGATGTGGATCTCCTGCACCCGGTCGGCGAACTCCGATTTCGGTGCACGAATTTCTACATCACAGAGACTGGCTATCTTACCTCCATCCTTCCCGGTAAGTCCGATCACCTTCATTCCCCGCTCTTTGGCAGCATGAACTGCGTTCAGAACATTCTCTGAATTCCCACTGGTACTGATCGCCAGCAGTACGTCGCCCCGGCTACCTATGGCTTCTACCATTCGCGAGAAGATGTAGGCATAACCATAATCATTCGCCACACAGGAGATGTGTGAAGGGTCTGAAATGGAGAGTGCTGCAAGAGCTTTACGATCGTGTCTGTAGCGACCGCTCAGCTCTTCAGCAAAATGCATAGCGTCACACATAGATCCCCCGTTTCCGCAAGACAATACCTTGTTACCCGATGCCATTGCATCGGACAACAAGCGTCCTGCAGCTTCAATTTTCTGAAAGTTGGTGTCGTCGTTTAAAAAAGTATTTAAGACCGATTGGGCCTCCAGAAAATGCTGCTTAACTGATTCCATTCGTAGTTAACCTATCTGGCGGCTATAGTGAAAGTATATTTACAATCTTAAGAAGTCTTGGGTCTGCTTCTGAAAGATGCTTAACGGCATTATAGAACGGCGTATAGTGAATATTATGGTTTACAAGACCAACCATCATACTTTTTCTTCCATTGAGCAGGGCTTCAACCGCTGCAACTCCAAGCCGGCTTGCCAATACACGATCCATACAGCTAGGCCTTCCACCACGTTGGATATGTCCAAGAATAGAAAGTCTGGTGTCGTAATTCGGGAACCTCTGCTTGATCAGTTCGGCAATTTCAAATCCGCCGATCTCATCGCCTTCTGCAACAATAATAATCTTGGAGGACTTGTCTTTACGGCCGCTTGCCAGTCTGGTGAACAGCTGATCGATATTGGTACGCGACTCAGGTATGAGGATTGCTTCAGCACCTACACCGATACCGCTTCTAAGGGCTATCAGTCCGGAGTCTTTTCCCATTACTTCCACGATAAACAGCCTGTCGTGAGACTCGGCGGTATCCCTGATCTTATCAACAGCATCTATAACGGTATTGATGGCTGTATCATATCCAATGGTAAAATCTGTACCGATCAGATCGTTGTCTATCGTTCCAGGCATCCCGATAACGGGAATATCGAATTCTTTAGCAAATATATTGGCACCTGTAAAGGTACCTTCCCCGCCTATTGCAACGAGGGCATCGATGTTGTTTTTTTTCAGATTATCATACGCCTGCTGACGACCTTCTTTGGTGTAGAACGCATCGCTCCTGGCAGTTTTCAGGATAGTTCCGCCACGCTGGATGATGTTGGCAACGGACTTTCTGTTCATCGGGATGAACTCACCACTAATAAGGCCTTCAAAACCCCTCATGATACCCGTTACCTGAATATCATAGAACAGCGAGGTTCTCACAACTGAGCGGATTGCCGCGTTCATTCCGGGTGCATCACCTCCTGAGGTAAATACCCCGATATTCTTAATTGTATTCTTCTCCATCATTGTATCCTAAATTCGCCCAAAGTTTTGATCTTTTTTTGGCATTGTAAAATTTTTTGCGATAATAAGTCAAATATATTTAAGCTCGCGAAAACCAAAATGATTTATACCCTCCTCTGTTCTGAGCTCCAGCAAGCCGCTTTCCAGCACCCCCGTGATCTCTCCTAGAAAGGCTTTTCCATCTCTTTCAAATCTGGATTGGGTGTTTAAACGGTACAAATTAGACTGATATTCCAGGTGCAAGGACCCAAATTCGGCGTTTTTAAGCTGACAGTATCTCTTCTCTATTGCGGCACAAAACAACCTCAGCATGTCAGTAAGGCTAAACTGCTTACCGGCAACGACAGACATAGAGGTAATATTCTTGATACCGTCAGTAAACACATCCTGGTTTACATTCAATCCAATACCAACAATCGCATGTTTCCATTGTTTACCGCGCACCATATTCTCAATAAGGACTCCTCCTAGCTTCCGGTCGCCAAAAAATACATCATTTGGCCACTTAATCTTAGTTTCTGAGCCAATAAAAGAGCATAAAACATCGTTAATAGCTAAGCTTACAGCCATGTTGAGATAAAACTGCTGTGAAAGCTGTAGAAACGAAGGAGAAAACAGAATGCTGAATGTTAAATTTTTACCTGCCTGGCTTATCCATTTATTGTCGAACTGCCCGCGGCCCGCAAACTGCTCTTCTGCCATAATAACAGTTCCTTCTGGCAATGGCTTAGATTTTGCCAATTGTTTCTTTAGATAATCATTTGTAGAATCAATGCGCTTTAATGAGACAATATTTTGACCGACAAATAATCCTGAAAATGTGTTATTTTGCAAAGCGTTAATTGACTAATTTTAGCCAAACATAATTTTTTTTAATGATAAAAAACCAAGGACGTAATGAATCCGCTTACATTTCTGAGCTAGCTATATTGGGCATTCAGGAAAAAAAAGGAAACGAGATTGTAAGATTGGATTTAAGAAATATTCATAGTTCTGTGGCGGATTATTTCGTCATCTGCCATGCAGAGTCAAGCACCCAGGTTAGGGCAATCACCAGAAGTATCGAAGAAGAGGTTTATAAGGTTACAGGAGAATGGCCGGCCCGGGTTGAGGGTCTTGAATATGGCGAATGGATTCTCCTGGACTATGTAGATGTCGTGGTTCATGTTTTCAAAACAGATAAACGTGAGTATTACGGTATTGAAGATCTGTGGGGAGATGCTGAAACCGTGCACTATCAGAGTGCATAAAAACAAGTTTAATAATATTACTGAGAATGAAAGACGTAAATACCGATAATAAAAAAGGTTTTATCAAGAAGACAGGGAAGAAGATGGTTCCCAAACCACCGCGATTTAATATCATGTGGGTATATGCCGGAATTATCCTGCTTCTTTTTGTAGTTCAATGGTTCTTCAACAACCAGACGATAAAAAAGATCAGCTATCAGCAGTTTGAGACTGAATATCTGCGCCCGAGGGACGTGGAAAAGATTGTTGCTTATAAGAGCAACGACCTGGTTGTGGCTGAGGTATATATCAAGAAATCCAGGTTGAAGGATCCCAAGTATAAGGATGTCCAGAATCAGGACAATCTGAATATGGGAAACACTGCAGGTCCGCAGTTTCAATTTACGGACGGATCATTCGATGGACTTCAGGCAAAGATTAAAGAGGCTGAGAAGGACCTGCCTGCTGACCAGCGCACTCCTGTTAACTTCGATACCAGAGAAAACTTCTGGGCCAGCTGGTTCATGTCAATCATACTTCCCGTACTGCTTCTTATCGGATTCTGGGTATTTATCATGCGCAGAATGGGTGGGGGTGCCGGCGGTGGTGCTGGTGGACAGATTTTCAATATCGGAAAGTCTAAGGCAACACTATTCGACAAGGAAGCTCAGGTTTCTGTTACATTCAATGACGTAGCCGGATTGGAAGAAGCGAAACTTGAGGTTATGGAGATTGTTGATTTCCTGAAAAATCCAAAGAAATACACCAATCTTGGAGGAAAGATTCCAAAAGGAGCACTGCTCGTTGGTTCTCCGGGAACAGGAAAGACCTTATTAGCCAAGGCGGTTGCCGGCGAAGCACAAGTACCTTTCTTTTCACTTTCAGGTTCTGACTTTGTTGAGATGTTTGTGGGAGTAGGTGCTTCGAGAGTAAGGGACTTATTCAAACAGGCAAAGGACAAGGCTCCATGTATCATCTTTATTGATGAGATCGATGCCATCGGACGCGCCAGAGGCAAGAACAATATTGTGGGAGGTAATGACGAGCGTGAGAACACGTTGAATCAGCTCCTGGTGGAGATGGACGGGTTCGGTACCGACTCAGGTATTATTATCCTGGCTGCGACTAACAGGCCGGACGTACTGGATTCAGCATTGCTTCGTCCCGGACGTTTTGACAGACAAATTTCTATTGATAAGCCAGACCTCGTTGGACGTGAGCAGATATTCAAGGTTCACCTTCAGCCTATCAAACTTGCTGAAGAAGTTGATCCGAAAAAGCTTTCTGCACAGACCCCGGGCTTTGCAGGTGCTGAGATAGCTAACGTATGTAACGAGGCAGCACTTATCGCTGCCCGGAGAAATAAGGAAGCGGTTGACATGCACGACTTCCAGGATGCTATTGACCGCGTTATCGGTGGATTGGAAAAGAAAAATAAAATCATCTCTCCTGAAGAGAAAAAGATCGTTGCTTACCACGAAGCTGGTCACGCAATTGCAGGCTGGTTCCTCGAACATGCTGATCCTCTGGTAAAAGTATCAATTGTTCCACGTGGAGTAGCTGCCTTAGGCTATGCGCAGTATCTTCCGAAGGAGCAATTCTTGTATACCACAGAACAACTGACAGACGGCATGTGTATGACACTGGGCGGCCGTGTTGCTGAAGATATTGTGTTTGGAAAGATCTCTACAGGAGCTCAGAATGACCTGGAGCGAATTACCAATCTGGCATATGGCATGGTCTCGGTATACGGAATGAATGAGAAGGTTGGGAATATTTCGTTTAACCAGCAGGATCAGTTTACAAAGCCTTACTCTGAGAGAACAGGTGAGTTAATTGACACTGAAGTTCGTTCTCTCATCAAGTCAGCTTATGATCGTACCAAAGCCTTACTGATTGAGAAGCGTGACGGTTTGGAGAAGCTTGCTTCTAAACTTCTTGAAAAAGAAATTCTGTTCCAAAGTGATCTGGAAGAAATCTTAGGGAAAAGGCCATTTAACCACAGGACTACATATGATGAGTTTGTGAATGGCGATGACACGGGCAATCAGAAAGTTGCTGCTGAGAATCTGCATCCGGAACCGTTCGGAGATTCCACTGAGCCTCTTCACAAAAGCGATCCTAATAACTAATTTTCAAAGCTCCGCAGAAACGGAGCTTTTTTTTTCATACGGATAATGCATATCTTCGGTTTTTACTGGCCTCAGTACGGATAAGAATGAAAGAGACTACCTCTAAAGAAAAAATGCTCAAAAAAGTCAGGAAGGCTTTGCTTGAAAAACGCGATAATCCTCACCCGAACCTCGAAGAAGCTCCGTTATATGAAGATTATACCGGCTACCTTGACGTCTTGTTCGCTGAGCAGCTGAGTCTTGTGGCAGGTAAATTCATATTCTGCGAGGATGAAATGCAGTTTGTGGAGAATCTGCTTCTTCTTGCAGATGAGAAGGGCTGGCGGAAGATATACTGCTGGGAGCAGCCGCTGCAGGAGTTACTTACGCACTTCGAATTTCCGTTTTACAGCACCGACACAGACTTTATGGGTGCAGAGGTGGGAATTACGTTGTGTGAGTCTCTGATCGCGCGTAATGGCAGTGTTTTGGTATCAAATGCCGGGGCTGCCGGGAGAAGGCTGAGTATTTATCCGCATTGCCACATTGTGGTGGCCTATACCTCTCAATTGGTACTGGACTTAAAAGATGCTTTTGCACAGCTGAAGCTGAAATATGACGGCGATATTCCTTCTATGATATCGACGGTGACGGGGCCAAGCAGGACAGCTGATATTGAGAAAACATTGGTACTTGGAGCACACGGTCCGAAAGAATTTATCGTCTTCCTCCTGGAGGGATAAGGATTAAAATAATCAATAACAAAAAATGCGGGTTAGTACCCGCATTTTTTGTTATTGATTATTTTAGCTTCAGGAGAGCCTCCTTTATTCTGGGAAGCATTTCCTGGATATCATCCAGGGAACATGCCCCGATCGAAGATCTGAACCAGTTTACAGAGCTATCTGCACCAAAGGCAGAAAATGGAACAAATGCAGCTTTCGCCTCTTTTATCAGATAAAAATTGATGTCTTCACTATTCTGTAATATCTGGCCATCAGGTGTTGTTTTACCGGTATAGTCAATCTTGATAGTGAGATATATGGCCCCCATAGGCTCGATGACATCTACCTGTAAGCCTTCTTCTTTGAATTGCTTGAACCCATAATAGATCGCGTTCAGGCTATCCTGGATTTTCACCTTGAAAGAACTCAGATACGACTGAACAGCAGATGAATCCTGAAGAAAAGCGGCCATGGCAAATTGTTCAGCCTTTGGAGCCCAGGCGCCCATATGCATGACGAGGGTTTTCATCTTGTCGATGATCAGTTCGGGACCAAATCCCCAACCGACACGAACGCCCGTAGAGGCAAAGCACTTGGAAGCACCATCAATGTACACCACATAATCTTTGATCTCTGGACGGAGGGATACCGGATCGTAATGTGCATGCTCACCGAAAGTCAGCATGGAATAGATCTGATCGTAGATAACGTATAATGGCTTCTCACCCGCAGTCCGACGGCTATTTTCTTCAAGAACCAGGTCGCATATCTCTTCTAAATCCTTTTTCGAGAACATTGTTCCTGTTGGATTGAGGGGAGAACAAAGTGCAATCAGGCTTGCCCCGTTGACATAAGGACGTAGATCATCTGCCGTTGGCATGAAGTTATTGTCAGGACTTGTAGTTACCGGAACAGCCTTTGCACCAGTGAGTGAGCAGTAATGGTCGTTATTCCATGATGGAGCTGCATAAATTACGGTATCTCCAGGATCAACGAGTGCCAGGTAAGCGGCATAAATCAATGGACGCGAACCACAGGAAATTAGAATTTCATTGGTATTAAAGTTCAGACCGTAAGACTCCGACAAATAACTGCTTACTTGCTGACGTAGTGGAAGGATGCCATCAGCAGGGGGATAATTGGTCTGATGATCTTCGTAAGCTTGTTTTATATTGTCCTTCAAAACTTCCGGAATCGGAAACAGGGCAGGATCAAAGTCACCTATCGTCAGGTTAGCGATTTTTTGACCTTGTTTTTTCAGTTCATTGATCTCACCGGCAATCTTGATGATCTCCGAACCTTTTAACTTTTGTGCTAAACGTGATACATTCATTTTATTCTGTTTATGCTATTAAGATACCAGGGCATCTACAGCGTCTTCTACTTTTTTGAAATTAAAATTAGAAACAACGGATCTGAAGGCATCAGCAATCTGATCGTTACATAAATTCCCAATGCTACCTTCATGGACATGTTTCACTGATGCAGGTGCTTTGAAGCTACCACTTTCAATTTCAAGTCCAACTTTTTTATAAGCCTCCCGGAAAGGTAGTCCCTTAAGCACCTCCTCATTAACGGCTTCTACGCTGAATAGGTATGCGTACTTGGGATCCTCAAGGATATTGTCTTTTATGGAAATGTGCTTCAACATAAACGTAGTCATCTCCAGGCATTCGTTTAATGAAATAAACGCCGGAAAAAGGCTTTCTTTCAGAAGCTGAAGGTCCCTGTGATAGCCTGAGGGGAGATTGGTCGTCATGAGTGCAACTTCATTCGGCAGGGCCTGAATCTTATTGCACCTGGAGCGAATAAGCTCGAATACGTCAGGGTTCTTCTTATGAGGCATAATACTGGAGCCAGTAGTCAGCTCGTCAGGGAACTTTATGAAGCCAAAGTTTTGGTTGATAAACAAACAGGCATCCATAGCCAGCTTAGCCAGGGTAGCAGCAACAGACGACATTGCCTGCGCAAGAATACGCTCTGTTTTGCCACGGCCCATCTGGGCATATACTACATTGAAGTTGAGAGAATCAAAGCCAAGAAGCTCTGTGGTCATGGTCCGGTTTAAGGGGAAGGATGACCCGTATCCAGCGGCAGAACCCAGCGGATTCTTGTTGCACACCTTCCATGCTGCAAGCATCAGTTCCATATCGTCAACTAAGCTTTCAGCATAAGCGCCGAACCATAATCCGAAGGAGGAAGGCATAGCAATCTGAAGATGCGTATACCCCGGAAGTAATTTCTCTTTATGCTCTTCACTAAGACTTACGAGTAAGTCAAAAAGAGAAGTGGTATTTTTAACGATATTCTTTATTTCTGTGCGGAAGAACAACTTCAGATCCACCAGAACCTGATCGTTTCTTGAACGGCCACTGTGGATCTTCTTTCCGGCATCACCGATCCGTTTAGTTAGCAGAAGTTCCACCTGGGAATGAACGTCTTCAACTCCTTCTTCGATTTTAAACTCACCCCGCAGTATCTCCTGATAGATAGCCTTGAGTTCTTTTTGTACAGCCTCAAGGTCTTCTGAGTCCATCAGGCCTATGCTCGACAGCATTCGTGTATGAGCCAGTGACCCCAGCACGTCAGCTTCAGCAAGGAACTGATCTAACTCGCGGTCTTTCCCCACAGTGAAGTGTTCCACTGATCCTGCTACTTCTTTATCTTTTTGCCAAAGCTTCATTGGTAATTATTTTGTTCAGTAATTTGATATAAATGGATATTGCTTCCTCGATTTCTTTAACGTAGATAAACTCGTCAGCCATATGAGAACGTCCCGAAAATCCCGGTCCCATCTTTAATGAGGGAATATCCAGAAGCGCCTGATCACTAGTGGTCGGTGATCCGTATGTCGTTCTTCCAATCTCCAAACCGGCAAGCACGAAAGGATGATTCTTATCAATGGATGAGGGCTTAAGTCGCATGGAACGAGGCGTTACCTCACTTGATACATGCTCTCTGATCATATCGAGTACTTCCTCCATCCGGTAAGCATCCGTAAGACGAACGTCTACAGTATAATGGCAGGTTGCGGGAACCACATTGTGCTGAGAGCCGGCATTTATAACGGTCACAGACATCTTTATGGGCCCAAATAGCTCAGACTCTTTAGGAAAACGATACGTTCTAAACCATTCAATATCCTGGATGGCTTTATATATGGCGTTATCCCCTTCGTCGCGTGCTGCATGTCCGGCAGTACCTACCGCCACACAGTCGAGCACCATGAGTCCCTTCTCAGCTATTGCCAGGTGCATTTCGGTAGGTTCACCTACGATAGCGAAGTCAAGAGGCCCCAGCTCAGGGATAATCGATTCTATGCCGTTGCGTCCTGAGATTTCCTCCTCCGCTGTCGCCGCCAGACAAAGATTATACTTGAGATCAGTTTTTTCGTAAAAGTATCTGAAGGTTGCAATCAGCGATACCAGGGCACCGCCGGCGTCGTTACTACCGAGTCCATAGAGTTTCCCGTCTTCAATATCTGCAGCAAATGGGTCACGCGTGTATCCGGGATTTGGCTTCACCGTATCGTGATGAGAATTCAGGAGAATGGTTGGTTTTGAAGGATCAAACGCAGCATTGTAGGCCCAGACATTATTGTCTTTCTCCCGGAAGGGAATATGGTGTGAGTTAAAAAAGCCTTTGATTAACGCAGCCGTTTTATCTTCCTCCCGGCTGAGAGAAGGTGTCGCGATCAATTCTTTGAGTAGCTCGATACTGTCGTCTGAAAGCTGGCTCATCATCCCTTCTCTTCTGTGTATAAGCCACCGGCTTTCAATGCTGAAAGCTTTATCCCTTTAATCAGAGAAGAGCTGAAGCCGTGATACTCCATTTCATTTAATCCGGCGATGGTACAACCTTTAGGCGAGGTAACCTTATCGATCTCACTCTCGGGGTGACTCTCATGTAGCAAAAGCAAATCTGCCGCGCCTTTAGCAGTCTGCACTGCCATTTTCAAGGCGTCTTCAGCGTGAAAACCAATCTCCACGCCCCCCTGGGATGCAGCCCGGATTGCTCTTAAAAAGAAAGCAATTCCACATGCACAGAGTGCAGTAGCAGATGTCATCAGCTCTTCGTTGATGACAACGACTGAACCAACCGTTTCAAACATCGCTTTCACTAACTCTACATTCTCTGGGGTGGCATGCTCTGAAGCTATACAGGTCATCGACTGGCCAATAGAAATAGCGGTGTTCGGCATTGCACGTACCACCTCTACATCCGGACCCAGTTTGGCTTTAATATCATTGCATGATACTCCTGAGATAACAGAGATAACGGTATGCTTTCTCGCATCAATCACTGGCTTAATCTCCGCAAGTAAGTTGTTCAGCTGCTGAGGTAAAACCGCCAGAATGATAATAGACGAATTGGAAACGGTCTCGGCATTATTTCCTGAGATCTGATATCCTAAAGCCGCTTGTTCAGAAAGCCCCGAGATATTCCGGCGGGTTAAGATAATAGAAGAGGCACTCTGATAGTTTGATTTTACCAGGCCATAGGCCAGAGACAGCCCTATGTTGCCACTCCCCAATATGGCTATATTCCCAATTATACTTTTCATTGATATGTTGTTGATGATGAATACTGAGATTAAGCAAAAAGACGCGTGCCAAATTGCTTGCTTTCCAACATCTGGAGCTCTTCGGACTTCCCTATATACACTTCACTGACTCCACTGTTGATAGCCTGAAAAGCGTTCTGAAGTTTGGGCAGCATTCCACCTGCGATTATATTATCAGATTTAAGCCGGTCAAATTCAGATGAACTGATTTCCCTCAGTACCGAATTATCATCAGCGACATCTAACAGCACTCCCTTTTTTTCAAAACAATAAACAAGGCTTACCTGGTAGAGACCTGACAAGGCGATCGCCAGCGTCGAAGCAATTGTATCCGCATTCGTATTGAGGAGCTGTCCCTCGCCATCATGCGTGATAGCCGAAAAGACAGGAACAATTCCCGTCTGGAGAATTGCACTCAATTTTTCGCTATCAACCGAGGCAGGTGTTAAATCTCCAACAAACCCATAATCGATGTCTTTAACTGGTCTTTTGGTTGCTTTTATCAAGTTTCCATCGGCTCCTGTCAGTCCCATAGCATTGCAGCTATAGCGCTGCAATTGAGCAACAATGTTCTTGTTAATGAGCCCCGCGTATACCATCGTTACTACCCTCAGCGTATCAATATCAGTGATACGTCTTCCATCGATCATTTTGGGCTCAATTCCCATGGTGTGAGAAAGATCTGTTGCTATCTTCCCTCCGCCATGGATGAGGATCTTATCTCCGGGGAGAGCGGAAAAGTCTTTCAGAAAATAATGAAGGTTCTCTGAGTTATCTATAACATTTCCACCGATCTTAATAACGTATAATTTTTTACTAAGGTCCATTATGGTTGATTTATAAAGATGATAGCAGATTCTTCAGAACGGTTTGGGCTGCCCAAAGACGATTTCCTGCTTCCTGAATAACCAGTGATTCTTCGCTATCCAATATCTCTGATGAGAGTTCTAGATCGCGGCGCACGGGAAGACAATGCATCACCTTCGCTGAATTTGTCATCTTCAACCTCTCGAGGTCAAGCATCCAGCCGTCACCATTAGAGATAATTTTTCCGTAATCCTGATAGCTCGACCAGTTCTTCACGTAAACAAAGTCCGCGTCCTTCAATGCTGCGTCCTGATCATGAGTGATCTCTGCTCCGTTTGTAAACTCTTCAGCTAACTCGTATCCTTCAGGATGTGTAATCACAAAGTCGAGTAAACCTTCCTTCTGCGCACGGCACATCCATTCAGAAAAAGAATTTGGGACCGCCTGAGGTAAGGGCTTGATGTGAGGAGCCCATGATAGTACAACTTTCGGACGGCTCGTCCTCTTATGCTCCTCAATGGTGATTAAATCTGCGAAGCTCTGAAGCGGATGTCGTGTCGCACTTTCAAGGCTTACTACGGGAATTCCGCTGTATTTAATAAACTTGTTGAAGATATCTTCACTATAATCCTCCTCTCTATCCTTTAAACCCGGAAAAGACCGTATCCCGAGAATGTCGCAATACTCTCCGATAACGGCTGCCGCCTCGCGAATATGCTCCACTGTTGTCCCGTTCATGATCACTCCGTCGCGGGTTTCCAGGGCCCAGCCCTCCTTGTCCATGTTCATCACCATCACGTTCATTCCCAGATTAAGCGCCGCTTTCTGGGTGCTTAGCCGGGTACGCAAACTGGGATTTAAGAAGATTAGCCCGAGGGTTTTATTCTTTCCCAGGCTTTGACTATCGTACGGATTGGCTTTAATATCGAGAGCTTCCTTGACTAGTTGACTTACATCGGAAACGTCGTTAACAGAAGTAAATAAATTCATTTTTATTGTGTGGCTTCTTTTAAGAGTTTAAAGTTTTACTGAATGCCTCCAGGAATCTGTCTGCATGCGCTTTATTCAGATTAAGAGCAGGAAGCAAGCGAATCACGTTTGGCTTCGCCTCTCCAGTAAAAATATGATGTTTAAATAATAAATCCTTCTTTACGTGAGAAAGTTCTTCTGGAAGATCTATTCCAATCATTAACCCACGACCTCTTACTTCTCTGACTTTTTCAAACTTGTTAAGCTCTTCGATCAGGTATGCACCAACTTCAGACGCATTATCGAGTAGCTTCTCGTCCTGGATTACCTCCAGTACAGAAAGTGCCGCTGCACACGCCAGGTGGTTCCCCCCGAATGTAGTTCCAAGCATTCCATGCCAAGGCTTGAATTTAGGAGCTATAGAAATACCCGCAACAGGGAAGCCATTACCCATCCCTTTTGCCATGGTATAAATATCTGCATTCACGCCAGCATAATCATGCGAGTAGAAGGTTCCCGTTCTTCCATAGCCACACTGCACAGAGTCAGCTATGTAAACTGAGTTATAAGAATCACAATGAGTTCTTATAAGGCGGAGAAACTCTTGACTAGCCGGTTTAATTCCACCCACTCCCTGAATGCCTTCGATAATCACTGCACATATGTCATTCCCATATTCTGCGAATGCCTCATTGAGTGCATTCGGGTCATTTAAAGGAAGAAAGATAATGTTAGATGTTTCATTTACAGGAGCAACAATCTTGGGGTTATCTGTAGCAGCAACTGCCAGGGATGTACGACCATGAAAAGCACCCTTGAACGCTATTACCTTCTTCCTTCCGTTATAGAAAGAAGCTAGCTTCAGCGCATTTTCATTCGCTTCTGCGCCTGAATTACAGAGAAACAACTGGTAATCCGCCTTTTGAGACACCGTTCCCAGTTTCTCAGCCAATTCTTCCTGTCCTCTGATACGTATAGAGTTAGAGTAAAAACCTATTTTATTTAATTGCTCGGTCAGCCTTTTAACATAATGGGGATGACTGTGTCCGATTGATATTACGGCATGTCCTCCGTATAGATCAAGGAATTCCTGTCCATTATTATCCCAGACCAGACTTCCTTCTCCCTTTACAATCTCCACCGGATTCAAGGGGTACACATCAAATAGTTTCATCTTGATTTATATTATGTTCAATCCTTTTCGGATCACTCCAAAAGAACTTACTAGAAAGCTGTAGCTTTCAGTCTTAAACCTGCTTGCTCTTCGAAACCGAAAAGCAAATTCATATTCTGTACGGCTTGTCCGGAAGCACCTTTCAGTAAATTATCAATAATACTTACTATGAGGAGCTTCTTCCCGTGTTTCTCCAGATACACGAAACACTTGTTTGTATTCACAACCTGTTTCAGATCTATATTCTTTTTAAGAACATGAGTAAAGGGATGACCTTGATAATAGTCGGAGAAAATTGCTGTCGCCTCTTCCAGACTCAACTCAGAATCAGTATACAAAGAAGCAATGATGCCCCTGGTGAAATCTCCTCTGTAAGGGATGAAGCTGATATCTTCTTTCGATATAGATGAACCGGCCTGACTCAAAGACTCGGTAATTTCATTGAGATGCTGATGCCCGAAAGGTTTATAAACAGATGAATTGTTATTTCGCCAGCTAAAGTGCGAAGTCAACGACAAACTTTGTCCCGCCCCTGTAGACCCGGTAGTTGCGGATACATGAACTTCATTTTTTAAATTCCCTGAAGCTGCTAATGGGAGCAACGCAAGCTGTATACACGTTGCAAAGCATCCTGGATTCGCAATATTCCGGGCCTCTTTTATCTTTTCCCTTTGCAGCTCAGGTAAGCCGTACACAAAGCCATCTCTGTAACTTGCGTTTGCCGCAAGCCTGAAATCCTGGCTGAGATCGATAATTTTAATCCTTGGGTCTATTGAATTCTTGTCGAGAAACTTCTTGGCGTCACCATGTCCAACACAAAGGAATAGTACGTCTATATCCTGAGACAATGTATCTGTAAAAGCGATAAATGTCTCTCCGGTAAGGTCAGTGTGAACGTCAGATATCAGATTACCTGCGTTACTGTTACTGTGGACGAAATGAATGTCGACATGAGGGTGATTAATCAAGAGGCGAAGTAATTCACCTCCTGTATAGCCAGCACCACCAACAATTCCGGCTTTGATCTTCTGCATGTAGCTAGATTTATATGATTCTTTAATGAAGAACGAGCCTGTAAAGGCCGTCCGTTACACTCACTATCGAAGAATTAAGAAATACCTTCGTTAACTTTATGCCAGATAGAAACCTGGTTTCCGAAGATCTTGGAGAAGCCTTTAACATCATCACCGGTATAACCTTCGTTCATCTCTCCATAGCTTCCGAACTTACTGCTCATAAGATCATTTTCTGACTCAATTCCAATAACCACAAAACGATAAGGGAGCAGCTGAATAAATACTTTGCCGTTCACTGTCTTCTGAGCACTGGTCATAAAAGCTTCGATATCGCGCATAATCGGATCGTGGAACTGCCCTTCATGCATCCAGTTGCCATAAAACATAGCCAGTTGATCTTTCCAGCTAAGCTGCCACTTAGTCAAAGTATGTTTCTCTAAGGCATGGTGTGCCTTGATGATCACCATTGGAGCAGCAGCTTCGAAACCCACCCGACCTTTTATTCCAATGATGGTATCTCCAACATGAATGTCGCGGCCAATTCCAAACGGGGCTGCGATTTCCTGAATAGCCTGAATGGCATCCACAGGGTGTTCGTATCTGTTTCCATTAACGGCAACAAGTTCACCTTTCTCAAATTGAAGTTCAAGGTCTTCCGCTGCAGATTTTGTCACCTGGGTTGGCCATGCCTCTTCAGGAAGCATTCCCTTCGATGTGAGTGTTTCCTTTCCTCCTACAGAAGTTCCCCAGATACCTTTGTTGATTGAATACTGGGCCTTTTGTGCGTTGATCTCTACTCCATGCTGATGAAGATAAGCTATCTCAGCCTCGCGGCTGAGCTTCTGATCGCGAATAGGAGTGATGATACCTACCTTGGGAACAAGAATATTGAAGATCATATCGAAACGTACCTGATCGTTACCCGCCCCGGTACTTCCATGAGCTACAAAGTCGGCACCTATCTCTTTTGCATAATTTGCAATGGCAGTTGCCTGCGTAACTCTTTCAGCACTAACAGATAAAGGATAGGTATTATTTTTCAGAACGTTTCCGTAGATCAAATAACGCAAAGAACTGTCGTAATAGCCTTTAACTGCGTCTACAGCGTGATGTGAAGCAACTCCCAGCTCGTATGCTCTCTTCTCAATCTGTCGGAGTTCCTCTTCACTGAATCCACCGGTATTAACAATTACGGAATGAACTTCAAGATCAAGATCTTTCGACAGGTAAATAGCACAGTAAGAAGTATCTAATCCACCACTGAAGGCTAAAACAACTTTCTTTTTCATTTAATATGTATTTGATAAAGGAAGAAGCATACTTGCGTAAGCTTCTTCCTCAATGTATATAATTTACGAACTATGTGTCCGCGTTGATTTCATTTAATACTAAGGATGAACTGCAGATAACAGCACTTTTGCTGATCCCTTTAGCTTTGCCTCTATCCTTTCGAACAGCGAAGCTTTGCGTGTAACCTTGTTAAGCTTTTCGTTCTGAATACGCTGTTGCTCCTCAAGCTCTTTCATCTTCTCCACCGGATCATAGAGCATAGCAGTACAAAGACAATTCTTACGTTCCTTCATAGTAAGAATGTCGTAGTTAACGCAACTTTTGCAACCTTGCCAGAATTTATCATCCTGAGTAAGCTCCGAATACGTTACCGGTTCATAACCCAGTTCAGAATTTATCTTCATCACCGCCAGGCCGGTAGTTAGCCCGAAAATCTTAGCATCCGGGTACTTTTCTCTTGAAAGTCTGAATATCCTGTTTTTTATCGCTTTTGCCAAGCCGCACTTTCTAAACTGCGGGTTCACGATAAGTCCCGAGTTAGCAACAAAACTTTCGTGCTGCCACGTTTCTATATAGCAAAAGCCTGCCCACGTACCATCCTGGTGAAGAGCAATAACAGCTTTCCCTTCCCGCATTTTGGTTGCAACATACTCCGGACTTCTGCGTGCTATTCCGGTTCCCCGAGCCTTGGCAGATTCTGCCATCTCATCACAAATTTGCTCCGCGTAACCAGTATGGATATCCGAAGCTACTATTACAGAAAAATCTTTTTCGTTCATTTTAAAGAAATCCGCTCTTAACGGACGAAGACTATGCGTCTTGACTATTTTCCAGAAAAATTAGTTGATTGTACTCTGCTGACGCCAGAGTTTAGAGGAAGGGATGCCTAAAGTATCAAACTCTCGGCATAAATGGTCGTCGGTGCCTGAACACCAATCTCCCATTGATATTCTTTTCACCTATCACTACAGGAACACAGCCGATTGAAGAAGGGCGTGCTGAAGTAATGTTAAAAAGAGAATTGTTCATTTGTGTCAACTTACAATGTGTAAAATTCTTTATGTGATGCAAAATTATCGAATTAAATGCAAGTATTGCAACATCAATAAACATTTTTATTCATCTGTAAGTCAATAATAAGCAATTCACTTTTTAATTTCTGAACATGTAATCAATTAATCGGTCTCCGATTATTCTTTTCGATGTACCTAGAACGGTAAATCATCCGTCGTATCAGCCGAATAGTCTACCTGTGGTTCCTGATAATCAGACGCACTTTTGTGACCTGAAGGGTCGGCATTTTCCTCGCCTGAAGAGCCCTTCTTGCCCAGCATATTGAAGTTGTCGGCTACTATCTCCGTGACGTATCTTTTGCCTCCATTTTTATCATCATAACTCCTCGTGCGAAGCTTTCCTTCCACGTAAATAAGCTCACCCTTTCGGAGGTACTTCGCAGCAACATCTGCCAGACCGCGCCACACCACAATGTTGTGCCACTCCGTCTGCTCTATCCTCTTGCCGTCTCTTGTGTAACTTTCTGAGGTAGCGAGGGTAAAATTGGCAACGCTTGCGCCGCCTTCCAGGTGCCGAATCTCCGGGTCTCTTCCGAGATGTCCAACCAGGATAACTTTGTTAACTCCAGCCATAATTTAAGTTTTTATAATGTGAATTCAATGTAGGAAGTTTCTAAGAAACGAGAAAATTATTTTAGGCTGGGCGATCTTGTCGATGTCATCCATAGCAATAAAATTATACGTAGAATTTGCCGTAAGAGACATGTTCTTCGCTTCTATTTCAATGAAACGGGCGTGAATGGTTTGGTGGCTTAACTGGTGTTTCACAGGCCCCTGTAATGACTTCACTACAACATCTTCTCCGAAAACTGTCATGAAATCCGGATGCTTAAGCACTTCAACTAGTTCGACCATGGTATCTGTCTCAATTAGCGGGAACTCGTACAAGTTCTCCCAAATGTCTTTGGGTCCGCGCTTGTTCATCAGAATAGATCCTCCTGCCATAACGACAACATAATTGAAGTACCTGGAACGGGGGGCCTGTGATTTCTTTTTAACAGGAAGAACTGCAATTTTATCATGTTTCAACGCATAGCAATGACTGCTTAAAGGACAAACTACGCAGTCCGGATTCCTGGGTTTACAAACAAGTGATCCGAATTCCATCATGGCCTGATTACTGGTACCGGGATCTCGCTGATCAATAACCTCATTGGCCAGATCTGTGAATATGCGTTTACCCTGTGGACTATTGATCACCTCGTCAATACCGAAAAACCGCGACAACAGCCTGAATACATTGCCATCCACGACCGCCTTTGCTTCTCCTGCGGAAAATGAAGAGATAGCAGCAGCTGTATATTCCCCTACACCCTTCAGCTTTAATAAATCGTCATATTTCCTCGGAAAATAACCACCATGCTCTTCCATCACCATTTTAGAAGTAAGATGCATGTTCCGCCCGCGAGAGTAATAACCAAGGCCCTGCCAGAGTCTGAGTATCTCTCCTTCATCTGCTGAGGCAAAATCTGCAACAGTAGGATATTTCTCCAGAAAACGATGAAAGTAGGGCGTTCCCTGCTCAACACGGGTTTGCTGAAGAATTATTTCCGAGAGCCATATAACATAGGGGTCACTTGTATTTCGCCAGGGAAGATCTCGTTTATTCGCGTTGTACCAGCTGATAAGCTCTTCGATAAATTGCATATACAAAGTTCTCAAAAACTTGCAGTTTTCACTTCTTCCCGACGAGAATCTGACGTTCCGAACACTGCAAAACCGCGCCGGACAATATCTTAGGCCCCAATTACATCTCCATTTTCAACCTCGCTATAATGATACAAAACCAGAGTGCTTCCTCATTATTACTGTCACAAAACACATGCAGAACGCAGATTTTCAGAGCATTTACCTACATTTAACAAAATAAAAAGACTAATTTCCCGGGCTATCTGTCTGGCATTTCAGAAGTTAAAAGAAAAATAAATTGATTTATTTTACGATTTCGAATTAAACCAATACTTTTGCAACCCCAAAACAATTAAGAGTTTACGAAAAAGTTTAACACAATAAGATATGACTAAAGCAGAAATTATCGCAGAGATATCCACCAAAACAGGAATCGAAAAGCTAGATGTGCAGGAAGCGGTAGAAGCATTTTTTAAAGTAATTAAAAATTCAATGGTTAATGGTGAAAATGTCTACGTGAGAGGTTTTGGGAGCTTTGTTGTAAAGAAAAGAGCAACAAAGACAGCACGTAACATTTCTAAAAATACAGCTATCATTATTCCTGAGCATTTCGTACCGAGCTTCAAACCGGCTAAAGTGTTTGTTGAGAAAGTAAAGAACGGTAATGTAACAAAATTAGCGGCAGCAGCCGAAGAAGCAAAAACGGCAGCGGAAGCATAATTTCTGAATATGATAAATGGTAAGCAGATAGCGGTAATCGGACTTGTAGTTGTTCTCATGGGACTTTTATTTTCCCTGGACATCAAAGGTTTGGTTAAAGAAGACGGTCAGCATTCGGGGGAAGCTGCCAAGAGTGCTTCTCAAACCTCTCTGGTTACAGTTCAGGCGGTTTCTGAAACGGCTAAACAAACGCTAAATGCTAATTTATCTGCCCAAATAACCTCTCTGGAAACTCAGCTAAAATCAGCTGCCGACCCAGAGAGGCTAAATCTTCTTAAAGAACTTGCTCAAAAGTGGGATGATGTCAATCAACCTGCTCCAAGCGCTTTCTATAATGAAGAAATTGCCGGCAAAGAGAATACTCTTTCAAGCTGGTTAAAAACAGGTGACTTATTTACAAGCGCCTACAGCACCACAAAGGATTCTCTAATCCAACCTACCCTTGTCGCGAAGGCTATCGTAGCCTATCAAAAAGCATTGGATCTTGATGCAAGCAGCCTGAGTGCCAAAACCGGACTGGGCGTAGCATACGTCAGCGGTACTCCTGAACCGATGAAAGGAATTACTCTTCTCCTTGAAGTAGTAAAGCAAGATCCAAAGAACATCAAAGCAAATATGAATCTTGGCCTGTTTTCCATCAAATCAGGACAATTCGACAAAGGAATCAACCGTTTTAAAACGGTTATTGAGCAACAGCAACTTCCGGAAGCCTGGTTCTACCTGGCTACTTGTTATGAAAACATCGGACAGAATGCTGAAGCTATTCACGCATATGAGCAAAGCAAGACACTTGCTGCTGACCCCGGATTCAGCTCATATATAGATCAACGCATCAAAACACTAAAGAGTAATTAATTAAATAAAAACATTTAAAACTTAAAATTATGCCAAGCGGTAAAAAAAGAAAAAGACATAAAATGGCTACCCACAAACGTAAAAAACGTTTAAGAAAAAACAGACACAAGAAAAAGTAGTCTAGCTACTATCTAGTAAAAAAGACCTCCACGCTCTTGCGACCGGAGGTTCTTGTGTTATAAATCATTTTCTTGTGTCAAACGATGACGGGTAAAACTGTCACTAAAAAGGTAGCTGTTGGTAAAGGAATTAATAATCAATTCAGCCCCTAATGGGGTAACTATAGCTTTACTGCAAGACAAGCAACTCGTAGAACTGACCACAGAGCACATTAACAACAACTATGCTGTTGGAGACATTTATCTCGGGCGGATCAAAAAGATCATGCCCGGGTTAAATGCTGCTTTTGTTGATGTGGGCTATGAAAAAGACGCTTTCTTGCATTATCTTGACCTGGGGCCTCAGGTTCAGTCACTTATTAAGCTGACGAAGATTGTAAAGAACGGCAGTTATAAAGAAAAATTGCTGAATAATTTTAAGCTGGAAGAGGACATCAATAAATCCGGCAAAATTTCCGAAGTATTGAATCGCAACATGCTGTTGCCTGTTCAGATCGCTAAGGAACCTATTTCAACTAAAGGCCCACGCTTAAGTTCAGACCTCTCAATCGCAGGACGATTTGTCGTGTTGGTTCCCTTCTCGGAATCGATATCCATTTCCAAAAAGATTAAAAGCAATACAGAGAGGGTCAGGCTTAAGAAGATAGTTGAAAGCATTAAGCCAAAAAACTTTGGCGTTATTATACGTACTGTATCAGAAGGTAAGGGTGTCGCTGAGTTACAGAAGGACCTGCTGGATCTGATTTCCCGATGGGAGACCATTTCTGCCAGATTAGATGCCACAGAACCGTCCAAGAAGATTCTTGGAGAAATGGGTCGTACATCTACTATTTTGAGAGACTTGCTGAATGCAGACTTCACAAATATCCATGTTAACGACACGGCAATATTCGAAGAAATTCGGATGTATGTCAGGGATATTTCTCCCGAGCTAGAGAGAATTGTTAAGCTGTATAAGCATAAAGAGCCCATATTTGAGCACTTTGGCGTAGAAAAGCAGATCAAATCTACTTTTGGCCGGACTGTTAACCTTCCCGGAGGAGCATACCTGGTGATCGAGCACACTGAAGCCCTTCACGTCATCGACGTGAATAGCGGAAACCGCACTGCAAACCCCGAAAACCAGGAGGAGAATGCCTTTATGGTAAACAAGGAAGCAGCCAAGGAAATCGCCAGACAATTGCGTCTGAGAGATATGGGAGGCATCGTTGTGGTCGATTTTATCGACATGCACAAGCCGAACAATCGCAAAGATCTATTTGACTACCTGAAGCAGCAAATGGCGCTTGACAGAGCTAAGCACACCATTCTGCCTCCAAGTAAGTTCGGACTCGTTCAAATCACAAGGCAACGTGTACGCCCTGAGATGAACATTGTCACAAACGAAAAATGTCCCGCTTGTAACGGAACAGGAGAGATAAAGGCCAGTATTGTTCTGATGGACGACATTGAGAACAACCTGAACTACATCTTGAGTGAACAGAATGAAAAAAGCGTCACACTCACTGTACATCCTTACATAGAAGCGTACATCAAAAAAGGAATCATATCCAGACAATGGAAGTGGTTTTTAAGTTACGGAAAGTGGATTAAAGTCAAATCCTCTCCGTCTTATTATCTTACGGAATTCCATTTTATGAATTCTAAAGACGAAGAAATTAAGCTCTAGCTTCGTAAAGGCCCTGGTTCACTCAACCAGGGCCTTACTTTTTCAGCCACTTTAACATTTCCTAGGGCAATCCCGTCAGACCTCCGAAAAAACAGGCCCCTAAACATTGCTGTAGCATATGAAACATAGAAAGGTGTCTCAGCTACATTAATTCGGAAATTGCCACATCATAGTAGTAAATTCGTCCTAAATAGAATAGAAAAATTGGCAAAAACGAAATCTGCATACTTCTGTCAAAGCTGCGGCTACGAATCAGCAAAGTGGCTGGGCAAGTGTCCTTCGTGTAATGAGTGGAATTCATTCGTCGAAGAGGTAATACAAAAACCAGGCAGCTCTGTGCCTGAGTGGAAAGGATCAGGCAACAGCACAAGAGCTGCAAAGCCGTCCGCGATTCATGAAATCACGTATAAAGAGGAAAGCAGATGGATAAGTCCGGATGCAGAATTTAACCGTGTGCTGGGTGGAGGCATTGTTCCTGGCTCGCTCGTCCTGATTGGAGGCGAACCCGGCATCGGTAAGTCAACCCTGATGCTCCAGCTGGCTCTTCACCTGAAAGAACGGAAAATCCTGTACATTTCGGGGGAGGAAAGCGAACATCAGATCAAGATGCGCGCAGAAAGGCTCAGTACTCAAACTCCTTCAAAACAGGGGGGCGTATTTATTCTTACAGAAACATCTACGCAAAACATATTCAAACAGATCGAGCTCATGCAGCCTGACCTGGTCGTAATCGACTCTATACAGACGCTCCATTCTGCTCATATCGAGTCTACCCCCGGAAGCGTATCCCAGGTCCGCGAGTGTACAGCCGAACTCATGCGCTTCGCTAAAGAAACCTCAACTCCGGTCTTCCTCATCGGACACATCACCAAAGACGGATCCATTGCCGGCCCAAAAATACTGGAACACATGGTAGACACGGTACTTCAGTTTGAAGGCGACCGGCACCATATCTACCGGATACTACGAGCTGTAAAAAACCGCTTTGGTTCCGCGTCTGAGTTAGGAATCTATGAGATGCAGGGAGCAGGGCTCAGGGAAGTCTCGAATCCTTCCGAAATACTCCTTTCACAACGTGACGAAGAGCTTACCGGCATAACCATTTCAGCCATGTTAGAAGGCGTCAGACCGATGCTGATCGAAACACAGGCACTTGTTAGCCCGTCGGCCTATGGAACGCCCCAGCGGTCTGCAACAGGCTTTGATACGAGAAGAATGAACATGCTGCTTGCCATACTTGAAAAGAGATGCGGATTCCGCCTTAGTGCTAAAGATGTGTTTCTGAATATTGCAGGTGGTCTGCGTGTTGAAGATCCCGCAGTAGATCTGGGCATCATTGTGGCAGTTATCTCCTCTCACGAAGATATTTCAGTATCCTCTAAAATCTGCTTTGCTGCCGAAGTAGGCCTTTCCGGCGAAGTAAGGGCGGTAAACAGGATAGAACACCGGATCGCTGAAGCCGAAAAGCTTGGCTTTGAACGGATCTTTATATCGAAGTATAATAAAAAGGGACTTGATCTCAGCAGATACTCCATAAAGGTCGAAACAGCCTCCAAGATCGAAGACGTGTTTACGTCCCTGTTCGGATAAGCGACAAAAAAAAGGCCGCTTTAAAAGCGGCCTTTCTAATTCTATTTACTTAGGTACATCGATTTCTCTTTGTACAATTTAACAAAGTACGGATCTTCCAGATCCTTAATGAAGCGGATCGCTTCGCCTGTAGACTTCATCTCAGGCCCCAGCTGTTTCTCCACTTCAGGGAACTTATCAAAAGAGAATACAGGTTCCTTGATCGCATAACCAACCAGCTTACGGTCGATCGTGAAGTCTTTCAGCTTATTCACACCCAACATCACCTTCGCAGCGATATTGATATAAGGTACATCATAAGCCTTAGCTATGAAAGGAACTGTACGTGATGCTCTCGGATTCGCTTCAATCACATATACCGCTTCGCCCTTGATAGCAAACTGTATATTCAGCAAGCCTCTAACGTCCAGCGCTTTTGCAAGCTTGATCGTGTACTCTTCCATCAGATCTGTAACGTTCTTTGACAGATTGAACGGAGGAAGAACAGCACTCGAGTCACCCGAATGAATACCTGCCGGCTCTATATGCTCCATCAGACCTACAATGTGTACATCCTCACCATCACAGATACTATCTGATTCTGCTTCCTCTGCACGATCAAGGAAATGGTCAATCAGCACCCTGTTTCCAGGAAGGTCGCCCAACAGCTTCACTACTGCTTTCTCCAGATCTTCATCATTGATTACGATACTCATACCCTGACCGCCCAATACATAGCTCGGACGAACCAGAACAGGATAACCTACCTCAGCAGCAACCTGAATCGCTTCTTCAGCACTTTCAGCAACACCATACTTAGGATAAGGAATACCCAGATCTTTTAACAGATCCGAGAACCGGCCGCGGTCTTCTGCAATATCCATATTGTCAAAAGATGTACCGATGATCTTGATTCCCTTCTCATGCAGCTTTTCAGCCATTTTAAGAGCGGTCTGGCCACCCAGCTGAACAATCACACCCTCTGGCTTCTCCAGATCGATGATCTCACGCACATGCTCCCAGAATACAGGCTCAAAATAAAGCTTATCGGCCATGTTGAAATCGGTCGATACAGTCTCCGGGTTACAGTTTACCATGATCGACTCGTAGCCAGCTTCCTTAGCCGCTAAAAGACCATGAACGCATGAGTAGTCAAACTCGATACCCTGACCGATACGGTTAGGACCTGAGCCAAGTACAACAATCTTTTTCTTGTCAGATGGGAATGACTCATTCTCATCTTCATATGTCGAGTAATAATACGGTGTCTGCGCCTGAAACTCTGCCGCGCAGGTATCCACCATCTTATACACGCGCTTAATACCAAGCTCCTTACGGCGCTCGTAAACATCGTCTTCTGTGATGGAGTTACCCAATAGCCAGGCGATCTGAACATCAGAATAACCCTTCTGCTTCAATGTCAGGAAGAAATCCCTCGGAATATTCGTCAATGAATATCTCTTGATCTCAGTTTCAAGAGCAACCAGCTCTTGTATCTGAAGCAGGAACCATTTATCGATTCTGGTTGCCTTACGGATCGACTCCAAAGGTACACCCATGCTCATCGCATCCTTGATCAGGAACAAGCGGTTCCAGCTTGGATGCTCAAGTCCGTGCATGATCTCGTCCAGATTGCGGCCTTGTCTTCCGTCAGCACCTAAGCCTGAACGGCCGATCTCCAAACTCTGGGTTGCTTTCTGAAGCGCTTCGATGAATGTACGGCCAATAGCCATTACCTCACCCACTGACTTCATCTGCAGTCCCAGTTCCATATTTGCTCCCTTGAACTTATCAAAATTCCATCTCGGAACCTTTACGATAACATAATCGAGCGTCGGTTCAAAGTATGCAGAAGTGGTTTTTGTAATCTGATTCTGAACCTCGTCCAGGTTATATCCGATTGCAAGCTTAGCCGCAATCTTCGCGATAGGGTACCCTGTCGCTTTCGATGCAAGTGCTGATGAACGAGATACCCGTGGGTTGATCTCGATAGCAATGATCGATTCGTCTGCTGGATTAACCGAGAACTGCACATTACATCCTCCGGCGAAATTACCGATAGCACGCATCATCTTCATCGCCTGATTACGCATCTCCTGGTAACAACGATCACTCAATGTCATAGCCGGGGCTACAGTTATGGAGTCGCCGGTATGAACACCCATCGGATCGAAGTTTTCAATAGAACAGATAATGATCACATTATCCTTGTTGTCTCTTAAAAGCTCCAGCTCATATTCTTTCCATCCCAGAACAGCCTGCTCTACCAACACCTCATGTGTAGGAGATGCCTGAAGTCCGCGACTTAAAGCAGCGTCAAAATCTTCTTTCTTGTGAACGATACCTCCTCCGGTACCTCCCAATGTGTAAGAAGGACGAATAACAAGCGGGAAACCAATCTCCTGCGCAGCCTCTTTACCTTCAAGGAAAGAGTTGGCAATCTTGGATTTGGCAACACCTACTCCGATCTCCACCATCAGCTGACGGAATTCCTCACGGTTTTCAGTCTTCTCGATGGCCGCCACATCAACGCCGATTACGCGAACATTATATTTAGCCCAAATGCCTCTCTCTTCAGCCTCTTTACATAGATTTAATGCTGTTTGTCCTCCCATTGTCGGCAAAACAGCATCGATCTGACGCTCCGAAAGAATTTGCTCCAAACTGTCGCAGTTTAGCGGAAGCAGATAAACGTGATCTCCAATCACCTTATCTGTCATAATTGTCGCCGGATTGGAATTAATGATGGAAACTTCTATCCCTTCATCTTTAAGAGATAGTGCAGCCTGCGATCCTGAATAATCGAATTCGCAAGCCTGACCGATAATAATTGGTCCTGAGCCGAGTATCAGGACTGATTTAATTGATGGATCTTTTGGCATAGGGTTGTTAAAGTCAAAAGTTAAATCGAAGTCTTAAGACTTCATAACCAGCGAGATTTCCTATGCTGTTTATGAAAATCCCGACCTGATTGTCGGGATGCAAAGGTACGGAATAATAATACTTTTAATTATATAAAGTACAAAAAAAACAAACATCTTTTACGGTCCCACTTAGCCCATCGCAAATCCCTGCAATCGAGCCTTCCACTTGCAGCCTTTTCGGGTTTTTATACCTTTGCAGGGTGATGACCGCCAGCCTCAGTTTCGGAGAACTAATTCTCAGTCAACTCATTCAGACTTCCGCGCTCGAATGGCTCGGCACAGTTACCGGATTTCTATGCGTCTACCTCGCTGCGAAAGAAAATATCCTGAACTGGCCCATATCCATCATCAGCGTCCTCAGCTACGCCGTATTATTCTTCGAGTATCACCTATTCGGTGATGCTGCCCTGCAGATCTACTTTCTTGGAACCGCCATCTATGGATGGTATTTCTGGAGAAAGACCCGGCAGGAGGAACACAAGCCGGTTGTTTCGCTCAGTCCGCGGGAGTACGTTCTCGTCGTCGTGGCCATTATCGTACTGTCAGGGATCCTGGGGCTCTTTCTCGATCATTTTACACCCACTGATGTTCCTTATATCGACGGTACCTGTACGGCTATCAGCTTCGTTGCACAGGTCCTACTGACCAGAAAGGTCCTTCAGAACTGGATACTCTGGATCATTGTCGATATCATGTATGTGCCCTTGTATCTATACAAGCAACTGGCGCTCACAGCAATTCTCTACATACTTTTTCTAGTTATAGCAGCCATCGGATATAGGGATTGGAAAACAACATGGAAAACAACACAAGCATAAAAAAGATAGCTGTGGTCGGACCTGAATCTACAGGGAAGTCCACCATTTCGGAGCAGCTTGCCGATCATTATCAAACCGTATGGGTTCCAGAATACTCCCGGGAATACTGCAGCAAGCTTACCAGCCCATGCAGCTGGGAAGATGAGATCAACATGTTCAGAGGGCAGCTCGCCCTCGAAGAAGAGCTCCTCCCCAAGGCAAATAAATTGCTCATTTGCGACACAACATTCATCACAGTCAAAATATGGAGCGATCACGTCTTTGGGAAAGCTCCCGAAGAAGTGCTCAGCGAATTGCCTAAGCGGCATTACGACTTGTACCTCTTGATGGACATCGATCTCCCTTGGGAAGATGACCCCCTCCGAAACTTTCCGGAGCTCAGGGAATATTTTATGGGCGTCTGGAAAGAGGAACTTGACAGGCTAAATGCCAGTTATGCCATCATCAACGGAACTCACGAAACGAGAAAAAACCGTGCAATACATACTATTAATGATTTCTTTAAGATGTTTTAACACATATTATTCAGGAATTTTCATAGTTTTACGTCAATACGAAGCAGAAAAAGAGTGGCCGTCAACATTACAGACCGGATCCTTCTTTATCTCAAGAATAAAACAAATCGCCTGATGAAGGCACGAATGGAGGCGAGGGACAGAGAGGATGAAACAATTTGTGCCAGGTGTTCTTTAATCCTGACTTAGCTCTCCTAAGTATACGTTCTTTTTTAGTTAATGATTAAAAAAACCTTCTGCTCTTCAGAAGGTTTTTTTGTCTAAACATACTTTAACTATTCTTAAAAAACATCCATGGAACTACTCTCCAATCCGGAAATCTGGATATCCCTTCTTACCCTGACCGTTCTAGAGATTGTTCTCGGAATAGACAACATCATTTTCATCTCCATATTATCCGGAAAACTACCTGAACACCAGCAGAAAAAAGCGCGCCAGCTTGGTCTCGCTCTTGCCATGATTACCCGCATACTGCTCCTGCTTTCACTCAGTTGGGTAATGTCATTGACCGACCCGATGTTCAACCTGGGCTCCTTGATCGGCCTAAGCGATCCTGACTGGCTCGAAAAAACTGCCATCTCCGGAAGAGACCTTATTCTCCTGACAGGAGGCTTGTTCCTGCTTTATAAAAGTACGGCCGAAATTCATGATAAGCTGGAAGGTCACGAGCATGAAACAGGTATCAAGAAGACCTATTCCTTCGCGGGAGTAATCGCACAGATTCTGGTGCTCGACGTGGTATTCTCACTCGATTCTGTTATCACCGCAGTCGGAATGGCAGACGAAGTAATGGTCATGATTGCTGCCGTTGTCATCTCCATTATCGTCATGATGTTCTCCGCAAGCTCCATAAGCTCCTTTGTAAACAAACACCCGACAGTCAAAATGCTGGCACTTTCGTTCCTGCTCCTGATAGGCGTCTCGCTTATCGCTGAGGGACTTGATCAGCATATTCCGAAAGGATATATCTACTTCGCCATGGCGTTCTCCGTCATGGTTGAAATGCTCAACCTCAAGGTAAAAGGCTCCTCCAAGGCGCCTGTACACCTGAAGAACTTCCCCGATGGGGATGAGGCCTCCAAGCAGGGATAAGCCCATAAAAAAAGGAGCACCTAACAGTGCTCCTTTTTTTATGCCAGCTCAAACTCTTTATACAATCCGGCAGAAAAGCCCCTTCAGGTATTCTCCCTCCGGAAAGGAAGACCTTACCGGATGATCTTCCGGCTGGCAGAACTGATAAATATATTGTATCTCCCTTCCTGCATCCAGGGCAGCCCAGGCGAGTATCTGCTTGAAATGGCTGATATCCACAGCTCCTGAACAAGAAAACGTAGCCAGTAAGCCGCCGCTGTTCAGAAGCCCCATTGCCATCCGGTTCAGATCTTTATATGCTCTCGAAGCTTTATCAAGCGAAGATCTAGACGGTGCATACTTCGGCGGATCCAGCACAATAACATCAAACTTCTGCTGCTCCTCTTTCAGTATCCGCAGATACTTGTTCACGTCCGACTGAACCGCAACATGTTTCTTCGTACCGAAGCCATTTAGCTCGATATTCTGCTTTAACGTTTCGATTGCCAAAGCAGAACTGTCAACACTAACCACCTCACTGGCGCCGCTCTTCAATGCATTCAGCGTAAAGCCTCCTGAATAGGAAAAGCAATCCAGCACCTTTTTATCCTGAGTATAGCCGGCAACAATCCTTCTGTTCTCCCGCTGATCGCAGAAAAAGCCTGATTTCTGCCCCTCCGCTATATTGATATGATACTTCAGTCCATTCTCTACTACCTCAACAAACTCCGGTGGCTGCTCGCCATATAGAATCCCAAAAGAGGCTTCCATTCCGTCGTGCGCCCTTGCTGAAGCATCACTCCGGTCAAACACGCCCTTTACCTTCAGCAGGCTCACCAGTTCGCTCACAATGATATCTTTTACCTTCTCAATTCCCGAGGTCAATATCTGTACCGAAAGATAGTCGGCATAACGATCCACAATCAGTCCCGGCAAAAAGTCCGCTTCACTGAAGATAAGCCTGCAGGTATTCGTCTCTGCCGATGCCAACAGATCTTTCCTCGCCGAAACCGCTCTGCGTACCCGCATTCTCCACCATGACTCATCAATCATCACGTCCTCGTTCCATTCCAGCAAACGCACAGCTACGCGCGATTGGTCATTGAAAAATCCCCGGGCCAGAAACGCTCCCGAATGATCCTTCACCTCCACAATCTCGCCGTTCTGCGGCTTCCCTTTTATTTGTTCAACCGCTCCCGAAAATATCCAGGGATGTAATTGACGTACTGCTTTCTCTTTTCCTTTTTTTAGACGCACTTCAGACATAAGATCAAAGGTAATACGATCGTTTCAAATTCTCGTATTACTGCTACATTTGCTTATGAACGAGATTACATGGAACGACTTTGAAAAAGTAGAACTCCGGGCAGGCACTATCCTGGAGGTACTGCCATACCCTGAAGCACGGAAACCTGCTTACAAGATCAAGGCTGATTTCGGTGACTGGGGAATAAAGTGGAGCAGTGCACAAATTACCAAACGGTACTCGCCTGATGAACTGATCGGGCAACAGATCATCGGTGTCGTCAACTTTCCAAAGAAACAGATCGGCAAATTCATGTCCGAATTCCTCGTAACCGGCTTCGCAGATGAAAACGGCGACATCGTGCTCTCCACCACTCAAAGCCCGGTTCCAAATGGTTCCAAATTGATATAGCGTATTTACACACAAGATGAGATATATAAGCTTTACAGACGACCCGGTAAGTCCGCCTGACGAATTATTTATGAAGGAAGCCCTGAAAGAAGCCCGTAAGGCTCTCGATCAGGATGAAGTCCCTATCGGTGCGGTGATCGTGAGCAAAGGAAAGGTAATCGGCCGCGGCCATAACCTCACCGAGCGCCTTAACGATGTTACCGCGCATGCCGAAATGCAGGCTTTTACTGCCGCTGCAAGTTATCTGGGAGGCAAATACCTAAAAGATTGCACCCTGTATGTAACCATTGAGCCCTGTGTCATGTGCGCCGGCGCATCATACTGGACCCAGATCAGTCGCATTGTCTACGGAGCGCATGACGAAAAAAGAGGATTCAGCAGAATCAGTCCCGCACTCACACATCCCAAAACAGAAGTGAGCTCCGGCGTACTGCAGGAAGAGTGTGCCACGCTTGTAAAAGACTTCTTCCTGAAGAAAAGGAAGTAAATTGACACTGTGCTGAACAAAACACTTATACAAAAGTTATATTTGTGCAGCTTAAAAATTAAACTCATAAAACTTAATATTATGGCTTTTGAACTTCCTGCGTTACCATACGCATCTGACGCCCTTGAACCGAATATCGATAAAGCAACGATGGAAATCCACCACGGAAAGCACCATCAGGCTTATGTCGACAATTTGAACAAAGCTATCGCTGGTACCGATGCTGAAGGCAAAACAATCGAAGAAATATTAGCGAACATCTCTTCTTACCCGGCGCCTGTACGCAACAACGGTGGTGGTCATTACAATCACAGCTTGTTCTGGACTGTATTAGGCCCTAACGGTGGCGGCGAACCTACAGGTGAGCTTGCTGAAGCGATCAATGAGGCTTTCGGTTCATTCGAAGACTTTAAAAAGAAGTTCGCTGAAGCCGGAGCAACCCGCTTCGGATCAGGATGGGCTTGGTTATCCATCTCTTCAGAAGGAAAACTTCAGGTTTCATCTACTCCAAACCAGGACAACCCTTTAATGGATGTTGCCGAAGTTAAAGGAACTCCAATCCTGGGCCTTGACGTCTGGGAGCATGCTTATTACCTGAAATACCAGAACAAACGCCCTGATTATATCGCGGCATTCTGGAACGCAGTAAACTGGTCTGCAGTTGCTGAGCGCTTCAAAAAATAAGTTCTAAAAACATTTCATAAAAAGTAGTGTACTTAACTGTATACTACTTTTTTTATGGAAAAGAAAATCACATACCTTTCAGCACTTTTATTTATCAGTATGCTCTCAAGCTGCGAGCTTGTTGGCGACATATTCAAGGCAGGCGCCTACGTCGGCATATTCATGGTGGTAGCCGTCCTGATATTGATCTACTGGCTGTTCAGCTTCTTCAGAAGGAGATAAAATACCGGAAGGCTGGAGTTCTTACATAAAGCCTTCCAGTATTTCTTTCTTTGAGTTGCTGATCATTTCCTCCGGCAAGGAATCCACTATCTCCTTTTCGAGAGCAGAGATAATGCCCCGTTTCAAAAAATTACGGTGGGTCACAATGCTGATTTCGCGTGCAGGTACCGGATCCTTAAAACGCCTTACCCGTTTCGCTTCTTCTTTATTCAAATCCATAATACTCAGCTCCGGCAGTACCGTAATCCCCGTATTAATATCTACCATTCGCTTCAGCGTTTCAACGCTCCCCGTGTTATACTCAAAGGGCTTCAGCTTGTTTAGCTCAGCCTTTTTGCTGCACAGGTTTAATACCTGGTTCCGCATGCAGTGCCCCTCATTGAGCAGCCACAGGTCATTTATATCAATATCTTCGGCAGTGATGCTGCGCTTGTTTAAAACAGCGTTTCCCTTCGATGCATATATTGCGAAGGCTTCATAGAATAGCGGAAGCTCATTCAGGGTCTTGTCATCGAGAGGTGTTGACAGGATGCCGCAGTCCAACAAACCAACTTTCAGTTTCTGGACGATCTGCTCCGTCGTGTATTCCCAGATCAGAAGTTGCACCTTCGGATACTTTTCCGTAAACCTCGTAATGATCTTCGGAAGGAGATAAGGCGCTACCGTCGGGATCACACCTACCTTGATCACTCCGCTAAGCTCCTTCTTATACGAGTTGATGATCTCATTCAGGTTATCAGCCTCCGCCAGTATGACCCGCGCCTGGTCAATAACAGGAATGCCTATCTCTGTCGGAACAACAGGCTGTTTACTCCGGTCAAACAGGATGACTCCTAATGTATCCTCCAGCTTCTGGATTTGCATACTCAGGGTGGGCTGCGTAACGAAGCACTTCTCCGCTGCAACAACAAAATTCCGGTACGTATCAACCGCAACAATATACTCTAACTGAACCAGGGTCATATAGGGAAAATCTATGTATTCATAGCAAATATCGATTTTTCCCATCCATTTAAAAGCCTCATCTTTACCTAAGATTTAACAAAGACGTTATAATTCCAAGTACATGGCTACTAATAAACAGAAACTTACCACCGCATCCGGAATCCCTTATTATGAAAATGAAAACTCGATGACGGCCGGTCCCAGAGGGCCCGTTCTTCTTCAGGATTTCATTCTTCATGAGAAAATGGCACACTTCAACAGAGAGCGTATCCCCGAGCGTGTCGTTCATGCAAAAGGCTCCGGTGCCTACGGAACTTTCACTGTTACACACGACATCTCTCAATATACCCGCGCCAAAGTATTTAACCAGATCGGGAAGCAAACAAGGGTATTCCTTCGCTTCTCTACTGTAGGCGGCGAGAAAGGATCTGCCGATACGGAACGTGACCCGCGCGGATTTGCCCTCAAATTCTACACAGAAGATGGCAACTGGGACATTGTTGGAAACAACACCCCGGTATTTTTCGTGAAAGACGCGAAGAAGTTCAGCGACTTTATCCATACACAGAAGAGAGATCCTTATACCAACTGCAAAAGTGCAACCATGATGTGGGACTTCTGGTCACTTAACCCGGAAAGCCTTCACCAGGTAACCATCCTGATGTCTGATCGTGGAACGCCCTACAGCTACCGCCACATGCACGGTTTCGGCAGCCATACCTTCTCCCTGATCAACAAAGACGGAGAGCGTAACTGGGTAAAATTCCACTTCAAGACATTACAGGGCATCAAGAACTTTACTGATGCTGAAGCCGCTTCGATGAGAGGTACCGACCCGGACTGGGCACAGCGTGACCTGGTACAATCCATCGATAAAGGTGATTTCCCTAAATGGGCACTGAAGATACAGATCATGTCAGAAAAGCAGGCCGAAGAATTCCGCTGGAACCCTTTCGATCTGACCAAAACATGGCCGCAGGGCGACTTCCCACTCATCGACGTGGGGGTGCTTGAGCTTAACGAAAACCCAGATAACTATTTCGCCCACGTGGAACAAGCGGCTTTCGCCCCGGCCCACGTCGTTGACGGAATAGGCTTCTCTCCCGACAGGATGCTCCAGGGAAGAATACTTTCCTACACGGATGCGCAGCGTTACCGTCTCGGAACAAACTACGAACACATCCCGGTAAACCGTTGTCCTTACATGGTGAACAATTACCAGCGCGATGGTGCCATGCGCATGGACGGAAATGGCGGATCATCTCCCAACTATTTCCCAAACAGTTTTGACCATATAGAAGCCGATCCTGCTTACAAAGAGCCCGGATTACCTATCCCTGCAACAACTGCTGGTTGGTATGATCGCAACGCGGAAGGAGAAAATGATCATTATACGCAGCCCGGAGATCTTTACAGACTATTGAGCCCCGCTGATAAAGCGAACCTGATATCGAACATCGTGGGAGCAATGAGTGGTATCGAAGGCCCGAAGAGAGATGAGATCGTGAACCGCCAGCTATGCCACTGGTTCAGAGCGGACCTTAGTCTCGGTATTGGCGTCGCCAAAGGTCTGAACGTCGATCTGGATGCTGCAATGAAGCACATGCCGGCTTAGTACATACCCCCCTAAATAGAAAAGAGCCGCCTGAATAAATCAGGCGGCTCTTTTTATGTTCTTTTCTTTCTACTCAACGGTAACCGACTTGGCCAGGTTACGTGGCTGATCTACATTACAGCCTCTCAGAACAGCAATGTGATAAGAGAGTAACTGTAGTGGTATAGTTGCCAGAAGTGGCAGATAGGCTTCGTTGCAGGCCGGTATCTCAATGGTGTAATCCACCATCTCCTTCACCGTTTTATCGCCTTCCGTAACAATCGCGATGACCTTTCCTTTCCGTGCCTTTACCTCCTGAATATTGCTGATCACCTTCTCGTATGAGGAGTTTTTGGTCGCAATAAAGACAACCGGCATATCCTCGTCGATCAGGGCGATAGGACCGTGCTTCATCTCTGCAGCAGGATATCCTTCAGCATGTATATATGAAATCTCCTTCAGCTTGAGTGCACCTTCCAGTGCTACCGGGAATCCGCTTCCGCGGCCCAGGAACAAGCAGTTCGAAGAATCTTTAAATTTCTCAGCAATCTCGGCAATCTTCTCATCCGACTTCAATGCCTGCTCAATCAGCGCAGGGATCGAATCCAGCTCAGTCAGCATGCTAACCAGGTCTGATTTCTTGATCGTACCACGTTGTTGTGCCATATACAGAGCCATCAGCGTCAGAACAGTCACCTGAGCGGTAAATGCCTTCGTTGACGCGACGCCGATCTCGGGACCGGCATGCGTATACACACCTGCGTCTGTGATCCGCGGAATGGAAGACCCAACCACATTACAGATTCCGAAAATGGTCGCTCCACGCTCTTTAGCCAGCTCAATAGCGGCCATGGTATCTGCTGTTTCACCCGACTGGGATATCGCAATAACAATATCCTTCTCCGAGATAATCGGGTTTCTGTATCTGAATTCCGACGCATATTCCACCTCTACAGGTATCCTCGCATATTCCTCAATCAGATACTCACCAACAAGTCCCGCGTGCCATGACGTACCACACGCAATGACCACAATGCGTTCCACGTTCCTCAGCTTATCTGCATATTCCTTTATACCTCCCAGCTGAACTTTTCCCTCATTCGGATAAATGCGCCCGCGCATACAATCCCTGACAGAACGTGGCTGTTCATAGATCTCCTTCAGCATAAAATGCTCAAAGCCGCCCTTCTCAAGCATCTCAAGCTTCAGCGAAAGCTCCTGTATGTAGGGAGTCTGGATGATATTATCGATGGTCTTTACAACGAGCTCGTCGCGTTTTACAAGCGCAATCTGCGAGTCCTTCAGGTAAATAACATTCTTCGTGTATTCCACTATAGGTGTCGCATCAGAAGCGATGAAGTACTCGCCTTCACCCACGCCAATCACCATCGGGCTTCCTTTACGGGCAATGATAAGCTGATCAGGATCGTCCTGGCTCATGATCACGATAGCGTAGGCTCCGATAACTTCGTTCAGCGCAAGCCTTACGGCCTCCAGAAGATCGCTTGTATCGGTATGAATATCCTCTATCAGGTGGATAAGGACTTCCGTGTCGGTGTCACTGCTGAAAACATGGCCCTTCGCCTGAAGTGCCTCCTTGATGACCGAATAGTTTTCAATGATCCCGTTATGGATGATCGAAAGCTTGCCATCCCCCGAACGATGCGGGTGAGAGTTCCGGTCAGACGGAGCTCCGTGAGTAGCCCAACGGGTATGGCCCATTCCCATCGTGCCCGATTTATCTTCGTGAAGCGTATGAGCTTCCAGATCTGATACTTTTCCCGCTTTTTTGTGAATTTTCAATCCACCATTCATCAATGCAACACCGGCACTGTCGTAACCCCTGTATTCCAGTCTCTTAAGACCTTTTATGACAATATCCCAGGCTTCGCGATGACCTATATATCCTACGATTCCACACATATAAAATTAATCAAGTGAGGGGAGCGAAATTATAAAAAAAAATAGCGCAACACAGAAAAGCCTGATATTAATCAGGCTTTGTATAATAAATGTTCAACTTAATCTTGCTATTCACATGATTATTTCCCGCAAGAACAGAGCGGGCAGCTGTTGTTAGCACTGGCCCGATATTCGGCGACTTCCCATCCAGGAAGTTTTCGTCGATAGCAGCGATATACGTATTGTATTGCTTGTCCTTTCCATTTACCAGATTCTGGATATAGCTGCTGATATTGAAAACATAACGTTTTTTGTCTTTGTCGTAAGGCGAACCCAGGAAAGATACCTGATCCGCAGGCTGACGCTGACCGGCAATATCTGTACGGTAGAGGTTCAGACGGGGAACCGGCTTAAAGATCGTTTCTGAGCCCGGCTCCACATACACAACCAGCTCAGCTTTGTTAATAGCTACATTTCCAAGTGCACGTATTGCATCCAGATTCGTGAACGTCACCTTAGTCCGCAAACCAGCAAGCGGTTGAGCGAAAACAGTGCTGTATGACTGCTGAGGATTGTTCAGCTGGGTCTGCACTGCCGTGGTATAGTTATGTTTGATCGCTGCAGCCGTCGTCGCCTGGCCCACACCGAAAACAACCTTATTCGTGTCTACAGTAGACCCTGTTGTTGATTTGTAGTAAACTTCCAGTCCGCTTACACCGGCAGAGACAAGATCGAAATAGGCAATTCCGCCTCTTCCGTCGGCTTGTTCTTTCCTGACTTTCACATACAAGCCTTTGATATGGTTCTGAAATGCAGCAGCATTGGCAAACTTATCGGAACCAGCATTCAGGAAGTACGCTCTCATGAACTCAGCCGACATCTTGATACGAATCTGAGGCACAACCTTTTGCAGCGTGTCACGACCGCCCTTAACGATCTGGGTAACACGAATGCTGTCATTCCACCTGAAACGGTTCACGTTTGACAACTGCCCTACCACATTCGTACTGTCATAGTTCCACTTGCGGTTTGTATAGTAGGAAGACGTGGAGATATAGTTTTCCTTAAGCTGGTGAACCGTCACATTGTAAGTGGTATTGGTCGAGTCGCCGAAAAAGCCTTTTCCATATTTCAGAACCAATACTCCCGAATCAAGGGATGCTGCTGAACCGAAGCTCACAGCCGATGAAGGCAGAGCAAGACCCATAGCCATCGCTGCATCAGTCCTTCCCAGAGCCGGGTCGGTGATCGATCCCAGAGGGAATTGCGGCTGATTGGTAGCCAGCACACTGTCTTCTCTCACAGTTACCGTGCTCACATTAAAATCTTCAATATAATTGCTTTTGAGCGTATCGTTAGGATCCAGCCCAATCGTATCAGTCTTTTCACAACTGCTGAAAGCAATCAGACTTACCAGAATGAATAAGCCCCTGCTTAAATAGTTCATATGTGTATAATAATTCTTTGTCATTCAATATTTCGCGCTAAGATATAGATTTTTCTTTTTATGCTTTGTTAAAGGTTGTTAAATGAAAGGCAGGGTAAATCCCGGCCAATGTTAACGACTGTTAACGAAGAGATCCCTCTGAGGCCCTTCAGGTTAAAGATTGTTAAAGAAAATAGCTTTCTGATCACCTCCACCAATATTTGTGACGGAACTATTTCACGTCATCACAAAATGCACAACATCATAAACGGACTTTCCGATACAAAAGTCTATCTCCGATCCACCATTTTTCTGGCCCTCTCTATTCTGCTATCCTGTACCAAACAGGATACCGTCGGCCTCACTCAGGATCAGCTTCTGGGGGTGACCATCACCGACACGCTGCTTGTCGAGACGTCAACCATCCTGCTCGACTCACTGCCAAGCGCTGCCAAAGGGGTGCTCCTTACCGGAACCTTCGATGATGCCGAGCTCGGCAGGATTCAAGCCATGTCGTACTTTCAGATACAGCCGGCCGAACTGAGCGGACTCAACCTTCCCGACGACGCCACGCTGGACTCCGCCCGGATGAAGCTTCAGTATTCGGGCTACTACTATGGTGACACCACCGTATCCCAGACCATCGCCGTCCATCAGATCAGCAAACGCCTGAGCATCGCTAAGCTTCCCGGCTATCTCGAGCCCGAAGAATCGAGCATCTTCTCCTCCTCGGCAACCTTCTACAACCTGAGCAGACCTGCCATGGACGATGAGCCGCTGGCAAGCCTGACGATTAGGCCCAGGCCTGCATCAGGTGACAGTCTCCTGCTCAAACTAGATCCGAACCTTGGAAACGAGCTATTCAAGATGATCAGGAACAACGATACCCGCATCAGCAATACCGAAGAGTTCCTTAACTACTTCAAAGGAATTGCACTTCAGGCTACGGGCAACTCCGTTACTGGCTTCAAAGATTCCGCTCAAGTGAAACTCTACTACTCATACACCGGATCAGACGGACTCAGGAAAAGAAATGAGCTTCTCTTCAAAATCTACGACACCAACTACCAGTTCAACAGCTTCAATGCCGACAGAAGCCAGACCGCCCTGAAAACCCTTAGCCTGAGTAATAAAATGATACCCGCTTCGGCCACAAACAACAAAACATACATCCAGGGTGGAATTGGCCTCGTCACAAAAATCGCTATACCCTCTATAGCTTACCTGAGCGGTAACGACCATGTCTCCATCAACAAAGCCGAACTGCTTGTTCAAAGCACTAGCGGCAGCGATACGCCCTTTGCCCTTCCCCGGCAGCTTAGCCTTCTTCTCGCTAATTCGAACAATGTCCCCATCAGCATCCTGGCCGACCAGTCGGGTAACAACATCAGTATCCCGCTCAACCTCCGCTCAGATGGAATTACGAAGGCCTCCTATTCGGCCTCGCTCACAAACTTCATTGGCAACTACCTCAAGTCGTACAACAAAACCTCCCTGTTGCTCAGCCTGCCGGTCGAAGAACTAGAAAAATCGCTGACCCGGCTTGAACTGGGCTCCCAGGATCATCTTTCATCCAGAATCAAATTAATAATCACTTACACTAAATTTTAGTACTATGTCTAAACTGTTTTCTTTTATTATCTGCCTCTTTGTGCTCGCTGTGCTTCCCGGTTGCTCACCCAGCGATGACGATGAAGATCTCGCGGGCGATTGGACACGACAATCCGACTTCGAAGGTGTATCCCGAAGCGACGCAGCATCCTTCGTGATCGACAATAAAGCTTATGTCGGCACCGGCTACACCTCAGCTACTTCAACAGAAACCCGGCTTGCTGATTTTTGGCAGTACGATCCTCAGCAAGACAACTGGTATGCGGTTGCTGCGTTTCCCGGGAAGGCCAGAAGTAAAGCAGTCGCTTTCGCCGCCAACGGAAAAGGATATGTGGGTCTGGGGACCGACGGTACCAATCTGCTGAAAGACTTCTGGCAATACAACCCTGCAACAAATAGCTGGAAGCAGATAGCCGACTTTCCAACCACAAAAGGCCGTTACGGAGCTATCGCATTCAGCCTGAACGAAAATGGATACGTGGGTTGTGGCAATGATGGCGATAACGACCAGCAGGATTTCTATAAGTATGATCCGGCAGGAAACAGCTGGACTCAGGTAGCCAGCATGAAGTCGAAACGGGTAAATCCCTTTGCCTTTGTCATCAACGGGAAGGCCTACGTAGGAGGCGGATCCAATAACGGTGCATATGTCTACACGTTCTTCGCCTTTGATCCCGTCGCAAATAACTGGACCCGCTTACATTCCCTCTATCCTGACGGAGATGACGAAGAAACGGATGAAATCCAGGCGAATGACGACTATGATTACAACTTGCAACGAACATCGGCTGCAGCCTTCAGCCTGAACGGATATGGATATATCACTACCGGAACCTATAACTCGGTGATGAACACAACCTGGCAGTACAATCCCGGAAAAGATCTCTGGAACCAGGTTGATGCGTTTGAAGGAAGCTCAAGAGAAGGAGCAGCAGGTTTCGCCCTGAACAATCTTGGATATGTAACGACCGGACGTTCGGGCACAACAAGGCTCGACGACCTATGGAAGTACGACCCGAACAACTCAGATAACGACTGATCCCAGAATATCATCCATAAAAAAAGGCTGCCCGATTAAGGAGCAGCCTTTTCTATGCTATTTAGAAGCCTTTAAGCCAAAGATGCCATTTCTTCGTTGTGCATCTCTTCGTAAAGGTTGAAATAATTCTCATAATCTGCGGTAGCATCATACTTCAGCACCGGCTTATCTGTAGCCTCAACTACTTTCAGCACTGCAGGGTGTGTATTAGGCCCACCCAGCACAACAGCTTCAGAGTAAGCAATAGCACCCAGGTGCATCGCTTCGCAACTGCCGTCACCATAAGGCACCATATGAGATGCGTCCATGCCGCTCATAATTGCCTTCTTTGAAAAGTCAGCATTCAGCTTCTCGCTAAAGCAATTGTCATATACAGAGTATACAACCTTAGCTGTCTTGAATGTCGGATCGTCCTTGTAAGTGGTTTTCATATAAACCGGAACTAAAGAACTCATCCATCCATGGCAATGTACCACGTCTGGCGACCAACCTAATTTCTTAACCGTCTCCAATGCCCCTTTGCAGAAAAAGATTGTCCGCTCATCGTTGTCTTCGTAAAACTTACTACTATTGTCCCTGAAAACATGTTTACGCTGGAAATATTCTTCGTTATCCAAAAAATATACCTGCATGCGAGCTGAAGGAATTGATGCGACTTTAATGATCAACGGGTTATCGTTTTCATCTATGATGATGTTCATTCCTGATAAACGGATCACTTCGTGCAGGCGATTACGACGCTCATTGATGTTGCCAAAACGAGGCATTAAAATGCGGATTTCAAATCCTTTGTCTTGCATCGCTTGCGGGAGTTTCCGCGTTATCTCAGAAATCTTTGTTAACTCGAGGAAAGGCGACATCTCGTGAGTAATAAACAGTAACTTCGTTTTTGCCATCTCCAAATGTTAAATTTTATGAAAGAATTTGGGACTGCAAATATACATATATATTATGATATATCAATGAATTACGCAATACCCTTTGATATAACTGCAGGATTTCACACCTTTGCACCGGCATTTTCATTATCGTTTTAATTAAAATTTCCTCGATCATGAACGAAGTCATTAGGTGTTTACAGCAGTTGCCAGAGTGTTCTATTTTAACTCTCTCTTAACACGTTCAGGCGTTAAAATCCGTCTAAAAAAATCATAAATTGAAAATCTTCACTTCCAAATCCGAACTTTCAGACGCTCTTAAAGATCTTAAAGCACAGGAGAAACAGATTGGCCTGGTTCCCACAATGGGTGCCCTACATGAAGGTCATATCTCGCTGATCAATGCAGCCCGGCAGCAAACAGACGTTGTGGTATGCAGTATTTTCGTCAACCCAACGCAATTCACAGACCCGTCAGATCTCGAGAAATATCCGAGAACTGTAGAAAACGACATCCAGAAACTGGAACAAGCAGGATGCGACATCCTTTTCCTCCCTGAGGTCAGCGAGATGTACGGACACAATGAAACCTGGCATCTAGATCTGGGTTACCTCGAGTCAATTCTCGAAGGTCAGTCGAGACCGGGACATTACCAGGGTGTTACACAGATTGTATACAAGTTATTTCAATTGACATCCCCGGATAAAGCCTTCTTCGGCCAGAAAGACTATCAGCAGGTACTCGTCATCAGAAAGATGACCGACATCTTTAAACTGCCCGTAGAACTGATCATGTGCCCTATTCAGCGCAGCGAAGCAGGCCTGGCACTGAGCTCCCGGAACGTCCACCTCTCGCCTGTAGAAAAACAACAGGCCTTTACCCTGAGCCGCGCCCTCCTGAAAATGAAGGAACATGCCGCAGAAGCTGATGCTGCTGCAATACGTCAGGCAGGCCTTGAAGTACTGAACGCCGAACCAGGCATCAGGCTCGACTATTGTGAGGTACTCGATAAGGATACGCTCCTTGCGCCGGATGCAGCAAGCACCGGACGCGTCGCCCTCATTGCTGCTTCGGTAGGCAAAACAAGGCTTATAGATAATATGATTTTAAATTAACACGGTAGCGTAGATCAACTATAACTCTTTCAATAGCTTTTGCTAATTTTGCATCATGATTATTCAGGTTTTGAAGTCAAAGATACACCGGGTGAAGGTGACTCAGGCGGAATTGAACTATGTGGGAAGTATCACCATTGACGAAGACTTAATTGACGCAGCCAATATCATCCCTAACGAAAAGGTACAGATTGTAAATAACAACAACGGCGCACGCTTTGAAACATACGTCATCAAAGGCGAAAGAGGTTCCGGAATTGTTTGCTTAAATGGCTCATGCGCCCGCCTGGCTCAGGTAGGAGATATTATCATTATCATGTCTTACGGGCAGCTTACAATTGAAGAAGGGAAGAAATACCAGCCAATACTGGTGTTCCCCGATGATAACAACCATCTAATAAAGTAAATCACCCCTAGCTGATAAGTAGCTTATGAACAAACTGGAAATGCTCAACAATAAGATACTTAGCCTGCCCGAAATTCTCAAACTGGTAAAAGTCTGGAAGTTTCAGGAGAAGAAGATCGTCTTCACCAATGGATGTTTTGATCTGCTTCACCTCGGCCATATTGACTATCTGGCACAAGCTGCTGCTTTGGGTAATAAGCTTATCATCGGCCTCAACACCGATGCTTCCGTTTCCAGGATCAAAGGTCCTTCCCGGCCGATCACCGATCAGCAGTCGAGGGCCGCGCTTATTGCTGCACTATTCTTCGTAGATGCCGTCGTGTTGTTCGATGAACCCACCCCGGCAGATCTGATCGCTGCCATTAAGCCCGACATACTCGTGAAAGGCGCCGATTACACTATCGATCAGATCGTGGGTGCCGATACCGTGCTTGCCTCAGGCGGAGAAGTAAAAACCATTCCGCTGATAGACGGTTATTCTACTACCGCCATCGAAAAGAAGATTCGCAGCCAACACTAGTTTTTGATCAATAATACGGGTTTAGATGCTTTTGAAAAACTTCCATAAACTGACAGCTCTTCTCTCGTTCCTCACGTTGACGATGGTCTCCTGCGGAACGAAAAGCCACGACCTTTCTACCGGAACCTGGAGGGCTACAATCAAAAACGAGTCAGGAACGGAAGTACCCTTCAACTTTGAAGTGACAGATTCCGCAGGTGTGAAGCGTCTTTATATTCTGAATGCCAGCGATTGTTTGCTGGTAGACGATATTGCTGTCAACCGGGATTCAGTTACCATCAAATTGCCGCTGTTCGATTCTGAGATCAAAGCCGGCTTTACTGCCGACGGCTTTAGCGGAAAATGGATAAAACATCTGGTGGATAAAGACGTAGCCATGGAGATCACTGCCAGCAAGGACGTCAGCTACCGCTTCTTCAAAGACAATCCCGATGTACCCGAACAGATCGGCGGAAGGTGGTCTACAACCATCGTCAGCCTCGACAATAAGGATACCACTATAGCCGTAGGCGAGTTCCGCCAGGAGAAATCCAGAGTAACAGGCTCATTCCTCACCAGTACAGGCGACTACCGCTTCCTGGAAGGCTCAATATCCAGCGGCCACCTCTTCCTTTCCGCCTTTGACGGGTCGAACTGCATGCTGTTTACCGGAACGATAGACGGAAACACCATCATTGACGGGAAATTCTACTCTGGCCTGTCAACCGTACGTAACTGGTCGGCCAGAAAAGATGAACATGCTATCCTGCCGGATGCTTACACGCTGACCAACCTCAAGCCGGGTTATACCAGCTTATCCTTCAGCTTCCCTGACCTCGACGGCAAGCAGGTTTCCCTGAAAGACCCCCGCTACAAAGACAAGGTGGTGATCATCAGCTTCCTCGGATCATGGTGCCCCAACTGCATGGACGAAACAGCCTTCCTCACCAAGTTTTACCAAGAATACAAATCAAAAGGCGTGGAAATTATCGGCCTGGCGTATGAACGCACAAACGATATTGAAAGATCCAAAAAGAGCCTTGAACAGCTTAGAAAGCGGTTCAATATCAGCTATCCGGTACTCGTAACCGGGCATACCAACAAAGAAGTTCTCAAAAGCATCCCTGAACTGAATGAGTTCCGGGCATTTCCTACAACCATCATCATCGACAAGCAAGGTAAAGTGAATAAAATCCATACCGGATTCAGTGGACCTGGCACTGGCCAGCATTACACAGATTACGTTCAGGAGTTTGAAACGCATATCAACAAGCTGCTTGCCAACAAATAATATGAAAGCATCCAATCTGCTGCTCTGCCCTTTAATGGCAGCGCTCTTCCTTTGCTCCTGCTCCAGCACCAAAAACATCGCTCTAGACCCGATTTCCGTCCATGGCGCCAGAAAAAACGCCGATATCTATCAGGCGAGCTATACCCGCGTGACCGACATTCTGCATACCAGCCTCGACCTCAAGCTCGACTGGGACAGTGCCTACGTCATCGGAAAGGCGACCATCGAAGCCAAACCCTACCTGAATCCGCTTTCAGAAGTCGTCCTCGATGCAAAGGGATTCAGAATCAATCAGGTCTCACTGGTTGAAGGTTTCGACAGCAAGCCACTGAAATATACCTATAACAATAAGCAACTCAACATTGATCTTGGAAGAACATTCACCGAGAAGCAGAAATTCAAGATTCTGGTGGACTATGTTGCCATGCCCGACAGGCTGAAGGTCGGCACCGATATCGGGGATCCTGCGAGCAGAGGCTTCTACTTCATCAACCGCGATAATGCGGAGCCCGGCAAACCCAGACAATTCTGGACGCAGGGAGAGACCCAGAACAACTCCTGCTGGTTCCCGACGATTGATGATCCCCAGGAAAAAATGACCCAGGAGATCAGCATCACGCTCCCTACAGGGATGGTCTCCCTGTCGAACGGACTGCTCGACTTCTCTACAGATAATGGAGATGGCACGCACACAGACAGCTGGCGTCAGGAACAACCTCACTCTACCTACCTGACCATGCTGGCAGGCGGCGATTTCAAAATCGTGAAAGATACCTGGAGAGAAAAAGAGGTCAGCTATTACATGGAACCGAAATACGCAGACAATGCCCGGCTGATCTTCGGTAAAACACCTGAGATGATCGAGTTCTTCTCCACCAAACTCAAGATTGACTATCCCTGGGAAAAATACGCACAGATTGTACTCCGTGACTTTTCCGGAGGCGCCATGGAAAACACCACCGCAACAACCTTTTTTGAAGGCATGAACATGACGCCTGCAGAATATCTGGACGAGAGTCATGAAGATATCATATCCCATGAACTCTTCCATCACTGGTTCGGTGATCTCGTTACTTCCGAGTCGTGGTCCAATCTCCCCCTGAACGAATCGTTTGCCACCTACGGAGAATACCTTTGGAACGAATATAAGTATGGTCGCGACGAGGCCGATTACAAAGGATGGAACGATGCAAACGCCTATCTCAATGACGAGAGGGCAAAAGAGGCGGACGTGATCCGCTTCAACTATCCCGACCGCGAGCAGATGTTCGACGTTGTCAGCTACCAGAAAGGTGGGCGCATCCTGCACATGCTGCGCAAAACGGTGGGCGACGAGGCCTTCTTTGAAACTCTTAACCTCTACCTGAAGCGCCATTCATTTGCGACAGCCGAGATCCACGATCTTCGTCTGGCCTTTGAAGAAGTTACCGGCAGAGATCTTAACTGGTTCTTCAACCAATGGTTTCTGGCAGCTGGAAACCCTGTGCTAGACATTAATACCCAGTACGATGCCACCACGAAGAAATCGGTGGTTACCGTTAAACAGACCCAGTCGCTGTCCAGCGCACCTCTGTACCGCTTACCTGTTGCTATAGATTTCTACATCAACGGCAAGGCCGAGAGAAAGCAGGTTATCGTAGATCAGGCAGAACAGAGCTTCTCCTTTGATATGCCCCAGCAGCCGGATCTTGTCAATTTTGACGCTGAAAAATACCTCCTGTGTGTTAAAAAGGAAAACAAGACCGCAGCTCAATACGTCATCCAGTATCAGCAGGCACCTTTGTTTGTCGACAGGATCGAAGCCATCCAGGCACTTGCTAAGCAGCCCGGCGACAAGCAATCTACCGCCACGATCATCAGCGCGTTGCAAGATAAGCATTGGGTAATCCGCCGTCTGGCTGTAAAGACCATCGGTTCCCTGAGTAAAGAAGCGCAGGCTTCGGCACATGCTAAGCTGAAAGAACTGGCCTTAAATGATCCCCGTTCTTATGTGAGGGCATCAGCGATAAGCGTATTGCGGAAAGTGTATAAAGCCGACCGGAACGATGAAACGCTGAGCAAAGCCCAGCAAGATCAATCTCCAACGGTATTAAAAGTCTTATCTGAATAATAGGAACACCCCGCGAAGAGGGAATTTAGGTGGAAACTTGATGGTGGCTATCAGGACCTTAAACCGATGCTGAACCGCTGCTAACCCGTAAAAATACAGGTCAGTGTCGGGTCACCAGCGGGTGAGCATCGGATAAACAAGGTCTGAGGCTCAACCCAAATACCTCTTCATCCCCCTGTAGCCGGGAGGCTGAACCTGACTATTTCCGGTCGCGCTCACTGGTAAGTGACCCAAAAACCATTTTAATCACCGAGAGGATAAGTGCAAAGATCAGGGCTGCCCAAAAGCCTTGCGTTTCAAAACCTTTCATCATGGCATCGACGAGTAAAACCATCAGCACAGTGATCACGAATGACATCAGGCCGAGGGTTAATATATTCACCGGAAAGGTGAAAATCCGAAGGATGGTGCCGACAGTTGCGTTTACGATAGCCAACAGGATACCCGCAATCAGTGCGCTAAGGAACCCGTCAACGTGGACGCCCGGAGAGAGGAACGCGGCTACGGAAACAGCAATCCCGGTTAGTAAAAGCTCGATAATAAATCTCATATCATGCAAATAAAGACATAAACGCCCTGTTAAACATAAAGTTTCCTATTTTTATCCGATGGCTTTATCTGCTGGCGAAATCCTCAGGAAATATTTCGGATACGACCGGTTCCGGCCGATGCAGGAACAGATCATTCAAGCCGTTGTATCGGGAAAAGACACCCTCGTGCTGATACCAACCGGGGGAGGAAAATCAGTTTGCTTCCAGATTCCGGCCCTTATGCTGGATGGTGTCTGCATCGTAGTTTCTCCTTTGATATCGCTGATGAAGGATCAGGTGGATGCACTGAGAGCCAACGGCATCTCGGCAGCCTATCTGAACAGCTCACAGACCTTTGCCGAGCAACAAGCTATTCTCGATTCATGCTACAGAGGCGAGATTGCACTGCTGTATGTATCGCCGGAAAAGCTGATCTCCGACATTCAGATGATCACGCAGATGGCGCGTCCATCCATGTTTGCGATAGACGAAGCCCATTGCATTTCAGAATGGGGTCATGACTTCCGGCCTGAATATATGCACCTCGGCCACCTTCGCGAGCGCTTCAGCCATGTTCCCTTTGTGGCACTGACAGCAACTGCCGACAAGGTGACCCGTAGGGACATCGTCAGACAGCTGAAGCTTCAGGATCCGCAGATATTCATATCTTCCTTTAACCGCAGCAACCTCAGCCTCGAGGTCAGGGCGGGCATTAAGCCCAAGCAGCGACTGACAGAGATTGCCTCCTTTATCCGGCAGCGGAAAGGGCGTGCGGGCATTATCTATTGCCTGAGCAGATACAATTGCGAAGAGCTCACGTCTGACTTGCGGAAGCTGGGAATCCAGGTGAGCTTCTACCATGCCGGCATGAACGCTAACGCAAGGGGAAAGGTGCAGGAAGACTTTCTGAATGACAACCTGCAGGTGGTATGTGCAACGATCGCATTCGGCATGGGGATCGACAAATCCAACGTCCGCTGGGTGATCCACTATAATCTGCCGAAGAATATGGAAGGTTATTACCAGGAGATCGGGCGTGCGGGCAGGGACGGCATGCCTGCAGAAACGATCCTGTATTATAACTATGCGGACCTGGTTACACTTAACCGCTTTGCAGCTGAAAGCGGGCAGGCCGATGTAAACCTCGAGAAGCTCAAACGTATCCAGCACTATGCCGAGGCCGACATCTGCCGGCGAAGGATCCTGCTGAACTACTTTTCGGAGAACTTTAATGAAGACTGCGGGAACTGCGACGTATGCAGGAACCCGCGGAAGCACTTTGATGGCACGCTCCTCGTGCAGAAGGCACTCTCTGCTATTTCGCGCATGAAAGAAAAGGAGGGGGCAGGCATGATCATCGACGTCCTGCGCGGATCCATGCGTACCGACCTGAAAGAAGCAGGTTATCACTTATTGAAAACACATGGTGCAGGCTCTGATATCAGCAGCTTCGACTGGCAGCGTTACCTGATGCAAATGCTGAACCTTGGCATCCTGGAGATGGCCTATGACGAAGATTTTGCTTTGAAGATCACGCCGTATGGACGCGATATCCTGTTCGGAAAGACGAAGGCGCGACTTACGGTTCTTCCGCTGCTGATCAAAAGCAACAAAACGGGTAGCACATCTTCACATGTGAATGATGAAGACGAACTCTTCGAACAATTGAAAAAGGTCAGGAGAAAATTTTCGGTGGAAGAAGATGTGCCGGCCTATATCATTTTCAGCGATGCCACGCTGTACGAAATGGCGAAAGAAAAGCCACTTACCGAGGAGGAAATGCTGCTGATTTCGGGTGTGGGAGAACACAAATTTGACCGCTATGGTGAAGATTTTCTGGACATGATTAGCGCATATTCCAGTCGCAAAAAAAGCCTCAGACGTTAACTTAAAATGAACACATTTTCACTACTTATCTGATAATCTTGACTTTATCCAAATAAAGTTTTGTTAAATATATATTTCTATATATTTGTATCTATGGAAATGCTAACTGAGGGACTGCAAATCTATCTTGAGCAACACTGCGAACCAGAGCCTGAATTGCTAAGATATATAAGTCGGGAAACGCATTTGAAAGTGCCAATGGCCCGGATGCTTTCGGGGCACTATCAGGGTCGTGTCCTGAGCTTTCTCAGTAAAATCCAGTCGCCAAAACGCATACTTGAAATAGGAACTTTCACCGGATATGCCTCTTTATGTCTGGCTGAAGGCCTCGTGGAAGACGGACTGTTGTACACGATAGACATTAACGAAGAACTCGAAGACCGGGTTCGTGACTATTTCAGTAAATCCCCTTTCGGATCGAAAATCAGGTACCAGATCGCTAACGCCGTTGAAGTTGTCCCAACGCTCAGTGAGGTGTTCGACATGGTGTTCATTGACGCCGACAAGAAGAACAACGGTACTTATTACGATATGATATTTGATAAGGTCAGACCCAGGGGCCTTATTATAGTGGATAATGTGTTATGGCATGGGAAAATCACTTCAGGGGCACAGGACAAAGACACGCAGAACATCAGTAATTTCAATGAAAAAGTAATTAACGACCAACGCGTAGAGAAACTGATACTTCCTGTACGCGATGGTCTATTGATAATCCGTAAACTGTAATCTATGCTTAAAAAATTCATTTATGCCAGCCTTATAGTTTTCATTTCGGGAACTGCAGCAGCGCAAAGCCCTGCAGAAAACTACATCGAGAACTACAAAGAGGTGGCAGTGAGCACCATGAACCAACATGGAATTCCTGCCAGCGTCATTTTAGGAATTGCCATTCATGAATCAGCCAGCGGCACCAGCAGAATCGCCAAGTACTTAAACAACCATTTCGGACTGAAAGGAAAGTCGGGCCCCAAGCCCATCAAATCAGCCTACAAAGGCTATGAGGAGGTAGACGATTGCTATGATGACTTCGTCAGTTACCTCAAGACCAGATTTTCGGGGCTTTTTAACCGTTACTCATCTGATGATTACCGGGGTTGGGCGCTGGGCATACAACGCGGCGGATACGCACACAGCAGATCCTGGGCCAGTCAGGTCATGGGAATCATCAAGAAATACAACCTCGACCAGTTCGACCAGAGTTCCGGAAGTACAGCTAAAAGCAGTATACTTGCTGCCGGCAAAATGGAAAGCAAACAGTCAGAGCCGGTTGTCTATTACGTTCGGAGGGGCGACACGCTGGCAAGGCTTGCGCAACGTTTCAGAACAACAGTCAAAGAAATTAAAAATAAGAACGGCCTATCGAGCAGCTTGCTCGACATTGGTCAGCGATTACACTTGTAAGATCTGCATGAAATCGTCATGAGCATGCCCCTCTTTCGAGCAAGGAAAAGCTCATGAACGCTTCATCACTTTTTAAAAAACAGATTAAATCTGAATGAAAAATATTTTACTGATGGCCTTCGTGGCTCTCTTCCTGGCTTCATGTAGCAGCAAAAAACAGTATACCGCTTCGCGATACCCTGCTAAGAAGCCCGACAAGATCATCACAAACAAGCCTGAAAAGGTAAAATTTCCAAAGCACCAGGGTGCGGTGGTTGAAGATAAGATCGTCAGGGTCTATTCTTCAAGCGGCTATGTAGAACGCTTTAAAGATATTGCGGTAGAAGAGATGCTGAAGACCGGCATTCCGGCAAGCATTACCCTGGCGCAGGGCATGCTTGAATCAGCCAGCGGGAACAGTACATTGGCCAGAGAGGCCAACAATCACTTTGGCATCAAATGTCATGGTGGATGGAGCGGTAAAACAATTCTGAAAGATGATGATGCCCTAGGCGAATGCTTCCGGTATTACAATTCTGCCGAGGAATCGTACCGCGATCACAGTGAATTTCTGAAGCGCAGTCATTATGCCTTCCTTTATGATTTGGACAGGAATGACTATAAGGGATGGGCGAACGGACTTAAAAAGGCTGGCTATGCCACCAATCCCCGTTATCCGGAATTATTAATCAGTCTGATTGAGCGTTACGGCCTTGACCGTTATGACCGCGAAGAAACCGTAATAGCCAAAGTCAACCGTGAAGAGCGGGTACTTGCACAAATCGCAGAGAAGCCAGCTGAACCGAAGATGGAAGCGGCGAAGCCTGCTGTGACCATGAAGGTTTACGAAGTGGCGGCGGGGGATACCCTGTACGGCATTAGCAGGAAAGTGGGTCTGAGCGTTGAAGACCTCAAGGTGTTGAACTCTCTGGCTGGAAATGATCTTAAACCAGGACAGCTTTTAGTTGTTTCCAAATAGTTAAGAGTTGTTAAATAACTCCTGATCAGGATCATTTTTGGTAGATTTACGTTGCTTGAAAAGTATTATCGCCCTACTTCTTCTTTTTGTTACCTGCACCGCTTTTGCCCAGGAGAAAACGGTGCAGGGCATTATCTTTGATAAGGATTCGAAAGCCCGCCTTACGCGTGTCTACCTCTATAACATGCGCACCCATTCAGGATTTTACAACAATACCAAAGGAGAGTTTAACACAAAAGCCGTGGTGGGTGATACACTCATTGCTGCCCTGCAAGGCTATAACGTAGACACGCTGATCGTTCCACCGGCAAATACAGTCTTGTTCTATCTAAAGCGGAACAGCATTCTTCTGCAGGAAGTAAAAGTAACTGATAGCCTACTGAGCCCGCAGGAACGGCTCAACCGTACGCGCAAGGAATATAGTGGAATATACCGGAAAGGCGATCCACAGGATCTTCTGCAGCTGGGTACGCCTAACAGGCCGGGCGGGGCAGGTCTGGGAATTGACGCCCTTTACAGCCTGCTGAGCCGCGAAGGCAAAAATGCACGCTATCTTCAGGAGATCATTGAACGCGATTATAAAAACAATCTGATCAACTACCGTTACACACCGGCGCTTGTGAGCAGTGTAACGGGGCTGAAAGGAGAAAAGCTTAGGGATTTTATGGAGCAGTACCGGCCCTCCTACTATTTTATACTGGAAGCAAAAGATTATGGGCTAATCAGCTTTATCAAGGATGCATTCAGGCAATACACCATGAATCCGGCACTTAATCGACTCCCGCCTCTGGTGCCCGAATACAAGTAATGAAGTTCCCTGTGATACATATCTCCGGTCTGCCGGCAGCCGGGATGGCGTTATTTCCGTTTATACTGGTCAAACGCAAGGTTTACAAGGAAGACCGGGTGCTGATCAATCATGAAAAGATTCATCTGAGGCAACAGCTGGAGCTTCTGCTGATCTTCTTTTATATCCTCTACCTGATCCACTATTGCATTAATCTCGTCAGATACCGAAATCATCAGGAGGCGTATCTGAATATCGTCTTCGAGCGGGAGGCATATCGTATGGATAGGGACCTTTTGTACCTGAAAAGCCGCAAACCCTTTGCCTGGATCCGGTTTTTCGGGTAAGCAAGAAACACATTAGATTTTTAATAGTACCCAATTTTTCATTAATTTGCCGTGATATGGTGAAAAGGCTAATCTTTCTACTGTGCTTAACCTGCTCATTAAGTGCATTTTCTCAGGACGCTTCAACAGACACAACTGACTTGAGTGATCTGAAGCTTTATCCATCAAAAAAGCCACTTCCGGTTAGACAACCTATTCTTCAGCTGCAACAGGTTGATATTCCATCTTCCCAACTAGACTTGAAGGTGAATTACTGGCGCAATTGGGTATCGTTTGGTATCAACGTGAACCAGGCATCGTTCAGTGATAACTGGAGTGGAGGAGGGGTCAATTCCGTGGCTGTAGGTACAAACTTTAACTACAAAACGGATTATACCAAGGGCGATAAGAACTATGTTTCGGAGGTGATCTTTCAGTATGGAAAGATCAAAAACAAGGGTCAGCTTCAGCGGAAAACAAATGACCGTATTTATTGGGATAACAAATTATCCATGAAGCTGTCCAAGAACTGGAGTTTTTTCGGATCATTGAACTTTGAGTCGCAGTTTGACAGAGGATTTTCGTATGAGAAGAAAAAAGACAATGAAGGCAAAGAATATGAAGTCGCTCATACCATATCTCGATTTATGTCTCCGGGTTATCTGACGGAGTCTCTCGGTTTCGAGTACAAACCTAGCAAGTATTATTGGTTGCGTATTGGTACAGGTACAGCCCGGCAGACCTTTGTTCTTGACAGGGACATTCACAAGAAAATTCCTAAAAACTATGGGGTCGACACTACGAAGATTGTGCGAAACGAGTTGGCTTTCCAGCTGGTTAGTAATTTCGAGAAAGACATCATGCAGAATCTCTCGCTAAAGAGCCGATATTCCATGTTTGCCAATTACGAGAAACTGCGCAGCATTGACCAACGTCTCGACATCAGTTTGCTGGCAAAGGTGAACAGATTGGTGAATGTGTCAATTAACGGTGTCATTCTTTACGATGATGATGCGAGTGGCAAAATTCAGGCGAGTCAAACGCTCGCTTTAGGCCTGCTTTATAAGTTCCCCCATTGACGGAGCTTGTGATCTTACTAAAAATAATACTTACCTTTGCGAGCTGTTTAAAAGCGGATTAAAAGATGTTTGAAAATTTACAGGATAAACTAGACAGGGCCTTCAAAGTACTTAAGGGTCAAGGGTCAATTACGGAAATTAACGTGGCGGAGACCATGAAGGAGATTCGAAAAGCCCTTCTTGATGCCGACGTAAACTATAAAACCGCTAAAACTTTCACCGATGAGGTGAAGGTGAAGGCATTGGGGCAAAATGTACTGACATCTGTTTCACCGGGACAGTTGCTTACCAAGATCATGAATGATGAGCTTGCTGAGTTGATGGGTGGAACGGCGACAGAACTTAGCCTGACAGCGAATCCGACAGTTATATTAATAGCCGGACTGAACGGTGCGGGTAAAACAACTTTCTCAGGAAAGCTTGCCAATTACCTGAAAACCCAGAAAGGCAGAAAACCGCTTTTGGTTGCAGGTGACGTTTACCGCCCTGCGGCGATCACGCAGCTTCAGGTACTTGGAGAGCAGACAGGTATTCCTGTTTACGCGAACCTTGAATCTAAGGACCCTATTGCCATTGCGCTGGAAGGTATTGCTGAAGCAAAGCGGAACGGCAATAACGTGGTTATTCTCGATACAGCCGGACGTCTGGCTATCGACGAGGAGATGATGAATGAGATTGCTGCGGTAAAAGCGAGCACCACCCCTCATGAGATCCTCTTCGTAGTGGATGCGATGACTGGTCAGGATGCCGTGAATACAGCGAAGGCTTTCAATGATCGCCTTGACTTTACCGGTGTTGTATTGACAAAGCTGGACGGTGACACCCGTGGTGGTGCTGCATTGTCTATCAAATCTGTTGTCAACAAGCCGATCAAGTTCATCGGTACCGGCGAAAAGATGGAGGCCCTGGATGTTTTCTATCCAGACAGAATGGCGTCCAGGATTCTGGGTATGGGTGACGTGGTATCCCTTGTGGAGCGCGCGCAGCAGCAGTTTGATGAAAAGCAGTCGGCAGAGCTTCAGAAGAAGATCCGTAAAAACAAGTTCGACTTCAACGACTTTATCGGGCAGATTCAGCAGATCAAGAAAATGGGTAACATGAAAGATCTGATGGGCATGATTCCGGGAGTGGGCAAAGCCGTTAAAGATATCGACATTGACGATAATGCTTTCAAGCCAATTGAGGCCATCATACAGTCGATGACTCCCTTCGAGCGTGAGAACCCCGATTCTATCAATCAAAGCCGCAGAGCACGTATTGCAAGCGGTTCTGGAACATCACTTCAGGAAGTGAATAAACTGATCAAGCAATTTGACGATATGCGTAAGGTGATGAAGCAATTCAGCAATCCGGCGGCCATGTCTAAAATGATGAAGGGCATGCCGAAAATGCCTTTCGGAAAATAATACAAAAAAGGACGTCTTGATAAACCAGACGTCCTTTTTTAATTTCTATAGATAGGGAACGAGAGTTTCCAGCTTCATCCCCCTTGAGCCCTTCAGCAGAACCGTGGATCCGGTAACCGGATTGTTTTGCATCTCCTCCACAGCACTTTGAATATCGCGGAAGAACATTCCCTGAGCATCTCCTCTGAGGCTGTAGAATACCCCTCCAATGAATATATTACGGTTTGCAGCTATCTTCAATGCATAGTCGATGACACGCTGATGCTCTTCAGCAGATTCTTCTCCCAGTTCGAACATATCGGCTAGAATAAGCGTCTTGTGCGTGGCAGAAATGGCGCCGATGTTATCGATCGCTACTTTCATACTGCTCGGGTTGGCATTGTAATAATCGCAGATCAGCGTATTGGTGGCCGTGCGCACAACCTGTGAACGATTATTCCCTGGTGTATAGGAGGACAGGCCCTGACGTATCTGTTCTGCCGATAGACCGAAGTGGATACCTACCGTTATCGCTGCAAGGATGTTCTCCAGATTGTAGGTACCGGTCAGGTTGGTAGCTATCTCTCCGCTCATGCCTCCCGATGTCCACGAGACCGTGAGAAGTGGGTCGTTTGATACGATAGATCCAGACACCAGGTTTTCGGCATTAAGTCCATAGGTGATGACTTTGGTCAACCCGCGGGACGTGTACATTTCACGAAGTATCGGGTTATCCTCATTGACGAAGATCGTACCGTCAGTCTCCCTGATGAAATCATATAGTTCCGCCTTGGCTATCTTCACTCCTTCGAAGCCACCGAATCCTTCCAAATGAGCCTTACCGATGTTGGTGATTAAACCGAAAGCAGGCTTTGCTATGGCAGATAACGCAGCGATCTCCCTCTGATGATTGGCACCCATTTCGATGATGGCGATTTCCACGTCCGGCTGAATAGCCAGCAAGGTTAACGGAACACCAATATGATTGTTCAGGTTCCCCTGTGTACAGTATGCATTGTATTTCTCCGCGAGCACGGCGTAGAGCAGCTCTTTGGTAGTGGTCTTACCATTTGTGCCGGTTATACCGATGACCGGAATCTGCAGTTGGTCGCGGTGATGCGCAGCCAGCTGCTGAAGTGTTTGAAGCACATCGGGTACGAGGATACAGCGCTCATCATGCTTGTATGCCAGGTCATCAATGACGGCAAATGCGGCGCCATTTTCAAGTGCTTTGGCGGCAAATTCATTTCCATTGAAGCTCTCGCCACGGAGGGCAAAAAACATGCTTCCGGGCAGGATCTTTCGTGTATCTGTTGTAACTATCCTGCTTCTGGTGTATAGCGCGTATAATTCCTCTATCTTCATCATCAAACTTTGATACAATTATAACAGGAAATTGGGAGAGCAGCCGACAAGATTTAAAATTTCAGGCATAAAAAAAGCCGGACTAGCCGGCTCTCTTATTCATCTATGGATATGAATACTATTATAAACTTTTCACGTAAGATACATCTCCATCGGGAGTAACTTTCACCAATACGTTGCCTTTATCGTTTGTTACGTTTACGAAGTAAACAGTATTGTAGAATCTTTTACCAGTCAGCATCTGAAGATGAGCATTCGGCTCGCCATCGAAATCGTAACGAACAACCTCATTTACTTTGTAATCACCATACAACTTAGTCAATCTCTTCTGACCTACAGCAGGGATCTTTTTAGCTTCAACGTATTGAGTTGTTGCAATGTACTCGCCATTTCTGTCGAAGAAAGCCGACATTGTTTTTCCATCCAGTGTAAATACTGCTTTCTGGAAGTTGCTGGTTACAGTCCACTTAACAGACTCAGCAGCATAATATTTGTTCAAGAAGTTGTTTTCAGCGAAATAAGATACCTCAGCGTCTTTGCCATCGTTCTTTGCGCCTGCAAAACTTTTAGCAGATAGAACAGTAACTAAGCAAACCAGGAATAAAATCTTTTTCATAATGTGTGTTTTTATTTTCACAACAAAGATACACACCATTTGCATACTTGTCAAGTATTTGCGTTTTTTTATGAAATTATTATAATAAAGAGCTTAATTTATTGAAATAATAAAAAGAAACGTCTGCAAACGTGCGTCATTTGAGAAATTTTTAAAATCATAGTGCCACACTTTAAAATATATTGCCGCGGTTAAATATTTTAAAGTACAGAAACCTATGCTCAACTGATTTGTTAAGAAAACTCATAAACATCTGAAATACAGCCATGAAAACGAAACTATTAATGTTAACGCTCGCCGCCGGACTAGGTCTGACAGCGTGTTCAGCAAGCCGCGAATCACAATCGGGATCAGACAGTGCTATGGTAGATAGCAGCGGAACTGAGACAACTACACCTGGAACGACTGATACAACCAGTCCTGGAACTACTACTCCTGATGCAGGTACGCCAGGCACTACTACTCCGGGAACTAGCCCAGGAACTACTCCAGACAGCTCAACTACATCCCCAATGTAAGGGAAGGGGCGGTCTGGATTTGCAGACCGCCCTACTATTTCATCCTTTGGGATAAAACAAATCAGAAATATTAATATTTGTAAATCAGTTACACATCAAATATTAATATTATGAGAGCCACCCGGCCCCGCTTATTTATACTATCCATCCTCCTTCTGGTCAGCTCCGCCCTTACCGCACAGCATAAGAAGCCCTTTTTCGAACCCGATGAAGCAAAAGACAGATGGGTTGACTCTATTTTCAGGAAGCTGAATAAAAAGGAAAAGATCGCGCAGATGTTTTTTGTCAGGGCGCATACAGACAAGGGGCAGGCCTATGAAGACTCGGTAGAAAAGATGATCAGAAAATGCAGAGTCGGTGGTCTGGTTTTCTTCCAGGGAGGCCCGGGCCGTCAGGCTGTATTGACCAACAGGTATCAGTCAGCATCACTTGTTCCCCTGCTGATTGCGATGGATGCAGAATGGGGGCTGGCCATGCGTTTAGACAGCACACTTGCCTATCCGTATCAGATGACTCTCGGAGCGATACAGGACACGAGCCTGATCTACCAGATGGGGCGCGAGGTAGGCAAAGATTTCCGGGCTCTTGGCATGCACCTCAACTTTGCACCCGTTGTTGATATCAATAACAATCCGGCCAATCCGGTGATCGGCTACCGGTCGTTTGGCGACAACAAGTACAATGTGGCGGCGAAAAGCCAGGCTTATATGCAGGGGCTACAGGACGAAGGCATTCTTGTCAGCATCAAGCATTTTCCCGGACATGGCGACACCAACGTAGACTCACATCATGATCTTCCGCAGCTAAAATTCACACGGGAGCGCCTGGATTCGCTTGAACTGTATCCTTTCAGGCAGCTCATCAATCAAGGAGCTTCAGGAGTGATGATTGCTCATATGAATATACCATCACTTGACGCGACGAAGAACTTACCTTCCACATTATCTCAACCCATTGTAACGGGCCTGCTTAAAAAAGAACTCGGCTTTAAAGGTCTTGCAATTACAGACGCCATGGAAATGAAGGGAGTGGTCAAATTCTTTCCAGAAGGAGAAGCAGATGTGAGAGCGGTTATCGCGGGCAATGACATTATCGAGCTATCAGAAAATACAAAGCGTGCCATTAAGCTGGTAAAGAAGGCCGTTAAACAAGGCAGGATAGAGCGCGAGCAAATAAACGCAAGCGTGAGAAAGATCCTGGAAGCAAAATACTGGGCAGGTCTGAACATGGAGAAGCCCGTGGAAACAGAACAACTTAGTGCTCATTTAAAACGTGCAGAGGCCCTGAGCCTTGTGCAGCGACTTACCGATGCATCGACAACTGTTCTGAAGAGTGACAGCATGATCAAGGCGCTTGATCCCTCCAGAAGAACTGCCATTATCAGTCTGGGAACAAGTGAGATTTCACCGTTCCAGAGAGAACTACGAGCACGGATACCTAACGCAACCAACTTCCTGATGTCAAAGATTGGATCGGCAACAGACATCAGAGCTATGCTGCGCGAAGTAGAGAAATTCGATCAGGTTATTATGGCGGTACATGACTATCGTAAACGCCCCCAAAGCAGCCTGGATTACAATACGCAGTTGAAAATCTTTATAGCTGAACTTTCTAAGCTGAACACGATTACCTGTGTTTTTGCGAACCCCTATACGATTGCAGGGCTACCCGGCATTGAGGCTAGTAAAAGTCTGGTAGTAAACTACGAAAACAGCGTAGAAGCTCAGCGATCTGCTGCCAAAGTCATTACGAGTCAGATGCCGGCAATGGGAAAGCTTCCTGTAAGCATCAATTCCTTTTTCAAGACAGGAGATGGCATTAACTTCTTTCCGGAGCCAAAGCCTTTAATCGGGCAGGTCAATTAACAAAGAAGGGTACGGAAATTCCGTACCCTTCTTTGTTATTAGAAATTCATTTCTCTTCCTCCGGGGCGACCACCACCACCGGGACCGAAGCCACCCTCGCGTCTGCCACCCGGGCCTCTGCCATCATCATTCTGTGACCGGCCTGCAAACTTGTTAAAGCGATAAGCAAAGGTCAGCAGGAAATAACGGGTAAGCAGATTGGTATTGGTTACTGAATAGCCATTGTCGCCTTGAGTGACGTTTACCCCTGCCGCCTGGTTCAACAGATCATACCCTTGCAGTCTCAACCTGCCTTTTCTATTGAAGAATTGCTTCTCCAAATAGCTATTTAAGATCAGGGGATTGGTATTGACCCTTCCAAAGCCGCTGTTAATATTCTTACTTCCATCCAGACCCAATATCCAGGTATTAAATACATAAATCTTAGCATTCAGATCAAGTGCTACGGTAGAGTTCTTTGAATCGATGCTGTTGGGTAGGGAGTAATTCACGAATCCGTAACGATATGAAACGCCGGGCGTAATATCGATATTCTCGTTTGGATTGATCTGGACCCTTGCCATCTGGGAGAATGTCCAGTTCTTACCTACGTTTTTTTCATTATCAACGTAAGTAATGTCATTCGTATAGTTGGCGGATCCGCCAAGCTGCAGGCGGTATTTGCGATCTTTGAATGGCTTAGACCAGCGATAATAAGCATTGGAAGTATAATATCCGTCCTCATTCAGAAAGCGGCGTTCCTGAATCAGATTGTAAGTGGTCTTCCCATTCTTAATTAGGGGTTGCCTTATCTGCACCGTATTATTGATAATCCTGTCGCTTACGATATTCCCTCTCAATCCGGCATTGAAATACGACCCGGTCTCTGCACTTACATTATTGTATTCGATATTAAGGCTCTGGTTCAGCGCAGATTTCAGATTCGGGTTACCGATAACCGGTCTTTGCGGATTGCTCAAATCAACTACAGGCTGGATCTGCTCGAAGCTAGGTTCGCTGCTTGCTCCGCTATAGTTAATGCGAAGAGATACTGTTTTGGCGAAGTTATAGGAGAAACGAACCGTTGGGAAAAAGTTAAACCCTTTCTTTCCTGCCCTAACTTGGTTCGTCTCCGAGTAGCCCTCCAGTGATGTTGGCTGCGCAGCAATACCAATCGAAAAGTTGTACAGCTTGTCTCTGTCATAGCGGTAGCTCAAACCAAATCTGTTCGTGGTAAAGGAATAGTCAAATACGTTGCTAAGCGAATCAGACCTGAAATATCCGGTGGCACCCTCGATATCTGTTATCCTGCTGTTGTCGTATTCGTTCCGGTTAAATGCATAAGAGAAATCCAATCGTGAATATACCCCGATAGGTTCTGTATAGGTCAGGTTTAATTCGTTACTAAAACGTTCATTGTCGGTCTTTATCATCCGGCTGGATGCCGAGTCAGAAACAAAGATACCTCCGGTATCGTAGAACTCGAAGGCATCCCCCACGTTCTGATCGTTCCGGTTATACGATTTGTTAAACGCATAAGTCAGGGAGAGATTTCTCCCCGGTTTCAGAAAGCGTTTGTTATACAGGATGTCGGCACCAAAAGCAGGAGAGCTGGCATCGCTATTTGACACAGTATTCTGATCCTGCCTGGTCTCTCTCGTTGTCTGGGATGCTATCAGATTATCTGATTTGTTTGTACTCAGGTTAAGAGAAGGCGATATCTTCAGGAAGTTTAGTGAATCGATCTTATATTCCATGTTTAGGTTAAGACCCTGATTGACGTTATCACGTTCAGAACGGCTGTTTTGATCGGTTATAATCTGTCCCTGGTTGGAAAGTGAAGAGGAGAACCTGCTGGTTATCGCGTTATTATTCGATGCAGAGATCCGGTAACTACCGAAGAGCGTTACTTTTTTGGAAACGTCTTTACGGTAATCAAAACCGCCAGCCTGCGTGCTGGTGATACCACCACTATTTCCACCACGCCCTCCGCCTGAACCCCGGAAGCGGCCTCCTCGTTGGTTACCCCCTCCCGCAAAATCAAAGAGATTAGCGTTGGTATTATTCAGGTTGAACATAAACGAGAGCTGCTCATCATTATTCATTACTCTTCCCATACCGGAAGCAATATAACGGCTGTCATTACCTCCCCCCGCAACTGCATTGGCTATTACGCCTTTATTTTTGCTAGGACTAATGGTAATGTTCAGGATCTTATCAGGTTCACCACTACGTATACCGCTCAGGTTTGCCTGATCCCCATAATCATCAATGATTTGTATATTTTCTATGATTTCGGCGGGAAGGTTTTGCGTTGCAGTTTTCAGGTCGCCATCAAAGAAGTCCTTACCATTTACCCGTACGCGCGTTACACTCTTACCCTGCGTCGTTACGTTTCCATCCTTATCCACCTCAAGTCCGGGAAGTTTCTTCAATACATCTTCCACGACGGAATTCTCCCGTACCGGGAAGTCGCTCGCCCGGTATTCGACCGTATCCTCTTTCACCGTGATCGGCAGAGCTCCTGACACCGTCACCTCGTTCAAAACATTGCTCTGTGTTTTCAATGTAATGACATTAAGTTTGAGCGGAGTATTGCCATCCGGAAAAAGAAAGCGCTGATTGAAACTCCGATAGCCCAGGCTGCTGATACTGATCAGAAACTGGGATGACTTGACATTTCTGAAGGAGTATTTTCCGTCTATGTCTGTGCGGGTGAACAGGGTGTCTTTCGGAGATGTAAGTTTGACTGTAGCGGCGATGACACTGTTTTTGGTGGAATCAAGAACTACACCGCTGACATCCCTGGTAGATTGCCCATAAAGAAAGGAACTGATGAGAGTGGTTAAAAAGAGAAGTAAAATAGGTTTCATTGAGCTTAAATGAGTGTTTATTTTGATAGCGACCCATTTAAGACTCAATGCGCCCGTTGAGGTTTAACGGACAAACTAATTTTTTTCTTCCCAGATCAGCGCGATGTTCACGATGGTTTCCACTGCTTTCTGCATATCCTGAACAGAGACCCATTCATGCTTGCCATGGAAAGCATGCTCACCGGCAAATATGTTAGGACATGGGAGGCCCATAAAAGATAGTCTCGATCCATCGGTACCTCCACGGATGCTCTGAAGCTTGGGATCCATTCCTGCACGCTCGATAGCGAGGCGGGCATACTCAATCAGGTTCGGATGCTGATCAAGAACAGTCTTCATGTTACGGTATTGCTGGCGGATATCGAGCTGATAAGACGAGGCTGGATATCTCTCTATTATTTCGTCGGCTATAGCTTTCAGAATCCTTCCATGATTCTGAAGTTCAGTATCAGAAAAATCACGGAGAATGAAATCAATGGATGCTGCCTCGACAGTACCCTGCATAGCTACGGGATGAATGAAGCCTTCTTTATTAGAGGTACTCTCAGGAGAAAGCCTGTCTTTAGGCAGGGCAGCGACAATTTGAGAGGCGATCTTCAGAGCGCTTTCCATGTGTCCTTTCGCGAAACCGGGATGGGAACTAACGCCTGTGATGGTAATTCGGGCTGCGTCTGCAGAAAACGTTTCGTTTTCGATAGAGCCGCGCGTCTCACCGTCGACTGTGTAGGCGTACTGAGCACCGAGTTTCTCCAAATCTACCTTATCCACGCCGCGACCAATCTCTTCGTCGGGAGTAAAGAGTATCCGGATCTTCCCATGTTTCAGATCAGGGTTGGACATTAGAAAAGCTGCCGCGTCCATAATCTCGGCAAGCCCTGCTTTATTGTCTGCGCCCAACAAGGTGGTTCCGCTGGCCGTAACAATGTCATGACCGATCTGATGTTGCAGGTCGGGATGTTCAGCAGCCTTGATCACCTGTTTGGGATCATCCGGCAGCACAAGATCCTGCCCCTGGTAGTTCCTGTGAACGATGGGCGCAACCTGGTATCCGCTACAATCGGACGACGTATCCATGTGGGAGCAAAAGCAGATAACAGGCACATTCTTATCGGTTGTTGCTGGTATGGTGGCATAAACGTATCCATACTCATCCAATTCTGCGTCGGAAATGCCCATATTATGGAGCTCCTCAACGAGTAGTTTGCCGAGGTTCTTTTGCTTTTCAGTCGATGGCTGCGAAGGTGAGGAAGGATCAGACTGGGTATCTATTGTTACGTATTTAAGAAAGCGGTCGAGCGCCGTAAACGAGTATGTTTTAAAACGGTCCATGGTATGGGTTTTCCGACAAAAGTAAAATATTTTGTACATTACCGCCATTATGCAAGAGCTATTTAGCCAGACGCCTGTCGCGGCGTTCATCTTTATTCTGACGATCATTACAAGTCTTTACGCATTCTCTAACGAGCAGATCTACGGGAAGTTTATGCTTCATCCCTATAGTGTTTCACGCGGACAGCGGGTGTATTCCATCCTGACAAGCGGTTTAATCCATAAAGACTGGGGGCATCTGTTTTTCAATATGTTCTCCTACTATTTCTTTGCTTTCACCCTCGAAAAAATAATAGGCAGCTGGCAGTTTGCTATCCTGTATATAGCAAGCCTGGCACTCAGTGATCTGAGTACCATCAATCGCCACAAGAATGACTTTTGGTATAACAGCCTGGGCGCTTCGGGTGCTATATCAGCTGTTATCTTCAGTTATATCCTATTCGATCCCAGCACCAAATTCTACATCATGTTCATTCCGATCGGAATACCTGCCGTAATTTTTGGGGTACTTTATCTGATTTACAGTGCGTATGCAGCAAAGCAGGCTAGCGGCATCAATCATGACGCTCACTTTTTCGGAGCCATCTCCGGGCTGATCATTACGATCATCTTCTTTCCCGGAGTGATTAATCATTTCTTTGCTGAGCTAGGCAGGATGCTGGGACGATAAGGGTGGCTGCGGATTATCGATAAAATCGCCTGCCTCGTCGAACAGAAAGCTCATCGGGTGCTCAGGGTCCTTCAGGATTTCAAAAAGCAGGATGCCCCAGGGCCTCCAGAACGCTTCAAGAACCTGCGCATAGGTTTTTACCTGCCAGGCATCGAAAACAGGCTTGCTGCTAATGCGGAGCGGCATGCCGTCAATGTAGTGCACTCCTCCGGCAGACAGAACAGAGTATTCGGGGAGACGGTTGAAAATATAAGCAGAATAAAAGAAGCGCGCGCAGAGCTCTTCGAACTGTACAGGCTCTAAGAGCTTACCGGCAACCTTGCTAAGGGCAGACTGATGATAATCGGCACTTTCCCCGTTATCCTGCAGACAGGCAATAATACCAAAGTCGGCCATAGTAAGCGAGAACACCAGTGTATTAATCTCATCCCTGTATATGAACGCCGCAGGCGGGTTGTTTACCGGAAATACCAGGATTTTCCAGGGCAGTATACCCTCGAATTCCATGGGCTGCAGGAGCGATTGCAGCATCAGATGCAGATTTCCGAATTTCTGCGTCAATCCCTGGGAGAAGTTGAGTGCTTCGCCGGATGCCCTTTGCAAGCGGATTCCAGCCCTTACTTCATGATGGATCATTCCGTAGACCTGTTTAGCGATCCATTGAAAGAGGCGCAGATCATCCAGCGCAGAAACGGCCAGATATCCCTGATTAAAAGCGGTACGGACTTCAGTCTCCAGATTCTCAAGCGCGATAAAAGCACTTTCAGATACAGGAACCTTAATATCGGGGTACGTGAGTATGTGCTCGTCAAGCATCTTTAGCGGTTTATCTGCGAGGTGGAACTGATCCACCATCCACTCCGGAAAGACCTGGAGCTGCCGGGTGGCCTCAGAACCGCTGAGGAAGCAGACCTTGTCACTAAAATTGAATCGTTCGAACGGACGGAATAATGTTGTAACCATGAATGGAGTTTGATATTAGGAATCCTTCTTCTTCAGCTCGGCAATAGCTGCGCCGACATGTTCGACCTGCTTTTCGAGCTCTTTCTTTTGCACACCACTGGCTCTTTTGGCCATCTCCTGCTTGACTTCCGTGAAAGACTCGAACAGGCCCAGTACATATCCATCGATGCCGTATTTACGGTTATCCAGACCAATTTCCTTAAATTCTGTAATGCGGCGGTTAACGAGTTCGGTATCACCTGCCCTGGCCAGGATGCTGAGATAGGGAGTTACCATTTCGACTTTATCCTGAAGGCCGGCCTTATCGAAAGATTCGGCGAAGAAAGGAAGCTCGGCTTCTCCTCCGCCATAAGTATAAGCAGCAAGAATTGCTTTCGTCAGCTCTCCCTTGCTATCCTTCTCGAGGTTCTTCGCAATAGGAAAAGCCTCTTCTGGGTTCAGCATAATGATGCCTGCAAGCGCTGCGGCCTGCACAGAGTACGATCTGCTCTTGAGGGAAGCATCAAACAAAGGACGGTTGGCAGCATCACGCATAGATGCCAGACTCTGTAGAGCGGCGGCTCTGACCAAGGTCTTAGGATCAGATGAGGCCATTTCGCGTATTACCGGAAGCGCCAGGTTCTGAACTGTCGTATCTTTCAGATCGATATTGTTGACGGCAAAGATGCGGAGGCCGTGGAATTTATCTTTGAGTCCTGCCAGCATGACCTTCCTCGCAGCTTCACTGCTCTGCTGCGAAGCACTGCAGGTGTCGAGGGCTTCCATCCGGTCTACATACAAAGGCGCATTGAAGTATTGGAATACATACTGATCGAGCGACTTATTGTCCTTTTTCTTTGCCAGAAGCGTTTTATCAGCGTCCACGTTCACAAGATCAGGTCTGCCATTTAATTTGATGACCAGGGTATCAGATTTCTTCTTTGTGAAAAAGCTGTACCGTTCCTTTTTTCCATTTGAGTAAACGTCGACATTCAGAGGTATCTGAAAAGCATTACCCTGCTGAGACTGCGTCAGGAATATCTTCTGGACACCGGAACTCTCATCCCACTGATATTTGATATCGAGAACGGGATGCCCGCTGCTGAAGTACCACTGATTGAAGAACCAGTTGAGATCTTTGCCACTTACCTGTTCCAGTGCAAGGCGCAGTTGGTGAGCTTCAGCAGACTTAAAGGCATTTTGCTTCAGATAGAGGTTCAAGCCTTTGAAGAATGCATCCTCTCCGAGGTAGCTGCGAAGCATGTTTACGATCCTGCCGCCTTTCTGGTAGCTGACCAGATCAAACATATCTTCTTTGTTCTGATAGTGAAAACGGACCAGGTGCTTATCGGCATCTTTAGGTGAACTCAGGTAGCGCTGCATATCCTTATAGTTAACGGCGTCGCCCTCATCCTTTCCGTATTTATACTCGCGCCACAGCACTTCACTGAAGTTGGCGAAGGATTCGTTTACAGTAAGATTGCTCCAGCTTTCTGCTGTGACGTAATCTCCGAACCACTGGTGAAACAGCTCATGCACGATGACATCCTCACCTTCATTCTCATCAAGCAGCTCCCTGTCTGTCGCCTGAACGAATTCTCCGTGCAGTGTTGCGGTCGTGTTCTCCATTGCGCCGCTGACAAAATCGCGTACAACGATCTGTGCATATTTATTCCAGGGGAAGTCAACACCAAGCTTTTTAGAGAAAAATTCCATCATTTCAGGGGTATGCCCGAAGATCTGTTTTGCGTATGGTGCATACTTAGGCTCGAGATAATAGTCCACGTTGCGGTCTCTCCACTTGTCTCTAAATACGCGGAAGTCGCCCACAGCCATCATAAACAGATAAGGAGCATGAGGAAGATCCATTTTCCAGGTATCTGTACGGGTGCCATTGGTATTGAGCTTTTTCGAGATCTGCTTTCCGTTAGAAAGGGTTTCATATTTTGCCGGCACGGTCATCGTGATTTCGGCGGTAGTCTTTTGATTCGGGCGGTCTATCGTTGGGAACCAAACAGATGAGGCCTCGGTTTCCCCCTGGGTCCAGATCTGAACAGGCTTATCCTTATCAGATCCATCCGGATTGATAAAGTACAGTCCCTTGGCATCCTTTATTGCCTGGCTTCCCTCCGCTTTCAGTTCGTTCGGCCTTGACACATAGTCAATAAAGACGGTATATTTTTCGTCGCGGGTGTACACTTTGCCTAAGCTGATCTGCAGCGACATGCCGTCGTAAGAATATTTCAGAGGAACAAGTGATTTCGCACTGATCAGCGAGACGTTCTTTATCTCCATCCCCTTTGCATCCAGACGCAAAGAATCAGTTGGGTAAAAATAAGGTTTCAGGGTAATCCAGGCTTTCCCGTAGAGATAACATTTCGCATAGTCAAACCCGACGTCAAGCTTCGTATGAACAAGTGCGTTGATCTTTGTTGCGGTTTCCCTGTAAGTTTCTTTTCCAGCACCGGCGGCTGAGTTCACCTGAGATATCCCGGTAGAAGGCACACAGAGGGCAAGGGAAGCAGCGAGCACAAACTGCCTGAATGATTTGTTCGTCATATACTTAGAAAATTCTTTGCTGTTTTTTGTTTGGAAAAATTAACTACTTAGCCCTGTATGATTTAGGATCCAGTGCTTCTGGAGACCAGTTCGTTAGAAACTCAAGCACTTTCTTGGGGCTATGTCCATCGCCACTTTCGAGATAGGAACTGTTTTGTGTGTGGAGGCGGTCACCTTTGCCATCGAGGACCACGAACACCGGAAAGCCGAACCGCTGCGGGTATCCTAAGGATGCCAGCACCTGTTCATTTTTATTCTCTTTACTGTAATTCACATGCACGACGACATAGTCTGCCTTTATCTTAGTAGCCAGCGTGTCGTTTTTTGTAACCAGTTCATTAAAACGGAGACACCATACGCACCAGTTGCCGCCGATCTGGAGCAACACATGTTTACCTTCCTGGTTTGCTTTTGATACTGCCAGGCGGATCTCCGCTGCAGCATCGGCCCCGGGATTATAAATCTTAGCAGTCTGTGCCGAGGAGATCCCATTAAGACCCGAAAGAAGAAGAAATAATACGATAAACTTTTTCATACAGAGGTTATGTGAAGCTGAAAAGCAGAGCTCGCAAAGATAGGACGCTTTCTTAACATCTTTTAACATATGGACGTTAAACTATATCCTGATTTTGTCATCTATTCATATAAACACGCAGAAAATATGAAAAAGACATTTATAGCAGCCTTATTGATGGCAGGATTAGCCACCTCAGGCATGGCACAGGGAAGAGTAAGCCAGGTACAGGGAAAAGATGGCGGACGAGGCGAAAGAGGCAGACACCGTGTCGAGAGTCCTGAACAACAGGCACGCATTGCTACAGAGAGACTGGACAAGGAACTTTCTTTAACAGAGAAACAAAGATCGGAAGTCTATAAGATCCAACTTGACAGAGCGAAGAACATGGCTATCTCCCGCGAGAAAGCACAAAAGCAAAGGCTCCAGGAAATAAAGAAGATGGAGTCTGAGCGCTCCAGCTCAGAAAAGAAGTTAAACAGGGTCTTGAATAGCCAGCAACAGGAAAAATATGCATCCTTAAAGCAGTCGAGAGCAGAGAAGTTTAAAGACAGGAGAGCACATTCAAGCAAAAAAAGAGGCGATGTGGCCAGACGCGACTCCAGTAACCGTAGCAGGGCATCTGTGAGATCAAGCAGATAAATTGGATTTAAACATCATAGAAGGGCTCCGTTAAGGGGCCTTTTCTGTTGATGCTGTGTAACAATTGCTGTGTATCTACCTTTGGGAACTGCTTCGTCTCCTCGCCGGGAGAGGAATTATTATGATTTATATACCGTTGGAATCAATATCAGGCAATATCCTGCGCTTTGCTACTTGTTTCCCAAGCATTACTAGCTTATATTTGCGTTCCAAATATTGATTTAGCAAATAATGAGAGAAATACAGTTCAGAGAAGCGCTTCGTGAAGCAATGAACGAAGAAATGCGCAAAGATGAAAAGATATTCTTAATGGGCGAAGAAGTTGCTGAGTATAACGGTGCTTATAAGGTAAGCCAGGGTATGCTTGCAGAATTCGGCGCAAAGCGAGTAATCGATACACCAATCGCGGAACTAGGTTTTGCCGGTATTGCTACCGGTGCTGCTATGAATGGCTTAAGACCTATCGTTGAATTCATGACCTTCAACTTCTCCCTGGTTGCTATAGATCAGATCATTAACGGAGCTGCGAAGATCCTTTCCATGAGCGGAGGACAATTTCAGGTTCCTATCGTATTTCGTGGCCCAACCGGAAATGCAGGACAACTAGGTGCTCAACACTCTCAAAACTTTGAGAACTGGTTTGCAAACGTACCTGGATTAAAGGTTGTTGTTCCGTCTAATCCTTATGATGCAAAAGGCTTGTTGAAGCAATCCATTATAGATCCGGATCCTGTTATCTTCATGGAATCAGAAGTAATGTATGGCGATAAGGGCCATGTTCCTGAAGAAGAGTATTACCTGGAGATTGGAAAGGCGCATGTTGAGACAGAAGGTACAGATGTTACTATCGTCTCTTTCGGAAAGATGCTTCCTCGCGTGGTTCATCCGGCTGTTGAGGAGTTAGCTAAAGAAGGAATCAGCGCAGAGGTGATCAACTTACGCACTGTACGTCCGATCGACTACGATACGATTATCAACTCTGTTAAAAAGACAAACCGTCTGGTTATCGTTGAAGAGGCATGGCCACTTGGATCTATTGCAACTGAAATCGCGTTTAAGGTACAGAATGAGGCATTTGATTATCTTGATGCACCGGTTGTGCGTGTGGTATCTGCTGACGTTCCACTTGCGTACGCTCCAACCTTGATTAAAGAGGCGCTGCCTAATGCAGAGCGTGTTGTAAAAGCCGTTAAAAACGTATTGTACGTAAACAAATAAGATTTTATAGCATACAAAAAAGCCAATCCCGGATAACAGGATTGGCTTTTTTTATGTGGAGCCTTAAAGAAGATTTGTTTTTAGATCTTATAGATCCAGGCTGATCTGCCTTTTGATGCTTTCTTCCAGAGAGATGAACGTCTCGGTACGCTGAATACCTGCCACAGACTGGATATGATCATTCAGAACCAAACGAAGGTGATTGGTGTCACGGCATATGATTTTTGCGAACATGCTCCAGGCACCTGTTGTATAGTGCAGCTCTACGATTTCTTTTATACCCCTTAGTTTTTCAACCGCATCTTTATACGTGGAGCCTTTCTCCAGATAAATTCCGAGGTAGGCACAAACGTCATAACCTATCTTTTGCGCGTCAACCAGCAGGTTAGATCCCTTAATGATCCCAAGGTCCTGCATCTTTTTCATTCTGACGTGAATGGTTCCGCCTGATACAATCAGCTTTTTTGCGATCTCTGTATAGGGGATTGTAGCGTCTTCCATCAGGATGGACAGAATTTGCATATCGAGATTATCAATTTCTAAATTAAGGCTCTTCTTTTCCATAAATTTTTTGAAAGATATTAATATATATACGAAGTAAATAATAAGTTTACAAAAATTAAAATATTTTGTTAAAATATTTGCAACAAATACATATCCGCTGCTATATTTGTGTCAAGCAAACGGAAACGCGGGCTTAAATACTGTAAGGTGGTGAAACAGGCAGACACACCTCCTTGTCTCGGTGGCGGAGAATATGGGAAACCAGCAATGGCTAACCACTCCTTGAAGGTTCGATTCCTTCCCTTACAGCTCCTTTCAATAATTTAGGTTTATAATTGGTTAGTTTGAGCTCTCGCCCATCGGGAGCTTATTTTTTTGCGTTAAAATTAAAAAGATATTCTGGAACATTATTGAACAAACAAAAGATTTGTTACACTTTTGATCATCTTTTAGCGGTACTCCAGTTCGTAAATCACCACAATTTTCGTTTCTTTGGTTAACAATTAAAAAATTATGTACGACTTCTTATTCCACGCGCATTCTACGCTGCGGTTTGTAGTATTCTTTGCCCTGGTAATCGCGACATTGTTAGCATTTGCCGGCTGGTTTGGCAAAAAGCCATTTAGCAAAGCCAATAAAACCCTGAATCTGGTTACCCTGATATCGACACACGTGCAGGTGCTCGTCGGATTGTTCCTGTATTTTGTAAGTCCGATCGTGACCAGCAGCACCATGGGTGAGGCGATGAAAGACAGCACACTACGCTACTGGAAAGTGGAGCATGTGGCAATGATGATCGCAGCAGCGGTGCTGATCACTATTGGAAATGCAAAGTCAAAGAAAATTGCGGAACTAACAGCTAAACACCGCCCTGTCGCGATCTTCTTCGGACTGGCATTATTACTGATCGTTGTTGCGATTGTTCAGAGTGGCAGACCTCTTTTAGGCATGAGCCGTTAATTGAAAAAACATTTGGAAATCCAAGTTGCTTTACTTTCATTTGTAATATGTTGAATAATAAATATACTCAAATCTGGTGGTGGCACAATTCTGTGCACCGGAACGTTGTATGTTTATAATCCATTGATCTAATTTTTTCAAGATAAATATAGAACCCGGTGCATGAACACCGGGTTTTTTTGTTTTTAAATTTCCGTATATAAGATATCAAGCTAAACATGTACAAGTTATTTACATCATATCGAAAGCTGCTTGCTGATACCACAACTCCGGTAAGTATCTATCTCAGGATCAGAGATGTGTTTCCAAACAGCATCCTTCTTGAAAGCTCCGATTACCACAGCCGGGAGAACAGCATGAGTTTTATATGTTGTGACCCGATTGCCGGAATAGTACTGGACAAGAAGGTGCTGACCACTTATTTCCCGGATGGAAGCAGAACGGAGATTCCGTCTGAAGACATCAACCTGCAGGAAGAAGTGACTGCTTTCAGAAAGAAGTTCGAGTTCGAAGACGGAGATTTCAAATTCATATCTAACGGGCTGTTCGGGTACTTTACCTTTGAAACGATTGAGAAGTTCGAAGATATCAAGCTTACCTCTACGCTGACAGAAGAAAGAACTATTCCGCAACTACAGTATCATGTTTACAAATACGTAATTGCGGTTGATCACTTTAAGAATGAGCTCTATCTGTTTGAGCACCGGAGTGCAGAAGAAGAAGAGTCGGGCCTGGAGAAGCTACAGTATCTGACTCAGAATAAAGATTTTCCGGAATATCCGTTTGAATCTGCTGCGCCTGAAACGTCTAACTTTTCAGATGAAGGCTTCATCGAGGTGGTGGAAAAAATGAAGACCCATATCTTCAGAGGAGATGTATTCCAGATTGTACCGTCGAGGGCTTTTGCCAAGCCTTTCAGCGGAGACGAATTCAATGTTTACCGGGCATTGCGATCTATCAATCCCTCTCCGTATCTGTTTTACTACGACTACGGCGATTTTAAATTGTTTGGTTCATCTCCGGAAGCTCAACTTACTGTAAAAAAGGGAGAGGCTACCATCTTTCCTATTGCAGGGACTTTCCTCAGGACGGGAAATGATGCGCTGGATGCCCAGTTGGCAGAGAAGCTTGAGAATGATCCAAAGGAAAGTGCAGAGCATGTGATGCTGGTTGATCTTGCCCGTAACGACTTAAGCAGGCATTGTGACAAGGTACAGGTAAAGGCATTTAAGGAGGTTCAGTACTACTCTCATATTATCCACCTCGTTTCGAAAGTTACCGGGGCTTTACAGCCGGACGTTGATCCTTTTAAGGTTGTTGGCGACACTTACCCGGCAGGAACACTCAGTGGCGCTCCGAAGTACAAAGCGCTCCAGCTCATCGATAAGTATGAAAACTCAGGGAGAGGCTTTTACAGTGGTGCGATTGGCTTTATGCGATTTAACGGAGACTTTAACCATGCGATCATGATCCGTTCGTTCATGAGCCGCAACAATGTTCTCCATTATCAGGCCGGTGCCGGTATTGTGGCGGATTCAGATCCGCAAAGTGAACTGAAGGAAGTGAATAACAAGATTATGGCTCTGCGCAAGGCGATTGATATGGCCAAGACGATAGTTCCTACGCTGGAAAAGGTTTAATGATGCACCGTTGAGATGAATCAGATGACCCTTAGCAAGCAAGAAGCCGAAAGGGGCCTGATCTCTCATCAATACCAAAAATATATCTAATGAAAATATTGGTTATCGACAATTACGATTCTTTCACGTTTAACCTTGTTCATCTCTTGAACGAGTGCGGACAACAGCCTGTGGTTTGGAGAAACGATAAGTTCCGGCTTGAAGAGGTGGAGGAATTTGACAAGATATTACTGTCGCCCGGTCCCGGCATTCCATCAGAGGCTGGATTATTGCTAGATGTTATCCAGACTTACGCTCCGACGAAGAGCATTCTGGGCGTGTGTTTAGGCGTTCAGGCTATTGCTGAAGTCTTCGGCGGCAGTTTGTACAACCTGTCATATCCGGTTCATGGCAGGGCAACTGAAATGTCGGTTTTGGACCAGGGAGAGAACTTGTTTGCAGGCCTGCCAGCAACCTTTAACATTGGGCGCTATCATTCATGGGCTGTTAGCAGGGAAGGCCTTCCTGAAGACCTGCAAATCACTGCTAAAGATGCTGAGGGGGTGATCATGGCTCTAAGACATACACAGTTTGATGTCAGAGGCGTTCAGTTCCACCCGGAATCTGTCCTGACAGAACACGGAAAAACAATGATTTCTAACTGGCTCTCATAACTATCATGGAAGATAAGAACTTAACTAACACTGCCACCTCTGTTCAAGGCGGTATTTTAAATAAAATAGTTGAACATAAGCGTATTGAAGTTGCGGAAGCCAAATCGCGCATATCCCGTTCTGCCCTGGAGAAAAGCGAGTATTTCGGCCGCACATGTTATTCATTACCTGAATTTATGCTGGACGAGGCGCGAACAGGGATCATCGCTGAATTCAAGCGGGCGTCTCCATCAAAAGGCGTCATCAATGATCAGGCTGAGGTATCGCTGGTCACGCGCCAGTATGCGGAAGCAGGTGCATCAGCACTGTCTGTGCTTACTGATCAGAAGTTCTTCGGAGGGAAAATCCGGGATCTTATCGAAGCCAGAGAGGCCAACCAGATCCCTATTCTTCGGAAGGACTTCATCATCGATGAATACCAGATCGTAGAAGCAAAAGCTATCGGAGCAGATATCATCCTGCTGATTGCTTCAATCTTAAGTCCCCGCGAAGTTGCAGGCTTTGCTAAATTGGCTAAAACCCTTGGCTTGAATGTATTGTTAGAAGTACATAACCGCGAGGAACTTGAAAATAACATATTTGATGATTTAGACGCAATAGGCGTCAACAACCGTAACCTGGATAATTTTACCGTTTCGGTTCAACACTCTCACGACCTGGTTAACCTTATTCCCGACAGATTTTTGAAAATCTCTGAAAGCGGAATAAGCGATCCGAATACCATAACCGAGTTAAGAGCTGCTGGATTTAACGGCTTTCTGATTGGAGAGAACTTCATGAAGGGGAGCGATCCGGGACGGGCAATACAGAGTTTTGTAAACGAATTAAGAAAGTAACAAATGCCCAGACAAGAATATTTTGATACCGCTATAAAACCAGAACGTGCCGTCCTGGTAGGAGTGATCACTCCCGATGAGACAGAGGCACAGGTACGGGAATACCTCGAGGAGCTTGAGTTCCTCGTCGATACCGCCGGAGGAATAACGGAAAAGACCTTTACACAGAAGATGGCCCATACGGACCGTTCCACATTTGTAGGAAAGGGAAAGCTGGAAGAAATTCAGGCCTATGTAAAGTCAGAGGAGATTGACATCGTTGTTTTTGATGATGAGCTTTCCCCTTCACAAATCAGGAACATTGAAAATGAGTTGAAGGTAAAGATCTTAGACAGGAGCAACCTGATTCTCGACATCTTTGCAAGCAGAGCGCAAACGGCACAGGCGAAGACACAGGTTGAGCTGGCTCAGCTCCAGTATCTGCTGCCCCGACTAACGCGTATGTGGACCCACCTTGAAAGACAAAAAGGAGGGATTGGTATGCGTGGTCCCGGTGAAAGCCAGATAGAGAGTGACCGCCGGATGATTCAGAATAAAATTTCTCTTCTTAAAGAAAAGCTCAAGCTGATCGACAAGCAGAATGAGACCCAGCGGAAGAACCGCGGTCAGTTGATAAGAGTGGCGCTTGTAGGCTACACGAACGTCGGTAAATCGACCATCATGAATATGATATCGAAATCAGACGTCTTTGCAGAGAACAAGCTTTTCGCTACGCTGGATACAACAGTCAGAAAAGTGGTGATCGACAATCTGCCTTTTCTGTTGTCAGATACGGTCGGATTCATTCGCAAGCTACCGCATCATCTTGTAGAGTGCTTTAAATCTACGCTTGATGAAGTACGCGAAGCAGATATCCTGATCCATGTGGTTGATGTATCTCATCCCAACTTTGAGGATCATATCAATACGGTTAACGAAACGCTGAAAGATCTTGGTGCAGCCGACAAGGATACGATAACAGTGTTCAATAAAATCGACGCATGGACGCCTGAGTCAGGAGAAGATGCACCTGCATTGACTATAGATGAATTTAAAAACAGCTGGATGGGGAAACACAACAGTCCTGCCGTCTTCATTTCTGCACTTAGAAAAGAAAACGTAGAAGAGTTTAAGCAGCTGGTGTACGATAAGGCGAAGGCTATTCATACAGAACGATATCCGTACGATAACCTGTTGTATTAGGCTGCCAACAGGCTTGGCCTATACTCTTGACACTTATCATTATCTTTGAACCGCCTCAGCAAAAACAAGCTGAGGCTTTATACAGAAAAAAATGGAAAGCAAACGGCAGCAAAAATTCGCAGGGGTTATTCAGAAGGACTTAGCGGAAATATTTCAAAGAGAAGGCATGAACTTTCTGCCTAATATGCTGGTTACGATCACGAAGGTGCGGATGACGCCTGACCTCGCTATTGCCCGGGTGTTTCTTAGTTTCTTTAACAGCCGGGACTCCGGTCTGGCTTTGAATACCATCAAGGCGCACGCCAGCGAAATACGTTATAAATTGGGAGCGAGGATTAAAAATCAGGCTCGGATTATTCCTCATCTGGAATTTTTTATCGACGATACAAACGAGTACGTAGAACGTATGGATCAGATCTTTGATAAGATTAGTAAAGAACCCCGGCAACCGGACACCGAAGAGTAAACTAACACTCAATAAATTGGCTATCATTTCGTTATAAAACAATGAAATCGTCTAGTCTCCTCAGTTTATTATTTCTTCTCCTGACATCATTCATGCCGGGAGAAGATCCTTCCTTTCAGGGAGGAGCGCAGGGACTGCGTAATTTCATCAGTGAAAAACTGATATATCCTCAATATTCCAGATCTAATTGCATTCAAGGCACCATAGAGGTAAGCTTCCGCCTGAGTTCAACAGGCAAGGTGCAGGATGCCAAGGTTTCCAAAGGACCTGGAATCGACTTGGATGAAGAGGCTTTAAGGCTCGTTAAGCTCACATCCGGCAGCTGGCGTATTCCTGCTGGCTATGATACTACCAGTACTATCACGATACCTATTAATTTTTCTTTGAGGGAACTCAATTGCTGGAGGTCTGAAGCGGAGATCAAAGCAGCTATTAACGCGTATAAGGCTCAGGAGTTCCTTTCCGATGCGGTGGTTACCTACTATGAAAAGAAGGATAAAGGTGGCTATGACGAGCTTGCAGAACAGAAGATCAGCCAAATAAAAGAACAGCTTGGCTATAATGACGAATATATAGGACGCGTGATAGAGCAGGCCACTAAGAAGATTAAACAAGGTGACAGAGAAGGCGCTTGCAGCGACTTGATGTTCGTCAAAAAGATCGGAAGCAACCGCGCTGATAAGCTGATTGCCGAAAACTGTAATCGTATCAAATAAAGTTGAGCCCGGCGTACTTTCTGTTCAGCACCTGCTTGTTGTCTACCTCCAGCCATCTGTCGAGTAAGGTGGCATATACCTCACGAAAGTCTACTTCATACTTCAGGTCGCCATTGTCGAGACTGATCAAATCGGGGGCCTTATTGTAAATTCCAGCTTTATTCAACTTACCCCCAAACATAAAGACATTATTTGCCGTGCCATGATCGGTACCGTTACTGGCATTCTGCTCTACTCTTCTACCGAATTCGGAGAAGGCCATAACCATGGTGTCATTCAACTTATCGTTAGCTTTTAAGTCTTTAAGCAGTGCGGCTACACCCTCGCTGAATTGACGCAGCAACCGTCCCTGTTGAGCTACCTGCCCGGTATGGGTATCGAAGCCGCTTAGCGAAATATAATAAACCCTTGTACTCAAGCCGCTGTTGATGAACCTGGCTACTGTTTTCAACTCGTTCGCGAATGCTGTTTGAGGGTATTCTGCTGTGGATTTAAATGTTTTGGATGTATTCTGGATATAAGCAGCAGATGAATACGTTTCGACCATTGTCTTATATAAATACCCCAGGTTATCTTCGTGGAGATGCTCATCGTGCGACTGGATGATCTCTTTGAAGAAAGGTTCCCTTGTATTCTTAAAAAGAGAGCCAGGATCCTTTACTGCTATGCCTTTTTTTGACACCCCTTTAAGAGCGAGCGAAAGTGAATCGTCAACTTCTATAGCCGTATAGGGGTCCTTGCAGACCTGGCAATTGGAGTCCAGGTACCGGCCTATCCATCCCGTACTGAGATACTCATCAGCGTCACTGGCGGTTTGCCATATATCCATGGAACGAAAATGTGAACGATCTGGATTGGGGTAACCAACGCTGTTGATCACAGACATCCAGCCCTGGTCGTATACTTCTTGCAGCGCGGCCATATTGGGGTTTAATCCCTGCAGATCGGTAAGTTTAATAATATCGGAAGCCGGCAAGGCGATTCCAGGCCTTTTTTGATAGTAGGTATCCATTCCGAAGGGAACTACGGTATTCAGACCATCATTGCCACCCGAGAGCTGAATAATTACCAGGTTCTTGTGACCGGTAAGTTGATCGAAGGCAAGTGCCTCGAGCGGCTTTAAAAAGGATGGCATTAGAAATGCACCTGAGGCCAGAGCGGAGCGCCTTAAAAAATCTCTTCTTTTCATAGTCCTTGTAATTAGCAGAGCTGATATTCTGGTGTGCTTACCAGTTGTATGGCCATTTGCACGGGGTCTGACTGCTCAATTTTCTCCAGAGAAACAGCTTTAACCCGGGATGCCAGCAAAACATAGGCAAGCTGTTCCCTGGTTATTGCTGCCGGTAAGGCTCTCCTGAATCTCTCCCAGTCGGGGAAAGCCTGCGTCTTTCGCTCTACGTTCGGCTGACTTCGTCTTGCCGTTGCGAGATAGGCTTCATCTTCCGGATCAGCCTTGCCTTCCGATTCCAGGATTCCACCATTTAACAAAGTTGAAGGCAGTTTCAGGCGGGTAAGGAGTGAAGAGCTATCGATCCAGCTGGTACCGCCTGGCCATCCGGCAACATTAGGAGGATAAAAAAGAGCCTGTCCAAGAGATCTTTGCAGCTGCAGGAGCACTCTGGGGCGAGCATATTGAATGTAGAAACTGCGGTTTAAGCCAACAAGAAACTCAATCGGCGACTTGATCTTATTACCTACGTTCTTTTCACTATAGAACCACTTGCTGGAGAACATCCTTCTTATAAGTGCAGCTATTTCATAGTTCTGATCGTAGAAATAATCTCCAAGATCACGCACATGCATGGGGTCGGGCGTATCATTTACGAAGAAGCGGTACAGCCTCTCAGCGATGAAATAAGCACATTGCTTTTGTTCGAGGATCATATTGATGATGTCCTCTCCCTGAAAGTTGCCTGATCGTCCGAAGAAGACCTTTGTGCCTCGGTCATGCTGGCGCTCATTGAAGAAAAAACCTGCGCTTTCAGGTCGGAACTGCCATCCTGTGAACGCACGTGCCGACTCTCTGATATCTGCTTCTGTATAGTGCCCACGGCCCAGGGTAAACAGTTCCATCAATTCTCTGGCGAAGTTCTCATTCGGCTTTCCCTTTCTATTCTGCTGATTATTGAGAAAGGAGAGCATGGCAGGGGTTTTGGCAACCTCTGTTACCAGCGTGCGAAAGTTGCCAAGAGCATGCTTCCTCTGAACATTATTCAACTGTTGATTATAATAGCCATTGGTAGTTCTGCAGGCAAAGTGCCCATGCCAGAAGAGGGTGAGTTTCTCCCTCAAATCGGCCTTATCCACTGAAAGCCGACTTACCCAGGCAATATTGACAGCTTCCTCCTGTTCCGTGCGTTTCTTTGTATATGCCCTTATATCCTCCTCGGAAGGATTATCTTGCCTGGTAGGCCTGAGAATATTTTCCTTCGCTTCGGTCAGCGGCGTAAATGGCTCTGCTTCTTTTAACAGCTTTTCGAGAACCTCCTTCTGGCTCAACCTGGAAAGTCGTATCAACTCGGGGTACGTGATGCCGAACGAAGCCCGCGAGTATAGATGTTTGATAGCATCGGTTTTTTCTGACCGTTTCATTTCTGTCGGTTAAGTGTTAATAGACAAGCTGCCAGGCAATTGGTTTAAAATAGCAAAATTTAAAGAATAGATCCTCGATCCACATGGCTTAATTGATATTTTTACATCCATGATTTTCAGGCTTGACGAAGAAGACATCACCTTTCCACCCGCAGAGCTTGCCGAAGAAGATGGGTTGCTTGCTGTTGGTGGCGACCTTCGTCCTGAACGGCTTATTAGCGCATACCGCCGAGGGATTTTTCCCTGGTACTCAGAAGAAACGCCCATCTTATGGTACGCGCCTCACGAACGATTCGTACTATTCCCGCAGAAGATAAAGATCTCGAAGAGTATGAGGCAGGTAATGCGTTCTGAAAAGTTCAGCATCACCTGGGACAAAGCCTTCAAAGAGGTAATCAGTGAATGCTCGGGAAAAATCCGGAAAGATCAGGACGGTACCTGGATAACGGAGGACATGCAGGATGCCTACATACGCCTGCATGAACTTGGCATCGCTCATTCCGTCGAGGTCTGGTCTGATGGACAGCTGGTGGGAGGGCTATATGGTGTATCCTCTGGAAAAGTTTTCTGCGGAGAGAGCATGTTCAGCCACGCCAGCAATAGTTCTAAACTCGCGCTCATCTGGCTCTGTGAAAACAAGGGTTATGAAATGATCGATTGTCAGATACAAAGTGATCACCTTGAATCCCTGGGTGCCGAAATGATAAGCCGGGAAGACTACATGAAACTCCTGAGTACTTAGTTCAGGATGTCGCGAATGTCATCAGGGCTCAGAGACTTAACAAAGCTCTCTTCGGTGGTGATAAGCGACTCGGCAACGATGCGCTTTCTTTGTTGCAGGGCGAGGATCTTTTCTTCAACACTATCTTTGGTGATGAACTTGTAGATGAACACGTTCTTCTTCTGGCCAATCCGGTGTGTACGGTCCACAGCCTGCTGTTCAACCGCAGGGTTCCACCAGGGATCAAGCATGAATACATAATCAGCCTCCGTGAGATTGAGCCCCACTCCGCCAGCTTTCAGGGAAATCAGAAACAGCTTAATATTTTCGTTTTTCTGAAACTCCTCTACCACTTCTCCCCGATTCTTTGTAGCTCCGTCGAGGTAAGAATAAGTGACTCCATTTTTATCGAGATGTCTGCGATAGATATCCAGCTGCTTTACGAACTGCGAAAATACAAGGACCTTATGCCCCTCGGCGAGCACGTTCTCCAGCGTATGAATAACGTTTTCGAATTTACCAGATTCGCCTTCAAATCCCTCATCAACCAAAAGAGGGTGATTTGCAATTTGCCGAAGCTTGGTAAGTCCCTGTAAAACCTGGATTTGCGTTTTCACGTAGGTACCATCCTCCAATGCTTCCAGCAGCGCGTTCCTGTATTCTGACTTGACATTCTCGTAGTACTCCGCCTGCTCTTCGCTCATCCGGCAATAGAACAACTGTTCAGTCTTTTCAGGAAGCTCTCCTGCAACCTGCTTCTTTGTACGCCTCAATACAAAGGGTTTGATCAGCGCCTGCAGCTTTCTTGACTTCTCCTCGTCCTTCTTCTTTTCAATAGGATTGACGAAATCGTTCAGGAAAAAGGTCTGGGTACCCAGCAAGCCAGGGTTGATGAAGGACATCTGCGTCCACAGATCATTAACAGTATTCTCTACAGGCGTACCGCTCAGAATCAACCTATGCTTTGCTTTGAGTTGTCTGACCGCTTTGTATGCCTTAGATGCGGGATTCTTGATGTTCTGGCTCTCATCTAAAATGATATAATTGAACTGAAGCTGAACAAGCAGGTCAATATCAACCCGCGTCACACCGTAAGTGGTCAGCACAACATCATAATCAAGAAACCGGCCAATATCCTTGCTTCTTGTTGTTCCGGTATGAATCAGGATCTTCAGATCAGGTGCGAACTTGCCGGCTTCATTCTGCCAGTTATAAATCAACGACGTAGGCATGATGATGAGAGAGGTGGAGGCAACTTTTACGTCTTGATTCTCCTCCTTGATCTTCTGTAGAAGCGCTAAGGTTTGCACAGTTTTACCCAGGCCCATATCATCCGCCAGGCATCCCCCGAAATTATATTTTCGCAAGAAATGAAACCAGTTATATCCCGCTTTTTGGTAGGGTCTGAGCTTCCCTTTGAAGTGGACGGGTACCTCTGTATCCTCAATCTCCTCAAAAGAACTCAGCATCTGCAGCTTCCGACCCATAGACAGGGTGGCAAGATCGCTGTTGGCAAAGTCAGATATCAGGCCTATATGGTGTTTCCTTAATCTTAGACGACTACCCGACTTGTCAGAGAACATCATCAGATCGCCGTATTTGGAGAACCACTCTTCGGGGATGATTGCTATCTCTCCTGAAGGCAGCAGGTACTCCCGCACTTTGTTAAGTATATGGTGCCGCAAGTCAATAAACGGTACCTGATACGGCCCAAAATGCACGACAGCTTCCAGGTCGAACCAGTCGTTATTCTCTTTGAAGCCCAGTTCAACCTTACTGGAGCCAAACAAGAAGCGCTTCTGACCTTCATCCTGCTCAATTGTGAATTCAGAATTCATCAGCTCATCATGATGAACGTTAAGCCAGTCCAGCACACTGAGAGCATTATCTGCTGCTTCTACTCCGGTACCTACTTCAAACTGGGTGTAAACATCCGACGTCTTCTTTAATCCCAAACGCACGAGCTCTTCCTGTTTGTTTTTTTCCCAGGTCTGCGAGCGCTTTATCCGATGAAAAGTATAATGTTCGCCATCTGTCTCCATCTTTACAGAAACTTTCCGGGATCCTCCTGCAGGAAAAACATACTCGCCATATCTAAAGAATAACTGTAGTCGCGATGTACCTTCCGGGACATAATTTACTCTGAGTACAGGAACGGCGGCATACTTTTCTGTATTGATTTGAAAGCCATCTGCAAATACATTATGTTTCTCGATCAGCGGGGTAACGAACTTCTCAAAATACGTTCGTTCAGACGTTTTCGGAATAGAGATATAACGCTTGCTGAGGAAGGGCTGTAATTTCTTCCCTTCCATATCATCCTGGAAGTTATATAAGACCCCTTCGAGCAGAAGCCAGGCAGGATCATTACAGATCACCTGAGCATCTTTGTACATAAACTCGATTCTGATGCCCTGATATTTGATGGTGGGGAAGTAGCGGGTTTCAGTATCTGACCGCCTGAAATGAAATAATACCGACGCAGGCTCCCCGGCTATGGAGAGTGGCTTATCTACAGGCCAGCCTTCCCGGCTCATCAGATAAACCTTTTTCGAGCGTAAAAGCGCGATCGCATCCACGAGCCGCTTTTCAATTTTGGGCCTTATGGTATTAAAAAGCTTTTCGTCAAAAACCCTCGCAAAGAACTCTACCGGCCTGATCAGCTTCTTGTAATACCGCTTGATCAGAAAGCTTTGCTCCATTTCATCAAGCAGTTTAATCAGCTTGAAGTCAAGATCATCCAGCCCTTCCGAAAACTCATCCACCGTATTGCTAAACAAACGTTGGTGCGTAAGCGAAAACCCTCCGTCAGAATTCAACTGAACCGCATGGGGCTCAATCAGCCATCCAAGGAATTCGTGTTTACATAATGAGTAAACGACTTTAAAAGGCTTCGAACTATCAACACGCAACATGAAAAGGCAGACTAAAGAAAATAAGCCGAACTTAAAAAATTCTAAACTTATGCAGAAAAATAGCTAAATCAAAATCTGATGCGTAACTTCGCCGCATCTTAAGGGGTGCTTGTTATTAGAACAGGCTGAGATTACACCCATCAGAGAAGATCGTATAATAGCATACCTTCTGTCTCTGTGAACCTGATCCGGATAATGCCGGCGTAGGAATTGACAAATAAGATTGTGCGTATAACCCCGTTACGCATTCACTTTAACAAAACACATTGTGAAAAAAGTTTATCTGGCTGCCCTTATGGCGCTCATTATGCCCTGCCTCGCATGGGCTCAGTTTTCAATCAGGGGACAAGTAACCGACAAACAGAACCATCGACCACTTTCAGGTGCAAACATTGTCATTGGAAATCAAGCTGGAAAAAGTAATGCATCAGGAGAGTTCTCTATCGGAGACCTTGAGGCAGGAACGTATCGCATATCTATCCGCTACATTGGCTTTGAAGAACTCACTTCGACCGTAAAGGTATCCGGCAACACGGTATTCAACGCCGCACTGTTGCCCCTGAATATTCTGACAGACGAGGTAATTGTACGCTCTACAAGAGCGACAGAAAACTCAGCTACAACTTACCGCAACCTGAACAAGGAAGAACTGCAGAAGTACAATCAGGGGCAGGATCTACCCTTTCTTCTCAACCAGACTCCTTCAGTGGTTGTTTCTTCGGATGCAGGAACAGGGATAGGATATACCGGACTGCGTATCCGCGGTAGTGATGCTACGCGCATCAACGTCACACTGAACGGCATTCCGCTAAACAATCCTGAAAGTCAGGGATCATTCTTCGTGAACATACCCGACTTTGCGTCTTCTGTAGATAACATCCAGATACAGAGAGGCGTTGGAACATCAACTAATGGCGCAGGAGCATTCGGTGGAAGCCTGAATATCCAGACAACAACCCGGAGAGACTCCGCTTACGCTGAGCTAAATAACACCTTTGGATCTTACAATACCTGGAAGAATACGGTTAATATCGGTACCGGCTTACTGAACGGCAAATTTACATTTGACGGCCGGCTGTCCAGGATCAAGTCTGATGGTTACATTGACAGAGGAGCATCCGACCTGAAGTCGTACTTCCTCTCGGGAGCGTATTATGGCAAAAAAGACATGCTCAGATTGAATGTATTTTCTGGGCAGGAGAAGACCTATCAGGCCTGGAATGGTGTGCCTGAGGAGAAGCTAAGAGGCTCCGCTGAAGATCTCGACAACTACTATCAAAATAATAAAGGTGTTTCCTTTTTCACCCCGGCTGATTCTGCCAATCTATACGGGTCTGGAAAGCGCACCTACAATTCATTTCTCTATAAAGATCAAACAGATAACTACAAACAGGATCACTATCAAGCCTTCTATACGCACACCTTCAGCAACAAGCTATCTCTGAATACAGGACTTCACTATACCTACGGGAGCGGGTACTATGAAGAATATAAGAACGATGCTAAGTTTGGAAAATACGGCCTTCCTAACGTGATTACAGGCACCGACACTCTCGAAAAAACCAACCTAGTAAGACGCCGCTGGCTCGACAATCATTTCTACGGCATCACCTATTCACTTAATTATACGCCGAAGAACGACCTGAACTTCACTCTGGGAGGTGCTTATAACGAATACGACGGTGACCACTTTGGCGAGATCACCTGGGCACAAAATAGTTCAACCTCCCAGCCGGGGGACCGCTACTATCAGGGCAATGGATTTAAAACTGATTTCAATATTTTCGGTAAGATCAGCTATCAGATAGAGGATTTCCTTCTGTACGGCGATCTGCAATACCGTCGCACCGGATACAAGATATCGGGTACCGATAAAAACAGAAACAACCTTGACGTAAACGACAGGATGAACTTCTTCAATCCAAAAGCAGGAATCACCTACCAGCTGAATACCAGAAGTAACGTTTACGCATCTTTTGCAATAGCCAACAAAGAGCCAAACCGTGACGACTACATCAACATCCCCACCGACGAAAGCCCTCTAAGCGAGAACTTAAAAGATATAGAAGCCGGCTATAGATTCAGCGGCTCATCTTTCAGGACTGGCATAAACGGATATTGGATGATCTATAAAGACCAGCTTGTTTTGACCGGAAAGGTAAACGACGATGGCGAAGCACTCCGCCAAAACGTGAGCGATAGCTACAGACTTGGTGTGGAAGCAGATGCCCAATGGCTTCTCTCCAGCAAATGGAGTTGGGCTGTAACTGCCAGTCTGAGCCGCAATAAGATTGACACCTTTCAGGAGTACGTTGACAATTGGAATACGGGGGGCCAGGAAAGCTTTATGCATCAGAATACCGACATCTCTTTCTCACCCTCGTTCGTCGGATCCAGCGAAATCTCCTACCGACCGCTTAAGAATGCAGAAGTTGCCTTGCTAAGCAAATATGTAAGCAAACAGTATATGGATAATACATCTAATGGCAGCCGCTCTCTGGATGCATTCTTCGTAAACGATCTTAGGCTGCGCTATAATACTTCTGCTGGCAGGATTAAAAACCTTGGTTTAAGCCTGGTTGTAAATAACATCTTCAGTGAACTATACGAATCAAACGGTTTTACCTACAGCTATCTCTACGAAAATGTGCTGTCTACCAGTAACGCCTACTTCCCTCAGGCCACAAGGAACTTCCTGTTGTCGGCCAACCTTAAATTTTAAAAGGTAACAAGCTCCGGAATGTATCCGGAGCTTGTTTTGTTATTATCCTGGCATTTTAACTTTCAATTGCGATATTTGAGTACATACACCCTTTAGAATGAACTTACGCTACGTATTACAAGCAGCAGCCATCCTGCTGGCTCTTAACGCTTCAGCACAGAAGAAATCGGCATCGCAAACAGCATCCCGACCAAAGCTGGTAGTCGGCATCGTCATTGACCAGATGCGATGGGATTACCTCTATCGTTATCAGGACAGATATACCGATGGTGGCTTTAAACGCCTGCTCAGCGAGGGTTTCACAGCTGAGAACACCAATATTGACTATGTGCCTACGGTCACTGCTATAGGTCACTCAAGCATTTATACAGGTTCTGTTCCGTCAATACACGGCATCGCCGGGAATGACTTCATTATTCAGGCCACCGGGAAATCCATGTACTGCACCGAAGATACTACTGCAAAAACAGTTGGAAGCCCTTCATCTGCAGGAGAGATGTCGCCAAGAAACCTGCTTAGCACTACGATGACGGATGAGCTTAAACTTGCAACAAACTTCCGGTCTAAAGTCATTGGCATTGCAATAAAAGATCGTGGAGGAATTTTACCTGCTGGACACAGCGCAGACGCAGCCTACTGGTTTGATGATGAATCGGGTAACTGGATTACCAGCACATTCTACATGAACGAACTTCCAAAATGGGTTCAGGATTTCAATAACAAAAAGCTGCCTAAGAAGTATCTTGATCAGAACTGGACCACCTTATTTCCAATAGACACTTACGTACAAAGTGAAAAAGATGACAGCCGTTTCGAAGCAAAGTTCAGCGGAACAGCTGCTCCTGTCTTTCCTTACGAAACATCAACCATGTATGGGAAAGATTTTGGAATCATCAGAACAACGCCTTACGGCAATACCATAACACTGGATATGGCCAAAGCCGCAATAGATAACGAGAAGATGGGCCAGAGAGACATAACCGACTTCCTTGCCGTCAGCCTCTCCTCGACCGACTACATAGGCCATCGGTTTGGACCTAATTCCATAGAGGCTGAAGACACTTATCTGCGTCTTGACCGCGAGTTGTCAGCTTTCTTCAGCTATCTCGATAGCAAGGTAGGAAAGGGAAGCTATACGGTCTTCATCTCTGCGGATCATGGTGCGGCTCACAACCCTAATTTCCTGACCTCGCATAATATACCTGCCGGTCTGTTTCCTACCAGTACGGTGACGAAGGAGCTGAACGCAGCTTTGGCGCAAGAATTTAAACAAGAAAAGCTTGTAATCAGCTTATCCAACTATCAGGTGAGCCTAAATAATGCTCTGATCCAGAAGAACAATCTTGATGAAGAGGCAATTAAAAAAGCCTGTATCAGATTGCTGAAGAAAAGAGAAGACGTGGCTTACGCTGTCGATATGGAAGAAGTACAGCAGTCCAGCATTCCTCAGGAACTGAAAACCAAGATCATAAACGGGTATAACAGGGAGCGAAGTGGCGTTGTGCAGATCGTGCTTAAACCCGGGTATTTCAGCGGGAGCAGCACAGGCACTACGCACGGAACCTGGAATCCTTACGACACACACATCCCGTTTGTGCTGATGGGCTGGGGGGTTAGACATGGTAGCACCAGTCGCCCAACCGGAATGACTGACATCGCTCCAACGATCTCTGCATTGCTACGCATTCAGGCACCAAACGGAAATATTGGAAAACCGGTTACAGAAGCTTTGCTTAACGAGGTACATTAATGAACAAATACATTTCCCGGTTTCACTACCTCACTCAGGATCTCCCTGACAGGACACACCTCGAGCAGGTCATTATGGCTTGCGAATCTGGGGCTAACTGGATCCAGTACCGCTGCTTTTCTAAACCAGAAGCGCAGCTTCTGGACGAGGTGAACCGTATTGCTGTGATCTGCGACGATTGGGGTACAACCCTGATCGTCACAGATCACAGTGATTTGCTTTCCCAGGCCGATATTCAGGGGCTCCATGTCGAAGACATGTCTGCCGACTTCATCTCCATCAGAGAAAAAATTGGTCCGGATAAAACCTTGGGTGCATCTGCCAATACTCTCGATGATGTGCGGCGTATTGCCGCGAGCGGAGTGGTTGACTATGTCGGCTGCGGACCATTTGCTCTGACGCTTACAAAACCTAACGATTACCCTATTCTGGGCGTTGAAGGATACAGCAAAATAACTACCGAACTGAGAGAGCTTGGTATAAACATTCCTTTGCTTGCGGTAGGCGGCGTTACTGCTGCGAACATTGAAGAACTCGTAGCAGCCGGAGTATATGGCGTGGCCGTGTCTGCTGCTGTCAATAAAGTGAGCAACCCGGCTTCTGCTTTTAAAGAAATTTATAAAAAACTACATTGATATGTCTTCCCATCATATCGTAAGGGAAAAGCAAGAACCTGCCTTGCTGATCCTTGATCTGCAGGACTTCGATCCTGAAAATCTGGGACAATTACTCGAGTGGAGTCCCTCTGTGATAGTTGCCGCGGACGCTTATGACGAAGCCGAGTCTCTGAGGATAAAAATTGATTTTCTGGTCGGTAGCCTGGGAACGCATTTATTACAACCCAGAACCCGTATTGTGCCTGCAGAAGGGAACGAGCTAAGAGAAGCCATGGAGTTTCTGGTACACGAAAAATATCCTGCGGTTAACATCATCAACAGCACGACAGAAATTAGCGAATACCTTCCATATTGCGAAAAAATAAATATCGTAGTACTCACTGCAAGAAAGCGCATTTTCATGGTGCGCAGGGGCTTTAGTAAATGGAAACCAGCCGGCGAAGAAATTCAGATCCTCTCCGACACTACACAACTCACACATACCGGCTTACAGCAAACAACACCTACCACTTTCAAAACAACGTTGGACGGATTCTATTCGCTCCACTTTCAGGAGCCCTTCATCTTTATAGCTGAAAATTTATAAGGCACTATGGGTTTACACATCAGACCAGCAGTATCAGAAGACTTTTCCATCATCCAACGTCTCGCCGAAGAAATATGGTGGCCTACCTACTCGGACATACTCCAGGCAGACCAGATCAGGTTCATGCTCGATAATATGTACTCCTTAGATGCCCTTACAGCACAAGCGGCTGATGGCGTCGAATTTCTGCTTGCAGAACGAAATACCGCGCCGATAGCTTTCGCTGGGTATTCTTTCCACGAAGACGAGGCTCTATTAAGTATTCACAAGCTATACGTACATCCATCAGAGCAGGGCAGAGGAACCGGGGCTGCGCTTATTCAACACATTGAACAGCATGCCAGACACCGCCATATATCTATTCTGGAGCTCAATGTCAACCGCAACAACAAAGCCCTGAATTTCTATAAAAAGGTTGGGTTTGAAATATTCAGAGAAGAAGATATCCCCTACTATCAATACTGGATGAACGACTTTATTCTTCGTAAACGTCTGAATTAGCATCCCGAAGGATCATCCGCTTTCGCTTTTCCGTCTCTGCGTCAATGCGGGTATCCTGGACGGCGTCAGTGACAGCTATATCAAAATCCTTGTTCTTAAATGAGCTATGCACAGCTGCCTCTTCAGTGTTCTGCAAAGCCACATCATAAGGACCTTTGTCGCTCATCAGCTTCACAAACACGGGCAGGCATTCAAACAGGATGAATAATAAGCCAATAAACGCAACCGCCAGATAGGTCCCCAGATCTCTGCTGCCATCTGCTTTGAAGCTCAGCTGCCCCAAAGCCCAGTTCCGGTCAGCAAAGCCGGCTACATTAGCCAGGCTGTCCAGCTGCCTGTTGCTAAAAAGCCGCTGACTGGTTAGTCCATCCTGCTCCCTTCTTAGCCTAACAAACGCGTCCATGGCCGTAATTTCCTGCCTTACCGCGTCGAGACGCGCGGTCTTCTGGTTCAGCACCTCCTGCTTCTGCTTGGCGTATGTACCAAAGCCAACTTTCCCGGATGTTTGATTTGTTTTATCCCCAAATATCTCCTGGTTTAAGAGATACCTGGACCTGCTAATGTCCGCCTGCAGGGAATCCCTTTCGGCAGTCAGGTCCTTCAACTTACCCAGCTCTGTGCCGTATTTATTCTGAAAGGTGTTGTTTAAGGTATCGATTTTGGACCGCTGACCATTCAGATAAGAGAGCTTAAGCTTCTCCCTGATCTCTTTATTAAATATCTTAAGCTCAAGGGGCCTGGATATTACGATCCCAATCATAATGGCAAGTAGAATACGCGGAGTTGCCTGAAGAATCTGTTTGTTAACCGAGGCATTCTTGCTAATACTCGAAACGATGTACCGATCCATATTGAAGATCGCCAATCCCCAGATCAGGCCGAATAATATGGCAAAGAAGACCGCCCCATCATCACCTGAAAACACGAAATACATCGCATACCCACCGGAGAGCGCCGCAAACAAAGCGGTAAAAAAAATCGTAGCACCAATACCGACATATTTGTTATGCTCAGTCGGAAAGTTTCTCAACGTATCTACATGAACACCAGAGCAAAACCAGAAGAAACGACTGACACTATCCATCCCTTAACTTTACCCTCTTAGAACATCATCACCGGACACTTGTTACAGAAAAATGTAAAAAAAACCTGCCAGCACAGCCAAATCCCGCATTAACATTCTCCTTAAATCTTAATTCCTATCTTTGAATAGAATAAACGTTTTTGTCATGAAAGAAATAACAGTCGAAGAACTAAAAAAAATGATAGATAACGCTGAAGACTTTCAGCTGATTGACGTTCGCGAATCTTTTGAATATGAAGTATCCAATTTGAATGGCGAAAATATTCCTTTATCTGGCATCATTATCGAGTCAGACAAGATTGCGACAGACAAGCCTGTTATCGTCCAGTGCCGAAGCGGAAAGCGCAGCGCTGCAGCCATCATGCAACTGGAGCAGCAGTTAGGGTACGAAAACCTGTATAATCTCGAAGGTGGTATCCTGGCGTGGAAAGAAAAAATCGACCCGTCAATTCCAGTTTACTAATTACGATACCTCTCAGAGGTGCTCAATGCACCTCTCCACTTAAATTGCTATACGTTTAATGGGAAAGAAAATATTCCTGAATATCCTTTACAATATCGCCATGATGGTGATGATTCTCTGCTTCTTCTGGAGCATCAAGCATGAGCAGTATGCTGTAACACTCGGCTCGGGCGTCATTCTGGCCTTCATTATCTTTCTGAAAATTCAGCTACGAAAAGAAGTAAAAGCCATGTTCAAGGAGAAAAAGAAATAATCAGGGCGTCTGCTTTCCGGCACTTGCCTTCTCTTTTGATTTGAATTCTTTATATGATTTTCTGATATAGACTACGAGGTCATATTCATTCCAGGAACGCATTTGCTCCACTGTAGGCAGGTAGTCTGCCCTGAAGTCCTGAAGCTCTTCAGGCTTGATATCCGGCACGGCATTCCTGATCGACAGGTCGTTAAATCTCCGCGCCACCTCCTGGTATTCAAGCTCCTGATTGGCGAAGTCATTAAACCTTCTCGCCCGTTTTCCGGTCTTTCCAAACCGTTCTCCCAACGCGGAGAGGGGACTGAATATATAGGCCAGGACGGGAGGTTTGCCGCCATAATAAGAGCCCTTGCTTCGATAGGCGTCTTTGATTTCATTCAGATCCGATTCCAGAGATTTTCCCGTTACCACAACTTCCTCCAGCCTCGTAATCTCCTGCAGATAAACGATCGCATCGTTAAAATCAGTTACAACCCGGGAATATGACATATAACCTATCTCTGAAACCTCGAGTGTGTCTCCTGGAGAAGCAAGGATACTGAATATTCCCATGCCGTTGCTCGCAACAGAAAACTGACTCCTCTTATTCTTAATGGAAGCTCCGCTGATCCGGAGGTTACTGCCTCGCTTCAGCACAGCACCCTGCTGGGTTTTAATTGTCTGCGAAAGCGCCTGTTCACCTAAAAACGAAGTGAGCAATACCAGAACGAATGCTATAATGCGATGATTACCCATAAAATATTACTAAAGTAAGTTAATATCTGGTCTTGTCCCTCTAATTTACCATATAACGACACGATCCTTAGAATAGTTCTGCGAGATTAGTATCTTTGTCGATGATCAAGTCAATGACCGGCTATGGTATAGCCTCAAATGATTTTGCTAATACCAAGTATACTGTCGAGATCAAATCACTTAACAGTAAATTTCTTGAGCTAGCGCTGAAACTTCCCAAAGCATTTTCAGACAAGGAACTTCTTTTGCGTAACGACTGCTCAAAACAGATCGAACGCGGGAAAGTGAACATCACTGTAACTGTAGAATACGCGTCTAACGAGAAGAAAGCAGCTACCATTGATCAGGAACTACTAGCACTTTATTACAACCAGCTCAAGCAGGCTGCTACCAGCCTGAACGACAACGGGAACAATCTCCTGCAGCTTGCCCTTTCATTTCCGGAAGTAATAAAATACGAAGAAGACCTGGTATCTGAACAGGAGTGGATACAGCTTCAGCAGACATTTGCCGATGCCATGAACAACTTTCAGACCTTCAGGAAAGATGAAGGCCGTGTTTTGCGCCAGGATCTGGAGCTTAGAATCAGTAATATCCTCAATGCACTGAAAAACGTAGAGGAACAAGACCCCAAACGTATTCCAGCTATTCGCGAGCGTATCTCTCAACTGCTGGAAGAATTTGTAGGGAAGGAAAACACCGACCCCAATCGCTTCGAACAGGAGCTGATCTTCTACATTGACAAACTTGACATCACTGAAGAAAAGATACGCCTTAAAAGCCATTGCGACTATTTTCTTGAGGCTCTGAAGTCGAACGACGCGAACGGAAAGAAACTCGGTTTCATTTCGCAGGAAATCGGCCGTGAGATTAACACCATGGGCTCCAAGGCAAATGACGCGCAGATCCAGCAAATCGTTGTTGGAATGAAAGAAGAGCTTGAAAAGGCCAAAGAACAACTCCTGAATGTTCTTTAATTTTAAAATATAACATCAATACACCATGTCCGACGGCAAACTGGTCATATTCTCTGCACCCTCAGGTGCTGGCAAAACAACAATAGTACACCATCTACTCAAACAGTTTCCACAGCTGGAATTCTCCATTTCTGCGACAACCCGTGAATCAAGGGGTAAAGAAACGCACGAAAAAGATTACTACTTCATCAGCAAAGAAGAATTTCTTCACCGTGTAGCCAAACACGAGTTTGCAGAATTTGAAGAAGTGTATTCAGGCACTTTCTACGGAACACTGAACTCTGAAATCGAGCGGATATGGCAGCAGGGCAAATGTGTGGTATTTGACATTGACGTAGAAGGCGGACTCAGACTAAAAAAGAAATTTGGTGACAAAGCCCTCGCCATTTTCGTACAACCACCATCCCTTGAGGTTCTTATAGAACGCCTTACCGGAAGAGGAACAGATAGCGAAGAGAAGCTGAAAGAACGCTTTGCCAAAGCAGGTAAAGAACTTACTTATGCGGAACGCTTCGACGTCATCCTGCCGAACAATGATCTTGCAACCGCCTGCGCAGATGCAGAAAAGTTAATCAGCGACTTTTTAGCGAAGTAGTAACATGAATATCGGTCTGTTCTTTGGTTCTTTCAACCCTGTACACGTCGGTCACCTCATCATTGCAAATCATATGGCAAGCTATACCAATCTGGATAAGGTTTGGCTTATGGTGTCGCCACACAATCCGTTGAAGGATAAAAACGCCCTCATCAATATGTACGACCGACTGGAAATGGCACGCCTGGCGGTAGAAGACTCCACTAATATCAGCGTGAGCGATGCCGAATTCAAGCTTCCGCAACCGTCTTATACAATAGATACGCTAACTCACCTCCGGGAGCGCTATCCGGAGCATAACTTCTCGTTAATCATGGGAGCAGACAATCTTGCCTCTCTAAAAAGATGGAAAAACCATGAGATCCTACTGAGGGATTACAAAATCTTCGTGTACCCTCGCCCCGGCTTCGATAAGCTCGAATTGATAGATCATCCATCTGTAACCCTCACCCAAACACCCTTGATGGAACTATCTTCAACCTTCATCAGGCGGGCATTTAAAGAAGGAAAAAGCGTCAGATTCATGGTGCCAGACCCCGTCATCCGCTTCATTGAAGCCAAGAATCTATATGGTTAATCACCTCCGCCTCCAACCAATTACCTGCTTCAAGTAACCATCAACAAGTTCCGTATCAACAACATCATTGATATACCCGATATGAAGATCCGGGCGAATGATCACGGCCCTTTTAGCCTTCTCCCCATGGATCTCAAAGGCCTCAAAAACTGACTTATTATTTTCTGACCGCGGTAGGTAGAAGAAGTTGAGCTGAAAGGGATAAGCCGACTTGATCCATTTAGCCATTCCGGAAACAGCCATCGGACTTAGCTCTCCCAAAACCAGTAAGGTAAATCCACCCTTGGAGCACCACTGATGAAGATCTGTATCTTCCTTACGCTTCTCATCATAGACACGCAGAAATGGTAAACGGTCTCCAGCTTTGATGTTCCTTGAAGAAGAATGGTGCACAGATAGCTTGCTCTTCCTGTAACTGATTCCTATCTGTGATATCCTCTCAAACAGCTCGTCCTTGACACGTTCTCCCCCTGCCACACGCTGGAGAAGAAGAGGCACAGCCCAGTTTCTAACCCATTTTACCAGTTTATTGTCCGACACGATGATAGAAAACAGCCGGTCTGTCGTCTTAAGCAACTTCCTGGCAACCGGCATACGTTCCGACGCATAGGAGTCAAGAACGCCCGGATCAAATTCACCCGTGACTACCCCCGCCAGCTTCCATGCCAGATTATAGGCGTCCTGAAGACCTGTATTCATCCCCTGGCCACCTACAGGCGAATGGACATGTGCAGCATCACCGATCAGAAATACTCTTCTTGATCGGAACTTGTCAGCCATCCGGTGGTGTATAGAGTAAACTGAAAACCATTCGCTTGACTCAACCCGCAGAGGTGCTCCCAAGGTGAAGGTGATGTACGGTTTGAGATCCTCAAAGCTAAGATCTGTCCTTTCCTTCAGCTCCGCAGGGATGATTCCAACACAGCGCACCAGGTGCTCATGAATCGGAAAGAGCGCGTTGAAGCCTTCTTTCTTAGAAAATATATTGATATAATCTCCACCAATCGGCCCCGTTAGCTTTAAATCGGCGAGATAGAATCGCTGAAGATAGGAGCCTCCGGAAAACGGGACATTTAGAGCCTTTCTAACGGGACTAGACACCCCATCGGCACCAATCAACCAGTCGCAGCTAATTCTTCTTTCTACTCCACTCTGAGCGACTTGAACGACCACACGATCATCAGATTGTTCCACTCCCTTGAGACAGCAGTCCCAGAACACCGGACAAGCATGAGCGGTTAGATCTTCTAACAAAAATTTCTCGGTTCTACTCTGCTCCAGCATCAGAACAAACGGGAACATCGTCTTACCGGCTCCATCCAGCCGAAGCTCGGCAGGGCGTTCATCATCCATGAAATGGAGATCGAATCCCCGTACTTGCGACCCTTCTCTCAGAAAAGCTTCGGATAAACCTAGCTGACGCAATATCTCGAGAGACCGTGCCTGCACAGCCAGGGCCTTCGAATGAGTGGTCAGCTCCTTCTTCGAATCGATAATTACCGGATGAACCCCCTGGCGTAATAAAAGAGCAGCCATCATCAGACCAGAAGGGCCTGCTCCAACAATTATCACACTGACATGATCCGGAAGTTTTATCATTTCATCAACAAGAATATGGCGGGTATTTTATGAAAATCAACCTTCTTCTTGCGCCATTGTTCGATCGGAATTGAAATTATCTGCTCATTCTCGCCGGTTAGATTCACCGCGACACACAAACGCGTTTTATCAGAACACGTACGCACTAACTCCTCAATGATCTGATTATTCCGGAAAGGGGTCTCAATGAAGATCTGCGTTTGACGGTACTTCTCGGAGTTGTGCTCCAACTCTTTAATACGCTTCGAACGCTGAGATTTATCAATTGGAAGGTAACCATGAAAGCAAAAGTTCTGCCCGCTAAAACCTGAGGCCATTAATGCCAGCAGGATCGAACTAGGTCCGACCAAAGGCACCACCTGTATACCTCTCCGGTGCGCCTCAGCAACAATATCCGAGCCGGGGTCTGCCACAGCTGGGCAGCCCGCCTCACTCATCAGGCCCACGTCCTCGCCCTTCTCCAGCTCCTTGAAAAACATACTAAAATCGTTTTTCTCCGCATGCTTACCATAGGGATAAAGCTTCAGCTCACTCTGTGGTGTTTTAAGTCCCATCTCCTTCAGCCAGCGCCGTGCCGTTTTCTCGTTCTCGACGATGTAGACATTCAGTCTATTAATTAAAGACAACTGATCTGCGGGGATAGTCTGGTTTATAGAATTTTCAGCGAGGGGTACCGGAAGTAAATAGAGCGTTCCTTTAGACATACTGCAAATTTGAGCATTTTATCATGAAAGCCGTAATAAGCGCTAGTCTCTGAGTGATATTTACACAACAGGAGTGATAGTTCGAGTATCTATTATATTCTAAACTAGTATATTACAGAAAAATACAAGATCATGCCAGACACATCATTGTTTGAGTACCTGTTAGTAATACCTCTGGATGATTCGGTCTTGTCTGAGATTGGAAATTTAAAGCCAAATATAGGGCTGAGCAGACCTCCACCGCTTCAATAACCTCACCACACATCACACTGCCAATGTGGTCCAGCCACTCTCAATAGAGGGTAAACTCATAAATATGTATAAGAGGGTAGCAGCAGGCATGTCTCCCTTCTCAGTTCAACTATCAGGTTTCGAAGATTTACTGGACCTACGAACACTATATTCGTCAATGTTCGTAATGGCAAGCAAATCTCGGACTTTGTTAAATACATCCGTAGGTCGAGTAAGCCCATATTGCAGCGCGGCCGTTATTCTCCTGTGTATTCGCTAACACCGCATCTTACAATAGCCAGGGGGATATCAGAAGCTGAGTTTAAAGAGGCATGGCCGAGCTGGCAAACGAGAGCTTATCATGCGACCTCTCTTGTATCAAAGATGCGTTTACTTAAACGACAGGTAAGCTCCATGTCAAATAGTTACGTATTTGTGGAAGACTTCCCGTTTCAAAGTTTAGGCCATCAGTATACACAATTAAAGCTTTTTAACGATAGAATTTAAGAATAACGTATTACTTCAGAAGCTAGGAAGAGGCTTTCATTGGCACTCTACTTTTTAGGAAGCTCGATGTTGAAGGAGTTCAATTGGAAGAATTATTTACCGTAAAAAAATAAACCCGCTTTACTTACAGTAAAGCGGGTTTAGTAGCCTCGGCGGAATCAAACCCAAGTCATAGCACATCTGGATATATTTCAGGATGACTTTGTCAAATGCAGATAGAGCAGAGCTGTTGCGGCGACGGTGTCCAAGTATGCTTAATTCTTTTTAAATTTTATGGATGGATACCAGTTATCATACGTTGTTTATAGTTAAAAGTATTTCCCCCCGGGTTCCAATTATCCATATAGTACCAACCGTCATATACCCCGTTCCAGCCCCAATTCATGTGAAACATAGCTTGATAGGTGTTATTTACCCATTCCAGTTCACCTCTATAATTGATCTCACACGTCCAACCTTGTATTTCCATTCATCGCCGGAAACAATAGTAAATCCACCGCCCTCATAGTTTATTATATAGTATGAAGGGGCCGTTTGAGAATAATTTACTTTAAACGTCTTTGCAATTTTTTTTGGTGATTTAAAAGGAATTTGAACAGCTGCGATTTTTTGGCCTCCCCTTTTAGCCGAGGTTTTATACGGCTGTGATAATCCTGATTGGAGCATGGCTATTCTAATAGCCTGTTCTTCGTCAATTTGGTGATCAACGATTTGATCTAGATCAACTGATAAATCCTCCCTCTTTGTACATCCGAAAAAAAAAGAGAGTAGCAATGTGGCTAATAATAGCCGTTTTGTCTTCATCATAAGGTTAGGAATTAATTGATTAAATAATGCGATAAAATTTATCCAATATACCTCTATTTGTATATATATTAGAGTGTTAGTAAATAATCTATGAGAACATTATCACTTCTATTTCTTCTCGCTCTAACATTTGGTTGTAAGAAATCTAATTCTGGCGATATCGATATCTCAGCGGCTACGAATATTTTGTTACTGGATGCACAGGGTAACAACTTATTGGTGTCACCTGCAAAAATCAACGTTGAGAACATCCAGGTTTACTATGTAAAGGATGGGCAGACACTGTCGGCTTATAATGGTTTGATGGACACGCCAAAGGGGGTCAAGGTAATAAAGAATCAAAACGGGCAGGAAGTTCTTCGGGTATACCTTAACACAAACGAGGAAGAGTTTCCATTAACTTTGATTCGTTTTTCAGAATCAGATACTGATACGATAAAGGCTACATTTAATCGAAAGAACGGATCTGTTCTCTGTTCGAAAATTTGGCATAACGAAGTACTTAAATGGGATGTGACAGATCCTCAAGCAGGCGAAGAGCATTTTACTATTATTAAGTGATTTTTAAGACATTTAATGTGTTCTGGTATTAATGAGGCTGGGTGATAGTAGATGTATATATCATGGTACGATCTTGTTGCGAAACTAACTAAAAGTAGAATGATTTTGTAGCCTGTTTTACACTTATAATGCCCCCAGTCATTGTCATTCTATCCTAAATCTTGTTTGATTGGAGTCGGAAAACTTTAAACCAAGTCATATGCTATTACCCCTTATTTCTTACTGATCGTCGTAGCTATAATAGCTTAACGTTACGAGAAAAACGACCCTCCTGTAATACAAATCAAACTACCTGAGGTCTCCAGAGCCGTCAATATTCGTCAACATGGTATGATGAGTATTGTTCAATTCTTCTTGAGTTAAAAACTTCCTTAGACCTTACAACTGACTTATATTTAAAGAACGGATCAATAGTAATCCCTTGGTTTGCCCGGTGAGTCAGAACTACTCCTACATGGTGACTAACCGAATTACTCACCTATCATATGAGCAAAATTGCCTAGTTTGCTATACAGTGCACAAAAAAGGCCGTAAACATACTGTTTACAGCCTTTTGAAACGTTTGTTGATGATTTTAGTAGCCCCGGCGGGAATCGAACCCACATCTAGAGTTTAGGAAACGCCTATTCTATCCGTTGAACTACAGGGCCTCGAATTAAAGTCCGAAAATAGGATTTCAAATTGAATATACCTACCCGAACCCTAAATTTATCTGATCGTACTTCCGTTTGCCGTACTTTCCGATGGAGCAACAAAATTAAGCTTTCCATCCGAATTTTCAGACATCAAAATCATTCCCTGCGACATGATGCCCTTGATTTCTCTAGGCTCCAGATTAACCAAAATGCTAACCTGCTTTCCAACAATTGCCTCGGGCTGAAAATATTCTGCAATACCTGAAACTACCATCCTGGTATCAATACCTGTATCAATCGTCAGCTTCAGGAGCTTTTTTGTCTTCGCAACTTTCTCCGCCGTAACAATCGTTCCCACGCGGATATCCATAGCAGAAAACTGCTCATAGCTCACATTCTCTTTTGCGGGCGTAACAGCCACCTCTTCAGCAGCGGCAACAACAGCCTGAGCTTTATCAGCCAGCTTCTTCAATTGCGCCTCGATAACATCATCCTCCACTTTCTCAAACAGAAGCTCCGGTTTTCCAAGCTGATGACCAGCCTCAAACCTGATCTCCTCATCGTATGAGAACACGTCCTTACCCAATCCAAGCATGGAGAAGATCTTTCCTGATGCCGACGGAAGGAAAGGCTGAGCAAGCACACCCAGGTGCGCAATGATCAATAAGCAATCCTCCAGAACAACACGCGTGGCTTCCGGATCAGTCTTGAATGTCTTCCAAGGTTCTTTCTCCGTCAGATATCTGTTTCCCAGACGTGCTACTTCCATTAGAGAAGCCAATGCCTGTCTGAATTTATACGTTTCAATATGCTCGTCAATCTCATTGTACTGCTTGCCGATCAGATCATGCAGCTCCGGATTGTTAAAGTTTGAAATACCACTAACCTTACCCTCATAATACTTGTGCATCAGGATCATCACCCTGTTCACAAAATTTCCTGCAATGGCCACCAGTTCATTATTGATACGGGCCTGGTAATCTTTCCAGGTAAACTCACTATCCGAGGTTTCCGGAAGAATAGAGGTAAGCACATAGCGTAACTCATCCTGCTTGCCCGGGAACTCATTCAGGTACTCATGCAGCCATACGGCATGATTTCTCGATGTAGAAAGTTTATCGCCCTCCAGATTCAGGAACTCATTCGCAGGAACATTCTGCGGCAGGACATACTCTCCATGAGCATGCAGGATTGAAGGGAAGGTGATGCAATGGAAAACGATATTATCCTTTCCGATGAAGTGGATCAAACAAGCATTGTCCTCCTCATTCTCTTGCTTTTTCCAATACTTCTGCCAGTCTTTACCGGCATTTTCTGCCCATGCTTTTGTAGCTGAAATATAACCAATAGGAGCGTCCAGCCATACATAGAGCTTTTTGCCCTTTGCTTCTTCTAAAGGCACGTCAATTCCCCAATCCAGATCCCTGGTCATCGAGCGCGGCTGCAAGCCTGCCTTCAACCATGAGCTACACTGACCGTAAACGTTTGTCTTCCACTTATTCTTTTTGCCTTCCAGCAGCCATTCTTCCAGCCAGGGCTGATATTTATCTAACGGAAGATACCAATGCTTGGTAGTCCGCAGCACAGGCGCATTACCGCTAAGTGTCGACTTAGGGTTGATCAGATCCGTAGGGTTCAAAGATGTTCCGCACTTCTCACACTGGTCGCCGTAAGCACCCTCGCTACCACAATTCGGACAAGTTCCGGTGATATACCGGTCAGCCAGGAATTGATCGTATTCAGCGTCGTAATACTGCTCTGATTCTTTTTCAAGAAACTCTCCCTTTTCATAAAGGTTCAGAAAGAATTCCTGCGAAAGGTCGTGATGAACAGGAGAGGAGGTCCGGTGATAGATATCGAAAGATATTCCGAACTCTGCGAAGCTTTCCTTAATCTGCGTGTGATACTTATCAATGATTTCCTGAGGAGTAATACCTTCTTTTTTGGCCCGGATGGTTATCGCAGCACCGTGCTCATCCGATCCGCATATATAAACTACATCTTTTTTCTTCAGACGTAAGTGCCTCACAAATATATCAGCTGGAATATATGCACCAGCTAAATGTCCAATATGTAAAGGTCCGTTTGCATAGGGCAAAGCAGATGTAATGGTATATCGTTTGAAGGAATCTAGTTCAGACATGAATAAATCGTGTATTTTGCAAAGATACATCATAGATGTTGAAATCTTAACACGTAAATTAGCCCTTTGCACTTACATGATCACTCCTCCGTACCTGAAAAAAGGCGATAAAATCGCGATCACATGCCCGGCAAAAAGCTTACCGGGAGATATCACCAGCGCAGTTAAACTTCTCGAATCCTGGGGACTCGAGGTTATTCTGGGAGACACCGTCACCGCTTCACACCATCAATTTGCCGGCAGCGATGAATTAAGGACGAAAGACTTTCAGCGTTTTCTTGATGATCCATCCGTAAAAGCGATTATAGCCGCGCGCGGAGGCTATGGAACCGTGAGAATCATCGACAGGCTCGACTTTACCGCTTTCCTCCACCAGCCGAAGTGGATAGCCGGATTCAGCGACATTACCGTTCTGCACAGCCATCTCCATGCTGTGTGCAACGTAGAAACCATACATGGACAGATGCCCCTGAATGTTCCTGACGGAACAAAACCGTCTCTGGAATCATTGCGCAAGGCTCTCTTTGGAGAGCCATTCGACTACGATTATGAATCAACACCCGGCTACCCGGGTTCTGCAAGGGGCATCCTGATCGGAGGGAACCTCACGCTACTAGTGATGATGAGCGGCTCCATCTCTGAAATGAGCTTCCGCGACAAGATCCTTTTCATCGAAGATGTAGGCGAGTATTATTATTCCATAGATCGCATGCTGTGGCAGCTCAAACGCGCTGGTAAGCTATCTGAACTGAAAGGATTAATCGTGGGAGGGTTTACCGATTTAAAAGATAACGCCATACCCTTCGGAGAGAGCGTCCAGGAGATGGTGATGAGCCATGTAGGCGAATACGGCTATCCGGTAGCCTTTGATTTTCCTGCCGGACATATTCCTGATAACCACGCCTTAATATTGGGCAGAGAGATCGAGTTGACGGCTGGAAAGAACAGGATTGGTGTTCGGTTTACTTAACATTAAAGGAGAAGCGAAAGCTTCCTGCTTTTCCTTCGCTCGTAATCCCCTGTATATCTACAACATACAAACCCTTTCGGTCAGATGTATAAAAGCTCACTTTTGCATTTCCCGCTTTATCCGTAATTACGTCTGGTGCCCAAAACAGCAGATTTCTAAAATCAGGCAATCGGCTTTTTAACGCCTCAGCAGTATCGTACCGGGGAGAGTAAAACTCCCTGCTTTGTTGCAAACCTTCGTAGTCAATGACTGAAGCATTTGCGTCAAGTTCCATTCCTTCAAGATTATTTTTATACGTTTTGAACAGAATGATTCCACCATAGACTTCTGTGCCGAAAAAATATCGCTTGGGAAGCACTTCTATGCTCTTGACTTTTAAAGGATCAAAACTAAAAAGCTTCTCAGACTTCAAAATCGGGACCCCGTCTAGCAATACCAAGGGTCGTTCATCAAAAAAGCTTTCGTTAACAACACCGCTATATACTTGCATAACCAGCTTCCCTTCCCTTCTGCGAACTCCAACACTCAAAACATACTCACGAAGAACTTCTTCGATTGTCGGAAACCGAACATAATCATCCAGCAGATATCGCTCTTTGATGGATCCGTAAAACGGGAGACTTCTTACATCTGATTCAGTAAACTTGTTCAATCTCCGCCTGTTATAAATATTCCAAGCCTGCATATTAATACTGTTAACCAGTAACGTGCCCGTTGTATTATCCAGAAGTGTTAATTTGGGTAATAGGCGACTTGAGAACTTATCTGAAAACGGATTAGTGATTTCGATCGAATAGCCTTGGTTATTTGTGCTGGTTTGAAGTATTAGCGGATGATTTCCTACCAGATCTTTTGTAAAGAAATTAATCTTTCCATCAGAAGTTGATGTTCCACTATAAAACTGATTTACTCGTCCGGCAATCGACAAGCTAAATGGGACGTCCCGTACCGGTAAACGATTGCTCTTATCGAACAGCCTCGCAGTTACAATATGGAAACTTGTTTCAGGAATAAATTCTGACAATAAAGGCTGCGGACTTAAGACCTCCTCCCATTTGAAACGGCGCCAGCCATGAGTTAACATTAAATTATCAAGGGCAATTGAAGCTTCAGGGTTGTCGTTCGTGACATAATATTCGGGATCTTCAACATTCCCTCTAAGCTCAGAGCCCAGGTACAAGTAACTTAAAATAGATGGCGAACTCTCTTGCTGAAGTGAATCCGTACGGTACACAGAGAGCGATAAGTCTGCAATCGCAGGTATCGACCTGATTGTGGCAGCTTGGATGTCTACTGATACTTTTTTTCGGCTCCCATAGTCGGCTGAATCCGACTTTGAACTAAGTTGCAGTCGACTTCCTCTTAATGCATTGAAGTATAATCTCTCGCAGACCGGCTTTGTATTCTGATCAAATAATGTAAAATGAGTTATTCCTTCATGAAGCTCATCTTTGGAGAATCTTACCTGCTTCCTACCTCTATCTAAGATAATTCTCGATCCAAATTCTATCTTATTAGATGCATGAGCAAAAAGATATACAGCATCGCCTTCTGGAATATTCGAGGAAAGATCAATAATTACACTGTCTTTTTTGTCTTTCAAAGACATTACGTATCCGCGTTCCAATGTGCCGGGCAATGCCTGTTCTAAAGTGCGCCCGTCTGAAAATACGATAACAGATTTATACCGGATACCTGGTCCCGGTTTTAAAAGAAAACTCCCTATTCCAGATCTTAAAGGACTGAAAGATGCAATCTTGTTACCCGCTTCATCCACTACTATTCCTTCAAACTTAACACCTTTTCCTGTCTGGTCTGTTATACGAAAAGCTACTCTATTCTCAATTCCTGCTACCATATTTCCGCCTTCTGGAAAAAACTGCACATCGTATTTATCAGCAGGAACCTTCATGTCTGACTTTTGTTCCTTCAGCGTATTAATGATCGTTATTCTTTTTTCGAAGAACAAGTCAGCGGAATAATTCTTCATCCACCGGGTGTACATTCTTATCCGGTAATTTCCAGACATTAAAGAAACCGGAAGATACAGGGACCCGTTTCCTTTTCCTTCGCTGAGCGACACCTTAGTTTGTAAAACCGGTTTGTTGCCCTCATCTAATATTTCCAGATACCCCACTGAACTTATTGATAATGGCTTATGAAACGAAGCATCTGTATTGTAGACTTTGAACCATAATATTTCTCCCGCAACATAGCTGGTCCTGTCGGTGTGTAAAAAAATCTTTTCCTGCAAATTTTCAGTTCGATAGCGATTAAATGCACGTGTTAAACTATCCGGATCTGCTATCTGCCCTTTGGATCTCATCGAGATCAGGATTAAACAAACAAAAATTATTTTGCTATACATGCTACTTACCAAAAATCGGGTTTAACTGGAATACCTTTCAGACGACAATCAACACATTCAGGAGCAGCCCCGGTATAAATCCCCCCCTTAGGTCCCATATCATAATTAAGAGGAATATTATGAGGGAAGATGACGACAAGACTATCTGCGATATCGGGAGCACTCACTTCAACACAACCACTGTTGTACTTCCACGCTGAGACTTCCTTCCTGGATATAAAGAGCCTCTTTTCCTCCGCCGTGGAAGCATCAAAAAAGCCAACAACTTGCTCCTTAGGATCAGTCACACACGTAATATTCCCTCTAATTTCCGAAGGCTGGGGATCAAATATGCTACCCAGTCCCTCCGTGTTCTTCTTCATATTCTCCCAATATTCAAACCCTGCAGCACTCAGCGCGTATTGCCTGACAAGAATACTGTACCGCGTATCCAATTTCCAGGATGCCGGCGGTATATATGAAATAGGAGCCAGATGAATTACGTCCTCCTTTAACTTACTTGATGAACCCAGAATGATCCTTTTCGACTTTTCCGACTGCCAGCAGGAATCTGGAAAAGCATCTTCGGGGCGCCTGGGAAAGATAATATACGGAAAGACATCACGGGGATTCGCATTAACGTTGAAAATGATATCATATCTGGACTCGTACTTTGGTACAATTATCCAGGTTTCCTCATATTCCCATCGGTAATACCGTGTTTTATTGTTCCTGTCATGAGTATTTGCATAAATCTGAACGCCGTCCCTCACGCGGCTCCAGGGAATACTGTCTATCTCTGGTGTATGAAGCAAGGTCACAAATTCCGATGAGTATTCACTACCATTTTTCGTTTTTATCAATAACCTATACCGATTTCCTTCAATAAATGCTCTTGGTGTCATGTACGTCCCACGTGAGCTTTCCAACAATGAAACGGCATTTTTACTTTCATCTTCAATCGTAACGAAAGCGCCTGTTTCTGTGACGCTCCCACCAGAAGAGTTGTTAGTCGTCCGCGATAACTTTATCGTAGTTACTCCACTTCCATTTAAAAAACCTTCTACTACCAATAAGTTAGTTGCAGAAAAATTCACATCCGGTTCATACGTCTCTTTACACCCGTAAGCCAGGATTATAAACAACCAAAACGCGATGTACAATAAACCTCTTTTCATCAAAATCTCAGATTGTAGTTTATAAAAGGTATAGGTGTTGCAAAAATAGAAAGCTTGTACCCTTTCACAGCTCCATTCTCTGTTGTAAAATAAGTGGAATAGGGATTATGCCTTCCGGTGAGATTATACACCCCGATCGTCCATGAGCTATGAATCCACTGATGAATTTTGTGATTCCCATCAATGTTTACCGACAAATCTGTCCGGAAATAATCTGGAATACGATACTGGTTTCTGTCGGAATACAGGACCCGTTCCGCCCCCCCATAATAGAACGTGCCTACAGGAAGTGTGATAGGCCTTCCGGTGCTGTAAGTAACGTTTGCAGAGACACTAAATCGATGGGAAGCCTTGAAATTACCCACGACGGTAAAATCATGCGGTTTATCGTAATTTGACGGATAATATTTACCATTATTAATGAGCTGTACAACTGAAGGATCGTCCATCTTTAAGAAAGTACGGGAATATGTATAACTGATCCATCCGTTTAATTTGCCCGCGGTCTTTTTAACTTGCAGCTCTAAACCATAAGCTTTACCGGTGGTATTGACTACATCCTGCTCGATGTGATGATTTAATATCAACGATGCCCCGCTTCTGTAATCCAGATAATTGTCAAGCCATTTATAATACGCCTCAGCAGATGCTTCTACCGTGTTTGACCGGAAGTTTTTATAAATCCCCAACGACGCCTGTTTGCCTTTTTGAGGTTTAATATTCAAATCACTCAGTTTCCAAATATCCGTTGGCGCAATAGCGGTTGTATTAGACAGCATATGGATATACTGTCTTAATGTATTAAATGCTAACTTAATGGATAGATCTCCTGTAAAAGCATATCTGGCAGCAAACCTAAACTCGGGTCCTCCATAAGACTTCACCAGTTCTCCGCTCTTATAGCTCAAACTGTCTGTAATATTAAACTCGCTTTTTGGAAGGCCTTCCGCATAAGCATATGTAGAATGGGGTCCAAGGTAATTATATAGCGAAAATCGAACACCCAGATCTAACGAGAGAGAAGGATTTACATCAAATTTGTCTGACAGATAAACAGCACTTTCTAAAGCCTGCTCCGCTTGCAACACCTTTTTGCTCACGAGTGATTCCGGTCCTGCCGGATTGAATGTTCCGGGGTGTAGCTTATAAAATAAGCTACTCGCTCCAAAACCCAGGGTATGACGGCTATCCAGATAGTAAGTGAAATCAGTTTTAATTTTCGCCTGGGTAATATCAAACCCCATATGATATGCATTGACTGGGTTCTCCTCACTCTTTACCTTATACTCATACTGGTCGACTCCGCCGCTGACATTAAGATTGAATTTATTGCTAAACAGGTGCTTCCATCTGAGCGATGCATTTCTATTTGAATAACTATAAATCGTGTCGCTGTTCAAATTAAATCGATCGTTACTTAGATAGCCGGTAAGTGCAAGGGTGTTCTTATCATTGAATTTATGGTTCAAATGAAAGTCTATGTCTGAGAATTCTGCTTTACTATCCCGGTACCCCGACTTTTGAGGCAGTTCTTTAAGCAACCAATCTGAATAGGTGGTTCGGCCACCCAACATAAACGAAGTACGATCTTTTATAAGAGGACCTTCTATATTCAAGCGACTTGTCAATAACCCAATACCAGCAGAGCCTGTGAACTTTTTATTGTTACCTTCTCGGCTATGAACATCCAGCACCGAAGAGATTCTACCTCCAAACCTGGCTGGTATACTACTCTTGTATAATTCTATATCCTTTACTGCGTCAGAGTTAAATGCTGAAAAGAAGCCAAATAGATGGGACGGGTTATAAATCGTCGCGTCATTATACAAGATGAGATTCTGGTCAGTTCCACCTCCTCTCACGTTAAAACCCGTACTTGCCTCACCGACAGATTTAACACCGGGTAGCGTAAGTATCACACGTAAGATGTCCGGCTCACCAAAAACCGTCGGAATCTGCTTAATGGTAACCATTGACAACTTCTCAACACCCATTTGAGTACTCCGGATATTTGCGATCTTGTCAGCAGAAATGTCCACCTCTTTTAGCGAACGAACTTGCTCAATTAAATCGATGTCAAACCTCCCATCTGAATACAGGTTGATCGTCCGGACTGCATCACGCGTTCCAATGAAGCGGACGTTCAGGACGTGCCTGCCCGCCGGGAGTTTGATCGAATAGAAACCTGACTGGTCTGTGGTAACACCTATTCTCGGCTCAGAGATAAATACACTGGCGCCGATAACAGGTTCACCACTTTGTGCAATGCGCACGAAACCCGCCAACGTAACAGTACCTTTATGAAATAGATCAGTCTTAGCTCCGATATCGTATATTCTATTGTTAGCTATGGCGACATTATCATCGCCTTTGCTATCTTGTAAAAAATCCTTGATCTGGTCACCGCTGTTCTTATCTTCCTGAAGGCTAACTTTCTGTAAGCCATGCTGTGGCACCAGTCCGACGAAAAGCTCCTCGCCGTAGGTTAAAAAAATATGATTTTGAAAATCGATCGAGTACTTAAATTGCGTATCCTTGAAAATCTGATCTAAAATCCAGTTTACCGGCTTGTCTTGAATATCCAGGGTGGCTTTCACGCTATCCAATTGAGAAGCGTCATAATAGACTTTGAAATTCGATCTAGCTTCAATAAAAGAAACCACTTCTTCAATCCCGGCATTCTCCAGGCGCCCATTGAATTGCACCGTCTTGCTGCTTTGAGCGAACAAAGCACCAGAAACAAAACATAAGGTACAAAGCCAGACTATTTTAAGTGCGCGCATAATCTACCGTATTTCATCATATTTTTTCGACGCTTGTAGTATAGATAATTCCCGCCCCTTTCCGAATTTTAGCCGATTCTTTCTCAGGTAAGAACCGATTATCTTCCTCTTATCCCCCATTAAATCCAAGAAATCGGACTTAGATCGCACTGAATGATAGACGCTATCTATACGCAAAATAAAATCGCTATTGCCAATAAACTCTCGCTCGATCCCATGGGCAGTGGATTCCTCCTTCAAGGTCTTTTTTCTCTTCACATAGATCGATATAGCGTCTCCGCGATACAATTCTTCGTGGAAGCCAGTCACTGGCTTCCTATCTACTGTACTGTTATTAAGATTCTTGAACACTCTGTCATGCAGAATAAATTGCTCGACGTGATCACTTACCAAAGCGATATTATACAGCCCGTTAAAGTGCTTGATGATAAGCTGATCCGTAGATAGATCGTACAGCATGGGAATCCCATACCAGATCCCGCCGCACTCTATTGCACCTGGGGTCATCTCTCCCGATTCCAGATAGGCCGTTCCTTTTATCCCTCTAAAATAGCCTACATGCTCGGTCCCATTAAATAGCAGAGACATAGTGCTTGCTGAAACCAGCTTATTTGACCTACTTATAGCCGTTTCCAAGTAAAGGGAATCTGAAGTTGCCAATTGTGCGTTTGCCCCTTGCATAGAAAAGACAAATGCGGCTAGAAATAAGATAATTGGTTTAGGCACTTGAGTTATTTAGATAATGCAATATAAACGTACAAAATAAATTATGGATATAATAGGACCTATCTAACAATTCTGTTCAAATTACATAGGGCCTCTAAAATAGAAAAGGCCGCTCATCGGAATGGCGGCCTTTTCGGAGATTATGATTGTTTATTAAACTACTTGATTACTCTGCATCGCCCCACTGGGTTCTCCGGTGTCCTTTAATGACGTATGTCTTACCATCTACCGTAGTGGTGTACTTGATGTAGATACCGTCTGCTTTAACTCCGCTTTCAGTAGTTACCGAATTCAACGTGACATTTCCTTCCACGATAGTAAATGTATTTGCCGCTTTTGCTTCGTTCGGAACCGCCGAACCAGCAAAACTTAATTGACCGACATTAACATCTATTTTCCCTAGCAAGGCAAAGGTCTGAGTAGTACCCAACCTTATCCAGGCTTTATTCGCATCATTAGAAGTTGTATTGTATGTTCTTAACGGGTATACGGTTGTGTTTACTAAAGTGGTTCCATTTGCCTCATAGACGTTTGACAACCACTCTCCGGACAACTTCCCAATAGCAGTATGCTCCTGCTCTTGATCCGGATATGTCTCACAACTGGATAAAACACCCACAATCAGTGCCAATATTATATATTTTATACTTTTCATATAATCAAATTAGAATTAAACTATTTATGCCAATACATTTTTTCTGTAATCGGAACAACTTTTGGAGCGTTCGGATTATAGTCGCTTGAGCTCTTCGGGAATAACAATCTCCTAGGCAGCTGACCGGCAGCAATAACCGATGTTACAGAGACTGTATATCTACCAGGAACGTAAGCAGCATCTGTTGTAGCAACAGTACTAACCCTTGGATAACCTGTACGGTTTTGATCAAAGAAAGAGTCCCAGGCCTGAGAACGAGTTGCCGCAACCCACTTCTGCTGAATAATCTGCTCTACCATTGACTCCACAGATCCCGCTACAAAAGCATACCTGCCTCCCGGCGCGATGAATGGAGCGGCATTCAGAGGTAAATTAGCTGAATTCCATCTTTCAAATGCCAAGGTAACGCCATTATCATAATTGCTTTTCGCACTACCTGCGTTGCCTAATCTTGCAAAAGCTTCTGCTTTCAAGAATGATACTTCAGCGGCACTCATAAAATAAACTGCATCCGTTGGCAGAACGATAGCTCTGGAAGAACGGGTAGCTGTCTGTGTTAATGCATAGTTTCCTTGTTCGATACCCGAATAAACCGGCCATGTAGAACCAGCTGTCTGACTTTCTACAGTCTTTTCATAGAATGCTGCTACACGCGGGTCATTGTTCGCTAAAAGAAACTTCAAAAGCGTATTACTTGCACGCATATTTGCGGCTGTATTCAACTTACGTCGATCCTGCTCATAAAGGGGGTTTGATTTGTTCTCAGAGTCCACAAAAACATCCATTTTGGCATCTGTCTCTAACAAGTCATCTTCTTGTAGAAGCGCTTGAATCTGAGCGGTATTTGCAGCAAAGTCACGCATTAATATTTTCAGCTTTAGAGACTTTGCAAACTGGCGCCAATTGTCCATGTCTCCAGTGAACAAGAAGTCTTCATTTCCCATGGCGGGCAATGCTGCTGCCTGAGGAACTTTAGAAATCGCGTCATTCAACATAGCAATAATCTGCAAATTAGCTTCTTTGCTATCGTCGTAAGTAGGTTGCGGATTATTGTCATAATCCAGCCCGGATTTGATTGGAACCGCACCATAGAAGTCATTCAGGATGTGGTAATCAAACGCAGACATAACCTCTGCGGCAACATAATAATTCCATAAGCCCTGCGCTTCACTCTTCTGCATAGTCAGCTTAAGGTCTTTCAACCCGCCGCCGAACAAGTTGTTCCAGGTTGAATTATAACTGGAAATAGTCAGGTTGTAAGAATCCAAAGTTCTGTATTGACTGGAGTTGTTGTTCTGAGTATAATGCTGAGACCAAAAGCTTCCAACCAACTGTAAGTCGCCGCCAATTTTTGAAGCGGAGAAAGTGATCCCCGAAGGGAGCAAGTACTTAGGATCAGCATCTCCAACATAATTTGGATCCGCGTCATTTATATCTAAAGTCTTTTTGCAAGCCGTTTGTGTAAGAACGAACAGCAGCAATAAAGCTATACTATATATTTTTTTCATAATAATTTTAATTATCTATTAGAAACCAACTCTTATGCTTGCACCTATACTTCTCATTGTCGGCCCAGCTGCAAATTCACCAAATTCAGAAGCTATATCATTACCATAGTTCGTTCCTTCCGGATCAACAAAAGTGTTCGATTTTGGCGTGAACATCAGAAGATTTCTTCCAATTAAGCTCAAATCAACCGAAGAAAGCTTTAGCTTAGAAGTAAACGTCTTTGGAACAGAATAGGTGAACACCAATTCTCTTAACTTAACAAAATCTCTGTCTAATACATAGTCTCTGTAACGTGCCTGGTTGGTATTTCCGTACCAGTAAGAATACATGCTTGTAGTAGGGATAGGAATATTGTTCTCGACGTATGTCGTCACTCCGTTCACAACAACTGCTTTAACCGAATTAGGAACTACAAACGGCTGACGATCGTTATAAGTCGTCTGCATCGTATTTCCAACAAACGCGTTTAGTTGTTTTGTGTAAGAGTAGAATTGTCCACCTTTTCTCCAGTCAATTACAGCGCTTAGAGAGAAATTCTTGTAGCGGAAGCTGTTATTGAAACCTAAAACAAAGTCTGGGTTAGATGTTCCGTAATCTTCCTTTCCATTAGGATCGATCGCTTCGTAACCATTCGTTCCGACGATAATCTTACCGGCATGCTCTCCCTCTTCAACTCTTCTGATCTTCGGAACTCTGAAGATACCCAACGGAGCTCCTACCCGTGCAACATAGTCAACAGAGTATGCATTCTCTATCAACAATTCCTGCGCATCACCATAAAGTTTTAACACTTCACTTTCGTTTTTAGTGAAAGTTGTTGCTAAATCCCATTGGAAGTTATCTGTTTTAACAGGAACCAAGGTTAAACGAGCCTCTATACCTTTATTCTGGATATTTCCGATATTTAAAGTCTGAGTCGTATATCCTGCTTCTGGAGCAACTGAAGCCCTGATAATTTGGTCCTTTGTCTTTCTGTTGTAGTAAGACACATCTAAACCTATTCTGTTATTTAGGAATCTGGAATCTAAACCAAGTTCCCATTCTGTGGTGATCTCAGGTTTTAGATTATTATTTCCTTTGTTATTGCTTTCTGTCAATGCAGGAACACCATTCAAAGGAGCATAAATGTCACCAAATCCAAGTGGTGGTCTTGATGGAATGAAAGAAGTACCGATTCTGTATGGGGCTGCGTCATTACCAGTTTGTCCCCATGCTGCTCTAACCTTCAAATAGTTAAGGTTTTCTGACTGCCAGTCCTTAAACATATCTGTCAGAACCAGTGCAGTATTGGCTCCCCAATAAAAATAACTTCTGTTATTTTGCGGTAAAGTAGATGACCAGTCATTTCTTAAAGAAACGTTCACAAACCAATAATCCCTGAACCCGAAATCAATGTTTCCATAAACAGCCATCAAACGTCTTAGATTCAAAATCGATTCTGAGATTGGCTCTGATGTACTTTTGTTCTGTAAACTGTACCAGTTCGGAATACTCAATCCAGACAGGTAAGAATTCAAAAGATCATATCTTCTTTGATTGTAGTTGAATCCGGCTACACCGCCTAATCTGATATCATCATTTAACTTATAATCACCTTGCATAAGGAGATTGACGTCTATCTGACCATCTTTTCTGAAGTTCTCACCGTAACGACCCACAACAGGTGCTTTTCCATTTATATCGGAAAAAGAACCAGGTGTATACCTAACAACCGCACCGTGATCCTGGATCTTCGTATTATTAAAGTCTCCTCCTAATCTTCCGATCAATCTGGTATTTTTAAGAACTTCGTAAGACAACTCTAACTTACCAAACACCCTGTCATCCTGAAGACGTGTTCCATTCTCGTTGATAGTGTAATATGGATTGTCCGCATACGGGGTAAAATAATTATCAATGTTGTTATAAACGGCGTTATAATCTTTAAATCCGCTGATTGGAATATCTACTGGAATCTGAATAAGCTCCTGGTAGAGAGTAGCTCCTCCGTCACTTGTTCCCTGACCGGCGAAAACTGCTTTCATATCCCTGCGGATGTAGTTAAGGCTATAGTCTGCTTTAAACTTCCCGTAAGTAGATGTACCTCTCAGTGAAAAGTTATTTCTTGAAAAATGATCAGCATCTGTAGGCACCACCCCATCCTGGGTTGCATTTGAATAAGAGAAAAATAATGAATTGTTCTCGCCACCGCCAGATAAGGTTATTGCATTCTGAACATCATATCCTGACTCATAAAAGTCTCTGATATTGTTTTTCACATAAGCAAACGGCTTTTTCTGGCTAACGCCATCAACTTCAGTTCCCCACTCTCGCTCAACGCCGTCCAGCTTAGGCCCCCACGATCCGTTTTCCATTAGATCAAAGAAAGGCCAACCCTGTCCGAAAACATTTTGAGTTTGTGGAACCCGTAATACATTGCTAAAATTAGCTGAACCAGTATAAGTTACATTCAACTTCTGGTTTTGCTTAGCACGCTTGGTGGTGATCATGATAACACCATGTGCTGCGCGTGAACCATATAGTGCAGTAGCGGAAGCTCCCTTAAGAACAGTTACCGATTCTACATCTTCAGGGTTGAAGTCATTTCCCTGGTTACCAAAATCAACAGATCTTGAGAACTGAGACTCGGTACTTCCGGTAAATGCATTGTTCATAGTCGTATTGTTTGACGGAACACCATCAATTACATACAAGGGGTTGTTACCTCCTGAAAATGATGACACACCACGAATAACGACCTTTGTTGATGCTCCCGGAGCACCTGCGTTCGAAATATTAACACCGGCAACTTTACCCTGTAGACCGGTCATTACGTTCGAATTTCTTGCTGCGGTCACTTCTTCCGCCTTTACAGTAGATGCTGCATATCCGATTGTCTTTTCTTGTCTGGAAAGACCTAGTGCTGTCACAACCACTTCACCAAGCTGAGTTGCGTCAGCTGCTAAAGATACATTCACGACGCTCCTGGATCCAACGGAAACTTCCTGAGAAGTGTAACCTACATAGGTAAAAACAAGTACGGGGGCCGCACCTGACACTCTAATGGAATATTGACCATTAGCACCAGTCTGCGTTCCGGATGAAGTACCTTTCACCCTAACACTAACTCCCGGAAGAGGAACACCATCATCCTTTCCTTTGATTGTACCGGTTACGGTACGATCTTGTGCTATTACACTAGTGCATAAGAGCAACAAGAGAAATAAACTTGATAAAACTTTCTTCATAAATTTTCTTTAACTAATGATTGAACTATAAAAATGGTGAGTTTATTTCACTTTTCAAATTTTAAACGGGCTAATATTCAATTTTCGAAAAAAAAACTAAACGTTTAGTTCAATATTGCAGCAATATTTGCACACTATACTCTCAGTTTTCTAGCAAATACCAATACTCTTGCAGGTAAATCGAACCCCGGATCTTTCAATAGTGGCGCAGCTACCACATTTGAAATAAAAAAGCATTCGCTACTTCTAAATAAAAAAGACCAACTGAAATGACAGTTGGTCTTTTTTATTTAGACTATAATGGAGAACGAATCCCTACAAACAATTTATGTTAACGGGTTCCTCCAGCCCACCATACAGGTTCCGTGTAAACGTACTGCCCGTTACCGAATAGGGCTTGTATATTCGGATTGGTGGTTGTATCATCATTACCATAGGTAAATCTCAATGGGAAGTCTTTCGTATTCTTCAATACTATTAGGTTTTCACCAAGACCTTTCAATCTTCGAATGTCGTTGTATGCCTCGATTGACTCACCAGAGGCACCAAAGAACGCCAGGTACTTTTGGTTCATGATTTCCTTCAACGGATTTGCAGACAACAGTGGTGCTACACTTACGTCGAAATAACGGCCCGCCTCAGTAGGCGTAATCGGAGCTGTTGTCTCTTCCAGACCTCCGTAGTTAGCTACAGTAGGGGCTGTGAATGCAGCAGCAACAGATACTTCACTGTTTGCGATAGCGGCAACAACAGCATCTTTAACCACTGGAGCCAATACTGAACTTGTTGCACCCGATCTCGCTAATGCTTCAGCTTTCAAAAACAGTATCTCGTGGTAGCTTAACAACATGGTCGGCGCTGTCTGAGAAAACATAAATACCGACGTGTTATAGTAATATTGCAGTTCGGTATTAGCTCCGTTTGGAGCCATCAGCTCATAATTGTCACTTCCTGGAGTGATATCCTTTAACTGTACCCAGTCAGGATTCACGAAAGACCGGCGAAGTCTTGGATCGTTCCGTTCGATGAGTTTGTCTACTAAACTGCGGCTCGCTGCCAGTCCATCACGACTCCACTGAAAGTCGAACGTCGGATTCAGATTCGAGGCATCATAGATGGCGAATGCTGCCTGATCGCTCGCAGAAGCGAATGACAAATTTACGTTGGCAATTACACTCTCGAGGTCTGCCTGAACATTTTTTGAACGTTTAAGCAGGCGCATTGTATACCGCGCCTTTAAGCCGTGCGCAAACTTCAGCCATTTCGCTTTATTACCTCCATATAGCAAATCGTACTGAGCAGGGCCACCAGAGGCGTGGCTGTCTGTTTTCTGAAGATCGGCAATAGCATTATCCAAATAAGACATGATCGACTGGTAGATCAGCTCCTGCTTGTCAACCTTGGGAGAAAAGCTTACTTTATAGTTAGCAGCTTCAGTCCATGGCGCATCACCGTAAAGATCAGTGATCAACGCAAGATTGTAGGCAGCTAACACTTCCGCCATACCTTTGGTAACATAGTTGCCCGATTGGGAGCCTCCTTCAGAACACTTCTCAATAATCAGCTTGGCGTCTTTCAGGGTCGTGTATAATGAACCCCAGGTATTGTTGTAAGTAGAAGCCGAACTTGGTTGAGCCTGCCTCATCTCGGCGTAGAACAACTGGTTGTGAGTTCCTACTTCGTGCTCTACGTACGCAGATGCATAGGTATTTCCTTCACCTCCCTGGTTGGAAAAAGCCGTTTTTGTTATGACATCAGCGAGGATGAACTTTGCCTGTGCATCAACGGAGTGATTCACATCTTTATTGATGTCGTCCATGATATCTTCAGAACAACTGCTGAACACCAATGGCATTGTTGCCATCAGCATCCATGAATATTTTTTTAAACTTTGAATAACTTTCATTTTGATCTGTTTTAAAATCTCACGTTTATACCTAATCCATAACTAGAAGTTCCTGGCAATGAAAAGCGTTCAAATGCACCAGTCATGTTGGTGTTACCTTGAGACGCTTCCGGATCAAGTCCAGGAAGTTTAGACCAAACCAGGATATTTCTGGCAAATGCATTCAAATTCACGTTCAGGCCTTTTCTGGAAAGAACAGGATATCCCAAAGAAATTTCTCTAAGCTTTACAAATGATGCATCATAGATCATTGACTCAGAGATGTTATTAAGATTTAAGAAGTAAGCCTGTGCATCCTCCGCTTTGATTAAGATATCGTTCGGAGCATAAGTGGGGTTTCCATCTGCACCAGTACCGGTCACCTTCACTGCCTTCTCGGGGAACAGGAACGAAGTACCTGGCGCACGAAGATCTGCAGAATACTGGCTAACACCATACATATCCATCAAACCAGCTGTACCACTGTACATCTGCCCACCGTTCTTCCAATCTAATACAGCTCCGATTTTAAATTTGTATAGTTCAACAGAAGTATTAAAGCCTAGCTGGAAATCTGGAGAGATGCGGCCGATTACTCTTTCATCACCTACCTGAGGCATGCCCTTTGCATCAACAACTATTTCTCCTGCATCATTTCGTAGATAGCTGATACCATACACTGTAGGAAACTTCTCACCTATACTGGCACGTACCTGAGGTTCCACGAAACCGCCCAGGAAAATACTGTTAACACCAGTGGCTAATTCATCTACATAGTTATCAATCTTGGTGAAGTTGAAGCCGAAGTCCCATTTCACGTTTTCTTTGTTGATTGGCTTTACATTAACACTCAACTCATGTGCATTGGTGTGAATAGAACCACCATTAGTCACGATAGCCGCTGATCCTGTAGAACCAGCCAGTGGCACAGAGAAAATCTGATCTTTCACATTTTGTCTGGAGAACGTATATCCGAGCGTCACCTTCCCGTTTAAAAATCCGAGATCAGCACCAACTTCGTACGATTGTGTATTCTGCGGTTTAAGATTTGGGTCATAAACGGTAGTATTTGGCGTATAAGCTACGACACTTCCAATCGGGTACAAAATTGGTGTACCTGAAGAAAAACCGCCTCCGTAAGCTGGTGTAGAGAAATATGAATCGTAGTAGTCGCCGGCCTGACCAACTTCCGCATACGAAACACGTATTTTACCATATGTCAGAAAGTCATTTTTCAGAGGGCTTAGTTCTGTAAATATCCAGCCCAATGAAGCCGATGGATAAAAGAATGACCTGTTGTTTCTAGGCATAGACGATACAACATCGTTTCTGCCGGTCAGGTTCAGGTAAAGCATATCCTTAAAGCCCAGTGAAACGTTTGCAAAAGTACCTACGGTACGTTTCTTTCTGTACTCTTCACTTGCGCTATATGTAGAGGCGTTGTCCATATGGTTCCAACCAGAGAAGTTGAAGTTCTGACCGAAAGCATAGTTGTACTTGGTAGCGCGATCAATGTACTCATTACCAATCAAGGCGTCAAATACTAAATCCTCGTTGATGTTCCAGCTATACATGGCTGTAAAGAGCGAGTTGGCCTCGTTAACATTGTAGCTGTACTGGTAAACTTCACCTAAACCATTAGCATGTCCGTAACCCCAAACGTCTGAATAATTGGTTGTATAGGAGTCAACGCCCAACTGATATTTGAACGTTAGCTTTTGATTGTCTGTTCCCAGATCAGTCAGATACTGTAAATAAGTGTTTCCAAAGAAACGGTTATTCCGTTCTATGAACTTGTTATTATCAATAGCCCAGTAAGCAGCATCAAATCCGCTTGTTCCGCGGTAAGTGTTCTGGGTATAAGGATCTCCTGCAATGTGCGATGGAATACCTGCCAGATCATAGCTTGGTGATGCGCCATAAACAGTGGCTAAGACCCCATTATTGGCAGATGATTGCTTTCTGATCTTTGATGATACAAAGTTTCCTGAGAACCCTGTTGTCCAGTTTTCATGAAGCTTTGCTTCTCCGGCAAGTTTCGCATTGTATCGGTTCAATCCTGTTGACGGGATGATACCGTTTGAATTGGTGTTACCCAGGGTAAACGCGTAGTTTCCTTTATCAAAAGCATTTGCCACATTGATAGCATTGCTCAAAGTAGTTCCCGTCTTTAAAAACTCTTTAGTATTATCGTAAGCCTGAGGTGTAGCCCATGGGTCTAATCCAGCCAATGCGCGTTGTCTCACATAGTACTGACCCTGATGAGCATTGCTGCCATTTGTATAATTGTTTTGGGTGTTACCGCCGTATGTCGCATCGTTTGGCAGTTCAGAAATCAGTGGTCCCCAGGATAATGAAGATGTTGGATTATAACGACCCTTATCTCCCTGTGCATACTGTTTCTGGAAATCAGGAATGACAGTTACATCATCAAACGACGTAGTAGAGTTGAAAGAGATTTGTGGTTTTCCTGAAGCTCCCCGACCTTTCTTAGTCGTGATTACAATCACACCGTTCGATGCCCGCATACCATACAATGCAGATGCAGCCTGTCCCTTTAAGATGTTAATGCTTTCAATGTCATTTGGATCAATATCGACACCCCTGTTAGCAAAGTCAGTACCTGTTACCGAGTTTTCGGTACTCATATCGATGGCGGAGCTGATAGGCATACCATCAACGACATAAAGAGGAGTGTTATTACCAGTGAATGACCTGGATCCTCTGATGGTTATCTTTGACGAAGCACCGGGCATACCTGAAGAAGGTGCGATCTCCACACCTGATACTTTACCTTGCATAGCTGTAGCGAGGTTCGTTCCAGCTCCCTGAGTCAGATCTTCGTTATTCAGACTCTGAGTGGCATATCCCAACGCTTTTTTCTCACGCGAAATTCCAAGAGCTGTAACAACAACTTCTCCTAATTGGGTAGCATCAGAACTCAAGGCGATAGACACTGCCGATCTTGACCCCACCTGCACTTCTTGCGTAGTGTATCCAATGTATGTCAATACCAACACCGCATTGTTTCCTGGAACCTTGATGGCGAATTGTCCATTTGCTCCGGTTTGGGTTCCCGCAGCCGATCCTTTTACTCTTACACTTACTCCTGGAAGAGGAAGACCGTCATCCTTTCCTTTAACTATACCTGTTACGGTCCGTTCCTGCGCTGCTACACTGGTGCATAACAATAGCAGGACGAACAAACTTGATAGAATTTGTTTCATACTCCTTTTTAATTAATGATTAATGTATAAAATTGGAAAGATTATTTTAAAAATCAAATTTCTAGGGGATTATATTTTTATTTTTTTTAAAATATAAGCCCTTACATTAACTTTCTTTCATCTCTCGGCAAGTATTTAAAGATAAAAAAGCAATTATATACTACTATGTATTGCATAGTAGTATATAAAACATATATCTTTGTTATATGATAGTAGAGAATACACAAACCCAAATGAGGAAGGGCATTTTAGAATACTGCATCCTCTCCATTATAGCCAGGGGTGAGATCTACGCCTCGGACATAATCAACGAACTTAAAATCGCCAAAATGCTGGTAGTAGAAGGAACACTCTATCCCTTGCTGACCAGACTGAAAAATAACGGCCTTTTAAGTTATAACTGGATCGAGTCAACTTCCGGCCCTCCCCGAAAATATTATCAGCTTACTCCGGCTGGGCGTGAAGTTCTGAACAAGCTCGATACAACCTGGGAAGAGCTCCAATACGCCGTAAGCATATCTATGCAGGGCAGACCTAATCAACATACCAAAACCTCTAACAATCACTCTCATGAATAAGACCATCATTATCAATATTAACGGCATTGTCTTTCATATAGAAGAAGATGCCTATGAAGTCCTGCAAGCCTACATGACTGAGGTAAAACGCCACTTCGCATACTCCACCGATAACGAAGAGATCGTGGCAGACATCGAAAACCGCCTGGCAGAGATGTTCACTGAACGCCTGGCGGAGCAAAACAAGCAGGTCATCGTCCTGCAGGACGTTCTCGATATTACAGCAAGAATGGGCAACGTCAATGACTTTGAAATAGAAAGCGACGATTCGGGTTTCGCCTACGAACGTACCGGCTACCGTACGCTGTTCCGCGACCCCGAGGACCGGATGATTGGCGGCGTATGTTCCGGATTGGGGCACTACTTCGACATCGAAGTAAAATGGGTCAGGCTCATCGCCGTACTGGCTACCATTCTATGGGGTACCGGGTTCATGGCTTACATCATCTTGTGGATGGTCACGCCGAGAGCAAAGACACGCGCCGACAGAATGGCCATGAAAGGGGAGCCGATCAACCTCCAGAATTTCAAACGCAACTTCGATGAGGAAGTGGATGCACTAAGACAAAATTTAAACGAAGCAGGGACGCAACTCCGTCCGGGGCTTAACGCAACAGAAGACTTTCTGCGTGAGGCCGGTGACCGGACAGGAACCTTCCTCACTAAGTTGCTCGGTATCATATTTAAAATTATCGGAGCTTTTGTCATATTCGTTTGCTGTAGTTTGCTGTTCAGCTCACTGCTTGGACTCCTCTTCATTATGGGATTCCTGGATGGACATGAACTTGATACCTTTCCTTTCAACGTCATCAACCCCGAGTATCAGTCGGCTATATATCTTAGTGCGGCCATACTGGTTATTGTCCCGCTTATAGCGCTCATCCTGTTCGCGCTTCGTGTGCTCTTTAACAGAAAGCTGACGGGAAAGACCACCTCGTTCGCGCTTTTGATCATTTGGCTTACAGGCTTGGGGCTCGCCGTATTCTACGGCGCTAAAGTTGGCGCTGAATTCAAGTCCGAAGCCAGCTTTGAACAACAAACAAGCTTCAAAACCTTTCCCGTTTACCACATCAAACTTAACCCAGAACGCTTTTTCTCCAAAGACGATAGCCTGAACTATAATGTTACTTTCAACGGAAGACAGGGAAAGATCAAGATGGCAAATGATATAGGAGAAATCAGGTTATATGTAGAAAGAAGTGATGACAGCACTGCTTTTATAGTAAAAGACTTTTCTGCTCGTGGCCGCGACTTTGAATCTGCTCTTCGAAATGCTCAGAAAAGCGGCTATGAATCCGTCCAACGTGATTCGATCATCACGTTGGATAAATACCTGCATTTCCCCCCGAAACAGGCCTATCGAGGCCATGAAGTAAGGGTGACGCTGAAAGTTCCCCTGAATACCAGACTCATTTTCGACGGTGAAATAAACAGTATCATTCGCGATGTCAACCTTCGCGACTGCCTACCCGAAGACAGCGAATGGGAAGTACCTTCAGAATGGATCATGACCAATACCGGCCTGAAGTGTGCCGATCCTTCAATGGACCGATCGCAGGCAGCAGAATAGCCTTTCAAAGGGGGCAGATGTAGTCCCCATTTATACCATCTTCAGTTATGCTTCGGGCAAGGTTCAAAGTGATGCCGCCATGATGCAAGGATGCAGCCACGGTGATGCCACGTTTTTACCACGAAACGTGGCATCACCGTGGCTGTAACGTGGCTGCACCGCGGCTCTACCCATAAGCTCTTACGAACGTGCCCAGATCAAAAGCGGAGCTTAGATTAGGTAAGAACAGGAAAAGTATAAACGCGATCAGCCGCAAAAGGCACAAAAAAAAAGGGCTACCAGATTCTGATAGCCCTTTCTCTATAGTGAATGATTTTAGTCAACCGTTGTTACCCGGATCATATTGGTTTTACCCTTTTTCTCAATCGGCATTGCTGCTGTATTGATGATCACATCACCTGGCATAATCATCTTCTCTTCTTTCAGGATGCGGTTTACATCGCTGATAGAGCGGTCAGTTGATTCAGCTTTATCATAATAGAAACCTCTTACTCCCCAAAGCAAGCTCAGGGTATTTAAAAGACTCTTATTATTGGTGAAGATATATGTTCCTGCTTTAGGGCGGTGGCTTGATATTTCAAAAGCAGTATAGCCTGAAGATGTCATGGCCACGATACCTCTTGCGTTTGTCTTTGCTGAAAGGTATACGGCTGATCCGCAAACTGCATTTGACATGAAGCGCGGTGAGCTCTCGTCTAATTTCTTAGCCGTCTGGTATGGATACGCAGTCTCTTCGATGTTCTTGATGATTTTGCTCATGGTCTCAATAACGATAACCGGGAACTCACCAACTGAAGTCTCTCCACTTAGCATCACTGCGTCAGCACCATCAAGTACTGAGTTAGCTACGTCATTCACTTCCGCACGTGTTGGGCGAGGAGTGGTGATCATGCTTTCGAGCATCTGAGTAGCTACGATAACCGGTTTAGAAGCCTGCAGACATTTGCTTGCAATCATCTTCTGAAGAACAGGAACCTGCTCCATTGGCATTTCAACACCCAGGTCACCACGGGCAACCATCACACCGTCCGTTGCTGCAATGATCGCATCAATATTTTCGATAGCCTCAGGCTTTTCGATCTTTGCAATAACGCGGGCAGTTTTGCCGCTCCTGTTAATGATACGCTTCAGGTCAATGATGTCTTCACCGGTACGAACAAAAGAAAGTCCGATCCACTCAACATCGTTCTTTAAAGCGAATTCAAGATTATGAAGGTCATCCTCTGTTAAACTTGGAATAGAGATTTTAGTATTAGGAAGATTTACACCCTTTCTTGAAGTAAGGATTCCGCCATGTACAACTTCACACGTCACTGTATCCTTATTGTTGGTATCAATTACGCGCATCTGAAGCTTTCCATCATCCAGAAGGATGATTTCACCTGCACGAACGTCTCTAGGAAAACTGGAGTAAGTGATATAGATCTGTTTATCGTTACCAACCATCTCTTCGGTTGTGATTTCGATCTGGCTGCCATTAATTAGCTTAATGCCGCCATCTTGAACCATACCGATACGGATCTTCGGCCCCTGTAAATCTGCCAGGATACCTACGTGCAGTTTGTACTGTTGATTGATCTCGCGGATCACATCAATCACCTTCTGGTGATCTTCCTGACTTCCGTGAGAAAAATTTAAACGGCATACGTTTACTCCTGCCTTGATCATAGCCAGCAAAGTCTCTTTGCTGGACGAAGCCGGCCCTAGGGTGGCAACTATTTTTGTCCTTTTGTGAACTTGTCTCATCTTAACCTAAACTATTATGTTTGTAAAGGTGTACATTATACACCATTAATTATTTACTAAAATATCAGATTTTCTTTAGATTTTAATTTCCCTGGGTCAACTTCGGCAGCTACGACGACTTCAGGGATAGCGTTGAGCCCTGAAATCAGCTGATCAATGTCTTCCTGATCGATAAAATTCTTAATCAAAATAAAGTAATCTACGTTTTTCATTTCGGGGATCAAATAACCCTCCGTACCTTTGTTGGCCAGTAAAAAGAGATCAGTCTCAGATTCAGGTATTTGATAAATATACCTGGAGAAGAACGAATGTCCGGAACTGGCTAGGGGAACAGACAAATCTTCTATGCGGGCAAAATCTTTTGAGATGTGCCGGTTGATCTTGAATGCTAGCCTATAATCTTTTAACGAAGATGTAATAGCTATCAAAACAAAATCAAGATCTAATTCGTATTTAAGAGTAAATCTGTTCAAAATGATCGTTGAAATCGCCACGAAGGTACAAAACAATAGCCACTGGGTATGTGATTTTGATCATTTTTAACCAAAAACAAAAAGGTTTGATATTTATCAGATTTTATTTTTCTTTGCAGATAATTAATAACCATATAAAAAATAGAAACTATGTCTGATATCGCTTCAAGAGTAAAAGCAATTATCGTGGAAAAATTAGGTGTGGATGAGAGTGAGGTGAATCCTGAAGCATCATTTACAAACGATTTAGGAGCTGACTCACTGGACACCGTTGAGTTGATCATGGAGTTCGAAAAAGAGTTCAATGTAGCTATTCCTGATGACCAGGCTGAAACAATCGGTACTGTAGGTCAGGCTATCGCCTACTTGGAAAAAAACGTAAAGTAATCACGCTGCCAAAACATAAATGGAGCTAAAAAGAGTTGTTGTAACAGGACTTGGTGCGCTTACCCCAATTGGAAATACGGTTCCGGAATACTGGAACGGTTTGATTAATGGGGTAAGTGGCGCTGCTCCGATTACGAGGTTTGACGCAAGTTTATTTAAAACAAAGTTTGCCTGCGAAGTAAAAAATTTCAAACCTGAAGATTTTCTTGATCGTAAAGAAGCAAGAAAGTTAGACCCATTTGTACAGTATGCACTTGTTTCTACTGACGAAGCTGTAGCAGATGCCGCCCTTGATTTCGAAAACCTTGACACCCACCGCATCGGAGTAATCTGGGGCTCTGGGATAGGTGGTTTGAAAACATTTCAGGACGAAGTTACGAGCTTTGCTCACGGTGACGGAACTCCACGATTTAATCCTTTTTTCATCCCCAAGATGATTTTGGATATCGCGCCGGGTCATATTTCTATTAAATATGGTTTGAGAGGTCCTAACTTTTCTACTGTTTCTGCATGTGCCTCATCAACCAACGCGTTGATCGATGCATTTAACTACATCCGCCTCGGCATGGCTGATGTGATCATTTCTGGTGGCTCCGAGTCTATCATTAATGAAGCGGGAATGGGTGGTTTCAATGCCATGCATGCACTTTCTACCCGGAACGATGATCCGGCTACTGCTTCCCGTCCGTTCGACAAAGACAGAGATGGTTTTGTTGCAGGGGAGGGCTCAGGAACGATCATCCTGGAAGAACTGGACCATGCACTTGCCCGTGGTGCGAAGATTTATGCTGAGCTAATCGGCGGGGGCATGAGTGCTGATGCCAATCATATCACCGCGCCGCATCCGGAAGGATTGGGTGCAAAGCTGGTTATGTCTAACGCATTGAAAGATGCGCGTCTGACCACTGCTGATGTGGATTACATCAATGTTCATGGTACGTCTACCGGTTTGGGTGACAAGAGCGAATCTAAAGCTATTGTAGCCCTTTATGGTGAAGATGCTTACCGCTTGAACATCAGTTCCACCAAGTCTATGACAGGCCACTTACTCGGAGCCGCTGGCGCCGTTGAAAGTATCGCTGCCATCCTTGCTGTTAAGAATGACATTATACCTCCAACAATCAATCACTTTACTGATGATCCGGAGATTGATCCACGTCTGAATCTGACTTTCAACAAAGCTCAGAAGAGGCTTGTACGTGCTGCTCAGAGCAACACATTCGGCTTCGGTGGTCATAATGCTTCTGTGATCTTCAGAAAGTACGAAGGTTAATCTGGAATTATTAAAGCCATAAGGCCCGGGTCTGTCTGATTTGCATTTGAAATAATTATCTTTTCGGAGATGGGATTTGTTTCAAATGTTTTAAGTACCGACTTCGGGCTTTTGACCTTTAATAAACGCATCATACAAGGGAATGCCAATATCCACTATTTATAAGCTTTATTTTTCCCCTCAGCGCAGATATATCAGCCTGATGAACAATTTGCTTGGGTTTGTGCCCGGTAATATAAAGCTTTACAGAATGGCTTTCAGACACCGCTCTGTAGCCATCATTCTGAAGAATGGTACCAAGAACAGCAACGAGCGACTCGAGTTCCTTGGCGATGCGATTCTGGGTGCTGTAATAGCGGATGAGCTTTTTAAACGCTATCCTTACAAAACAGAAGGTTTTCTGACTGAGATGCGCTCCAAAATTGTGAGTCGCGTTAACCTAAACCAGCTAGCTAAAAAGCTTGGCCTGGACGAGCTTATTGAGTATGATAACCGCATAGTCAACTTCCCTACGAAGCAAAGTTCTCTTCTTGGAGACGCCTTTGAGGCGCTAATCGGGGCTATTTACCTGGATAAGGGCTACGAGTTTACACACAACTTCCTCCTGATGCGGATCATTAAGCCGCATATCGACATACTGACGCTCGAGACGACGGAGACGAACTTCAAGAGCAAGCTCATTGAATGGTGTCAGCGACAGGGGAAGGAAATCCTTTTTGAAATTGTACCGAATGGTGAGGGGGAAAGCCTGAAACTATTTACCGTGAATGCCCTGGTCGATGGCGAAAACAAGGGTGTGGGGCGCGATTACAATAAAAAGAATGCAGAGAAGCTCGCGGCAGAGAAAGCCTGTGAGGAGCTCGGTATTTAAGTGGCACGGGCGTTCTGCCCGCACCATCCTTTAATTATTTTTTCTTTTCTTCTTCTTTTGCCTTCTTCTTGAAGAATCCGCGAAGCAGAAAGTTATGCTGGAGTGCTTCGAGATTCTCGTCTAACTTCTGAGAGCTAGTTTCCAGATTATGTAACGTATTCTTCATGCTTGCTGCAGATTCCTGATCGTTCAGCAATACACCGATAGCGTTGTTCTTGTCATTCAGCTTCTGTCCGGCCGTGCTCAGGTCGTTTGAAAGTGAGGCAGCAGCGACAGACAGCTTCCTGATGTTTCCAACGGAGCTTTCCAGCTGAGAGAATACGCCTGTATCGGTAAGTAGTTCATCCACCAGGCCGCCTTTTGTATTCAGCTTGTTTGAGAAGGAGGAAAGGGATACCGCTGTCTTGTTGATATTCTGTGACGCCCTATTGAGTCCAGACATGGTATTCTTCAGATCTCCGGCCATCAAAGAGTCGGATAAAAGTGCACCGATAGCGCCTTCCCCTCTGGCCATTTTTCCGCTGATGACCTTCAGGTTACCTGTAATTTCAATCAGGTTACGGTTATTTGCCTGCAGATCTTCCAGCATGGCATCTGTACTCAGGGCTTTTTTCACGTGCAGACGATCTCCGGACTCCACTACCGGTAGGTTAATGTTTCCTCCTTCTATCACGATGATCCTGTTTCCGATGAAGCCCTCAGAGCTAATCTGCGCAGTAGCATTCTTATGAATGTACTTCTGGGCTTCCTGCTCCACGTTCATTTTGATCTTCACCTGTGAGGTGCCGTAGAAGTCTATTTTCTTTACAGTACCGATCTTCACACCCGAGAACCATACGTTGTTTCCAACTTTAAGCCCCGCTACGTTATCGAATATCGCGTTCAGTTCAATACTCTTCACAAAGCGCTTTTGCTGCCCTGCCAGGGTAAAGATACCGGCTACGAAAAGAACGATACCCAGGAAGACAAAGATCCCGACTATTATTGACCGCTTATTTTCTGAAGTTTCCATCAAGATGTAAAATTATAATTATAAAAAGTTTTAATCCGCTCATCGTCAGTTGCAAAAACCTCTTCGAATGTACCTGTACGAACAAAGCGGCCGTCAAGTAACATCATGACACGATCGCCCGTTGATTTGGCACATGTCAGGTCGTGCGTGATGATAATGGATGACGTATTGTATTTTTCCTGCACCTCATTGATGAGGTTATTGATGTCAATGCATGTAATGGGATCGAGTCCCGCTGTAGGCTCGTCGTAGAGCATGATTTCAGGCCGCATAATCAACGTTCGGGCTATGCCGATACGTTTCCTCTGACCACCTGATAACTCGGAAGGCATCTGATTTAACGCCTGCAAAAGACCTACACCCTCGAGCACATCTTCGATGGCAATATTGATCTCTTTTCTCGTCATATTGGGAGTATTTCTCACGAGGGGAAACTCGAGGTTTTCCTTGACGGTCATACTGTCGTATAGAGCACTGTTCTGGAAGGAGAATCCAATTTTGAGACGTAACTGCTGCAGCTCGTTTGTGTTCAGCTTGTCCACTTCCTGACCCAGTACGTTTACCGTACCCGAGTCTTGTTTAAGGAGCCCCGACACGATCTTGATGAGTACCGACTTTCCGGTACCCGATCTGCCCAACACAACAAGGTTCTCTCCTTTGTACAGTTCGAGATCGATGTCGCGCAGTACGTGAAGATCCCCAAAAGATTTCTTCAGTCCCACTATTGAGATGGGATGCGTGCTCGGGTCGATAGGTGAAGTTGGTTTTATCATTATCGTATCGCGTTAACTACCTGAACCACTAAAATCTCTTCGATAAATATGAGGAACATGGAAACAACCACAGCAGAGTTTGCAGCCTTCCCAACGCCTTCTGTACCCTTTGATGAATTGTATCCCTGGTAGCAGCCTACAGCGCCGATGGTGAATCCAAATAGCGTAGCCTTTATAACCGAAGAGAACAGATCGAGAAAGGAGATGTTTTGTAGAGCACTTTCCACGAAAGAAGAAAAGCTCGTCTGCTCGTTCTGGGTCACGTTGATAAATGAACCGGCAAGCGCAACGACTCCCGTATAAACAGCCAGAATAGGTATCATAAAAGTAGTGGCCAGAATACGCGTAACGACGAGAAACTTGAACGGGTTGGTTCCAGATACTTCCATGGCATCGATCTGCTCGGTCACCTTCATAGATCCAAGCTCAGCTCCGATCTGTGATCCTACCTTACCGGCAGCTATAAGAGCGGTTACGAGAGGAGCAAGGGCTCTTATGATGGCAATGGATACCAGACTGGGCAGCCAGGAAGCAGCACCAAACTCTGCAAGAGAGGGGCGGGACTGCTTGGTGAACACGAGTCCGGTGATAAAGCCCGTCAGTGTGATCAGCGGCAGGGATTTATATCCTATATCATAACATTGCTTTACGAGTTCCTTGAATTCGTAGGGAGGGAGTAGTACCTCTTTAAAGAACCTGAGCAAGAACCTGTAGACATCATGCAGGGCTATAAACAGCCCGTCTATCTTTTTAGAAATAACGTATTTACCTGATTTCTTCATAGATGAATGTGAGAGGTATTGCTATGGGTTCCTGACTTTTCGTTCATTATGTTCAAAAACTTCATACGCGGCGCAAACTTACTTCAAAATATACTATATCACATATGATTATTCTCATATTTATGTAATAGCTTGTATTAAGATAAATTTTAGCACTCAATTGTTTCAGATAAAAAAAATACGCTCAAAAGAAGCTGATGAAAATACTAATATATTTAGTATTTTTGATCAATCCTCCTCATTCATCTAAAGGATTATACATCATCGGGCAAAATACCTTTGCTTCCGACAGCTTCTTCGACCATGAAAAACAAATCAGATACATTTGAACAGAACAGCGCGTATTTCAAGGGAAGGGGAGCCCAGGTAAATACGCACAACAAATTCTCTAAACTCCGTTACGTGAAGGAGCATATCGAGGGACTTGATGAGGAAATGTATGAGAATACAGCCACTCAGCTCATTGACACGTACCCGAAAAGCATAGTAACCAAGACTGAGAGTCCCGACATCCGATTCATGTATTCACTTAATCCCTACCAGGGCTGCGAACATGGCTGCTTGTATTGCTATGCCAGGAATTCGCACGAATACTGGGGATTTAGCGCCGGACTTGATTTCGAGCGAAAGATCATCGTGAAGCGGAATGCAGCTGAATTGCTTGAGGCGTTCCTGAACAAGCCCGGATATACGCCCCATCCGATCATGCTCTCGGGAAATACGGATTGCTACCAGCCCATAGAGCGGAAGCTGGGCATTACGCGGGAGCTCCTGAAGATCTTCCTCCGATATAAGCATCCGGTTAGCCTGATCAGCAAAAACAATCTTATCCTGCGTGACCTGGATATACTACGCCCACTGGCTGAGCTTAACCTCGTGCATGCCGCTATTACGATCAACTCACTGAATGAAAGCCTGCGACAGAAGATGGAACCGAGGACGGTGACCGCTACAAGCAGGCTGAAAGTAATTCGAGAGCTGAGTGCTGCAGGAATTCCGGTACACCTGATGGTTGCTCCGATTGTGCCGGGTCTAAACAGTGATGAAGTACCTGCCCTGATCAAGGCAGCTGCAGAAGAAGGAGCGAAATCAGCGTCTTTCACCCTAATCAGGCTGAACGGGATCATTCCGGAGGTGTTTACAGACTGGATACACAAAGCTTATCCGGATCGTGCTACGAAGGTACTTAACATGATCGCCTCTTGTCATGGAGGGAAACTGAACGACAGCAGGTGGGGTACCCGTATAAAGGGTGATGGGAAAATAGCGGAGAGCATCCATGCACTGTTTTCTATCGCAGTCAGAAAGTATATGCCGGAAAACAAACTGCCCGACTTCGACCTCAGCCATTTTGTCCCTGCTTCGGGGAGACAAACCTCACTATTTTAAGCCATAAAGCAAAGAGGCTATACAGGGTTGCCCGTATAGCCTCTTTGTTAGTATTATTTGCTAATGTATATCTGACCTGCTTTGTCGGTTAGAATACACCTTCTTCGGTGTGTTCGCCACTTAATGCCTCATCTACCAGGATTCTGCCGCAATGCTCGCATACGATAACTTTCTTATGCTGACGGATATCCAGCTGACGCTGAGGAGGGATCTGGTTGAAACATCCTGAGCATGAATCACGCTGGATGGTTACCACAGCAAGACCGTTTTTCGCGTTTCCACGAAGACGCTTATATGCTGTAAGAAGTCTCTCATCGATATTCACTTCAGCTTCGTTTGCTTTAGAAGCAAGTTCCTGCTCCTCTTTCTGCGTTTCTGAGGTGATATTCTCCAGTTCAGATTTCTTTAATTCAAGGTCTTTTTTGCGTTCTTCCAAATCAAGAAGCGCTTTTTCGTAAACCTGAGTTTTGTTGACAATTTCGAAGTTAAACTCCTTAATCTTCTTTTCGCTTACCTGGATATCTAAACCCTGGATTTCGATCTCCTTCGAGATAGCGTCATACTCACGGTTGTTCTTTACTTCGTTAAGCTGAGTTTCGTATCTCTTGGTATTGGCAAGAGCATCCTTGATCATATTCTTCCGGGTGACGATTGAGTCTTCCAGATCATCAAGATCAGCCTTTATTTTTTGTATACGCGTTTCAAGACCGGCAACTTCATCTTCAAGATCAGAAACCTCCATTGGAAGTTCACCTCTTACCTGTCTGATTTTATCAATTTTGGTGTGAATTGTCTGCAGTTCGTATAAAGCCTTAAGCTTCTGTTCTACGGTTTGTTCCATTAAATTAAGTAATTTATGGGGTTTGTATCTATTGATGTTAAATGGATTGCAAAGTTAGGAAATTTTTTCTTAATAACATCAAATAAGAGCTCCTGCGTAAATTGCTCACTTTCAAAATGTCCGAGGTCAGAAATGACTATTTTCCCCTCTGCATCGAAAAACTCGTGATACTTGAAATCTGCTGTAACAAAAACATCCGCTCCGGCAGCTATCGCGGCGGGTAAAAGGAAGCTTCCGGATCCTCCGCATACAGCTACACGTCTCACCTGTTTACCCCGTAGGGCAGTATGCCTGATAACCTTGGCGCGCAGGGCTGATTTCGTGAGCTGAAGGAATTCCAATTCCTCCATTGGCGTTTCCAGCGTGCCGATCATTCCCGCTCCAGCCTGGTAAAAACTGTTTGATAAAGGATAGAGGTCATAAGCAACTTCTTCGTAAGGGTGAGCTTCAAGTAAAGCAACCAGTACTTTCCGTTCCAGATACTCAGGGTAAATGGTTTCAATGCGAACCTCCTCCTCCTGATGCAATTCATTAATGTTCCCTACGAAGGGATTAGCCTGATCACCAGCCTTGAAAGTACCTGTACCGCTTATATTGAAGCTGCAATCAGAGTAGTTTCCGATGTGGCCGGCTCCTGCCTCTAGAATGGCTGTTCTAACCCGTTCCACGTGGCACAGGGGCACAAATGTGACGAGCTTCTTAAGAATATTCTTCTTTGGTGAAAGTACCTGAATATGCTGCAGGTTCAGCTTTTCACATATTTTGGCATTAACGCCGCCTTCAATATGATCCAAGTTGGTATGGATGGCGTAGAGTGCTATATCATGCTTGATTGCCTTCATGACTGCCCGCTCAACATAGTTTTTCTTATTGAACTTCTTCAAACCCTTGAAAACGATAGGGTGGTGCGATATAACCAGATTGCAACCGCTGCTAATCGCCTCATCAATGACCTCCTCGGTACAGTCGAGGCTGATTAATGCGGCTTTTACTTCTGCGTCGGGCTCTCCTACAATAAGTCCCGAATTGTCATAATCTTCCTGAAGAGAAAGTGGGGCGATGCTCTCCAGGTAAGTGGTGATTTCCTTAATCTTCATAGCTTGTCTGCTCGTCTTTCTCCAGTACATTCTTATACCAGCTGATCTTGGACCAGTAAGTCAGAAAGAGGATAATCTGCAGTATCCCGATGATCTCGATAGCCATAGCTACATTTTCCGGGATGTTTTTGGTTGCGTTGATGATCTCCTCAGCGGTCGTTGCCGACATCCTGATCATCATAGAGGGTACAACAGAGATCAGCGATATAGCAGCATACAACATTCCCTGAGTGAGGGTAGGTCTTTGAGTTACCTCAAAGTCTCTCGAAACCAGTTCGTTCTTCAAGGAAGAGCTTAACTTGGAAGCCACAAAAAAGTTCCAGATCCAGTTAAAACCAGGGATAAGCAGCAGCCAGATAAACTTAGGTTTAATGTCCTGATTCTCTGGAGAGACATGAGCAAGAGTCCTGGTGATGGTATAGCAAAAAAAGCCAGTCATCAATAGGCTAATAAAGGCGGCTATAAATATTGGAGCCATAGTTCTGATTTAAATATTGTCTTATAACAGACAAAAGTACGCATTTAGCCGGGATGATAAGCTTGAGGCTTAGTATCCATTATATGACATCTTTACCATTTGCACACACTCCACTGCGATGGTTTGATTGAATTCGTTGGCTATACTGCGGTAATTGATCAGATCCACGATCGTTCCGATAAAGCAAAGTCCTCCAGTAAAGAGGTAAAGAATACCCATGCCGATCTGCCTGGTAGCAAACCGCTGAACGCCGGCGATTATAAAAAAGCCCAACAAAGTGAACAGGAGGATGGTGTCGGTACTGAATCGCTTTCCAGAATAAATCATAACAAAGCGTTGTACCTGCTCGTCAGTCATTCCATTTAAAAGCTGTGTCAAGAATTGAAGTTCTTCTGGTGTGATCCCTTTAATACCATAAAGGAAATTAGGCAAGTTCATATAACTGATTTAGACAGGAAAGATAGTTTTATTTTTTGCCATAGAGAAAAAATCCTATGAAATATTACCAGCATGCCAGGTACTCCAAACCAGTGGTAATCAAGCGATCGTTGAATATTGCCCTGAAGCAGGGCAGTGATGGACCTTCCGAAACCGCAACCGGGACACCAACTCAGACCCAGACTGGCCAGGGGACACAATGACATATGCCGGCCTCCATCGAGGTCAACACATGCCAGCAGGCAAATCGCCAGTATCCAGAAAAGGAATTCGGTTAGAAGCCCATTTATTTTCACTTAGAGGTTGCGTTGTTTATTCATTAAAAGTAATGAAATAACCAATGTAAACAGTACACCTACAAATCCGGCAGCACCTACACGTCCCATGATATCAGCACCGAGCTCATTATTGACAAACTGAATATAAACCACAACAAAGAATGCTGCGATAACCCCACCTACAAGCATGATCTTAAATCCTTCGAAAATACCCTCAAAGAACTCCATTCTACCACCATTGTAATTATTACGGAAGCTTTTAATCCCTAAGTAAAGTCCAATCATAGGAATAAGTACTGAAACATATTCCAGCCATGAAGCTTTGTCTATTTTCGGATACTGCTCTTCATACACACCCATCACATGAAGGAAAAAAATCCATATACCACTCAAGAGACCTATTATCACTCCGTATTTGACTGCGTTTTTCATATCTAAAAGGTATTTAGTAAATGTATTGTAGTCCTTAACATATACTCGTCAAGAATTGTTCCTTATGCTTAACATATTTTCCTAGAAAATTGCGTTACTATTGAATGTAGGCCGCAAGGTGGCACTCAGGAGCCTTGTGGTATACCTTTGTGAAAATGTATATTTGTGAATATTTAGAAACGTGAATATTAGGAGCATATTAGATCAATATAAAAAAGACCCAAGGGTAGAAAGCCTGGTATCCGTGCTGAACTCTTCAAAAAATCCGAGGGTACATGTGAAGGGGTTGATTGGTTCCAGTGACGCCATGGTGGCTACTGCGACCTATTTCATTCAACATACCAATATGCTTTTTGTATTGCCAGACAGGGACGAGGCGGCCTATTTTCAGAGCGATCTGGAAAGTCTGCTGGAGAAGGAGGTATTGATATTTCCATCTTCGTACCGGAAACCGTTTGAATTTACACAGCCTGACAGCGGTAATGTACTGATGCGTGCAGAGGTACTGAATGAGCTGATTCACTCAACAGAATACGGAAAGGTCATTGTTACCTATCCCGAAGCCCTGGCAGAACGTGTAATCAACCGGGACTCACTGGAAAAAAACACCCTCGAAATTGGGGTCTCAAATAAGCTAAGCATAGAGTTCATCAATGAGTTCCTGATTGAGTATGATTTTGAGCGTGTGGACTTCGTTTATGAACCGGGACAGTTCTCTATCCGCGGAGGTATCGTAGATATTTTCTCTTTCTCTCATGACCTCCCTTACAGGATCGAGTTCTTCGGCGACTTTGTAGAAAGTATCAGGACCTTCCAGATTGAAGATCAGCTATCCCAGGAGCATGTAAAAACGATCACGATAGTTCCTAATGTTCAATCAAAGTTCCTGACTGAACATAATATATCCCTGCTCGAGTACATCGATCCGAATACATCGATATGGTTTAAAGATGTGCAGTTTACGCTGGATATCCTCAAAACCGGGTATAAGAAAGCTACTGATTTATGGAGAGGCCTAAGCCTGGCAGACAAGCACCAGAACCAGGAGTGGATAGATCCGAAGTTCAATTTTACGGAAGATAAGCTTCTGGCAGACCAGCTGAGAGACTTTGCCATTGTTGAATTTGGAAAGCAGTTCTTTTATCCGGCGGGTAAAATCATTGAATTTGATACAAAGCCGCAGCCTTCATTTAATAAAGATTTCAATCTCCTGATCCATAATATCAGGCAAAACGAGGCTCAAAGACTCACCAACTATATCTTTACTGATTCTGCCAAACAGGTTGAACGCCTGTACACGATCTTCAGCGACATTGATCGGACGGTGACTTTTACACCTATTCATATATCCATCAGGGAAGGCTTTCTGGATTATGAGCAGAAAATTGTATGCTATACCGATCATCAGATATTTGACCGGTATTACAAATACAAACTAAAGAAAGGCTACACCAAATCGCAGGCTATTACGCTCAAAGAGCTAAAAGACCTGAAATCGGGTGACTTTATTACCCACATTGACCATGGGATAGGGAAGTATGCAGGTCTTGAAAAAGTAGAGGTAAACGGAAAAACACAGGAGATGATCCGCCTGGTGTATGCAGATAACGACCTGCTGTATGTAAATATCAACTCGCTGAACCGCATATCCAAGTATTCCGGAAAGGAAGGTACACAGCCACGCATGAATAAGCTGGGTACCGATACCTGGGAGAAGCTGAAGAAAACTACTAAAAAAAAAGTTAAAGACATTGCCCGGGACCTGATAAAGCTATACGCCATGCGTAAGGCACAGGACGGAACAGCATTTCCTCCGGATACCTATCTGCAAACGGAACTGGAGGCCTCATTTCTTTATGAAGACACTCCAGATCAGGAGAAAGCCACGGCTGATGTCAAAAAGGACATGGAATCTCCGCACCCGATGGACCGGCTCATCTGCGGTGACGTAGGCTTCGGCAAGACGGAAATTGCTGTACGGGCTGCGTTCAAGGCAGTAGCAGACAGCAAACAGGTGGCTATCCTGGTACCTACCACCATCCTTGCGCATCAGCATTATAAGACGTTTAAAGCGCGGCTGGACGATTTTCCATGTAACATCGACTATATCAACCGGTTCAAGACCAATAAACAGATAAAGGAATCTTTACAGAAGCTTACCGAAGGGAAGATCGATATTCTGATCGGAACACACAGGTTGGTAAGCAAGGATGTTAAATTCAAGGATCTCGGCTTGTTGATTATCGATGAAGAACAAAAGTTCGGTGTGGGGGTGAAGGAAAAGCTTAAGCAACTCAGGGCGAACGTGGACACATTGACCTTAACAGCTACGCCCATACCACGTACACTTCATTTTTCATTGATGGGTGCCCGTGATCTTTCTATCATTGCTACCCCTCCGCCTAACAGGCAGCCGGTAGTAACAGAACTTCATATATTCAACGAAACCCTGATTAAAGAAGCTGTAGAGTTTGAACTCGAAAGAAACGGGCAGGTTTTCTTTATCCATAACCGGGTAAATGACCTTCCGCAGCTTGGCGGATTGATTAAAAGGCTGGTGCCGAATGCACGCATCGGGATCGCTCATGGACAGTTGGAAGGTGAGGCTCTTGAGGATGTGATGCTGAAGTTCATCAACGGTGACTATGATGTACTTGTGGCTACTACAATCATTGAGGCGGGGCTTGATATTCCGAATGCGAACACCATTCTGATCAACCATGCGCATATGTTCGGCTTGAGTGACCTGCACCAGATGCGTGGCCGTGTGGGACGATCTAATAAAAAAGCGTTCTGCTATTTACTTAGTCCGCCGCTCTCTACACTGACCTCTGAGGCCCGCAAGCGATTAAGCGCCATTGAGGAGTTTTCGGAACTCGGTAGCGGATTCAATGTAGCCATGCGCGATCTTGATATCCGCGGTAGCGGGAACCTGCTTGGTGCAGAACAAAGCGGATTTATTGCTGAGATAGGATTCGATATGTACCACAAGATCCTGGATGAAGCCATCACGGAGTTGAAAGATGAAGAATTCAAGGACCTATTCAAGGATGAAAAGCCGAGGCCTCTTATTTCTTTTACACAGATCGATACCGATTTGGAAGTCCTCATCCCCGACAGCTACGTCACAAACATAACAGAACGCTATAATCTGTATACGGAAATTTCCAAGCTAGAAAGTGATGAACAACTCGCTGAATTCGAAAAGAAACTGGCTGACCGATTTGGCGCTGTTCCACGACAGGTGAAAGAGCTGCTTAAGACACTCAAGCTTCAGTGGCTTGGAAAAGAGATTGGTTTTGAGAAGGTATCTTTAAAGAAGAATACGCTTAAAGGATACTTTGTTTCTAATCAGCAATCACCTTATTTTGAGAGCTCACAATTCGGGAATGTGCTTCAATTTGTAAAAGCAAACGGACGCAGGTGCAACCTTAGGGAGGTAAAAAAGACACTGCGGCTGGCCGTGGAGGATGTGCGGAATCTCGATGACGCCATCGAAGTTATGGAGCAAATTTACTTTGGATAATAGCTGATCAGCTATTATCCAAAGGCTATAGGGTAATCTTTCTGCTTATTGCAGCTGAAAGTTAAGGGGCAAAGTACAGTATGTTCTTACAGGAGATCCTTTGATGGAGCCGGGCTTCCAATTAGGTGACGACTGGAGTATCCTAACCGCTTCTTCATCACATCCGCTTCCAATTCCCTGACGAACTTTCACGTCGCTGATGGAACCATCCTTCTCTACAACAAAGCTGAGATAGACCTTTCCTTGAACATTATTCTGACGGGCAGCAGCGGGATACTTCAGGTTGGAAGATACGTACCTGGTAAATTCCTTCTGTCCCCCATTAAACTCCGGTTCAACATCAACCTGACCCATGTCATACATCTTGTTTTCAGCGGACGGCTCTGCCTCGATATCCGGCGTAAACGCCTCTTCCGGGTGATTGGATACCGTATCAGGAGCCAGCTGCACAACAGATTCATTCTTCGTCTCTATTACAGTCAGCGACTCTATCTTCCCTTCTGCATTTATAATTATCTCGTATTTTAAGTCCGCTGAGTACTGCTGCCTTACCGAAGGCCTGAAGTAGCGCTCTTTAGCCCAGTAAGTAGCTGTGATTTTAGAATCAGCGCGTGAAAAATCAAGAGATGAAACCACCCATGTGCGACTGAAATTGCTCATCTGAGCCATCCGCTTCCAATAGATATCTTTCAGGCGGGTATAATTCAGGTTATGATAGTTGTAAAAAGTTTCCGTAAGCGGTGCAAAGTAGCTGGGAGGATCAAAATATCCTCTGCGCTGATCATGATAAAAAGCCTCGATGAACTTCACCAGGGAGGCACGTACCTCTTCATCACTCATGGAAGCACTTTGATCCAGTAAAGAATTGTCATCAATTACCGTAACAGGCGTTTTTTCTTTTGAAAAGATACTCCAGGGGTCGTCTACGAAGAGGGTCAGGTATCCCATGATCAGAATCACCACTCCAAGGCCTATCGCGAAATACCAAAGGGAGCGATCTGATCTCACAGGGTCTTTTTCACTTTCTTTGTTGTTATTGTTTTCGGGTGTCAGATCCATTTAGCTTATAATGTAAAAATTACCAAATATACGTAAACCAGCGGCGCAGCTATAAACAATCCGTCGAAGCGATCGAGGACACCTCCATGTCCGGGCAGTAAATTACCCGAATCTTTAACATCAAAGCTACGTTTTAACATAGATTCACAAAGATCGCCAAGAGTACCTCCGATCACAACAATCAGGGAGATAGCAGCCCAATGAATATAGGAAATTCCTGTAAACTGCGTACTTAAAATGAAGGCTGCCAGCAGACTAACCACCATACCCCCGAAGAATCCTTCCCAGGTTTTCTTCGGTGAATGCCTTTCGAAAAGCTTGTTCTTACCGAGGCTTCTACCGAATAGATAAGCACCTGTATCACTAGACCATAGCAGTATCAGAAAACCCAGGGAATAGTGATAGTTGTAAGTGCCATCAATAAATCCGATAGCTGCATAAAAACAGAATGGCGCAACGATCAGCACCACACCCGTCAGCGTGAAGGCAATATTCTGAAAGGGATTTGCACTTTTCCTATACAGCTCGCAGATGAAGACTGCTACCGTAACAGGGACGATCGCCAGCATATAGCGGGTGTCACCATGGAGAAACTTCCAGATAACAGAACTAAAAACAGCCAGCCCAAGAAGCACACCGGTTATACGTTGTGGCCTGAGTTCCTCGGTACGTACCAATCTGTAGAACTCATCCAGGCATAATAGACTTAGAATAAGGAAGAAAGCGGCGAAGGTTATTTCTCCGAAGAGAACCGACCCCAGCATAATTAAAATGAAGAAAAAGCCTGTTATTGCTCTGGTTTTCATAACTGGTTACTAATGATAATTTCTATAGCCTTCTGAAAGTTGGCTTCGTGTATATAGACTTCCACATCCCCAAATTTGTATGGAAAGCCCTGTTTGTCTAATAATACTGCCTCTATTTCGTGATCGATAAGCACTTGTCTTACTATTTCCGACTTGAAAAAATCAGATGATCTGTAAATCCTAACCCATCCTTTAGTCATTCGACACCTCTCTTTTTGCTTTTGTTATGTTGAAGAATACATAGCAGATCAGGAGAGCAAATACAAGGCTTAGCGTTGCCTGGGCTATGGTTGCAGACGGGTTTTCTATGCTATCAAGCGACTTTCCCTGTGATTGCGTGATATATGCGATCACCACCGCTGTGGCGTTATTGGTAAAGTGGGCGGCAACGGCTGGCCAGATGCTGCCACTCCAGACGAAAATATAACCGAATAAGGCTCCTAAAAACATCCGGGGGAAGAATCCTAAAAACTGTACGTGTATAGCGCTGAATATGGCTGCAGCCAGCCATATTCCAAGATGATGGTTTTTCATGATCCGAGTGATGATATTCTGAAAACATCCTCGGAAGAGAAACTCTTCTCCAATGGCAGGAATGACAGCTACCACAAGAAGGTTGACAGCAAGATCCACCGGCGTTTTCATCGTCATCAGATGCTTGGTTAATTCCGCAAGTTCCCTTTCTTTTTCTCTCATCCATCGTTCCAGGCCGTCTAAAAATGCAGGAAGGTCCATCATCTGATTGACTTTCAAGGTCCAGTCAATAAACGGAGCAATACCAAACATCAATATTACAGTAAGTATAATGATGGTGAAGGGTACTTTAGTTTTCAGCCTGAGGTAGTCTGCACCGGACTTCTTCTCAAAAATTTGCAAGGCTAGAGGAGGTAATATAAATGATCCTGTGGCTACGATCGCCTGCATCATTAACAGGGAATCCTTCGAACCTGCTATATCAGAAGGGGAGGCTATACCGCGGTTCGTCAGAAAAAATATACCCACTGCCAAAAGGGACGATAACGCATATCCTAAAATTATAAAGATCACCAGATAGAAGAGTGACATCAAAGGATGACGTTTAACTGACCCGTATTCAGGCATGATGCGATAATTTTGTACTTTTGTAATTGAAAATCATCGACAAAGATAATTGTATTGAGCGAAGCTGATGCCTGTTAAGATTGGAAATATAGATTTAGGTGCATTCCCCCTGTTGTTGGCACCGATGGAAGATGTGAGTGATCCTCCTTTTCGTTATGTGTGTAAACAGAATGGGGCAGACCTGATGTATACTGAGTTTATTTCATCAGAGGGCTTAATTAGAGATGCCGCGAAGAGCGTTCAGAAACTAGATATTTTCGAGTACGAACGCCCTATTGGTATACAGATCTTCGGGAGTAATATTCAATCGATGAGGGAGGCTACTGTTATCGCTTCTAAGGCAGGTCCTGATCTCATCGACATCAACTACGGCTGTCCGGTTAAGAATGTGGCCTGTAGAGGCGCCGGTGCGAGCTTATTACAGGACATTGACCGCATGGTGGAAATGACCCGTGCAGTTGTAGAATCAACAGATCTTCCGGTAACCGTTAAGACTCGACTGGGTTGGGATGACAATACAAAAAATGTTTACGAGGTCGCTGAACGACTACAGGAGGTAGGAATTAAAGCTCTTACCATACACGGACGGACCCGGGCACAGATGTATAAAGGTCAGGCCGACTGGACCATGATACGTGATATCAAACGGAACCCGAATATCGAGATTCCTATCTTTGGGAATGGCGATGTTGATTCCGTTGAAAAAGCCGCTAACTGGCGTATGGAGTACGAAGTGGACGGAATAATGATCGGACGTGCCGCAATCGGCTATCCATGGATCTTCCGTGAAATAAAACATTTCTTCAAAACCGGTGAGCTCCTGGCGGGTCCTACCATCTCAGAACGAGTAGAAAATTGCTTTACACATCTGCAAAAATCCATTGAATGGAAAGGCGAGAAGACGGGCATTTTCGAGATGAGAAGACACTATTCTAATTATTTTAAAGGTATACCTGACTTCAAAGAATATAGAATGAAGCTTGTAACTCTAGAGTCGCAGGACCGTATAACAGAGGTACTTGCTGAAATAAAGAACAGATATGAAGCAGAGATGGCTTGATATTTGAGACCTTTAGCGCAGCATCTATAATCTTAAAATTATACCTATGATCACACAAATTACCCGCGGTGTCAAGATCTCAGTTGATACCATGTACCAGTCTGAATTTTCCCATCCCGAAAATGATCATTTTATGTTTGCTTACAAGATTTCTATAGAGAACATGACAGATGCTACCATTCAGCTTGTAAGCAGACGCTGGAATATTTTTGACTCAAACGGATCCTATCATCAGGTTGAAGGAGAGGGCGTAGTGGGTCTTCAACCGGTTATCGAACCAGGGTCGTATCATCAATACGTCTCCGGATGTCACTTGAAGACTGAAATGGGTGCAATGAAGGGTTGCTTTTTTATGATCTCTCTGCCAGATGGAGAAGAATTCGAGGTAGAGATACCAACCTTCCACTTAATAGCTCCTTACAGGTTAAATTGATCTGGATAGCGTCCAAATCTGATCGTGGACACATGTTCTTTGCAATTTAAACACGAAATTGGCACCCTTACAAATATGCCAACCTGATTTTAATGGAACATTTCTTTGAACTTAAGAAGAACGGAACATCTGTAACAACTGAAGTGATTGCCGGAATATCTTCTTTTCTGGCCACATCTTATATCATTGTTGTTAATCCGAGTGTTCTAAGTCAGGCCGGCCTGCCTTTTCCGGCTGTGCTAACCGCAACGGTTCTGGTATGCTTCTTCAGCAGCATGATGATGGGATTGTATGCTAAAAACCCTATTCTGGTAGCACCAGGCATGGGCTTAAACGCGTTCTTTACCTATTCGGTGGTATTGGGCATGGATATTCCCTACCAAGTAGCCTTGGGCGCTGTATTCTGGTCGGGCATAGTCTTTTTTCTGCTATCGATCTTTAATATCCGCGAGTATATCATAAAAGCTATCCCGCGTCCTCTGCGCTATGCAGTTTCAGCCGGTATAGGCCTTTTTATCACGCTCATCGGCTTTTCAAACGCTAAGTTTATTATCGCTAACCCAGCCACGATCATCAGCGGGAATACGCTGGATGCTACACTGCTCACCTTCGTCATTGGCTTGTTTGTTACGGCTATCATGGTTGCCCGGAATGTAAAGGGGGCTATTCTTTTTGGGATTCTTCTTACAACACTGCTGTCTTATCCTCTAGGACGCTGGTGGGGAGTTGATGAAGGTATCGCACCACTCATCCAATTTGATGGCGTATTTGCTGCTCCCGACTTTAGCCTGTTTTTCCAGCTTGATCTGATCAATTCATTGACACTGGCGGTTGTTCCTGTGGTATTTGCATTCGTCTTTACAGACATGTTCGATAGCCTTTCTACATTCGTGGGAATTGCTGAAGCTGCGAATCTTTTGGATGAAACTGGAGAACCTAAGAACATTAAACGATCGTTACTGACAGATGCATTTGCAACAACATTTGCCGGTATAGCGGGTTCCAGTCCCGGTACCGCCTATGTGGAATCGGCCGTTGGCGTTGAAGCGGGAGGCCGGACAGGACTCACTGCTATTGTTGCCTCTCTTCTTTTCCTTCCGTTCCTGTTTCTATCTCCTCTATTAGCCGCTGTACCGGCTATCGCCACAGCTCCTGCATTGGTGCTCGTAGGAGTTTTCATGATACGCCCGGTTGTCAAGATTAACTGGGGAACACTCGATGAGGCCATTCCTGCATTCCTTGCATTGGTATTAATCCCTTTTACCCATTCGATCACACACGGCATTATCTGGGGATTCCTAAGCTGGACAATCCTTAAAATTTGCGTTGGAAAACGAAATGAAATCACTCCATCTTTGCTGGTAATCGACTTCTTTGTCATCCTGGCTCTCTTTGTAGAAAAATAACCAGACCGCATAGAGCCCTTTATTCACTTCAAAGATGACGGAATGCCCTTATCTAAATAAGGGCGAGTAAACATCTCAATAAGGACTACGAAGGTGCAAATACCTTTATTCGGATTAGCCGGTTCTAGGATTGAAGTAGAAGTCAGAAAAAGTATCACGAGTGGGAGATCAACCAAACCTGTACAACATAGAGCCCGATATAGACAGCCTTAGCTCATCCACTGGAAGCTATAGGACTATAGCTTTAAAATTTGGAGCATAAAAAAAGGGACTGCCATCAACGGCAATCCCTTTTTTTATTTCAATACTGGTGCTTAGTCTCTTCTACCTCCAAACAACATCATTGCCAGATATAGCAACTGAGCAAGAGATCCAAGTGCTGCAACAACATATGTCATCGCTGCCCACCATAGAGCATCTTTCGCTTGTGAGTGCTCTACACTCGTCTGCATTACACCTTTATTACTCTGTAACCAAACCAGAGCCCGTCTACTTGCATCAAACTCTACCGGAAGCGTAATCACGCTGAATAAGGTAACCACTACCATAGCAGCAAAAGCAATCAGAAGCATTGTATAGCCTAATTTAGACGCATACATAATCAAACCAAGCATAAATACATACTGCAACAGGTTAGAAGATATGTTTACAATAGGTACCATGGCAGACCGGAACTGCAACCAGGAGTATGCTTTAGCATGTTGAACAGCATGTCCGCATTCGTGCGCAGCTACAGCTGCAGCTGCTATACTTCTGCCGCTATAAACTTCAGGACTCAGATTCACCGTACGATCAGCAGGATTATAGTGGTCTGATAGAGACCCTTCTGCCGACAAAATCCGGACATCATATATTCCGTTATCGTGCAGCATTTTCTCAGCAATATCCCTCCCGGTCATGCCCGTGGAAAGAGGTGTCTCTGAATATTTACTAAACTTACTTTTAAATCGTGCCTGTACAATAAAGCTAAGTATCGCAACGGCTATAAAAATTATAATTCCCATTTTTCTATAATAATATATAAGTGTACAACAAAAAGCATTCCCATACCTACACATCACTTCTTTTTTACACGGCAGCCTAATTTAAGTGTTCTATAAGTTTACTGTCATGACAGAAGTTCAGATTATTTATTACTTTCGTGATAATTATCTTAGTAATATGATCAACATAATATTATCAATACTATTAATTTTATCATTACTCCTGAACATATATCAGGCATCTAAAAAGCGCGCCGAATCTTCACTTACCACCACCTTAACCAGCCGCGTTGAGCAACTGACTACAGAGCTCGCCCGACAGGAAGAACGATATATCTACGCCAGACAGGAAAAAGAAAACGTAACAGCCATCTTCAGACAGGAACAGGAAAGAATATTTGACGAACTGCAGGACGAGCGACAAAAAACAACCGAGCTGTCCCGCTTATATGAAACAAACAAAGCCTACCTGCAGGCGCAACAGGAAAAGCTAGATGAACAAAGAGCCGGGATGGAAAAGCTACAGATGAAGTTCAATCAGGACTTTGAACTAATAGCCAATAAGATCCTGGAAGAAAAGACATCGAAATTTACCGAAGTAAACCGCTTTAATATCGATGCACTTCTTAACCCTTTAAAAGAGAATATCAAGTCCTTCGAACAAAAGGTTGACCGGGTATACAAGGCAGAATCGGATGAGAGGAACGTCTTAAAAGGTGAAATATCTAAACTGATGGAATTAAACAGGCAGATAAGTGAAGAGGCCAGCAACCTGACAAAAGCGCTTAAAGCAGATACTAAAAAGCAAGGAAACTGGGGCGAGGTCATCTTGGACAGGATTTTAGAAGCCTCAGGCCTCATATTGGGAGAGAGTTATACGAAGCAAACCAGTTTTACCGATGAAAATGGAAACAGGCTGCAACCTGACGTAGTAGTAACACTACCTGACAATAAACACATGATCATTGATTCGAAGGTCTCTCTGATCGCTTACGACCGCCTGGTAAACTGTGAAAATGAATTAGAAAGGCCGGGCTTTTTGAACGATCATATCGGCTCTATTAAGGCTCATATCAAAAATCTATGCAGTAAAAACTATTGCGATCTGTATGGGATTAACTCCCCCGACTTCGTTCTGCTTTTCGTACCTATCGAGTCATCTTTCGCCATCGCAGTCAAACATGATTTAGAGCTTTTCGAATTTGCATGGAGCAGACGTGTAGTTATTGTAACCCCATCAACTCTTCTGGCTACACTCAAAACGATATCGTCTGTCTGGAAGCAAGAGCAACAAACCAGAAATGCAATAGACATTGCAACAAAGGCAGGTGCTTTGTATGATAAGTTTGTAGGCTTTACAAATGATCTAAAGAAAATAGGCGACAAGATTGATGACGCTAAAGGGGCCTATTCAGATGCATTCGGCAAGCTGACCTCCGGAAGTGGAAACCTGGTAGGCAGAGTGGAAAATTTAAGAAAGCTTGGTGCTAAGGCCTCCAAAAGAATAGATCAAAAATTTATGCTGGAAGAAGAATAAAACTCCTTCCAGCATAAACTACTTGAATGCATTCCAGCCTTGTGCCTTCAAAGGATGGACGTTACCTGAACGCGATACTAAGTTCATACCAGCTTCAGGCTCAGTAATATGACCGATTACGGTGATATCGGGATTTCCTTTTATCTTATCGTAGTCTCCCTGTTTAATCGTAAACAGAAGTTCGTAGTCTTCCCCGCCACTTAATGCACACACAGCAGGATCCAGGTTGAATGATCTGGCTGTTTCGTATGTCATCGGATCAAGCGGAATCTTCTCTTCGTACAGGTTACATCCTTTATTTGATTTGGTACAAATGTGAATCAGCTCTGATGACAGGCCGTCAGATACATCTATCATAGAAGTCGGTTTCACCTGAAGTTCCTTCAAAATAGCAACAATGTCCTGACGCGCCTCAGGCTTAAGCTGTCTTTCTATAATGTAGTCCTTCCCCTCTAAATCCGGTTGAATCTGCGGGTTCTCCAAAAAGATGAGCTTTTCTCTTTCCAAAAGCTGCAGCCCCACATAGGCTGCACCAAGGTCTCCCGACACGCAAATCAGATCACCTTCCTCTGCAGTATGTCTATACGTAATATCTTCTTCCGCAGCATACCCTATACTCGTCACGCTAATCACCAGGCCCTGCTTTGATGCTGATGTATCCCCGCCAACTATGTCAACGTTATACTGCTTACAAGCAAGCATCATACCTTCGTACAACTCTTCTACTGCTTCGATAGGAAATTTGCTGGAGAGACCGAGAGATACCGTAACTTGTGTAGCAGCACCGTTCATGGCATATATATCACTTAAATTCACCTGAATAGCTTTGAATCCAAGGTGCTTAAGCGGCGTATAAGCCAGATCAAAGTGAATACCTTCCAGAAGAAGATCAGTTGAAACAAGCGTCTTCTTACCTGAAAAATCCAGTACTGCAGCGTCATCGCCTACTCCCTTTGTCGTTGTTGGCTGCGTGAGCTGTATATTCTTAGTTAGATGGTCAATTAAACCGAACTCACCGAGATTATCAATATCACTTCTTTCTTTATTTTCAAACATATACGTTGTATTATAATCCGAGTCTGGCAGATATTTCCAGCATTCTTTCAATAGGAAGTCTCGCCCGATCGATGATATCCATCGGAATAGTCACTTCAGGAAGCTCGTTTTTCAAACAAAGATAGAGCTTTTCAAGCGTATTACGCTTCATATGCGGACAGTCATTGCAGGCACAGCTATTATCAGGAGGTGCAGGAATGAATGTTTTACCCGGGTTCTCCTTTTGCATCTGATGCAAAATGCCGCTTTCTGTTGCCACGATGAACTCCGTAGCCGGACTATTCATCGTATACTTCAACAAGCCTGTTGTAGAGCCGGCATAATCTGCCATTTGAAGAATAGCGTCTTCACATTCCGGATGGGCTATAAACTTCGCGTTCGGATGTCTCTCTTTCAGTTTGATGATCCTCTGCATGGAAAAGATTTCATGTACCATACATGCACCGTTCCATAACACCATATCGCGGCCCGTTTTTTTAGACACATATTTACCGAGGTTCTTATCAGGACCAAAAATGATCTTCTGATCCTTCGGTAAGCTATCTACTATTTGTACCGCGTTTGACGATGTACATACTATATCACTTAAGGCCTTTAGTTCAGCTGAACAATTTACATACGTAATAACGATATGATCCGGGTACTTTTCCTTGAACTTGGAAAAGAGTACGGGCGGACAGCTGTCCGAAAGAGAGCAACCGGCTTTCAGGTCGGGTAAAAGCACCTTCTTCTCAGGAGACAAGATCTTGGCTGTTTCCGCCATGAAATGAACTCCAGCAAAAACGATCATGGAGGCATCGGTTTTTGCAGCCTGTTGAGACAGGCCCAGGCTGTCGCCAATATAGTCGGCTATATCCTGTATATCGGGTTCCTGATAATAATGAGCGAGGATCACGGCATTCTTTTCCCGTTTCAACCGATCTATCTCTTTAAACAGATCCAGAGTAGGATCTATGGGCTCTTCTACAAAGCCCTTCATATTTAATTCTTCCAAGACGTCCATCTCAAACATCGCGTTGCAAATTAGTGGGTAATAAATGTAATATCTTCATTCTTCTCAGACAAAGCCCTGAAAAGAAGTTTGTTAAGCATGTTAATAACGCTTTTATACAAGCATATAAAATTCTCTATTCAGCTCGGCATATTTATAAATAATTGACAATCAATATATTAAACAGTATATATCTGCCAGGCATAAAATAAGCTTTGAACTTTCTAATTATTTCTTTCTGGATTTCATGACCTACATGATCATCTATTTGGTTTGCCAAAAATAGCCATTTCCAACATCTCAATAATTACAATTAATTACTTAAGTAAAGAATCTTATAGTTTATTAGGGTGTTAGTAATGTTTGGAATCTTAGTAGTTTTTCGTTGCAGATTCGTCTTATTAGCCTTTTATTAACATTTTATTAACAGTGTTGATTACGTAAAGACTTCTTTTTTAGTGCATTTAAATTCTCAAAATTTTTCCGGCTAAACTTTTGCTGTGTATTTCTTCTTGTGTGGAAAACGTTGATAACTGCAGTACTTTCGTCTGATAACTTTGTCAAAAATTAAGTTTTTGAGGCGCTAATTCAGGCAGAGTGTTAGTTATTAAAAATTATTAGCCTTCTTATATTCAAAATTAACATCTTTACGTAGGTTATCCACATAACCGGTAGAGGAATTTAAATTTTATAAAAGTTTTCCATGAGAGATGTTGATTTCTTAGTTGTTGGTTCGGGGATTGCGGGCTTGAGTTTTGCCCTTAAGGCGGCGAAACACGGTAAAGTTCTGATAGTTACAAAGGCAAATGAAGACGAATCCAACACGAAGTACGCCCAGGGCGGGGTCGCTGTAGTTGTGGATAAACAAGATTCTTTCGACAAACATGTTGATGACACCCTTATTGCCGGTGATGGGCTTTGTAATAAGAAAATTGTTGATATAGTAGTAAATGAGGGTCCTGAACGTATTCAGGAGATCATTGATTACGGCACACGCTTCGATAAAAACAATCAGGGCATTTATGACCTGGCCAAAGAAGGCGGCCATTCAGAGCATAGAGTGCTTCATTATAAAGATGTTACAGGCTTTGAGATCGAAAGGGCTCTCCTGGAGCAGGTACACAGCAATCCTAATATTGAAATTCTTACGCACTATATAGCAGTGGAGTTGATTACTCAACATCATTGTGGAAAACTCGTGGATAAGCGTTCTGATGATATAGAATGCTACGGAATCTACGCTTTGGATGTTACGAGTGGACGGGTTGTGAAATTCTTATCACGGGTCACAGTTATGGCTTCAGGTGGGGCGGGACATATCTACTCGAATACGACAAACCCAACGATTGCTACAGGCGACGGTATAGCGATGGTTTATCGGGCGAAAGGAAAAGTCAGGAATATGGAGTTTATCCAGTTCCATCCAACCGCACTTTATAACCCTGGAGAGTATCCTTCCTTTCTGATATCGGAAGCTGTACGTGGCTTCGGCGGTGTGTTGAGAAACCGTGATGGCGTCGAGTTTATGCATTTATATGATAGTCGTCTATCGTTAGCACCGAGAGATATCGTTGCGCGAGCCATAGACTCTGAAATGAAGAAATCCGGTGACGAATTCGTTTATCTGGATATTACCCATCGCTCGAAAGAAGATATTTTGAAGCACTTCCCTAATATCTATGCGAAGTGTCTCAGTATCGGAATTGATATGAGCCGCGATTATATACCTGTTACTCCGGCCTGTCATTACATGTGCGGAGGTATTATGGTGGATGAATTCGGCAAATCTTCTATTCATCGACTGTATGCTTGCGGCGAGTGTTCTTCAACCGGGCTGCATGGTGCTAACCGATTGGCTTCCAATTCTTTGCTTGAAGCTACAGTATTTGCCCACCGGATTTATGTAAGCGCGCTTGAGCAATATTCGTCTAACATCATTCCGGATAATATTCCTGAGTGGGACGAAACAAATACTGTTCTGTCTAATGAAGATATCCTCGTTACCCACAATCTCAGGGAGACGCAAAAGATCATGAGTGATTATGTTGGGATCGTTAGATCTGACTTTCGTCTGGAACGCGCCCTCCGGCGTTTAGGTCTCCTTCATTCTGAAACCGAGGAATTCTATAAAATGACTAAATTGTCGGTTAAGCTCTGTGAATTAAGAAATGTTATTCAATGCGCGTACCTGGTTATTAAATCAGCTTTGAAGAGGAAGGAAAGTCGTGGTCTGCACTATACCACCGATTACCCGAACCACGCAGAAAACACAGAAGATACTATTTTATAAAAATAATACTATGTCCGTTATATTACCGGTTAAAGGAATTAGCCCGAGCTTTGGGAAAGATTGTTTTTTAGCTCCTAACTGTACTGTTGTAGGAGATGTCACGTTGGGCGACAACTGTTCCGTTTGGTTCAATGCTGTTGTTCGTGGAGATGTGAACGCGATCCGTGTTGGCAATAACGTGAACATACAGGACGGCGCAGTGATACACTGTACCTACCTCAGGGCGGCTACAACTGTGGGCGATAATGTTTCCATTGGACACAATGCCCTGGTGCACGGTTGTACGCTGGAAAACAATGTTTTGGTAGGGATGGGCGCTATTGTGATGGATAACGTTGTAGTAGAGCCGTTTACTATTATAGCAGCAGGATCGGTAGTCCTGGAGAATACACGCTGCGAATCGGGATATATCTATGCAGGCACGCCAGCTAAGCGCGTAAAAGCGATTTCAGAAGAGCAAAGAGCATTATTAACCCGTCTTCCTGAGAACTACATCATGTATTCGAAATGGTTTACTTCTCCGGAGGTACCGTGAGTTTCTCTTCAAGCTCCCAGTTTGCACGTAACATAATTTCCACGCCCGCGTTCCAGATGTTCTCGGGCTGTTTTTTTATATAAACGTCTCCTGTATCCCAGCTCCCGTTCTTGTTCGTATCATAGACTACGCGGAATCGATATTTTCCTACGGGATACATATTGTAAGGAATAACCGTATTCTTCTGTACAGCATTTTGCCTGAGCAGTTCGTCTTTTTCATTCAGCAGCTGAACCAAGTACTGCCTGGAGGTATCCGGAACCGTTACACTGAGTGCCAAATTCCCGTAATTCAGCTCTTCGTCGCGGGTAAATGTTTTCTCAAACGGTTTATTTCCTCCACCATAGCGTCCGTTAAAAGCATTTTCCCCAAGCTTAAGAATGTAGCTGCGCTCTAATTTCCAGGGGTATCTGAGTATATATCTCCTCGTCGACGAAGTATCCCGGAGAATGCGCAAGCCGCTCACGGAGACAGAATCCTGAAGGAAGGTGATCTTAGAAGCATCAATTTTATCGCCGATAGGAGCTGAGAACGTCAGTATAAGATCATTGCCCGGTTTGATCCGCGATCCCGGGGTATTGTCCGATATTCTGATCTCTCTTTTATATTCGTCACGCTTGCCTCTCCGGATGACCGAAGTGTCAATATCCTTTCCCTCGTTTGTTATAGCTACCTGAATAGAGTCGAAATCCATTGTTTCCGTCCACATAGATAGGGTATCCCGGGTAGCACTTAGTTCGACGATCTTCGAACGATCGAGATTTTCAGGCTGTAGAATTCGGATGCCTGGCTTACTGAGCTTCTGGTTGAACATGTAAACGATTTTCGCGTCTTTTTCTATTTTCCGGTCAACGATCCGAAAGTTTTTCGCCTCTTGTTTGAAAAGCTCCATTTGAATATCCGCTGTGTCCTTCGTAAGTACCAACGGCTCACTCAGAAAGCCAATCTCATCATTCGGAGAATTGTATACCCGGTCGCCACTTTCTTCTTTTAATGCATAAGCCCTGTAGGTACCCGCTCTCAGGTATTTCAGACTGAAATTTCCTAATGAATCGGTAGTCGTGAATATATTGGCCCGCCTCTTTCCGAATATAGAATCCTGTTCCACGGGGATGATAAAAACTGTGGCATCTAAAACGGGCTGCTTAGTTAAAGTGTTCTTGATTGTACCACTAATGGTAAGGGAGTCAATTTTATTTCCCGTCGAAAAAACATACATATAGTTTTTCAGCACGTTTCCCTCATTGTAATCAACCAAGCCTCTGCCGAAATTGATTGTATAAGTTGTATTCGGAGAAAGTGTATCCTGTAGCTGAATGTTGAGCACCTTTTTTCTTACTTTGAAAAAGGGGTTTTTGTCCATAGCAGGGGAGATGCTGAACTCTTTGGATTCGTTACTTATTTTGAAATATTCATCCAGTTGAATATTGATCTCATCTGCTTTGAAATTGGTAGTAAAATTTGCAGGAGTTTCTTTTAGTACCTTCGGTGCGATACTGTCCCTGGGCCCGCCCGTCGGTGTCTGGATGCTTGCGCATCCAGGGAGCACGAGATAGAAGCAAATCAATGTGAAGACTGAGAAAAATAACGAAATACCAGAATTACGCATTTAGAGGCTTTTTAAGACTTTTTATGTGAATATGGATGTATTATCACTCTCGTCGAATTTAAATGCTTTATATAGCATTAAAACGCGTCGCGAGATTTATCTATAAGTTGTTGATTATCAATGATTTATTTTAAATGTACCATAATGACCGAAATATCCGACGGTGACACTCCTGAAATCCTGGAAGCCTGCCCCAGCGTCCGTGGTTTTATCTTCCTGAGTTTTTCTCTTGCTTCTTTGGAAAGTGAAACCATAGTCGAATAATCGAAGTCTGGATTAATTTCCTGATTTTCCATCCGCTTCATTTTATTTACGATCTCCAACTCCTTCTCAAAATAGCTCTCGTACTTGACCTTTATCTCCGCTTGTTCCACGGTCTCTCTACTATACGAAGAAAGCAGGTCTCCCAACGGCTCGCTCACCTTTTGAAGATCGGTGATAGAAACCTGAGGGCGTGTTAATAGCTGGAACAGTTTAAAGTTCTGCGATAATGGAGCTGTTCCCAATTCCTCCAGCATGCTATTCACCTGGCCAGGTTCTATCGAGGTCGCCTTTAAGTATTGAACGATCTTATCGGAATCATTGATTTTGTCCTGCACTTTTGCCAATCGCTCATCACTGATTAACCCCAACTCGTGTCCGATAGGAGTAAGGCGGATATCCGCGTTGTCCTGACGAAGTAGGAGTCGGTGTTCCGCACGTGAGGTAAACATCCGGTATGGCTCTTCCGTTCCTTTAGTTACCAGATCATCAATCAGCACCCCGACATAAGATTCAGATCTTTTCATAATGAGCTCGTGAAGATCGTTGATCTTTTGGTGAGCGTTGATACCTGCAATGAATCCCTGGCTTGCCGCTTCTTCATATCCTGTAGTACCGTTAATTTGTCCCGCGAAAAACAGGTTTTTAATCAGTTTCGTTTCAAGGGTCAAACTCAACTGAGTAGGAGGGAAGAAGTCATATTCGATAGCGTAGCCTGGACGAAACATCTTCACATTTTCAAATCCAGGTATTTTAGTCAGCGCTTTATATTGAACGTCTTCAGGCAATGAAGTTGAAAATCCGTTTACATATATTTCCACGGTGTTCATTCCTTCTGGCTCTACAAAGATCTGGTGGCGGTCCCGCTCCGCGAAGCGATTGATCTTATCTTCTATAGATGGGCAATACCGCGGACCGAGCCCTTTAATACGTCCCGTAAACATAGGAGATTTTTCGAATCCTTCTTTCAAGGTTTCATGTACTTCTGAATTGGTATAGGTTATCCAGCAGCAACGTTGCTCTTTCGGAATCTCAACATCCGTAAATGAGAATCTTCCGGCATCCGGATCTCCCCACTGTTCTTCCATCAAGGAATAGTTCAGGCTTCGCCCGTCCACACGTGGGGGAGTGCCTGTCTTCATTCGGCCAGATTCGAATCCAAGCTCCACAAGTTGTTCGGTAAGTCCCGTAGCAGATTTCTCTGCTGTCCTTCCTCCGCCGAAACGCTTCTCGCCAATATGAATAATTCCATTCAGGAAAGTTCCATTTGTTAGAACTACTGCATCTGCTTCTATGTCTATGCCAAGAGATGTTTTTACACCTACAACGCGATCGCCGGAAACCAAAAGTTCTTTAACAGTGTCCTGCCAGAAATCGACGTTCGGTGTACGTTCCAGCATCAATCTCCACTCTTCGGCAAAGCGCATCCTGTCATTCTGTGTACGAGGACTCCACATAGCAGGACCCTTAGATAGATTCAGCATTCTGAACTGAATAGTAGATCTGTCAGAAACAATACCCGAGTATCCACCCATCGCATCAATCTCTCGAACAATCTGTCCTTTTGCCACGCCGCCCATCGCGGGATTGCAACTCATCTGTGCGATCGTTCCCATATTCATGGTGATCAATAAAACAGATGATCCTAAGTTAGCAGCCGCTGCTGCTGCCTCACAGCCTGCGTGTCCTGCTCCTACAACTATTATATCGTATTTTTTAAACATTTTGTCTCTGTTCCACGTGGAACGTTTATATGGCTTTATATGGTTCCACGTGGAACCATATAGCTTTACGCCTCCTTAACTTCCATTAACTCAAGCCATCTCAGGCTTAATATATCTAGCTTTCCTTTAAGTTCTTCGATATTCAAAGCGATCTTTGCAAGTTCTGAATGATCTGTTACTCCACCGTTCAGCTGGTCAGTGAGTTCAGCAATATGCATCTCTATTGCAGGAATTTGCTTATCGATATCTTCCAATTCACGCTCTTCCTTATAAGATAGCTTATTCTTTTTCTCAGTACTTACTACTTCTTTAACCGGGGCTTTTACCTCTGTCTTTACCTTTACTTCATTATCTTTTTCCAGGCGATAGTCTGTATAGTTACCTGAATACACCCGTACGCGCTGGTTCCCTTCCAGAATAAACAACTGCTCGGTAAGTCGGTCCATCAAATACCTGTCGTGAGATACCAATAATAATACACCAGAATAACGTTCTAAAAACTCCTCAAGTATATTCAACGTATCAATGTCAAGGTCATTGGTCGGCTCATCCAGAATCAATACATTAGGATTCTTCATGAGCACCCGCATCAGCTGTAATCTTTTCTTTTCACCGCCGCTCAGCTTGCTTACCATGTTATGTTGCTTAGCAGGAGGGAAGAGGAAGTGCGTCAATAGCTGAGAGGCTGTTAGGGTTTTACCATCAGCCATCAGGATATACTCTGCTACGTTCTTTACTACATCAATCACCCGTTCATCATTGTTGAGCTCGAGTCCCGATTGCTTATAATAGCCAAATACAGTTGTTTCACCAATAGAGATGGTTCCTGAATCAGGTTGAACTACACCAGTTAGCAAATTAAGAAGGGTAGACTTACCCGTACCGTTTCTTCCTGCTATGCCAATTTTATCCCCTTTCTTGAAGGTATAGCTGAAGTCCTCTATAATGGCTTTGCTTTTGAACCCCTTAGAAACATGATCAATTTCGATAATCTTATTCCCCTGGCGGGATACTGAAGTACTCAATTCAACTTTCAGGTTCTGCGTCGTTTTAGTCTTCGCTTCCAAATCATAGAAAGCGTCGATTCTAGCTTTCGACTTCGTCGCACGTGCCTGAGGCATTCGCCTCATCCACTCCAGTTCTTTCTTCAGGAGATTCCGATTCTTCTGTAAAGAGGAAGCATCATCAGCTTCACGCTCTGATTTCTTTTCCAGGAAATAACTGTACTTACCATTGTAATTAAAGAGCTTCTGTTTGTCCAGCTCGATAATCTGATTACATACATTATCCAGGAAATATCTGTCGTGCGTCACCATCAACACAGTTTTCTGCCCAGTGGTCAGAAAGCTCTCCAGCCACTCGATCATCTCAATATCCAAATGATTCGTCGGCTCATCCAGGATATATACATCCGGATTATCGATCAAAAGCTTCGCCAAAGCAAGGCGCTTACGTTGCCCTCCTGAAAGGCTCTTGATCTCCTGTTCGTGATCCTCTATAGATAATCGTTGCAGGATGGTTTTTATCTGATGCTCGTATTCCCAGGCGTCTAACTCACCAAGCTGATCAATTAAACGCTCCAGCTCTTTAGGATCGGGATGTTCCTGTTCAATTAACTTCTCATATTGTCTGATTACCTGTTGCTGGGCGTTGTCCATGCTATAGATATAATCAGATATAGTATTCTGTCCGCTGAAGTCGGGATCCTGCTCCAGATACCCGATATGGAGTCCACGCTCCGTAACAACCTTTCCCTCCTTGGGAACGATGCGTCCGGCAAGGATCTTCAAAAGTGTAGACTTGCCCGACCCGTTAATGCCTACCAGAGAAACCCGCTGTCCCTTTGCAATGCCAAACGTAAGATCCTTAAATAGCCAGGTATCGTTAAATACATGGCTCAACTGTTCTCCTGATAAAATGCTCATATTATTTCTTTAATCTTGTCTGAAGGATACACGTAAACTCCATCAAGATTCTTGTGTGCTGTAATTGCCATTGCTTTGGCCACTGTCTCCGCTTTGATGCTCCTGTATTTGCTTAGAGGCCCTACCAAAATAGGATTGATTACCCTCATGACTGCTATACCGATCTTTTCCATTGGCCGGGCCTCAGCTCTGGATCCGTCAAGCAGAGAGGGTTGATAAATATATATGCCCTTGAAATTCAGTTTTTTAACCCCGGTCTCCAACTCGCCTTTCAATCTGCTATAGAAGATAAGTGACTGACTGTCAGCGCCTAATGCTGATATTAAATGGAATTGAGCTACCTGATTCGCACTGGCTATGCGGGCGACAGCAAGGGGATATTCCAGATCAACCTTCCTGTACATCGCAGGATCAGGAGACTTGCTCTTTGTAGTGCCTAAACAGCAGAACAGCGCGTCTCCAAAAACGAAGTTTGAATAAGTTTGCTCGTTGTCGAAATCCACTACGTGCTGGGAAAGCCTGGGGCTGGTCAGTTCAAGAGGCTTGCGCACCAGAGCCACCACCTCCTCAACACGTTTGTCTGCCAACAGTGTCCTGATGAGATGCGATCCTATAAGCCCGCTAGCGCCGATGATTATTGCTCTTTTCACAGTGATGCCAATTGCAAAAATAAGCAAATAAAATAGGCTTTTCTATAACAGAAAGGTCAGTAAATGAAAGGACCTAGAATGTTCTCGAGGCGAGATATTGGTTCTCCTTTTCGGTCATTCGGGCCTTAAGCTCCTTGCCTTTGTCTTTATAACCCAGCAAGTGCAAAATGCCATGGATAATTACCCGGTGTAACTCGTCGCGCTCAGACGTTTTAAACTGAAGAGCATTGTCCCGTATCCGGTCGATGCTGATGAAGATGTCGCCCTCAATTAACCCTTCCGTTTCGCTATTGTCGAACGTAATGATATCAGTAAACGTGTCGTGGTTCAGGTACTGAATATTGATATCAAGCAAGTATTCATCGCTGCAAAAAATAAACGATAGTTCGCCGCACGAGTGGCCTTCGTTTTCGATGGTGGCTTTAATCCACTTACGGATTTCACCTTTTTGTTTAAGTACGAAGGGGATCCCCTCCGAATGGAACAGAATTTTTTCTTTAGCCATCAGATCTTGAAATGTAGCTCAATCTGATTTCCCGTCATGTTAAAAATGCACTGGTCCGCCAAATGTTTCACGATGAAAATTCCCCTTCCCGAGAGATTCTCGAGATTATCAGGAGCAGTCGGGTCAGGAAGATTGTTATAATCGAATCCTTCTCCTTCGTCTGTAACAGTAAATTGCAGTTCTTTCTTGTCTACGATTTCTAGATTGATATAGACGAGTTTTGACTCATCCTGCTTGTTTCCGTGGATGATCGAGTTGATCACAACCTCATTCAAACAAGTCAGCATATTGGCATAAACATTCTCGGGGATGCTATTCTCCGTCTTAATCGTGTCTATAAAATTTTCAAGAATAGTTATACTCTCCAATTTTGAAGGCAACTGCAAAGTATAAAGAACGGAGTTATCCGAATTATCTACCCAATTAGTTGTCATATTTACTATTTTGATGTTAAAGATCTAAAATAATCACCAACTTTCAATTGATAAAATGAGTTAAGGTTTGGCGGAACAGTCTTTAAGTAATCCGTCTCCCTTGCCCTTATCTTTTTCAACTGCTGTAACATAGGAATAGCCGCCGGATCCTGATCTATTCCCTGGCTGCTTTCACGCTTATCATCGTGTTCCCGTTCTCTGTCGGATTTATCAGCTTGCAAAAGACGAACCAGAATTTCTTGCTGTCTGTTCATCGTTTCAAGTTGAATTTTCTTGTTTACGAGCTCCGTCTCCGTTTGTTCCATATCTTTTGCCAAATTTTCAAGATTGCCTAAATTTCTGGCTCCTTCGCGTTTCGATTGCCTGTTAAATTCTTCCAACGCGTGACGAATTATGCTTTGCTCTCGAGCCATCTGGGCCATCTTCTCTGAAACGGCGTACGCTCCCCTCTGTTTACCAATTTCCTGGCCATTTTGTTTGAGCTGATCCCTTGTTTTTTGCATATTTTTATTCAGCTCCTGTTGTTGCTCTATCATTTGGGAGAGATTCTGTTGCGAACCCTTGCCTTTACCTGAAGCATTTTTCATCGCTTTTTCAAGTTGGTCCCTCACTTCGCCCAGTAGCAAGGCCATGTTATTCATCGATGTCATGGAATTCCGCTGATGCCGTGCCGCGTCGGTTATTCGCCTGTCTGCCAAACCTTCCAGCGCCGAATTCATGCTCGATTTAGCCTGGTCAACTTCCATGTGTACGGTAGATTCGATCTGTGGGACCATCCTGCTCAAGCTGTAGAGACTATCGGCAATGGTTCGCATATTGTCTTTGATCTGCATCTGCGTTTTGGTATAGCTGGAGAGTAGCGGGTCTCCCGGCCTGCTCGCTTTCGTCGCAGTAAGCAGCTTCTCCTGGTCAAACGAGGATTTCAGCAGATTATGGATAATCTGATTAAGCGTTCGTAAGCTAACCATGCTGCCTGTTGCCTCCGACGATTCCTTAGATTTTTCCAATTTGGATGAGAGCGCTGTCATCTTCGTTGCTGCCTCGTTCATGTTCTTCTGGGCCTGCGCAAGTCTGTCGTTCTTCAACGATTGCTGACCCTGAGCTTGTGCCTGGCTGATTTCCTGTTCTTCAGCATTTGTAGGCTCCAGAGTGTGACTTTTTTCCAGCTCACGGTTCTTGTCCGACAAAGCCTTCAGATTATTTCGTAGCGCTTTGAAATCTGCTGCTGCTTCCTCTTGCCTGCGAAGAGCCTGTTGCTTGTTCAGTGCGCGACCCGCTAAATCACCTGCGAGCTTCTTTTGCTCTGCTGCTGTCAGTTTCAGGCCTTCAATAGTCTGACTCAGCTGATGGTCATATTCCAGCTGCTTGTAAAGTTCCAGAATGCGATCAAGTTCCTTTTGTAGGGCTTTGCTGCCCGACTGCATTTTACTGATCTCTTGTTGCGTCTGAGTCTTTTGATTTTCTCTCATCAGCTCCTCGATATTCTTCAGTAGGGCCCGTGATTTATCATCGAGAGCCTCATCAAGCAATTTTTCTATCTGCTTCTGCTTTTCTGTCGCTGACTGCGTTTTCGGATCGTGCTCTTCTTTGTTCCGCCTGTTTTTCTCACTTTCCTCGCGCGACTCTTTAATGAGCTTTTCCAGCTCCCGCTGTTTCTCCAGCAATTCGGCAACTTGCTTTTTCTGAGCGAAAGAAAACTCTTTTTCACTCATCAGGTCCCTGTTCAGCTTCTTTGCCTCCGCTTCAATTCGAGCGGCTGTCTGCATCGCTGTTTTTAGCTTGTTTTCGGTCAGCTGTTGAGCCATGGCCGCTTGCTGAGCTGCTTCTGCTCTTGTCGGGCGACTCAGTCTGAAGCTTTCCGTCTTGCTGCTCTTTGGCCCGCGCACGCCGTCATTATCGCGCACTTCAAAAAAGAATTCCAGATCCTGTCCTTCTCTTACGCCGAAGTCTGGCGCCGATACTGCCTGAAAGAAGGAGTTCTGAGTGGCCATTCTGTTAACTGAAATCGCCTTCGATTGTAGTGGGCCCGTAGCTGATCCCTCAAGTATGCGATACTTGATCTTCAGGTCCGTGAAACCATGATCGTCATGAACCTGCCCAAGAAAGAAGGCCATCTGTCCATCCAGTGAATCTTTACGTTCCACAATAGTTATTAACGGAGCCTCATCCTGCACCACATTGATCCTGAAACTCATGAGATCTGCATCTCTGCTCGCGCCCGACTTACGCCAGTCGGTGGCTTTAATCTTCATTCCGCCGGCTGTGATGGCCCTCAGGTCATAATGGAATACCGAATCGCCCAGCGTGCGGACCACCTGTCGGTTTCCCTGCTCATCATAAACCCTTAGATCGGCCGTGTTCTTAGTGGAAAGGCGATAGGAGAGATGCGTTCCCACAGGCACGGTCAGGTCATTGATGCTATTGGTTTGTTCAGGTGGTCTCTTCAGGTAGGCCGGATAAATAATTTTAACGTCCGCCGCAACCAAAGCAGGACGCTGAAGAACTTCTATAGTAAAGGGCTCTGAGAAGAATTCCCCGCCCCTGAAGCGTATGTTCTTCGTCTGCTGCATCTTTTTGAACGTGTACCTGAAGCGCACCACATTTTCTTTCTCGATCCGGAAGGTATTCAGTCCGTCCTCGATATACACCGCGTCAGGCACCTCATTACCGATCAGCTTGAGCTCAACGGTAAAGTCCTCGCCCTGCAGAGCCGTCCGCTCCCTGTTCAGTAGAACAAAGCGGAAAGGTGCTTTTTTAACGTACGGCTTTTTGTAGTGGATGATTCTTTCCGTTCCCTCACTCAGGATATAGGGTGCTGTGAACGCGAGCAAAACAATGATGAACAGAGGGGGCAGCGCGTAGCGCAGGTATTTACGGTTTTCGCCGATATGAACGGCCGAGCTAAACGGGACCGGCTTCAGCTCTGCGACCTTCTGCTGGATGGCGGATTCAATGATCGCATTTGAAGCAGCAGATCGGTCTGCCAGCTCTTTCAGCTGTAATGCATTCAGGAGCTTGTCTTTAACCTCAGGGAAGTGCCTCCCGATGATGAACGATGCCTGCCGGTGGTCAATTCGTTTCCCAAGGCGAAAATAGCCCAGGAGGGGTATGAGCAGAAAGCTGGCAAAAACGCACAGCTGTATCAGGATAAATCCATAGAAAAGAACAGCCCGGATGGCCGGGCTGAAATTTCCATAATATTCAGTAAGAGTAACGCAGATGTATCCGGTCAGCAACGCAGCCAGGAGATACAGGGATCCGCGTACTATCTTGTTTAAATAGTATTTACGTATGAACCCATCAATTTTCAGGATGAGTCCCTTATAATTTTCCGCTGAGGTACCCATCTTATCCGCTTCTATAAAATTAGCGAATAAAATGCTATTTCAACGCTTATTTCAACATACAGCCCGCAACAGTGGTATGAGCGGTCTCGTCGATCAGGATCGCTCCACCATTGGCTCTCAATGTGTTGTAACTGTCGTAGGCAATTGGGGATGCAGTCTTAATCGTTACGTTTACCACATCGTTAAGCACCACTTGATCGAAGTCTTCATGACGTTCCAATGTGTTGACATCAATCTTATAATTGATCTCCTTGATCATGCATCTTACACGTTTGCTCTGAACCTGCAGCAGATACTTATTACCTTTCACCAGCGGTCTGTTATCCATCCAGCAAATCGTAGCCTGAACATCCTGCGATACCTGGATAATGCCTGATTGCTTGATGATCAGATCTCCGCGGTTGATATCTATATCATCGCGGAGGCGGATCACGGCACTCTGCGGAGCGAAAGCTTCTTCCACTTCTTCACCATGTACTTCGACCGCTTCGATCACAGAATCAATACCATCCGGCAGGACGGTTACACGGTCGCCCTTCTTGTAGGTACCGCTCAGTACCTTGCCCGCATAACCGCGGTAATCATGCAAATCTTCAGACTGCGGACGGATGACATACTGCACAGGGAACCTCGACTCTTCGTAGTTGATATCCTGGGCTACGTTTACATTTTCAAGTAGATGCAGCAGCGTCTCTCCTGTATACCATGGGGTATTTACAGAAGGATTCACAATATTATCTCCGTTCAGGGCACTGATCGGGATAAACTTCACGTCCTTGATCTGCAGTGATTCAGCCATTTTGGAGTATTCAGCCACGATACCGTCATACACCTCCTGAGAGAAGTCAACCATATCCATCTTGTTGATCGTTACCACCACATGCGGAAGCTGCAGAAGAGAAGCAATGATGGTATGTCTGCGGGTCTGCTCAATTACACCAAGACGCGCGTCAACCAATATGATGATGAGGTCAGAGTTTGATGCACCCGTAACCATGTTCCGCGTGTACTGGATATGACCCGGTGCATCGGCTATAATGAACTTCCTTTTCTCTGTAGAAAAATATTTATAGGCTACATCGATCGTAATCCCCTGTTCACGCTCAGCGCGCAAGCCGTCTGTAAAAAGAGCAAGATCAATTTCACCCTCAGACTTATTCTTACTCTGTTTCTGAATCGTTTCAAGCTGGTCAACCTTGATAGAGTCTGTATCATACAAAAGTCTCCCTATCAGCGTACTTTTTCCGTCATCAACGCTACCAGCAGTTATAAATCGCAGTAAATCCATTTAATGTTATATTCTTTCTTAAGGGGCAAACACGAGGTATTCACCTTACCGTAATTGTTAAGCTCAGCAAAAGAGCAATTTGTTGAAGTACGATTAGAAGTAACCGTTCTTTTTGCGATCTTCCATCGCCGCCTCAGAAACCTGATCATCGATCCGCGTCTCACCTCTTTCACTGATATTGGTCCTGTGGATCTCGCCGATAATGTCATCAATCGTCGACGCCGTTGATTCTACCGCCGCGGTACAAGTCATATCGCCCACTGTGCGATACCGAACATGTCTCTTTTCGATCACATCACCTTCGTCTACCCGGATAAACTCCGACATCGCAACCAGATGCTCATTATGGACAATCACTTCACGCTCATGCGTAAAGTAGATCGAAGGAAGTTCAATACATTCCCGCTTGATGTAGTTCCATACATCCAGTTCCACCCAGTTGCTGATCGGGAAAACACGTACGTTTTCACCCTGTGCGATCTTGCCGTTGTACAGGTTCCATAGTTCCGGACGCTGTTTCTTGGGATCCCACTGACCGAATTCATCTCTTACCGAAAAGATACGTTCCTTAGCCCGTGCCTTCTCCTCATCACGACGAGCTCCGCCGATACAGGCGTCAAAGCCGAACTCCTCGATGGTATCCAGGAGGGTATATGATTGCAGGGCGTTGCGGGAAGCGAACTTTCCTGAAGGCTCTTTCAAGCCCCGCGCTTTGATTGTGTCTTCTACCTTCCGTACAATCAGCTTAGCACCATATTGCTCCGCAATCCTGTCGCGGTATTCCAGTGCTTCCGGGAAGTTATGCCCTGTATCAATGTGGACCAGGGGGAAAGGGATTTTACCTGGTTTAAAGGCCTTAAGAGCCAGTTGTACCAGGGTAATAGAATCTTTACCACCCGAAAATAAGAGAGCAGGGCGTTCAAACTGACCCGCCACCTCGCGCATGATGTGTATCGACTCCGCTTCAAGCAAGTCGAGGTAATCCAATGTATGTTGCGGCATAAAAGCTATATTTTTAATTTATGAATGCGCGTGAAGGCCACATTCTTTATTCGTTCTGTCTTCCCACCACCATCTTCCGGCTCTGAAGTCATCTCCCGGCTGGATGGCTCTTGTGCATGGAGCACATCCGATGCTCACAAAGCCTTTATCATGAAGGGTGTTATATGGAATGCCATTCTGGTTGATAAAAGCACGAAGCTCCTCGGTGGTCCAGTGAAGCAGGGGGTGATACTTGATGATCTTATTCGTCTCGTCCCATTCTATTGCCGGCAGATCACCGCGATCAGGCGAATGTTCAGCGCGCAGGCCTGTTACCCAAAGGGTATTTCCTGCCAGAGCGCGCCGTAGCGGCTCAACCTTGCGGATGAAGCAGCACGATTTACGGTTATCTACAGATTCATAGAAGGAGTTCGGTCCTTTCAGGCTGACAAAGTTCTGGATCTCTTCCTGATTCGGATAGTAGGCTTCGATACGCGTACTATACTGCTCGTTGGTGCGACTCCATACGTAATAGGTTTCGTTAAATAACCGACCCGTATCCAGAGTAAAGATCTTAACGGGAAGTGACTGACTCAGGATCATATGGGATATAGCCTGATCCTCCCAGCTGAAGCTCGTGGAGAAAACGATCTTCCCCTCAAACTGTGTGGCCAGCAAAGCCAGGCCATCCTGAGGTGATAATTTAGCTGTTACCGCTGCTAATTCTTGTACTTTATTTTCCAGAATTTCTGACATCTTCTATTCTTTTGCCTTTTCTTATTACAGTCAATCGGTAAATCTATAGAAAAGGTAGGCAAAAATAGAAACATTTGCTTAGGAAAGTGTTATGAAATTTAAAATAAGGCAGTTGCATGACTCTCAGGCCTGTCTTCCGGATGATGCTGTTTGTATAAACCACAGGAAGCGTATCTTTGCGTTTTAATCAGAAATTATGACGGATAACGTAAGGGTACGTTTTGCTCCCAGCCCAACAGGCGGTTTGCACCTTGGAGGTGTACGTACAGTTTTATTTAACTATCTCTTTGCCAAGAAACACGGAGGTAAGTTTATTTTAAGAATTGAAGATACCGACCAAAGCAGATATGTGGAGGGTGCCGAGCAGTACATCATGGACTGTCTGGAATGGTGCGGTTTCCGCGCAGATGAGAGCCCTGTGGTAGGCGGACCCTATGCGCCTTACCGTCAAAGTGAACGCAAGCCCCTTTATCGCGAATATGCTGAAAGGCTTGTGCAGGAAGGCTACGCGTACTATGCCTTTGATACGGCCGCAGAACTGGATGCCAAGCGTAAAGAGATCCCTAACTTCCAGTACGGTCACGCGCATCGTATGGAGATGAAGAACTCCATTTCCCTGCCGCAGGAAGAAGTCAAACAATTGCTCGACAGCGGTGCGCCCCACGTCATCCGCATCAAAATACCTGAAGGGGAAACCATTTCCTTCATCGACCTGATCCGTGGCGACGTGAGCTTCGATGCCGGCCTGTCAGATGATAAAGTGCTTCTGAAGGCGGATGGAATGCCTACTTACCACCTGGCAGTTGTTGTAGACGACTACCTGATGAAGATCACCCACGCTTTTCGTGGCGAAGAGTGGTTGCCATCAGCACCTGTCCACCTTTTACTCTGGAAATACCTGGGCTGGGAAGATGAAATGCCGAAGTGGGCACACCTTCCGCTCATCCTGAAGCCAGATGGAAACGGTAAGTTGAGCAAGCGCGATGGTGCACGTCTTGGCTTCCCTGTATATGCAATGAACTGGACTGACCAGGCGACTTCTGAGATCACTCCCGGATTTCGCGAGATCGGCTTCATGCCGGAAGCTTTCATCAATATGCTGGCGATGCTGGGCTGGAACGACGGAACGGAACAGGAGCTATTCAGCATGGATGAGCTCGTGGAGAAATTCAGTCTCGAGCACGTAAGTAAAGCGGGTGCTAAATTCAATTTTGAGAAAGCAAAATGGTTTAGTGCCGAGTGGATCAAAAAAAGCCCTGCAGAGAAATTGTACCCTGAAGTAGCAAAGCTTTTCGCTGCTGAAGGTATCGAAGCTACAGAAGAACAGGTGCTTCCTGTTATCGAGCTAGTGAAAGACCGTTGTACATTTATCACCGACTTTGAGCAGCAAGCCGGATATTTCTTCCGTATCCCTGCAGAGTACGATCTGAATTCGGTTAAACCGAAGTGGTCAGAACAAAAGGCGGAGTTCTTCGCTGCTTTCTCCGATATGCTTGCTTCCGGATCAGACATGAATGCTGCCGAACTGGAAGCTGCGTTCAAGCAACTGGCACAGGACAAAGGATTGAAAGTAGGCGATGTGATGCTTCCTTACCGCATTATGCTGGTAGGCGGCAAGTTCGGCCCGGCAGTATTTGATATTACCAAGATGATCGGTGAGCGGGAAGCAATTGCCCGTATTTCGAAAGCAGTTACGGAATTTGGTGTCTGATCAACATGATCCTTTATAATCATCAGGATATAAAACGAAGGGGGTAGCTTTAAATTAAAAAGCTGCCCCCTTCATTTTACAGAGGAGTCAGGATGGTGCTTCAGCCGCTCTTCACTCGCTGCTCACCCGACACTGACCCGACACTCGCCCGAAAAATTACAGGTGAACTGCTGGTTAATGACGGACCGAGGGTGTTTCTGGCACAAGCTCGTCACCCCTGAAGAACCTCTTCGGATGTCCTCTATACCTGTTAAGCCCTGACTTAATTAGAAGCAGGCTATAGATTGACTAACGGTCCAGTTTTGCTGTCCTTCCAGGCGGATAATCCCTTCCTTGGTTTCAATGTTCTGGTCGTGCTCGATGCTGTCTGGAATGCCACACCATGGCTCAATACACACAAATGGTGCGTCTTTAGCTGCCCAGATCCCCATATACGGGAAGCCTTTGAATTCATACGTTAGCCCGTGTGAATTCTGGTTGTTCACTATCGAGATGGAAGTGGATTTCAGATCTTTAAAGATAACGGCGTCGTTGTAAAAAAGATCGTGACGAAGGTCCAGCCGTTGCTGTCCATCCAGGTATCTCGACGGCGTAGTCAGATAGTTGCCGCTTACAGCCCATGAGTCTGCCTCTTCGACCTCGCTAAAAACAAGCGCATGATCCTCGTAGCCTCCGCTTGTAAGTGGAACTTTGAATGCCGGATGTGCACCTATAGAGAAGAACATCGGCTTCTGGTCAGGGTTGCTTACTTCGTAATCAAGGATCACTTTGGCTCCTTCGAGGCGGTACTTTAACCTCAGTTCAAAGGCAAAAGGATAGCTTTTCAGGGTCTCTTCATTGCTTTTCAGAAGGAAAGTAGCGGTTGTGGATGTGCTGTCCTCAACTTCGAAGTCGCTGTCTCTTGCAAAGCCGTGCTTTTCTAAATGATAGCTTTCGCCCTGATAGATAAACGTGTCGTCAATCAGTCCGCCGACGATAGGGAAGAGTACGGGAGCGTGTCTTGGCCAGAAAGAGGGGTCTCCGTTCCAGAGGTATTCAATTTGTTCTTTCTTTGAAAAGATACTGTGCAGCTCTGCTCCGCGAGGGTGGATATCAGCTTTAATATCGTCATTCTCTAAGGTGATCATGGATATATTGTTAAATGAATATTTACGTGTCCGGTAAAAATAGCGTATTTAGTATTTCAAACTGTGAAATGAAGAAATATATCTTACCGTCATTGCTGACTTTTACGATACTGTATTCAGCCTGCTCGTCCAATCCTTATTCTGCTACAAACCGTGTTTATAAAAAACAGGCGAAAGAACTGGCCAGATCACTTGAAGGCTTGCCACCTGTAACAAACTACGGAGGTAAAGTTCCTGCCTATGAGGTGGGAACCGTGAATCTGAACCTCAGAAAGCCCAACTATGTGATTATTCATCATACGGCCCAGAATTCCTGTGAGCAGACGCTGAAAACGTTCACACTGCAAAGAACACAGGTCAGTGCACATTATGTGATCTGCAAAGACGGTACGGTTCATCATATGCTGAACGACTACTTCAGGGCCTGGCATGCAGGAAACGGTAAGTGGGGTAACAACACAGATATTAACTCTTCTTCGATAGGAATTGAGCTCGATAATAACGGTTATGAGGCTTTTTCAGAGAGTCAAATAGCGAGTTTGATGCAATTATTGGCCGTTTTGAAGAAGAATTATAGCATTCCGACGGCTAATTTTATAGGCCATTCAGACATAGCACCGGGTAGAAAAGTGGATCCAAACCCGAAATTCCCCTGGCAGAAGCTGTCTCAGAATGGATTTGGCCACTGGCCTGATAATCTGCTGGATACGGTTCCGGCGGGGTTCAACGGGGTTCAGTCTTTGAGAATGATCGGTTACAATGTAAAGGACTCAATAGCAGCGATTAAGTCATTCAAATTGCACTTTATCCAGTCTGACCTGAGTCCGGTTCTTACACCGAAGGACAAGACCGTTATACAGAACCTCCTCCGGAAGATGGATCAATAATCTTATAGATTTTATCTATAGCGTATTGATAATTGGTATAACGAAATAGGGTTTTGATATTGCATTCGTAATTTATTAGGGATACTTTTGCGATATAATTAAATCTAAGTAGAAAAGTTTATGATTACAATCGGTCAGAAATTCCCGTCTTTCGAAAAACAGGCAGTAGTTAGTATTGAAAAAGGAAAAGAATTTGAATCAATCACATCAGAATATCTTACCAACGATGATAACGTTTGGACAGTAATGTTCTGGTGGCCAAAGGATTTTACCTTCGTTTGCCCAACTGAGATCGCTGAGTTTAACAAAGCTTACGGAGAGTTCCGCGACAGAGATGCTCGTTTAATCGGAGCTTCAACGGATAGTGAATTTGTTCACCTTGCATGGAGAAACAACCACGATGATCTTCGTGACTTGAAATTCCCAATGCTTGCTGATACTTCTAAATCACTTGCTGAAGATTTGGGTATCCTGGAGCCAAACGAAAAGATCGCTTACCGTGCAACTTTCATCATCGATCCTCAGGGAATCGTTCGTTGGGTATGTGTAAACGATTTAAACGTTGGTCGTAACGTGAAAGAAGTATTACGCGTTCTGGACGGTCTTCAGACTGATGAGCTTTGCCCATGCAACTGGGAAAAAGGTCAGGAAACGATCAACGCATAGTCAGATCCCGTTTTAATCAGACAGTATAGATCCCCGTGTTTCACGGGGATTTTTTATAAAGACATATTATCATTATGAGCGAAACTACAGAAGTAATAAAAGAATTATTAGAGAGTATACAGTTGGATGGTGATTACCGCACTACCAGCCTGGAGATTTTGGAAAAGGGTGAATCAAGGTATGTAAGGGATCTGAAGGTGAACTTCAGCAGTACCCTGACTTCCGAGTATCTTTCTGCAAAGGAGATTGGCCTGATCGGCGTTTCTGTTGCAGTTAATGCGAACAACAAGCCGTTAACAGACTTCTACACGCTTTTTGCAGAGCAGAATGAAGCTACAGCAGCAGAAATCGCTGAAGCTGCAGCATGTGCTTCTCTTCTTGCATCAAATAATGTATTCTATCGCTTCAGACATTTCACGCAGAAAGAAAAATACACTCAGATTCCTGCACGTATCAGAATGCAGATCATGATGAAGCCGATAACCGGTAAAGAGTTCTTTGAGCTGATGAGTCTGGCCATTTCTGCGGTAAACGGCTGCGAGATGTGTGTGAACTCACACGAAGATTCGTTGATCAAGCTGGGAGCTAAGGAAGAGCGCATTTTTGATGCTGTTCGTATCGCTTCTCTGATCACTGCAACAAGCAAGGTGATCTATTAAGACCAAATTTCAAATAAATTACGAAAAGCTCTTGCTCCGTTTTATTTGTAAAATAAAATCATTAATTTAGCTACAAGGTTAACCGCCTTCGAGTTGATAGATTTCCCGTATAGACAGGCTGAAGGATGAATCACCTGACTTAGATTCGAAGGAAAAAGGTTTTTAATTGTAATTAGGGAAGGCCGTCGTATGATATACTCATGCGACGGTTTGTTTTTTCAGGGCTATCCTCCACCTTCGCGTTTCCGCTTTTTTCTGCTCTGATCCATTGGAATCCCGCCTTTCAGGAATGTGCACGGTTTTTGCTCTGTCTTAGAAAAAGATAAAAGATATGCAGCCAGTTCATCAAAACAGTTCGACAGGTATCTATTTTATACTTGCAATTATTTTTGGGGTGTTGACCGGATGGGTTTCGACCTCTTCAATCGTTTTTGCCCTTATGGGTGCGATAGTGGGAATGCTGTTCGCCGGGCTATATGTGAATGTCTTTGTAAAAGGAAGACACGACTAAAAAAAAGAAGCGTCAGGAAATGATCCCTGACGCTTCAACCTAAACCTTATCACAATTAAGCCATCAGATGACTCTTACTATTAACGTGAAACAGGCCGATTTGTTTTATGAAGGTTGCCTGTATTCTGCCTTCTGCGTGTGGCGATGGTGTTCATTTACTTTCTGGTAGGCGTTTTCAACCGTGTTGCTGATAATCGTAATCAGCTCATCGGGTTGAACGTGGTCTATGATAAAGTTCCATACTTCTTCGCTGCTCTGCAGAACATCTACCGGTTTCTGAGGGGCAACTTCCCTGATGCCCTCTACCAGCAGATTGGTAATTTCTCCGGAGGTGCGGCCTCTCAGGTATCTTTCCTGACAAACGACGATTTTGTCGAAAATGCCGGCTGCGATGCGGCCCATTTGTCTGATATCGTCATCCCTACGGTCTCCTGTTCCGGAGATCACCCCTGTGCGGATAGATGCTGGCGTAGCAGCGATAAAGGGCTGTATGCCGAGTAGTCCATCGGGATTGTGGGCGTAATCTACGAGGATCTTGTAATTTTCGAAGTCGAACAGGTTCATCCTTCCCGGTGTTTGATCTACCGAAGGGTGGAATGTTTCCATGGCACCGCGGATCTCGGAAACCTTGAATCCCCAGAGATATCCGGCAAGACCTGCCGCCATTGCATTCTGAACCATGAATGTCACTGTTCCGCCATAGGTAATCGGAATGTTGTGGATACGGCATAAAGGAATTTTCCATCCGCCTTTCTTGATGATGACAAATCCTTTCTCGACGAAGGCAGCGGTACCTCCCTTCCTGCAATGCTCTATAATCGCCGGGTTTTCGGCATCCATGCTGAAATAGGCTACATTGCAGTGCGTGGTCTTCCGGCCGATCTTGAGGCAATGCTGATCATCAGCGTTCAATATGGCCCATCCATCTTCTCTGACTGACTCGATGAGCACGCTTTTTACCCGCCGAAGGTCATCGAGTGTATTGATGTCCGATATTCCGAGATGATCTTCCTGTATATTCGTTAATACGGCAATGTTGCAGGTATCGAAGCCTAGTCCGGAGCGCAGGATACCTCCTCTGGCAGTCTCCAGCACCGCAAATTCAACCGTTGGATCCTGCAGGACAAAGGCTGCACTGGCAGGTCCTGTTGTGTCACCGTCTTTGAGCATGGAATCGTGGATATAGATCCCATCTGAAGTGGTGTAGCCTACCCGGTAGCCATTGTTTTTAACGATGTGCGAAATGAGCCGCGTGGTAGTGGTTTTGCCGTTTGTTCCCGTAACGGCGATGATCGGGATGCGCGCTGATGCTCCCGAAGGGTACAGCATATCCAGGACGGGAGCAGCGACGTTTCTCGGTGTGCCTTCAGAGGGCGCCAGGTGCATTCTGAACCCGGGAGCGGCATTCACTTCCAGAACGACACCACCTGTCTGCTTGAGAGGGTCGGATAGGTTCGTCGCCATGATGTCGATACCACAGATATCGAGTCCCACGATACGGGCGATCCGCTCACAGACGAATACATTCAGCGGGTGGACCAGGTCGGTCACGTCTACTGACGTGCCTCCGGTACTCAGGTTGGCCGTAGACTTCAGATACAGCACTTCTCCTTTGGCTGGGACGGACTGAAGCGTGTAGCCCTTCTTTTTAAGCAGGGACTCGGTGTCGTGATCGACTGTGATCTCAGTCAGTACGTTCTCGTGTCCGTATCCTCTTCTGGGGTCGAGGTTTTCGATATCAATCAGTTGCTGAACGGTGCTGACGCCATCGCCGATCACATGTGCCGGCTGCCGCATAGCAGCAGCAACCATCTTGTAATTGATCACCAGCACCCTGAAGTCATGCCCTTCGATGAAGCGCTCAACAATGACTTTTGGTGAGATCTTGCGTGCAAGCTCAAAGGCCGCTTCTGCATCGGCCAGGTTGTTGACGTTAATTGTTGCACCGCGGCCGTGGTTTCCATTTAGAGGCTTGAATACCAGCGGAAATCCGAGTTCACGCACCGCTTTCTGAAGACCCTCTTCGCTGCTGATGGTCAGTCCCCGCGGAACAGGTATAGCCTGTTCATTCAGGATTCGTTTGGTTTCTTCTTTATTTCCGGCAATGTCGACGGCGATATTGCTGGTACGATCGGTAATGGTTGCCCTGAAGCGGATCTGGTTTTTTCCCTGCCCCAGTTGAACCAGGGAGCCCGAGTTCAGCCGGAAATAGGGAATGTTGCGGGAAACCGCCTCGTCGACTATCGATCCTGTACTCGGTCCGAACCTGACATCATCACGGAGCTTCCGCATGTGCATGATGTCGTTTTCAAGATTATAGCTGGTACCCGAGATAAGGGCTTCGGCGATATTGACGGCAGCTTTGGCAGCATACAAACCTACCTGTTCTTCCACATAGGTGAACACCACGTTGTAGACACCGGTGGTGCTGGTACTTCTTGTACGGCCGAAGCCGGCAAACATGCCGGCAAGCGTTTGAATTTCCAGGGCTATGTGTTCAATGATATGGCCCATCCATGTTCCGCGTTCTAATCGCTCGAAAAAGCCACCTTTATGCCCTTCGGAACACCGGTGGTTGTACAGGCTGGGGATGAGCTGCTCCAGCCGCTCTTTGAAGCCGGGAATGGTATTGCTCGGTCTTTCCTCCAGGTCCTCCAGATCCAGGCGCATTTGTATGAGTTTCTTTCTTTTTATCGACCAGATATTTGGTCCTTTCAGCACCTGAATACTCTGTATTTTCATTAATCAGATCATTAAATGTGGACAATTAACCTTGAAAGCCGACTAAAGGTTTTTGCCCGTATGAAAAACTAAAACGTCATTTTTTTGATATATAAATAATGCGCACTAAAACAATCAACTATGGTCCCGAAAGGTAAACTCGTTATCATTGGTGGTGCAGTGGATCTCGGAACTTCACTCAGCTACAATGAAGACATCAATCATCCTCATTATATTAAGTTCTTTGAACGCGGAATATTGAAAAGGATGATAACCGAGTCGGCAAAGGGCGAAGATTCAGCAGTAGAAGTGATCACTACCGCTTCTAAAATTCCGGAAATTGTAGGTAATGAATACATCAAGTCGTTCAATCAGCTGCAGGTGGGGCGTGTGAACGTGCTCGACATTAAGAGCAGAGAGGATGCCAATTCTCCTGAAGTGCTGGAGCGCATGAAGAAAGCTGATATCGTGATGCTGTCGGGAGGGGATCAGCTCCGGCTTAGTGCGATCCTGGGAGGTACGGAACTGCACCGGATTTTGAAGAAGAGGTATCAGGAGGATGATTTCTTAGTCGCCGGTACTTCTGCAGGTGCGGCTGCGGCGTCGACCAATATGATTTACCGGGGGAGCAGTTCTGAAGCTTTGCTGAAAGGTGAGGTGCAGATCACGGGAGGCCTGGGTCTGTTGAACAATGTGATCATTGATACGCATTTTGTGCAGCGCGGCCGGATCGGGAGGCTGTTCTATGCTGTAGCGAGCAATCCCGGGATGCTGGGAATCGGGCTGGGAGAGGATGCGGGTCTGCTAATCACAGGAGGCAGCTCCATGGAAGCCATCGGGTCGGGCTTAACGATCCTGGTGGATGGACGTTACATCAGCGAGACCAGCATCTACGATGTGGAGATCGGTTCGCCGGTGTCTATCGACAATCTGAAGGTACACGTCATGTCTATCTATGATAAATACGACCTTCAGAAGCATACACTGTCCATAAACAAAGCAATTAAAATAGAAGAGGATACATACTTAAAAGCAAAGGATTACGATTAATGGAGCCTAAGATTATTATACATGGCGGTTTTTTCAGCGAGTCGGGTACGAATGACGATGTGAAACATGCGAAGCAGGAGGCATTAAGAGAGATAGTAGCCCGGTCGTACGCGTATCTGAAAACACATACGGCTGTTGAAGCAGTGGCTTATGCGGTAAGCTTGCTGGAAGACTGTGATCTGTTCAATGCCGGCACGGGCTCTCAGATCCAAAGCGACGGAAAGATCCGGATGAGTGCGGCAATTATGGACGGTGTTACGAGCAAGTTTGCCGGGGTGATCAACATAGAAGACGTAAAGAACCCGGTGCGGATTGCCGAGCGGCTGCTTGAATATGAAGACAGCGTATTAGGAGGCCCTGAGGCTTTGTCGTTCGCCAGAGGGCTTGGCGTGGAGCATTATGATCCGGAGATCCCCCAGAGGAGGCAGGAGTTTGAGGAGAAAAGTGCTGCAGCAGCCCGGAAGGGTACGGTAGGCTGTGTTGCACTGGATGGGGAGGGGCGACTTGCTGTGGCGACGTCGACTGGAGGAAAGGGCTTTGAGATGCCGGGGAGGATCAGCGACTCTGCTACAGTGGCCGGCAACTATGCGAATTCCTTCGCCGCTGTATCCTGCACCGGCGTGGGTGAGGATATTGTCAGTGGTGCGGTGGCGGCTAAGATCGTGACGCGGGTAACCGACGGCTTGCCCTTAGAGGAGGCGGCAGATAAGACCATGAAGGAACTGAAGGCTTTCGATGGCTTTGCCGGTGTGATCGGGATCTCCGCGAAGGGAGAGATCTATCATGTGGACTCACACCCGTATATGGTCTGGGCGGCCTTTTCTTCAGGTGTTGAAACATTCTGATCTACAAAGAGGTTTATGTAGTGCTATCAAATTTTCATGAAGGTCTTTTATCTGGCTGCTGCCCTTTTTCTTTTTCAACCATCCCTGACATCTGGCCAGGCTACTACTGACTCTATCGAACTCGCTGCGCCCGATGTGGCATCTCCGGATGACCCGCAGGCGAAAATCAAGTCGTTGAGGTCGGCTATTGCTGCCCTGAACCACGATACGCAGCTGGTGGAAGAAGGAGATCTGCGGATTGAACTCAGCGAGATCATGTTTAAGGAAGGCTGGAGCAAAAAAGGGTTTTCAGAGCTGCTGACAGCTGAAATGGTGTTCCATAAAGCGGGAAATAGCGATAAGCGCGAAGCCGCTATCAGCAAGATGGCTGCCTTTTACAAAATGAACAATGCGCTGGCAGACGCAGAAAAGTATTACACCTTGCTGCTGCAGGTTCAGGAGAGCCGCCAAAAGTTTGCTGAAGCCGCAAAAACGGCGAATACGCTTGCCGGTGTGCTGATGAAACAGCAGAACGTGAAAGGAGCGTCGGGTTATCTGAATTCGATCATTTCAAGCAAGTACGATCAACCCAATGATAAGAGTACACTGGCAGATGCGTATGTGAAGCTGGCTGAGATCCGCAGGGTCCAGAAGCGCTACAAGCAGGCAGAGAGTATGATCCTGAACAAGGCGCTGGGGCTTTACCGTTCTGCAGATAATCTGGTTGGCCGCGTGAACTGTTTCGATGTATTGGGTCACATCTATCTGGAGCAAAAGCGGCATTCGGAAGCGAAGTGGTTTTTCATACAGGCGAATACGCTTGCACGCAACCTGAATGATGAAAAAGGGGTTGTGACCTCGCTGGTGAATCTTTCTAAGGTCAAAGTTGCTATTAAGGACTATTCACTTGCCATGCGAGATCTGAAGGAAGCAAACGGGATTGCGTCGAAGCTGAATAACCTGAGTCTGCTTGCCGATGTGAAGTCGGGCTATGCCAACTATTACTTAAGAACCGGGAATAAGATAGCCGCAAACCGGTCTGAGCGCGGCTCTGTACGGCTGAACGACTCGGTAAGCCACATGATGGCTTCGCAAACAGAGTCGGCGCATACGGCCAGCGTGGTTCCTAATGAGCCGGCAGCTCCTCCGGTCATTGCCCCCGAACAAAAACCAGCAATCCAGAAAAACTACACCCTGGAGATGGCCACAGCAATATTCTTCCTCGTTCTTCTCGGTGCATTTCTCCTCAAGAGAAAAAAAGAATAGGGCAATAACTTGTTATCTAATTAGTTATATCTCTATCTTTGCGAAGAGTTTAGAAGAAATATGCAAAAAAATCTAATTAGGGGTGCAGTGGCAGTCATGCTGATTGCAAGTGGTGTAGTGCAGGCTGGTGAAAGAGATTCCCTTGTGAATAAACCAGGAAGGTTGGTAGGGCCGGTGTATTTTGACGCCAGGCCGGTAGACTCCACTCTGCTGTTCAAGCAGGATATCGGAAAGCGTCTGGTCATGAAAAACAAGCAGGCGGCAGATCTGGTTAAGTACAACAATGTGCTGATGCTTCATTCGCTGCTGAACCAGACGGAGATATCTGGAGAACCTCAGGAAAGCTTGTTGCCCACGCTGAAGATCCTGCTGGAAGATTATAAGCAGCTGAACGATCAGCGGAGTCAGGCTTTAATCCTGAACACCTATGGTGTGTACTACGGAAAGAAAGGGAACATACCCCAGGCTATTTATTATTTTAATGAAGCTTACCGTCTCAAAGAGCAGCTGAATGACAAGCCGGGAATGGTTTCGGTGGCTTCTAATCTGGGAGCTCTTTACCGCTTGTCCGGAGAATATCAGAAAGCGATCCTCCAAAATGAAACCATTATCGGATTATACCGCTCTATGAGCAAGAATCATGATGTAGCGGATACCTACCTTCAACTTGCGGAAAATAAATTGTCGCTCAACAAGCATGATGAGGCAGAATACTACATCATCAAGAAGGCTTTGCCGCTCTTTACCCGCATGGGTAATAAGGCCGGCCGGATGAGATGTTTCCAGAATCTTTCAGCACTCTACTATCAGCAGAAACGCTATTCTGAAGCTAAATGGTTTTGTATCCAGACAACAGCCCTTGCAGAAAAGCTGAACGACAAGCGTGCTCTGATAGGCAGCCTGATCCATATTGCGGAAGTGAAAAATGCCCTGGAAGATCATGAGGATGCACTTGTTGACTATAAGAAGGCGGAGTTGCTGGCCATTCAGAACCAGTATATGACAAGTCTGGTTGAAATTAAAGGAGATATGGGTGAAACCTACAATCTGATGGGAAATTATTCAGCTGCAGGTACGGCACTTGATGAGTATTCCAGGCTTCACGAAAAGCTTGTTAAGGGGATGGTGTTATAGGGAGTAATCTCCCTGCTTTGTAATTTATTTATATTAAGGGAAACAAATAATACTATTTTTGATATTGTTATGTTAGAGAGGCGGTAGGTACTGCCTCTTTTTTGTTTATACTCGTAAACTGGTATAGTATTCGCAGATAGCTTATTAGAAAATGGATTTTAAATCTCTTAAAGAAATGCTTAAAAAAATATTCCTGGCTTTGTTCATCCTTGCGTTTATTGCTTGTGCTGCGGAGCCTCGTGTGGTGACGGATGTGGAGGGTTCAACCAACTTAAAGCCTGAGCCTTCTCAGAGCCTGGTAGCCCGGGAGCTGGTGAAAATTATTGAGGGTGCACATTATAAAAAGGTCAAGATTGATGATTCTTTGTCTTCAAAGATATTGGATAAGTACATTGATCAGCTTGACCAGGGCAGGAGCTATTTCCTTGCATCGGATATCAAATCGTTTGAGAAATTCCGCACGACGTTTGATGATGATCTGCGTGCCGGGGATCTTACCGCTTTCTTTCATATTTTCAACGTGTTTCAGGCGAGATACGCCGACAGGCTGAAATACTCAATGGCCCAGGTAGATAAGCCATTCGACTTTACCAAGAACGAAACCTTTACCTATAACAGGGAAAAATTGCCATGGCTTTCTTCCATTGAAGAGTCAAATGTGCTTTGGCAGAAACGGGTGAAGTCTGATCTGCTCAACCTGAAGCTATCAGGAGGTGATGCAGTGAAGAATAAGACGACCTTAAAAACCAGATATAAGAACCTGTTGTCCCAGACTCAGAAACTTAATAATCAGGATGCTTTCCAGGTGATCATGAATTCTTTCACGGAAACCATCGATCCTCATACTAATTATTTCATTCCGCAGCGTGCTCAGGCTTTCAATGAAGAGATGTCCCGTACGTTCGAAGGGATTGGCGCGAGTTTACAGCTGGAGAATGAAGTGATCAAGATCGCCGCTATTGTGCCGGGGGGACCAGCCTTTAAGGCGAAGACCCTTCATGTAAATGATAAGATCATTGGTGTAGCGCAAGGTAAGGATGGCGAATTTGAAGATGTACGTGGCTGGAGGCTTGATAACTCTGTTTCGAAGATAAAGGGACCAAGAGGCACGGTGGTGCGTCTGAAGATTATTCCTGCAGGCCAGGAGCTTTCTTCGCAGCCGAAGATCGTGACCTTGGTGCGCGAGAAGGTGGTGATGGAAGACCAGTCGGCTAAAAAGACGATAAAGACTATTACAGAAGGCGGTAAGACGTATAAGATCGGTGTGATCGAAGTGCCTGCATTTTATATAAACTTTGACGACTACCGGAAGGGTGATCCCAACTATAAGAGTACGACAAGAGATGTGAGAAGGATCATCGATACGCTGAAGCGTGATAAGGTTGACGGTATCGTTATTGACCTGAGAACAAACGGAGGAGGCTCCCTAATTGAAGCGATTGAGCTAACCGGATTGTTTATCAAATCAGGACCGGTAGTGCAGGTGCGTAATCCACGCAGCACAGAGGTGAGTGACGATGACGATCCAACTATTTCATGGACCGGTCCACTTGGTGTCATGGTAGACCGTTTCAGTGCTTCTGCATCGGAGATCTTTGCGGCCGCTATTCAGGACTATAACCGCGGTATCATAATGGGTACGCAGACCTATGGTAAAGGTACGGTACAGTCGGCACTCGATCTGTCCCGCTATATCAGTACTGTAGATGAGTTCCTGAATAAAATCAAGACAACAGACAAGACCGGAAACGTCACTGCTACGCAGGGGCCTAAGTTTGGGCAGATTAACCTGACTATTGCCAAGTTCTACCGGATCAACGGAAGCAGCACCCAGCATAAGGGGGTGATTCCGGATATTCAGTTCCCGATGATCTTTTCGGCGGATAAATATGGTGAAAGCTCAGAACCATCAGCGTTACCGTTTGACTCCATCAGTCCGACAAAGTACACTCCGGTGGCGGATCTTGCACCTATTAAGTCGCAGCTGGTGAAGCTCCATGAGGAAAGAATGAAGAAGTCGGCAGAATATAAATACCTGCTGGAAGATATCACTGAGTTCAGACGGAGAGAGGCTGAGTCGCAGATTACACTGAATGAGGCGAAGCTGAAGAAGGAGCGTGAGGAACAGGAAGCGAGAACGCTGGCGAGAGATAATCAGCGCCGGGCATTAAAGGGGCTGCCTCCATTGAAAAAAGGAGAGGTGAAGAAAGCCGACGAATATGACTTTATACAGGACGAAAGTCTGAAGACAATGGCTGACTTTATTCGTCTGAATCAGGCGGGTCAGTTCACGATGGTATACTAGAAAAACAAGCAATTTTTAAAGGCCGGCTCCTTATGGATGCTGGCCTTTTTGCGTTTAAAACTATCTGCTGCTTCGGATGGTTATTCATCCATGGCTCAAGCACTCCTCCAATTTAATGATAAAGGCATATACTGCGCTGCCGGGGACTTTTATATAGACCCCTGGAAACCAGTAGACCGTGCGGTCATTACACATGCACATGCAGACCATGCCCGCTGGGGACATAAACATTACCTGGCTCATCATCTCTCAAGAGAAATTATGTATTACCGCCTGGGGGAGATATCCCTTGAAACGCTGGAGTATGGAGAGAGTACGGTGATCAATGGAGTGAAGGTGACATTTTATCCGGCTGGTCACATCATTGGCTCAGCACAGGTAAGGGTGGAATATAAAGGTGAGGTGTGGGTGGCTTCGGGAGATTACAAGCTGGAGGATGATGGCTTGTCGGCCCCCTTTGAACCGGTGAAATGCCATACGTTTATTTCAGAATGTACTTTTGGTATGCCCGTGTATAAGTGGCGGCCTCAGCAGGAGATTTATAATGATATCAACCAATGGTGGAAGCTGAATGCAGAGGAGGGACGGACAACGGTTGTGGCGGGATATTCGCTTGGAAAAGCGCAGCGTATCATGCAGGGGCTGGATCCTTCGATTGGTAAGATCTACCTGCATGGGGTCATCGCCAACAGCAATGATGCCCTGATGCGGAATGGGATACGGCTCCCTGATGCGGAGCGCATAACCGCTGAGTTTAAGCGGGAGCAGGCGAGAGGCGGCATTGTGATTTGTCCGCCTTCAGCAGTAGGGTCCCCCTGGATGCGTAAGTTTCCTTCCGTGTCTTTCGGCTACTGCTCAGGCTGGATGGCCATCCGGGGTGCGAAGCGAAGAAGGGCAGCCGACAGGGGCTTTGTATTGTCAGATCATGCCGACTGGGATGACCTGATAAAAGCGATTTATGCGACGGAGTGCGAATCGGTTTGCCTGACGCATGGCTCTACGGCGTCATTCTCGCGGTATTTGCGGGAGCAGGGCTTAGATGCCTACGAAGCAGAAACACACTACGGGGTAGAAGATGATGAAGTTGGAGAAGCCGGTGAGACAAAGGCGGAGGACGTGATATGAAGGATTTTGCGAAGTTGTTTTCAGACCTCGATGAAACCAATAAGACCTCTGAGAAGGTCAGGATTCTGAAAGATTATTTCATGTTTGTGTCTGACGAGGATAAGATCAGTACACTTGCTCTTTTTACAGGCAGGAAGCCCAGACGGCAGATCAATTCTACGCTGATCAAGACCTGGGCTATGGAGCTGGCGCATATCCCAGGCTGGCTCTTTGAAGAGTCATACCAGGTGGTAGGTGATTTGGGGGAAACCATTGCTTTACTGTTGCCCGAGCCGGGCGGTTCGCAGGATAAGTCGCTCACGGAATGGATTGCTGAGATAAATGGGCTGGCGGCATTGGACGAAGGGGAGAAGAAGGAATGGTTGCTGTCTGCATGGGATAGCATGGACCGGCAGGAACGTTTCGTGTTCAACAAAATACTGACGGGCAGCTTTCGTGTCGGCGTCTCTCACAGCTTGATTGTGAAGGCTCTTGCGGAGCTCTCGGGATTGGGGGCCTCGGTGCTGACCCACAGGATTATGGGTAACTGGGATCCCGCCACGTTCAGCTTCCATGATCTGATGCAGGAGCAGGATGCGTCTGAGGATATCTCCAGGCCTTATCCGTTTTGCCTGGCATACCCTGTTCAGGAGACTTCCGATCAGGCCAAGTCGGCAGAGGATCTGGATGTGGCCTTAGGAAGTCCGGAGCAGTGGCAGGCAGAGTGGAAGTGGGACGGCATCAGGGCGCAGGTCATATTTCGCGGCGGGGAGATCTTTATATGGAGCCGGGGGGAAGATCTGGTTACAGATAAGTTCCCGGAACTTCACCGGTTCATCTCCGAACTTCCGGATGGAACCGTGCTTGATGGTGAGGCGATCTGCTTCAGTGGCAGCTGCCCGCTTCCGTTCAATGTATTGCAAACCAGGATAGGCCGGAAGAATCTGACGAAAAAGATCATGGCGGAAAGCCCCATGGCCTTTATTGTATATGACTGCCTGGAATTTGAGGGCGATGATATCCGTTCGATGCCTTTGCGGCACAGACGGGCTGTAGTGGAGAGGCTACATGCAATGAGTAAGCACCAGGACATCTTCAGGCTGTCTGAGGTGGTTCCTTTTGATTCCTGGCAGGATCTGTACGATCTTCGTCTTACAGCGCGGGAACACGTTGCTGAAGGCTTCATGCTAAAGCGTGTGGAGTCGGTCTATCAGACCGGAAGGAAGCGTGGCGACTGGTGGAAATGGAAGGTTGATCCGCTGACTGTTGACGCGGTAATGGTTTATGCGCAGAAAGGGCATGGCCGGCGAGCTGACCTTTACACGGATTATACATTTGCTGTGTGGGACGGCGACAAGCTTGTTCCGGTAGCTAAGGCCTATTCAGGATTGACAGACAAGGAGATCAACCAGGTGGATCATTATGTGAAGCGGAATACGCTGGAGAAATTTGGTCCGGTGAGGACGGTAAAGCCCGGGCTGGTGTTTGAGATTGGCTTTGAGGCGATCAACGCGTCACCCCGGCATAAGTCGGGTGTAGCGCTTCGCTTCCCACGGATCCTGCGCTGGAGGCATGACAAGAAAATTGAAGAAGCTGATCATCTGGAGGCTTTGAAATCGATGCTGGGATAACAGCAGGTACTATTTATCAGAACGTATGACGGTTGGCGAAAAGGCAATTACTACATGGTTTAAAACGAAGGGCTGGAAGCAGTTTGCATTTCAGAAAGAGATGCAGGCAGCCTACCTCTCAGGCTTTTCAGGTCTGTTAAATGCCCCTACAGGAAGTGGGAAGACCTTTGCCTTGTTTCTTCCTATCGTGGCGGAGTATATCAACCGTTATCCGGATACCTATAAAACGAGGAAGAGCAATGGTTTGATGATGCTGTGGATCACGCCCTTGCGGGCTTTGACCAATGATATCCGGAAAGCCATGCAGACGGTGGTAGATGACCTGGAGATTCCCTGGACTATAGGGAGCCGCACGGGGGATACATCTGCAAAAGAGAAGCAGGCGCAGAAGCGGAAGCAGCCGGAAGTCTTGCTTACTACTCCGGAGAGTCTGCATCTGATGCTGTCGCAAAAGGACTATCCGAAGTTGTTTGAGAATCTACAAGCGGTTGTAGCTGATGAATGGCATGAGTTGCTGGGGACGAAGCGGGGCGTTCAGCTGGAGCTGGGTCTTTCGCGACTGAAAGGCATTATCAACCGGGATACCTCAAGGGAGAAGTTGAGAATATGGGGCATCAGTGCGACCATAGGTAATCTGGAGCAAGGTGCAGATGTGCTTCTGGGAAAGGTGGAGGACCCTGCTTCTATCCGGCTGGTGCGGGCCGACCTGGATAAGAAGATCGAGATACAGTCTATTATTCCTGACGATATAGAGCAATTTTCATGGGCAGGCCATCTTGGAATCAAGTTGTTGCCGAAGGTGATGGACATCGTGGCAAATAGTAAGACGACGCTGATTTTTACCAATACGCGTTCTCAGTCGGAGATCTGGTATCATGCTATTCTGGATCAATATCCGGAGTATGCGGGGATCATGGCTATGCACCACGGATCTTTAGACAACGAGCTTCGGTCGTGGGTGGAGGCTGCGCTGCATAATGAGATGCTTAAACTTGTTGTATGTACGTCCAGCCTTGATCTGGGCGTAGATTTCAGGCCGGTGGACTCCGTAGTGCAGATTGGGAGTCCGAAGGGCGTAGCGCGCTTTATGCAGCGCGCCGGACGGAGCGGGCACCATCCGGGAGCAACGTCAAAGGCCTGGTTCGTGCCCACGCATTCGCTGGAGCTTCTGGAGGGGGCGGCCATCAAGGGAGCAATTGAGCACCGGATCTTCGAAAGCAGGGATCCCATTGTTCTGGCCATGGATGTATTGATGCAGTATCTGGTTACACTCGCTGTTTCAGACGGATTCAGGGCTGATGAGATCTTTCGTGAGTTAAAGGATACTTATGCCTATGCAGATCTGCGGGAGGGGGAGTATGCGCAAATCCTGAATTTTATCACTCTCGGAGGTAAGACCCTGTCGCAGTATGATGAGTACCTGAAGGTGGAAATAGAGGAGGGGCTGTATAAGGTAAAGAGTAAACGTGTAGCGATGCGGCACAGGCTGACAATGGGGACCATTGTGAGTGATGTGAGTATGCGTATCAAATTCCTGTCGGGCGGTTATCTGGGTTCAATTGAGGAAGACTTTGTGGCCCGTTTGAAGGTGGGAGATAACTTTTGGTTTGCTGGCAGGAGTCTGGAGCTCATTAAGACCAAGGATATGACCGCGTACGTAAAGAAGTCGCCGAAAGGAAACGGCCGGATACCGAGTTGGATGGGAGGAAGGATCCCCTTGTCGTCTCAGCTTTCAGCGATGTTCAGGAGCAAGCTGGATGATGTAGCGCATCATATAGAGAAGGACATCGAGATCAAGACGCTACGGCCCTTATTTGATATGCAGGCCGAGCTTTCTCATCTGCCAACTAGTAATGAGTTTCTGATCGAGCGCTTCAATTCTCACGATGGCTATCATCTTTTTTTCTATCCGTTTGAGGGGCGCCTGGTACACGAAGGTATGGCCTCCTTATTTGCTTATCGTATTTCGAAGGTCAGGAAGGCGAGCTATTCGATCGCGATGAATGACTATGGATTTGAGTTGCTGTCGGCGGATCCGATTCCGTTGGAGGAAGCCCTGGCGGCAGATCTTTTTTCATCATCAAACTTGCTGGAAGATATCCAGAGCAGCTTAAATGCCAATGAAATGGCCAGGCGACGCTTCCGGGATATTGCGCATATTGCCGGGTTAGTGTTTACTGGTTATCCGGGGAAGACGATGAAAAACCGGCATCTGCAGGCCTCAACTTCGCTTCTTTTTGATGTATTTAATGAGTATGAGCCGGATAATGTATTGGTGAGGCAAGCCTATAACGAGGCTCTCCAGTTTCAATTGGAAGAGTTCAGACTCAGAGAGGCGCTAAGCAGGCTGCAGAAGCTTCAGGTGGTGATTACTGAAAGCAAGAAACCTACGCCATTCGCTTTTCCTATTATGGTTGACAGACTGAGAGAAAAGCTGACCACGGAAACATTGGAAGAACGGGTAGCAAAGATGAGTTTAAGATATGCAAAGGGAAAATAGTGGCCTTGTATTTGCATAGCAGATGGCAAACATATACACTATGAACTTAAAGAGAACATTTGGTACTATATTAACAATACTAGGTATTGTAGGACTGATTTATGCCGCTGTTGGATTTGTTCAGCAATCAGGCTCACCAAGGGAATTAATAGTCTACGGAATTCTTGGATTGATATTCTTCTTTACCGGCATTGGCCTCGTTAAGAACACACGCGACGTGGCTAAAATGTAAAAAGGGTTGATATGAACAGCCTTTTGCTTTCATATCAACCCCCGCTTTTTTGAACAGAGTTTTACAACTGTTCTTTCAGAGACTCGATAAGTCTTCCACCTTTGTAATAGTAACGTTTCCAGTAGGACTCGTTCAGATTACTGATTGTAACACCCCTGCTTGATGAGGCATGAGCAAATTTGTCATCTCCTAAATAAACGCCTACGTGTGAGATTGCGCGGCTTTTTATTTTGAAGAACACCAGATCACCTTCTTTAAGGTCATCTTTACTTACGGGGTTAACCATGGTAAAAATGTTTCTGGAATTGTTGCCGATAACTGTATTGAACACTTTATCGTACAATTGAAAAGCAAAACCTGAACAGTCAATTCCTCTTTTGGTATCACCGCCTAAACGGTAAGGAGTACCGATCCAGTCATAAACAAATTGGTAAAGCTTAACATTAGATGTAGCTGATACAGCGATTCCCATGATCTGGGAGAAGTAATCCTTGGCAAGATTGTCAGGATCCTCTACAGTTTTTTTAGTTTGCGCCTGGGTATTAGACACGTACATAATAGCGATTAACATCGCTACAATCATTTTTTTCCCCATTTAAACTTCGTTTAAAGTTAAACAACAGTACTTTTAAACGCCCTCTTGTGTCATAAGGTCTGACACGAGCATTGCAAATCTAACTAAATTATCCAAAGGCGCAAGTGATAAGTGTCCTGTTTTAACAAATTTAACATTTCAATTGTCCTGATTATGATACAATTGTGCTAAAAAAGTTACTTTTTACCCTTAATATGGAGGGTGATCTGACTGGTATGTGGCATTCCGAGCGTAGAGCCAGGTACGACCTGTAGGAAGCGTTGGAGGTTGACATCGACAATTCCTTCGAGTACTTTCCGCCGGGAGGCTGTGAACTCCGGACTGGTGAGGAATGTATCGACGTGAATTCGTCCTTTTTCGTCGACGAGCACGGTGAACGTATGAAAAAAATCTTTATAGGCCTTATCTATGATTATGGAATATTCGGGTTTCAAATAGGTGTCGGCAGAACTTATATTCAGGAGATTGTTTGGATCATACTCCAGGGCCAGCTTGCTTACTTTGATCTCCTTAATGGTGCTGATGAGCTGCACGGGCTGCCGTGCAGCAAAGCTGCTGTCTGCATTGGTGGGATTGCGGTTTGCTCTTTCTACGAGCGACCTGATGAAAAGGGTATCCTGAGGTCCTGGCCTCCTGATAAATACAGGATCTTTTTTAAGAACCTCAGTAATGTAGCGATAGGAGTAGAACTTCATCAGTACATTGGACCTCTCGCGGGATACCTGCTTACGATCTACAGACAGGAGCTGAAAGGTAAGACTGTCTTTGCCGAGTTGTTTCAGTCTTAGCCACTCCCGTGCAATATTGAATACAGAGTCGTGATCGTGGTAGATGGGATAGTGATAGTATTTCTTTTCAAAAGGACTGTAGATCATGACAGAATCTTCTGACAAGAAATATAGCTTCCATGCGGGTTCTTGCTGAAAGCCATACTCGTTGAATGCGAGGCCATTGTCGAACTCCCTACGGTATTCAATAAACTGCATGCCCAATACAGGCTTAAAAGAAGGTCGTACTTTCTCCTCTTTTCTGTTGCAGGAAGACAGAATAGAAGTCAATAGCATGAAGACTATTGAAAGAGGAAGTATCTGACCTTTGGTAAAGCTGTATAGCGGCATCATGCAGCTAAATATACAGGAAGTTTAGCATTAGAAAAATCAGTCGTTAGACTTCTGGGGTGTGATTCGGAGTTTGGAGATGTCAAAGCCTTTCCGGTCAGCCGACATCAGCAGCTTTTTGTAAACGTCCATCTCCATCCAGGGCTTGCGACTTAATATCCAAAGATAGTTGCGGTTTGGATGCCCTACCATGGCGTAGCTGTAGTCGGGTGCCAGTTCAAGTATCCAGTATTTGCCTGTGAATGGCCATTGAAACTGTACGTTCAGCTTAGCATTGGTCTTTTTGTCGGTGATTTTGGCTTTTCCAAGGGCGATCTTTTCTTCTCCGTTTGCAATGCAGGCATTCTTTACAGAGATGGTTTTGTCGGGGTTCAGGCTGTAGTGTGCAGAGGTGTAGGTGCATCCTTTCTGGAATCGTTGAGGAAAAGATGCTATTTCATACCATTTGCCAAGGTATTTTTCCAATTCAACATGGGGAACGGTGTCAAGAGGTTTCTGAAGTAATTTGCGTATGACCAAGGCAGCCGAGCCCATTAGAATGGCTGCCAAAGCTAGTTCAGGTGTCGTTTTTCTCATGTTCAATTAACAAACAACCCTCAGGAAGGTTTAGAAGCTAAAACATCATATATCGATCCGGAGCTTTTTGGGCAGGCTGTTCAGGATAAGGTTGTAAGAGTCGAGGATCCATTCCTTGAGCTTAACGTCAGGAACGGCACCGGTAACGTGTATGGTATTCCAGTGTCGTTTGTTCATGTGATAGCCGGGTTGAACGTCGGAATAGTGTTCGCGGAGGTCGACAGCCTTTTCAGGGTCACATTTGACGTTGAAAGAGAAGGGCCCATCGAGAGAGGCCAGGGAAAAAACTTTATCCTTTAGCTTCATCACCAGGGTGTCGTCTCCGAAAGGGAAGCTTTCGGTTGCTCCTCTCAGGCTGAGGCAGAAATCGCGATACTCTTCAATGTTCATGATCTGTTGCCGGGCTTACTAGTCTTCAGGAATACTTGCGGTGAAGCCATGTACAGGCTTACCGATAGAGCTGTAATCGCCATTTCCTTTGAGGATAGAGGTAAAGAGCGGTTTATGCAGGAGGACTTCCTCTGCTGCTGCTATATCCTTATCGGAGTTAAAGCTGTTCTCTGTACGGCCGTTCTGGAAGAAGTAACGGGAGACGATCTCGTTTTCGAGAAGGCGCTTGATTTCTGGCTTAAACTGTGTCAGGTCGTTCTTCTTGCTGATGGACACCTTTGATTTCAGCGCGTTGTATTCTGTCTGGATTTCTGAGATCTTCTTTTCTTTTTCAGCTTCGGTTTTCAGATCGTTCAACAGTTTTTCTGTTTTCGTGAAATAGTTATAGTCTTTATCAGACAAGTAAGTGACGAATGCCTTGTACTCTTCATCGCTAAGAGCGAAGGTTCTGGAGCCCGAGATTGTGGGATGAGTATTCCGGTAAAGCGTGGCGTAATCGAAGATGAAGCGTTTAGACAACAGGGTGCCTGCTATTGGGCTGTATTTAACCGGACTGATGAATTTATCCGGATAGATACCACTGCCATCGTAAACCGTGCGGCCGGCCTTTGTCTGGTAAGCAGTAATCAGTGAGTCAGCAACTTTAACCACCTCGCCATTTTCTCTGCGGTGTGTATAATCGAGAGACTGGATGCATCTTCCGGAAGGGGTGTAATACTTGGCTACCGTGACCTTTACCAGACTGTTGTAGGGGAGGTTGAAGCTCTGCTGCACAAGCCCCTTGCCATAGCTGCGCTGACCGATGATGACTGCGCGGTCGAGGTCCTGCAAGGCTCCTGCAACGATTTCGGAGGCTGATGCTGAGCGGCCGTTTACGAGGACTACCAGTGGCAGTTTAGGTGCCATGGGTTTGTTGTAAGTTTTGTAAATAAAAGATTTCTCCTTCGTTTTTCCTTTTTGGGTAACCACGATGGTGTTGGGGTCTACAAAGAGGTTGACGATTTTTACGGCTTCCTGGAGTATGCCTCCACCATTAGAACGAAGGTCAAGGATGAGTCCTTCCGGCTTTTGTTTCAGCAGCACTGCCAGCGAGTTTTCGACTTCGGACGCGGATTTTTCGAGGAATTTATCCAGCTTGATATAGGCAATTTTATCGTTAATCAATCCTGAATAACTCACATTAGGTTGAGTGATCTCATCTCTGACCAATTGCTTTTTGAGAGGTTCTTTTTCGCCCGGACGCAGAACTGTGAGGTTTAGTTTAGTACCTCTTGGGCCTTTCAGCATAGAGCTTACCGACTCGTAAGGCTTTCCTTTAAGAGAAAGGTCGTCAATGGCAATGATCTCATCACCAGCCCTCAGGTCGCCCTTTTGAGCTGGAAAGCCTTCGAATGCCTCGGCAACGAGGAACTTTCCGTTTCGCTGATAGATGCTTGTGCCGATGCCGCCATATTGGGTACTTACGTATCTGAGGCGGTAGTCTTCCATATCAGACTCGGGAACATACTCGGTATAGGGATCCATGCTTTGCAGCATAGCCTCAATACCTGTCTGAATCATCTCGGAAGAATTAATATCATCGACGTAATTGATATTAATTTCCTTGTAAAGGGAGTTAAAGATCTCCAGGCTCTTGGATGCTTCGAAATAGTCATCACTAAAAGCAAGAGAGAATAGTGCTATCCCCGTAAATGCGGAAATTCTAAGTGTTTTTGAATGCTTCTTCAGGCTCAACATAATCCATTCTTATTGCACGTAAAGATAGATGCAGTGCAGGATTATAAATATACCATTTGAAGATGAATATTACGAAGCAAGCGTAATATTTGGACCGGAGATGTTACAGTCTGTTGTTGTCGATATTAACGAGGCCTTTCTTAAGGGTAAATACCACATATTCACGGTTCCTTTTTAGTCTGACCATGAGTCTCTGAATCAGCTCTTCTTCCTGCCCAGCCTGATAGGCAAGATCTTCCTCTGAAAGCTCTCTGTATTTCCTTCTGACTTTTAATTTTAGTCTTTCCCAGTCCGCTGTACTAATGCTAATTTCCGCCATGATTTTATTTCCGGTAAAATTATGAAATAATACGTGTTAAAAACAAGCGATTGACTCTTACATTTGGCAACTTTATACGCTTGTAGTTGTTATTAATCTCAAACCCTTAGATTACGATTATGAAAAAGATTTTATTATTTGGAATTATGTTAATGGGCCTTGGAGGTAGTGCTTCTGCCCAGTTGCCGTCTTTCAATCTGGGCTTGAAGGCCGGGCTGAACTTTGCGAAGCTGGAATCTAACTTTGCCAGTGACGAAAACCGACTTGGTTATCAGGCTGGTCTATGGGCTCGTGTGGGGGCTGCTGGATTTTATGTACAGCCGGAAGCTTACCTTGCGGGTAAGGGCGGTGAGTTCAAGTCTGACAATGACGGAGCAGGAGTAAACGCTGAAGGTAAAATAAGGTTCACGACGCTTGACGTGCCGGTTTTGCTTGGATCGAAAGTTGGCCTTGGACCGGTAAACGTGCGCTTTATGGCAGGACCTGTTGTTTCTTTTGTACTGGACAAGAATCTGTCGGGCAATGATGTTCTGGATGCTTATAAGGCAAGTAACTACAAGGATCAGAATTGGGCTGCTCAGTTTGGTGCGGGCGTAGACATTTCGAATGTGACCGTTGACCTGAGGTATGAGGCCGGATTGACCGACGTAAGTGAGAACGACGTGATCAAGAAACAAAACCTGTGGCAGTTAAGCCTTGGTTTTAAGATATTGTAAGTTACAGACAAGCCCATCCATTGATGGGCTTGTCTGTTTAAATGGGGAGGGAGATCTTTCCCATCATTATTCGAGGGCCCGCCCCGCTTTCAAGAGCGGATCCGCAGATTGTCTCGTTTGCCAGTAGGGCAAACAGCACAGCTTCCTTCGCATCTGCATGAATTCCCAATTCATTGATGGCAGATACCGGGTTGGGATGTATCTTCTTTCTGAGGCTCTCCATAAGGTACCCGTTGTGAACGCCACCTCCGCTTGCATAGACTGTGAACGGTTCGCCTTTTGTTACTTCATTGATACATGCAGCCACGGAAGAGGCGGTAAGTTCTGCAACGGTTGTAATGAGGTCCTGAGGAGTTATGGTATCAATCTCTGCTTTCTTCAATGCACTATCAATAAATTCTTTGTTGAACAGCTCCTGTCCCGTTGTTTTGGGAAGGCCTCTGGTGAAGAAGGGCTGATCCTGCAGCGCCTTCAGCAGCGGAGCATTGACTGTTCCACTACGGGCGATATCACCGTTCCGGTCAAAAGCCATTTGGAAATGCTCGCTGACGAGGAGATCGGACAGGGTGTTTCCTGGTCCGCAGTCTGTGCAGACGCTTTCCTGATGCTCATCAGCAGGCAAGTAGGTGAAGTTGGATATCCCCCCGATGTTGAGCAGTACTCTGTTCTCGTTTGGCGATGTGAAGAGGATTTGGTCGCCGTATAGTGCCAGAGGGGCGCCTTCGCCTCCTGCAGCAACATGTTTTTGCCGAAAGTCGCTTATGGTGGTTATTCCGGTGCTTACCGCCAGATGATCGCCGTCGCCAATCTGTAAAGTTGCATTCGGGTATTGATCTAAAGCATGGAGACTTTTTGGTGCGTGGTAGATGGTTTGCCCGTGGCTGGCGATGCAGTCGACTTCATCAGCTGCTATGTTCCACTTCTTTAAGCAATCCAGAATAATATCTGCGTGAACCTTTGCTGTGACCGCATTGAGTAGGGTAAGCCGTTGCAGGCTGATCGATTCTTTGCAGAAGATGGATTGCAGGTCTTCGCGAAACTCAGGCTGATAAGCAACTGTTTCAAACCGGAGCAGCTCGACTGAGGTGTTCCGTCCATAGCCGCTCACCCTCGTAAGAGCCACATCTAATCCATCCATAGATGTGCCGGACATCAGCCCTATGATGGTTCTTGATGTTTTATCGGCTGAATTTGTCAGTTTTTGCAGAGCGGCGTTCATGAGTTTTAGTTCGCTTGAGGTATAGACACCATTGCATGGTTTGAAGGTAAACTCTCATTTTTTAACCGGTCTAGTGCCGTGACGACATATAAGTAAGTGCCCGGGATATGATGGGAGTCAACAAACGTGGTTTTATTCTGATAGCTGATGCTAACAATTTTTTCAGGGTTCTGGATGTCGATAGCTTCGGTATTATTGAAGCGGTACACAACGTAGCCGTACGCTTTATCTCCGTCTCTGGACGGCAGAGGCTCATTCCAGTTTAGTAGTACTTTGTCGTTTCCGGATGTCATGGCCATCAGGTTGATGGGCGATTGAGGGGGCGTGTCATCTCTCCAGAGCATCTGCGGCGGAAGAGAAGGGTGGCGGTAGAAGTTTTGTCTCAAAGAATCCTGCAGACCTGCATAGTTTCCTGTGAGGGATTTTGAGCTGAAATATACGCTCCCCTGGATCCTGTTGTTATTTCTCAAGTATCTGATTTGATCAGGGATCTGGGACCAGTTCATCCAGCCCTGACGTCTTTCGATGGCCCGATAGGCCGCTTGTCCGATGTATACATGTTTACCAAAGGCATTATCGCTCCACCAGTCGGTTAGCTTTTCAAATGCTGCAGCACGGTTGTTAAAGGGGAAATAGATCTGAGGATTGATATAGTCTATCCATCCGTTCTGAACCCACTTTTTGGCGTCAGCATAAAGAGTACCATATCCATCGAGGCCATTGCTTTCGGATCCGGCCGGATCCTGGGACTTGTTTCTCCAGATCCCGAAAGGACTTACTCCGAATTTTACGAAGTTTTTCTCTTTATGGATGCTTTCTGAAAGCGTCTGAATCAATGTATCGACGTTATGTCGCCTCCAGTCGCCTATGTTTTTGAAGTTTTTGCCGTATTGGGAGAACGCTTCTGCGTCTCTGATGACCTGGCCTTTTTCAGGATAAGGATAAAAGTAGTCGTCGAAGTGTACGCCATCGATATCGTAATTCCTGACCACATTCATAATGGTTTCAACGATATAGTCGCGCACTTCCGGGAGGCCGGGATTAAAGAGCTTCTTGCCGCCGTAGTTGAAAAACCACTGTGGGTTTTTCCTGGAGATATGATCGTTGCTCAGTTCTGTGGGCGACAAGGTGGTGGATGCTCTATATGGGTTGAACCAGGCGTGAAGCTCCATGCCTCTCTTGTGCGCTTCGTCTATAGCAAAAGCCAGCGGATCATAAAAAGGAGCGGGAGCACGACCTTGTTTGCCGGATATGAACCTGCTCCAGGGCTCGTTGCTTTGACTGTAGAAGGCGTCGGCGGCAGGCCTCACCTGTAAGATGATGGCGTTTATTCCGCTTTTCTGATGCTCATCAAAGATGCGCAGGAGTTCCTTTTTTTGAAGGTCGGTTGTGAGCCCAGGTCTGGAGGGCCAGTCGATGTTTGCTACAGTAGCGATCCAGACTCCGCGGAACTCTCTTTTCGGGTTCGCCGGGTGCTGATAAATATCCTGGGAAAAAGTGTGGCTAAGGGAACAAAAGAATATTAAGGAAAATAGAAGGGACTTAAAAATGTTCATTATCGCTATTTTTATACAGTAAGGTAGATGTCTCCGTTTTGGCGTACTGCCGCAAAAAAACAAAGATACTTCGTTTAATTTTAAATCGTTAACGGATATACAAGGTTATAAAAGACGGTTTGACGAAAATATATGTATAGATTTTGTTGAACGTGTTGAAAGATGTTATTAGTTTCGTCTTTGTTACTTTAAGTTATTTTTCCTTGCTATGCCTGGATTAATTGTATTATTATGAGAAACGAAGCTCCTGAACAGACCACCGGTCCATCAAAGGATTCAAACAAGATTTACTTTCTGATACTGGTTATTATAGCCCTCTTGGGGACCAACGCGTACGTATTTTTGAAGGACAAGAAGTCGGAAGAAAAGATTGTCACGCTTACAGATGAAAGGTCGCGTATGGAGATCGAGATTGACAGGATTGAAGCTGAGCTTGACCGGTCGAAGAATGCGAATGTTAATCTTTCTGCGGAGCTCAAAGAAGGCCAGGAACTGGCAAGGGTAAAGATTAATGAGTTGCGGGAGCAGCTGAGACAAGGAAAATTGACCGAAGGTCAGCTTGCCAGGGCGCAGAAGGAAATCACGGATCTCCGTTCATTTGTTTCGCGATATACTGCGGACCTAGCTGTTCTGGAAAAGAAGAACGTGAAGTTAACACAACAACGGGATAGCTTACAGACAACAGTTGCGAATATTAATGAACGGGCTTCCACGCTTGAAAAGGCGAATACGGAGCTCAGTAATAAGGTGAGAATTGCTGCGGCGATCAAAGTGGCTAACATCGCTGTATCGACAGTAAAAATCAGAAATAACGGCAAAGAGTCTGAGGTTTCGCGTGCAAGTGCAGCAACGCGTTTGAAGATCAGGTTCACGGTTGCTGAGAATACAGTTGCGCAAACAGGACTACACGATGTTTTTATCCGTATCATCGATCCTGACGGAAACCTGATTACATCTGACAGCAGTGCTCTTTTCGACGCGGATGGCGATCAGCTGCAATACACGTATAAGACCTCTATTGAGTTTGACAATTCTTTTGGCAAGCTGTATAGTGTAGACTGGGATCCTGCTCAGCCCTTTAAAAAAGGGGAGTACACCGTCGTGTTGTATGCCGACGGATATACAATGGGAAAGACCATGTTCCAGCTAAAATAGCTTATTCTCCGGCGAGTGGCACACGGATCGAGAATGTGGTTCCCTTATCCTGTTCTGTTGTAAAGTCGATCGTGCCAAGCATGTTTTCGACGGCCTGTTTGACGAATGCGAGTCCGAGACCCGTTCCTGAACTCTTGGTAGTGAAGTTTGGATTGAAGATTTTGTCTTTTAAATCTTCTGGTATTCCTTTTCCATTATCCGCCAGTTGAATCAATGCTGTTTGTCCCTGAACTTCCATGCTCACCTTTATTAGCCCGGTGATTCCGGGAGGAATAGCTTCAAGGGCATTTTTGAAGAGATTGTTAAAGATTCTGAGCAGGTGATCTTTGCTGCCGTTTACTATTACCTGAGGAGATTCGTGCTCAAATACAATGGTGAGGTCGTCGGAATTATCATAGATCTCTATTGACCTGTTCACAATTTCGACGAGATCGATACGCGAAAAAGGAGTGTCAGGGAGCTTTGCGAAGTTGGAGAACTCAGAAGCGATTAGCGCCAGGCTTTCGATCTGTTCAATAAATGACTTGCTGAAGCGTTCAAACTTCTTGCTGAAGTTAGGATCTTGCTCTTTCCAGGACTTTTCAAGAAGCTGTACACCAAGTTTTAGTGGCGTAAGCGGGTTCTTGATTTCATGGGCAACTTGTTTGGCCATTTCTCTCCAGGCAGATTCCCTTTCTGAACGGGCCAGTTTCTGAGCGCTTTCTTCAAGAGCACGTATCATGTTGTTGTACTCTTTGATCAGGCTACCTATTTCATCGTTGCTCTTCCATTTAATCGGTTCGTTTTTGCCGTCTATGCTGATTTCACTCAGGCTCTTGCTGACGAGCGTTAATGGGAAAGTGATCTGGTTAGCCAGGAATATAGCGAACAAGGCTATCACAATAAGCACCAGGGCATATACATTGATCAGGGTGTTCAAGTACTGCCCGATACGCATATCATAGTCGTGTTCGAAAGAGAACTTAGGGATCCCGAGGTATGCTATGGTTTCATTTCTGGCATTTCGTAGTGGCCGGTAGGCTGTTATGTATTGGAGCTGGCCGATCAGTTCCTGGTTTAGTAGTTCAGAGCGTTGAAGACCTCTGAGATACTGGAACGCCACTGCATTCATTCGGGGCTCCAGAAATCCATTATCATAGATCTTATACTGGGTGGTAAATAAAAGCTTTCCGTTCACGTCAAACAAGGCGAGGTCAGTAGCATTGATCTCAGAGAAGGTGCGTAGAATGTCCTCATTTTCCAGAATCTTGCCATTCTTGAAGATCTTATTTTTCTCTAGTCCTGAATTGACTTGATTTGCCTGCTGTATAACGTCGGCCTCCAGCTCTTTCTTGAACTGCCTGCTGATGCTGAAGTAAGTTATCAGACTGACGATGAGGAGAGTGAATACGATAGCGGCAACCAAAGAAGCTTGTATCCGTGTTTTGTACAAGATCTTGTGCCTGGACAATAGTGCACTCCATCCGTTATGTTCAGTAATAAAACGTTCGTCGTGGAAGGTGACCCATAGCTGATAAATGATCATCATGAATAGGGTCAGGATGATCATCACCAGGAACATGAAAGACACCGATGCGAGTTTCATGATGAGGGTTGTGATGGGGCGGCTAACGACAATCAGCTTTTTGCTGTTCGACTGATAGATAACATGGCTGTAGCCTTCCTTCTCAGTAAACACAAACTGGTTAATCTTGCCCGGAAAGTCACTGTTTATGAGGTTATATGTATAGCTGCCGTTCTGATTCAACAAATGCCCATCGAGATAGAAAGCGAAGGAGTAGTTGCTCAGTTCTTTGTCGATGTTCATCTTACTATCGATCAGGACTTCAGGAAGCGTTCCGGGGTTTTTAAAGGTTTTAGATGTGAGCGCCAGAATGATTGTTCCTGTGTGTTCTCCGTTATCGGTAACCGGAAGTATTGCGAAGTAATTTTGAAATCCGAATGTATTGTTTACCCTGTAGAAGTTTTCGGATACCTTGATTGATCCGGCCATCACCAGGTCTTTATATCCGCGAATCTGACTGCTGTCGGCAGAGCTGTATTCTTCTCCAGGGTAAAAGGTATAGGTCTCGAACTCGTATCTGGACAGGTATCCATCGAAGTAGAGCTTCTTAAGGTCTTCGTCGAGCTTGCTCTTCGAGGCATTTTTCGTCCGGAAATAGGTCTTGATCATCCCATCGTTGCTGATTTCCTGCTCCAGCGACATGAATAGAAGAACTGCGTTCGGATCGTCGGCCGACTCCAGTTTGTAGGCTACCACTTTGCGCTGTTCTCTTTCTTTTTCAAATTGAAACGAAGACAGTTTTATGGAGGCGATGATGGAGAAAATCAAGACGCAGAAGAGAAAGATGACCATTCGATAGCCCGACTTTCTGGTGTAAAATGAATAACCCCGTATGAACAATATGGTGCAAAAGAGGGGTATATATGCGTTGATCATTCCGACCAGGAGGTGAACGATCAGCAGAATAATCACCCCGTTGATAAAAACTTTTAAACGGAGCTTATTGGATATCGGAAGCTTGTCGCCTATGGAAAGAATAATTTCAAGCAGCAGGTAAAGATTGAATGCTGATATATATAAGATGAGTATGGAGATCCAGCTGTGGGATGTGAGGTTCAGAATATTGGTCAGATCGAAGTTGATGTTGGACTTAATGATCAATGCATAGAAAAGATCACTGAGCTGACTTGCAACAAAATAGACGATGAGGCCTAAAAGGGAGAAGATAATAACGCCTGCTGTTTTACTTATGGGGTAGTCAGTGAGCTTAAGTTCTTTTCTGTAGCTGTATATAAAAGCGAGGAACCAGCTTACGATGATGGAGTTTAACAGGAAATCACCCAAGGACGGGAGAAAAAAACCATCATTAAAGTGCCGGGCAGAGAAGAGACTGACATTAAACTGCGTATCGAGATACGGAAAGTAAAGAGTGAGCAATCTTAAAGCAAGGAAGTAGAGGAAAAACAGGCTGATAGCGGTTTTTATATTCCCCTTGTTCGCGATGAAGATACAAACAAAATTGATAAATAGCGTGGCGAAGAAAGCCGTTAACAGCCACAGTGATAACTCTAGCGCCGAATAAAAGGTATTTGTTATTGCAGACTTCAATTTCACTGCAATAATGAATTCGCCGTCTATGTTTTTAATGTTGTAAGTCTTCTTATCGTCGAGACTGGCGATCTCCAGGTTGTTATCCTTGATCAGGTCTTCTGAAAAAGTATTTTTTAGGTAGGTATTCTGAAACTTAAATTCCGCTTTAATGGGAATTATCATGACTACTGAGAAGGTTCCGAATTGTTTCTTAATAGCCTCGTACCAACCGTTTTGAGTTTTAATCCGGTTGCTTCCGATCTTTAATCCTGCGTCCGTATTGGGTGAAATGCGGTTTCCTCCCCAGAAGAGCAGCTCATTTTTTTCGTAGGTGAAGACATAGATCCGACGCTTGTCGCGAAATTCTTCGATAAGATGGAGTGCAGTCTGTGAATTGCTATGGGCTTGTTTTAAGGCATTTACATTAGAAGTATCATTGAGGTAGTCACTGATGAACCTCTCCTTCTCCTGCAGGCGTTTCTCAAGGGTACCCGCTTCAAATTCTAATAGTTCATTCTTGTTGAACGTCAGGTTTATTGTGATCGCTGTAACAGCGCAGCTGAGGGTTAATAAGAATAAAAGAATCCGGATTTTGAAAGTTGCACTCACGATACGTATTTAAAACATAAAGCCATATAATGTTTTAATTTATAAACAAGATATGGCTTTATGCTACCAAAAATTAATGCGAAGGTAAAAATCTCTTGTGGTTAGGAGATTGTTGCGCTGGCAGTAGGTATGGTCCTATTTACTTTCTTCACCAATCCCTGCAGTACGTTTCCTGGGCCAACCTCTGTAAAAGAGGTGGCTCCATCTTCGAGCATTCGCTGTACAGTTTGGGTCCACCGCACAGGGCCGGTAAGTTGAGCAATAAGGTTATGCTTAATGGATTCAGAATCTACGTATGGCTTGGCATCTATGTTTTGATAGATGGGGCAAACCGGAGATACTATAGTTGTCGCTTCAATAGCGCTCGCAAGTTCAGCGCGGGCAGCCTCCATCAACGGAGAGTGGAATGCACCGCTCACGTTGAGTTTCAGTGCTCTTTTAGCTCCTCTCTCAAGAAGAAATGCGCAGGCCTTGTCTACACCTTCGATGCTTCCGGAAATAACCAGCTGCCCCGGACAGTTATAATTTGCAGGAACGACAATCTCACTCACCATCTCACAAACCTCTTCAACGGTGTAGTCATCGAGTCCAAGAATGGCAGCCATTGTGGAAGGCTGTATTTCACAGGCTTTCTGCATGGCGTTTGCTCTGGCAGCTACCAGCTTGAGTCCGTCTTCAAACTTCATAGCTCCGGCGGCAACTAAAGCAGAAAATTCTCCGAGAGAATGACCTGCTACCATGTCGGGAGTAAAGGACGATCCAATGGACTTCGCCAGTATGACAGAATGCAGGAATATTGCAGGCTGGGTAACATTTGTTTGTTTGAGTTCCTCTTCCGTTCCATTGAACATGATGTCGGTAATGCGGAATCCCAAAATATCATTTGCTTGCTCGAAAAGCTGTTTAGCTGTCTCTTGTTCGTACAGGTCTTTACCCATTCCGGTAAATTGAGCACCCTGGCCAGGAAAAATATATGCTTTCATTTGTTAAATATTCATAGCCTGACTAGTCAAGGCTTGCTGTTATTAAAGTTAGGAATTCTGAACGGGTTCTTTCGTTGGCGAAAGCGCCGGTAAAGGCTGATGTAGTGGTAACAGAGTTTTGCTTTTGGATACCTCTCATCGACATGCACAAGTGCTTGCACTCGATAACCACTGCAACGCCTAAAGGCGCAAGCGTGCTTTGTATGCAGTCCCTGATCTCATTTGTTAAGCGTTCCTGAACCTGCAGTCTTCTCGCAAATGCATCAACAACTCTGGGGATCTTGCTCAGCCCTACGATATGTCCGTTGGGAATGTATGCGATATGAGCTTTGCCGAAGAATGGAAGAAGATGATGCTCGCACATCGAGTAAACTTCGATGTCTTTGACGACAACCATCTGGCTATATTCCTCTTTGAACATGGCACTTTTTAAGATTTCTTCCGGCTTCATGTCGTAACCATGAGTTAAAAACTGCAGAGCTTTGGCTACACGCTCGGGCGTCTTCAGTAATCCTTCACGCTGAGGGTCTTCGCCAAGATCAGCCAGAATCTCTGAATAGTGAGATGCAATTCGCTCAATCTTTGCCGGATCATACCGATCAACCTTCACATAGCCTATTTCGCTTTCTTCTCCTGAATGATTTAAATCGTGTTCTTTCATTTTTTATAATAGTGCCTTAGCGGCCATAATATTCGACGTAATTGTTCTCTGTTTCCACCAGTTTCACCTTGTGGAGTATTGCTCCGGTCTCTTTTACAGGTAGTTCCAGTTGATTGAAGATCTCCACGCACAGGACTTCCGTGGATGCCATTTTTCCTTGCATGAAATCGACATCAAGATTGATGTTTTTGTGATCAAGTTTATCCACCACATGTCTCCTGATGATGTCTTTAAGTATCTTGAGGTCGAGCACATATCCGGTGTCAGGATTAACGTCTCCTTTTGCCGTCACAAATAGCTCATAGTTATGTCCATGCCAGTTTGGATTGGAACACTTACCGAAAACCTCAAGATTTTTCTCGTTACTCCATTCCTCCCTGAATAGCTTGTGTGCTGCATTAAACTGTTCGCGTCGGGTGATGTATATCATTTATCAATCTTAAGGTGCGAATATAATCAAAACTGATTTCTAAATGATTCGGCAGGATGATGCTTTCTGTATATTCGTGCAATGAAATCGCTTCTCGTTTCGGCAACAGAATTTGAAATCGCACCTTTTCTTTCTCACTTCGGCCTGAAGAGCGGATTGAATTATCTAAATGGAAATCAGATTGTTGTTTTAGTTACGGGTGTAGGAATGGTTGCTACTGCATTTTCGATGGGAAATATCCTGGCAACAGACAAGTTTGATTTTGCGCTTAATGCGGGCATCGCTGGCAGCTTTTCGACAGACATTGAACTGGGGGAGGTTGTTATCGTTAATGAAGATTGCTTCTCTGAGCTCGGCGCCATGGATGGAGACTCCTTTCTGCCAATTGAAGAATTGGGGTTTGGCAAATCGATATTTACTCCTTTACAAAGTGGGCTTTTAGAAGGTTTGTATTCGACTCACAAGGGTGTCAGGGGTATTACCGTCAATTGCGTGCATGGTGATGATATGGAGATAGCTTCGATTTCAGAGCGACTGAATCCTGCCGTGGAGACCATGGAAGGTGCAGGTTTTTTTTACTCATGCAATCAGGCGGGGCTCCCCTCCGCGCAGCTAAGATCAATATCCAATTACGTGGAGAGACGAGACAAATCCCGCTGGAATATCCCTTTAGCAATTGAAATGCTTAATAGACGTTTAATAAATATATACACTGCAATCTGATGAAGCTAAAACTTGGGTTTTCTCCTTGTCCGAATGATACGTTCATTTTCGACGCGATGATACATCATAAGATCGACACAGAAGGTCTTGATTTTGAGGTTTTTTACGATGATGTGGAGACGTTAAATCAAAAGTCATTCAGTCAGGAACTTGATATAACCAAGCTGAGCTTCCATGCTTATGCATATTGCGTCAATAATTACGTCCTTCTCGACTCGGGTAGTGCACTTGGTCATGGCGTCGGCCCTCTGGTGATATCCCGGGAGCAGCTAGGCTATGGGGATGTAGAGATAGATGCGAAAGTTGCAATACCTGGTAAGTTCACCACGGCCAGCTTTCTTTTCGGACTCGCATTCCCCCAGGTAAAAGACAGAGTGGAGATGGTGTTTTCTGAAATTGAAGATGCAGTGCTTAGCGGGAAAGTAGATCTTGGTCTTATCATTCATGAAAATAGGTTTACTTATCAGCAAAAAGGTTTGCACAAGGTTATAGATCTGGGTGCATTCTGGGAAGAGAAAACTGGTTGTGCTATCCCCCTTGGCGGAATCGTTATCAAGCGCAGTCTGAGTAGCGATATCAAGCAGAAGGTGAACAGAATCATCCGAAGAAGTGTAGAGTATGCATTCGCTCACCCGGAGTCAGGAATCGAGTTCATCCGCAGTCATGCGCAAGCGATGGATGATGAGGTGATGTACAAGCATATTGAGCTTTACGTAAATAAATATTCTGTAGATTTGGGGCAGGAAGGCCGCCATGCTATTGAGTTGATGTTTTCAAAAGCAGTTGGTGCTGGTATCATTCCACAAGTCAAACAAGACTTATTTCTTTCATAATTTAGCCATCACCCATCATGATTATAATTACAGGTGCAGCGGGCTTCATCGGTAGCTGCCTTATTCAGAAACTCAATAGCGAAGGATTCAAGGACCTTGTATTGGTAGATGATTTCTCAAGACCTGAACAAAACAAAAACTTCGAAGGAAAGCACTACTCCCAGTTGGTTGAACGTGAGCTTTTTCCTGAATGGATAGCGGAGAATCATCTGCACATCCAGTTTGTGTTTCATTTAGGGGCGCGTACCGATACGACCGAGTTTGACTACGATCTGTTGAACCGGCTTAATCTTGAATATTCTAAAGAAGTATGGAATGCCTGTGTGAAGTTTGGTCTTCCGCTTGTCTATGCATCTTCAGCTGCTACCTATGGTTTGGGGGAAGATGGTTATGACGATGATGAAAGTGCTTTAAGTGAACTGAAACCGCTTAATCCGTATGGAGAGTCAAAAAATAATTTTGATATATGGGCACTCAGTCAGGACACCAAGCCTTTTTTCTGGGCGGGCTTGAAGTTCTTCAACGTATATGGTCCTAATGAATATCATAAGAAGAGAATGGCTTCAGTCATCTTCCATACGTTCAACCAGATCAAGCTGACGGGAGGAATGAAGTTGTTTCAAAGCCACAATCCTGATTTTAAAGATGGAGAACAGATGCGTGATTTCGTTTATGTGAAAGACGTGACGGAAGTACTGTACTTTTTCCTGCATCACAGACGTGACTCCGGCATCTACAATTTAGGATCGGGACAAGCCAGAACATTCCTGGATCTGGCAACCAACACGTTTAAGGCCCTGGGAAAAGAACCGCAAATTACTTTTGTACCGACTCCTGAAGATATACGTGATAAATACCAATACTTTACCGAAGCGAACATGAGTAAGCTGCGTTCGATCGGATATACTAAGCCGTTTCATACTCTTGAAGAGGGCGTAGAAGATTACGTAACTAATTACCTGGTCTCAGAAAGCTATCTATAATTGTTCTTTCATCTGGCTAAGTGTTTTAACGCTTAGCCTTGATGATATTCCTGAGGTGATAACGGAAATTGTCGTTACCGTTAGAAATACCAGAATAAAGTCCGTCGGTTTGATGCCTATAGGATACGCATCGGTAATGAAGTCAGACATTGTGATAAAACCGAAGTGTTGTTGAGCAAGGCAGAAAGCGAGTCCTGCTGCCATTCCTGAAATGCAGCCGATCAATGAAATCATCATGCCTTCCATAAAGAAAATTTGCTGAATTAAAGATTTGCTGGCGCCTATGCTGTTCAATATCACGATATCTTTCTTTTTATCGATTACGAGCATGGTTAGTGATCCTACGATATTGAACACAGCGATTATTAACACGAAAGTGAGTATGACAAATATTGCCCACTTCTCGGAGTTAAGAATCTTATATAGAAGTTCGTTCTGTTGTATTCTGTTCTTTACAATGTAGCCCTTGCCAAGTTTTTCCGTCACTTCACGTTGAAACGCCTCAACAGATGTCTCGGGATTAAGGTAGATTTCGATCGCAGAAACGTTCTTTTCCTCTCCCAATAGATCTCTTGCAAAGTTAAGAGACACAATAACGGTTTCGTCAAATTGTTGCTGAATCTGAAATACACCGACTGGCTGTATGGATTTCAGTGTAATTTCATCAGCAGGATTTATTGAATTACCAGCACCCTTTCGAGGAGAGTAGATATTAAGGGGTTCAAAGTCGTTATGAATGTTCAGCGTAAGATAAAGCTGCACCAGTGATCCTACGACGGCATATTGTGTGTTGCTTTTATGAAGCGTGAACTTCCCTTCGAGCAAGGTGCTGTCGAGTTGTTTTCTCTTCAGGAAATCATCACTTACACCCTTCACAAGTGCAATATGCTGCCTGTCTCCATACCTGACCAAGGCCTTTTCTTGCAAAACTTCAGTATAGTTGCTGATGCGGGAGTCTTTTTTTAGAGATGATAAGGCCGTGGTTCCCGGATCAAAGCTCTTGCCCTTTGTCGGTTCTATAATAATCTCCGGAGTAAAAGTGTTGTACATGGATAGAACAACGTTCTCGAAGCCGTTAAAGACCGACAAGATGATAACTAATGCAGCACTCCCGACAAATACGCCCAACATCGAAATTCCCGAAATAATGTTGATAGCATTAATCGATTTTTTCGAGAAAAGGTAACGTTTAGCGATAAATAAGGGAGTGTTCATTCCAGCTAACTTAAAAACGGATTATTCAGTTTTTCAAAGCCTATCGTTGTTTCCGGGCCATGTCCTGGATAAACCGTACAATCATCAGGAAGTTTAAATATACTTTCCCTTATGCTTGTCAGAAGTTGATTGTGGTTACCGCCCGGAAGATCGGTGCGACCGATGCTCCGGTAAAACAAGACGTCTCCCCCTATCAGAAAGCGATCCTCTGCACTGTAAAAGCATAAGTGGGCAGGAGAGTGTCCGGGCGCAAATACAAGCTCCAGAATGCTGTTTCCGAATTTGATGGTTCCTGTCTCAGCCAGATAGCTGGAAGGTAAGGGTGAGACTTCGTATTGAATCCCCATAGGAGCCGCATATGCGGAGACAGAGGTGATGACAGGCAACTCTCCTTCATGAAATTGAGGAAGCAATCCATAGGTGTCAAATACGAACTTGTTGCCGAGAACGTGATCAATATGACAATGAGTATTGAGCAGGAGGGTAGGCTTTAGGTTATTTTCTGAAATAAACCTGACCACTGCATTCTGCTCCGTTCCTGTGTACATCCCGGGATCGATAATGACGCACTCTTTAGTATCGTCATAAAGCAAATAAGTGTTTTCTTGAAACGGATTGCAGACGAAGGACTTAATATGTATCATAGCTGGTTCTTAAATTGTTACTTCCATTGGAACGATCTGATCATGACGTCCATGTCTTTTTTGAGAAAGGATAGGACAGGCTTTATGGAGTCTGCACGAGGCTCCTCGTTGAAATAAAGCGCTGCTCTAATATAATGACGTGTACTGTCGGTGAGATAGAATTGCGCGAATGAAGCCGCATTTCCCTCGATAGTGTAGTAGACGCCATAAACCCTTTTACTGGGGTTGTTTATTCTTGCCTCGTCTATCGAGGTAGCCTTGGACGTATGCTTAAATGCAAAGGTTCGTGAATCTTCAGACAGTTCGTCCAGCGTTTTCTTTGATCCAATAGGATGATAACTAATGTGGATCGTTGCATTAAACTGGGGAAGATTAATGTTCTGCCAGCAGGGTTCAGCATTTTCGGACTTATCGGGACCTATAACTGAATAGTTTGGATAGTCAAACGAAAAGGGGCAAGGCCCCTGATAACGCTGATAAGACTTCTTGGGAAGCTCAATTCTGAAGAATCCCCGTGGCTTGGGTGAATAATTTTCGGTACAGGAGACACTTAATATCGCCGTGGCAAGAAACAGATAAATGATGGCTCCAAACCTCATATCAGCTATTCCATATTTCCCAGGATCTTTCAGCTTGCAAATGAAGCATTTCCTCTCCATTCTTGATAGTGGCTCCTTGCTCTTTACCTTTTTTCAGGAACATAGTCTCCGCAGGGTTATAAACCAGATCGTAAAGCAGGTGCCTGTCCGTAAGAAGTTCATAAGGAATGTCAGGGCACGCATCCACTGCCGGAGACATCCCTACCGGCGTTGTATTGATAATGAGGGTGTGTTCTGCAAGCAATTCAGGAGATAGGTCAGAATAGAGAATCTGCTTTCTTGAGCGTTTTCTGGAAACGATCTGGTAGTCAATACCTAGTTTCCCAAGTACATAGGTTACAGCTCTGGAAGAGCCTCCGCTGCCTAGGACCAGGGCCTTGGTATGATGCTTTTTTAATAGTGGTTTAAGCGACAGTTCAAATCCGTAGCAGTCTGTATTATATCCCTCCAGACGCATTTTCATTGACGAGACCTCTCCCGTGAAAAAAGACTCAAGAGGTCTGCCCTTTATTACTTTGATACAGTTTACGGCATCAATCGCTTTTGCATCTGCGTCAATCTTATCAAGATAGAACATAATGCCGATCTTGTGTGGTATGGTTACATTGAGTCCACACAAGTCACGATTTGAATTAATCAGATTCTCAAAATCACTCAGGTGCTCTATCGGATAGAGTTCATAAACATGATCTTCGAGTCCCTCTTCTTCAAATTTCTTAGTGAAGTAGAGTTTAGAAAACGAATGTCCCAGCGGATAACCTATCAGCCCAAATCTTTTCATATCACTCGCTGTTTATTATAAAGAGTTGAGGAAGTGATTGAACGTGTCTCCTCTCAATCCCAGGCGAATAGTTTCTAATGGAATAACCTCTGCAGGTGCAATATTCCCCAGATTAACGTTGGCGCCTATCAACTTGATAAACCATACCTGCTGGTCCTTTTGCGGAGCCTCCCAGATGATTTTATCTTTGGGGATTTCAGTTAGTATTTCGTCTATCAGACCTTCTCTAACTTCTCCCGACTCACGATATATCCCCACGTTCCCTCCTTCACGCGATTCAGCAATCAGTTTCCATGATCCTGCTTCCAGCTCTGCCTTCATAAGCTTGATCCATTTATATGGAGCGAAGATTTTCTGTGCGTCTTTCGATCCGACTTCAGAGATAACAGTAACCTGTTCACTTAGCTTACGAATGTAATCGCACTTTTCATCGTGAGGAATGTCGATTGACCCATCAGAAACCTCTGCATAGTTCATTCCATATTTATCGAGTACGCGTCGGTAATCGTCAAATTGATCTCTGATGACAAATGCCTCGAAAAGCGTCCCTCCGAAATATACAGGAATACCTGCATCGTGATAGACCTTTAGTTTCGTTTCCAGATTGGGTGTAACGTAGGAGGTTGTCCATCCTAATTTGACAATATCTATATGAGGACCAGCTACTTCCAGTAAGTTTTCAATCTCCCTGATGCTTAGACCCTTATCCATAACCATCGTCAAACCATGGTCGCGGGGTTTAAGGGTTCTAAGTGGAACGTTCTTTAAACTAAAATTTAACATACGGCTACAAATCTCAAAAAAAAATCCAATACTGAGGTTAAAGGTATTGGATTAATACAAAATTTCGATAAAAACTGCTAAATGAGGTACTTATTGATGATCTCTATAACTACCTTATTATTTTGTAACTGTGGCAGGTATTCGAATAAGATTTCGTGTTTTGTGGGATCAATCTTCAGAGCTGTTTCCAGCGTTTCAAGAGCCTCGTTGAACTTTCCGGTGGCCAGAATGTAAGCTACCATCCTATAATATAGCTCTGCCGCGTCCGGGTTGTTTTTTATACCTTCCAGTATCGTTTCTGTAGCTCTCTCCAGTTCGTTGAGTTCGTACAAAACAGAAGAGAAGTCTAGCCATGCGTCCGGATCAAGCGGATTTAGTTCCACAACTTTCTGATAAGCCTCTACTGATGCTTCCAGATTTCCAAGTTTATAATTTGCGTCCGCAATTCCGAACCAATAGTCTGGAAATGACTCATCAGAGTCACGGGCTTTTTTAAAATAGTGAAGCGATTCAAATATTCTGCCTTCTGCGTCGAGGGTTACACCAATTCCATACCAGGCATCGCCGAGGTCCGGATTGAGCTTCACAGCCTTCTTATAATGCAAGCGTGCCTCCTCCATTTGTTCGAGCTTCTCATAGCATTCACCAAGAGAACAGAGTGTATCTGCGTTCGGAACCTCAAAGCCTACCGACTGTTTAAACACTTCAATCGCTTCCTCATATTTATCAAGGTGAATAAGCGAATTGCCCTTATTATAATATGCAGAAGCAAACTCTTCATTGATCAGGATGGCATAATCATAAGCATCTACCGCCTTTTCGTATAGTCCAATCTTGTGGTAGGCATTTCCCAGGTTGTACCAGGCAGGGTAAGAGTATGGGTCGTTGTCTATATACTGCTTATAAAAGTCTATGCACTCATCCTGACGGTTCGTCACGTCGTAGCAAAACGCAAGTTCATATAGCGCGTCCTGGTTCATCATATTCTGCTCAAGAGCAAGCTTCAGATTAGAAATTGCATTCTCATAGTCATTCATGTTCTGATATACGAGGGCAATTTGGACTAAAATTTCGTCTGTACTCTCATCTACTAAAACACATGCTTTCTGATAGTTCTCCAGTGCCTCATGATGACGATCCTGAGACTCATATATATTTCCCCGAAGCAGGTAAATATCGGGATCTGAGGGCTCGAGTATTTCGGCCTTATCCAAGGCTTCGAATGCTTTATCAATCTCGTTGGTGGCCATGTAAAGCTGGCACCGCTTTAATAGGAATACAGGAGCAAAGGGATGTTGATTTATGGCATACTCAACCACCTCTAAGGCTTTGACAGCATCGTTCTGTGAAAAATAAAATTGGATGATATTTTCAAAAGCCCTGGCGTCGAAAAAAAGCTGATCCTCGTTTCTGATCATCTCTTCATAACGCTCTACTGAAAACTTAGGATCCTCCGAGAATTCAAATTCAAAATCTTCTTCCATAAATATCTATGTTTAAAGAACGTTTGCAATCAACTTAAAGTATATTCAATGAGCTTAGCAGCCTTCTAGTGATTAAAATAACAAAAGAAAATGAAGAAAACATCGACAGACTTATCCACAACAGAGGCTTCATTTTAATAAAACCTTATCTAACAATGAAGTAAAGGTCTATTCTGTGGATAAATAACTTGATGTCGGATCGACCATAAATACCAGGATAAGTAGGTGTCAGTAGAGCTCGTTCTATATAATAATCTCAGTGCAATTTTGTTTATTTAAAAGCTTTAATTCTGTAGGAATACGCATACCTACAGGCAACTTTATTAAGTTTGCCTGTATTAAATCGAATATACATTATGACACCTGTTGAAATAAATAAAAGATGGGCTGAACTGCAGGATAAAATAGCTGCCGACTTCGATACGGAGAAGCCGGATATTAAAGTTATGCTTTTTCTTATTGGGGTTCAGGAACTGGGAAAAGGTCCGAGAAAGTTCTCAAAGCGACAGAAAGAAGAGTTGATGCATATCGCAAATTGCCGGCTATTTAGTGAGATGGGCTTCTATGAATTGGAAGGATTGGATCAGGATGGATGGCCGCACTGGAAGCTCGTGAAAGAAATACCGAGCTATACCCTTTTAGAACAGGAAATGTTAATGAAATCACTCATCGTAAACTATTTCGAACAATAATGAAGCGTATAATTTCTACCCTGGTTTTGCTTGCTATAACATGTTCTTCATTGGTTTTTGGGGCTAACTCAAGTTTTTATAAGCACGAGGTGCGAATAGATATATTCGACAAGTTGTTCGGGCGGAGCACCAAGTCTCAATATGTGAGCATTAAAACAGACAAGGGCGAAGTGTTTATCAGGCTTTATAACGAAACCCCTCTTCATTGTGATAACTTTCTTAAGCTCGCCAGGAACGGCTATTTCAATAATACGCTGTTTCATCGGGTAATCCCCTCATTCATGATTCAGGGTGGTGATCCTGATTCGAAGAACGCAGCGCCTGGTAAGATGTTGGGAGATGGAGGACCATCATATACCATCCCGGCCGAGTTTAACGATAGCTTGTTCCATAAAAAGGGGGCCTTGGCTGCTGCCAGAGATGACAATCCTACGAAAGCCTCAAGTGGTTCGCAGTTTTATCTTGTACAGGGTAAAACGTACACGGATGAGGAGCTCGACCGCGTTGAAAAGGTGCGCCTGAAGGGACGAAAAATCCCAATCAAACAAAGGGCGTTCTACAAAACCATCGGCGGAACTCCTTTTCTTGATCAGAATTACACTGTATTCGGAGAAATCGTAAAAGGCTTTGAAGTAGTCGATGCAATTGCCGGCGCTCCACGCGATCAGAACGACAGGCCTCTGGAGAACATCTCCATGCAGGTCACTGTAATGAAAAAGAAAGATATAAAGAAGCTTGAAAAGCAGCTGAAACAAGATGCTTTCAGAAACAAGCTGATCATGAAATAATCAAATGAAACTTATTACATATAACGTTAACGGAATCCGTTCTGCCGTTAGCAAAAGCTGGATAGACTGGCTACAGGCCGCTAACCCTGATATCGTTTGCCTTCAGGAAATAAAAGCATCGCCAGACCAGTTACAGTCTATTCTGCCTTTACTTGAAGTATTGGGCTATGAGCACTATTGGTACCCAGCTCAGAAAAAGGGATATAGTGGGACAGCTATCTTAACTAAAATTACCCCCAAACATGTAGAATATGGGTGTGGAGAGTGTGACTATGATTTTGAAGGAAGGGTTTTGCGCGCCGACTTTGACGGCTTTTCTGTCATGAGCACTTACTTTCCTTCAGGTTCAAGCGGCGATTTAAGACAGGCATTCAAATACCGGTTCTTAGATGATTTTCAGATCTATATCGACAAGCTAAAGAAGGAACACCCCAACTTGATCATTTCAGGAGATTATAACATCTGTCACAGGCCGATAGACATACACAATCCCAAATCAAATGCTAATTCGTCGGGATTTTTACCAGCCGAAAGAGAATGGATGGAGAACTTTATCAACTCTGGGTTTATCGACTCGTTCAGGCACTTCAATGAGGATCCTCATCATTATACATGGTGGAGTTACAGGGCAGGCGCGCGCGGAAAGAACTTAGGCTGGCGCATTGACTATAACCTCGTAAGTGAGGGACTGCGTTCCTCCCTGAGAAGATCGTCAATTCTGAATATGGCTACTCATTCAGATCATTGCCCGGTCCTTGTCGAGTTTGATGTTTAAAGTGCCATATCCGGTCAGGTGTTATACAAATGTCAAGCGGGATATCGTGTGATTCATTAGCAATGATGGACTCCTGGGGCTCAAAATAAGATAGGCCAACTTTTATTGCTTCCGGACGGCACGAAGCCAGAAAGCGGTCATAAAACCCTTTCCCATAACCCAAACGGTTACCCTCTTTATCGCAAGCCAGCAAAGGGATAAGGATCAGGTCAATCAACTCAGGACTTATTTCCTGTCCGTCCCCGGGTTCTGTTATTCCCCATTCGTTCATTGCCAGTGGCGTTGACTCTTCCCAGCAAATATGCTTAAGTGTGCAGTTTGTAAGGTCGCTCTTAGGTAATACGAGTTGTATATGCCGGTAGTCTTTACGCAGCCTGTTGCTGATCAGGAGACTGTCGATTTCCTGTTTGCCTGCTATCGGGTAATAAAGATGCAGGTAACGAACGGCGTGGAGATCCAGAGAGAAGAAATTGGAGGCAATGCGGGTGCTCAAATCCTCAAGCTCGCCGGAATGAAGTGCTTGCCGGTTTTTCATATAAGCCTTTCTAAGTTCTTTCTTATCCATCTTCCGTACAAATAAAAAGGCCTTACATTGTAAAGCCTTTATATTTTAACTACTTATATCTATTTCACCCGTTCAATATACTCACCCGTACGTGTATCTACGCGGACTTTCTCGCCCTGATTGATGAATAGAGGCACTTTGATCTCTACACCGGTCTCAACGGTTGCATATTTGAGTGCGTTTGTAGATGTATCGCCTTTCACCGCCGGTTCAGTATACGTGATCTCCAGCTCTACACTTGTTGGTGCCTGACCCATAATAGGCTCATCGCTTTCAAATGCAACAATCACATTCATTCCTTCTTTCAGGAACTTAGCGGCATCACCAAACAACATCTTAGGAATATTGTGCTGCTCGAAGGTGTTGTTATCCATCACAACGAAAAATTCACCATCAGAATACAAATACTGGTAGTTACTCGTCTCAACGCGGCAGATTTCAACCTCTTCATCAGTACGGAATCGGTACTCTACTAACTTTCCGGTTTTAACGTTCCGCATTCTGGCCTGGTAAAATGCACGGAGGTTCCCCGGCGTGCGGTGAATAAACTCTTCCACTGCAATCAGTTCACCATTGAAGCGCAATATATTGCCATTTTTGATATCAGAAGCCTTTGCCATATATGTCTTTTTAAAGCGACAAAGATATAGTTTTTCAGAAATACTGTATAATCACAGGCTGATTTGCATCTGGAAAATTCAGGTTAGCTGCTTCTTTTGTAATCTGTAATCAGGAGCTTTTCCTGGCAGAAATCATATTCAAACTCCTGATTCGAACAGACGATCAATGTCCTGTCTTTTCCAAATTGGCTGATCATCTCCCTGTACCAAGTAATCCCCGCAGAGTCAAGATTGGAAGCCGGCTCATCTAACATTACCAATGGTGTGTCAGAACATAATGCCAGGGCCAGTTTAGTTCTTTGCTTCATCCCCGACGAGAAATACCTGACTGGTTTTGCAGCCGACCGTTCAAAGCCAAGAAGCGAAATGATTTGTTCAACGGATAGTTGTTGAAGGGGTTTTTTAAATTGAAAATGGAACTCGAGTAATTCGCGGAGACTCAACTCTTCTATTAGCTCCAGATAAGGTGCTACAATGGAAACATGCTGATACATGTGCTCCATATCAAGGCTTTTTCCTTTCAGGTTGCAGGATATAGCCCCCGCCGATGGGCTCAGGCTTCCTGCCACAACCTGCAGAAAAGTGGATTTACCAGAACCATTGTGTCCCAGTATCGCGTACGATGTATTCTTTTGAAATGTATAGTTTACTCCTTCAAAGATCCACTCACGGTTAAAGCGCCGGCCAATATTATCCAGTTTGATTTCCATTATAATAAGACCGGCTCTTTTCGCATGGCATTATGCCCCGGTAAAACCTTTCATTATACCGCGGTTAGAGTTTCTGATGAAGTCAAGAATCTCGTCTCTGATCTCCGTTGGCTGATGTTCTGCCTCAATGATGTCCAGAGCTGAACCAATATTGTATTTTCTGACAAATAATGTTCTATAGATATCCTGTATCTCATTAATCTGATCAGATGAATAGCCTCTTCTACGTAGACCAACCGAGTTGATACCTACGTAAGAAAGTGGTTCCCGGGCAGCCTTCACATACGGGGGAACGTCCTTTCTTACAAGGGAACCTCCAGTGATAAACGCGTGAGAGCCTACCTTACAAAACTGATGAATGGCTACCAGACCCGCAAGAACAACATAGTCACCAATGGTGATGTGGCCCGCCAGAGTTGTGCTGTTTGAAAAGATACAATTGTCGCCTACCACGCAATCATGGGCGATATGGCAATACGCCTGAATCAAACAGTTTTTACCGATAACAGTCTTCCACTTGTCCTTCGTGCCTTTGTTGATCGTTACGCATTCGCGAATGGTTGTATTATCTCCAATCTCTGCGGTTGTCTCTTCTCCGTTATACTTCAGGTCCTGGGGAATCGCAGAAATTACTGCGCCAGGAAAGATACGGCAGTTCTTGCCAATTCTTGCTCCATCCATAATGGTTACATTCGGACCTATCCAGGTACCTTCACCAATTTCAACATTCTTATGAATGGTTACAAATGGTTCAATAACAACATTATCGGCAATTTTTGCCTGTGGATGTATATATGCTAACGGTTGGATCATTCTTCTTCGTTTTTAACTTTTACTATTTGTGCCATTAATTCGGCCTCTACAACAACTTTCTCACCAACAAATCCAACCCCTTTCATCTGGGCGATACCCCGTCTTATCGGACTGATCAGATCGCATCTGAATACAATCACGTCTCCTGGAGTAACGGGAGCTTTGAAGCGCGCATTCTCGATTTTCAAAAATAGTGTTAACCAGTTCTGAGGATCAGGAACAGTACTCAAAACCAGGATTCCGCCTGTTTGAGCCATCGCTTCGATCTGTAATACGCCAGGGAATAAAGGGCTTCCCGGGAAGTGTCCCCTGAAAATATCTTCATTCATTGTGACGTTCTTCACGCCGACAACATGGGTCTTGGTTAACTCCATAATCCTGTCAATCATCAGCATAGGCTGTCTGTGCGGCAAGATTTTCATAATCTCAACCGTATCGTACAGCGGTGTTGCTCCAGGGTCGTATGGCTTATACTGCGACTTCTTTCTTTCTTTTTTGATCTGTGCCTTGATCTTCTTTCCAAAAGCAATATTTGCGGCGTGACCAGGTCTGGCAGCCATGATATGGCCTCTCAGTGGAACACCTACCAGGGCAAGGTCACCGATCATGTCCAGCAACTTATGTCTTGCGGGTTCATTTTGATGTCTCAATTCGATATTGTTCAGAATTCCCTCCCTTGCAACATCGATATCCTCGCGGTTGAACAGCTTGGCCAGATGCTTTAGCTCTTCCTTGCTTACCTCTTTGTCAACAACCACAATCGCGTTGTTCAGATCTCCGCCCTTGATGAGGTTATGGTCCAGCAATGCCTCAAGCTCATGAAGGAAGCAAAAAGTTCTGCTTGAACTAATCTCTTTCTTGAACTCCGATATGCTGGTAATTGCCGCATGCTGGCTCCCCAGAATCGGAGAGTTGTAATCGATCATACAGGTCAGTCTGTAATCGTCGTCAACCGGCATAGCAACCATCTCTACCTTACGGTCAGCCTCTGTATAATGTATGTTATAAGGAATGTGGTAGTATTCGCGTTCAGCGCTCTGCTCAACAAATCCTGCTTCTTCCAGTGAATCGATAAAATGAATTGAACTGCCATCCATAATCGGTGTCTCCGGACCATCCAGATCAATCAGAACGTTATCAACTTCAAGTCCCACAAGTGCTGCCAGAACGTGTTCAATAGTGCTTACGCTAGCGCCGTTTTGAGAGATTGTTGTCCCTCTTGATGTATCCGTTACGTTGTCAACATCGGCATCAATGATTGGCTGTCCTTCAATGTCAATTCTTCTGAACTTGTAACCATGGTTTTCAGGCGCAGGGTTGAAAGTCATGTTTACCGGTTGTCCCGTATGCAACCCCGTCCCGGAAACGGTAACTGCGCTTTTAATAGTTCTTTGTTTAACGTTCATGGCCTGATGCATGTGTATCAGTTATTTATTTTGTAAATTCTTTTAGTTTTCTTTCTAACTCTTCAATTTTTTTCTCCAGATCAGGAAGGCGGTTAAAGATAACCTGAGCCCTCATCTGGCTGTTAAATGTCGTGGCCGGACTTCCCGCCCACTTCTTACCCTCCTCAACGATTGCCCGGTTTATGCCGGATTGCGCCTGAACCTGCGATCCTTTAGCGATGCTGATGTGGCCTACCACTCCAACCTGACCACCTATAATAGACTGGCCGCCGATCTTTGTACTTCCCGATATCCCGGCTTGCGAGGCAATGACCGTATTCGGGCCGACTTCCACGTTATGGGCAATCTGGATCAGGTTGTCTAGCTTAACGCCTTTCTGGATAACAGTAGATCCCATAGTCGCGCGGTCGATCGAGGTGTTTGAGCCGATCTCCACGTCGTCTTCGATCACCACGTTTCCGATCTGACTGATCTTGCTGTAACTCCCGTCATCAAGTGGCGCAAATCCAAACCCATCACTTCCGATAACGGCTCCTGAATGGATAATGACGTTCGAGCCTACTTTACAGTCATGGTAAATTTTTACTCCCGAAAAGAGGGTGCAATCCGAGCCTACAGATGAGTTATCACCTAAATAGACATGTGGGTATATTTTTGAATTGTCTCCCAGAACAACATCTGCCCCGATGTAAGCGAAAGCACCTATATAAACATCCTTCCCGATCTTTGCGGATGGATGAATATAGCTCGGCTCCTCAATGCCCTTCTTATTAAGCTTGATGGTATTGTATTGCTGAAGCAACAGCGAAAATGCCGTATATGCATTTTCTACCCGAATCAATGTTGATTTGATTGGTGCCGTCGGCACAAAGTCTTTATTTACGATGACAATAGAAGCATTCGTCTGATAGATGAAATGTTCATATTTCGGATTCGCTAAAAAAGACAGGGAGCCGCTTTGTGCATCCTCGATCTTAGCCAGCTGATTTACTGTGTCTTCCGGATTTCCATCCACACTTCCATCAAGTAATATTCCAATCTGTTGGGCAGTAAATTGCATCGGACAAAGTTATATCTTATTAATTTATGATCAAATTTGAAAATTATCCCTTAGTTAAAGAATTATGAGGCACTATTTAAGCTTATTTAACTCTTTTGTGTAGCAAAGGATATGCTTCTTCACAGTTCTCGAGAGCCCCTCCAACAAGGAATTGTCAGAAGCAAGGGTGATGTCCCGCGTCGTCCCGTTTTTCATCAAAATATTGATGCTCTCATCGTTTACTTTATATGCATGGTTCGTAATGGTATCAGTGAATACAAAATATTCAACATCGGCAGTATCAATGTCCAGCAGCCTGACTGCCTTTTGCTTCAAATCATCAACCCGGGCAGCGTCGAACGGCTCGGGACTTACCTCTATTTTGTAAAGCGACCTCGAGAGGAGGTACCTGCAGAGATGCGATAATATCTTATCCTTTCCCGTGGTCCACACCTTTACGGAGGTGAAAATATCGTGATCATCCAGACAGGTGAAGTTTCTGACATGGATGTCGTCGTGAATGAACTCTTCTTTAGTAATAGTATTCGTAAGAAAATGGTGAAAGCTTGGTGTGGCAAAAAGTTCATGTCCGTTATTGACCAGCTCTTTTGCCCGTCTGAGGATGTTAACCAAAAGGTGCTCTGCAGCTACTGCTGTTTTATGCAGATAGACCTGCCAGTACATGATCCGGCGCGCAACCAGGAACTTTTCTATAGAATATATTCCCTTTTCCTCTACCACCAGATGCCCCTTATATACATTAAGCATCTTGATGATTCTGTCAAACCCGATAATCCCTTCTGATACACCCGTAAAGAAACTGTCCCTGTTCAGGTAGTCCATCCGGTCCGTATCAAGCTGTCCCGAAACAAGCTGGTGCAGAAATGGCTTAGCGTAAGATCCTTTGAATATCTGAATCGCCAGATCCAGACGGTTATTAAACTCCCGGTTCAGGTTATTCATCAGCAGGATAGAAATATCCTCGTGGGAAATTCCGCTGACAATGGTATTCTCAAGCGCATGGGAATAAGGCCCATGTCCAACGTCATGAAGAAGAATGGCGATGGTTACTGCCTCTTCCTCCTCTTCAGTAATGATGTGTCCTTTGCTCTTCAGTGTCTCGATAGCCATGCTCATCAGATGCATGGCGCCCAGGGCATGGTGGAAGCGGGTATGGATAGCTCCCGGATAGACCAGATGAGTCATTCCCAATTGCTTGATGTTCCTCAGCCGCTGGAAGTATGGATGGTCAATCAGGTCGTAGATTAACTCAGATGGGATGGTTATGAAACCGTAAACCGGGTCGTTAATTATTTTTTTCTTATTCAAGATAAATGCTCCCTCTTTCAAAAAATTGTTAATTTTCCTGAATACAAAAAACCACTTTTATTGTTATATTCTTTTGGAATAAATATAAAAAATACTTTACACAGATAATATGCAGGAAACCACCATACTATGGGCCGATGATGAGATTGATTTGTTGAAACCCCATATCATGTTCCTTAACGATAAAGGTTATACAGTCAAGACAGCAACAAATGGAAACGATGCTCTTGATGCTTTCAGAAACGGATACTTTGACATTGTTTTTCTCGACGAAAATATGCCAGGCCTAACCGGGCTGGAGACACTCGCAGAAATTAAAAATATTAATCCCGATGTTCCTGTGGTCTTAATCACAAAGAACGAAGAGGAGCATCTGATGGAAGATGCTATCGGATCTAAAATTGACGATTATCTCATCAAGCCGGTTAATCCCAAACAGATACAGCTGACCATTAAGAGACTCATCGACAATAAGAGGTTGGTAAGTGAAAAGACATCCATGGCCTACCAGCAGGATTTCAGGAATCTTGGCATGACGCTTAACGACAACCTCAGTTATGCCGAATGGGCAGATGTTTATAAGAAACTGGTCTTTTGGGAACTCTCTCTGGAGAAGCTGGAGGATGCGGGGATGCACGAAATCCTGACGCTCCAAAAGGCCGAGGCGAACGCACAGTTTTGCAAGTTCATCGAGAAAAACTATCTAGACTGGCTGAAAGACCCTGAAAACGGACCTGTTACTTCCAACCAACTCTTGAAAAAGAAACTCTTTCCTCTTCTGGATCCAAACAGGCCAACTTTCTTCGTATTAATAGACAACCTGAGGTATGATCAATGGAAAATGATCAACTCGATCATTACCGAGCACTTCCGGCTGGATGAGGAAGAGACTTACTTCAGTATTCTCCCTACAGCTACCCAGTATGCCCGAAATGCTATCTTTTCCGGTTTGATGCCAATCGAAATGGAAAAGCGCTTCCCGTCCATGTGGCAGAATGATGAAGATGAAGGGGGGAAAAACCTGTTCGAAGACCAGTTCCTGAAGGATCAGCTGCAGCGTGTGCTGAGAAGAGACGTAAAATACTCATATACCAAAGTGCTTACCTTTGAACAGGGTAAAGAGCTTGTCGAGAATTTCAATAATCTCATGGGGAATGAACTCAATGCTGTCGTATTCAACTTTGTCGATATGCTGTCACATGCCCGTACCGACATGGCGATGATCAGGGAGTTAGCGAATGATGAAGCGGCTTACAGATCCCTTACATTATCCTGGTTTGAACACTCGCCACTGCTTGAGTTGCTGAAGAAGATTTCACAGAAGAATATCAAGCTCGTCATCACGACGGATCACGGAACTATTCGGGTAAAGCACCCGAGCAAGGTTATCGGTGATCGAAACACCAATACCAATCTCCGCTATAAGCAGGGAAAGAATTTGAATTTCAATGCCAAGGAAGTGTTTCATATCAAAAACCCGCACGATGCGCAATTACCGAAGCTGCATGTAAGTTCGAGTTTTATCTTTACAAAAGAAGATAGTTACTTTGTATATCCAAATAACTATAATCACTTTGTGAATTACTATAACGAGACGTTTCAGCATGGAGGCATATCCCTGGAGGAGATGATCGTTCCATATATTACTTACAGTCCGAAATAATGATGAATCATGTAATTTCTGCATTAGACGAACTTCCCGGAGCGGCCGCGAAGCTTCTCTCTTTTGCAAGTCGGGAGCGGGTGTTCCTTTTCTATGGAGAGATGGGCGCTGGTAAAACAACGTTCATTAAGGCACTGTGCGAGCAGCTTGGTGTCATAGATACCACTTCAAGCCCCACTTTTTCTATTGTTAACGAGTACGAATACGCTGGCGGAAGCGTTTACCATTTTGACTTTTACAGGCTGAAGGATCAGAGCGAGGCATTTGACCTCGGATATGAAGACTATCTGTATTCAGGCCAGTATTGCTTCATCGAGTGGCCCGAGAAGATACCTGACCTCATACCTCAGAGAGTGGTCAAAGTGTCTCTTGAGTCGGTAGGTGGGGATAAAAGAAGTTTGACCGCGGAAATACAGAGCATGGTATAATCAGTCGATTATAAGATGGAATTTGTAGATTAGGCTCAATTTAAGACCTTATGATGACTGAACTGTCTGACATTGCCAAGCAAGCTATGATGCAACCGCAGGAAGCAATGATGGAGACCAAGAGCCGGAAGAACTCACTTTTTATAGGAATACCTAAGGAGTGCTCATTTCAGGAGAATCGGATTCCCCTTACACCGCTGTCCGTTGCGGTCCTGGTAAATAACGGTCACAAGGTGGTTGTTGAATCGGGAGCGGGGGCGGGTGCCAACTTTTCCGACAGCGACTACAGTGAGCAGGGCGCTATCATCGAATACAATAAAAAAGAGCTTTTTAAGGCAGACATCATCATCAAAATAGGCCCGCCTACATCTGAGGAAATTGAGATGATGAAGCCCTTTCAGGTGCTGTTTTCAACCCTTCAGATGGCATCTCTTAAGGCAGAGAGCCTTGAAGCGATGATGAAGAAGAAAATCACGGCCCTTTCCTATGAATATCTGCGGGACGAGGGAGGCTCGCTTTCCGTCATCCGTTCCATGAGTGAAATAGTGGGTGCCACGTCCGTATTAATTGCGGCCGAGTACCTGAGTAATGTGTTTGATGGAAAGGGACTGATGCTCGGAGGCATTACCGGTGTGTCACCTACAGAAATGGTAATCCTTGGCGGTGGTTCCGTTGCTGAATACGCAGCCCGTACGGCTATCGCTCTTGGTGCCGAGGTAAAGGTTTTTGATACTTCGATTTACCGCCTTCGCAGATTGCAGAACAATATCGGGAATCGTGTCTTCACATCGGTTCTTCAACCTATCGTGCTGAACAAGGCAATCACCAGTTGCGACGTAGTGATTGGTGCAATCCGCGCAAGCCATGGTAGAAGTCCCTGTGTCGTTTCTGAGGAGACCGTCAGCAAAATGAAACCGAATTCTGTGATCATCGACGTAAGCATTGATCAGGGCGGCTGTTTTGAAACTTCCCGTATAACCAATCACACACATCCGGTATTCAGAAAATACGATGTTATACATTACTGTGTTCCCAACATCGCTTCCCGGGTAGCACGTACGGCCACGTATGCGCTTACAAATATCTTTACACCGATACTGGTAGATATTGGCGAGATGGGTGGTATCAAGAACGTGATTTGGGAGAAACCGGGAGTAAGAAACGCCATTTATCTCTATCAGGGGCATCTTACCAATCAGGATCTGGCTAACCGGTTTAATATTCCACCGAAGGATCTCGACCTGTTGATCATCTCTCATCGGTAGTGAGCCTTAAAACAATTCCCTGCATTTCGGCTTTTTAAAGAAAAGCCGTGACTATGCATCTGGACAAACAATATTTTAAAGATTTATGGAAAGTAATCTTGGGATCGGCTAACGCCTTTTCCCAGGACAAAGCCATGAAATATAGTGCCTCTCTTGCCTACAGCACGATCTTCGCCTTATCCCCCCTTCTGGTGCTCATTATATCGCTCGCCAGTATTTTCTATGGAAGGGATGCTATACAAGGTAAACTCTTTTCCGAAATCAATCAGCTGGTTGGGAGCGACGCTGCCAGTCAGATCCAAGTACTTATCGAAAAGAGCGCCTTATCGGGTGGTTCCACGCTGTCCTTAATCATCAGCATTGTTGTCCTGATGATAGGTGCAACAGCAATTTTTACCGAGATACAGGATACGCTGAACATCATTTGGCGGGTCAGGCCAAAACCTAAAAAGGGCTTCCAGAAAATGCTTATAAACCGGGTGCTATCTTTCTCCATGATTATCAGTCTGGGCTTTCTGCTGGTCGTCTCCCTCGTGATCAACGGCATCGTGGCTGCCCTGAGCGAACGGCTCAGTAACATCTTCCCCGAGATCACAGTCCTCCTCGTGCAGGCATTTAATATCTTCCTCACATTCACGATTATCACCACCTTATTCGCGATAATATTCAAGTTTCTCCCCGATGTGAAAATCTCCTGGAAAGACGTGCGGGTAGGGGCTATAGCAACAGCCCTCTTGTTTATGTTGGGCAGGGTGCTTATAGGAATATATCTCCAGATGGCAGGTACTGGTTCTACATTCGGTGCTGCCGGCTCGCTTGTGGTGATCCTCACCTGGGTGTACTATACTGCTGCTATCCTTTACTTCGGTGCTGAGTTTACGCAAGTATATGCGGAGAAATTCGGGGGAAGTATCCGTCCCGCCGAGTATGCTGTTCACGTCGTGCAGACGGAAGAGGAGGTGTATGTCAGAGAGTTACCGAAAAAGAATATGTGCGAGGATGATCCCGAAAACCCTGCAACAGATTGTAAGGAGTAATCCCGGTTGAAAACGCAGATATAAATACGTATTATTAATCCTATGAAATCGAACTTTCTGATCCTTGTGCTGCTTCTGACGATATGCTTCTCTTGTGTTCAAAAACCAAAAGACACTGACTCCTCCTCTCACAATAATGCTGCTGACCTGTTTACACGCTATTGGGAGCAACGTTCAAGGTTTTTTCCCCTGGAAGCCATGCAGCAAGGCGACAATCGGTTCAATGGTCTTCTGCCTAACGATCAGACCGCTTCATTTCGTGATTCCCTTAAAAGATTCTACTCCACGACTCTTGATTCGCTTAACAAGATCAATCGGGATTCTCTTTCTTCGAATGACCAGCTTAGTTACGATGTGCTCGCGTATGAGCTCCATACTCAGCTCGAGGGACTGAAGTACGACAACTGGATGATGCCCTTTCAGCAATTTACCGGAATGCCGCTTACCATCGCCCAACTGGGCTCCGGCGACAGCTATCAGCCATTTAAGACAGTAGAAGATTACCGGAACTGGCTATCCAGGGTAAAAGCCTTCGGCGTATGGACAGATTCTGCGATCACAAACTTCAGAACGGGCCTCAGCAACGGTGTTGTGCTGCCGGCCAGCCTCGTAAAGAAGGTTATTCCCCAGTTAGAGGCCATGCTAGTGGAAGATTCCACAAAGAACCTTTTTTACGGACCCCTGAAAAAGTTCCCGGCCTCCTTCACTGAACAGCAGAAAACGGAGCTCACACAACAATATATCAGTGCTATACAGAATGACATCATACCATCCTATCGTAAACTAGCAGTATTCCTCCAGAAAGAATATCTGCCAAAGGCACGTAAGACATCAGGCCTCTCTGGCATTCCGGGAGGTAAAGAGATGTATGGGTTTCTGGTGAAATATCATACGACCACCGAGACAGGACCAGAAGAGATCTACCAGACGGGATTAAAGGAGGTTGAGCGTATCCGCACCGAGATGGAAAGAGTGAAAGAGGAAGTTGGCTTCGTTGGAGATCTCCCCGCGTTTTTTGAGTTCATGAGAACTTCTCCCAGGTTTACTCCATTCAAATCCGGGAAGGATGTGATCAACGCCTTCAGGGGTATCTATGAGAAAGTGAAGCCGAACGTAAACCAGCTATTTGGTACAAAGCCGGCCGCACCTTTTGAAATCCGGCAGACCGAAGCTTTCAGAGAAGCTTCTGCAAGTGCAGAATACGTCCCCGGATCCGCTGATGGCAGCAGGCCCGGCGTGTTCTATGTACCTGTGCCAGATCCTGCAAAATTTAATATTACTTCAGGAATGGAATCGCTGTTCCTTCATGAAGCCATTCCTGGCCATCACTATCAGATCTCGCTGCAGCAGGAAAATCTCAATCTGCCTGCATTCCGGCGCTTTGCATGGTATGGAGCGTATGGGGAGGGCTGGGCTCTGTACACCGAGTCGTTGGGTAAAGAACTGGGACTATATACCGATCCGTATCAATATATGGGAGCGCTCGGAGATGAGATGCATCGTGCAATTCGTTTGGTCGTAGATGTAGCCATTCATCTGAAGGGCATGAGCAGAGAAGAGGCAATTGCCTATATGATGAAGAACGAAGCCATTAGCAAGGATGCTGCGACTGCGGAGGTTGAACGATATATGGCTATTCCGGGTCAGGCGCTTTCTTACAAAGTAGGGCAGATGAAGATCCGGGAGCTGCGCCAGATGTGCGAACAAGAGCTAAAGGGTGATTTCCGGATCTCTGAATTCCACGATGAACTGCTCCGCGACGGTGTTCTCCCGCTGTCCCTTCTGGAAAGCAAAATGAACAGATGGGTCGCCGCTTTCAATAAGTAACGACCCTCCGTCCTTATCTCTGCCGGTCGGCATAACCAAACACCTTCTGTAGCAGGAGGCTGTTTCTTGATGCTACATTCTGTCTTATTTTTAGTTCTTCGCGTGCAATTTCCAGGAAGAGACCATCTATCGCTTTCTGCGTAACGTAAGCGGTAAGGTCAGGGTTGATATCCGATACCAAAGGGATCTGATTGTAGCGCGTAACCACATCGCCCCAGTGTTTGGTAGCGCCCACTTTAGAGAGACTGCTCTGAATGATTGGCCTGAACTTGGCGCTCAACTGGTCGTTCGTTACTCGTTGGAAATACTGTGTAGCAGCGTCGCTCTGCTTACCTAACAGGATAGATGTGGCGTCACTGATAGTCATCTGCTTAATAGCAGAAATAAATATAGGCTTAGCTTCAATAGCTGCGTCTTCTGCCGCTCTGTTTAAGCTGGTTATTACGTTGTCACATAATTGATTAAGCCCAAGTCCCCGAAGTGTCTTTTCTACCTTCTGAGCTTCCGGTGGAAACAACAGCTTCACTGCTGCATTGCTCAGGAAACCATTAGTTGCATGCAGTCTTTCTGCACTTGTGCTGGTCCCTAACTGAAGGGCCTCCTTCAGACCAGTGGCTATCTCTGCGTTCGAGGGGTTTCCGAGTGACTGGCCTAGTACTTGTGCAGTCTGGTTTAATGTTTCGCAACTGCTCAATATAACTGAAGAGCTTAAAAGTAGAACGAATACGTGTCTTTTCATGGATCAATTTTCTGTATGTGTAAGCAAATCTTCTGCCAGCAGAGAAGAAGCCTTCACCAAACGTACGAATTCTGATCTGAATCCTTCCTCATCCTTGTCCAGCGCGCTCGCCGCCAACTGAGCAGACATGCCGAAAGTATAGCCAGGAATGAATTCTGACTTTTTCAGTAACATCCCATATCCCGCGACCGCAGCAGCAAACCTGAAATCACTGCTTGCCTTTTCAATGGGAACACTCTTGTCCTGTATCGTATGACTGAGCGCGCTGCTAATGTCTTTCCCCGGTGCCTTGTACCGCAGTCTGATATACCCCAGCTCACCTTGATGACCGGCTGCGGCACCTTCATTATCTGCATACCTGAGATCCTCCACGTTCCCGCTGAACCGGCTCCTGACCCCCACGGGAATGATCTCATATAATGCCGTAACGGAGTGTCCGGCTCCCATATCCCCCGCATCTTTAAGATCATTTTTAAAGTCCTCCTGATTGAGCATCCTGTTCTCATACCCGATAAGGCGGTAAGCCTGCACCTTTGAGGGATTAAACTCCACCTGTAACTTCAGGTCACTGGCAACGGTGAACAAGGTGCCACCCAGTTCGGTCACCAGCACCTTTCTTCCTTCGCTGATATTGTCGATGTAGGCGTAGTTTCCATTGCCCTTGTCGGCCAGGATCTCCATCTTGCTATCCTTGTAATTCCCCATGCCAAAACCCAATACAGATAGACAGATACCGCTCTTTCTCTTTTCTTCGATCAGCTTCTGCATGGCCAGGTCGCTAGCCTGCCCCGTGTTAAAATCGCCATCACTCGCCATAATGACCCTGTTGTTCCCCCTGGAGATGAAGTTGGAAGCCGCCAGCTCGTAGGCAAGTTTAATCCCCGCTTCTCCGGCTGTCGATCCTCCCGCACTCAGCTCATCCACTGCTTCGAGTATCAATTTTTTGTTCTTTCCTGAGGTGGGTTTCAGAACCAGCGTCGCCGCGCCTGCATAGGTCACGATGCTGACCTTATCTGAGGGCCTTAGCTGGTTGATGAGCATTTTCATGGATGACTTTACCAGAGGAAGTTTATTATGGGCGTTCATGGATCCTGAAACATCTATGAGGAGCACCAGATTAGATGCCGGAAGCTTTGAAAGGTCTATTCGCTTCGCTTGCAGACCGATCCTCAGGAGCTTGTGCTGCTGGTTCCAGGGTGATGTACTGAGCTCCGTACTTACCGAGAAGGGCTCAGTTTCTTTCGGCTCCGCATAGTCGTATCGAAAATAGTTGATCATTTCCTCAACCCTGACAGCATCTGCCGGCGGCAACTGGCCCAGGTTGATAAAGCGCCTTACATTGCTGTAAGAGGCAGCATCCACATCGATTCCAAAGGTCGATAGTGGAGTGTGCCGGGGATTTACAAACCTGTTTTCCGCGAAGGATGCATACCACTCCGTATTCTCCCGTGGCGGTTCGGGTGCTATAATGGATATTCCTCTTACTGCTAATGATTCCATCTTCGGACTATTCATCCGCCCGTATCCCACGATCACAACACTCTGGTCTAAGCGTACATCCAGCGTCTTCTGGTTTGAATACCTGATCTTTACTTTGTTGTAAGCTGCCAGACTGAATTCAATCAGGTCGCCTGCCTCGGGCTTTGGCAGGGTATAATGTCCTTTTTCGTCTGTATATGTTCCGATAGATTTACTTTTTATCGAAACATATACACCCTTTAATGGTGTTAAACCGACAGCGTTGACTACCGTACCCTCAAGCTTCGCGGACGGAATGCCGCGAAAAGCTGAAAACACGATCAGAGTCACAAGGGAAATCTGGAGGAGGAGCTTTTTCATACTAAATGTTTATGTCAGGATGAAACAGAACGATGGTTTCCATAGATATCGATAAAAAATTTCTATACTTGATTAAAGATTTTGTCCATTGAAGTTCATCAAAAATAAACCTGGTCTTTCAAACGTTTCAGAAGCAGAGCTGCTTTCAGGATACCGGAGTACGGGCAACCTTGAGCTTCTTGGAAAGCTGTACAGCAACTATATGCCGCTGGTTTATGGCTTGTGCCTGAAGTACTTAAAAGATGAGGAACTCAGTAAAGATGCCGTCATGCAGATCTTTGAACAGCTGATCACTAAGCTCAAACAGCATGAGGTGAGCAACTTTAAAAGCTGGCTGTACACATTAGCCCGTAATCATTGTCTCATGGCTCTCCGTTCCGGTTCAAAACATGTTTTTGTATCCCTGGAAGTCGAAAATATGGAAAGACCCGAAGTTGTGCATCTAGATATAGACGGTACAAATGAGGAGCAATTAAGCGCTATGGAGAAGTGTATGGAGGGGCTGCCGGATGAACAACGACATGCGATAGACTTGTTCTACATTCAGCAGAAATGCTACAAGGAAGTCTCAGATATTACCGGTTTTGATATGAATAAAGTGAAAAGCTATATCCAGAACGGTAAGAGAAATTTAAAAATTTGTATGGAGAGGAATGACAGAAGCGAATAAACAACAACATCATCTTATACAGCAATACCTGAATGGAACCCTGGATCCCGGAAGGATGCATGAGCTCGAGAAAGAAGCTCTTGAGGATCCTTTCCTGGCGGAAGCGCTAGAAGGGTATGCATCGTTTGATGGTTCCGCTCAACCGCATCTAAGTCTTCTGCAGCGTCAGCTGGAAGATAGGATAGCGGAGAATGCCGAAAAAAAGAATCTGTTCTTCTTTACCTGGCAGCGCGTCAGCGTGGCTGCTGCTGCGAGCCTTCTCTTTGTGTCGGCAAGTATCCTTTTCTGGATGAAGGGCACCAATACAGAGTCGAGAATAGCAGCCGGACCAAGGAAAGTGGAAGTGAATCTCACACCCGAAGCTTTGGAGGCTCCTGCAGATCAGACAAAAATACAGCCATCAGATACCAGGGTAGCACCTGCTGCTACTGAGACTTTTGCAGCTGTTCCAAAGCAGACCACAGAAGCAAAAGTTGCGGCAAAATCGCCCGCGCCGGAAGTTTCTCCTTCTCGTTGGAATCAGGTGCTTGCTGCCAAACGCGCTCCTCAGCCAGAGCCAGCCTCTTCGCTATCAGCGGCGATACCCTCATTGTCCCGGGAAGCGTCTCCGGCTGAAGCTTCTATTGCCTCGGAAACAAGTGCTCCTGAAAGTGTGCAGGTCACAGCTTATGGCCGAACTACTGAGCGTACGGATAGTCAGCAACAGGTGTTTACAGCCAGTGCCCGCTCAAGTAGCCATGTTCTGGTGCAGCCCCTTGGCCCTGTTCAGCCTGTAGCAGGCTGGAAAGAATTTTATGCCTATGTTCGCGCAAATAAAAGGCTTAGTAAACCGTCGGATGGGCCGACCACTGTCTCACTGACGTTTAGGGTTCTACCCAACGGTAAACCTGATGCATTCAGGATCGAACAGGGCATCGACGAACAATATAACGCTGAAGCAATCCGTCTGGTGAAGGAAGGTCCGCTATGGACAGTTCCCGCAACCGGCAGTACCGACCTTGTTCGCATCCCGGTTGATTTTAAAAACTAATTTATTCATGAGGTACTTTTTACTATTACTTTGTTGTGCCGCCATGGCCTCCTGTAAACAAAACAAACCCGCTTCGGATGTCGCTCAACATAGTACTGATGCGCATTCCTTCTCCAGGCCGGACGAGGCTTTCGTTACCCATCTCGACCTCAGCCTGAATGTCAACTTTGACAAAAAAGTAATTAAGGGGAAAGCCACCTGGGAAATCGAAAACCCATCCGGTGCTGATACGATCATCCTCGATACCAAAGGTCTTGAGATCAGCCGGGTAAGCTTATCCGATTCCAACAGTAATGCCGAATTTGAACTCGGTCCGGAAGATAAGTTTCTGGGCAGGGCGCTGAAGGTAAAGATCGACAAAGATACACGCCAGCTGACCGTTTGGTACACCACCTCACCCGAGGCTGTCGCGCTTCAATGGCTAAGTCCCCAGCAAACAGCCGGAAAGAAGCAGCCTTTCCTGTTTACACAATCGCAGGCGATTCTTGCGCGTTCATGGATCCCTTGCCAAGACTCTCCTGGTATACGTTTTTCCTACAACGCCCATGTAACTGTTCCGAAAGATCTGATGGCGCTCATGAGTGCTGAGAACCCCGTTGCAAAGAACGATTCTGGCGTATATAGTTTCACCCAACCTAAGAAGATTCCCTCGTATCTGATGGCTCTTGCTGTTGGCGATCTTCAATTCAAAGCGATCGATGAGCGGACAGGCGTATATGCCGAACCCGGATCTCTTGATGCTGCGGCCTGGGAGTTCGCGGATATGGGAAAGATGGTCAGTGCAGCGGAAAAACTTTATGGCCCTTACCAATGGGGCAGGTATGATGTGATCGTGCTGCCACCCAGCTTCCCGTTCGGAGGTATGGAAAATCCTATGCTGACTTTTGTAACACCCACCGTCATTGCCGGAGATCGCTCTCTGGTCAGCCTGATCGCCCATGAACTGGCGCATAGCTGGAGCGGAAACCTGGTCACAAACGCTACATGGGACGATTTTTGGTTGAATGAAGGCTTTACAGTCTACTTCGAAAGACGCATCGTGGAAGATGTCTATGGTAAGGAGGAAGGGAAAATGCAGGAAGTGCTCGGATATGAGGCACTGAAAGAAACGCTGGAAGATATCGGCCACTCGCATCCCGATACCCGTTTGCATCTCGACTTGAAAGGCCGCGACCCGGATGAGGGAATGACGGACATCGCTTACGAAAAAGGATACTTTTTCCTCCGCACGATTGAAGAGGCAGTGGGAAGAACAAAGATGGATGCTTTTCTTAAAAAATACTTCACTGAGCATGCCTTCCAGTCACTTACAACCGAGCAGTTTGTGGCTTACCTGAATACGAATCTGCTGAAAGGTGATGAAACTCTTGCTGCGAAGGTTAATTTGAAAAAGTGGATCTATGAACCCGGTCTACCGGCCGGTATGCCTGCAATAGGATCTGCTAATTTCCATTATATCGATTCAGTACTGGCCGGCTGGAAGAAGGACGTGCATCCTGAAGGCCTGAAAACCCAAATCCGGTCAGCAAACGAGCAGCTTTATTTTATTAAGCGTCTGCCTCAGGAGCTGAGCGTGTCTGATATGAAAAGAATCGACGCTGAATTTGGCTTTACACAGTCTGGTAACGCTGAGCTGAATGCCGCCTGGTTTATCCACGCCATCCGCCATCACTATACGGCAGCTAATCCGCAGATCGAAGCTTTCCTGATCCGTGTGGGAAGAAGGAAGTTCCAGATTCCGCTCTATACAGAAATGGCTAAAACACCTGAAGGAAAGAGCTGGGCGAAAAAGGTCTATAAACAAGCGAGACCGAACTATCATTCGGTCTCGTTTACAACTATCGATAATATGCTGGGCGACTAAGTGCCTACAGGAATAAATTGAATATCAAATAAATGATGCTGGCGAGGAGGGCTGATACGGGTATAGTTAATACCCAGGCCCATACCAGGTTGATGGTAACTCCCCATCTGACTGCCGACATACGTTTGGTAACCCCCACACCGATGATTGAACCGGTGATGGTGTGTGTGGTAGAAACAGGAATGGCGAAGTGCTCTGTAATTCCGAGGGTGATCGCACCTGCTGTTTCTGCTGCAACACCTTCCAGTGGAGTTACTTTAGTGATCTTTGATCCCATGGTCTTCACAATTCTCCAGCCACCGCTCATTGTACCCAGGGAGATCGCTCCGTAACATACCAGCGGAATCCATTCAGGCATTGGATCTGAGCTGCTGACTACGTTATTGGCAACCAAGGCTACGAAGATGATACCCATTACTTTCTGAGCATCATTTCCTCCGTGAGTGAAGCTCAACGCCGCCGATGATAGAAGCTGCAGTCCCTTAAACCATTTCTCAGCAGTCGCAGGCTTAGACCATCTGCTGAGATTGACGATGATCAGCGTGATGACAATAGATATAATCATACCGATCACAGGTGCCAGCACGATGAAGGAAATAATCTTGAAAACGTAACCTAAGTTCAAAGCGTCTGCTGGTGATGCGCCATTCAGCATGGCATACGTAACGCCTGCTCCGGCAAAACCGCCAATCAGTGTATGCGAAGAACTGGAAGGAATTCCGTAATACCAGGTCAGGAGGTTCCAGGCGATAGCCGCGATGAGACCTGCAAGAATAACGTGAATCGTGATGAAATTTTCAACTACAGTTTTCGCAACGGTATTGGCAACCTTATGGTCATCAAAGTAAAAGTATGCGGCGAAGTTGAAGATAGCAGCCCAAAGAACCGCCTGGAAAGGTGATAAAACCTTCGTTGACACAACAGTAGCAATTGAGTTCGCGGCGTCGTGAAAACCGTTGATATAATCAAAAGCAATTGCCATGATGATGACAATTACCAATAGGGTAGTAACCATTTTGTATTGTTTAGTAGTTAAGCATTCTTAACCAGAATCGTTTCCAGGACATTGGCAACGTCTTCACACTTGTCAGTAGCCGTTTCCATGGCTGCAAACAATTCTTTGTATTTGATGATGGTTTTAGCGTCTTCTTCGTGTTCAAAAAGATCCGCAACTGCACGGTCAAATACATAGTCAGCCTGGTTCTCCATGCTGTTGATGCGAACACATGAATCAGTGATCAATCTGATGTTCTTCAGATTTTTGAGCTCCTCAACCGCCTTGTTTACATCTATACAACCTTGCAGGATGAGTTCCGCCAGTTTTTTAATAGGAGGGGTGATGTCTGTAATTTTGTAAAGCTGCATTCTTGCCGCTGATCCGTGGATGTAATCCGCGATATCATCAAGTGCTGAAGCAAGAGCGTGCATATCTTCACGGTCAAAGGGCGTGATAAAATTCTTACCCATTTCCAGGAAGATCAGGTGCGTGATGTCATCTCCAACATGTTCAAGATCTTCGATCTTTTTGGTGAGTTCCTTCCTCTTTTCTAAATCCGTTGTGTTAACAAGCTCATTTAGAGCCTCTCCTAAGGAGATTAAATTCCGGCTAGCCTTCTCAAACAAAGGAAAGAACTTTCTGTCTTTAGGAACAAAGTACTGAATAATGCTATTTAATGACATATGACTGTTTTCAAAATATGTGCAAAATTACTTATCGTATGTTAACCTAATGTTAAGTTTTTGTTAGTCAGTCACAATTTCACCTTGCCTTCGAAACCGTAAACGCGAATGTAGATCCAAGTCCTTCAGTACTCCTGACGGTTATCGTTTGCTGGTGAGCCTCAAGGATATGCTTCACAATAGCCAGCCCGAGACCCGATCCTCCAATTTGCCTGGAACGGCTTTTATCCGTTCTGAAGAACCGCTCGAATACTCTTGGTAAATATTTCTCTTCAATCCCTATCCCGTCATCTGTAACTTCAACAAGCATCTGGTCATGAAGTTCAAATATTTTCAAACTAGTTGTTCCTCCTGCTTTTCCGTACTTAATCGAATTGCTCACCAGGTTGATCAACACCTGGTTGATCTTGTCGCGGTCGGCAGATACCCAAGTAGGGAAATTATACTTTTCTTTAAATACAAGGTGAATATGATGTTTCTGGGCCTTCAGCTCCATCTGCTCGAGTACCTCCTTGATGAGCGCAGAAAGATCAAACTTCTTGTAATTGATCTGGATTTCTCCGGTTTCCAGCTTCGATATCGCATCAATGTCTTTGATGAGCAAACTCAGGCGTTCAATGTTCTTTGATGCTTTATTCAGGAAGCCTCTGTTCATCTCCGTGTCCTCCAGACCTTCATCCTGTAATGCCTCGATATAGCCCTGTACAGCAAAGAGAGGGGTTTTCAGCTCATGGGATATATTACCCAAAAACTCTTTCCGGAACTGTTCCTGTTTTTTCAGCTCGTCAATTTCGATCTTTTTGACGCGTGCCCATTCCTTCACTTCTGTCTCCACATCATTGATCGGATCATCCGTCACATACTCTCCAAGGGCATCCTTTAGTTCCTGCCCCAGTTTCAGATGGTGGATCAGCTTATAGATCAACTTGATCTTGCTGTACACATAACGCTCGATCAGGTAGTAGAAAACCACGTAACAGATGCCCAGCGTCATGACGAATGTCACGCTGAGGTGGTACCAGCTACGCTGAAAGTAGTAATTGACAATACCCAGAGCCAAAGCGACCACCAGCGCATTCAAAAGAACTAAAACCCTGAGTTTCATATTGCAATAATACTATTTTTCTCCCTGCCACTCGGCAAAAAATTGTTCAAGATAGCTCATCATGAACTCATGTCTTTGAGCCGCAATGCGCCGCGCTGCCGGTGTGTTCATTTTATCTTTCAGCAGCAGCAGCTTTTCGTAAAAATGATTGATTGTCGGAGCCGTACTGTTCTTATACTCCTCCTTGCTTTGTAAGGGATTCGGTTCGATAGAAGGGTCATAGAGGATCCGGTTCTTGAAACCTCCGTAAGTAAAGGTCCGGGCTATGCCGATTGCTCCTATAGCATCCAGCCGGTCTGCATCCTGAACAATCTCCATTTCTCTGGAAGTGAACGCGACATCCCCTAATCCTGATTTGTATGACATATTCCGGATGATCTGTTCCACGTGGAATATGACATTTTCCTCGGCTCCAATAGATTGCAGGAAATTCCGTGCGGTCTGTGGCCCTATTTCTTCATCGCCGTTGTGGAATTTGGAATCGGCTATATCGTGCAGCAAGGCAGCTAGCTCCACTACCAGCTGATCGGCTTCTTCAGTTCTGAGCAGCAGCCTGGCATTTTTCCAGACTCGCTCGGTATGCCACCAGTCGTGTCCGCTCTCGGCGGTTTGCAATGAATCCTTCACGAAGGCAACCGTTTGGTCAATCAGTTCAGCGTGTATAGCAGTGCTGGATGTGTGCATGTGTTATAAGTTTGTAAGAAGGGCTTTGATGAATGCTTCCGGGATCTGAAGATGAGGAATATGACCCACCCCTTCAAACTCAATCAGTTTGGAGCTCTTTATCTTCTTCGCTGTTTCCTTGCCCAAGACGGCATATTGTCCATACTTTTTCTGGTCTTCCGGAGAAAGTGTCCCCTTGCCAACAATCGTTTTATCTGCCGTTCCTATAAAAAGGACGGTCGGCACGCGCACTGAAGAAAACTCGTGTACAACAGGCTGCTCAAAAATCATCGTAAAGGTTAAGGCAGATACTTTCGCATACCGCGGGAAATCCGCGCTTTTGGTTACTCCGGCTGCAATATCAACCAGATAATCATAGTCGCTCCTCCATTCAGGGAAATATGACGACTGATAGTATTTCTTTACGCTCGCAGCACTTGTCTTCAGCTCTGTTCCGTATTGCTCCTCTGTAGTCTGATAGGGAATGATCATCCGGTAATCTTCCAGTCCGATCGGATTTTCCAGCAGCAGCTTGCTCGTGCTCTCCGGATACATCAGCGCAAAGCGAGTGGCCAGCATACCTCCCATGGAGTGACCCAGAACCGCAGTTTTCCTGATACCTAGCGTGTCCAGCAATTGCTTGTTGAACCTGGCCAGCAGATGGAAGCTGTAGTGGATAAAAGGCTTGGACGATTTACCAAAGCCGATCTGGTCGGGTACGATCACCCGGTATCCCGACTTTGAAAGTGCCTGGATAACATTTGTCCAGTAATAGCCCGCAAAGTTTTTTCCATGGAACAGCATAACCGACTTGCCATTAGGGTTTGCCGGCCGGATATCCATGTATGCCATGCGGATATCCTGTCCCTCTGCTTTCAAAGAGAGGAACTGTACCGGATAGGCATACCTGACATTCTCCAGCGTGATCGACAAGGTGTCAACCTGTGCTGATGCGTAAAAGCTGATAGATAGCAGGAGAGCAGTTAAAATCTTTTTCATCGGAATCAATTAAAGGCAAAACGTCTCAGACGATAATTAAACAGCCGGTACCTTTATCCAGTTAAAGCGGTATTGCTTGCTGAGTGAAGGATTAGCCTCGTCTTTTGACGTTTCTGGCGCAGTAATGGTTTTCGGATCGCCGTCACTTACAAAACGGGTATTATGCTTGATCTGGCTCTTCATAAATGTTTCCGGATTTTCGGTATGCTCACCGGCCTGAACACGCTGAATACCCAGCCTGCTAAATTTCTTTGAGTAGGGCGATACAGAGGTAGCTGAGCCGACCAGCATCACGGATTCGTGTTTATATCGCAAGCCTTCAAACTCACCCGTTTCTTCGAGCGCACGGTTCTTTGCATGCATGCCCAAAGGTAACGCCAGGCTGTTTACCGTATATTCAGGAAGAAACTCTCTGATCTCCTTAACGAACATGGCAAGATGTTTCTGCGCTTCTGCATCGCTGAGCTTAGAGAGCTGTGCATGGTACCAGGTATGGTTTCCTATCTCGTAGCCGTTCTTCTGCAGCCACTCCAGCTTTTGTTTTTTGTATTCAGGCTGAGCGAACAGTCGTAGCGTTGGTTTTATAGCCGGCAACACATAGAAGGTTGCCGTGATTGGGAAGTCTTTATGTTTTTTCTTAAAATCCTCCATGATCCCCAGTGCACACTCAGGATCGATGACCAGCTCCCCATTCTTCTCCAGGTAGCGGAACTGCCCGGCACTTGAGTCGTCGAATGTTAAAGCAAACGGAGTCTTTCCTGCGGGAACGTCCAGCTCACCCGAAGCGATAGCATGGACAGATACCGGGTAAAAGTCATTATCATATAGCATCTGAAGGTCTTTCCTGAAGTTTTCAGGAGTCCTTCTCCAGCGATCTTCCGGGTGGCCTATCAGGTGATACTCCAGTACCATCACGCGCCCAAGCTCATTGGGTGTATAGTTTTCCTTGCTGAAGTCTTTTGCAGGAGCAAGGGTGTCTGCCTGCTGAACAGCAGATGCCTTTGCCGGACTGCTATCCTGCTGAGCCGAATGATTGCTGTTGCTGGATGTGGAAGAACATGCACTGCTCAGTGCAAGAAGAATCGTTGTGCTATAGAGAAGCGAAGAAAAATGTACTTTCATGAAAGGATGTATAATCGCTAAAGGTAAATCTATAAACGAAGATTTCCTAAGCTCAATTTACAATCAGCTTATAGCCCTTTCCATGTACATTCAGGATCTCCACTGCAGGGTCATCCTTGAGGTATTTCCGGAGCTTGCTCAGGAACACATCCATACTGCGGCCGTTGAAGTAATTGTCATCATGCCAGATACTCAGCAGGGCTTCTTCCCGTGTCAGTACCTGATTCTTTTTCAGGCAGAGCAGCCGGAGCAATTCCGCTTCTTTCGTAGACAGCTTCTGAATGGCATCTTCATGCCTGATGGACTGTAGGGTATAGTCGAAATGATATTTACCTATTTCGAACTTGTCGGGACTTTCGCTCCCCGCGTTATTCTGGTTGGCAACCCGTTTTAGAAGTGCGTTGATGCGCAGAAGCAACTCTTCAATGCGGAAGGGCTTGGTGATATAGTCATCTCCGCCGAGGGTGAAAGCCTCCGACTTATCCTCGATCATGGCCTTAGCCGTAGCAAATATGATTGGTATCAGCGGATCTTTTTTCCGGATATCTTTTCCAAGTGAAAATCCATCCTTTTTGGGCATCATCACGTCCAGGATGCAAAGGTCGAAGCTCTCTTTCTGAAACACCGTCAGACCTTCTTCTCCATCGCGGGCCAACCTGACGTCGTATTTTCCTTTAAGCTGGAGATAATCCTGTAATAACATGCCGAGGTTAGGGTCGTCTTCTACCAGTAAAATTTTCTTCATTCGAGTATATTAAAGTTACCGGGAAGAGTGTCTTACCCGGCAAGTTAAACTAAAGCATTTACACGTTGGAGAGGGTATGAAAAACGATCTCAAACTCTGATCCTTTATCCTTTTCGCTTTTTACCCTGATCTCACCGTGGTGACGGCTTACAATGTCATGAACGTAACTCAATCCCAGACCGAAGCCTTTCACATCATGCAAATTCCCGGTAGGTATGCGGTAGAACTGTTCAAAGATCTTCGATAGATGGTCCTTGCTCATTCCTATACCGTTATCGGCGACTTTAATCACCAGTTTCTTTCCTGTATTCAGCGTAGATATGCTGATCTCCGGATCGGCCTTGCTGTATTTCAGTGCATTGTCGATCAGGTTGAAAATAACATTGCTCAGGTGATGTTCATCCCCTGTAATGAGGTCATTTGTCGCCCCGAGATCCAGATTGATCTTCGCACCTTTTTTCTGGAACTGCAGCTGCATACTGTCTGCAATCGCACTGATCAAATCATTAACCTCCACGGTTTTGAAGTCCAGCTTTAAATCTCCCTTGTCCAGCTTGGCAATATTCAGTACCCGTTCAATATGGTTGCCCAGGCGGATATTCTCGTCGTATATAATCCCGGCAAGGCGGTTTACCCGCTGCTTGTCGTCGGTAATCTCAGGATCTTTAAGCGCCTCACTGGCAATCATAATAGTCGCAACAGGTGTCTTAAACTCGTGCGTCATGTTATTGATGAAATCCGTCTTCATCTCCGAAATCTTTTTCTGGCGGAATATGGTCAGAATCGTGAATGAAAAACAGCCGATTAGTACCAGCAGCAAACTGGCAGATGATGCCAGCACCTCATGCATGTTCTGAAACATGAACTGATTCTTGCCGGGGAACATCACCGTTAACAGCCCGTTATCGGAGATAATGCCTTTTGGAAACAGGTTGGTGGTATACGTATTGTCGTCGCTGCCCTGTTCCTGTACATCAGAAGCACTGGTGAAGAGGAGGGAGTCTGATTTCGCTGTCGATATCTGGTAGGCATACTGAAGTCCGATCCCTCGGTTCTGGAGCTCGCTTCTGAGCAGTGTATCTACTGTCCGTGGGTTGACACGACGCAGCAGGGGAATATTAAACTGTTCGTAGTCATTAGCCAGATTTTCAAATATCTCGGCTTTCTGATTCCGGTGCTTCACCGTTTTGAAGAAGTGGTTCATGCTCTTCACTTCATTCTCTTTCTGCTGACGCAGCTCCATGTCTCTGAGCTCTTCTTCTCTCCTCTGTTTGGCCAGAAGAAGCTCCTGGCTTAATTTAGGGTTGCGTCTCGGTATGGAAACTACTCTGAGGCCCGCCAATGGATCTTCAATCAGATAGAAAACTGTGTCTTTTGCCGACGGTCTTGCTTTCTTGATCTTTTGTATGTCGTCGTTCTCTACATAGAGTTCATGTACTTCATTTTGAAAGACCTGCCCGAAGTCATCTACCGACTGGTGCATTTTGATCTTGAAATGAACCTTGCTGAGCTGGTCAGGATCCCTGAAATAGGTCTCATAGAAGTCGTTATCAATGGTCATGATCCTCGGGAACCTGCTTCTGAGGATGCTGTCGCGCACTCTGAAGTCTCTCTCGATGTTGGCTGTAAGGGTTTTCACCCTGTCGGCAAACCGCTCCACCTGGCGTTTCGCCATGAGCTGATCTCTTTCCTTCTCTTTCCGGCTCTTATTCAGCTCCTCGGCCTTTGCCTTCCGTTTGACGAAGTGCATCGCATCCTGCTTGGCCAGTTTATTCGTCACCTCGCTGAGCGCACTCTTTACAGAGAGATCAAAAAGCTGCGACTTCTGCAGGTAAGACTCGCGTATGAAATAATACTGCATAGCCATAACTCCCAGCAACGCCGCAGTCATCAATCCTATTATAAGGCTAATACTTCTTTTCTTCATTCAAGACAAAAATACATAAGAGCCTGTGCCCGAAAGATGTTTTAACAATTTTTAACACAGGGCATTGGCGTGCCGGCAGGCTCAAAGGATAGGTACTGCATGAAAAAACAGAAGGCTTTCTACAATAGTAGAAAGCCTTCCGAGCTTATTATATTAAAATTTAAACGAATATTCCAGATTTCTCTAGAATGGAAGATCGTCGTCCTGTGCTGAAGAATTGAAGTTAGCTGGTGGAGCATATTCTGGTGTGTTGCTCTCAGGAGCAGCACCTGTCAGGGTGTTTAGTCTCCATACAACAAGCGTGTTAAAGTACGCTGTCTTTCCGTTTCTGTCTGTCCATGGACGGCCACGAAGGTTGAAAAACACCTCCACCTGATCGCCCGGTTTCACGTTATCGAACAAATTAACTTTGTCCTGTAACGCTTCGAATTTTATGTATTCGGGGTATGAAGGATTCTCTGCATATTCTATCACTAGTTCTCTCTTCTTGAATGTTTCGGTAACATTCATTATAGGAGAAATCTCATGTACTTTTCCCTTGATATCCATACTGTCTGTTCTTTTAAAATCTTAATCAAAACTGGCAAATTTAATTGATTAACTTAGCACATATTTTATGCAAGTTTTCAACACTAAGAGCAGGATCATCATTACCTGCAATAACAGACTCAGTCCTTATCTCACCGATGAGGTTGAGGCTCTGGGATTTGACATCACGCGCAGGTTCAATACAGGCCTGGAACTCGAGGGTACGGTCACCGACTGCATCACGCTAAACCTCAATCTGCGCACGGCCAGTCAGGTCCTTTATTCGATAAAAAGTTTCGATGCACCTAGTCCGAAAGAACTATACGACGGGCTGGTAGATATCCCATGGGAAGAGATAATCGACTTTGCCGGTTATTTCTCTATCACGTCTAACGTGGACAACGAACATATCCGCACGCCTTTATTCGCCAACGTTAAGGTGAAGGATGCTATTGTGGACCGCATACGCGCCAAGAAAAATTTGAGGCCTAACACAGGACCATCTGTCGACAAGACCGTTGTGCATCTGTATTGGAAGAACAATCTGGCGGAGATCTTCCTCGACACATCCGGTGAGGTGCTGTCCAAGCACGGATACCGTAAGCTGCCCGGAAAAGCCCCGATGTTGGAAGCGCTCGCAGCCTCAACCATTCTGGCCAGCAAGTGGGACATGAAGAGTCCTTTTGTGAACCCCATGTGTGGTTCCGGAACCCTGGCGATCGAAGCGGCATTGCTCGCCACCGACAGGAGACCCGGTCTGTTCCGCATGAATTACGGCTTCATGCATATTCTCGGATATGATGAGCAGGTGTTCTTTACCGAGCGCCGAAAGCTGAAAGACAGGATCGTTAAGCAGCTGGATGTGAATATCATCGCCAGCGATATTTCTGACGAAGCGGTTGAAACGGCCCGTCAGAATGCCCGCACTGCAGGCGTGGATCAGCTCATTGATTTCCAGGTCTGTGATTTCGAAGCTACGGAGATGCCTGAAGAAGCAGGCGTGGTCATGTTCAATCCTGAATATGGTGAGCGTCTGGGTGTGCATTCACAGCTGGAGCTTACCTACAAGCGTATCGGTGATTTCCTGAAGCAGAAGTGTAAAGGTTATTTCGGATATGTATTTACCGGAAATCCTGACCTGGCTAAAAAGATCGGACTTCGTGCCTCCAGAAGGATTGAATTTTATAACGGAAGACTCGATTGCCGCTTGTTTGAATATGAGTTATACGATGGATCAAAGCGTGAGCCATTAGAGCAGAACGCATAGCCCCGGGCAATAGATCATCTGAGATATATACGAAAAAGGCTGTCTTCCCAGAACGGAGACAGCTTTTTTTATTTCATGCAGCAACGCTCTATTTTCTGAACCTGCTGATCAGTTCTTCTCGGCTTATCTTTTCCTGTGTGCCTGCCTGCATATCTTTCAGCGTCAGCTCTCCTGTCTCCATCTCCTCGCTTCCAATCAATACCACATACGGAATGTTCTTGCCATCTGCGTACGAAAGCTGCTTCTTCAGTTTTGCAGAAGAAGGGTACAGCTCGGCTGCGATGTTATTTTCCCGCAATGACTGAATGATCGGCAAAGCGAAGATCTCTGCCTGCGCATCAAAGTTCGTGATCAGCAGCTTCGTGGTCTCCGAGGTGCTTTCGGGAAATAAATCCAGTTCTTCCAGAACATCATAGATCCGGTCTGCGCCAAAAGAAATGCCTGCGCCGGTAAGTCCCTTTAACCCGAACATGCCGGTCAGGTCATCATATCTGCCCCCGCCGCCAATACTTCCCATTGCCACTTCATTTGTCTTCACTTCGAAGATCGCGCCGGTATAATAATTGAGCCCGCGCGCCAGTGTAATGTCAAGCTCAAGGAACAGCGACAAATCTTTGTCAGACAGCCCGGTGAGTCCTTTAAGGTACTCCAGGATAGATTCAATTTCCGCGATACCCTTTAAACCGGTTTCAGATGAGGCCAAAACAGCCTTGAGTTGTGCGAGCTTCTCCAGCGTGCTGCCCTGCAGCAGAATAACCGGTTTTAGCTTCTCGATATCTTCAGCGGTGAAACCGCGTTCGATCAATTCTTTGGTGACACCATCGATTCCGATCTTATCAAGTTTGTCAATTGCAACGGTCATGTCGACGATGAGCTCTGGCTTTCCGATGATTTCGGCAATGCCCGACAGGATTTTCCTGTTGTTGATCTTGATGGTGAAGTCTTTCAGCCCCAGTAAGCTAAGGGCTTCTTTGTAGATCAGCACAAATTCAGCCTCATTAAGCAGGCTTTCAGAACCTACCACGTCGGCATCACATTGGTAAAATTCGCGGTAACGGCCTTTTTGAGGACGGTCTGCACGCCATACAGGCTGAATTTGAAACCGTTTGAAAGGGAACGATATTTCGTTCTGATGCATCACTACGTACCTGGCAAAGGGTACCGTCAGGTCATAACGCAATGCTTTTTCAGAGATAACCGGCAGCAGTGCCTTGGAGTTATATTCGAATTCAGCTGATTTCTGCTTCTTCTTATCTGCTTCACTCCAGAAGTCACCGCTATTCAGGATCTTAAAGATCAGTTTATCACCTTCTTCGCCGTATTTACCCGTAAGGGTGCTCAGGTTCTCCATCGATGGAGTTTGTATTTCCTGATAACCATATTTGCGGAAGACGCTGCTGATTGTACTGAATATATAGTTACGTTTCACCATTTCGGATGGTGAGAAGTCGCGTGTGCCTTTTGGAACAGACGGTTTAATGTTCGCCATAGCGGCAAAAATACAAATTGCCCGCTGAATTTGCTCATGGAGAGGCCATGATCTGATCAAATAGGGACTGTGGTACTGGATGAGTGGAGAAAAGTAGCTAGATACTTCGTTGCTGAGCTATTGTGGAGCCGCTATTCACCCGACATTTTACGGGTGAGTACCGGGTGAGTGTCGGGTCAGCAGCGGCTGAAGGCCGGCTGATGCACCAACCAGAGTCAAGGAAGGTATAAATGAAAATCCCGGCTGCCATAGAGGATGTTGCCGGGATTTCTTATTTATTAGCTTCCGAAAATCTCGTTCAGAAGTCCTGCCAGTCTGATTCCTCCTTTTACCAGTTGCTGGTTGGTGGTATCTATCCAGTCATAGTTGTACCGGAAGCTATAGTCGGTGCTTTTTTCAGCAGCCTTATAGAGATCTTCGCTCTTCTGGTAAGATTCATAGATCCAGGTAGAGAGGTCATCTCTCTGCCACTTCTGGATTTCAGCTTTTCCCGCACCATTTACTGCATTGGAGTATTCGGTATAGCTTAGCTGCTGGTACTCGATGATGTTTGAATCCCAGATGCTGTGAAGATTGTCGGGCTGGTTGAACCATTTTACCCTGATGTCGTTACCGCCCCGGTCTGCTGCGCGTCCGCAATGCATCGGTTGGTGGATATCGCCAACGAGATGAACCAGAATGCGGAGATATAACTGCTGTTGTTGCAGGGGAAGATCCTTCTTTTTCAGCTCTGCGGTTACAAAGCGGATCTTATTGTACGCATTGGAGGTGGTGTCCTTCTCCAGGGCCAGCCTGGTCTGCTCTTGAGTTAATCCCTCCGGAAGGTTCACGAAATGCCAGTTGTTCATGTACCGGTAATGCGGGTTACTTTTGATAAAGTCCATCCAGGTGCTGCACATGGCAATAGTCTCGTGGCCAAGTATCTTTTTGATCTTTTTGCTGGCTTTTGAGTTGATGTGGTTCTCGGCTACCTCGCCTACAATACGGTGCCCGAGGAGACCCCATGCCTGAGACTGTAATGGGAAGTACAGTATGAACGCCGAAAGGAGGGTTACCGTAAATAATTTTTTCATTCGTGTATGATTTATGCTGAGCTGTATGCTCGTAATGATTCTGTGTTAGAGTGGCTGCGGATTGCAGGTGATTTTTTGTTTTAAATTCAGCGACATGGGCACATGCTGGTGGATGTTCACCAACTCAATTTCCTGAGGGCTGGTTTTGCGGATCAGGAACTTGGGATTATAGACGCCCGTGCGGTAGCAGCCTGCCAGCTTTTGTTTAAAGTTTTCGTGGGTGAATGCGCCAACCAGGTAGAGGGTGTCTTTGCTGATGACGTAGTTTCCCTTTGCATATTCTTTCCAGTGACCGCCTTTGAAGCAGCTGTCGGCATGATAGTTCACCTTCGAAAAGCTCTCAATGTTGACGTAGAACGAGTCGCAGGTAAACGTAAAAGTATGTTTTGTATTCAGCAGCAAGCTGTCTTTGAAAGGCAGCGGTGCCTCTTCCCAGATACCCTGGAATTCGAGGGCGCCCGTTTTCTGCATGTTCGGGTTGAACTTGCAGGCAGAAAAGAGGAACAGGAAAGTAAATAGGTAAGCCGGAGCCTGGAATCTGTATCTCATAAAATAAAAATTCCCTCTCCTTCATGGAGAGGGATTTAACGAAAACCTATTTTAGGCCTCCAATCATATCTTCAGGGCGTACCCAGCTGTCAAATTGTTCTCCGGTAAGTAAACCAAGTTCGAGAGCAACTTCGCGAAGTGATTTATTTTCTTTGTGAGCTTTCTTGGCAATCTTCGCCGCATTCTCGTAGCCGATATGCGGGTTCAAGGCTGTAACAAGCATCAGTGAATTGTTCACGTGTTTTTTAATACCATCGTAGTTCGGCTCGATACCGATAGCACAATGGTCGTTGAACGATACACATGCGTCGCCGAGAAGGCGGGCGCTCTGCAGGAAGTTGGCAGCTATCACCGGCTTGAATACGTTCAGCTCATAGTGTCCGTTAGAACCACCGATAGATATAGTCACGTCGTTACCCATTACCTGAGCGGCAACCATAGTAAGGGCCTCGCTCTGTGTAGGGTTCACTTTTCCTGGCATAATGGAAGATCCGGGCTCGTTTTCGGGGATGAATATCTCACCGATACCTGAACGCGGGCCTGAAGCCATCATCCGGATGTCGTTGGCGATCTTCATCAGGGCTACAGCAAGTTGCTTCAGCGCACCGTGTGTTTCTACCATAGCGTCATGTGCGGCCAGCGCTTCAAACTTGTTCTCAGCGGTAACAAAAGGAAGACCGGTAAACTGCGCAATGTATTCTGCCACCTTCACATCGTATCCCTTAGGAGTGTTGATGCCTGTACCTACAGCGGTTCCGCCGAGTGCCAGTTCAGAAAGGTGAGTCAGGGTGTTTCTGATTGCCTTCAGACAATGATCAAGTTGTGACACATAGCCGGAAAACTCCTGTCCTAGTGTCAGTGGCGTAGCGTCCATCAGGTGGGTACGTCCGATCTTGACAACATCTTTGAAAGCGTTTGATTTCTCTTTCAGCGTGTTTCTTAATTTTTCAACCCCCGGAATGGTGGTGTGAAGCACCATCTTGTACGCAGCGATGTGCATTGCAGTAGGGTAGGTATCATTAGACGACTGAGATTTGTTCACGTCGTCGTTCGGGTGTATAAAAGTCTTACCGCTTCCGAGCATGTTACCCTGCAGCACATGTGCCCGGTTGGCAACAACCTCGTTTACGTTCATGTTCGACTGGGTACCGGATCCTGTTTGCCAGATGACCAGGGGGAACTCACCATAATGATCGCCATTCAAAATTTCATCACACACTTTAGCGATTAGATCGCGCTTTTCTGCTGGAAGTACACCACAGTCTGTATTGGTATATGCTGCTGCCTTCTTGAGATAGGCGAATGCATCAATAACCTCTTTTGGCATAGATGCTTCCGGTCCAATTTTAAAGTTATTTCTTGAGCGCTCGGTCTGTGCTCCCCAGTATTTCTCAGCCGGGACCTGCACCTCGCCCATGGTGTCATGTTCTATTCTGAAATTCATGATTTTTAGTTTGGTCAGCAAATTTAATTTTTTTATCCTTTATAATCAGACAGAAAAGCGTTTTAAACGCGGTTCTGAGGTTGGTTATTGTAATAATTTTCTGATTTTCGCGCTTGATTAACAGCTATCTTGAATTCCGTATGACACGAATCTGCCTCATTATAACCTCAATTTTCTGCTTCACTTTTTCATTCTCCTCCTGCTCATCCGAAAGTAAGCCTGCTCAACGTACGGCGGAAGACGATAAGTCTGACAGTTTGATGCTTGTTTATGATCCGGCGAAAGGTGACAAGAATATTGATGAATTTATGCGCAACCTGCATAAGAAGAGGGGTTTCAACGGGAATGTGCTGGTAGCAAAAAAGGGAAAGATCATTTATCAGAATGCGATAGGTTGGGCAGACTATCTGCACCGCGACAGTTTGAACATTCACTCGAAGTTTGAGCTGGCATCTGTAACGAAGCCGATGACCGCCACTGCTATTCTGATGCTGGCGGAACAGGGGAAACTGAAGTTGGATCAGACAGTGAACGAGTTTTTTCCTGATTTTCCCTATCAGGGTATCACGATAAAGATGCTGTTGTCTCACCGTTCGGGAATGATGAACTACGTTTATTTCGTAGACGGTGTGTTTAAGAAGGAGCGAAGGAGTGAAAGTAAGGGAATCAGCAATATGGACGTCATGAAGATGATTGCTGAGCGGAAACCGTCGCCTTATACACGTCCGAACGCCAAGTTCCATTACAATAACTCCAATTATATGGTGCTTGCTTCTATTATAGAGAAGGTGTCTGGAGTGCCGTACTCGCAATTTATGAGTGAAAATGTGTTCAAGCCGGCAGGCATGCACAATACAGCTGTCTATTCAAAGGCAGAATACGATAAGATCCCGGTAGACGTGGTAGGGCATGATCGAACATGGCGCTATTCGGTTGTTCAGAATTTCCTGGACGGACCTGTAGGCGACAAGGGGATTTATAGTACAGTGCAGGACCTGTTCATTTTCGACCGGGCGCTGCGAAAGGGTAAGCTACTGAGTAAAGCATGGCAGGATTCAGCTTACACAGGGCATAATGAGATGTCCCGTGGGCATTTCAATTATGGCTATGGCTGGCGGACGTTTCAAGGAAAGAACGACAAAGTGGTTTATCACACCGGATGGTGGCATGGATTCAGACATATTTATCTTCGCGACCTGAAGTCAGATGTAACGATTGTGCTGTTGAGTAATCTAACCAATGGCAGCCTTCTCCAGCTGGATGAGCTCTACAAAATGGTCGGAATGCCCGTTGTTCGTAAATCTGCCTACTCAGGCAACGGGGATTCTACAGATGAATGATCAATTTAATTATTATTTGCGCAATTCCTTTTGTATGTTTAACATGTCCAGTATATTTTCCCACGCAAAATGAATGTACATTTGGGCGATTCCCCTTTAGTAAATAGACTATGAGAAAGGTTTTTATCATTGATGATGATGTGATCCATCAGAGAATTGCTCAGATAATGATCGAAAAGCATCATACTTATGATTCTATTTCCAGCTATACAGAAGCTTCTAAAGCATTGACCTTTCTGCAGGAGAATATCAGTTCACCACCGGAACTTCCCGACGTGATCCTCCTTGACCTGAATATGCCCGTCATGGATGGATGGGATTTCCTTGAAGAATTTAAAACCTTTGAATCAAAGCTGGCCAAAAAAATCAACATTTACATCGTAAGCTCCTCTGTGGACGAGAATGACAAGGTTCGCGCAGCTACATATAGCTCGGTAAAAGGCTTTGTATCGAAACCACTTTCTCCGATGATCCTGAAGGACCTGGCCTAAACCATTGGTATTGATAATTGTATTAATAAAATAATCTTATAGATATGTTCGATAAATTAATGCAGGTTCAGCAACAGGCTGAAGAGATCAAGAAGCGATTGGATTCCATAACCGTTAAGGGTGAAGCAGAGGGAGGAAAGATCGTGGTTACTTCCACAGGAAATAAGAACATCACTTCCATTCATATTGATGAAGCTTTTCTGCAGTCTGCGGATAAAGAAGAGCTGGAGGAGCTGCTGGCTGTTGCGGTAAACAAGGCACTTACGCAGGCGGAAAACGTCCACCAGACCGAAATGCAGGCGCTCAGTAGCAATATGCTGGGAGGTTTAGGTAATCTGTTTAACGGTTAACCAATTTTCTATGAAACTTACTTATTACGGGCAGTCGTGTTTCCTTCTGGAGACGCAGGGCTATCATATTCTGTTCGATCCGTTTATCAGTCCCAATGAACTCGCCAAGGATATCGATGTCGATTCGATTCCTGCTGACTTTATTCTGGTGTCGCATGGACATGAAGATCATACAGCCGATCTGGTCAGAATAGCGAAAAGGACAAATGCTGTAGTTGTTTGTGCTTTTGAAATTTCAGCATGGCTGGAAAAGCAGGGTGTGACCAATTGCCATCCGATGAATCTGGGTGGACAGTGGAACTTCGATTTTGGGAATGTGAAGATGGTTTTTGCAGCCCATTCGAGCTCTCTTCCGGATGGCACCTATGCGGGGACAGCGGCAGGTTTTGTGATTAAAACTTCCGGAAAGACATTGTATTACGCCGGCGACACTGCACTTACGCAGGAAATGAAGTTAACAGGTGAGTTGTGTAAGCCAGATCTTGCATTCTTGCCTATAGGCGACAATTTTACGATGGGCATAGATGACGCTATCGTAGCCGCCCGTTTCATTAACTGTACGCAGATCATCGGAATGCATTATGATACCTTTGGCTATATCAAGATCGACAAAGAAGATGCTGTGCAACGGTTTAAGGCTGCCGGTAATGATCTGAAATTAGTTGCTATTGGGTCAGCTATTGAACTATAGGCTTTTATTCCCCTAATAAAAACCGCTCATCATCAGCTCTAAAATCCTGAGCTGATGGTGTCCATCGCGCAGTTTTCTCCGAGAACGATTGCGGGAACGATTGCACAAATTCTCTTGGTGTTATAACTCCTTCTTGTTCCTACTAGTTCCTATCTTTCCCCCCGAAAGGAAAATTTCTAAGTAAAAAAAGCTATGCAAACGTTCGCATAAAGCGCCCTGCTTTAGATGTTTTTAAACCTAATTTATTTCAAATGAGAAAAATTCTACTATTGTTTACTTTCTTATTCTATGTGTTTTCCGGCCTGAATGCCCAAAACAGACAGATTACAGGACATGTTACCGATAAGAGCGGAGATGCGTTGATCGGAGTTAGTGTTACGTTAAAAGGAACCACTCAGGGAGTCGGAACTGATGTAAAGGGAAATTTTAAGATCTCTGTCCCATCATCAGTTAACCCTGTACTGATATTAAAATATATCGGATTCAAGACAAAAGAGATCAATGTGGGTAAACAAACCCAGATCAATGTAACACTAGAGGAAGATGTTACCATGCTACAGGAAGCGGTTGTAAATATCGGTTACCAGACGGTGTCAAGAGAAGCATTGGCCGGTTCGGTATCATCAACCAGCGCAAAACAGATTAAGGATATCCCGCTAAGTAGTGCAGCAGAAGCAATTACCGGTCGACTAGCGGGGGTAAATGTAACAACTGCAGAGGGACAGCCCGGTGCTGAAGTAACGATCCGCGTTCGTGGTGGAGGTTCTATCACGCAGGATAACTCTCCGTTGTATATCGTTGACGGGGTGCCAGTTGAAAACGCCTTATCTATTCTTTCTCCACAAGAAATCCAGTCCATAGATGTTTTAAAGGATGCTGCTTCAACGGCTATTTATGGAGCACGTGGAGCGAATGGCGTTATTCTGATTACCACAAAGGGTGGTAAGGAAATGAAAACTCAGGTGGCTTATAACGGGTTTACAGGCGTAAGAAAGATCGTCAATAAACTGGATGTTATGAAGCCTTATGACTTTGTCATGTACCAGTATGAAACTCATAATATTGACGGAAATGAAGACCAGAGTAACAGTTTCCGTGATAAATATGGGAGATGGGCAGATCTTGGCTTGTACAAGGAGGTTCCTTTTTCCGACTGGCAAGACAGGGTATTCGGCGGAGATGCCTGGAGCCAGACTCACGTACTGACTTTAACCGGCGGTACAAAGGCAACCACCTATAACTTTACATTAAACCACGCCGACGAAGACGGAATTATGCTGGAGTCGGGGTATACCAGGACCTTAGCTGCGTTTAAATTTGATCATAAAGCATCAGATAAATTAAGAGTGGGATTGAACACCCGTTACAGTCGGCAGCAAGTAGACGGTGTTGGTACATCCAGTACCGGATCACAGGGAACAAATCGTTTAAGAAACTCGGTTCGTTTCCGGCCGTTTGATGCTGCTATATCTAGTTACGAGGACGAGTTTGATTCCAATTATGATGCAAATTCTAACCTGACCAATCCGGTAGCTCTCGCTCATAACGAGATCAAGAACGATTACCGGAATGATATCAACTTCACTGGTTATGCAGAGTATAGGATTGTTAAGGATCTGATCTTTAAGTCTACCGTAGGTATCACCGCGACAGACCGTAAGACAGACGCTTTCAATGGAACTTTAACCAGTGTTGCCCGCCAGAATAATAATCAGCCGGTAGTAGACATTAGTAGCTCCCAAGGGTTTACGTTGAACAACTCCAACGTCCTCACCTACAGAACGAAGATCAACAAAGATCATAATGTGGATTTCCTTTTAGGACAGGAGATTTATCAGACCAACAGTAAGGAAATAAAAACAAATACCAAGTGGCTCCCTTCTGATATCACTCCGGAACAAGCTTTTGCAAGTATTCAGAAAGCGACGCCACCGGACGGTAAGATTCAGGCTTCACCTACTACAACGGAGGGAGAAACTCGTTTATTCTCTTTATTTGGACGCGCCAACTACTCGTATAAAGGAAAATATATCGGTGCTTTCACTTTAAGAAGAGATGGGTCAACAAAATTTTCTCCGGACAATCGTTACGCCATATTCCCTTCTGCACAATTGGCCTGGAGAGTATCTGAAGAGAGTTTCCTAAAAGATAATACTCCGTGGCTTTCTAATCTGAAAATGCGCTTTAGCTACGGAACTGCCGGAAATAACCGCATCGGAGACGATTTATATAAAACCATGTTTGGAGCATCAAGCGACTATGGTTATGCGTTTGGAAACTCGATCACCCCTGGCTTTGCATCGGCTAGTCTGGCTAATCCAGATCTGAAATGGGAGACCACTATTTCAAGGAACCTGGGTTTCGATGTGTCAGTGCTGAACGGGCGCTTCAATGCTTCTGTTGACTTGTATCTGAATTCGACAAAGGACCTGCTTATGGAAGCTCGTATTCCGCAAACAAGCGGATATGAAACGCAGTTCCAAAATGTTGGAAAAACAGAGAACAAAGGAATCGAGCTGCAGCTGGACGGGATTGTGATGAACAAAAGGGATTTCAATTGGTCAGCTAATTTCAATATTGCGTTCAACCGAAATAAGATTGTAAGTCTGGGCTCTGTAAACGGGGTGGCTCAATCGTATTATCTCACCGAGTCTGGATGGGTGAATAAGCTTCAGGATTTTTATGTTGGAGTAGATATGCCCGTAGGACAGTTCTATGGATATGTGACAGACGGATTTTATGGTGTAGATGATTTCGATTATGACGCGGCAACCAAGAAGTATAAGTTGAAGTCGGGCATTCCGAATTCCAGCTCTGCTGCACTTGGAAACAGAGCTCCTCAACCGGGAGACCTGAAGCTCAAAAAACTGACTAATTCAGAGAATATGATGATTAATCCTGAAGAAGACAGAACGATTCTGGGTAACGCGCTCCCTAAGTTTACCGGTGGTTTCAACCAGCAGTTTTCTTATAAGAATTTCGATATGAGCGTATTTATGAACTTCTCTTACGGAAACAAAGTTTATAATGCCAATCGTGTAGAGTTTACGTCAGGATACCAGAGGTACGATAACAATCAGTTGGCGTTAATGGGCAACAGATGGCAATGGTTTGATGCTAGCGGCGTAAAGGTTACTGACCCTGTGCAACTGGCAGCAATGAATGCCGATACGGAATACTGGACACCTTCAAGAGGTGATTATTTCCTTCATTCGTTTGCTATTGAAGATGGATCTTTCCTTCGCATCAGCAACGTAACTCTGGGATATTCGTTACCACAAAGCTTAATGAAAAGAACCAAAGTCTTTTCTCAGCTTCGTGTATATACTACCGTTAATAACCTGTTAACGATTACAGGTTATTCAGGCTATGATCCTGAGGCTAATACCCGTCGTAAAAATCCACTTACTCCAAGTGTCGATTACGCGGCCTATCCTCGTAGTCGTTTTGTTCTAGCCGGAATTAACGCTACGTTTTAACTATTAGATTGCATTTCAAGATGAAAAAGAATATAAAATCCTCATTCGTTTTAATGGCACTGGGAATGGCTATGGCCGTTTCGTCCTGCAAGGACTACCTGGAGGTGGAGAATCCCTCTACTATCTCGCAGGAGGCTGCTTTTAACAGTGTTTCTTATACCAATTCAGCCATTGTAGGTGTGTATAACCGCCTGAACGGCGATGACGCATATGGTAGCCGTATATCATTGAATTATCCAATGGCTGCCGATGATTTTAAAACAGGCGGCGACTATAGTGCGACAGACCGACGCGGACTGAGCATGTATGGCGCTAGTCCGGCCAATGATGAACTGGAGAAGCCGTTCAATCAGCTTTATTCAGGAATTGAAAGGGCGAATATCTGCATCAAATATATTCCTCAGTCTGCTTTGTATACAAGCGGCACAGCAAGCGAGCAGAAGTTGATGAAGCAGTACTATGCAGAAGCCTTGACACTCAGAGCTCAATTCTATTATGAGTTGATCAGGAATTGGGGAGATGTTCCGGCGCAGTTTGTTCCTGCTTCTGATATCGCCGACAAGTTTCTGCCTAGAACGAACCGGGATGAAATATATGACAAGCTTTTAGAAGATCTGAAGGTTGCAGAAGAATTCATTCCGTGGTGGTCAGATTCAGAAAAGACTCAGAGACTTACAAAAGCAGCAGTGAAAGGTCTCCGGGCCCGGATAGCTTTGACGAGAGGTGGTTATTCCCTGAGAAATGGTGAAGAGCAGATGTTGCGTCGCGACGACTATAAAAAGTTTTATGAAATCGCTTACCAGGAATGTAAAGACATTATTGATAGCAAGCAGCACGCTCTGAATCCAAGTTTTGAGAACCTGTTTAAGTCGCTTCATGGAACACGTATGGATCCGACCAATGAGTGGATCTGGGAAGTTGGTGCATTTGGTGGTGGTAAGGCTGACACGAAATTAGCTTATGGAAACGGAATCAGGATTAACGAGCAATCTAGCTATGGAAAGGCTAACGGTGGCGTTATGGGAATTCCGACTTACTTTTACGAGTTCGATCAGAAATACGATGTGCGCAGGGATGTTACCCTTGTTGGTTATGAAATTGATAAAGACGACAACAAGGTATTTGCGGCTTCGACTGATATGAGGGATGGCAAATTCAGGAAGTACTGGACTTCTTCCAGGGACGCTTCACAGAGTGTTGGTGTAAATTGGCCCCTTATTCGCTATGCAGACATCCTGTTGATGTTTGCCGAGGCCGATAATGAGATCCACGGTGCACCTTCAGCCGCAGCGATCGATGCCTTGCAACAGGTTCGGAAAAGAGCTTTTGCTGGAAACGAGGACAAAGTTACGACGCCTCCTACTGACTATACAGGCTTCTTTAATACGATTGTACATGAGAGACTTCTGGAGTTCGGGGGTGAAGGGATTCGCAAATATGACTTGATCCGCTGGAATTTACTGAATACGATCATTTTGGAAACCAGAGCTAAACTGACCCAGTTTATGAATGGGGAAGGTGCCTATGTGAACGTTCCCAAAGATATCTATGTGAAGAATACTAAGTTTGAAAACGCATCAACAGTATATAGCGAACTGGCTAAGTTTGACATTTACGGAGGGGCTCTTTCCAATGTAGCTTTTGTTCCTGCGCCGGCGACTGCGCCTGCAGGATATGTGAAAAAGGCTTGGAGAAGTTCTGTTAACGCAGACTATATCAATGGTGATTTAAAAGGGTTCGCCCGGTATTTTGAACCAAACAAAAAGGAGCTGTTTCCTATCGCTATAGGAATACTAAATCAAAATTATAACCTTACTCAAAACAACGGGTATATCGTTACTTCTAAATAATCAGGAAAAATATGAAAACAACATACATGAGTTGGTCTGCCATGATTTTGCTGCTATCGTTGATGATGATATCTTTCACTTCATGTAAGAAGGACGAAGATAAGTCTCTTGACCTTAGCAGGATGTTCATGCCGGGTGGAGAAATAAAATCAGTGAGCGAAGAATCCTTTGTTAAGCTTACATGGAAAGCAGCAGCTTTCACTAGTAGTCAGGATACATCGATAAGCTACACAGTAGAAGTATCACAAGACTCGTTGTTCCAGAACCCGGCAGAGTTTACGGCGACAACCGATACAACAGGTATTACAATAACCAATGAGAATATCGCAGTAAGAAGAAAGTTCTACGCACGTATTAAGACGAATGGAATGAACAACTCTTCTGAGTCAAATTGGCTAGTGAGCTCTGGTTTCAGTATTCGCGGAACCCAACTGTTTCTTTCGGCAAGAGCCATTGAAGAATCCGCAATTTTGAAATGGCAGATGCGTGCAGGATTGACTAAAATTGTCATTGCTCCCAAAAAGGGAGCGGCTCGTGAGGTGACAATCAGCGACGGCGATGTGGATGGTGCCAACGCTAAAGTTGGCTCGAAGAGAATTGATGGTCTAGTAGGAGGGACTGATTATACCGCAGAACTTTTCAGCGGAAAGATTTCGATGGGTATTTTGCAATTCAAAACGCAGGCTGCTATCAATGGTGCAAATCTGGTAGATCTTTCAGGTATTTCCGATCCGGATATTCTCACTAATAAGTTGAAGAATAAAGAGATCCCGGCGGGTGCCACAGTATTACTGGCAAGAGGAATGACCTATAATATAGCATCCGAAATACTATTGGATCGCTCTGTGTCTATTGTAAGCAAGAGCAGCTTTGATACCCCTGCTCCTGTGCTGTACATGACAAGCAATTTCAACACAGAGGCGAAGGCTGAAATAGACTCAATCGTATTCAGGAATGTAACGCTTCGCGGCAGCGACTTCAGTTCTAAATACACTTTCAATCTAAATAGTGACGGAAGGATTGGCAAAGTACTATTTGAGAATTGTCATGCTGAGACGTTCAGAGGGTTTGTAAGGGTTCAGAATAAAAAGATGGCTATCGGTACTTTTGCTGTCAATAACTGTGTGATCACCAACATAGGTAGCTATGGAGTTATCAATGTAGATGGAACTGATGCTAGTATAGCAGACATTTCCATTGAAAATAGTACCATCTATAAAGCTGATATGATTATCGTCAGCAAGCAGAATTCCAACTCGATCAGTATTACCAGCTCGACTATTCATAACGCACCGGCTGAGGGTAAGTATTTGATCGATTACAGTCAGACAGGAACCAATAATGTTACTAACGGAATCAAAATCACGGATTGTATTATTGGTTCTGGCCTGCAGAAGAAACCTGTTCGTGGCTTCAGGGCGAACTCAGCAGCTTTGGTAACGGTAAAGGGAACTTATTCGACCTCAGACTATGTTGTTTCGGCTAATGCACTCCCGAACCTCATTAGCTATTCGGGCACCTCTGAAAATCTGTTTGAAGATGCCGCAAACGGAAATTTCAAGATCAAGGATTCCGGATTCTCCGGAGCCGCATCATCGGGCGACCCACGATGGAGATAATGTAATTAAGGGCTGTCTGTTATATAGACAGCCCTTTTTGTTTTTAGATTTATTTTTTTCATATGAGAGGTTTTGTGAACATAATATTATCGGCAATAATCTTTATGGCCTTTGCTGCTTGTAAAAAGAGCCCTGCAAATGCAAATGAGTCAAACCCTGTTAAGCCAACGCCGGAAAAGGAAGAGGGACCTAAGCAGGTGGTGGAAACGGCTATCGCTTTTCCAGGTGCCGAAGGTTTTGGCCGGAATGTTAGTGGCGGACGGGGAGGAAAGGTTATTAAGGTCGTAAATTTAAATGATTCGGGCCCCGGTAGTCTGCGGGATGCGATCAACACAACAGGTGCCAGAATTATTGTATTTGAGGTATCCGGTACGATCGAACTAAAGAGCAGACTACTGATAAAAGGCGACAATTTGACTATAGCGGGGCAGACGGCTCCCGGTGATGGTATCTGCCTGAAGAATTATGAGGTGGTGGTGTCTGCGAACAACGTTATTGTCAGGTATATGCGCTTCAGGATGGGAGATGAAGCAAAACAGGAAGGAGATGCTTTTGGTGGAAGGTTTTTTAAAGATATTATCGTAGATCACTGCTCCATGAGCTGGTCAACGGACGAGTGTGTGTCTTTTTACGCGAATGAGAACTTTACGCTTCAATGGTGTATGATTTCCGAAAGCTTGAGAAATTCGGTTCATGGCAAGGGCGCTCACGGCTATGGCGGGATATGGGGTGGAAAGAATGCTTCCTTTCATCATAATCTATTAGCCAACCATGATAGCCGGAATCCACGTTTTGGCGAAGAAGCGGGCAAGGCGTTTGCTTTGACAGATCTCGTCGATGTAAGGAACAACGTGATCTATAATTGGGGCGCTAATAACACGTACGGGGGAGAGGCGATGAATATTAATCTGATCAATAACTACTATAAGCCCGGGCCGGCCAGCAAAAATCCGGAACGTATTTTCTCTATTGATAAAAATAAGATTGCCGGCACGGAAGTTTACGATAAGTGGGGTAAGTTCTTTATCGATGGGAACTACGTGGCAGGAAGTGTAAGGTCGACAAATGATAACTGGATATACGGTGTTTTTAATCAGTTTCACAGTAGTTACGGAGTTGTTTCTGAATCAGACAAGGTGGGGATGAAATTGTCAGCGCCGCATTCTGCAAATAACATGGTGACGCATACAGCAGCGATTGCATATGAGAAGGTACTCGAGTATGCCGGTGCTTCGTTTAAGCGCGATGCTGTAGACCAGAGAATTGTCTTACATACCCGTAACGGCAGCTATTATTTACCTGGATCCAATGGAAGTACCAATGGAATAATAGACACACAGTCGGATGTAGGTGGGTGGCCGCTGTTGAAATCATCTGCTGCGCTGCCCGATGAGGACATGGATGGTATGCCTGACGCCTGGGAGACTGCAAATAAACTGGACCCTAAGAAGGCGAATGCAAACGACCGGGACCTAAGTTCAGGATACGACAATATAGAGGTTTATATAAACAGTATTGTAAAGGATATCACACAAAGACAGGCCATGTAGGCATTACATTACGGAAAGCTATTGCAATCTAGTACAGGAGGCGCTGAGTTAGGAAAAAGAGTGTCATGGTCTCATCAGCTTACAGACGAGGAACGGGAAAACTATACAAGGGAAAAAGTTCTCGGAGAATGGAACCCTTTTAAGTGATACCCGGCGAAGTATGATGGGGGTAAAAAAAGAGGTGTATTACAGATAGTGGTACACCTCTTTTTTATTTTATATTACAGTACCATTAGGGATAACAGCTGCTTTTTTGATGACCACTATACCGTCTCTTACGGTATATTTCTCGTAGTCGCCGTCTTCCAGGTGTGGGCCTCCATTGATACGAACATCATTGCCTATGCGGCAGTTTTTGTCGAGAATGGCGTTGTTTATGAAACATCTTTCCCCAACGCCCATTACAGGGGTTCCTGTTTTGCGGGCTTCTTCAAGCTGCTCCAGTGTCTGGTAATAGTCAGACCCCATGATGTAGGTACATTCGATCGTTGTTCCCTTCCCGATACGTGTTCTTATACCGATAACCGAGCGTTCAATACGGCTGGCATCTATGATACATCCGTCAGAAATAACCGTTTTCTCGAGCGTTGTGCCCATGATTTTCGATGGCGGTAACATCCGTGCTCTTGAGAAGATACTCTTTTTGTCGAACAGATTGAACTGAGGGATATCATCAGTCAGTCCGATGTTTGCTTCGAAAAAGGATGGGATCGTACCAATGTCAGTCCAATAGCCGTCATACTGGTAAGCTACCACTTTCTTTTTGTTGATTGCCTCCGGAATGATCTCTTTACCGAAGTCGGTATGAGGGTCGTTGGTAAGCGTATCGTAGATGATGTCTTTGTTGAAGATATAGATACCCATCGACGCCTGGAATATTCTTCCCTGTGCCTTCATATCCTCGCCGACTTCTGAGGTCCAGTCTTCAAGACCTGACTTCGGCTTCTCAATAAACGAGGTGATATTGAAGTTCTCATCGGTTTTCATGATACCGAAGGAAGATGCGTCTTTTGCGGATACTGGGATTGTCGCTACGGAGATATCTGCCTTAAGTGCGGCATGCTTTTCAATCATATCATTGAAGTCCATCTGGTAGAGCTGATCTCCGGAAAGGATGAGCACGTACTCGAAGTCGAATGGAGAGATATGATGCAGACATTGTCTTACAGCATCAGCAGTTCCCTGATACCAGCCGGAATTGTTCGGTGTCTGTTCGGCAGCAAGTATATCGACGAATCCGTCACTGAACACGTTAAAGTGATAGGTATTCTTAATGTGCTTGTTTAGGGATGCCGAATTGAACTGCGTCAGGACGAAGATCCGGTCGATCCCTGAGTTAAAACAGTTTGAAATGGGAATATCAACCAGCCTGTATTTCCCTGCAATGGGAACGGCCGGTTTTGATCGGGTGGCAGTAAGGGGATGAAGCCGGGTTCCCTGCCCGCCTCCCAGGATAACTGCAATAACTTTGGACATAATATATTATTTAAGGCTGTTATATAGATCGATATATTGGTTTGCTGAGCGATTCCAGGAAAAATCCAGCAACATCATTCTCTTACGTAACAATCGAAGGTTGCTCGTGTTTGCGTATAAATCGACAGCACGGCCGATTGCTTCAACGATGGATTCGGCACTCAGCTCATCGAAGCAGATGCCATAACCTTCAGGTTCTGTAACGTCGATAACGGAATCTTTGAGGCCTCCTGTGCTGCGCACAACGGGGATAGTCCCATATTTGAGTGCATAGAGCTGATTGAGGCCACACGGTTCAACCCGTGAAGGCATCAGCAGAAAGTCTGCGCCGGCGTATATACGGTGTGAAAGCGCCTCATCGTATCCTATATAAATATTATAGTCCTTCTTGTAAGTTTCCTTCAGCTGGGCCAGTTGTTCTTCAATGGCAGGATCGCCTGAGCCGAGAATAAGAATACTTGCTTTGCCTTTAGCTGCAGACAGGATTTTTTCTATTGCGGCAGGTAGCAGATCGGCACCTTTTTCACCGACAAGTCGCCCGATGAAGGCAAACAGGGGCTTGGATAAGGTAAAGCCAAACTCTTTGCATAGTGCACGTTTGTTCTCCTGCTTTCCTTTCGTCACGTTATCCATGCTGTAGTTCAAGGGAATCAATGGATCTGTGCCTGGATTCCAGACGTCTGTATCGATACCGTTTAATATACCGGATCCTTTCTTTTCTTCCTGCAGGAAAAGTGGTTCAAGCCCTTTGGAGCTCTGCTTCAGTTCTTCAAGATAGGTCGGGGATACGGTGGTGAACTTCCAGCACGATTTAACAGCTGCAGCAAGCGGGTTGATTGCACCGCCCCAGTCGAGCACGCCTCTCGTCAACGGGTCGGTTTCAGGGAGGTAGTGGAATTTATCCCAGCCAAACCAGCCCTGATACTGGCCATTATGTATGGTCAGCACCGTTGGTATAGTAGAAAGGAAGCGATATTTGAACGCATGAGCCATCAGGTATGGCACCAGCGCAGTATGGTGGTCGTGGCAATGAACAATGTCCGGGTATTCAGAAAATCTCAGGAGCCACTCCAGGAATGCTAATTGAAAGGCGATAAACTGCTCCGTTTCATCTGGATACGAATAGACTTCTGATCTGTCCAGTAATCCGGGGATACGGATCAGATGCAGGTGAAATCCCAGTTTGTCAGTCGTTTCCTTCAGGACCTGAAAAGGCAGGTCTCTGTCGCCCATTCTGACATTTGATTCGAATATGACTTCGAATTCATTGTCGCGGGCAAACTTCCTGTCGTAATAAGGGGTGACAACTATAGACGTTACTCCGAGTTCCTGCTGGTATTTGGGGAGGGCTCCAACGACATCTCCTAATCCTCCAACTTTGGCTAAGGGAAAACACTCTGCACTTAAATGTACTACAACCATGATTAATCAGTATAAGGTTTAATGTTCTTCAATTTTGATAATGAATAACCTCGAAAAAGCCCGAAGGTTTAGCATAAACGACTTTATTTGTGGTCAAAAATGTTGATGAGTTAAATGTATCAAATATTTAATTTCTCAACGTGAACAAAATCAAGCAATACCAAATTAATGCGCCTGCAGCCAGTTGGCACCTGTACCCATTTCTACCAGAATGGGGACCGTGGTTTTCAGGGCGTTGCGCATGCGTTCTCCGACAATTTCTTTGACTTTCTCCAATTCAGGCGCGAAAACATCAAAAACAAGCTCATCATGTACTTGCATTGTCATCCTGGAAACGAGCTTTTGTTCTCGGAAATCGCGGTGAATATTGATCATGGCTACCTTGATCAGGTCAGCGGCGGAACCCTGGATTGGTGCATTGATGGCATTTCGCTCTGCGAAGCCCCGAACAGTGGCATTTGCAGAGTTAATATCGCGGAGGTAGCGACGTCGTCCCATCAGTGTCTGTACATATCCGTTTTCTCTGGCAAAGTTCATGGTATCGTTCATGTAGCGTTTTATGCCGGCATATTGATTGAAGTATTCTTCAATAATGGCGGCTGCCTCTTTTCGCGGAATACCCAGGTTTTGAGACAGGCCGAAAGCTGACTGTCCGTATATGATGCCGAAGTTGACGGCTTTGGCATTGCGCCTTTTTGTATCATCTACTTCTTCCAGTGTGATTCCATACACTTTGGCTGCAGTGGCTGTATGAATGTCAAGACCATTCGCAAAGGCTTCCATCATGTTTTCGTCGCGGCTGATCTCGGCAATCAGACGAAGTTCAATCTGCGAATAATCCGCAGAAAGGAGGACGTGATTTTCATCGCGGGGGATAAAGGCCTTGCGCACTTCCCTTCCGCGTTCTGTGCGGATCGGGATGTTCTGCAGGTTGGGATTATTGGAGCTAAGGCGGCCGGTAGCTGCTACAGCCTGGTTGTAGGAGGTGTGCAGCCTTTGGGTTTTCTGGTTGACCAGCAAGGGCAGGGCATCTACGTAAGTGGATTTAAGCTTAAGAAGCTGTCTGAAGTCGAGGATGTCGCGTGCGATATCACTTTTGCCGGCGAGCGCACTCAGTACGTCTTCGCCAGTTTGATACTGACCGGTCTTCGTTTTTTTAGCCTTAGGATCAAGTTGCAGCTTGTCGAACAGGACTTCACCCAGTTGCCGCGGAGAAGAGATGTTGAATCTCACCCCAGCTTTTTCATATATAGTGGCTTCGAGTTGCTTCAGGTCCGTCTCAAGCTGCAAGGAATATTCATTCAATGCATCCTTGTCGATGCGGACTCCTTCACGCTCCATATCGGCCAGTACATAGATCAGGGGGGTCTCCACTTCTCTGAAGAGTTTGTCTGCATTAGCGTCCACAAGACGGGGCTCAAAAACCTCCTTTAGCTGCAGTGTAATATCAGCATCTTCAGCCGCATACTCTTTGATCTTTTCTATCTCGACGTCACGCATGTTGCCCTGGTTCTTTCCTTTTGATCCGATAAGCGATGTGATTTCTACAGGCTTATATCCGAGGTAGTTTTCTGCCAGGATATCCATGTTGTGCCGGGTGTCGGGATCGAGGAGGTAATGTGCGATCATGGTATCGAAGAGCTGGCCCCGCACCTGGATGTCATACCAGTTCAAAACCAGGATATCGTATTTGAGGTTCTGTCCGCTTTTGCCAATTCTTTCATTCTCAAATACCGCTCTAAACTGATTCACCAGCTTAAATGCTTCCTCCTGATCTGCCGGAAAAGGGACGTACCAGGCGTCGCCGGACTTTATAGAAAAAGAAAGTCCCACCAGTTCGCAGTTATTGGCGTCAATACAGGTGGTCTCACTGTCAAAGCAGAAGCTTTCTACAGATTCCAGGATGCTGACCAGTTCAGCGACTTTATCAGGAGTATCAGCAAGGTGATACGTGTGAGGCGTGTTTTGAATATTCCGTGTGCCCTGTAAAGGCTCTTCCGGCAAGGCAAAGGTAGGCGAAGGTGTATTTACAGGCTGGCCGAAAAGGTCTGTTTGCTGGCCGAAACCCGTCGGTCTGGAGCCTTCAGCCTTCAGTTCGTCGCCGAACACTCTTCTACCGATCGTTCTAAACTCAAGTTCGGCAAAGAGCGGTTCAAGCATCTCTCTGCTTGGTTCAGTGACCAGCAGGGCTTCCTCGTCGAGCTCTACCGGAGCATTGAGCATGATGGTGGCGAGTTTTTTTGAAATGAGGCCCTGTTCTGCAAATGTTTCGACGTTTTCCCGCATCTTGCCTTTCAGCTGATGACTGTTTTCGATAACCGCTTCTACGGAGCCAAATTGCCTGATCAGGGTTTTCGCGGTTTTCTCGCCTATGCCTGGGATACCGGGAATGTTGTCGACTGCATCGCCCCACATGCCAAGGATGTCAATGACCTGGTGGACGTGCTCCACTTCCCACTTGGCCAATACTTCAGGAACGCCCATGATTTCAAAGTCGTTGCCCATCCTTGCTGGTTTGTATATAAAAATATTTTCTGATACCAGCTGCGCAAAGTCCTTATCGGGAGTCATGCAAAAAACTGTATATCCTGCCTGTTCGGCCTTTTTTGCGAGCGTGCCAATGATGTCATCTGCTTCATAGCCATCAGACGTGATGACAGGGATCCCAAACCCTTTGATCAGTTTGAAGACGTATGGGAGGGCTGCAGAGAGATCTTCCGGCATGGCTTGCCGGTGTGCTTTATAGTCGGTAAATTCAATATGTCTTTCCGTCGGAGCTTCTGTGTCGAAAACAACAGCCAGGTGAGTTGGTGTTTCCTTTTTTAGTATTTCCAGGAGCGTGTTCGTAAATCCCATAACGGCTGAGGTATTCAAGCCAGAAGAGGTAAACCGGGGATTTTTACTCAAAGCGAAATGAGCCCTGTAGATCAGAGCCATGCCATCTAAAAGAAATAATTTTTTCATCTATTGGATTGTTTTGTCCGAAGCTGACAGCTCGTCCCAGTATTCAACCGCTCTCCGGTAGTGAGGAATAACAATAGAACCGCCGACAAGGTTCGCGATCATGAATACTTCGTTCAGTTCCTCAGAGGTGACGCCTGCTTCGTGGCATTTGCCGAGGTGATACTTGATACAATCGTCGCAGCGAAGGACCATGGAAGCGACAAGACCCAGCATCTCTTTGGTTTTTACATTCAGGGCTCCTTCGGCATACGATGTGGTATCGAGTGCGAAGAAGCGCTTGATGTTGGTATTAGCGGTTTCCATTACCCGATCGTTCATGCGGGTTCTGTACTCATTGAATTCGTTTACTAACTTTCCCATCTCTGTTATTTTAAAGGGTGCCAAAAAAGGTGTTTAAAGTCGACCACCTGATCATTTAATACTTCTACTCCTTCGTTTCTCAGCAGTTCGGCCATCAGCGATTCACTATGGAAAGCTCTTTTGCCTGTGAGAAATCCAGATCTGTTTACGACGCGGTGTGCAGGTACCGGAGGGATGACCGATCCGGAGCCGTTCATGGCGTAGCCCACCATTCTGGCAGAGCCTCTAGTTCCCAGCGCTTCCGCGATTGCACCATAGGTAGTGACCCTCCCGGCAGGGATCTGCCGGGCAATCGCATAGACCTTTTCGAAGAAGTTTTCGTCAGTCATTACTTAAAGCTACAGCTTAAATAATTGATGTTCTTATCGTGTAGAAGATATTTCTTTTCATAGTAGGTCTTGATAGAGAGGATCTCATTCACCAGGTCTGATTTATACAGATCTTCAGTCCGGCTGAGCAGGTTCAGATCCAGCTCCTTAATCTTTTCAAGCGTATAGGCATGAAGGTCGTCGTTATCGGTTTTCAGGTGAAGAATGCCCTCTTTGTTGAAGACGATTCTGTATTTCTCCAGAAAGCGAGGGGAGGTAAGGCGCTTTTTTTCACGACTTATCTGCGGCTGAGGGTCGGGGAAGGTGATCCATATCTCTGATACTTCGCCTTCGGCGAAATAGTCGAGCAGGTTTTCGATCTGAATACGGAGGAAGGCCACGTTGGAAATACCCTCCTCGAGGGCCGTCTTTGCTCCCCTCCAAATCCTGTTGCCCTTGTAATCAATGCCGATGAAGTTCTTTTCGGGGAACAACTTTGCGAGGTTTACGGTATATTCTCCCTTTCCACAAGCTAGCTCTAGTATAAGAGGCTTGTCGTTCCCGAAGTGCCTGGCACTCCAGCAGCCTTTAAAAGGTTTGCCTTCATCCAGCTGTAATACATTCGCGAATGTTTCTATTTCGGCGAATCGTCTTAATTTATCTTTGCCCATTGCGTTATTTTCGCTACAAACTTAGATAAAAATCACTTGATTAGGGATTGATGGGGCGATACAAAAAAGGCACCGGGGTTCCGGTGCCTGTATGTGTTTAATAGCTCTCGCTATCAGGGGGTATTCCATAGTCTCTAACGGGAGCTTTCTTTTTTCTGGTTCCCATGAAGTTCTTGATGAGTCCCTGGACTTTATCAAGAGCTCCAGATACCGCATTCGATGTCACGTTCTTGGCTGCTTTCTGAGACAAGAAGGTAATCAGCATCTTGGCCAGAAATCCGGATCTCTTGAAGAGGAATCCGTTCATTAACAGGGGTATTCCGACTCTTGCCAGGTTGGTGATCAGATCCTGATTAAGCAGGTTCTTCCCAAGTGGCTGGTGCGTGTTGCCGCTTTTAAAGAGGCCACTCACCGCATGGAAGATTGCTGCGGGACTGCTAAGCTGTTCTTTTAGCATCTCTTCCTGTTGAAACTGTTTAACCTTAAGGAGTTGTATCTCTGCCTGGACCTCTTTCAAACTGCTAAAGCTCTTTTCCATTATTTCTCCTCCTTATTATTAAATATTTTTTTGACCATAAAATCCTGAAGGAACCTGTTGATGTATTTCTCCTTGCTCATATTGGTAATTACCGCCAGAGCAAGGTAAATCAGTGCCACTATGCCAAATCCTGCTGCATAGGAATTCAGAAGCTCTCCCAAAAACAGGGCGAGGGTGATGGATGCAAACAGGAAGGTAAGCAGCATGGCAACTACTACCACGGCGCCGGTGATCATGGAAGATACGAGCGTAGTGATTTTATCAATGGCCGTCAGTCTTGTCAGTTCTACTTTCGTAGATATATATTCTTTAATTAGAGAAACAATGTCTGGGCCTTGTTTCGGATCTTGAGATTCGGGCATAATCGTAAGGTAAATGAGACAGGTCTTTAATTAGGCGGGTTCTGTTGCTGATGTTTTAGCCTGGTCGGCAGCCTCTTCTGCTGTACCCAGCGTCGTTTTGATATTTTCAACGATTTTCTCCTTCAGCGAAGATAGGTTGTCAATTTCTTCAGCGGCACGATCCTTAATTGTATCTCCCAAGTTTTTCAATGCATCATTTAGCTTGTCGCGGGTTTCTGTTCCTCTTTCAGGAGCAAACAGGATACCGAGTGCAGCGCCTGCAGCAACTCCGGCTAATAATGCCACTAATACTTTTGAATTGTCATTCATGGTTACAAAGTTTAAGTTTTGAGGTAATATCTCCTATAATACAAAAGAACTATCAGAACTGTTTTGATAAAATGTCTGAATTGCTATGTGCGGTCAAGCTGATCCTGCAGGTTCTTGAGTGCTTGTTCAGCAAAGGAGGCATTCATCCGGATTGTATCGAAAAGGGCTGCTTCTTCGGGACAGGCCTCGAGGTCGGCTTTCTTTTCTACTGCGGCGACGATCTTGGAGAGTGATACGCGAACCGCTTTGACGGATTGAGGAAGTTGGGCTTTGATGGGATAAGTATCTTCTTGAAAATGGCTTGGTAATGTCAGCTCAGGAGCATACGAGACATCTCTGATAAAGGTATATAACAACTCAGTGTCTCCATGTTGCGGTATTTCGATAAATGATGAGACGCAGCAGGTCTTAATATCTCCATTCAGTGTGATCAGTTCGATGAGCATGTCATGTACGGAGCCCTCTCTCTGCAAGACTTCAATAAAGATCGTGCGTTCTTTGGGCAGACGATAAAAGAATGCGCAGTTTATCTCGGCGACATCAGTATGATCCATGCCAAAGAAATGGAGTGCACTTTTATTTGCATCCAGGATATGGCCTGTCGTATCGCTGATTATGATTGCATCTTGTGAGCGTTCAAAAAGCGTGCGGAACGTGTGTTCACTTTGTTTTAGATTATTTAGTGTTTCGAATTGCCGGGTTGCGTAGCGGATAGCCCTTTGAAGCGTTTCACTGGTCATCTGGTCTTTGGTTAGGTAATCGGCGGCGCCTGCTTCAAGCGCTTCTTCGTCCATTCTCTTATCGCCAGTTTCGGTCATGATGATGATAGGCCGCCTGCAATTGGATGCAACAGCCTCTTTCAGCAAATCAAGACAGGAGTATGCGCCAATTTTAGAGTCGACCAGGTAGAGGTCATATCGATCTTTTAGCATGGCGTTAATGGAATCTGAGTAACCGCTGCACCAGCTGAGCCTATATTTGTGTGTTGAAATGCCCGTTGACAGCAAATCCCGTATCGCGATATAATCGTCCTCCTCATCAACAACCAACAATATTTTTATAGCGTGCATGTGGCTTTAAGTTCTAAACCGAAAGAAATTTTCCCGTAGGGCCTTCATTGAAGGATCTTCTTTCTGGTATGGCTCAAAACCAGTGCCATTGTAGCCTATCTCATGCGCAAGGCTTATCCCAGGTTGATTGCTTTCATTTTATTGTAAAGCGTTTTCCTGTCGATGTTGAGAATCTGAGCAGCCTTCGTCTTATTGAAATTTACTTCTTTGAGAACGTTTAAAATGGTCTCATACTCTGCTTCGAGCGCCGCGTCTTTCAATCCTTTTCGTTGCTCACGAGAGTGGATTGCATCGACGGCAGTCTCAATAGCTGTCGCACGCGTATAGTTGGATATTTCGAGAGGAAGCGCTTTGATCTGTACCTTTGGCGTTTCGGAAAGCAAGGTTGCACGGCGGATGACATTCTTCAGTTCCCGTACATTCCCTGGCCAGTTGTAGCTCATCAGGCAGTCGATTACCTGGCTTGAGAAGCCTTCGATGTTTCTGTTAAGCTCCTTGTTTGTGAATTTAAGGAACTTTTCTGCAAATATCATGATGTCGATATCCCTCTCCCTTAGTGGAGGAAGATGGATACTGAACTCGTTGAAACGGTGATAAAGATCCTCGCGGAAGCGGCCCTTCTGGATGGCATCGTGAAGGTTTTCGTTGGTTGCGACGATGAGCCTGACATCAAGATCTATTTCTTTGGTGCTGCCTATCCGTTTTACTTTTCGTTCTTGAACGATCCGAAGGAGGGCTGCCTGGATATCATAAGACAGATTGCCGACTTCATCGAGGAAGAGCGTGCCTCCGTTAGCCATTTCAAAATGGCCTATCTTCGTGTACAAAGCCCCTGTAAATGACCCTTTTTCGTGTCCGAAGAACTCACTTCCAGCCAGCTCTTTTGTAAGTGAACCGCAGTCCATTGCAATAAAAGGTTTATCTCTGCGATTGCTTTTAAGGTGAATGGCATGTGCAATAGACTCCTTCCCGGTTCCGCTTTCGCCTGTCAGGATAACGCTGTAGTTGGTAGGTGATATGAGGTCCAGTTGCTTAATAAGTTCTTTGGATGCGGCGCTCTCGCCGATAATGAACTCTTCAGGATATTCACCCGAGTTTGTCGTTTTTTCTTTCCGCTGTGGAGTTGGGGTGGCCTCCGACTTGAATATATTGTCTTGAAGTTCAATTGCTTTGTTGATCGTATTCAGGATCTCGTCGGGGTATAGGGGCTTGGTGATATAATCATAAGCTCCCATTTTGATGAGCTCAACCGCCAGCTTAATGTCTGAGTAGCCGGTAATAATGATTACGCCGGTTTGCGGATATTGAGCCTTGACTTTTTTAAGGATTTCGCGACCGTCTGTATCTTCCAGCCGAAAGTCGCACAAAACGAGCTGGAATTTTTCCTTGGCAAGTAGTTCTAACGCTGCTGCACCACTCAGTGCAGTAGCCACCTCATATCCGTTTCTCGTGAGGAATTTGGATAACAATATTCCGATATTTACCTCATCATCAACTATTAGAATTCTTTTCATATATATTATCGGGCCGAATAGTAAAGATAATTTTTAAATCTTACATGGGAAATTTATTCTACAAGTGATGTAAAATTTATCCGATTGAACCCCTTTGGGATTAATGCTGTCTCTGTCTTCAACTTGTACGTAAATTGTTCCTGAACTTACCCACTGTGTGATACAGAAATGTTTAGTATTTTTGTGGCCTTTTTAACCTGTATATGAGCGAAGAACGGTCACTTAATTTTATAGAAGAAATAATAGAAGAAGATATTAAAAGCGGTAAGCACGGGGGGCGGGTACATACGCGGTTTCCTCCGGAGCCGAACGGCTATCTTCACATCGGCCATGCCAAATCGATCTGTCTGAATTTTGGTCTTGCACAGAAATATAATGGAAAAACGAATCTCCGGTTTGATGATACTAATCCCGAGAAGGAAGATACCGAATATGTGGACAGTATCAAGGAGGATGTAAAGTGGCTGGGATTCGAGTGGGAGAATGAGCTATATGCTTCAAACTACTTTGAGCAACTTTATGATTTTGCAGTCAGGCTCGTTGAAAAGGGACTCGCTTATGTTGACGACAGTAGCGCTGATGAGATTGCCGCTCAGAAGGGAACCCCTACCGAGCCAGGTACTCCAAATGCGTACAGAAGCCGTAGCATAGAAGAGAACCTGCTTCTTTTCGCGGAGATGAGGGCCGGCAAGTATCAGGACGGTGAGAAGGTGCTGAGAGCGAAGATTGACCTGGCCTCTCCGAATATGCATATGCGTGATCCGATTATGTACAGGATCAGACACGTAGAGCATCACCGTACAGGGAATGACTGGTGTATTTATCCGATGTATGATTTTGCTCACGGGCAATCTGATTCGATCGAGGAGATCACCCATTCTGTTTGTACCCTGGAATTTATTCCACACCGACCATTATATGAGTGGTTTATTGAGGAGCTGGAGATCTTCCCGAGCAGGCAATACGAATTTGCCCGTCTGAACATGACCTATACCGTCATGAGCAAGCGCAGGCTGCTGCAACTCGTTAATGAGGGCTTTGTAAATGGGTGGGATGATCCGCGTATGCCTACGATAAGTGGTTTGAGAAGAAGGGGGTATACGCCGGCTTCAATACGCGATTTTTGTGAGCGCATAGGAGTTGCCAAGCGGGAGAATGTAATTGATGTCAGCCTGCTGGAGTTTTGTATCCGTGAGGATCTGAATAAAAGTGCCTGGAGGCGAATGGCAGTTCTGGACCCGTTGAAGCTGATCATCACCAATTATCCTGAAGGAGAAGTGGAGATGTTTGAAGGCGAAAATAATCCGGAAGTTGAAGGCGGTGAGGGGTCTCGCACCATTCCTTTCAGCAGGGAACTGTGGATTGAACGGGATGACTTCATGGAGAACCCTACAAAGAAGTATTTTCGCTTAGGGCCAGGCCTGATGGTGCGTTTGAAGAGTGCATATATCATCAAGTGTGATGATTTTGTAAAGGATGAATCAGGAAATATAACCGAAGTGCATTGTTCTTATATTCCGGAATCAAAGTCAGGAAATGATACTTCAGACATCAAAGTTAAGGGCACCATTCACTGGGTGAGCGCAGCTCATGCCGCTAAAGCTGAAGTTAGACTTTACGACCGCCTGTTCAATGATGAGGATCCAGTGGGTAATGGCCGGGATTTCGTAGAAATCATCAATCATGAAAGCTTACAGGTGATCCCTGAGGTCTATATTGAACCGGACCTGGCGAATGCAGAGATGGGCAAAGGATATCAGTTCCTGAGAAAGGGGTATTATACGCTTGATAAGGATTCGACTCCAGGTCAAATCATCTTTAACAGAACGGTGACACTAAAAGACACCTGGGCAAAAGAAGTTAGAAAAGGATAGATGGCAACGGTAGCTCCATTGGCAGAACGTATGCGTCCGGCAAGTCTGGACGAATATTCGGGGCAGAAGCATCTGGTAGGTCCGGGTGCTATCCTGCGGAAAGCTATTGAGAGTGGAATTTTGCCGTCAATGATCCTGTGGGGTCCTCCGGGAGTGGGTAAAACCACTCTCGCCTATATCATATCACAACAATTAAGCCGTCCATTTTTTAGCCTGAGTGCAATCAACTCAGGAGTCAAGGACGTTCGGGAAGTTATTGAAAAAGCAGCACGACTGAAAGAGACAGAGGACAATCTTCCCGTGCTGTTTATAGATGAGATCCATCGTTTTTCTAAATCTCAGCAGGATTCATTGCTGGGAGCGGTAGAGCGTGGTCTTGTTACCCTCATTGGCGCGACGACAGAAAACCCCTCGTTCGAGGTGATCTCTGCACTTTTGTCGCGTAGCCAGGTGTACATTCTGCAGCATCTTACAGAAGATGACCTGCTTGAGCTGATCAACCGGGCGATTAAAGAAGATATCTATCTTTCAAAAAAGAAGATCACCATTACTGAGCACGAAGCACTCCTTCGCTTATCGGGAGGTGATGCCAGGCGCTTACTCAACGTGCTGGAGCTGGTGGTAAATGCTGCGGGCTCTGCAGAAGTTAACATCACCAATGACTTTGTTCTGAAGCATGTTCAACAAAACATGGCGATGTATGATAAAGCCGGAGAGAATCACTACGATATTATCTCTGCTTTCATTAAATCTATACGGGGTAGCGATCCGAATGCTGCAGTATACTGGCTCGCCAGAATGATTGCAGGTGGTGAAGATCCCTCTTTCATCGCCAGGCGCCTGCTTATACTGGCATCTGAGGACATCGGGAATGCCAATCCGAATGCACTACTTCTTGCTAATACCTGTTTCCAGGCTGTAAATGTTATCGGTTGGCCTGAATCACGGATTATTCTGTCGCAAACCGTAACTTATCTCGCGTCCTCGGCAAAGAGCAATGCCAGCTATGAGGCTATTGGCAGGGCGCAGGAACTTGTTGCGCGGACGGGTGATCTCCCGGTACCATTGCATATCCGGAATGCTCCCACCAAGCTGATGAAGAACATTGGCTATGGTAAAGACTATAAGTACTCACATTCATTCGAAAATAACTTCAGTGAGCAGGAATATTTCCCCGCGTCTTTGAGCGGCACCAAGCTGTATGATCCGGGGGAAAATGCGAGTGAGCAAAAATTGCGGGAAAAGCTAAGATCTCTCTGGAAAAATAAGTATCATTACTAAAGATTTTGACTCTGTAGTATGACCTTATCCTTTTTTCAGCATCAGTGGAAGGCATTCTGGCGATCAAGGAATACAGGAAAGAGCGTTGCCGTGAGAGTGGTGATGGCATTCCTTACCCTTTATCTCCTCTTGAATGTTGTTTTAGTTGCTTTTTTTCTGGACGAGATTCTGGATGAACTATTCCCTTCAGAAACGGTCATCTCAGCTTTCAACGGCATTCTACTCTATTATTTTTTGATGGACATCCTGACACGCTTTCAGCTCCAGGAACTCCCGACGTTGAGTGTAAGGCCTTATCTTACCTTACCGGTTACCCGAAGGCAGATTGTAAATTATCTTAGCTTATGCTCCTTATGGTCGCCTTTTAACATTGCGCCGCTCTTGCTTACGCTACCCTTTCTGTTAAAGCAGGTGTTACCTTATCATGGTGCGGCCATTTTTTTCGGCTATCTGGTTTCCATTGCTGCACTCACCTTGTTCAATCATTTTTTCAGCCTTTGGTTTAAGCGCAAGGTGAATATCAACAGCTGGTTCCTATTGGGATTTGTCATTGTTGTGGTGGTGTTGGCTTTACTGGATTTTCATTGGGAAATCATCTCATTTTCCGATATATCGAAGGCTGTATTCGGCCAGATCTATGCAAAGCCCTTGCTTTGCCTTGTTCCCTGCCTGCTTGCCGCTGGTATCTTTTTTGTCAACTACACGTTCTTGAAAAATAATCTTTATCTGGATGAACTGCGCTCGGATCATTCGGGTGAAAAGTCGAGCACCGATATCGCTTTCTTTAACCGCTTTGGGATAGCCGGGCAGCTTGCTGCTCTTGAGTTGAAGCTGATTATGAGGAACAAGAGACCAGGATCATCGTTAAAGATCTGCGGATTGATGATGTTTTACGGGCTGCTGATCTACACCAACCCGGCATACGGATCGGGGCCTGGCTGGAAGATCTTTGTGGGGATGTTCATGACGGGGATTTTCATTATCAATTACGGACAATTTATGTTCAGCTGGCAATCCAGTCATTTCGATGGACTGATGGCACAGAAGGTAAAAGCAACTGATTTCTTCCAGTCGAAGTTCATTCTTTTTTACTGCTTTTCTGTAGTTGCTTACATCCTGACCATTCCCTATGTGTATTTTGGATGGGAGGTACTGCTGATCCACTCGGTCATGTTTTTATGGAATATAGGTGTAAATACGCTTATCGTATTGTATTTCGCCACACGGAATTACAAGCGTATAGACCTGACCAAAAGCTCTTCATTTAACTGGGAGGGAGTTGGTGCTTCGCAGTGGATATTAAGCCTTCCCCTTGTCTTTCTTCCGTATGTGATCTATTTACCTTTCAGTCTTTTCGGACTGGAAATGTGGGGGATACTGATCCTGGCCCTGAGCAGTATTACCTTCCTGATCACCCGTGGGTACTGGCTGGGACTTTTGGTCAGGGAATTTGGTGAGAAAAGACACACTATAGCAGAGGGATTCAGAAATGAATAAGCAATTATGATCGAGATAAGAGACCTGAAAAAATCGTATAACGGAGTCACTGTAGTGGATATTCCGTCTTTAAGTATCGGCGCCGGAGAGTCGATCGGTCTGGTCGGAAACAACGGAGCCGGAAAGACAACCTTGTTCAGGATCATCCTGGACCTAATACGAAAAGACAGTGGTGAGGTTATGTCGAAGGGACAGAACGTAGCAGAAACAGATAGCTGGAAGGACTATACCGGATCCTATCTGGATGAGGGCTTTCTGATCGACTACCTGACACCTGAAGAATACTTCTATTATATCGGATCACTTTACCAGATCTCACGCAGTGATGTTGATTTGAAGCTGGAGGTTTACAGCGACTTTTTTAATGAGGAAATTCTCGGAAAAAAGAAGTATATCCGGGATCTTTCCAAGGGAAATCAGTGTAAAGTTGGTGTGGTAGCCTGTCTGATGCAGCAACCTGAGATCATCATGCTGGATGAACCTTTTGCAAATATAGATCCGAGCACGCAGATCAGATTGAAGAATATTTTGAAAGGAATACAGAAAGATCCAAGATGTACGACGATTGTGTCGAGTCATGATCTGAACCACGTCACTGACGTCTGTCAAAGGATTCTGCTGATGGAAAAAGGGAGGATCATTAAGGATATCCGGACGGACAGTAATACCCTATCCGAGCTGGAAAACTATTTCTCCGTTCAGCAACCTGAGCCGTTCAGAAGCTGAGGTATGTCATAAAAGTATCAGGGCAATTCGACTGCATCTGGCAAATCACAGCCTGAGCAGATAATAAACAGTTATCTATAGCTAAAAAAATATTACCATTTGATGGTCCATGAATATACTTTTGGTAAACTAACTAAGTATACATGGCCATTCAAAACGTTATACCAGGAGAGCGTCCGCTCTTCATATCATTTTCAGGAAGCTGTCCCTGCGTAACCGCTCATCTTTCTGTGGGATCCGGGGTAAGTGTTGCAGCAGAGTGCGGAGGAAGCCATGAAGAATAAGGTCTCCATTTTTCTGCTCATCTCGATGATTGTGATGGGAGGAGCTACTACACGGGCAAATGACAAAGATTTTGTATCGAGAAAGGACCGCCAGTTTATCAGGCACGGTAAGCCCTACTATTTTATTGGAGTTAATTATTGGTATGGAGGAATGCTTGCCATTGGTAAAGACAGTGTTCGAGGGAAGGAGAGGTTAAGGAAGGAGCTTGACTTTCTCAGATCTAAGGGTGTTACCAATCTGCGGGTGCTTGCCGGCTCCGAAGGACGCGGTCTGGTGAACGGAGTGGAGCGACTGAAACCGAGTCTGCAGCCGGGACATGGGCAGTTTGCGCCGGAAATATTACAGGGTTTGGATTTTCTTCTTTCAGAGATGGCGCGTAGAGATATGGTGGCGGTATTGTACCTCAGCAACAACTGGGAATGGAGTGGTGGCTTTCTCCAGTATCTGAACTGGAATAACCGGATCTCGGATTCAACCATGAAGAGTAAAATGAGTTGGGACGGGCTAAGAGACAATACCAGCCTGTTTTATAGCTGTGAGCCTTGTATGGAGGATTATCTCCGGCAGGTTGATCTCATTATGAGCCGGGTAAATACCTATACCGGAAGGCCCTATGTGGAGGATCCCAGTATTATGGCGTGGCAACTGGCCAATGAACCCCGGCCCATGCGGTCGGCGGCGGTAGCAAATTATAAGAAGTGGATCTTATCAGCTGCAGCTCATATTAAGGCTAAGGATAAAAATCATCTGGTAACGATAGGCACAGAGGGAATAATGGGGACAGATGAATCGGCAGATCTGTTCAGGGAGGTTCACGAACTTGCTCCGGTTGATTATCTGACTGTCCATATCTGGCCGAAAAACTGGCAGTGGTTTAAAGGTACCGATGTGAATAGCCAGGTTAAAGAAGTTATCCAGAGGTCTGAGGAGTATATCGCTAAGCATGTAGGCATTGCCGGGGAGCTCAGGAAGCCGATGGTGATCGAAGAGTTTGGGCTGCCGAGGGATGGCCATTCGTTTTCACCCAAGAGTACGACTACGGCGAGGGATGCATACTTTGAAACAATCTTTTCCGCCGTAAAAAAGAGCCACCAGGCGAATGATGTCATTGCGGGCTGTAACATCTGGTCGTTTGGAGGGATCGCGAGACCTCGACCGGGTCAGCTGTTCTGGCGAGAGGGTGACGATTTTATGGGAGATCCTCCTCAAGAAGAGCAGGGACTCAATTCCCTGTTCGACAGCGATACCAGCACCTGGAAATTAATCAAATCATTCGCAGATATAATATCACCCAAGATTCCATGAGAAAGTCTATTCTGACAGTCTGCTTGCTTGCAGCTGTCGCTACAGTAAAATCACAAAGCCCTATGTCTCCAGAAACAATAGACAAAAACGTAAAGTCCCTGCTTGCCAGGATGACCCTGGAAGAGAAGGTGGGTCAGATGACCCAGATCAGCGTTGAAGCTTTTCTAAAAACCGTGAACGGAGTACCCGTAGAGCCGCATGTTTTTGATGAGGTTAAGTTGAAAAATGGTCTGGAGAAGTACAAGATCGGCTCTGTTTTGAATGTGGGTGGCGATGCTCAGACTCTGGCATTGTGGAGAAAGAGGATAGAGGAAATTCAGAAGCTGGCTTTAAAGCAAAGGCTCAAGATCCCTGTATTGTACGGAGTAGATGCTATCCGTGGGAATAACTATACGCTCGATGCCGTATTGTTCCCTCAGCAGATTGCCCAGGCAGCATCTTTCAACATCGGTATGGCGGGCAAGGCTGCAGAAGTAGCTGCTTACGAAACCAGAGCAGCCTTCATTCCCTGGAATTTCAGTCCTGTTCTCGACCTTGGCAGGCAGCCGGTATGGCCTCGGCTCTGGGAAACATATGGTGAAGATCCTTTTCTCGTGAAGGAGATGGGAACTGCGGTTATAAGAGGGTATGAAGGCAGTTCTTCCACTATTGACCGCTTCCACGTGGCGGCATGCCTTAAACACTATATGGGATACAGTATGCCGCTTAGCGGTCATGACCGTACACCGGCATGGATACCTGAGCGAGAGCTGCGTGAGTATTTTCTGCCACAGTTTGCTTCGGCCATCAGGCAGGGTGCCCGGACAGTGATGGTAAACAGTGGCGAGATCAACGGTGTGCCTGTTCACGCGAATAAGCACATCCTCACTGATATATTAAAAGGCGAGCTTGGCTTCAAAGGCTTCACTGTAAGTGACTGGCAGGACATACAGTACCTGTACCAGCGACACAAGGTTGCCTCGGATAACAAGGAAGCTGTTATGATAGCCATCAATGCGGGGATCGACATGAGCATGGTGCCGACAGACTTTACCTTCTGTGATGACCTGATTGCTCTGGTAAAAGAAGGGAAAGTAAGTATGAGCCGGATAGATGACGCTGTAGGCAGGATTTTGAAAGTCAAGTACGAGACGGGTATATTCGATCAGCCGGCAGGAAACGCCAAAGACTATCCTTTATTTAATAGTGTGCAACACAATAAACTGAACTATGATCTGGCGGCAGAATGTATCACCCTGTTAAAGAACGAAGGAGCACTGCTGCCTTTAAAAAAGGGCACAAAGATTCTGGTTACAGGACCGTCTGCTGCAAGTATGAGAGCCTTGAATGGCGGGTGGGCGCGCAACTGGCAGGGAACGAACTCGGATGAGACGGAAAAAGCAAAGAACAATATTCTGGAGGCAATAACAGGTACATTCGGGGCGGACAATGTTGTTTACTCCGCGGGTGCAACCTTTACTGAGGCGAGCGGGGTGGAGGATGCCGTTAGTAAAGCTTCTTCTGCAGACGTAATCGTTTTGTGTATAGGTGAGGACAGCTATACAGAAACTCCCGGAAACATCGATGGATTGACCATATCCCGCGCTCAAATAGATCTGGCTAAGGCCTTGTCAGCTACCGGGAAGCCGATCATATATGTGTTAACGGAGGGCAGGCCTCGCATAATCTCTGACATAGAGCCGTATAGCAAGGCGGTGCTACACACTTATCTGCTAGGGAATGAGGGGGGAAATGTTGTTGCAGATGTGTTATCCGGTAAGATAAATCCCAGTGGGAAGCTTCCTTATACGTACCCAAGGCATACAAACAGCCTGACGAACTATTACCATAAATACACGGAGACTCTTGAGTTTGACCCCGCAGCAGGCTATAATCCGCAATGGGAATTCGGCCATGGTCTGAGTTACACCTCTTATGAATACACAGGCCTTAAGCTTAGTTCTTCAGAATTACACGTGGGAAGTCCGCTCCAGATCAGCGTAACCGTCAAGAATACCGGTAAGGTGGCTGGTAAGGAATCTGCATTGCTGTATGTGAGTGATCTGGTTGCCTCCATTACTCCGGAAGTCAAGCGTCTACGTGGATTTCAGAAAGTCGAGCTTCAACCCGGGGAGTCTAAGGAGCTCAGGTTTACTATTTCAGCAGAGGATCTTTCGTTCATCAATAATGAACTGAAGCGAGTAACAGAGCCTGGAGCCTTTAAAGTGGCTATCGGGGGATTGACATCAACGTTTAACTTTCAATAATCAGGTAAATGATACGGAGATTAATTATGAAAAAGTTCTTATTGGTAGCAGCCTTGCTGATGGGTCTGTCTGCGCCTGATCTTTATGCACAAGGGAATAATTACGTTCAGGATTATACCAAGTACGAGGGCCTGGCTTTGACTCCGCCGATGGGGTGGAATAGTTGGAATAAGTTTGCCTGTAATATCGATGAAAAGCTAATCAGGGAGATAGCGGACGTGATGGTCTCGACCGGAATGAAAGATGCAGGCTATCAGTATATAAACCTGGACGACTGCTGGCATGGAGAGCGGGACAGCCTTGGTTTTATTCATCCTGATGCCAAGCGTTTTCCCTCCGGCATGAAGGCACTAGCAGATTATATTCATTCAAAAGGACTTAAAATCGGGCTATATTCAGATGCAGGTTCTCAGACATGCGGGGGAAGGCCCGGAAGCAGGGGGTATGAGTTTCAGGATGCCCTCACTTATGCCAAGTGGGGCGTGGACTATCTGAAATATGATTGGTGCAATACGGAAGGGCTGAAGGCAGAGGGTGCCTATAAGACCATTGCAGCTGCACTGAAAAGAGCAGGCAGGCCCATGGTGCTTAGTATTTGCGAATGGGGCAATGATGAACCCTGGAAATGGGGCCCCTCAGTAGGTCATCTATGGAGAACAACAGGAGATATTTTTAACTGCTTTGACTGCGTAGAGGATCATGGAAGCTGGAAGTCGTTTGGTGTGATGCAAATTTTGGATAAACAGAAGGGCCTGAGGCAATATGCCGGTCCGGGGCATTGGAATGATCCGGATATGTTGGAAGTAGGAAACGGCATGGTAGTTAATGAAGACAGGGCTCATTTTGCTATGTGGGCGATGATTGCTGCTCCATTGGTGGCCGGGAATGATCTTCGTTCTATGTCTGCCACAACGCTCCAAATTCTGACCAACAAGGACGTTATTGCCGTAAACCAGGACTCGCTGGGTATTCAGGGTTTTCAGTACAGAGAGAAGGATAAGCTTGAGATCTGGTTTAAGCCTCTTCAGGACGGCGACTGGGCTGTGTGCTTCTTAAACAGGAACGATATTGGACAGCAGGTAAATTTCGACTGGAGCAAGGAGGTTGTTGATGATTCGCTATCGAAGAGAAAAATCGAGATAAGCGGACGCGGATATACGCTCAGGAATCTCTGGACGAAGAAAGCGGTCGGGACCACTAAGAAGGCTTTTAAGGCAGTTGTGCCGCCACATGATGTTCTGATGTTCCGTATGTCTAAGAATTGAGCCAAGAAGGCTCAGATGAAGATCCGGTTGCCAGAGAAGCTCTCTCTAAACTCTTTTGGTGTACAGTTCTTTTTCTTCTTAAACAAGCGGTTGAAGTTAGAAATGTTATTGAAGCCGCAGTTAAAGGATATTTCGGCGATGGAATGAGTGGTGTCGATCAACATCCGGGATGCATGTCCAAGACGGATTTCGTTTAATGAGTCGATATACGTACTGCCCGTTCTTTTTTTAATGAATCTGCTAAAGGATACCTCGGTCATGTTCACGAGTTTGGCGATCTCTTTCAGACTGATCTGTTTGTCGTAGTTATTGTTCAGGTATTCAAATGCTTTTTCAATCCTCCTGCTGTTGCTGGGCTGGTGAAAGTCGCTGAAAGAACTATCGGACAAGGTGCGCATATTTCGGGACGACGACAGGTCATGCAGGATGCTGATTAGTTCCATAACAGAGTCAAATCCATTCTTTTGGTTTAGTGTAAGTATTCGTGGGCTTATATTTCTGATGGTCTCTGCAGAGAATGCAATTCCTTTCATGGACCGTTCCAGCATTTGCCGAATCAGCCGAAGCTGGTTGCGCTTGAGAAGCTTGTCGTCGAACAGATCTTTGTGCCACTGGATGGTGACCTCCGTGATTTCGTCGCTTTTGCATTGATGAGTAAACCAGGCGTGATTGAGATTAGATCCGACCAGTACAAGCTCGATGTCGTCTATAACGTCTATATGATCACCGACGATGCGCTTTGCTCCTTTGGCATTTAGTATGAGATTCAGTTCAAATTCTTCGTGAAAGTGAAGAGGGAAGTTAAACTCCTTTTTTACACGCGAGAAGATTGTAAAACAATCGTTCGATGTAAGGGGAGTAATTTCTTTCATTATCCCGTTCATGTCTGATGTGGTTAGTTGATAAAATAGTATATATCACTAATATAGCGATTGTGTACATTTTTATATATCCTGCATGTTGAAATATTTGTAATTCACCACCGGAGGCTAAGAATTCATTTTTATAGGCTAAAAAAGTATTGATAAAAGCATTTCTCAGATATTACATTTGATCAATAACCAATCGAACCAGCTCACTAATGAACGTCAAAAAGATCTCTTTTAAAGAAAAAGTTGGCTACGGCCTCGGCGACGCTGCCTCATCTATGTTTTGGAAGCTGTTCAGTATGTACCTGCTCATTTTCTATACGGATGTTTTTGGAATATCGGCTGCAGCAGCAGGTACGATGTTTCTCATCACCAGAATATGGGACTCATTTTGTGATCCTGTGGTCGGGGTCATGGCTGACCGCACATCAAGCAAGTGGGGTAAGTTCAGGCCGTATCTCTTATGGGTAGCTATTCCATTTGCAGTGATCGCTCTTTTTACTTTCTATACGCCGGATTTTACACAGTCAGGGAAATTGATTTATGCTTATGTGACTTATTCCCTAATGATGATGATCTATTCGCTGATCAATGTTCCCTACGCTTCGCTAATGGGGGTGATGACATCTGACAGGATCGAGCGTACAGCCCTCTCGTCTTATAGGATGGTGTTTGCGTTTGGTGGTAGTCTGCTCGCCCTGGCACTGATAGAACCGCTGATCGACCTGCTTGGTGGTAAGTCTGACGCTCAGCAGGGATGGTTCTTATCGATTGTGATCTTCGCTGTTATTGCATCTGTTTTCTTCTGGCTGTGTTTTGCTTGGACTAAGGAGCGGGTCATACCTATGAACGAAACTGGGAATGACTTGAGGGAAGACATGAAAAATCTGTTGGCTAATCGTCCCTGGTGGATTCTGCTCGGGGCGGGAATATCGGCCCTGATCTTTAATTCTATCCGCGACGGGGGAGCAGCTTTTTATTTTAAATACTACATCGGGCAGGATAGTCATATTGACCTTGCCCTCGGATCTGCCCGAATCAATCTGTCGCTCACCACACTCTATCTGGTTCTTGGACAGGCTGCCAATATTATTGGGGTGATTATGGCGACCCCTATTTCTGCCCGAATTGGTAAAAAGAACACGTTTTTGCTCGTGATGTCGATTGCCACGGTTCTCAGTCTGACCTTTTATATGTTCAGCAGGGAGCACCTTGTCTGGATCATGGTATTTCAGCTTCTGATCAGTATATGTGCAGGTTGTATCTTTCCACTGCTATGGTCTATGTATGCAGATATTGCGGATTACTCAGAATGGAAGAATGGCAGAAGAGCGACGGGGCTTATATTTTCTTCTTCGTCGATGTCTCAAAAATTCGGCTGGACTATTGGAGGAGCCGCCACAGGATGGCTCCTGGGATACTACGGTTTTCAGGCCAATGTGGAACAGACTGAGGCAGCTCAATCGGGGATCAGGTTGATGTTGAGTGTTTTGCCTGCTATTGGCACCGTATTGTCGGTTGTCTTCATAGCCTTCTATCCGCTGACTGAGGAAAAGCTTCAGCATATAGAAGATGAGCTGGAGAACAAAAGAAAAAATCATATAAAGCTTGAGATATGAGTCGATTGACAATGGTTAAATGCGTGTATGCACTGCTCGTTCTAAGTGTTTGCCAAACTGCTGTGGCGCAGCGACTGGCAGACAGACAAGCGAGTACGGAAACTAAGAAGCTGTATGAGAACTTATTTAAGCTGCGGGAAACAAAAATCCTGTTTGGGCATCAGGATGCGCTGGCCTATGGATTTGGCTGGAAGTATGACGCTGATCGAAGCGATATCAAAGATGTAACCGGCGAGCATCCCGCTCTTTACGGCTGGGATATAGCTGGACTGGAGAATGACTCACCAGTTAACCTCGATTCTGTTCCTTTTGAAAAGATGAAGAAGTTTATACGTGATGTATACGATAGAGGTGGTGTAAATACGATCAGCTGGCATTTAGATAATCCTGTGAATGGTAAATCGGCCTGGGATACAATTCCGGGGTCGGTAGGGATGATTCTCCCGGGAGGAGCAAAGCATCAGCTTTACAAACAGTGGCTGGATAAAGTTGCAGTATTTATGAAGGACCTCAAAGGATCAGACGGGAAACTGGTTCCGATTCTGTTTCGCCCATTTCATGAGTTAACGGGAAGCTGGTTCTGGTGGGGAAAGAGAGAATGCAGCCCGCAAGAGATGAAGAGACTGTGGGTATTCACTTTCGATTACCTAAGAAGTCGTCATCAGGTACATAATTTGATATATGTATTCAATACAGCTGATTTTTCATCTCCACAGGAATTTTTGGAAAGGTACCCGGGAGATGGATATGCAGATATATTGAGCTTTGATACGTATCAGTTTGGCCCTAAGGAGAACGGGGCAACGTTCAGAAAACAAACAGAGAGCAAGATGAGTATTCTGGCTGGTCTAGCTAAGACGAGGCGGAAGCTCATCGCGTTAGCAGAGACAGGTTACGAAACGATTCCTGATCCGGACTGGTGGACCGGGGTTTTATACCCATCAATCAGCAGTCAGCCCGTTTCCTACGTATTGGTGTGGCGCAATGCTGGTTATCGACCACATAGTAAAGACTATCACTATTATGCCCCCTATCGCGGGCACGGCTCGGAACCTGATTTTCTGAAGCTTATCAAGAATGGGCGGGTAGCCCTCGAAAGAGAAACCAATTCACTGAACCTTTATAAATGATTGCCCTAAGAATTGTAAATAATGAATGCTTTTGAGAAGAGATTAGAGCAGCTTCAGAATTCGTATGTAAAACTGATCAGTAAGCAAAACGAGGAGCTGGAAGAAACAAATGGTGTTTACAGTCGCTACAAATATCCGGTGCTCACTGCGGCACATACGCCGTTATTCTGGCGCTACGATATTTGCGAGCAGACAAACCCGTACCTGATGGAGCGCTTTGGGATTAATGCCGTATTTAATGCAGGAGCCATCAAACGGAGGGGAAAGTATCTGCTTGTCGCGCGGGTCGAAGGTGTGGATAGAAAATCTTTCTTCGCCGTTGCAGAAAGTAGCAACGGCGTCGATAATTTTGTTTTCTGGTCTGAGCCGGTGCGCCTGCCTCAGACTGAAGAACCAGATGTCAATGTTTATGATATGAGGCTCACCGAGCATGAAGATGGCTGGATCTACGGCTTATTTTGTACAGAACGTAAGGATCCTGCTGCACCTGGACACGATCAATCGATGGCAGTAGCAGCTTGCGGTATTGCCCGAACAAAGGACCTTGTAGACTGGGAGCGGCTTCCTGATCTAAAGACTCCCTCTCCTCAGCAAAGAAACGTGGTTTTGCATCCTGAATTTGTAGAAGGGAGATATGCCTTTTACACACGCCCTCAGGATGGTTTTATTGAGGCAGGCTCAGGTGGCGGAATCGGCTTAGGTTTCTCCCGTTCAATGGAGAACCCCGTAATTGATGAGGAAGTAATCATCCACAACAAGGCCTATCATACGGTGTACGAAGCAAAAAATGGTGCTGGGCCGACGCCAATCCGCACAGAAAAAGGTTGGTTACATCTTGCGCACGGTGTAAGGAACACTGCAGCAGGTTTGAGGTATGTCTTGTACATGTTCATGACTGATTTGCAGGATATCAGTAAGGTTATACACTGTCCGGGGGGATATTTCCTTGCACCCCAAGGTGATGAGCGCGTAGGTGACGTGTCTAACGTTTTGTTCTGCAATGGCTGGATCGCAGACAATGACGGAAGAGTGTTTATTTACTACGCATCATCGGACACACGCATGCATGTTGCCACCAGCACAATCGATCAGCTTGTTGACTATGTGATAAATACTCCTGAAGACGGATACCGGTCAGAGTCATCAGTGATGTCCATTCTTCGTATAATTGATAAAAATAAGGAATGCATTGATGGAAATCCTGACCTTAAAAGATGAGCTTCGGGCCTACCTGCCAGAACTTGAAACGGAACTCCATCAGATTCTTTCCTGGTGGATGAACTTTGCTACAGATCCCAATGGAGGCTTTATCGGCAGGGTAGACCATGATCAAAATATTTACCCTGAGGCAGTAAAAGGAGCTGTACTTCACGCCCGGATATTATGGTCTTTTTCCGCGGGATATAATAGCTTCAGAAACAGCGAGTATCTGGAACATGCTCATCTCGCGTACAATTACATCCATGACCATTTTATAGACACCGATTTTGGAGGTGTTTACTGGACTGTTGATGCACTAGGTAAGCCGCTTAGTACAAGGAAGCAGGTTTATGCTATTGCTTTTGTTATCTATGCGTTGGCCGAGTATTCGCGTGCAGCAGAGAGCGAGGAAGCTGTAAAGTTAGCCATCTCGCTCTATGGCGATCTTCAGGAACACAGCTTTGACGAGCAGCGAACAGGATATTTTGAGGCCTTTCACAGGGATTGGTCTGAGATAGCCGACCAGAGATTAAGTGATAAAGACGCCAATGAAAAGAAGACAATGAATACTCATCTTCATGTTCTGGAGGCATACACCAATTTATACCGGGTCTGGAAAGATGAGGGACTTAAGCGACAAATCTTGACGCTGCTGAATAATTTCAGCCAGTATATCATAAAGAAAGATACCTTTCATCTCAACCTTTTTATGGATGAAGACTGGTCTGTAAAATCGTCAGCCATTTCATTCGGACATGATATCGAAGCATCCTGGTTGTTACTTGAGGCAGCAGAAGTACTCGAAGATGCGCATGTAATTGATAAAGTTAAAGATCTTGCCGTTAAGATGGCCGGAGCTTCACTGGAGGGCCTCGACATAGATGGAGGAATGCTCTATGAACTTGATCTGGAAGAAGAGCATGTTGTGAAGGAAAAGCATTGGTGGGTACAAGCTGAAGCTATGGTAGGTTTCTTCAATGCCTGGCAGATATCAGGCGACGACCGGTTTATGCGGGCGTCTCTGGGTGTTTGGGATTATGTAAAAGGGTTCATAATCGATCCAGTACACGGCGAATGGATATGGGGCCGTGATGAACAAGGGCAAGTTATGAAGAATGAGGATAAGGCGGGTCTATGGAAGTGCCCCTACCATAACAGCAGAGCCTGCATAGAGCTTGTCCATCGGCTTCAGCAATTAAAAGCTTAGTGGTTAGTTATCAGAACCCAGGCGTTATGGAATAGGACTGCAGGAACCAGGCTGCCAGAACGCTCTTTTAATAGTGCGGCAATCAGACCGGCGATGAAACCAAAGCAGATTCTGATGAGGTTGATCTGAAGATGGAATCCGTCGTGGAGAATAAACCCCTGACTCAATCCGTATAGGAGTGAGCTAATGAGTATGCCGAAGCTTAGGGTATAGCCCGCTAAATCCTCTTTCGCCTGGAATACACGATTTAGAAGCGCCAGCAGTATTCCCCTAAACAATACTTCGTCGCATAGTCCGGACAGCGTGCCCTGGAAAACAAGAGTTTCGAGATCGAAGTCTGGATTTACTCTCTCAAAGGATAGGTAGATGATTAGTCTTGCAAGAAGCACCAGGAGCAGAGTGTATATCACAGGCATCAAAGTGCCTTTGTTGAACCTTATCGTCCACCCGATCTCACTCTTCGATATCAACTTGTTTCGGTATACGAAGAAGACTCCCAGCAATAATCCGGCAATTTTTCCTATCCAATTCCATGTTTGATGTTCATTGACAATGATGCTTGCCAGACCATTGGTCAATACGGACCAAAGGAGAAACATGATGGCGAAAATGCCAAGAAAGCGGTAGTCGGTCTTTGTAAACTTCGCTTTTCCGAAGAAGAGAAAGGGAAGAATAACAACGAACTGCATCAGGGCACTTAAGAGGTATGAAGAAGCGATCATATGTGGACAAAGGTAAGTGAAATTGTGTTTCTCCTGACCTGTTAAATAATGTAAAAACGATTTATGATTGTTGGATTATATTTATGTTTGTGCTAGAAAGTGACCAGAAAGGAGGACACTTTCACAGGTAGAAGCCGCATATATTTACATTAACAGCGTTGTAAGTACGTGCAGGCGGAGATGGGATGTTTACTACTTTGTGGCACTATATTTGAATTATTTTATCAAACACATATAAATTTATCATGAACATTAAATTAGCTACTTACACAATAATGATTGCAGCAGCGTCATTTGTGATATCTGGATGTAGTCAGATGACTCAAACTCAAAAAGGTACAGCAATCGGGTCTGCGGCTGGCGGAACACTAGGAGCAATAATTGGTAAAAAGGCTGGTAATACAGCTGTAGGTGCTATCATTGGTGGTGCTATTGGTGGTACTGCAGGAGCATTTATCGGTCGCAAGATGGATCGCCAAGCCGAAGAGATTCAGCAAAACGTTCCGGGTGCTGAAGTTATAAAGACTGGAGAAGGACTTATCGTTAAGTTCACCGATGGAATTCTATTCGATTTCAACAAATCAGATCTTAAGAGTGCAGGAGTATCTAACGTTGCCAGCCTTGCTGCGTCAATGAAGAATAACCCGGAGACCAATATCATGGTTATCGGCCATACGGATAATGTTGGTTCTGATACATACAACTATTCCCTGTCTGAGAAACGTGCACAATCTGTTAAGTCGCTGGCAGTGGCAAATGGAGTGAGCGCATCCCGTATCACGATATCAGGTAAAGGTAAGACGGAACCAATCGCTGACAACAGTACCGAAGCTGGGAGAGCTCAAAACCGACGTGTTGAGATTGTCATTGTTGCCAATGAGCAGTTGAAGAATGAGGCTCGACAGAATGCCCAATAACAGTAAATAGAATCAGCTTTATATTAAGCGAAAGCCCTTAACTGATCCGGTTAGGGGCTTTTTTGTAAGCAAGCTAATGGCGTCAGGAATCGAATATACAGTAGCGCTACAGTGTTAAAATACGGTATTTGTATCGCTCAAAATAGGTGTTTCCCGACCTTGAGGGGAGAATCGGAAGTTATATATTGTGCAAAATTCGACGCTCATGGAAACGCATCACGGAAATATTGTCGAGAAAGTAATCAGACGGGAAGGCCACTCTATTAGTGAAATTTCCCGCTTAATGAAAGTGAACAGAAGATCTGTTTATAACTGGTTTAGCCAACCGCAACTGCGATCAGAGATTATCTACCGGATCGGCTGCATAACGAAGCATGACTTTTCGGTTGAGCTGCCTTCGATCTTTTCAAAGGAAGACTTTGATTTTCAATCGCAGGAATATTCTGAACCCTTTAGCCTGGAGAATCACCACGATGACAATGAATATTGGAAAAATAAATACAATAAGCTCTTGAAGAGTTATAACCTAATGAAGCAAGATAAAATGTTTGTTGCAATCTGAAGGGCACCTAAGCCGCGTGTGGGCGAGGTATACTTGTCGATAACAGGATACCTCGTTCCTCATCTGTAAGCAGCATCTCCGCTGATCCATGCAATGCTTGAGGATCTCATATGATCCGTTATAACACTCCCTGTTGTGTTTCGTTGTTTTTAGCCACGTGGCTGGGGAACTTTGATGTACACTCATCAATAACAAGACTCTCAGCGAAACCATCTCAATGCTGAACGTTTTAATGTTTATATTGCAATTCCTAATTATATGAGTCTTCAGATATGAATAATTTCCCGCATTTAAATAAGTGTGTAGGTGTACTTTTCCTACTACTTTTTCATACTGTCGCATCGGCACAAACGCTTAAGTCAGGAGTGTTAATTATAGGTGCATCTCCATCGGGCATAGCTGCAGCGATTCAGGCTGCCCATTCAGGGGTTAAAACAGTGCTTGTGGATGAAGGGTCCATTAGCTCGGTAGTCATCAAACAACAAGAACGTGAAGATCCGTCTGGAGTCGTAAAGGATCTTCTTTCAAAAATTGAGGGCTTACAGAAGTATCCTGTTAAGAGTACACAAGCACTGTCGCCCGAATATGTTGCTACTATTGTAAAGGGTTGGACAGATACGATCAAGAATCTTACAGTTATCAGGAACTCACCTGTGTCAGGCATTAAGAAGTCTGGAAAAGGATGGGAAGTGCAAAGTCCGAAAGCCACGATTAAGGCTGATATTATCGTGGATGCCACTGCAGGCGGGAAGGCTTCAGCAATAGCGGGCTTAAGAGATCCGGTCAGGCAGATGGATTCTTTATCATACTCGCATCAACTTTATCGCACCAGCGTGACGATACCGTACCATGGTTCAGTTCTTCCGGCAACTATCCCAGCTAAGTTTTTCCTGAGCTCCCTGAAAAACTTCGTGTATGGGTGGGGAATGACACCCGGCGAGACAGCGGTCTTTTCAACCGGCCAATCGGCCGGAGCGATTGCTGCTTATTGTTCTTTCTTTAACACAACGACAGACAAGCTTAACATCCGGCTGATTCAGAGCGAGCTCATGACTTACAGGTCCAGGTTGATTGGTTTTGCTGACATTGCCCCGCTTGACTCTAACTCTTTAGCAATTCAGCAGCTTGCTCTTACCGGCATTATTAAAGGTAAAATACGTGGCGGTCAAATCTATTTACTACCAGACTCTTCGGTGTCAACGGAAGATATCCGGCTTCCGGTGAAAGAATACTACTCCAGGAGTCAAATATGGTTTCTGGATAACAAGTCAGATAAACTGACGATGGAACAGTTGTTGAGCCTCATCAAGTTTACTGCGCAGCGAGGGTCAGAGTTGGATAAGGAGATTGAGAAAGGCTGGAAAATATCTTTCAAGCTTCCGGGAGAATTCAATTTAAAGCGCGAGGTAACCCGCCGGGAGTTCGCTGTGCTTTTCAATAGTTACTTGAGACCGTTTGACGTCTCCGTTGATATCAACGGCCAGTTAAAGCGATAATCAAAGAGAATGTCCTGTATAAATGATGCAGGTCACTTGTTTACACTCTTAGATTTATATTCTTTGTATAAAATAATAATTAAGCTATGAATGAAGTTTTGGATACCCGTTTGATGCACCCACGTGACCAGATAACAATGGTTATGACTCGAATATACAGACGGGGCTTAACCACCACATCAGGAGGAAATATCTCTATCATCGACGACAATGGGGATATCTGGATATCACCTTCTGCTGTTGATAAAGGCTCTTTGCAACCAACAGATATCGTATGTATAAAGAAGGACGGAACTATTATTGGTAGTCATAAGCCATCTTCAGAACATCCTTTTCACCGCGCTATATATCAGATAAGGCCAGACATCAAAGCTATTATCCACGCACATCCACCCGCTCTGGTATCGTTTAGTATTGCTCGTACTATTCCAAATACCAATATCATTTCACAAGCGAAACATGTTTGCGGACCGATAGGCTATGCTGAATACGAATTGCCGGGTAGTGAAGCCCTGGGTTCGAAAATCGCCAGTGAGTTCACTCGTGGCTATAATGCGGTCATCATGGAAAACCATGGAACCGTGGTGGGAGGTTCTGACCTTGTGGACACCTTCCAAAGATTTGAAACGCTGGAGTTTTCTGCGAGAACAATACTTTATGGAAACTCCGTGGGAACACCGGCATATCTGAACGATGACGATATCGATGCTTTTGAAAGCCAAATTCCAGCACTTCTTCCTGAAATGGAAGAGACGTTTCATTCATCTGTAGAGCGGGAGAAGCGTGCCGAAATATGCAAAATAGTTCATAGAGCCTGTACGCAAGGATTAATGATCAGCTCTTACGGAACTATTTCTACCCGTGTTGATGATGACACTTTTTTGATTACACCGACGAATGTTCCGCGATGGGATATGGTTCCGGATGATATCGTTCAAATTAAGAATGGTAAGCGCGAAAAAGGTAAAGTTCCAAGCAGGTCTACCTATTTGCACCAGGATATTTATGCTAAGCATCCGGAGATCAATTCGATTATTCTGACTCAGTCGCCTTACCTGATGGCTTTCTCAGTAACAGGAGCATCGTTTAACGTAAGAACTATTCCTGAAAGCTGGATATTCCTGCAGGATGTTCACACGCTCGACTTTGGTGTTCAATTCAATGGCAGAGTGGAAATTCCGAACATGGTTTCTAAAAGCAATCCGGCTGTGTTGGTAAAGAATGACTGTGTTGTGGTTACTGGTAACGGCCTACTGCAAACCTTCGACTATCTCGAAGTGGCGGAGTTTAGTGCCAAATCACTTGTGATGTGCTCATCTCTTGGATCCATGGTACCTATTAGCAATGAACAGGTTGAGGAGCTTCGAAAAGCTTTTATAAAAGAGTAAAATCTCTGTTAGTTAAAGGAATCCCGTCTGAAAAGATGGGATTTTTTGTTTTAATTCTTATTTTGCTTTATGATAAATGCACAAGATATCTTTCCTTACGAAATTAGCCCGGAGTATTCTCAGTCTGTAGCTTATTTCTCAATGGAGTTCGCTATAGATCAGTCGCTGAAGATATACAGTGGCGGATTAGGTTTTCTTGCAGGCTCGCATTTGCGGAGCGCCTTTGAATTAAAGCAAAACCTTGTTGGTATAGGGATTCTTTGGAAGTATGGATATTATGATCAGGAGAGAGACGTAAATGCAAGGATGAAGCCTGGCTACGTGGAGAAGAGCTATTCTTTTCTGGAGGATACCGGAATTATGTTTACTATTCTCGTGCATAATTCCCCTGTCCGGGTGAAGGCGTGGCTTTTAAGGCCAGAAACTTTCGGTTCTGCTCCTTTATTCCTGTTGAGTACGGATCTGCCGGAAAATGATGATATGTCGAGGAGTATTACCAACCGCCTGTACGATTCAAATGAAGCGACTCGTATTGCTCAATCGATCCTATTAGGTACAGGGGGAGCTATCTTGTTGGAGCATCTTGGGAAGCATATAGATATCTATCATATGAATGAAGGTCATTCGCTTTCTCTTAATTTTCATCTCTACTCTAAGTTTAAGAACCTTGAGGAGGTTAAAAAGCGGGTTGTATTTACCACTCACACCCCTGAGGCTGCGGGAAATGAGTCTCATAGTTATGATATTCTTCAGGATATGTCATTCTTCTGTGGTCTTCAGAACCATGAGGTAAAATCACTGCTGGGGATTGATGGAGATCATCTGAACTATACTCTTGCTGCGTTGAAGTTCGCTCGAAAGGCTAATGCGGTGTCAAGACTTCATGGTGCGGTGTCTAGAGATATGTGGAAATCGAACTTTGGTATTTGCGAGATTACGTCAATTACAAATGCGCAAAATAAATCCTACTGGAAGGACGAAATCTTTGAACGGGCGCTTGAATCTGGTAACGACGACCAATTGTCTGAGCGGAAGAAGGAGCTGAAGAGGAATCTTTTCAAGGTGGTAGCTGACCAGACGGGTAAACTTTTCAATGAAGATGTACTAACCGTTGTTTGGGCGAGACGTTTTGCCAGCTACAAGCGGGCGGATATGATCATGAAAGATTGGTCTCGTTTTCTTCACCTGATCAGTAATAATACTCGACCTATTCAAATAATCTGGGCCGGGAAGCCCTATCCGGAAGATTATGGAGCTATAGACTTATTTAACAGCATAATTGATCGGGTAAAGCCGTTTGCAAATTGCGCTGTGTTGACAGGCTACGAACTCGGGCTTTCTGCCCTGCTGAAGAAGGGATCAGACGTGTGGTTGAATAACCCCCGGATGTACAGGGAAGCGTCGGGTACGAGTGGAATGACTGCCGCAATCAATGGTAGCATCAACTTTTCTATTCCAGATGGCTGGATCCCGGAATTCGCTAAAGACATGGAAAATAGTTTTCTCATTGACCCTGCTGATGACCATCTTTCACTTGAAGAGAAAGACCATATCGAATCTGTCCGCTTGCTTGAAAAGTTGGAGAATGTAATTCTTCCCATGTATTATGAAGATCGCAGTGCATGGCTCGGTATAGTAAAGAACAGTGCCAGAGATGTGTGTCCCGCATTTGAATCCGGAAGAATGGCTGCAGAGTACTATAGTCTAATGTATAGTCAGTCTTAGCTCCAGGATCTTCTCTTTAAACGCATCCCCTTTGCTGTGTCCCTACGGGCGATCAGAAGGGGGATGCCTACACCTCCTGCAATACTCATAAGGATAAACATGACCTTCAGGCCGTTATTCAGCGTCTCAGACATGATGTGAGTGTAACTAACCGGATCAATGTCTCCTGAGAGCTCAATTAATCCTATCATCATCTTGTAAGCGAACTTTCCCGGGATCATTGGGATTACAGAAGGTATAGCCAGGACCGGAGGGGGACAGTGGCTTTTATGTGCGAAATAGATACTCAGGAAACCTATCAGCGTGGCTCCGAACAGCGTTCCTACAATTACGCTGATCTCATTATGTATCATGATTACTCGAAGTATACCTCCCAAAGCTCCCATAATCCCAATGTAGCCGAGGGCCCGGCTTGGAACGTTAAACAATACTGCAAAGCCGACAGCCGCCATGCCTAACCAAATGCACTTTTCTAATAAGATAACATGTTCCATATCAGAGTCCGTAAATAAACATGGATGTGAGCAGACCTAAGCCAATTGCAAAAGATATAATGAACCCATTCATACCTCTAATCATGGCGTTATTCAAGTTACCATCGATCATGTCTGAAAACGAGTTTATCAAGGGTACCCCTGGGATCAGGAAAAGTACCGAGGTTGAAAACGCTGGTTCATGGACGTATCCGCCACCAAATTTATACGCGGAGGCTGCAATGAAAGATGCGGTTAAGGCAGCACAGTAGATACAGATATAAGGGTTGAACTTTAGTCGATGTGCCTCCTGGCGGACAAATAGACCTGTAACCGTGGCAATAAGTACAGTAAGCATGTCTAACGCGTCGCCCTCTGCAAGCCTGCAGAAAGACGATCCTGCTAAGCCTACGAATAAGAGTACCGCCCAACGTGGATAATGGGGTAGTGCAGAGATCCTTGATAACTGGTCGTTAATCTGTTGGATCGTTAAGTCGTCTTCTACCACCTGCCAGCTGAGCCGACTAATTCCAGTAAGCAATTTGAAATTCACCCCATGCGGAGGAGAGCGTTTCAGGTTGTTAAAGAAAAAGTCGTTTTGTTCATCCCTTATGGTAAGCATGATCGTCCGATGGGAGACAAGAAGGTCAGTTTCGTATCCAAAGGATTCTGCAATCCTGTTTATCGTTTTACGTGTCCTGCCAGTGCTTGCTCCGGCGCCTAGTAACAAAGTCCCAACGTTTAATAAGGTAGATCCCAGTTGCTTTATTTCATTCTGTTCTGTCGGAATTGCCATGATCATCGCAGTAGTTGACTGCGGCGTAAAATTAGAACTCTTTTTTTTAAGCATACCTGACGCCCGTCATATTTTTATATGAAAAAAATGGGAAGTTTTGCAGCATACAATTTACCAATTTTATGTTTAAAGAGAAAATAGAGCTGATGGCACCTGCCGGTTCTTACGAATCGCTAACGGCGGCTATTCAGGCAGGGGCGGATTCCGTGTACTTTGGCATTGAACAACTGAACATGCGCGCTCGTTCGAGTAGCAATTTTACGTTAGATGATCTTACCAAAATAGCCGCTATATCTCGTTCCGCTGGAATTAAGTCCTACCTCACGCTCAATACTATCCTGTATGACCATGATATCAACCTGATGAAAAAGATCGTTGATGCTGCCCATGCCAGCGGTATCTCTGCTGTAATTGCATCGGATCATGCAGTACTAAACTATGCTAAAAAGATCGGATTTCCGGTACATATATCGACCCAGTCGAATATATCCAATATTGATACTTTGGAATTTTATGCTGCCTACGCAGATGTGATGGTCATGGCGCGGGAGCTTAGTCTCATGCAAGTTTCCAATATAACCCGCGACATAGAACGTCGTAAGATCACAGGCCCATCAGGAGAGCTCGTCAGGGTTGAGATCTTCGCACATGGTGCCTTGTGTATGGCCGTGTCCGGTAAGTGCTATCTCAGTCTACATTCGGACTTTGCATCGGCGAACCGTGGGGCATGTATTCAAAACTGCCGGAAGAGCTATATCGTTACAGAAAAGGAACACGGAACGGAGTTCGAAATTGATAACGAATACATCATGTCAGCGAAAGATCTTTGTACTATTGATTTCCTGGATAAGATCCTCGATGCAGGTGTATCTGTACTTAAGATTGAAGGACGCGGGCGAAGCGCTGACTATGTTCATACAGTCGTTTCCTGCTATCGGGAGGCTATTGACGCTTACAACCGCGGCAGTTATGAACCAGGTTTATTCGCAGAATGGAAGACCCGCTTATCAACAGTCTTCAACCGCGGTTTTTGGGATGGGTATTATCTCGGTCGTAAAATGGGTGAGTGGAGTGACGTTTATGGATCAAAAGCAACACAAAAGAAAACCTACATCGGGAGGGGGATAAAGTACTTTGATAGGTCGTCAGTCGCGGAGTTTCAATTAGACGCGCATTCTTTGAAAAAAGGGGCTAAGATCATGATAACAGGTCCCACAACAGGTGTTGTTTGGGCAACAGTGGAAGAGATCAGAGTTGATGATGAGACAAGAGATACAGTTACGAAGGGAGAAACCTTTTCGATACCGCTGAATGAGAAAGTGAGACCCTCAGATAAGCTTTACAAGCTCGAAGAAATCTAATGGTACGAATTATCCAGCATCGAATTAAGTGTATTGGCTGTAATGCCTGTGTAGAAGCAGCTGCCTACCGATGGCGAATATCGAGGAAGGATGGCAAGGTGACTCTCATCCAGGGGATAGAAAAGAAAGGTGTTTATAGTATCCGTGTGGCAGATGATGAGTTGGAAGATAATTTAAGAGCAGCGACACACTGTCCTGTAAACTGTATAAAAGTAGAACTATTATAATGGAAGAACCATCATCTAAACCATCAAAACCGGACCAGCTTATTGCTGATTTTTTCAAGTCCCAGACTGTTTTTACTCTGGCTACAAGCTTTCAGGATCAGCCTCACTGTGCCACATGCTTCTATGCTTACAGTGAAGAATATAACATGCTTATCTTTAAGTCATCTGAGAAGACTGATCATATTCAGCAATCTCTTGCCAATAGTCTGGTTGGAGGATCCATTTTACCAGATAAGCTTCAAACAGGTAAGATCAAGGGTATCCAGTTTAAAGGGCGATTAATCGTGTCGGAAGGTCAGTGCCTATCTGATTTAAAAAAGACCTATTATGCCAAATATCCGTTTGCACTTGCTATGGGCGGAGAGATATGGACTATCGCACTCAATTGGATCAAGTTCACAGACAATACGCTGGGCTTCGGTAAGAAGATAAAATGGGAAGATGCCTAAACAAAAAAGAGCGATCATTAATTGATCGCTCTTTTTTTGTATTATCAGATAACTTCCAAGTCTCCAATTAGACAAGTAGTCTTACTGGCTCCTCGATGAGAGCTTTTAATGTCTGAAGGAACGCAGCACCCTGTGCGCCGTCAACCACGCGGTGATCACAGCTAAGCGTTACTTTCATAACGTTGCCAGGAACAACAGCGCCATTCTTTACAACAGGCACCTGTGAGATACCTCCAATTGCAAGAATACAAGCATCAGGAGAGTTGATGATAGCCGTAAACTCATCTACGCCAAACATACCCAGGTTAGAGATCGTAAAGGTAGATCCCTCCCAATCAGCAGGCTGAAGTTTCTTGTTCTTAGCTTTCTGAGCGAAGTCTTTTACCTCTGCAGATATATGAGAAAGGGATTTGCCATCCGCAAAGCGAACCACAGGAACCAACAGACCTTCATCAACAGCAACTGCAACACCTATGTTCACATGCTCATTATAGCGGATCTTGTCTCCTCTCCATGAAGAGTTAAGGTTAGGATGTTGCTTTAACGCAACGGCAACAGCTTTGATCACAATATCATTAAACGATATTTTAACCGGAGCAAACTCGTTCATCTTCGCGCGTGCAGCTATCGCACTATCCATATCGATAGACATCGTCACGTAGAAGTGAGGAGCGGTAAAGAGGCTATCAGACAATCTCTTGCCGATAGTCTTTCTCATTTGAGTAACAGGCTTTTCAGTATATTTTTCTTCGCCAATAAATTGAGGAATAGAAGGGGCTACAGCCTTAGATTCTTTAGCAGGAGCTTCAGTAGCAGCTGTAGTAGCAGCAGCTTGAGGCTTAGCAGCACCCGGGCTGAAGCTTTCAATATCTTTCTTTACAATTCGACCACCTTCTGCACTTCCTTTTACCTGAGAAAGGTCAATGCCCTTGTCTTTAGCAATTTTCTTAGCCAAAGGTGATGCTTTAACCCTTGAGTCAGCATCAGAAGATGAAGCAGTTGCGACTTCTTCTTTTCTGGCTTCAGCTTTAGGCTCTTCAGCTTTTGCATCAGCAGATTTCGGCTTAGAACCACCCTTTAATAGCGACTGTACATCTGTGCCAGCCTTACCAACGATCGCGATAACATCATTTACTTTCGCAGCCTCGCCCTTCTCAACACCAATGTAAAGTAAAGTGCCTTCGGCGTACGCAGTAACTTCCATTGTCGCCTTGTCTGTTTCAACGTCAGCTAAGGTATCGTCACTTTTAATTTCGTCACCAACTTTCTTATGCCACTCAGCAATAACTCCCTCAGTCATCGTATCGCTTAGTAAAGGCATACGGATCACTGTTGCACCCACAGATTCAGGATCTATACCTTCATCTGAAGAAGCGGGTTCTGACTCGCTTTCCGGAGTTTTCGTTTCCGGTTTATCTGCTTCATTAGCCGGTGCCTTTTCGGCGCCACCAGCAGAATTCCCTTCCAATGCAGATTTATAATCTTCACCTGCTTCACCTAACACAGCAATAACTGCGTCGATAGGAACGGTTGAGCCTTCTCCAGCTCCAATATATAACAAGGTACCTTCCTGATAGGATTCAAAATCCATTGTTGCTTTATCGGTCTCAACCTCAGCAATCAGGTCACCTGTGCTAACTTTATCACCAACTTTTTTATGCCATTTAGCGATAACACCTTCTGTCATGGTATCGCTCATTTTCGGCATTCTAACTACTTCAGCCATGTTTTCGTGCGGTTTGTTTGTCTGACAATTAACTAGTTTCTGATAAAAGGATAATTTTCCTGAACGTATACATCAGTATAAGTTTCAGAAGCATCCGGCCATGGAGACTCCTCTGCAAATTTCACAGCTTCGTCAACAATAGCTTTTACCTTCTTATCTATTTCCTCAAACCAGGCATCATCAGCATAACTGTTCTCAACAATCGCCAACTTAACAACGCCTATCGGATCTTTAGCTTTGTAGTTCTCAAGCTCCTCCTTAGTTCTGTATTTTGCAGGGTCAGACATCGAGTGGCCCTTGTAACGATATGTACGCGCTTCCAGGAAAGTAGGTCCTTCGCCGGCACGCGCACGTTGAACAGCTTCATCCATCGCATTATGCACAGCAACCGGATCCATGCCGTCCACAGGAGCACAAGGCATATCAAAACCAAGTCCGATCTTGTAGATATCTTCCATGTTGGTTGTACGGGCTACAGAAGTTCCCATAGCATATCCGTTGTTCTCGCAAACAAAGATTACGGGCAACTTCCAGATCATCGCCATATTGAAGGTCTCATTCAAAGCACCCTGTCTTACGGCTCCGTCTCCCATATAACAAACACAAACACTGTCAGTGCCGCTATACTGTTCAGCAAAAGCAATTCCAGCGCCCAGAGGAATCTGGCCACCAACAATTCCGTGTCCGCCAAAGAATTTATGTTCTTTACTAAAAATATGCATTGATCCACCTTTACCCTTAGAGCTTCCGGTAGCTTTTCCATACATTTCTGCCATAACAGCATTAGGAGATACGCCTTTCGCGATTGCGTGCGCATGATCCCTGTATGCAGTAATCAAAGAATCTTCTGGTTTTAACACTGACATGGTACCTGCTACAACAGCTTCCTGACCGATATATAAATGACAAAAACCTCTGATTTTCTGCTGTCCATATAATTGACCGGTCTTCTCCTCGAACTTGCGCATAAGCAACATCGATTCATACCAGTGCAGATAGGTGTCTTTAGTAATTTCTACTGAACTCATTGTTATAATGTGTTTTTTGGAACGCAAATCTAATTATAGTTTCCCAAAAAAAGAAGATGCGCCGCCGATTTACGTGTTTGCGCTAATATCGTTTATTAAAAATTATGATCTGCAATGTTTTGAAATTAATACACTATGTCAGATCAATCTGTCGCGGGTTCATACCGGGTACTGCTTTTAAGCACGATCCGGATGGTCGTACCCACACCCGGTTCTGAATCTTTAACAAAGATGAGTCCCTTGTGATAGTTCTCAATGATCCGCTTGGTGAGAGAGAGCCCGAGTCCCCAGCCCCTTTTTCGGGTTGTATATCCCGGTTGAAAGATGGTTTCAAACTTCATTCGTGGAATACCTTTCCCGCTGTCAATCACATCAATGAAAACCTGCTCTTTTACCAGGTTCTCAATAACCTGAATCTCTATAGAACCTTCTCCCTCAATCGCATTGACCGAGTTCTTCATTAGATTTTCGATAACCCACTCAAAAAGCGGGATATTCATCAGGGCTTCCACTTCCTGGTCCCCCGATACCTTAAACTTAATCTTTTCGCTTGTCCGAACTTTGAAATAGTCAACATATTCCTTTATCGCGGCATATACCGGATGGCTGTGCAGATTAGGAGTTGAGCCAATCTTCGAGAAGCGATCAGCAACCATTTCGAGCCGGTGCACGTCATTCTCCATTTCCAGAATCAGTGGGTCTTCATCTGCTTTAAACTTCGATTTCAGTAACTCGATCCAGGCCATCAGGGAGGATATAGGTGTCCCCAGCTGGTGGGCTGTCTCCTTCGCCATTCCAACCCAGACGAGGTTTTGCTCCGATCGCCTGGAAGAGCTGAATACCGTATAGGCCACCATCAGAAAGAGTCCGATCACCATCAGTTGAATATAGGGGAACACTTTCAACTGGGTAAGTAATTGGGAGTCCTTGTAATACACGAACCACTTTTCGCCATCCTCCTTGATAATCACGATCGGGATGTGCTGTCGTTTCATCTCTGCCAGTTGGGCCTTGAAGTATCCCGGATCATGGATTTTCCTGGTAAAGATGGCCGACTCCCTCCCATTGTCTTCTACCTGAAAGTTGGTCTTCGTACTGTCCAGACTCTTCCAATATATAATACTATCCCGTTCATCTGTAACAATCGTCGGCATAGACAAGCTATCACGAATAGAAAAGATTACGGTCAGATATTCATCGTTGATATCCTCTATCTCAATGATCTTTTTAAAGCTCATCGCCCATACCTCAGCACGCGTACGTTCTGAAACCGCGATGTTCTTTACCAGGTAATTTGTATACCAGAGCGAGGCCGACGCGATAACAACCGCGAAGGCCAGCAAAAGGAATTTCCAGCGTCGTTTCTGTTCGTACGGATTCATGTTCTCAGGGCTATTTTACAGTTAGTCCCATGTTGTAAAACATGAAGGCCCACTTGTCGGCCTGCTCAGCAATGACCTGAGCAGTTGATTTCCCCGCACCATGACCTGCTTTTGTCTCAATACGAATCAGAACCGGGTTACTTCCAGAATGAAATTCCTGTAAACGTGCCGCAAACTTGAATGAATGCGCCGGAACAACCCGGTCGTCATGATCTGCTGTTGTCACCAATGTCGCCGGATATACCACACCTTTCTTCAATGCGTGGTAAGGAGAGTAGTTCAGCAGATACTGAAACATCTCTTTGGAGTCTTCTGCTGTTCCGTAATCATATCCCCAGCCTGCGCCCGCAGTGAACTTATTATAGCGTAACATGTCAAGAACCCCAACAGCAGGGAACGCGACCTTAAACATTTCAGGGCGCTGAGTCATTGCAGCGCCTACAAGGAGCCCGCCATTTGATCCGCCTGCAATAGCCAGTCGCTCGCTGGATGTATATTTATTGTCAATGAGATACTGAGCAGCCGCCAGAAAGTCGTCGAAAACATTCTGCTTCTGCAGCTTGGTGCCGGCGACATGCCATTTCTCACCGTACTCTCCGCCACCACGTAAATTTGCTACCGCATAAATTCCCCCCTGTTCGAGAAGGATAATATTCGATGTGCTAAATGCAGGAGTAAGGCTGATGTTAAAACCCCCATATCCGTAAAGCATGGTCGGATTAGTTCCATCCAACTTGATTCCCTTTTTATAGGTGATGATCATCGGAACTCTTGTGCCATCTTTTGAATTATAGAAAACTTGCTTTGACTCGTATAAAGCTGGATCGAACTTAACTCCGGATTTTTGGTACAGCTCTGATTTGCCTGTTGTAATGGTATACTTGAAAATCGTAGGAGGGTATACGTAAGATGTGAAAGTGAAGTACAATTCGTTCTCTGTCTTCTTGGCTCCGAAGCCAGAAGCTGTTCCTACACCAGGCAGGTCAATTGTGCGCTCAAGCTTTCCGTTCATGTCGTATTGCATGATCAGAGATGTCGCATCCTTCAGATAGTTTGCGAACAATTTGCCGCCGCCGGTTCTTGCACTGAGCACATTCTCTGTTTCCGGGATAACGTCAACCCAGTTTTGAGGAGCAGGATTGCCAAAATCAACCTTAACAACCCGGTTGTTTGGTGCCTTTAAGTTGGTTTCAATATATAGCGTATTGCCTGCTGCATCCAGTACCTGATGCTCGTTAGCCATATCAGAAACTATGCTGATAATCTTTCCTGAGGGACTTTTAAGGTCCTGAATGTATAGCTCATTCCCGGATGTTGAGTTAGCAGCCGAAATAACCAAAAACCTCTGATCTTCCGTAATATAAGCTCCGATATACCTTCTTGGCGTTTTTTCACCGCCGAAAACCAATACATCCTGACTTTGAGGCGTACCGAGTTTGTGGTAGTAAAGCTTGTGGTGCTGCGTCATCGCAGAAAGCTCACTGCCCTTAGGCTTTTCATAGCTGCTGTAGTAAAATCCTTCATTACCCTTCCAGGCGATTCCGCTAAACTTAACATCGATAAGGGTTTCGCCAACGATGCTCTTGTCGGCTGTCTTCATCACAATAACCTTGCGCCAGTCAGATCCTCCTTCGGAAATCTGGTAAGCAGCCAGGCTTCCGTCCTTGGTGAAGTCCAGCCCGGCGAGCGAGGTAGTGCCATCAGTCGAGAACTTGTTTGGATCCAGAAACACTTCCGGTTCGCCGCCTTTTCTCTGGCGGTAGATGACAGACTGATTCTGAAGTCCGTCGTTTTTCGAAAAATAGATATAGTCCCCTTCTTTAGACGGTGCGCTTATCCTCTCGTAGTTCCAAAGCGTTTCCAGTCTGCTTTTAATCTTGTCACGAAAGCTGATATTCGACAAATAACCCTGTGTAACATTGTTCTGTTCAATCACCCAGGCTTTAGTGTCCTCAGCCCTGTCGTTCTCCAACCAGCGATAAGGGTCCTCTACAACGGTGTTGAAATAAGTGTCTGTAGTATTATCTTTCTTAGTTTTAGGATAGTTGAGCATTTTAGATTGAGTGTTTTGTGCATATCCGGAATAGGATATTCCGGAAGCAAGGATTAATGTAAGAAGCCTTTTCATCTATGAATGTATGTGTATGAATTTACTATAACGTCAAATGTATGAAATAGTCTTTTTATTAAACTATTGATCTTATTTGCCATAATACTACCTTTATCCCATGTCTCTACGTAATAAAATCTACTTTGCCTCCGATTTTCACCTCGGAACCGCCAATTATGCACAAAGCAGAGAAAGAGAAGAAAGAATAGTCCGTTGGCTCGATTTCATTAAACACGATGCATCAGAATTATATCTTGTAGGAGATATTTTCGATTTCTGGTTTGAATACAAACACGCAGTACCAAGAGGCTATGTCCGCTTTCTAGGGAAACTTGCTGAGCTTTCAGATCTGGGTATCAAGATAACGATGTTCAAAGGAAATCACGATATGTGGATGTTCGGCTATCTTAAAGAAGAGATCGGCGTCACGATCGTATCCGATGAATTGATCCTTGAGCGAAATGGAAAACGTTTCTATATCCATCATGGGGACGGCCTTGGTCCCGGAGACGGCAAATACAAGATCCTGAAACGAATCTTCCGGAGCAGCATCTGTCAGTGGTTGTTTGCGAGGGTTCATCCCAACTTAGGCATAGGTATCGCCAGAGCCTGGTCGGGTCACAGCCGTATTGCAGGGGCAAAGAAGGAGACTTTTCTTGAGGAACAGCATGAGTGGTTGGTACAGTACAGTAAAGAGGTTCTTCAGACTACCCACTACGACTATTTTGTGTTCGGGCACCGGCACCTGCCCCTGGATATTACATTGAGTACGTCGAGCCGTTATGTAAATCTCGGGGAGTGGATCAACTACAACAGCTATGCAGTGTTCGACGGTAACGATCTTTCCCTCTGTTACTTCGAAAAGAAGTCATAATCCGGCGCCATCTTATTTTTTTACCTAAAAAGCCTTATTTTTGGAAATTAAACACAGGATACCTTGTCCTGTTGTTTATCATATACAGTATACAGCAGCTATTTACTTACAAATGATGCTGTTTTTTAAATTAGATAATGCTAGACAAATTAGAAGCCATCAAACTTCGCTGGGAAGAAGTAGAACGGGAATTGAGTGACCCGTCAACCATGAGCGACATGAAACGTTACGCTCAGCTTAATAAAGATTACAAAGATCTCGGAAAGATCGTTGACGAATATAAAGTTTACAAGAATGTTGTATCGAACATCGATGCAAATCGCGAAATTCTAGCCACAGAAAAAGATGATGAACTGCGCGAGATGGCCAAAATGGAGCTTGACGAACTTCTTGTTAAAAAAGAAGAGATGGAAAGCCAGATCCGTCTGATGCTTATTCCTAAGGATCCGGAAGATGCCAAGAATGCAGTTATCGAAATCAGAGGTGGTACCGGTGGTGATGAAGCGGCTCTTTTTGCAGGAGACCTATACAGGATGTACACCCGCTTCTTTGAAAAGAAAGGCTGGCGTGTAGAGACGATGGACGTTACTGAGGGAACGGCCGGTGGTTATAAGGAGGTTATCCTGAAGGTTACAGGTGAAGATGTATACGGGCAGCTTAAATACGAATCAGGTGTACACCGCGTGCAACGTGTTCCCGACACGGAGACACAAGGCAGGGTGCATACTTCGGCAGCTTCTGTTGCTGTTCTGCCCGAAGTAGAAGAAGTAGACTTCTATTTGAACCCGGCTGATGTAGAGATGCAAACATCGCGTTCAGGTGGTGCAGGTGGTCAGAACGTAAATAAGGTGGAAACAAAGGTGCAGCTTACCCACAAGCCTACCGGAATGGTGGTTGTTTGTCAGATTGAACGCTCACAGCTAGGTAATCGCGAACGTGCTATGGAAATGCTTCGTAGCAGATTGTATGACCTGGAGGTTCAAAAACAAACCGGTGACATCGCTGCTAAGAGAAAGACAATGGTATCTACCGGAGACAGATCTGCAAAGATCAGGACCTATAACTATCCTCAGGGAAGAGTTACCGAACATCGTATTGGATTGACCATGTACAATCTTACTGCAATTATGGACGGAGATATCCAGGAAATCATCGATGCACTGCAGTTTGCAGAGAATGCAGAAAAGATGAAAGAGGGTACAATAGCCTAGGTAAAATTATTTTGAAAATTATTTCCCTGATAATCAGCGTTGTTGCAAATAATTGTAAATTTGTGTTGTAAAGTTAAAGATTCGAGCTATATTTGCACACCCAAACGGGAAACACGGTCCGGTAGTTCAGCTGGTTAGAATACATGCCTGTCACGCATGGGGTCGCGGGTTCGAGTCCCGTCCGGACCGCTGAAAAGCAAGTCAAAGTTAAAAAGGAGGTTTTAAGCCTCCTTTTTTTATGCCCTTATATTTCTACCTCTTCCTGAATCTCCTTTTTTATCACCTACGCTAATCTTTTGCACATCCTGGCACCTTTGAATGAAGAAATATTCCTAAGTTTCAGATGCAAGGAAGTCATTTTCCTCTCCCATGCTCCTCTCACGCATCCAGTCTGACCGATGCTCTGTGGATGAATGAAAGTAATCCGTAGCAAACGTTAAGGAAATCACAGCGACACAGTGAAATTATCTTATCCTGACGAATACTTGAAGTGGTCTTCAATAAGGAGCTACGATATTACAGATCACAGAGGAGCGCGTAAAGCCAATGTGTTGGGGCCATCAACAAAAAGGCTAATCAGATCTCCCTGACAGAGGTGATGGAGATTTACAAAGACCCCTTTGTCAATGCTTCTGACTTTACCTTCTTCTTCGTAGGAAGCTTTCAAAAACATCTATCATTTCGACTCCAGCTTCTCCATTTTTTCATAAAGTTCTCTGATCAGATTCACCTGTGCAACCTGAGATTCATAAAGCTCCCTGATCTGGTCTTCCACCAACAAATCTAGTTTCTGATGAAGGCTCCTGATCTCCAGTTCTGCTTTGAGGTTGATCAGATAATCATTTTCACTCCGCATCCGGTCCTTTTCTTCCTGCCTGTTCTGGCTCATCATAATAATGGGTGCCTGCAGGGCCGCAATGGATGAGAGCAGCAGGTTCATCAGGATGAACGGGTAGGGGTCGAACTCTGCATATGCAGGGACCAGCGTATTGTAGAGGATCCAGGCCGTCATGATGAGGGAGAACAGGATGATAAACTTCCAGCTTCCACCGAATCGCGCAACTTTATCGGATATCTGTTGTCCTCTTGACAGCACTTCCTGAGGGGGGTGCAGGAGGTTGTTGACAATCAGCTGTTCCTCCTCCATGGTCTTTTGAACTATGTCGTGCAGCCTTTTCATATTTTCGCGGCTCTTTTCGGTCATTTCGCCTGACTGGTTATCTTCATTCATATTTAATGATGTTAGTATGGTCTAATTTAACGATTCGAGGATATAATCAAGTTGTTTCTCCCTGATTATAAACGTAATTTCAACTTCCGTTGGCTTAGTATCCTCATTTAAAGAAAAAGATCTTTCACATGGCAAATACAACATCTCCGCATATTCTGAATACTGCCGCCAATCTGCTCGGATTCTGCCTTTTTGTAATCACTTCCCTGCATATAGCAAATCTCACTGAGACTCATCTGATCGATGAATTCACTTCCGTGATTGCCATATTTCTGACCTGCTCCTGTCTTTTCTCATTCGCATCAATACGAACCTCCTATCCTGAAAGGGAACGAAGACTAGAGACCATTGCAGACTATTTGTTTGTTCTTTCCCTTATTGGAATTCTCATTGTCATCCTGCTGATTACGCTCAATTTTATAGGGTGAGCAGCAGGAGCAGACGGTAGTCTCTATCGGAACATGTTGCGCAATGGGATTCTCAGGCGCCAAACGATGCAGAATTTTCAAATCTGATAGAGATAATTCGTATTTTAATCCCTGATAAACCAAACTCAACATGATCAGCAATCACGAAATAGACTACCATATTTATGGTGAAGAAATGCAATACGTCGAAGTGGAACTCGACCCGAATGAAACAGCCATAGCGGAACCGGGAGCCTTCATGATGATGGATGAAGGAATCCAGATGCAAACCATCTTCGGAGATGGAAGCCAACAGTCCGGAGGGCTAATGGGCAAGCTGTTCAGTGCCGGGAAGCGTCTTCTCACGGGCGAAAACCTCTTCATGACAGCCTTTACAAATGCTACCTATGGCAAAAAGCGGGTAAGTTTCGCTTCCCCATACCCCGGCAAAATCATTCCGCTTGATCTCTATCAGCTTGGCGGCCGCATTATCTGCCAGAAAGATGCCTTTCTCTGTGCAGCTAAGGGCGTGAGCGTTGGTATCGAATTTCAACGCCGTCTGGGCACGGGGCTCTTTGGGGGTGAAGGCTTCATTATGCAGCGAATAGAAGGCGATGGTATGGCCTTCATGCATGCTGGCGGTCACGTGCTCGAGCGGGTACTCCAACCTGGCGAACTGTTGAAGGTGGATACAGGCTGTCTTGTTGGCTTTACGTCTGGCGTGAGCTACGACATTCAGTTTGTAGGGGGGATTCGCAATACCGTATTCGGTGGTGAAGGCGTCTTTTTCGCTACACTGAGAGGCCCTGGCAAAGTATGGATCCAGACGCTTCCGATCAGCCGCCTGGCAGGCCGTATCATGCAATTTGCCAATTCCGGACGTAAGGAGGAGGGAAGTATCCTGGGCGGACTCGGGAACCTTCTCGATGGCGACGGACGATAAACAACCATCTGTGTGCAGTGCTGAGGTGCTGCACACTTCTACTTTTCTACCCCGGCTAATAGGAAATTCTCCTTTGCCACAACCCTCTGCTTTCTTCATGTTCCGATTTCATTAAGCGTTTATACGTAACAATTCAATTGCAACCGATTGCATGATGTTGTTTTATTTGCTACTTTGCGGCACTTAGCCTAACCAGCTTATGAGCCAGGAAAAAGTAGTCACCATTTATGATATCGCCGAGAAACTGAGTTTGTCACCGTCAACGATCAGCCGGGGGCTGCAGAATCACGCTGCGATAAATGCAATGACGAAGAAGCGAATCTTCGATGCCGCTAATGAGATGGGGTATCGTTTCAATACTTTTGCAAGAAATCTACGCGCTCAGAAAACAAATACTATTGGCGTTATTGTTCCGCGACTGAACAGTTATTTCATCTCGGCTATGCTGGCGGGGATAGAAAAAGAGCTGCAAGGTGCCGGCTATAACATGCTCATCAGCCAGTCACTTGAGTCGCAGGATAAAGAGGCAGAATACGCAAAAACGATGTTGCACAACCGGGTAGACGGTCTGATCGTGACCCTGGCAGCAAACACCACCGACATCAATCATTTTCAACCTTTCCTGAAGCACCATATTCCTCTACTCTTTGCAGACCGGGGTGTTGCAGGGGATAGATATACCAATGTGGTGATCGATAACCGAAAGGCAGGATACGAGGCAACTGCTCACCTCATCGGGGAGGGCTGCAGCCGCATCGTGCATATTACCGGAAATACCACACGTGACGTGTATGCCGACCGGAGGGATGGCTATCGCAGGGCGCTGGAAGACCACAGCCTGGTGTTTGATGAAGAGATGGTTTATGAAACCGACCTTACGGAGATTTCCACCATGAAGGTGATGAACCGGATCCTGAAGATGAATGTATTGCCCGATGGCCTGTTTGTTTCCAACGATTTTTGTGCGGCAATATGTTTGAAGACCTTAAGACAGGCGGGACTGCGTATCCCGGAAGATATTGCCATTGTTGGATTTAACAATGATGCCACCTCCCGTATTACGGAGCCGCCTTTGTCAACCGTTAATTATCCGGGGCAGGAAATGGGCGAAATAGTTGCCCGAAGCCTGATAAACCGTTTGCGTCCTGAGGGGGCAACGAGTGCTGTTGAAACCATTGTTCTGGAATCAGAACTGATCATAAGAAGTTCTTCCCGCAGGGAAGGCAAATAAGCCAATTATAATACACATGAAGAAAGTAACATTTGCATTAGTCCTCTTTTTTATAACGCTGAGTCATGCTTTCGCTGAAAGCGGATACCGCTTATGGATGCGCTATGATCCGATCAGTGACGAGGCGCTGCGGAAGCAGTATCAGAGCAGTCTCAGTAGCATTCACATAGACACCATGTCGGCAACGCTCAAGGCTGCATCCGAAGAACTGGCTATGGGTCTTTCCGGCTTGCTGGGTAAAGCGGTGCCGCCGGGAGGTACAGCCAGTTTCGAAGCGGGATCGCTGATCGCCGGAACTCCTGCCTCATCCGCTATTATCAAAGATCTGAATCTCGGAGTTCGCCTGGCTACAGTGGGAGATGAGGGTTATCTGATATCCTCGCTGGTTTACCAGGGTAAGCCTATCACGGTTATCGCGGCGAACACAGACATCGGTGTTTTGTATGGTTCTTTCCACCTGCTGAGGCTGGTGCAAACACACAAGCCCCTGGTAAAACTCAGCATCTCTGAGAAGCCTTTGCTGAAGCATCGCGTACTGAACCATTGGGATAATCTGGACCGTACGGTGGAGCGTGGCTATGCCGGCTTCTCTTTGTGGAACTGGCACCTGCTGCCGGGCTATGTGCAGCAGCGGTATATCGATTACGCACGTGCAAATGCCTCCATCGGCATCAATGGCACGGTGCTTACCAATGTAAATGCAAACTCCCTGATCCTGACAGAAGAGTACCTTCCGAAAGTTGCGGCTATCGCAGATGCGCTTCGCCCATACGGGATCCGTGTCTATCTCACCGCCCGGTTCAGTTCACCCATCGAGATTGGGAAGCTAAAAACAGCCGATCCTCTGGATGAGAGCGTAAAGAAATGGTGGAAAGACAAGGCAGATGAGATTTATAGGTATATACCGGATTTCGGCGGCTTCCTCGTGAAGGCGAATTCAGAAGGGCAGCCGGGACCGCAGAACTACGGTCGCTCACACGCGGATGGCGCGAACCTCCTGGCCGATGCTTTGGCTCCCCACAACGGTATCGTGATGTGGCGGGCCTTTGTTTACAGTCATGAGCAGCTGGAGGATCGTTTCAAACAGGCTTATAACGAATTCAAACCTCTTGATGGTCAGTTCAGAAAAAATGTACTGGTACAGGTGAAGAACGGCCCGATCGATTTTCAGCCGAGGGAGCCTTTTTCGCCCTTGTTTGGCGCCATGCCTAAGACGCCGCTGATGATGGAATTCCAGATCACACAGGAGTATCTTGGTCAGGCTACTCACCTGGTGTATCAGGCACCGCTGTATAAAGAAGTGCTTGATGCCGACACCTATACGAAAGGTAAGGGATCTACCGTGGCAAAGGTGATCGATGGCAGCCTGGATAAGCATACCGTTTCGGGAATTGCCGGCGTGGCGAACATTGGGGATGATCTGAACTGGACGGGACATTTATTTGGACAGTCGAACTGGTACGCTTTCGGCCGCCTGGCCTGGAACCATCAGCTCGCTGCTGAAGATATTGCGAACGAATGGACCGGAATGACCTTTTCGAATGCTACCGAATTCCAGGCTTCCCTGAGGGAGATGATGATGAAATCGCGGGAAAACCTGGTGAATTATATGACTCCGCTGGGCCTGCATCATATCATGGGCTGGGATCATCATTACGGTCCGGGCCCCTGGATCAAGGATAAACCGAGAGCTGACTGGACTGCGGTCTACTACCATCAGGCTGATAAAAAAGCAATCGGTTTTGATCGTTCGGCCAGTGGAAGTAATGCGTTGTCGCAATACAGTCCTCAAGTGGCTAAGTTCTACGGTAATTTGAAAACTTGTCCGCCCGAATACCTCCTCTGGTTCCATCGTCTGCCGTGGACTTACAAGATGAAGACGGGACAGACGCTCTGGGATGAATTATGCAAACGCTATCAAATGGGTGCCGAATCAATGGATCCGATGATCAAGAGCTGGGATGGTCTCGCTTCTTACGTGGACAAGGAGCGTCATAAGCAAGTGAGCATGCTGCTCAGGATTCAAAAGGATGAAGCCTGGTGGTGGCATGATGCTTGTCTCGCCTATTTCCAGTCGCGGTCTGGCCTGCCTTTTCCTGCTGGCGTAACTCCGCCGAAAGAATCGCTGCAGTTCTACGAGAGCAGGAGTTTCCACTTTGTTCCGGGAATTTAAAACGACCGTTTTATTTCAACACAAAATGTTCCACGTGGTAAGGGACAAATCTCATCGTGGCATACCCGGAATGGAAGATGATCATCCGGGTATGTTACAGCAGCAGATCGTTGCTTAAAGAGATAGTGAAAGATGATTTTCGAGCCTTCTGATTGATTTTTTACAGCTGACCGTGATTAAATATGATTTGCCAAATGAAAAGTAAAATCAAATGCACTTTCCTCCTGACGAGCTCTCTGGCATTTATGGCCGGGTGTCAGAACAGCAGTCCATCTGCGGCTGATCGCCAGCATACAGATCAAGCTGACTCCGTTAACTATTTATCTCAGCCGCTGGTGCGAAATATGTATACCGCGGATCCTTCCGCTCACGTATTCGATGGGCGAATTTACGTTTATCCCTCACATGATGTGGATGCGGGAACCCCTCAAAACGCGGAAGGTGACCATTTCGCCATGCGAGACTACCATGTGTTCTCTATGGACAGTGTTAACGGAAAGGTAACCGATCATGGCGTGGCCCTGACTGTCGAAGATGTACCCTGGGCAGAGCGGCAGCTTTGGGCTCCCGATGCGGCATATAAGAACGGGACTTATTATCTGTATTTTCCCGCCAAGGGGCACGATGGTATATTCCGTATGGGGGTAGCAAGTTCGAAAACACCAGAGGGCCCTTTCAAAGCAGAGCCAAAGCCTATTGAAGGAAGTTATAGCATCGATCCTGCAGTATTTACGGACGATGACGGAAGCTCGTACATGTATTTTGGTGGACTTTCGGGCGGACAGTTGCAGCGGTGGAAGGATGGGAAGTACGATGCCAAGGCTCCCGACGCTGACCCTGAGGATGAAAATGCGCCGGCGCTGGCTCCAAAAATGGCCCGGATGAGTGCGGATATGCTCCGTTTTGACGGTCCGGTCCAGGATGTGCAGATCATCGACAAAGAAGGGAAAGCAATTCTGGCGAGTGATCATGATCGTCGTTTTTTTGAAGCGGCCTGGCTGCATAAATACAATGGAAAGTATTATTTCACCTACTCAACAGGAGATACGCATTTTCTGGCTTACGCAACAGGCGACAGCCCTGCCGGTCCCTTCACCTATCAGGGAACATTTATGAACCCTGTGAAAGGGTGGACAAGTCACCATTCTATTGTCGAGTCGAAAGGGAAGTGGTATCTTTTTTACCATGATACGCAGCTTTCTGGTAAAACGTGGCTCCGGAACATGAAGGTTACCGAACTGAAACACAAGGCGGATGGTTCTATTCAGCTAATCGAGCCAATGAAGAAATAGTTGGACCGTACTATCAGATTTTCTTGTGCGGGTTAAGGTTTATTGCCTGTAGTTAAACAAATGTCATCAAAGTCTGTATTTACAGGAAAAAGTACTTGCTATGAAGAGAATATTAGTTCTGCTAATGCTGGTGCAGTTGCCCTTGCGCATGTTGGCCGGTGATGAAGATGGTATTGTAGGGAAGTGGAGTGATCACCAGGGAGAGGCGAAGGTGATGATCTACAAAAAGGGAGAGAAGTTCTTCGGGAAGCTTTACTGGCTTAAAGATCCTTTAGACGAGAAAGGAAATGTCCGGAAAGACAAAAAAAATCCCGCTCCTGAGAAACGTGAGCGTGCGCTGGAAGGGTTGGAGATACTGCAAGGCTTTCATTATCAGAACGGCATATGGACTGGTGGAAAGATCTACGATCCGAGAACAGGTAAAAGCTACGATTGTAAATTGTCTTTGTCTGCGGATGGAAAGCTCTCAATCAGGGGATATCTTGGTTTTAGTTTTATCGGAAAGACCGAAACGATGCTAAGGATTTAGAAAATCTTATAAAAAAAATAAGCTCTCGATGGGCGAGAGCTCAAACTAACCAATTATAAACCTAAATTATTGAAAGGAGCTGTAAGAGAAGGAGTCGAACCTTCAGGATTTCTCCTGTTTCACCACTCTACAGTGTTAAGCAAATTTCCCTTTTGCTTGATACAAAGATAGTATAGGATGTCTTCCGTTGCAAATATTTTAAACTAACTTTTTAATTTTTGTGTTTATTGCAATTAATAACGTTCCCGGTTGTTAATATGCTAAATTGATCATTTTCAATAATCCATAAATTGAAATTTTATCAACACTCTTTTTTACTGTTTATGATGTTTCCTGATCAGCAATTATTTAAATTAGTCTAAGGCGACCCTTTCTGGGGCAAACCAAGCGCGTCTTTAACCGTTATTTAAATACATAAACAAAAAATCATGATAAGAAACGCAACAGCTGTCTGGAATGGCTCAGGTAAAGATGGAAATGGAAACCTGACCACGCAGAGTACGGTACTTGACAATACACAATATTCTTTCACCTCCCGTTTTGAAGAAGGAATCGGAACGAATCCCGAAGAATTGATCGCTGCGGCACATGCGGGATGTTTCACCATGAAACTGAGCTTCGTCCTCAATGAAAAAGGCTTTACAGCGGAGCAGCTGAGCACTCGTTGCAATATCACCTTTGAAAATGGTGCGGTAACGAAATCTCACCTGATCGTCGAAGGAAAGATTCCTGAAATTTCTTCAGAAGATTTCCAGGCTGCGGTTAAGGATGCCGAAGAAAATTGCCCGATCAGCAAATTGCTGAATACCGAAATCTCATCGGAAGCTAAGCTGCTGAGCTAAAACCGGCAATTCACAAAACTTAGCGTTCGGCTCATGCGGTACTTGAATACCTACCCGTTTGAGCTAAATCTTTATTCCCCCTCCAATGGTGGTGAAAAGCAGGAGTACAAGTCCTGCTTTTCTATGAACCAACTTGTAGTCAGCTAGGGGGTGCAGCCATATTCTAGCTACCGTGCAGCCACGTTGAGTCCACCTTTTATAGCGAAAAGGTGGACTCAACGTGGCTGCACGGTGCCTGCACTGTGGCTCTACACCGAAGTTGGTGGCTCATTGGTCTCTTGCTAGCCTCAGGTTGTACTCCGGATACTATAGACTAGTCGGAAGCTAGGTTTGAACGAGGATAGTTCCTCTAAAAGACCGGGTGGCGCGGGCTGGGACTCCGGTCGCCTTTTTTCGCCTCCAAAATACCCCCGTTTACCGAGTATTCAGAAGACTTGACCTATTCTCCATTGAGTTGGATCATAGCAGTACCTACCTTTGAGTCATCAATAACAATCAAAGAGCTGTATTATGGAAAATCAAGCAAAGCGTAGATCAGGGTCGGGAATGTTAGCCGGCATTTTATTTATTTTATTCGGTGTGGTCATGTTGATCCGGACATTGGGTGGGATTGAATTTATGCCCGATTGGTTGATTAGCTGGCCAATGATATTAGTGGTAATCGGTTTGGTCACCGGTATCAACCATAGGTTCAGGAAGCCTGGTGCATATATCTGCCTTTCTTTAGGTCTGGCGTTCCTGCTTGGAGAGATTAACCCGGAGATATTCAGCGGACAGCTAATCTTTCCTGCTGTGCTTCTGGCTCTTGGTTTTTATCTGATGTTTGGGAAAGCCGGGAAATGCTGTATGGGTACACACTCCGCATTTCGTCATGGCCAAGCGAACGGTACAGGTGTTCAGAGCTAAATCTTACATTTCCTGGATATTTTACAGGTACTTTCTGATTACCTTTGCGGCCATCAGAAAAAATATGAATAAACTTTTTACTCTTATACTTCTTCTTGCTTCATTCCATATCAGTGCTACAGAAAAAGGCACCAAAACCTCCAGGGAGGCGCTTGCTGCAGTAGATTATGTAAAGGTTAGTCCCGCCTTCACAAAGCCGAAAATGGATCTAAATAAAGTAGCTCTGGATAGCTTATTCGCGCGTCCCGTTGTGCAGGTGCAATCATTAAGAAAGCAAACGAAGAGATACAGGCCGGTTTCAGCACCGGGCCTGCAAACGAAACTGAACTGGGTATTTGCTTATTAAGCAAACTACCCGTTCTTTTCTTTTAAGATATCGCGAATCTGAGTAAGGAGAACTTCTTCCTTACTAGGGGGGGGAGGCGCAGAAGGCGCAACCTCATCCTTTCTCTTCATCGTATTTATGGCTTTTACAATGAGGAAGATGCAGAATGCAACAATCAGAAACTGGATCAGGGTGTTTAAGAATTGCCCATACTTAATGGATACCGCCGCAATCTTATTGGCAGCATCTCCTTCTTTTAACACCAAAACTTTATCTCCGAAGTCAATTCCACCAGTCAGATAACCGATAGGAGGCATAATAACGTCGTCTACCAGGGAGGTGACGATCTTTCCGAAGGCTGCCCCGATGATCACCCCGACTGCGAGATCGATCACATTTCCTTTTACTGCAAATTCTTTGAACTCTTTAACGATACTCATGTTTCCAATTAAAGTTACGTGACTATTAATTCAAATGTACTCTCTATGTGATGCCTGATGCGATAATTAATGTGTACGCTTAACGAACTTCTTTTTTTTCCTCTTCTGTGTTCCGGAACTTGTCGTTTTAAATACAGGCTCTTCGCCGATTTCGGGAGGAAGAGGGGTGTGTGGGATGGGCCTGCCGATAAGAGCCTCTATATTAGCTAGTTTTCTCTGGTCTTTTTCGTTGACAAAGGTAATCGCTGTTCCTGTTGTCTCGGCTCTCGCTGTACGGCCAACGCGGTGGATATAGTCTTCAGCATCCCCCGGGACGTCAAAGTTCAGTACCAGGCTGATGCCTTCTACGTCAATACCGCGCGAAATCACATCCGTACCGATCAGAACTCTCAGTTTCCGGTTCCGGAAGGAAAGCATGATCTCCTCACGCTCAGACTGTTCAAGGTCGGAGTGGAAGGGTTTAGCCTGGATGTGGATAGCCTTTAGTGATTTGTATAGTGCTTTTACCTTTTCTTTTGTTGAAGCAAAGATGATTACGCTCTGGTACTCGTTTTTCTGCAGGAGCAAAGTAATTAGAGGGATCTTTTGACTGTCGTCCACTTTGTAGATCTGCTGATCGATGCCAGCTGCAGGTTGCGAAACTGCCATGGTAACCTGCTCGGGATTGTTGAGGATGGAGGTGGCAAGCTTCCTGATTTTTGGCGGCATAGTAGCCGAGAACATTACAGTCTGTCTTTTTTTAGGAAGAAAGCTAATGATGCGCATAATGTCTTCCAGGAAACCCATGTCCATCATGCGGTCAGCCTCATCCAGGATCAGGCATTGCAAGTGCTCAGCTTTGAATGTACCGGAGTTCAGGTGGGCAATCAGTCTGCCCGGAGTCGCAATGACTATATCTACGCCATCTTTTAAGGCACGTTGCTGCTGGCTGTATACAATTCCGTCGCCACCACCGTACACGGCAACAGAGCTTATGCCCGTAAAGTAACCCAGTCCCTCTACCTGTTGGTCGATTTGTTGAGCCAGCTCCCGTGTAGGTGCCAGAATAAGTGTATGAGTATGCTTTTTATCCGTTTTTGATATGCTGTTCAATACAGGCAGCAAATAAGACGCTGTCTTACCCGTACCAGTCTGGGCGCAGGCAATAAGATCTTTTCCTTGAATGATTAAGGGGATTGTTTGCTGCTGAATAGGGGTGGGCTCTTTATAGCCCATACTTAGAATACCGTCAAGCAGTTGCTCTTCGAAATTAAAATCGTGGAAAGTCAATATATGTTGTATTATTCATTGCCAAGTTAAAGATAATTTTCAACAATTTATACTTTGATAAGTACAGCGGAAGCGCTAACTTGAGCTCTTAAACGCACGTTTTAGATGAAGCACTTTTTGATAGGCCTGGCAATGCTCTCAGTTTTTCAGGTTTCCTGCTCCAGTTCTCAGCACAGCAAGGATGAGGATGAGGCAATCAAGGAACTTTCTGGGAGGAAAGTTGATATTGACAATATGATGTCAGACAGCACACTCCATGTGCTGGTGAAGGTAAAAGGCAGCCGCGAACTTCAATTGGTTGAAAACAGAAGATATCCACGCAATATTGAGACGACATACAATTTGCTCAGGGATACTCTCGGCCGAATCGTATTCATTTCTGAAATGCCCTATAACGCCACGAGTGAATGGTTTATAGCATACAAAAGCTATTTTGATGAAAATGGAAAGTTATTTGCCTTTCAGCGGCAGAACAATTTTCTTAACAACGGCTGTACGCATGGTGCCGCCATGGAAAACAGTATCGGTTACTACAATCAGGATTTCCTACTCGTAGATTCGCTTTACACCATTACCGACACCTATAAGAAACCTCTTAATAAAAAAGCTTGTAAGTTTCCGTATAGCTTCAAGTACACCATTATTAAGACGCTGGACGAGTATATAGTGGCCAAAAATATTAAACTGGCAGTTTTGGAAAGGACGAGAGAGAGCGACGCAACTGGCTTACAGAGCCCTTGAAGTTAGAAAATCAGGGTGTTCCCAGCGCGAGTGCTTGATCTGTGCCTCAGTAGCCATGTAGAGATCGGATTTGATTTCGTCGAGTGCATCCTGCAGAGCCTTCACATCTTCCTGAATTGCCTCATGCTGAACAGTCAGGTAGCTTTCACTCAAGCTCATCATTTCTTCGATCGTGGCTTTGAGATGCGTCTGATGGCAGAAGATCTTACTTAGTACCGAGTTCTTTTTGCGGTCAAGGCTGTTGATGCTGCAGTTGATCATTTGGATCTTGTTGATGCGGTCATCATTCAGATCATCCATGAAAAACTTCATCATTAGCTTCTTTAGGAACTTGACCTCATCCTCAAAAAAATCAATATATGACAGCCAGTTTTTTGAGGATAGATAGAGGCTTTGAATATTAGAATCGGTTTCCGTAGGCAATAATGTTTCCGTTATCATAATATTAATTATTTAATTAATGATAAGTATAAAATTGCAGTTATTTTTGCCTGGTAAAAATGATGCAAGTCATTTAACTTGCTGACCTTGAGAATAACTAAACTTTAAATGAAAAGAGTCGCTTTAAACGGATTGTTGGTTGGAATTATCTTGTTTGTCATCAGCTATGGAGGGCTATTTCTTTCTATCAGATTCTTCCCTGAGTTGTTTCTGGACTATAATAATCCTCTGTTTAATTCTGATGGGAGCCGGGACGTCCTTTTCTATCTGCATGCGTTTATTATCAGCATGGCTTTGTCTTGGTTCTGGGACCGATTTAAAGGCTTGTTTGAAGGGAACTTTATTCTGAGGGGGATTGAATTTGGACTTGTATATGGGTTAGTAGCTCTTTTGCCCGTTATGTGGATCACCTTCAGCGCAATGGATATTACAGTGATTATGGTCGGCAGCTGGTTTGTCTATGGTCTGCTCCAGGCCACGGTGGCCGGGATTATATTGGCTAAACTCAACCCTTAGTGATTTAGTTGAAAGGCCTCAGTGTTAAGTTGAACTCGACATTCAGCTCATTGTCTGTCTGAATCATTCCCCCTAGCTTTCGGGGAGGCGTTAATCCAAAATCAGAGAAGTTGACCGCGCGTTCACCCAGGAGCTGGATATTGCGCTGGCTGTCGAGCCTGAACGTATAGTTGACGATAAAGCGTTTTACTTTGCCGGCGAGCTCGATATCTACCACACCTCTTACCTTGCTCTCCTTTCCACTCAGCGCAGGAAACCTCTCGAGATTAACAAAATTGATCTTCATCAGAGGGTATTCTTTTGCTTTCAGCGTCTTACGTAAGTCGGCAGTCATTACAGCATGGTGGCAATCAAAAAGCTTTACGCTTAGTCCCAGTCTGCCCTGCAGGGGAATGTTACCTTCCTGTACCTGATTTTTATATACAAGGAGGGTATCAGGATTACTGTAACCGGTGATTTCACAGGCGAAGGTATTGATGTTTGTTGATCCTTTAACCTTTAAAGACCCCCCTTTCATGACGACCCAACGGATAGGTGCGGGAGCTGCCTTATAGAGCGAAAAGCCGCATATCAGGAACGATGACAGGATAAAACAGTATTTAATCAGGCATTTCATATGCTTTCTCTAAGACAGACGACATGCAATTATAGTAAAAAAGTCAGGTTGAATAGATTCAACCTGACTTTCCAGTTTCAAATAATTTGAACCTTTATTTAGAATCCGACAACTGCCTGGATGACGTAGCCGTTGAACTTACCACCGTTTCTGTAATCAGTTACAGCGAAGTCTTTGTATTTCTGGTTTACGTACTCACCTTTAAGAAGTACATTTTTGGTAAGAAACCAACCAGCTGCGAAAGAAGCACGGTCGATCTTGATATCTTCAGGGCTACCAACCACCTCTGAAGTTACTGTGTTGTAACGTGCGCCGATGAACACATTTTCTTTCTGTCCGAATCTGTAAACACCTTCGATAGCGAACTGTTTAGCATCTCTGCTGTCAGCTTCTGTTTTGCTTCTGCCTTTTGCCAATTCGTAAGTTCCAAATACTTCCAGACCGTAAGTCTTAACAAATCCGTTGAACTGGAAAGCGTCGATCTTTTTGGTGAAACCAGGGTTGAAGCGACCAGAGAACGCTGCTGAAGCGTAAGTTGGAGCTGCTCCGTTAACCATTGCTTGTTCCATTACCATGAAGTAGTTAGATCCTGTACGGTCACCACCATATAGTGTGTTTCCGTTGTTACCAGCACTGTTGTTGTGGTAGAATGAACCTGCTACGCGGATACGAACGTTTTCATCAACCTGAGCATCGTAACCAACTTTACCGTATATAGAAGGAGATTTGTGCAGGTTATCGTCAATGATGTTTCCCTGTGCGTCTTTGCCTATAGTTACGCTGTCAATATTACCTTTAATCAGTCCGTTTGATACACCCAGCATTCCGAATGCACCACCTTGTCTTACGTAAACTTCACCACCGATTTCAGTTGCGAAAGCATCCATGATGTAGTTCTCAACGAATGGATTGTAAAGTGTTTGTCCACCGTCAGATCTGCGGAAGTGCTGATCGCCGTAGTTGATTTCAGTGTGACCGATTTTGATGGTCGTTACCTTCATGATATCATCCCAGATCTGTCCTTTAAAAGGAAGTTTATCAAACTGGATGTAACCACCTTTTACCCATGTTTCATTGTGGTGACGTGAAGAAAGGTAGCTGGTTAAGTTTAAGCGAATACCGTCAGCTAGCTGAACGTCCATGAAAAGGTTTGCGTTAGCCGTGTTAAATCCCGGGCTGATTTTATATAGTCCACCTTTTGCGTTTTCGTGTTTCAGACCTTGGAAAGACTGAGTAAAGCCTGCTCCGAATTTAACTTGTAGTCCGTCGAACGTTGTTAAAGTGTCTTTTGGTGCTTCGAATACATTAATGCCGCTTTGATCGTAAGCTCTCATGTTTGTCCAGTTTCTGTCCTGGGCACTCACAAATGCAGGGCTTATTAGTAATGCTGCTAGTGCTGCTCTTTTTCCGATTGTTAGTAAATCCGTTTTCATTGTATGGTGTTTAATCGTGTATGATGTGATAATTGGTTATTTTTTTAGTTTTAGAGTGTAAATGACGGTGACTTCGTCAACGACTTTCAGTGCGCCAAGCATGAATGAAGGAGGCTGAATGCCGTATTCGCTCATTTTGATCTTTCTAGAGCCGGTGATGGTAACAGATCCGTCAGCGTTTTCAGTGGCTTTTCCTTGAAGTGCAACCTCTTTGGTAACGCCAGCTATAGTTAGAGCGCCGGTGCCTTTTACTACATCGCCTGCGACACTGGCAGCGTTCAGTTTGAAAGTGATGTTGGTGTATTTATCAGCTTTCATGGCTTTGTAAGCTCTGGTATTCAGCAGATCTTCTTTTCCTTTCAGACTTTTAACTGCCATATTAAAGGTAAGAGCTTTTACATCGGCCAAATCTTTACCGTTTAAGGCAAGTTGTGCATCGCCTGATACACTATTAGACTGCATGGTCCAATCATGGATGTTAGAAGTTCCTGCTACTTTGATCTCAGATCCGGGAGCAACCTTATAGGTCTGTGCAACGCTGATTTGAGTAAATGCGGAAGCGCAAAGGGTAAATGCGCAAAGCACTAAGATTTTTTTGAAGTTTCTGGTGTGTGTTGTGAAAGTTGCCGTTTTCATTTTTTTATTTTTAAGGTGTTGTAACTCTTGTTGTATGGTACAAATGTAGAGCGATTCGGAGGGCGGTGGAATGACGGAACTTATGTACAAAAGTGATGTTAAACATTAAATGTTAAAACAGGGAATAAATTTTTAACCAGTATGGCGCAAATTTATCGTTAAACTTGTATAAACATATATCTGGGAGCATTGTAATGAGAATGTTATTTCACTGCGAAAAGGGCAGTTTGTGACATAAAGTGACCGCTGTCATTCCGATTTCCTGTAGTTAACTCTACTTTCGTGCATTATTTCTAATTAAACATCATGACCAAAAATATTTTTATAGCTACATCAGAACCCTATAGTGGAAAATCCATTGTCGCACTTGGGCTGGTTAATATGCTCCTTGGAAAGACTCAGCGTGTTGGTTATTTCAAGCCGATTGTGAACGATCATCCGTTAGAAGGGAAGGACATCCACGTACAAACTATCATTGAACATTTCGGACTTCCTATAAATTATGAAGATACCTATGCTGTTACCCGTCAGGAAGCTATGCGCCAGATTGAAGGTGACACACAAGGTCAGATGATGGATCTGGTCATCAGCAAGTTTAAGAAGATAGAAGAGAATTACGATTTCACAGTAATAGAGGGAAGTGATTTTATCGGAGAAGGCGCCGCTTTCGAGTTTGAAGCAAATATATCTATAGCCAAGAACCTGGGATCGCCTGTTATTATCGTTGTATCTGGGGAAGACAAAACGACTGCACAAGTAGTTAACTCGGTACATACCATGCTTCGGAATTTCGAGGCTCGTGAGATCCAGGTGCTGGCAATAGTGGCCAACAGGATCAAGCCTGATCAGGTTGATGATGTGCAGGATCTGCTTACTGTGCAGCTTCCGGCAGAGTCCATCCTGGCTGTTATTCCAGAAGATAAAGGTCTGCAGAGCCCTTCCATGAAAGAAATCTATGAAAACCTGGGAGGTAAACTGCTTTTTGGTGAAGATCAGCTGACCAACCAGGTAGATAACTTTGTGACGGGGGCGATGAATGTGCCTAACTTTTTGAATCATATCAAAGAAAATGTACTCATCGTGACGCCTGGTGACCGTGGTGATATCATCATTGGTGCGCTCCAGGCGAATTTGTCTACCAGCTACCCCAAGATTGCGGGAGTTGTTTTGACCGCCGGATCTGAGCCTGAAGAGCCTATCATCCGCTTGCTGCGTGGTTCTCAAACGGTATTTCCAATCATAGCCGTAAAAACAGGTACCTTTCAGACCATCACGCAGATTGATTCAATCAAGCCGAGAATTACAACAGATAATGTTAAAAAGATCCAGCTAGCTATTGACACGTTCAGTAAGTATATGGATATGGAATCTCTAGACGAGAAGATCATTACTTTCAAGTCGGAGGGTATTACACCGCACATGTTCCAGTATCAGCTGGGCCAGTGGGCTAAGAAACAAACCAAGCATATTGTTTTGCCTGAAGGGCATGATGACAGGATTCTGAAAGCAGCGGCAAGGCTGATCAATCAGGAGATTGTTGAGCTGACGATCCTGGGAGATATTGACGTCATCGCCGCATCAGTAAAAAGGTTGGGACTTGATTTGGACCTGAATAAAGTGCGTGTTATTAATCCGGCTAAGTCAGAATATTACGGTGAGTACGTTGAAACACTGTATGAGCTGAGAAAGAATAAAAACGTCACGCTGGAAATGGCGAGGGATTTGATGACGGATGTTTCTTATTTCGGAACCATGATGGTATACAAAGGACATGCGGACGGAATGGTATCGGGTGCGGTGAACACGACGCAGCATACGATAAGACCTGCTTTACAATTCGTGAAGACTAAACCTGGAATTTCGGTGGTATCATCGGTATTCTTTATGTGTCTGCCTGACCGCGTTTCTGTATTCGGCGACTGTGCTGTAAATCCAAATCCAAGCGCAGAGCAGCTAGCTGAAATCGCAATATCTTCAGCTGAAAGTAGTATCCGTTTCGGCATTGAGCCGCGTATTGCGATGCTTTCTTATTCATCAGGAACGTCCGGTGAGGGAGAAGACGTAGAAAAGGTTCGCCGTGCTACGGAGATCGTGAAGGCCAAGCGTCCGGATCTGAAGGTAGAAGGACCTATTCAGTACGATGCTGCTGTAGACCCAGTTGTTGGAAAGCAAAAGCTCCCTAACTCTGAGGTTGCAGGACAGGCAAGTGTGCTGATCTTCCCGGATCTGAATACAGGTAACAATACCTATAAAGCAGTGCAACGTGAAACAGGAGCACTTGCTATCGGTCCGATGCTGCAGGGATTGAATAAACCTGTTAATGATCTGAGCCGTGGCTGTACTGTGGATGATATCTTCAATACAGTGATTATAACTGCTATACAAAGTCAACAGAGCTAATATTTACAAGTAAAGAGTATGAATATTTTCGTGGTAAACTGCGGTAGCAGTTCGATAAAATACCAATTGTTTAAGTGGCCGTCTGAAAGTCCTATTTGTACAGGATTGGTAGAACGGATCGGTCTGGAGGATTCCATTATCACTCACAAGGCCTTTGTTAACAACGAGGAACAGGTTGTTAAGCGTGTACTTGATTTACCTGATCACGAAGCAGGCATGCGGGAAGTAGGTTTGTTGCTGACGGAGCCGGGCATCGGCGTGATTCAGAATCCAGATGATATTTCGCTGGTAGGTCACCGTATCGTTCATGGTGGAGAATCTTTTGTGGAGACTTGTAAAGTAACACCTGACGTTAAGGAAAAGATCAAAGATCTGGCTATTCTGGCGCCTTTACATAATCCGGGCCACTATGTGGGAATTAATGTTGCTGAGCAAATTTTCAGCAAAGCTACTCACGTGGTTGTTTTCGATACTGCTTTTCATGCTACTATGCCTGAAAAAGCATTCCGTTATGCCATTCCAGAGTCGTTCTATAAAGACTATAAGATCAGGGTATATGGTTTCCACGGAACTAGCCATAAATATGTAAGTGAGCAAGCAAATCTTCATCTGAATAAGTCCGACGCAAAGCTGATCACGGTTCACCTGGGTAACGGCTGCAGCATGGCTGCCGTTAATGCAGGCAAATGTGTGGATACCAGTATGGGATTAGGCCCACTGGATGGCTTGATTATGGGTACCAGAAGCGGAAACATTGATCCGTCTGTTATCTTCTATCTTGTTAATCAACTGGGTTATGATATTGCTCAAATCGATACATTGCTGAACAAGCGAAGTGGAATGCTTGGTTTGACTGGATACAGCGATATGAGGGATATTCTTAAAGCGATTGACGCGGGAGACAAGAGCGCCAAACTTGCTTATGATATGTATGCATACCGTATTAAAAAATATATCGGTTCTTACGCGGCGGCTATGAATGGTCTGGACGCTGTGGTATTCACAGCAGGTGTTGGAGAAAACGATCCCGACCTTCGGGAAATGGTTTGTACGGATATGGAATTTTTCGGTATCACGTTCAACTCCGAAGAAAACCGTATTCGCGCTAAAGGCATCAGAGAGATCAGTAAACCTGATTCGAAAGTGAAAGTGTTGATCGTGCCTACCAACGAAGAACTGGAGATTGCTAAGCAATGTTTTGAGTTAGTACAGGCCTAAAACGAACTAAGGATAAGGAAGAAGTTGCTTCGGAAGGAGCAGCTTCTTTTTTGTTTTAGTGCGTTCTGTTTCTGCTGTTGGCAGACAAAAAGCTAAGGTTCGTCTAAAGTTTCTCAAGATATCGGATGTTTTAGGGTATTTTGGGCCTATGAATAACTTGCAAAGGGCCTGTCTGCATGTGGTGCTATGGGCCGTTATATTGGTCCTGTTTATTTATATAGGCAGTCGCAGCGGTAATCTTGCAAATGCCATAGTGATTTTCCTCTACTTCGGTCTGATCAATATCGCTGTATTCTACATCAACTACCTGTATATACTGCCGAATTATCTGAATAGCCGACGTTACGTTGGGTGTGCGCTAAGTATTATTTTACTAATCGCCTCGGCTGCGGTGGTTAAATACGTGCTGGCTTCGTCTTTCCGGGAGATCGTTCTGGTACGCGGCCCCAACCGAGATTACTACGTTCCCTTTTGGGAGTACACCATCATTGCTGCTTTTACGGGAGCGTTTTTTGTGTTTATCAGTACGGCCTTCAAATTTGCCGGCGACTGGTTTCAAAATGAGAAGGTGAGGAAGAACCTTGAAAATGAAAAGCTCAGTGCGGAGCTGGCTTTCCTCAAGTCGCAGATCAACCCGCACTTTTTATTCAACTCCCTGAACAATATTTATTCGTTGGCTTATCAGCGATCGGAGAGAACGCCAACTGCTATTCTGAAGCTTTCCGAAATCATGAGGTACATGTTGCAGGACAGCAATGAGCCTACTGTTCCGCTTGAGCGCGAGATCAGCTACCTACAGAACTACATCGAACTTCAGAAGCTTCGTTTTGGGGACGCAACCTTTGTCGATTTTCAGTATTCAGGAGTGGACGATAAGATGAGGATCATCCCCTTAGTGCTGATCGCTTTTGTCGAGAACTGTTTCAAGCACGGTATTGTGACAGACGAAGCCGTTCCGCTGGAGATTCAGCTCCAGGTTGAAGATTACCGGATGACGTTTGAGATACGAAATAAGAAAAATCTGCAGAATAAAGATGACTTGGGAGGAATAGGATTGAGCAATGTGCAGCGCAGGCTCGAGCTATCTTATCCTGGTGCTCATGAGCTGCATATCGAAAATGGGAGTTTGATCTATTATTGTAAATTAGTTTTACATTTATAACGATGATACGATGTTTAGTTGTTGACGACGAGCCGTTGGCTTTGGATATCCTTACAGACTATATTGAAAAGGTACCCAGTCTTGAGTTAGTGAAAGCGACAACCAGTGCGTTCGAAGCCCTTGCTATTGCTCAGGCGGAAGATGTAGACCTTATCTTTCTGGATGTCCAGATGCCTGAATTGACCGGAATTCAGTTTCTGAAGATCATAAAGGGCAAGTGCAAGGTGATCCTCACGACTGCTTATTCACAGTATGCGCTTGACGGCTATGATCTGGATGTGGCAGACTATCTGTTGAAGCCAATCGCGTTTGATCGTTTTTATAAGGCGGTAGTTAAAGTCCAGCAACAACTTCAGGAGAAGCCTGCAGCAGTGCCGGAAAAGCAGAGCTCAGGTGTTCAGGATTTTATCTTTGTTAAGACGGAGCATCGAATTCAAAAGGTTAACATAAATGACATCCTGTATATAGAAGGGCTTAAGGACTATATTTCCATTTTTACCCCCCAAGAGCGGATCATCACCTTACAGTATATGAAAAAGATGGAGGAAGCACTTCCTGTGGAGATATTCGTCAGGGTTCATAAGTCATACATCGTGGCCATACCAAAGATCGAAAGTATCGAAAGGGGGCGGATTCAGATTGGTGAGAAAATCATTCCAATAGGGGATACCTTCAGAGAAGCGTTCTTCAGCAAGATACAAGACCGCAATATTTAAGCGACATGACTTCTGATCAGGGCCTCAGCTTCCTTCAAGAGGTCTTCGGGCGATGAATCGCCCGGTTCCAGTGGCTTCAATACGGTAATTTTCATGTGTTCACCGAAGCTTAGGGGGAATTTCCCGAATTGGGTAAGCTTCCAGGAGTTTTCGATAGCAATCGGCACAACGAGGGCATTGGGTACTTTTTTGATTAGGGTGGTTGCACCACCGGGAATAAAAGCCTTCATCACCCCATCAGCAGCGCGGGTCCCCTCCGGGAATATTGCTGCCGACCAATTATTGTCTCTCATCCTCTTAGCCAGCTTTAGAATTTCGGATATAGACTGTTTGGGGTCTTTTCGGTCGATGTTGGCGGCCCCACCATGCTTTAGATTGAAGGATACGCTAGGAATACCTTTGGCCAGCTCGATTTTAGAGACAAATTTCACGTGGTATTTGCGAAGAAACCAGATCAAGGCGGGTACATCGAACATGCTCTGATGATTGGCCACGAATATGATAGATCTGTTTTCGGGTAATTGGTGATGATTTTTGAATGTCACGCGGCAGCCTATCAGGTAATAGGTTGCGACAAGAAAGAAGTTAAGGACGTCGACTGAGCGTTTATGTGCCATGTATCCACCCAATTTCAGGCTTAACCATTGTATGGGATGGAAGATGAGCAAGAAAAGAAGGAATGCCAAATAATGTATGGGGCTGAAAATATAACCTAAAAGCCTGTTCATTGTGCTACAATTGGTTCTCTAGTAATAGGATTTTTAATCTGAGGATGGCAGCTATGCTCATTGAGTCGGTAATCTGGTTTTTGATGACCATCTGATAGGCCTCTTCGAAGGGGATCCGTCTGAGCTGTAGTTCTTCTGTTTCTTCGGGCTCGGCCTGACCTAACTTAAGCTCCCTTGCCAAATAGATAATACCCAGTTCGTCGGATACGGAGTTAGAAAGATGGATGCGCTGAAGCTCTGTCCAGTTCCGGGCAGTAAGTCCAGTTTCTTCCAGTAGCTCCCGTTTCGCCGAATCAAGAGGAGGGAGGTGCAGAGGACCTCCGCCTTCTGGTAGTTCCCAGCTGTATTGATCAATGGGAAAGCGGTATTGACCCACCAGCCAGATGTGCTGATCCTCATCGAGTGCGATGATAGCCAGTGCATAGTTCTGAAAATGAACTTTGCCGTATATTCCCTTGCCTCCGGACGGGTTGACGACGTCGAATTCAGTTACGTTGATCCAGGGATTGGTGTATATCTCTTTTTGAGATATGATTTGCCAGGGATTCGTGTCCTCGTTAATCATGCTGCAAAGTAATAAAAAAGCCTTCTGATTTGGAGCAGAAGGCTTGTGTTTATTTGTATGGATACTTTAAAGTCCGAAGGCGGTCTTTACCTTATCTACATAGTCAAGTTTTTCCCATGTGAATAGTTCTACCTCGACAGATTTCTTTTCGCCGTTTGCCGCTTCAAACTCCTTGGTTATGGTTTGTGGCTCGCGGCCCATGTGTCCGTATGCAGCAGTTTCGGAGTAGATTGGGTTACGAAGCTTCAGGCGTGTTTCAATTCCATAGGGAGTCAGATCGAATATCTCCAGGATCTTGTCAGCAATTTGTCCGTCGCTAAGACCGACTTTAGCAGTATTATATGTATTTACATAGACGCCCATTGGGTCCTTTACCCCTATTGCATAGGAAACCTGAACGAGAATTTCGCTGCAGACGCCTGCTGCAACCAGGTTTTTGGCGATATGACGGGTTGCGTATGCCGCTGAGCGGTCGACTTTAGAAGGATCTTTTCCGGAGAACGCTCCGCCGCCGTGTGCTCCCTTTCCTCCATAGGTATCTACGATAATCTTTCTCCCCGTCAAGCCGGTGTCGCCGTGAGGGCCTCCGATTACAAATTTGCCCGTTGGGTTGATGTGGTATTTGATCTCGCCATTGAAGAGCTGCTGTGTTTCCTCAGGAAGCTGTTCTTTGATCCTTGGAATCAAGATAGAGATAATGTCTTCCCTGATCTTTTTTTGCATGTCAGTTTCCGAAGCGAAGTCGTCATGCTGAGTTGATACGACGATAGTATCAATGCGGATGGGCTGATGATCGTCACTGTATTCTATCGTTACCTGCGATTTGGCATCAGGACGGAGGTAGCTTATATCTTTATTTTCCCTACGGAGTGCAGCCAGTTCGATCAGGATCTTGTGAGCCAAATCAAGGGCAAGCGGCATGTAGTTGGTGGTTTCACTGCTTGCATACCCGAACATCATCCCCTGATCTCCGGCACCTTGCTGTTGTTTCTCCTGGCGGTCAACACCCTGGTTAATGTCTGCAGACTGCTCATGTATTGCAGAAAGGACTCCACAGGAGTTGGCTTCAAACATGTATTCAGACTTGGTATAGCCAATCTTTCGAATGACATCGCGCGTGATCTTCTGTACGTCCAGATAGGTGGTTGATTTCACCTCGCCGGCGAGAATGACCTGTCCGGTTGTTACAAGCGTTTCGCAGGCAACTTTTGAATCGGCGTCCCAAGCCAGAAAATTATCAATTAATGCGTCTGATATCTGGTCAGCAACTTTGTCCGGGTGTCCCTCGGAGACTGATTCAGAAGTAAATAAATATGGCATATTAATAGTTTAAGATATAAGTGCTTAGGGGAAACGATCTGGCTCAGGATCAGCAGTTGTAAAAGAAAGCATAAATTAGCATTTTTTTACGTGGTTGCAATCTTATCCCCTGGGGAACAAAGCAAATGAGTCCACTAGCAGTGCAAATTTAGAAGATTTTTTATATTAAGAGAAATTTAAGCCTAATTTAGCAATGAAAACTCCTACTTGTAACTGATTGAAAAAGAATATATTATTTGTAATAAATCCGATTTCCGGAGGTAAAAACAAGCGTAATTTCCCATCGTTGGCCAAACAGCATCTGGATACGCACGTTTATAATGCGGATTTTATTTCGACTGCGTATGCTGGACACGCCTATGAGCTAGCTAGAAAAGCCGCAGGCGAGGGAGCAGATGTTGTTGTTGCTGTTGGAGGAGACGGGACCATTAACGAAGTGGGGACGGCACTGGTTGGAACAGGCACTAAAATGGGTATTATTCCCTGTGGGTCGGGGAATGGATTGGCTCGTTCTCTGGGAATCCCACTTACCTGGAAGGGTGCTCTTATGCGGCTGAACGGATTCCGTTCCCGGTTGATCGATACGGGTATATTGAACGAACACCGGTTTTTCAATATGGCAGGTACCGGCTTTGATGCGCATATCAGCAGCGAGTTTGCTTCGTTGAAAGGGAGAGGGTTTGGGGGCTACGTAAAGAAGGCATTTACAGAAGTTCTGAATTACCAACCGGGACACTATAAGTTAACAATAGATGGTGAGGTTTACGAAAGAGAAGCATTTATGATCAGCTTTGCAAACTCAAGTCAGTATGGTAATAATGCGTATATCGCGCCGCGTGCACTTTTGGACGACGGGATCATCGATGTATGTATTGTTAAACCCTTCCCACTATATCTCTTTATTTCAATGGGTTTGAGAATGTTTGCAAAAACTTCCGAGCAATCTAGGTATGTTGAAATAATAAAAGGCAGATCCGTACGTATTGAATCTGTTACTAATGCATTGGTGCATATTGATGGTGAAGCGAAAGAAACAGGAAAAGAAATTTTTATTTCAGTTGACCCGTTATCACTTTCTGTGCTATATTAGCTCTTATGTCAAAGAGAAGTAACATTAACGGCGTTGTATTTTCGACCGATCCGGATTTTGAATATCAATATGAACCGGAAGAGGAAGAAGCAACTTTGCCACCTTCTCAGCAGGATTTACGTGTTCAACTGGACAAGAAGCAGAGAGGTGGGAAAGCTGTTACGCTCATAACCGGTTTTAGGGGGAGCACAGTGGATCTTCAGGATCTTGGTAAAAAACTAAAGGCAAAATGTGGTGCTGGTGGCTCTGCCAAGAATGGAGAAATTATTGTTCAGGGTGATTTTAGGGAAAAGATCCTAGAATATTTAAAATCTGAAGGTTATAAAGCTAAGAAATCGGGTGGATAGACCTTCAAAAACAAATTACCGATCAGAAGGTGACTGTTTTGGCGGAGGATGTTTGCATTTTTAGAAAAAAATGGCTTTTATTGTAGCCGATTGTTGAGAATAACAAACCAAAATTAAAAAGTGAGAGGGAATAAATTGATTGATGAGCCGTTAAAATGGGCATGTAAATGTAATTTAGATCACATTTTTATTAATTTCTAAATTCTATTTTTGTTATCGTATCATTGCAAATAAGTAGCAACTATTATATTAAATTAAAACTAAAAACTAAATTTCAAGAAGAATGGCAACCGCACCAAAACCAACAACTGCGAAGAAAGAAAGCACCGGTTCAAACATTTTTGCAAGTCTGACCATCGTTATCTGTATTATTATTGGCGTACTGATCTGGAAGTTCGTAATGGGACATCCATCAAACTTTGACGGAGGAGATCCTGAGAACGGTCACCCACTACCAGGAAACTTCCAGGGTATGATCTATAAGGGAGGTGTTATCGTACCGGTATTATTTGGAATGCTTTTGATGGTAATCGTATTCTCCATCGAGCGTTTCATCGTAATTACTAAAGCAGCAGGATCAGGAAGTGTTGAAGTTTTCGTAAGAAAAATTCAGACTTTACTATCTGCAGGAAACATTGAGTCAGCAATGGCTGAGTGTGACAAACAAAAAGGATCTGTAGCAAACGTGATTAAATCAGGTTTGAAGAAATACAGAGAAGTTGAAGCTGATCAAGGTTTAGATACTGAGCAGGCTTCATTAGCAATCCAGAAAGACATTGAAGAAGCAACAGCTTTAGAAATGCCGATGCTGGAGCAGAACTTAACAGTTATCGCAACTCTGGTATCAGTAGGTACATTGGTTGGTCTGTTAGGAACAGTAACAGGTATGATCAAGTCGTTTGCGGCTCTTGCAACAGCAGGTGCACCTGACCAGGCAGCTCTTGCGAATGGTATCTCTGAGGCCTTGATCAACACAGCTACTGGTATCGCAGTATCTACAATTGCGATCATCATGTACAACGTGTTTACATCTAAGATTGATAAACTGACTTACTCTATTGACGAGGCTGGTTTCTCTATCGTTCAGACTTACGCAAGTACACATAAATAATATTGAAAAATAATTCCGGACCGCTTATGGAATATCCGGAATTATTTCATCAATGAGATATACAGATAAAGGAATCAATTAAAATATAACGATGCCTAGAGTAAAAGTACCAAGAAAGAGTACCGCTATTGACATGACGGCAATGTGTGATGTGGCTTCCTTGTTGTTAACTTTCTTTATTTTAACAGCAACTGCCCGTCAGCCAGAACCTCTAGCTGTGGATACTCCTACTTCGACGGTTAAGATCAAGCTTCCAGAATCCAATATTGCCACGATCACAGTTGGTCAAGGAAAGGTTTTCTTTGGAGTGCAAGGTCAGCCGATCCGTGAGAGGATGCTGCAGAAGATGTCAGAGCGTTATAAAGTTCCGTTCAGTGCGGAGGATATAAAGCGTTTTTCTCTGATGGAAAACTTTGGTGTTCCGATAAATCAGCTAAAACAAGTCATTGATATGAAAGGTGCGGACCGGAATAAAGAAGGTCTTCAGCCAGGTATCCCGGTTGACTCTGTTGCGGGAGCAGCTTCACAGTTGCACGAGTGGATTTATCAGGCGCGTATTGCCACCAAGGAAATTAATGACGAGTCTCTTCGTATCTCTATCAAAGGGGATTCGAAAGAGGAGTATCCGGTTATTAAGAAGATAATTGATATTTTACAAAAACAAAAAGTTAATAAGTTCAGTCTGATCACTTCCATGGAAGGTGGAGACAGCTAATAACAGAAACGTAGAATAATATGGCAGAATTAAATACCGGCGGTGGCGGCGGTGGTCATAAAGGTGGTAAAGTAAGAAGTAAGAAACAATCGACCCGTGTGGATATGACTCCCATGGTGGATCTAATGTTCTTGCTAATCACTTTCTTCATGTTGACGACTACTCTCGCGAAACCACAGGCGATGGACCTGGCGATGCCGGACAAAGATGATCAGAATAAAGACGAGCAGCTTGACGTTGCGGATACCCGCACCATGACTGTATTGCTCGGAAGCCAGAATAGAATTGAGTGGTTTGTTGGTCTGGCTGACAACCCGATTTCTGCTCCGACGGTAGAGAACTATGGTAAGAACGGTATTCGTAAGGCTATCATTGAAAAATCCAAGGATATTAAAGCATCTACGGGCAAAGATATGATTGTCATTATCAAACCGAGCGATAAGTCTAACTACAGGAATCTGGTAGATATTTTGGATGAGATGAAGATCACTAATATCAAGCAGTATGCAATTGTTGATATCAACACACCTGAAGTTGAGTTGCTGAAACGCGATGGTGTTTACTAACAGACAGATGGAAACCCCATTGATGAAATAATATTAAGATGGCAAAATTAGATATTTTTAACCGCGAGTGGATTGACGTTGTCTTCACGGGTAGGAACCAGGCTTATGGTGCTTACCAGTTGAGAAAAGACAACAGCAAGACTACAAACAAAGCGTTGTTGTTTGGAACAGTGCTTTTTATACTGGCTATGAGCTCGCCTCTGATTGCCAAGTATATTAAGGGCTTGTCTCCTGATGACGATAGCGATGACAAGATTATTCAAACCGAGGTCGTGTTAACTCCTCCTCCTCCGGTTGATGAGGCTGCTCCGCCGCCGCCACCAGCCGCTGAGCCGCCGAAACCGAGGGTAGACCAGGTGCGTTTCCCGCCTCCGGTAGTTGTTCCTGCTGATAAGGTAAGAGATGAGGAACCCCCAACAGTGGAAGAGCTTAAGGTTGCTGACCCAGGTCAGAAAACCATTGCAGGTGACCCGAATGCAGACATCAGAATTGATGAGCCTGTAGGTGAGGCACCTCCAACAAAGGCAGCAGTTGTCGAAGACAATGCAGTATACGACTTTTCCAGTATTGAGCAGATGCCGGATTTTCCGGGAGGTATGCCTAAGTTCTATACCTACGTAGGTAAGAACTATACCTACCCAGCTGCAGCAAGAGAGCAAGGTGTTTCTGGTCGTTTGATCATGAGCTTTGTCGTGGAGAAAGATGGTAGCTTAACCGACATTAAAGTTCTGAGAGATCTTGGAATGGGTACTGGTGATGAAGCGATCCGGTTGCTGAAAAAGGCGCCGAAGTGGAAACCTGGTATCCAGAACGGAAGACCTGTTCGTGTACAGTATACGTTACCGATCATGTTGAATCTGGAGGGACAGTAAACAATGTTAAGAAGACAAAATCAGCAAAAATCGCCCCAAAAGCGATTTTTGTTTATTTTAGGGTCAGTCATGTTCGTGTTCTACTTCATTTTAGGACTGGCTATTATTTTTTGGGAAGAAATCCCGTTGAATTTGGATAAGACATACCGGATCGTTTTCGGTTCTTTTCTTATAATATATTCGTTTTTGAGGCTAATTAGATTGGTTCAGACCAGGCGAGATGATGAATAACATGAGGCAGTTACTTTTAGGTTTGTCAGCGTGCGTAATCCTTTTCGGATCATGTAAGGAGAACAAGCAGAAGGAGACCACGGGTCGCCTGGTAATGCTTGTGGACGAGAGCTTTATGCCTATTGTAGATGATGAGCTGATTGTATTCGAAAATATTTACAAGGACGCTGATATTGACGCCAGGTACATGGATGAGAGGTCGGTGATCAATGGTCTCCTTTCTGACAGTGCAAGTGTTGCAATTACCTCACGGAAGCTTACGCCTGAAGAGGCGAACGTGATCGAGAAAAAGAACATGAAGATTCGCGTGAACCGGGTAGCGGTTGATGCGGTGGCGCTGATAGCAAATGGCGGCAGCCAGGATTCGGTGATCAGTGTTCAGGAGATCATCGATGTCCTGAGAGGAAAGCCGTCAAGCAGACAACTCGTGTTTGATAATCCGAACTCCAGCCTTGTCAGGTACCTGATGGATCTGGCCGGTATCAACTCGCTTCCTACGAAGGGGGTTTATGCTTTGAAAACAAATTCGGAAGTAATTAAGTACGTACACAATAATTTAGGATCAATCGGTGTTATAAGTTATAATTGGGTGAGACAGCCAACTTTAGAGTTAGAGCCTCTGGTAGCGAAGTTGAAGGTAATGGGCGTCAAGGGCCTTCCGGGTAAACCGGGATCCGACAAATATTACCGACCTAACCAAGATAACCTTGCCTTAGAGCAATATCCTCTTAGCCGTGACATGTACATTATTAACTATCATGGTGGTGGTTTGGGACTCGGATTTGCGTCTTTTCTGGCAGGTGAAGTTGGTCAAAGGGTGATTTTGAAGTCAGGACTTTTACCCGATAGTGTACCTCCAAGAGAAATTATAATTAGAAAATAAACAGAAGACATAACTATGAATGTACTAAGAAGAGCATTACAAGCGGGCCTGCTGGTAGGAGTTGTGGGGACAACGGCGTTTGCACAAAGCCTGGGAGATGCGAAGAAAGCAATCGACGCGGAAAAGTTTCAGGAAGCTAAAACTATTCTTAAAAAGCTGATTGCTTCAGAGGCTGCCAAGGGAGAGAACTACTTTTATCTTGGTAATATTTACTTAAGAGACGACTATGTAGATTCTGCGAAGTCGGCCTATACTAAAGGTATCAGCGCTGAGGCTGCATATCCGTTGAACTATGTTGGTTTGGGTGCTGTTGACCTTGAAGCCAAGAACGCAGCTGCAGCGAAGGCGAACTTTGACAAGGCCATCTCATTGGCAAAGCGCAAGGATAATAGTCCATACCTGTACATAGGTAAGGCGTATACTAATGCAGATCCTGCTGATTATGCCAGTGCTATTGCCAGCCTGGAGAAAGCAAAAGAAATTAATGAAAAGGATGCGGAAGTTTTCCTCGCATTAGGAGACGCATATCGCGGTTCAAAGAAGAATAGTGAAGCGTTTGGTGCATATCGTACAGCCTTTGACATGGATAAAACTCTGTTGAGAGCTGAGATTGAGCAAGGAATCCTGATCAAGCAGTCGAAAGCTTTTCAGGAGTCAGCAGACAAGTTTAAAAGCGTGTTAGCGGTTAATGCAAATTATGCACCCGCCTATAGAGAATTAGCTGAAACCTACTATCTGTGGGCAAAGGCAGAGCCACAACAGTATGATGCTCGTATCAAGGAAGCATTACAGTACTATACCAAGTATCTTGATCTAACGGACCGATCATTAGAATCAAGAATGCGTTATGCGGATTTCCTTGTTTTAGCCGGAGAGTATAAATCGCTTGAAGCAGAGGCACAGGAAATGATAAAGCAAGATAAAGCGAATCCGCGTATTTACCGTTATTTAGGATATTCTCTTTATGAGAATGGTAATTATACTGGTAGTGTTCAGGCTTTAAAGGATTTCATGAGCAAAGTTGACCCTAAGCGTGTTATCGCACAGGATTATCTTTACTTAGGCCAGGCACAGTTAAAAGCTGGTGATTCAACCGGCGTTGTGAGTCTTGCTAAGGCCGTTGAAATTGATTCAGCCTATGCAGAGCCTATCAGCGAGATTGCCAAAACGCAATTCTCTGAGAGAAAATACGGGCTGTCAGCCGACCTGTATGCCTTGGCTGTAAAGAACGCTGCTTCAAAAACTTACCTTTTTGATTATTTCTACCTGGGTATGGCAAATTATTTCGATTATGCCACAAAAACCCCTGCTGCTCAAAAGGCAAGTCGTAATGTGCTCGTGAAAGCAGATTCGGCCTTCAGCCTGGTGTCTCAGAAGTCACCTAGTACCGCTGATGCCTATCTGTATCGTGCAAGAACTAACAGGTTGTTAGATGATGATGCCAATCCAAAAGGATTAATGGTGCCTCATTTCGAGAAATACATCGAAGTTATTGCAGCTAAGCCTGATGGCCTGGCGGACGCGAGAAATAAGAAGAATCTGGTTGAGGCTTATAATAACCTAGGTGCATACTATATCAGAACCGACCAGTCAAAAGCGAAGGAGTTATTAAATAAAGCCGTTGCTCTTGATCCGGCCAATGAATATGCATTAAGCGTGCTTAAGACATTGAAATAGTCAACCGACTATCATAACGAAAGAAGGCCTGTTTTACGGGCCTTCTTTCGTTACTGTAAAAGCTGAAGGCACTATCTTGTATTTCTTTATGTGCATGTAAGCTATTTTTTCTAAGTTTGCTGTAAATTTCTACGTAATGGATGTTCAAAGTACCCCAATAGACTACGTTCCTATTTTCTTTCAGATGCTGGTAGCACTCGGCTTCGTAGTGCTCACTATGACGATCACTCACCTGATAGGGCCGAAGAGGAAAACTGCCGATAAACTTAGTCCGTTTGAGGCGGGTATTGAGGTGATAGGAAATGCGAGGGCGCCGTTCTCTATTAAGTATTTCATGGTTGCCATTCTCTTTGTACTGTTTGATATTGAGGTCATTTTTATGTATCCCTGGGCGGTCAATTTCCGTGAGTTTGGGGTAGAAGGCCTTATCGAGATGTTTATTTTTATGGCTACGCTACTTCTTGGCTTTATTTATGTAATAAAGAAAAAAGCCTTGGAATGGGATAAATAGAATAGTTCTAAATAACTTAGGTGTTGTAACATAGCAATACTTATTAGTAACTTTGAAGCTCATTTCATATCCATTGAAATGAGCTTTTTTAATTTTAAAAAAGAGACGAGATGAGTGATATAAAATTAGCTGAAGCGCCTCCGGGCATTGAAGGGTCTGGCTTTTTTGCTACATCTTTTGATAAAGTGGTGGGCTTGGCCCGCGCTAACTCGCTGTGGCCACTTCCGTTTGCTACATCATGCTGCGGGATTGAGTTCATGGCCACGATGGGAGCTCATTATGACCTTGCACGCTTTGGTTCAGAGCGGCCTTCATTCTCCCCGCGTCAGGCAGACATGTTGCTGGTTATGGGAACGATTGCAAAGAAAATGGCGCCTGTTTTAAGGCAAGTATATATACAAATGGCTGAACCTCGCTGGGTGATTGCCGTGGGTGCCTGCGCGACTAGCGGAGGTATTTTCGACAGCTACTCGGTACTCCAGGGTATTGATGAAGTTATTCCGGTTGACGTATATGTTCCGGGCTGCCCTCCGCGTCCGGAAGCTATTTTGAACGGCGTGCTGAAACTTCAGGACCTTGTTCGTAATGAACCGATGCGCAGAAGGAATACGGAGGAGTACAAGGAGCTTTTAAATAAATACGGAATTCAATAATGGCAAAGATTAGTAATCAGGAATTAGTTCAGAAGATCACTTCAAAGTTTGCTAGTCGGGTATCTGCCTTCAGCGAACCCCATGGATTGCTGACCTTTGAAACTTCTAGAGAAGCAATCATTGATATATTGACATTTTTGAAGAACGACCTTGACTTCAACTTTCTCACGGATATCACGGGTATCCATTATCCGGAACAGGAATTGCCTATCGGTGTGATTTACCACCTCCACAGTATGCGTCAGGGTGTCCGGGTAAGGATCAAAGTTTTTCTTGAGGAACAAAATCCGGTTATACCAACAGCCTTTAATCTTTGGAAGGGTGCTGACTGGATGGAACGAGAAACGTATGATTATTTCGGTATTCAATTTGAAGGTCATCCCGACCTGAGACGTATTCTTAATATGGATGACATGGTAGCATTCCCGATGCGGAAAGAGTTTCCGCTTGAGGATCCTAACCGTGTGGATAAAAAAGACTTTTTCTTCGGAAGATAATTATGAACGAACCCGCTATCATACAGAATTTAGAGCGCAAAGAGACAACTACACTTAATCTTGGACCTACCCATCCGTCTACGCATGGTGTGTTTCAAAACGTTCTTGAGATGGACGGTGAGCGTATTGTCAGCGGCGTATCGACAATCGGATATATACACAGGGCTTTTGAAAAGATTGCTGAACATCGGCCTTTTTATCAGATTACACCCCTAACCGACAGGATGAACTATTGTTCGTCGCCCATCAACAACATGGGATGGCATATGACGGTAGAAAAGATGCTGGGCATCCAGACTCCCAAGCGTGTTGATTACATGCGTGTAATCGTGATGGAGCTGGCCAGAATTTCTGACCACCTCGTGTGCAACGGAATTCTCGGGGTAGATACAGGTGCTTACTCTGGTTTCTTGTACCTGATGGAAAAGAGGGAGCATATCTACGAGATTTACGAGGAGATTTGCGGAGCCCGTCTGACAACGAATATTGGCCGTATTGGTGGGTTTGAACGTGATTTTAACGACATTGCTTTCGCCAAAATCAGAAAGTTCGTGAAAGACTACGTTCCGGTACTCAAGGAATTTGAAGAGTTGTTTACCCGCAATCGGATTTTCATGGACAGGACGGTAGGAATTGCGGCGGTGGATGCCCAGACTGCTCTTGATTACAGCTGGACAGGACCAATTCTGAGAGCTTGTGGTGTTGATTATGATGTTCGTGCAAGCGAGCCTTACTCGTCTTATGAAGATTTCGACTTTGATGTTCCAGTAGGGACTACGGGAGATGTTTATGACAGGTACATGGTAAGGAACGAAGAGATGTACCAGAGTATCCGAATCATCGAGCAGGCGCTTGACAAGATTGAGAAGGAACCTAAGGGTGTTTTCCACGCAGATGTTCCGGAAATCTATCTTCCACCGAAAGAGGAAGTGTATAACAATATGGAAGCTTTAATCTATCACTTTAAGATTGTGATGGGGGAAGTCGATAGTCCTACTACAGAAGTTTATCATTGTGTTGAGGGAGGAAACGGCGAATTGGGCTTTTATCTGGTAAATGACGGTGGGCGTAGCCCATACAGGCTGCATTTTCGCAGACCTAGTTTCATCAATTACCAGATGTATGCTCCTATGAGCAGGGGAATGCTGCTTTCGGATGCGATAATTAATTTAAGTAGTTTAAATGTAATTGCAGGAGAATTAGATGCTTAAGATTTCTAAATCAGATGAAATTATTTTCACTCCTGAGCTTATTACTAAGTTCAACGAGATTTTGACAAGATATCCGGAAGACAGGCAGAAATCTGCACTGCTTCCTGTGCTTCACCTGGTTCAGGCGGAGTATGGCTGGGTGAGTACGCCACTAATGGACAAGGTAGCTGATTTTCTGAACCTGAAGCCGATAGAGGTGTATGAAGTGGCTTCTTTCTATACGATGTTCTTCCTGAAGCCTCAGGGTAAGTATGTTCTTGAGGTATGTCGTACAGGGCCATGTTGCCTGGTTGGAGCCGAGAAAATCATGAAGCGTATTGAAGATAAGTTGAATGTGAAAGAAGGTGAAGTGACTCCCGACGGATTATTCAGCTGGAGAGGGGTAGAATGTCTGGCTGCGTGCGGCATGGGACCTGTTTTACAGATCGGCCCGGACTATACATTCTACGAAAACCTGACTGCTGAGAGCGTGGATGAATTGATAGATCGCTTACGTCTTACAACAGCTGAAAAAGCTCAAATCATTTAGAATATGGGGCGCAAACTATTACTCGAAAATATAAACGTTCCCGGAATAAACACTTTTGACGTATATCGCCAATATGGAGGTTACCGCGCCGTTGAAAAGGCGTTGAAGACCATGTCTACTGACGATGTTGTAGAAGAAGTGAAGAAGTCGGGTTTGAGGGGACGTGGCGGAGCCGGGTTCCCAACCGGTATGAAGTGGAGTTTCCTTGCCAAGCCTGAGGGCAAGCCGAGGTACCTTGTTTGTAATGGGGACGAGTCTGAACCCGGTACATTCAAGGATCGCTTTTTAATGACGCATATTCCTCATCTGCTTATTGAGGGGATGATTGTGTCGAGCTATGCGTTAGGGGCAAAAACATCCTATATATACGTGAGAGGCGAGATGATGCCTCAGATCAGAATCCTTGAGCGAGCAATCGCGGAGGCAAAGAATGCGGGTTTCCTGGGAAAGAACATCCTGGGTTCAGGCTATGATCTGGAGCTCTATGTGCAACCAGGTGGTGGTGCATATATCTGTGGCGAAGAAACTGCTTTGATCGAATCGCTTGAAGGTAAGCGTGGAAATCCGAGGATTAAGCCTCCGTTCCCGGCGATCTCCGGACTTTACAACTGTCCGACGGTTGTAAACAACGTTGAGTCTATTGCCGCCGTAGTTCCGATCATCAATGATGGAGCTGATGAGTATGCAAAGGTGGGAATCGGACGGAGTACAGGTACGAAATTGATCTCAGCTTCCGGTAATCTGAAAAGGCCAGGGGTTTATGAGATTGAGCTGGGAGTACCGGTAGAGGAGTTTATCTATTCTGATGAATACTGTGGTGGAATGGCTAACGGTAAACGACTGAAGGCTGTGGTAGCCGGCGGTTCTTCTGTTCCCATCCTACCAGCTAACCTCATATTGAAAACTGCCGCGGGTGAAAGTCGGCTAATGTCTTATGAATCTCTCGCAGAGGGCGGCTTTGCCACCGGGACGATGATGGGTTCAGGGGGTTTTGTCGCTTTCGATGAAGATCAGTGTATTGTTCGGAATACCTGGAACTTCTCCAGATTTTATCATCATGAAAGCTGCGGACAATGTTCGCCTTGTCGCGAAGGAACCGGGTGGATGGAGAAAGTCCTTCACAGGCTTGAGTATGGCCATGGAAAGATGAGTGATCTTGATCTTCTGGTAGATGTATCAAAGAAAATAGAAGGAAACACAATTTGTCCGCTTGGTGATGCAGCCGCATGGCCGGTAGCGAGTGCAATACGCCATTTCAGAGATGAATTTGAATGGCACGTGACTCATCCTTCCGAAGCAATAGAAAGAAATTACGGCCTGGCACATTACGCAGATCCTTTGCCAAAGGCTGAAACAGTTGCTGCTAATTAATTAAAGGTCCTTTAACATGTCTGAAAAAGTTAAAGTTACGATAGATGGAATAAGTGTTGAGGTAGAGCAGGGTACATCGATCCTGAATGCAGCAAGACTTATTGGCGGAGAAATAGTACCTCCGGCAATGTGTTATTACTCGAAGCTCGAAGGTAGCGGTGGAAAATGCCGTACGTGTCTGGTTAAAGTGAGTAAGGGCTCTGAGAAAGATCCCCGCCCAATGCCGAAGCTTGTGGCTTCATGCCGCACGACGGTAATGGATGGCATGGAGGTTCAGAATATTACATCTCCGGAAGTAAAGGAGGCGAGGAAAGGTGTTGTGGAGTTGCTTTTGATCAATCATCCGCTGGACTGCCCGGTTTGTGATCAGGCTGGAGAGTGTCACTTGCAGGATCTGGGTTATGAGCATGGCAGTGCCAATACGCGTTATGAATTTGAGCGTAGAACGTTCGAAAGAAGAGATATAGGTGACAAGATTCAGCTACATATGACCAGGTGCATTTTGTGTTACCGTTGTGTGTTTGTTGCTGACCAGATTACCGACAAGCGTGAGCATGGTGTGCTTGGAAGGGGCGATGCTGCTGAGATCTCAACCTATATTGAAAAAGCTATTGAGAACGAATTCTCCGGTAACGTCATTGATGTTTGTCCGGTAGGTGCGCTTACAGATAAGACGTTCCGCTTTAAAAATCGTGTTTGGTTTACAAAGCCCGTCGATGCGCATTGTGATTGTGATAAGTGCTCAGGAAAGGTTACCCTTTGGTATAAGGGTGAGGATGTTATTCGTGTTACAGCACGTAAGGATGAATACGGTGAAGTGGAGTCATTTATCTGCAACGATTGCCGGTTTGAAAAGAAAAAGACCAGTGACTGGGTGATTGAGGGCCCGAGAAAGATTTCGAAACATTCGGTTATCTCGGCGAATCATTATGAGCAGCTTGCGCCTCCTGCAGTTATCAGAAAGAATCCCGCTTTGAAAGAAGCCAACAAAGAGCAATTTGAAAGAGTAACAAAATATTAATGGAACTAGCATTTGTTATAGAGAAAGTAGTTTTAGTTACGGTTATATTCCTGGTTACACTTGGGATTGCTGCATATTCCACATTAGCTGAAAGGAAGATTGCCGGATTCATTCAGGGCCGTGTTGGCCCTCACAGAGCTGGACCATCAGGTATGTTTCAGCCGCTTGCCGATGGAGGCAAGATGTTTTTCAAGGAGGAAATTATCCCTTCAGAGTCAAACCCCTGGTTGTTTATTGCAGGACCTTGTCTGGCATTAATGACCGCAAGCATCGGTAGCGCTGTTATTCCATGGGGGCAAGACCTTGTCATCGGTGACCGCGTCATTCAGCTGCAGGTTGCTGACATCAACGTTGGAATCCTCTATATTTTCGGAATCGTTTCTTTAGGGGTATACGGTATCATGATCGGTGGCTGGGCATCAAACAATAAGTACTCTTTGATGGGTGCAATCCGTGCGGCTTCACAAAACATCAGTTATGAAATCGCGATGGGTTTATCCCTGATCGCACTGTTGATGGTTACCCAGACCCTATCCCTGAGGGGGATTGCAGAGCAGCAAACAGGTTTTTGGCAGAATGGCTGGTTTTCCTGGAATGTATTCTGCCAGCCACTAGGCTTTTTGATTTTTCTGGTATGTTCGTTTGCAGAGTGTAACAGGACTCCTTTCGATTTACCGGAAAGTGAAAATGAGCTGGTAGCGGGTTACCATACCGAATACTCTGGATTTAAGCTGGGAGCATTTTTGTTTTCGGAGTATATTAACATGTTTGTGTCGTCGGCAGTTATGTCAACCCTATATTTCGGCGGATATAACTTTCCTTTCATGAATGATCTCGGCCTGTCGGCTAATGTGATTACCCTACTAGGAGTCGTATTTTTATTCGCGAAGATTTTCTTCTTCATTTTCTTCTTCATGTGGATCCGCTGGACTATTCCGCGTTTCAGATATGATCAGCTGATGAACTTAGGATGGAAAGTGCTTATCCCGCTCTCGATTGTGAACATTGTAATAACCGGGATCTGGATTACAGTTAAAGATTTAATTTAGAATTATGGAGTCCTTAAGTAATAGAAAAAAAGTACTTGAGCAGAAGCCGATGACTTTTGGTGAGAAGATCTACCTCCCGTCAATAGTTAAAGGCCTGGCAATTACCTTCAAACATATATTTAAAAAACGCGAGACTATCTTTTATCCTGAACAGGAAAGACCAGTGTCTGAAAACTGGCGTGGCCTTCATTCTCTTAAGAGAGATGAGCAGGGCAGAGAGAGATGCACAGCTTGTGGTCTATGTGCATTGGCCTGTCCGGCTGAAGCGATCACGATGACCGCTGCTGAGCGTAAGAAGGGCGAAGAAAGCCTTTATCGCGAAGAAAAGTATGCGGCAGTTTATGAAATCAATATGCTGCGTTGCATTTTCTGTGGGCTTTGTGAAGAGGCTTGCCCTAAAGAGGCGATCTACCTGGACGGTCCGATTGTCGAGGCAGACTATCTGAGAAAGGACTTCATCTTTGGTAAAGATAAGCTTGTTGAAGAACCATTGAAATCGTAAAATATCATAACTTTGAACGTTTAAGGCGGTCGGAGTCAAACATAGGAATTAATGAATCTTTTCTATTTAGTTGCTTTTTTATCCATTTTCTTTTCACTGCTCGTGATTTTTTCAAAAAATCCGGTCTATAGTGTATTATACTTAATCGTGACATTTTTTACTTTCACGATTCACTACGTCCTGCTAAACGCTCAATTCCTGGCCATTGTGAACTTCATTGTATATATGGGCGCTATCCTTGTATTATTCCTGTATGTTCTGATGTTACTCAATCTCAACAAGGACTCAGAGCCAATGAAGTCCAATCTATTGAAAGTGGCGGGAATCATAGCTGGTCTTTGTCTGCTTCTTACCTTGGCAGGGTCGCTGAAGCTGGTTCATGTATCAGACCCGGTAGTGTTAAAGAATCCGGATATCGGCCTGGTGAAGAATTTGGGGAAAGTCCTGTTTAAAGAATTCCTGTTACCGTTCGAGGTGTCGTCTATTCTGCTGCTGGCAGCGATGGTAGGTGCAGTTTTGTTAGCTAAAAAGGACCCAAATAAAGCATAATGGAAACAATTACTCAATCAATTCAGGCAGTGCCTTTAAATCACTATATTCTGCTGAGTTCCATCATTTTTGCCATTGGAACAATCGGGGTGCTCATTCGCAGGAATGCTATCATCATTCTGATGTCAGTGGAGCTGATGTTAAATGCTGTCAATCTATTGCTTGCTGCATTCTCCGTATACAGAGGAGACGCATCGGGGCAGGTTTTTGTATTCTTTATTATGGCTCTCGCCGCAGCGGAGGTTGCTATTGGACTGGCCATTCTTACGATGATCTATAGAAATACGAACTCGACAGACATCAATATACTCAATAGACTGAAGTGGTAATATTATCCCGTGAGAGGAAGAGTTACTTTTTATATACGTAAATACGAACAACATTCATGATAAATTTAGTTTGGTTAGTTCCATTGTTTCCGCTGGTTGGATTTCTGATCAATGGTCTGGGCAGGAATGTTTTGCCAAAAGCTGTTATTGCATCTATAGGTAGTTTAACTGTTCTACTATCTTTCATCGTTAGTATCGGTATCTTTTCTGAACTCGGCAGTTCAGACATTAAGGCGTTTTATATACCACTGTTCGACTGGATCAGTACCGGATCTGTTAAGATACCATTTGCTTTTCAGATAGACCCACTAAGTTCGATGATGTTGCTGATTGTAACCGGAATAGGGTTTCTTATTCATGTGTATTCGATCGGATATATGAGTCATGACAAGGGATTTGGTAAGTTCTTCGCTTACCTGAATCTCTTTATCTTTTTCATGCTGCTTCTTGTTCTCGGATCCAACTACGTAGTGATGTTCATCGGCTGGGAAGGAGTGGGCTTATGTTCTTATTTACTGATCGGCTTTTGGTTTACCAATCCATCTTATGCAAGCGCTGCAAAGAAGGCGTTTGTCATGAACAGGATCGGTGATCTGGGTTTTTTAATAGCTATTTTCGTCATCTTCAATACTTTTGGAAGTGTTGAATACGGGGATGTATTTATGAGTGCGGCGAAGTTGGAACCAGGTAATTCGACTCTTATGCTGATTACCTTGTTGTTGTTCGTCGGCGCAGTGGGTAAATCAGCTCAGGTGCCGCTGTTTACGTGGCTTCCAGACGCGATGGCCGGTCCGACCCCCGTTTCCGCATTAATTCATGCGGCGACAATGGTTACTGCTGGTATTTATATGATCACGAGGTCGAATATTCTGTTCTCTTTGTCACCTGTGACGATGGACGTCATTTCCGTGATCGGTATTATTACGGTGATACTCGCTGCTGCAATTGCAGTCAGCCAAACTGATATTAAGAAAGTGCTGGCTTACTCTACTGTGTCGCAGCTTGGGTACATGTTTCTCGGACTCGGCGTAGGAGCCTATACAGGTGCGTTTTTCCATGTTATTACCCATGCGTTCTTCAAGGCACTTTTATTCCTTTGTGCAGGCTCTGTTATACATGCAATGAGCAATGAGCAGGATATGCGGAAGATGGGCGGATTGAGGAAGAAGCTTCCTGTTACTTTCCTTACGATGCTCGCGGGAACTTTGGCGATCTCCGGATTACCGCCTTTCTCCGGGTTCTTTTCGAAGGATGAGATTCTTGCTCACGCTTACCAAGAGAACCAATTATTGTGGATCCTTGGTGTTATAGGTGCTTTATTAACATCCTTCTACATGTTCCGGATGCTGTTCCTGACCTTCTCGGGAGAGTTCAGAGGGACCAACGAACAGGCACATCACCTGCATGAATCTCCAAAGTCCATGACGATCCCATTGATAGTCCTGGCAATTCTTTCTATTTTCGGCGGCTTGCTGAATGTGCCTGAGGTTTTAGGCGGAGGTCATTGGTTGGCTAACTTCATGGCACCTGTTTTTCAGCATCAGGGAGTGTCTACAGCTGCCGTCATACACATGGACCATAGTACAGAGTATGTGCTGATGGGCATATCCGTTGTCGCAGCTTTGATTTCTGCTGTTTATGCCTTTTCCAGATATGCTAAAGCAAGCCATGTTCCAGCACCAGACGAAGCATCAAGAGGCTTGTTCGCGAAGCTATCCTACAACAAGTTTTACATCGATGAGATTTATGATGCACTGGTAACCAGGCCCTTGAATGCAGTTTCCTATTTCTTCTTCAAGGTGGTTGATAAGGCCGCGATAGATGGATTTGTTAATGGGCTGGGTAAGGCAACTTCTGAAGGAAGTAAGGTTTTGCGCCTGTTGCAGTCTGGCAATGTCGGCTTCTACATCTTCATGATGCTTGCCGGAATAGTGGCATTGTTGGTTTATGGATTTTTTAATATATAACAGAGAAGGTTAAGAAATAATAAATGGAAATTTTACTGCTCATATTTTTGCCTTTAGCTGGTGCTTTGATTTCATTCTTATTTGGTGGATCGCAGCAGGTAAAGACCGTAGCTTTCATTTGGTCACTACTATCGTTAGTGCTGACGGCTTATCTTCTAACAGGTTTTGACGAGCAGAGTGCGGCTCCGCAATTTGTATTCGATCAACCTTGGCTGAGTTATTTTGGTGTACGCTTCAAAGCAGGGATAGACGGTATCAGCATGATACTTGTCTTGCTTACCAATGTCTTGATGCCCTTGATTATTCTTTCAAGCTTCAAACATTCATACACACGTCCTGGCGCTTTTTATGGTTTGATACTGCTTATGCAGAGCGCGTTGTTACTGGTATTTACGGCTCTGGATGCTTTCCTTTTCTACGTAGGGTGGGAGGCAGCTTTGATTCCGATTTACTTTATTTGTGCACTATGGGGCGGAGAGAACCGGATAAAGGTGAACATGAAATTTTTCATATACACCTTTGCTGGTAGTTTGATCATGCTTATAGGAATCCTGTACTTGTACCTTCAAACGCCAGATCGCAGTTACGACGTCCAGTCCTTCTATCAGCTTGCGTTGAGCTCCACCGAACAAGGTTGGATCTTCTGGGCGTTCTTTATTGCTTTCGCTGTTAAGATGCCGGTATTTCCTTTCCATACCTGGCAGCCGGATACTTACACAGAGGCGCCAACAACCGGTACCATGCTATTATCTGGTATTATGCTGAAGATGGGTATCTATGGCGTAATAAGGTGGTTGATCCCCGTTGCTCCACTAGGCTTTGCTCAGTGGGGGCACTTAGCCTTAGTTCTGTCGATTATCGGCGTTGTTTACGCTGCTTTGATCGCATTTACTCAGAAGGATGCGAAAAGACTAGTTGCATATTCTTCCATTTCGCACGTTGGGCTTATCGCAGCCGGAATATTCGCTTGGAATACCAACGGCCTTCAAGGTGCAATGATTCAAATGATTAATCACGGGATTAACGTATTCGGTATGTTCTTCGTGTTGGATATCATCATTAGAAGATTGAAGACGCGGGATAGTTTCGAGATGGGCGGAATAGCAAAGGTTGCACCGCAATTTGCTATCGCTTTTCTGATCATCCTGCTTGGTACAGTTGCCCTACCCCTGACGAATGGATTCATAGGAGAGTTCCTGCTTCTTTTGGGAATATATCAGTACAACATCTGGGCAGCAGCTATCGCTGGTCTCACCATTATATTCGGTGCGGTCTATATGCTTAGAATGTACCAGAGAACGATGCTTGGTGATACTAATGTAAATACACAAGGATTTCAGGATATTGACGGGACTGAGAAGTTGGTTTTGGGAATTGTATGTGCCCTTGTAATACTAATCGGGGTTTACCCTAATCCAATACTCGAGATATCCGAGGCAACAGTGAAGTCACTGGTTGAGCTTGTAGATGGTAAGCTTCATGGTGTGAGTACTACTTTCTAATAACGAACGAGGGATACAGATAAAAAAATGAGCGCATTAATTACGATAACTGTTTTAGCATTAGTTTTACTATACCTGGGCTTATTCAAAGCAAATAAGGCATTGCTGCCTGTTGCATTGATAGGTCTTCTTGCGGCCCTGATTCTCTCTGTAGCAGAATGGGGTACTAATGCAGCCCCGATATTCAGCAACATGATGCTGTACGACCACTTTGCTGTCGCATTTTCGGCTATTACGATTTTCTCAACTATCTTGATTCTGGCATTATCGCGCGATTATTTCGAACGTATCAGTGCCAACGTAGCGGAATATTACGCATTGATCCTTTTTTCACTTGCCGGAATAATATTGATGGTGTCTTATCACAACCTGTCTATGCTTTTCATCGGGATTGAGATCATGTCCATCTGTATGTACATCCTGGCAGGAATAAAGAAGTCGGATTTCGCTTCTAACGAAGCTGCTCTGAAGTACTTCTTAATGGGAGCATTCTCAACGGGAGTGTTACTGTTCGGTATTACTTTGATCTATGGAGCCTCGGGATCATTCGATCTGGAAATGATCAAGCAGTATATTCTTAATGATCCTGCAGGGGTATCTCCTCTACTGTATACAGGTATAACATTGCTTATTATCGCCTTAGCGTTTAAAGTTGGCGCAGCTCCATTTCACTTTTGGGCTCCCGATGTTTACGAAGGATCCCCGTCCCTCATTACGGCTTATATGAGTACGGTAGTGAAGACCGCAGGCTTTGCAGCCTTCCTTAGATTGATTATGTTTTCGTTCGCTCCGGTTCAGGACTTCTGGGTACCTATCATTATAACTCTGGCTGTTCTATCTTTGCTGATCGGAAACGTAACTGCGGTTTATCAACAGCATTTCAAACGGATGCTGGCGTATTCGAGTATATCTCACGTAGGGTACATGTTGTTTTCTCTGCTCGCATTGAACGGTTCTTCAGATAACGCAGTCTTCGTTTATGCGGCGGCTTACTCTGTCGCGTCAATTATCGCCTTCGGCGTACTCATACTGATGCAGCGCCAGGTAGGTAACGACAGCTTCGATAGTTTCAATGGCTTAGCAAAGAAAAATCCGTTTTTAGCAATAACTCTTACCATCGCCATGCTGTCTTTGGCCGGAATACCTCTTACCGCAGGATTCATCGGTAAGTTTATGATGTTTACGAGAGCGCTCGCTTCATACCATGTGCTATTGGTCGTCTTTGCGGTATTAAACGCGATCGTTGGTATTTACTATTATTTCCGCGTAATAGTTGCGATGTACTTTAAATTGGAAGATCGAAAAGAACTGATGGTACCGGTATACTTCAAAGTTGTTTTGGGATTCTCAGCCTTGGTAACAATAGTGTTGGGCGTGTACCCTGATTTTATCGCAGGCTTGATTTAACGTAAATATTATTTAATATTCGTAGATTTACGAATATTCATTATGTACGAATTCTGGGATTATCTCCAACATATAATAAACCCCGAGCTTCTACTCCGAGAAGGCGGGTTCTACGTTCTGTTATTTGTGGTATTCGCAGAGACAGGCTTATTCTTCGGATTTTTTCTTCCAGGTGATTATCTGCTGTTCTTAGCAGGTCTCTTTGTAGCTACCGACAAGCTGGACGTTTCCATCTATACATTAGTATTAGGCTTGATAGCGACGGCCGTAGCCGGCAACTTCGTAGGCTATTGGTTTGGAAAGAAAACGGGTCCCGTCCTCTATCTTAGGAAGGATACTACATTCTTCAAAAAGAAGTATCTCGTTGCGGCCGAAGCGTACTATAGAAAGCAGGGTGCTTTTGCACTGATAATGGGCAGATTTATTCCTATCGTGAGGACGTTTGCACCTATCGTTGCTGGCTTAATCAAGCTAGACAGCAGGAAATTTGCGTTATATAATATTTCTGGGGCGATCTTATGGGTCGGCTCACTTACTTTGCTCGGGTTTTTCCTTGGTAAAAGATTCGAGAAACAAATTGATCAGTATTTGTTATACATAATCGTAGGATTTATAGTAATAACAGCAGTCCCACTAATACTGGCCTATTTCAAAAGAGACAACAAAAAAGGAACGATACAAATGAACGAAAATAAACAAAACAATGAGCAATTCTAATGCCTGGCACAGTGTAACACCAGGAAAGCAACTACCTGAATTTGTTAACGCAATCATCGAAATCCCTAAGGGATCAAAAGCAAAATACGAAATAGATAAAGAATCCGGTCTGCTGCGCCTCGACAGGATCCTTTTCTCATCAGTGATGTACCCAGCTAATTACGGCTTTATCCCACAGACCTACTGTGATGATGAGGATCCACTGGATATCCTGGTTCTTTGCTCAGTTGACGTATTTCCTATGTCACTCATCGAAGCTAAAGTTATAGGTGTCATGCATATGGTTGACAACGGTGAGCAAGATGATAAAATTATCGCCGTAGCTAAGAACGATATGTCGGTCAACTATATCGATGATCTATCAGCACTACCTCCTCACACGATGAAAGAGATTGTACGTTTCTTTCAGGACTATAAAGCTCTGGAACATAAAAACGTCACGATCGAGCAACTTATGGGTAAAGAGGAAGCTTATAGAGTAATACAGGAATCGATCGAACTGTACGATAAAACCTATAGAAAGTAGTTATATAAATGGGAATCCAGATATTTTGGACTTTTTTCCTTGTTGTACTGAATGGCTTCTTCGTAGCGGCTGAATTCGCTATTGTTAAGGTCAGGGCTTCCCAGATCGAAATTCAGGCTAAATCAGGTAATCGCATGGCTAAAACAGCTAAGCACATTACCCAGCATTTAGATGGATATCTTGCTGCCACGCAGTTGGGTATTACGCTTGCCTCTCTGGGACTTGGTTGGGTAGGAGAGGAAGTGATGGAGCACATCCTGCAAAATATCCTTTATGCATTTGGATCTGATCCTGTATTCGTTGCTTCATTTACGAAGACAGCAGCTCCAATCATTGCCTTCGGTATCATTACAGTACTTCATATTGTGTTTGGAGAGTTAGCTCCGAAATCTATTGCGATCCAAAAGCCTATAGGGGTGACGATGGCCGTTTCGCTGCCGCTTCATTTCTTCTATATGCTCTTCCGCCCGTTTATCTGGTTACTGAATGGCTTTGCAAATCTATTGTTGAGGTTAATTGGTATACAGGCTATAGGGGGGCATGAAGCCGCGCACAGTTCTGAGGAGCTGCAGTATCTGCTTGAGCAGGGAAAAGAGAGCGGGGCTCTTGACAGTAACGAACACGAACTGATCAAGAACGTATTTGATTTCAATGAGCGGGTGGTCAAAAACATCATGGTACCACGAACTAAGATTTCAGCAATTGAAATCACCGCCACTCCTGAAGACGTAATAGCGACGGTGGTGCGCGAAGGGTATTCAAGAATTCCGGTATATGATGAAACGATTGACAAGATCGTAGGTATCATCCATGCTAAAGACATTCTGCCGATTCTGGCAGATAAGAAAAACATGCTTGTAGCAGATATCATCAGAAAACCATACTTTATTCCTGAAACGAAGAAGATTAATGATCTGATGAGTGAGTTTCAGTTAAACCGCATTCAGATAGCTATAGTCCTGGATGAGTTCGGTGGAACGGCAGGAATGGTGACCCTCGAAGACATCGTAGAGGAGCTGGTTGGCGAGATTCAGGACGAGTTCGATGAAGAAAAGCCTATTGTAGAAAAAGTTTCTGAGCATGAGTTCGTTGTAAATGCATCTGCGTCTATCTATGATGTAAACGAATATCTGCCTCATGACTTGCCTGAGGATGAGAATTACGACACCGTAGGTGGACTCGTGGGCGACTTATTTGGAAAAATACCAGAAGTTGGCGAACGCAAGGAGTTCTACGGCTATATCATCACCGTTATGAAAAAAACGGAGCAAAACATTGAATCTGTGAAACTTGACCTCGTTATCAATCAGGAAGACATGGTTGACGAACGATAACCGAATATGCATTTATTCTATACACCGGATATTTCTGGCGATGAGTATATCATGAACCCTGATGAAAGTAAACACTGCATCAGGGTTCTTCGATTACAAAAAGGCGATGCTATCCAGCTTATAGACGGCTCAGGGGGCTTCTATGAAGCCATCATCGTAAATCCGGATCCTAAGAAGACTCTGATAAAGATTACCAAAGAAATCAGAGAGTACCAGAAGCGAAACCATTATCTGCACATCGCGATCGCTCCCACAAAAAACGTCGAACGTCTGGAGTGGTTCCTGGAGAAAGCTACCGAGATCGGGATCGATGAAATAACCCCTGTTATCTGTGAGCGATCAGAGCGGAAGGAGGTGAAGCATGAGCGGCTTCAAAAGGTTATTACGTCTGCCGTAAAGCAATCTCTTAAAGCATATCATCCCCAGTTAAACGATACTGTTAAGTATAAGGACTTTATCAAGGGGGTCTCAGGCCAGTGCTTCATTGCTCACTGTATGGACGGAGAAAAGATTCAGCTCAAAGACGGAATCGAGCCTAACGGACGTTATACTATTCTCATCGGTCCGGAAGGCGACTTTACAGCAACGGAACTACAGCTCGCGCTCGAGCATCAAAGTAGAGCCATCACGCTTGGAACTAGCCGTCTTCGTACTGAAACTGCTGCGCTTGAAGCTTGTTTTGAAATAAACTTTCTCAACAGATGATAAACAAACGGTCATGGGCTATATTTCTGATATGTCCTTTGATCCTCGCTTTTACTCATATTCCTTCGTATAAAATTGCGAGGCTCAAATACAACGGCGGGGGCGATTGGTATGGTAATCGTACGGCTCTTACCAACCTGATTGCGTTTGCCAATACCAACCTGCACACGAACATCCATGCACAAGAAGCGATTGCTGAAGCAGGCAGCTCAACCTTATTCCAGTATCCATTCGTATATATGACCGGACACGGCAACGTGATCTTCTCCGATGCGGAAGCAAGGAACCTGAGAAAGTATCTGCTTGCGGGAGGTTTTCTCCATATAGAGGATAATTACGGACTTGATCAATACATACGTCCGCAGATGAAAAAAGTCTTTCCTGAGCTGGATTTTGTCGAACTGCCCACAACTCATCCCATCTACCATCAGAAGTTTGATTTTCCGGCAGGACTGCCTAAAATACATGAGCATGACGGCAAAAGGCCCCAGGGCTTCGCACTCATATCTAATGGACGGGTTGTTTGTTATTATACGTATGAAGCAGATCTGGGTAATGGATGGGAAGATGCCGGTACATATCCCGGAGATTCAGAAGCAACACGCCTGAAGGCGTTGAAAATGGGTTCCAATCTACTTCAGTTCGTGTTTAGTCAGTAAAATCAAAGATGAGCTTATCTCACCTTTGATTCCGTTTTAGAGCGAGGCTGCACAAATTTCTTCTTACCTCGTGTAATAATTTCAGCAGAGCCGACCATATTCATCGCACAGCGGAAACCCACTTCTGCACTGGTTTCATCTTGTTGCATAAACCTTCTGGTAGCCGGATTTAGCCAATATGCCCTGTCGTTCCACGATCCACCTTTGTAAACCTTTGAACGGTCATTAACCAGGGTCGTAACACCGTATAGTTCCTGGTTGACGGTGTCTTTATATCCTCTCAGGTCATGAGTGAACTTAGCACCCGATAAGGTCTGCGTGCTATCAACCTGACCATTGAGTTCCGCCCAGGTTTGCTTCCTGCGGGATGTCGCAGGTTCCTTGATCGGACGGCCATATTTATCTTTTGCATAGGTGCCTTTACTTACATCCGCTATGCGTTTATTTACGTATTCATTACCGCGGAAAGGGTTGAAGTCGTCAAAATCTTCATAAGACATCTTGCGATAAGTATCAGCAACCCATTCGTTGACATTTCCTGCCATGTTATACAGCCCGAAATCGTTCGGCATATAGCTTTTTACTGGCGCAGTAATGTCCGCTTTATCATTCAGAGCACCACCGGTACCCATGTTATCACCTGCTGTTCTTTTAAAGTTCGCCATCATCAGACCCTGCGTCTTTCTGTTTGCCGACCTGACACCCAGGCCTGCCCATGGATAGATTTTTCCGTCTGAGATATTCTCGTCCGAAGTATTTCCAGCCAGTGCCAAGGCAGCATATTCCCACTCGGCCTCAGAAGGCAGACGGTAATGCTCCTGCAGAACACCATCTTCTTTTCTCACCGGGCGGCGTACGTTTGCACTTCCTCTGGCACCTTCAGGTCCCGCTGCGGGGTTCAGGTCCCTTGGCATCCGCTTTCCATTGATACCTTCACCCTGATACTGCCCATTCAGGTAGATATCCGTATTAAAAGGTTCATCAGTTGCCTCCACTTTATTGCCTTTTCTGGCGAGAGTTTTGAAATCCACCATCACGCCGCGACTCCGCAGGATCAACTCATTTACCCTGTCTGTACGCCACTCTGCATACTCCCTGGCCTGATCCCAACTAATGCCAATCACCGGATAGTCCTGGTAAGCAGGATGCCGGAGATAGTTTTCTACGTAAGGTTCATTATAAGAGAGAGGCCTGCGCCAAACTAAGGTATCGGGAAGTGCGTTGTAGTAGTACTCTCTATCCTCAGGGAAATTCCGCTGAATCCAGTACAGATACTCTCCCCAGTTCACATTAGAAACCTCGGTTTCATCCATATAGAAAGATGGAACAGTGACTCGCCTTCTCAGATTATCGTTTTCGTAAGCCAAATCCTCCTGCAAGCTGCCACCCATCACAAATGTTCCGCCTTCAATCGGAATCAATCCTGGACCAGGTGCCGGCTTCACATTCTCGGCAACGGTAAACCCCCCATTCTTGCTGTCGTTGTATGCCCAACCTGTGTTTGAAGAAACCTTGCTTTTGCAGCCCGTGGCTAAACAAGCAAGTCCTAAAACACCAGTTGTAAAAAGTATTGATAATCTTTTCATTGAGTATATAAAAGATAGAAGTGCAATAATAGGAATAATCACTTAAACGGAAAAGTGATTTGCAGGCGATATATGCTATACTTCCTAAATATATTCTACATTTATATATGACGTTTTGTTCGTTCAGAACTATATTATTCATTTGCGCGCTGGTGTTGGCTTGCCGCACAAAAACTGAGGCTCAATCCTCAGGTGAGCCACTGGCTTCTTCACCAACGAGTGGAGCCATCCCGACTGCATTACCCTTCCTGCGGATTAGTCCCGACGCTAAAAGCGGATCAATGGGCGATGCTGGCGTCGCCACACCGGCAGATCCGGGTGCACTGTATTCCAATCCTTCCAAGATTGCCTTTGCCACCGAAAGAGCAGCTATCGCCCTTTCTTATAGCCCCTGGCTGCGAAACCTGACTCCCGACATGTATATCTCCTATCTGAGCGGATATTACCGTCTGGATAATAAAAGTACTCTGGGGATGTCTGCGAAGTACTTCTCCATGGGCAATATTCAACTTAAAGACGAGCTGTTCTCACCACTGGGCACCTATAGCCCGATTGATCTTGCTCTTGATGCCACCTACGCCAGGCGCTTCGGCGAGTCCCTCGCTCTGGCTACCACTTTCCGGTTCATCTATTCAGATATCTCAGATGCGGAAAGCATAGACGCACAAACCTCCACATCAGCAACCGCGCTGACTGTCGACATCTCGGCACATCAAAAAATGAATGTGTTCTTCGGTAACCAGACGCACGAACTTGCTTTCGGCATCAACATATCCAACATTGGAAATAAACTCTCCTATTTAAATAGCGGAGAAAAGATGTTTCTTCCCACTAACTTGAAACTGGGATCTGCGCTTACCCTCAACCCCGGATCTGCCGCTCAGATGATGATTGCGCTGGACTTCAATAAGCTCCTGGTTCCTACAAGTCCCCGGTTAGACAGTGAAGGTCAGATCACGGCCGGCAGGGATGCAAGCCGATCGGTCGCTTCCGGTATCTTCGGCTCTTTTTCTGATGCTCCCGGCGGCTTCGCCGAAGAATTGCAAGAAGTGAGCCTTGGTCTGGGGATGGAGTACTTAATCGATCAGAAGCTGGGTATCCGGGCTGGATACCATTATGAAAACCCCAATAAAGGTAGCCGGCGTTATCTGACCATGGGTGCAGGCTACCGCTACTCGCAAGTTCAGATGGATTTCGCCTATCTCCTCACAACCGTCAGAAACAGCCCGCTGGCAAATTCCCTGCGCGTATCTCTCATGTATGCCTTTCGATAGTGCCCCGCCAGGGCAGAAGCCCTAAGTCCGTCACTATCCACCAGCGCCCTCAGACGAAGCAATCGCCGCTGCGGGTTCGCTTGATCATGTAAAGTTTAGTAGGTTTGGCAAAAAAGAACAATTATGAAAATAAAAGTTGGATTTGGTTTTGACGTACACCAGCTAAAGGAAAATCACCCTTTTGTTATTGGCGGAGTTCATCTTGAACATCATTCAGGCGCTTTCGGGCATTCAGATGCCGACGTTCTGCTACATGCGATCTGCGATGCACTTCTCGGTGCAGCCAACCTCGGAGACATAGGTTTCCACTTTTCCAACACAGATGACCGCTGGAAAGGCATCAGCAGTGCCCTTCTTTTAACGGAATGCGTTCGTCTGATTGGTGAGAAAGGATGGAAGATAGGTAATATCGACGCCATGCTCTGTCTGGAAGCACCTAAGATCAATCCTCACGTTCCGGCAATGAAGAAGAATATTGCAGAAGCCGCCGGTATCAGTGAAGAAGATATCTCCATCAAAGCGACAACCAATGAGACGATGGGCTTTATCGGGAGGCAAGAAGGCGTAGTCGCCTATGCAGTCTGCCTGATTGAAAAAGATACTACGGCTTAACGTCCGTAAAATCCACCCCACACTTATTACAACCGCTTGCGCATCCTTTTTTCGAACGCAAACTTCTGAAAATTAGTCGCCCTATATACGCCACAGCGAGGATAAACAAGACTAAAACAATGATTTCCTGTAGGTTCATATGCAAAGGTAAAGTTTTATTACTCCCTGATTGTCATTATATTTTAAAGTTGGAACGCGGAATTTTACGATTTAAATCGTACCTTTGCAAAAAATTTTTTAGGGCATTACATGCAGAATATCAGAAACATTGCAATTATAGCACACGTTGACCACGGTAAAACTACTTTGGTTGATAAAATTTTACACTCTTGTCAGTTATTCAGAGACAACGAACAAACAGGAGAGTTAATTTTAGATAATAACGATCTTGAACGTGAGCGAGGAATTACTATTGTAGCCAAAAACGTATCCGTAAACTACAAGGGAGTAAAAATCAATATCATAGACACCCCTGGTCACGCCGACTTCGGAGGTGAGGTAGAACGGGTGTTAAAAATGACTGACGGTGTTATTTTGCTTGTTGATGCATTCGAAGGAGCAATGCCTCAAACTCGTTTTGTAACCCAAAAGGCACTTGCTTTAGGTTTGAAGCCTATCGTTGTGGTAAACAAAGTTGATAAAGAAAACTGCCGCCCTGAAGAAGTATATGAGTCAATTTTCGAATTGTTCTTCAACCTGGATGCTACAGAAGATCAGTTAGACTTCCCTGTAATCTACGGTTCTTCTAAACAAGGATGGATGAGCACAGACTGGAAGCAGAAAACAGAAGATATCTTCCCTCTGCTAGACGCTATCTTAGAAAGCATTCCTCCTGCGCCAGTATCAGAAGGAACTCTTCAGATGCAGATCACCTCTCTGGATTACTCCTCATTCGTAGGTCGTATCGCTATTGGTCGTGTTGCAAGAGGCGTGATCAAAGAAAATATGCCGGTATCATTGGTAAAGCGCGACGGTACTATTCAGAAGTCCCGTATCAAAGAACTTTACACATTTGAAGGTCTGGGTAAAATCAAAGCAAAAGAAGTTAAAGCGGGTGATATCTGCGCAGTAGTAGGTATCGACGGATTTGACATCGGTGATACCATCGCTGATTTCGAAAATCCTGAGCAGCTTGAAACCATACATATTGATGAGCCAACAATGAACATGTTGTTCACCATCAATAACTCTCCATTCTTCGGTAAAGAAGGTAAGTTCGTTACTTCCCGTCACCTGCGTGACCGTCTTTACAAAGAAACAGAAAAGAACCTTGCATTAAGGGTTGTTGAAACAGAATCACCTGATGCGTACCTCGTTTACGGTAGAGGTATCCTTCACTTGTCTGTATTAATCGAAACGATGCGTCGTGAAGGTTATGAATTACAGGTAGGTCAGCCACAGGTTATCCTGAAAGAAATTGACGGTGTGAAGTGCGAGCCTATCGAGGTACTTATCGTTGACGTTCCTGCGGATGTCTCTGGTAAAGTAATCGAGCTGGTAACTCAGCGTAAAGGTGAGCTGTTGATCATGGAACCGAAAGGTGACTTACAGCACCTGGAATTTGATATCCCTGCGCGTGGTATCATCGGCCTTAGAAACAACGTCCTTACTGCAACTGCAGGAGAGGCAATCATGGCCCACCGTTTCAAGGCTTATGAGCCATGGAAAGGTACAATCCCAGGCAGATCTAACGGTGTATTGATCTCTATGGATAAAGGTACAACTACCGCATACTCTATCGATAAATTACAAGACAGAGGCCGTTTCTTCATCGAGCCGGGAGCTGAAGTGTACGAAGGTCAGATCATGGGTGAGCACATTCGTGAAAACGACCTGGTGATCAACCTAACCAAAGGAAAGCAGCTTACCAACATGCGTGCTTCCGGTACAGATGATAACACCCGTATCGCACCTGCTATTAAGTTCTCTTTGGAAGAGTCAATGGAGTACATCCAGAGTGACGAATACATCGAGGTAACTCCAAAAAGCATGCGTCTACGTAAGATCTATCTTAACGAAGGCGAGCGTAAAATCAACGCAAAGAAATTTGTTTAATTAACAAAAGAATAGATATGGAAGAGGCTGAATCTGAAAAGATTCAGCCTCTTTTTTTTGATAAAGGTTAAAGGCCCTGAAGATCTGTAATGAAAGATGCCGCTACCGCAGACACTGATAGTTCCTTACCGGCAGCCGAAGCCGCGTCCCGGGCCTCCACGAAACTCTCGTATGTGGGTTCGACCAAGATAGCATGACTCAAGGCAGCTGAAGGAAGTCCAATGTCCTGGCTGGCTAAACCGGGATGAATAACGGGGGCCGCAACGGGTACGCCATGACTCAGAAATGCAGCTACGCTGCCGCTGTTTCCCAGAGAATGCAGGGCGACCGATGTAATTCCCATACTGCAGGTTTGAATAAGAGCCGAGATCTCCCTAACTTGCAGGGGACCTGTTAACAGCACCTGTCCCTTCAATCCCGGAATACGTTCATATTCCTCCTTGTAGGTCCTCATTTCTGCTTCATCTCCTCCAATGAGTACCATCGCAGCGCGAATTCCCAGAGCATTAACTTCGGAAATGATGCTTTTCAAAAAGGCAACAAGCTCTTCGCCCGGCTCCACCGGACTGAACAAGCCAATGCGGAATACCGCGTCATCAGAAATGACCTTCTCCTTTGAAAAGGGGATGTTGGAGAAAAGCTGAAGTGGCCTCGCCTTGAAGCCAAGTGCTTTCATCTGGTTAAGATATACAGGCAGGTGACTGTGGATAAGCACTGGTCTGATCATATTCAGGCTCCGCTTCAGGATCTGCTGCTGAGCTAAGGCATGCAACTTCTGTTTAATTGACGCAGAGCGCCCCGTATCCGCCCAGGTTTCATGGAGCATCATGTGTACCTTACGAGTTTTTGCCAGATGTTTGATATCCTGGCCAAGTAGTAGGGGCAGACCCTTCACATCGAAAGATAAGGGAGTGTACTGAACGCTCAGCACATCGGGGTCGACAATTTCGGTCCACAACTTTGCCTGTTCCAAACGCCTGGACGGCTTCCAGTCTGCAGGAAGTCGAACAGCAGAAAGTATTTTCTTATCCGGTGCCTGGGTAGTGGAGCTAAGACTATTTACATAAGGGTCGCTCAGCGCCAGAGCGAAAGGATCATGGCCCTGCCTCACCAGCTCTTCAGATAGCTGGCGGACATAGTCACCCACAGCGTCGCGACTGGGTTCAAGGCATCCACATATAAAAAGTATTTTCATTCTGACAGTTTTACTGCGCTGCCTTACCCCTAACGCCAATCATACTCTAAGTCACGCTATACAATTCTAATGATTTAAGACACTGCGTCAGATAGCATAATGGTATGCAAAAATTTACATTGTTATACACAATTTCACACATCCCATCGAATTCTGCTCCCTGGCAGCAGCTAAGGTGTGCATATTGTGTACCTTCATTTTTCTATTCCCTTTAACAAGAATCTTAGTATTTTCGAAGATTAATCCACTACAAATGCAGGAGCAGTCGGCCGAACATGTAATAACCTACTATAACGAACACGTTCAGAATAAGTTAAATGATTATATCAAGGTCAATCCCAGGATAGAAGAAGCCTGGAACACACTGATCCGCTACGCCCCCCGCAAGCCCCTCCGCATTCTGGAGGTAGGATGTGGCATCGGGAGTATCTGCGCCCGGATGAGTAAACAGTGGCCTGAAGCCGAAATCCACGGCATCGATATCAGTACGCACTCCATTCAGATTGCCGATAAACTATTCGGCAGCTCAAAGCTCAAGTTTAAAAGCGGAATACTCACAGAGGATACCTACGACACGACTTTTGACCTCATTATCTTTATGGACGTCTATGAACATATCGCCGTGTCAGCCAGGCCGGTCGTTCATGCATCCCTTAAAAAGCTGCTGAACAATAAAGGCCATTTGTTTCTTTCCGTGCCAACGCCGCATTACCTCAAATGGTCTGCAAAGCACAAGCCTGAAACGATGCAACCCGTAGATGAGCATATCTCCTTCGATGTGATCGGTAAACTGGCCGCCGACATTGAAGCAGATGTCCTGCTTTATCAGATCAAGGATATCTGGAATCAGGGAGACTACGCACATATCGTTTTTGAAAAGAACGATAACTTTGAAGCCGCGTTCTTCCACCAGAAGCCCGTTACCCTGCAGCAGCGGTCAAAACGTATAGTCAACAAAGGAATTTACAGGCTGGGTAGCCTTTTACGCCGTTCGTACGTCAGAAATAAGCTGAAATAAGATGGCGAAACTCTGCATCATCAAGCCCAATCCCTCTACGTATTCAGAGACTTTTATCCAGTCGCACGTTGATTTTCTTCCGATGGATAAAAAGGTCCTCTACGGCGGCGCCTTTCCGCTGTACAAGGATGACGGAAAGTTCCTCATCCCCACTTTCTGGGGCATAGCGAGCTACCTGTTTCAAAAACGCGTATTGAAGAGACGGAATATTCCCGTCCGCACCAAAGCCCTGGTATCCTATCTCCGCAAAGAGCAGATCGATGTGGTGCTGGCCGAGTACGGTACCGTGGGTGCAATGATAGCCGAAGCCTGCAAGCTGGCCGGTGTACCCCTGGTCATTCATTTTCATGGCGCCGATGCGCACCATCATCCAACCATCAGCGAGTACAAGGAAGCGTATAAGCAAGCCTTTGCTTACGCTTCAACGATCATTGGGGTCTCGAACGACATGATCAGCAGTCTGCGTCAGTTGGGCGCTCCGCAGGAAAAGCTGGTGCTCAATCCCTACGGGATCAATACCGAGCGATTTTCTCCTTCGGATGAAAGCACCACGTCAAATAGTACCTTCCTGTTTGTGGGTCGCTTCGTCAGCAAGAAATCCCCTCAAACCACCATCAAAGCCTTTCAAGAGGTAGCGAAACGCTATCCTGAAGCCCGGCTCATCATGGCAGGAGCTGGCCCCTTGCTCGAAGAATCCAAAGCACTCGCTCAGGAGCTGGGTTTGGCCGAGAAGATCACCTTCACCGGTGTGCTTCCTTCAGACGAGATTAGTAAGCTTCTCAAAGAGAGCTGTTGCTTCGTGCAGCACTCCGTGACGCCGCCGGATGGCGATATGGAAGGCACTCCCAACACCATTCTTGAAGCGGCCGCAGCAGGACTCCCTATCGTCAGCACTCGTCATGCGGGAATCAAAGAAGCCGTTATCGACGGCAAGACCGGCTATCTCGTGGATGAATACGATACGCAGGGAATGGCTGCTAAGATGGCCGAGATTCTCGCCGCCCCGGAACGCGCTCGCGAGATGGGTAACGAGGGTAGAAAACACATCTTGCAGAACTATACTCTGTCCGACCGGATCGCCAGGCTGAATTCCATACTGGAGCAGGCCATCGAAACAAAACACGCACACGCTTAATGAATTTACTACAGAAACAGGGATTCTATAACAGCATCATTCTATATGCAGGAACTGTATTGGGTTTTCTCAACCTGATCATCCTGTTCCAGCGCATCCTTACGAAAGAAGAGATCGGCTTCTACACCCTGGTCATCACCATCTCGGGGTTATACGCTCAGATCGCCTCCCTGGGCGTAAATGGCGTTATCCTGAAGTACTTCCCCGTGTTTCGTACCGAGAATAGAACACACAAGGGCTTCATCACCCTCATCGCACTGTGGAGTACATTGAGCTTCGCGGCTTTCACCCTGCTCTTTGTGTTGTTTAAAGGTCTGATCATGGATCAGTACGAAGACAAGTCGGGTGCCGGGCTCATGGTACAGCACTACTATTACCTCATCCCGATATCGTTCCTCACCTTGCTGTTTACTATTCTGGAAAGTCTGGCCCGAACAGTTTTCAAGAACGTTTTTTCGGCTTTTCTCAAGGAGTTCTTACTTCGCTTCATGACAAGCGTAACTGTGCTCCTGATGGCTGCTTCCTGGTTCGACTATAACGGCTTTCTGATGGCTTACCTGGTAGCTAATGCGCTGATTGCGCTGCTCCTCTGGTACAGTATCGCAAAGGGTAAGCATTTCAGGTTCGGACAAATTGCACCGGAAGTTAGATCTCAGCGGAAAGAACTGCTCAATTACGGACTTTTCTCGGTCATCAGCGGTGGCTCGTTTGGGCTTGTTCAGGGCATGGCGGTGCTGATGCTTAGTGTGATAGCAGACCGCTCGCTGGAGCTTGTCGGCATCTACGGTACCTTCTTCGGAATAGCGGTAGTCATCAGCCTTCCTGCCAAAGCCCTCGGCCGCACCTCTTACCAGATCGTCTCCGAGGCATGGGCACAGAACGACCTTAAAAAGATCGACCGCATCTATAAAAAGACTTCACTCGTGCAGTTCATTATTGGCTGCCTGCTCCTGATCGGGCTGATCATCAACTATGACCACATCCTGTTCCTCATGCACAAGCCTGAGTACGACCAGTATTTCTGGGTGTTTGTTATCGTGGGACTGACCTTCCTGGTCGACATAACCGGGGGACTGAACGGTCAGATCATCAACTTCTCCCGCTATTATCGCTACACCACGTACATGATCACCGCCGCAGTCTTCGTCTGTGCATTTCTGAACTGGCTCCTGATCCCTCATTTCGGCCTGATAGGCGCCGCGCTTTCGTATCTGCTCATCATGGTGATCCTGAACTTCCTCTACTGGCTGTTTATCCTTCTGAAATTCAAACTGCAGCCTTTCGATAGTAAATACCTGGCTGTTCTGCTGATCTCCGTCCTCAGCCTGGCGGCCGGCATTTACATCCCGGTGTTCGACAATTTCCTGTTGGATATAAGCATTCGTTCCGTGGCAGCTACGCTGATCTTTACGGGCTGCATTCTGGGCTTTAATATCTCAGAGGACATCAATGAGCTCTATCGTAACGCGCTGAAAAAAGTGGGGTTGAAGTAATTATCTTTCACTATCCGCGGATACAGAAAATTGTTAGTTTTGCATACTATGCAAAATCCGGCACCTATAGCTCTGTTCGTTTACAACCGTCCCGATCATGCACGACGCACCCTGGCTTTTCTCAAGAAAAACTACTTGGCGGAAGAGTCGCGTCTGTTCATCTTTTCTGATGCCGCAAGGCCCGGAGACGAAGACAAAGTAAACGAAGTGCGGGAGCTGATTGCCAATGTGGAAGGCTTCAGAAGCGTGGAAGTCATCCGCCGTCCGCATAACTTCGGACTAGCTAATTCCGTGATTGATGGCGTTACCCGCCTGTCACGCGAATACGGTAAGGTGATCGTCCTCGAAGACGATGTTATCACCTCGCCACATACGCTTCAGTATTTCAACGAAGGCTTAAGAAAGTATGAGCATGTAGATCAGGTGATGCATATAACCGCTTACATGTACAACCTGAAGGAGAACAAGCTCCCTGAGACCTTTTTCCTTCGCATAGCAAGCAGCCAGGCATGGGCAACATGGGATCGCGCCTGGAAATTCTTTGAACCGGACATCGATCTGCTGATGAGTAAATTCGACCGTCGCTCGAAACATGAGTTCGAGGTGGAAGGAGCCATGAACTTCTGGAAACACATGAAGCAGTTCAAAGCCGGTAAAAACAACTCATGGGCTATCCGCTGGTACGCCTCCGTATTCCTGAATAAAGGACTTTCGCTCAACCCGAGAGTTTCATTGATCGACAATATCGGTCACGATGGTACCGGCGTTCATTCGGCAGTAGGAGAGATCTACCGCAGCCCGATCTATCCGAACCGGATCACCAGCTTCCCTGAAACCATCGAAGAGCACCCGGAAGCCTTCGGTATACTCAAAGACTTCCTTAAACACCGCAAAGGCAGTCTCCTCAAACGCGGAATCCGCTACTTCAACCACGTCATCACCAAGTTCAAAGCCAGGTAAAAAACGTAATTTTACCGGCTGTGAAGGTAGTTCATATAAACACATACGATGGAAATGGCGGGGCAGGCCGCGCATGTCTCCGCTTGCACCAGGCCTTGCTTGCCGAAGGCGTACAATCAGAAGTCTGGGTGAGCTATAAATTCGGCTCCAATCCCCGCATTAAGAGCTTCTCCGCTTCGTTCTTAGCCAAAGGCTTCTCGGCATTCGGTATCCTGCTGGAGCGTTACTATTCTTCCTTTATTTCCAAACCGGTAAAGATCCCTTTTTCGGCTTCGATATGGGGAAAGGACATTACGCGTAATAAGGCTATTCTGGAAGCCGATATCATCCACATGCACTGGATTAACCATGCCTTCCTGCGTCCCGAAGACCTTGCCCGGCTGAGCAAGCTGAACAAGCCTGTTGTATGGACCTTCCACGACAGTAATGCCTTTACCGGCGGATGCCATGTGCGCTACAACTGCGATCATTTCGAAAAAAGCTGCGGCAACTGTCCTATCCTGAAAAATGAACATCCGGCAGATGCCTCCAACAAGATCTGGAAGCGCAAGCAAAAGGCCTATAGTCAGCTGCGGTTTTCCATCGTGGCACCCAGCAGGTGGATGCATCAGTCTATCCTCAGAAGCTCGCTGCTGAAAGATGCGCAGGTGGAGGTAATCCCCAATACGCTGGAAACGGAAGTTTTCCGGCCGTGGGACAAGCAGGCTGCCCGCATGCAACTGGGCTTGGCCGAAGATAAATTTATCATGTTAAGCGGCTTTATGCCTTCGCGCAAGGACCTGCATAAGGGTACACCCTATTTGCTCGAGGCCTTGCAGATCCTGATAGACCAAGGTCTTGTCAGAAAGGAAAACGTGGAGCTGATCATCTTCGGAAACAAAGATACGGCCAACGTACCCGATTTTCCTGTGAACACCACCTTTCTCGGAACCATTTCCAATGACGAGAAACTAAGTATCTGCTACAGTGCCGCCGATGTATTCCTCACCCCATCTCTGGAAGATAACCTGCCCAATACGGTTATGGAGAGCCTATCCTGCGGAACGCCTGTGGTGGCCTTTACAACCGGCGGTATTCCCGATATGGTGACTCATCTGGAGAATGGCTACCTGGCCACCTACAAATCATCAGAGGATTTCGCCAGGGGGATCTCCTGGGTAGAACAGCATCAGGACCGCAGTAAGCTGAACCAGGCAGCCCGTGAAGCTGTCATGAACCGCTTCTCAGAGAAAGTGATTGCCCGGAAGCACCTGGCCTTATATCAGGAAGTATCCGGGATATCAAGTGAGCCAGCATTCCAGCCCGTACTCAGCGTCATCACGGTCGTGTACAACAATGTACAGGATATCGAACGAACGCTGCGTTCGGTAGTCAACCAAACCTACCGGAATATAGAATACATTGTCATCGATGGCGGATCCACCGACGGCACCCTCGAGGTGCTTAACCGCTACCGCTCCAGAATAGCTACGCTTGTCAGCGAAAAGGACAAGGGTATTTACGACGCCATGAATAAAGGACTAGCCCTGGCTACCGGAGATTATGTGCTTTTTATGAATTCCGGTGATGAGATTTATGCCACCGAAACCGTCGAGCGGATCTTTGCTTCGGCCAGCAATGCCGATATCTATTATGGCGAAACTGAGATGTATAATGAACGCTGGGAGAGCCTCGGTCGCAGGCGGCACCAGGCCCCCGAAAAGCTGACACACGGCAGCTTCCGCTATGGCATGAGCGTCAGCCACCAGGCGATCTATATACGCCGTGCTATATTGCAGCCCTATGACCCGAAATATCAGTTAAGCGCAGATATCGACTGGATCCTGACCGCCGTAAAGAAGGCGCCGCGCATCAAAAATACAGGGATGTACGTAGCGAAGTATCTGGTAGGAGGGATGTCTAAGCAGAAACACCGTCAGAGCCTGAAAGAGCGTTTTGATATTTTCAGCAAGCACTATGGCTTCATTCCCAATGTTCTGAACCACTTCGTGATCAGCGCCCGGCTCCTTAGCTATTACCTACGCCACAGGCGTACCAACGATTAAAAGCCTCTGATTCTATAGTATTTTGTCATCCCCTGCTTAGTGGCATGTTTATACCGTCTCTATTTCAACCGCGGATCAACTTCGGATCAGGTTCGGACCAACTTCGGACCAGCTTCGAGAATGTTCGAAGCAAATGCGTCGTTGGCATGTAGCTGGTGCGGCATTGATTCGATTCTGCACCTAAGTTAATATAGGCGAGGAATAAAGAAGGACTTGATTATCTGTGCACAATAGAGGGGACTTCATCCGGAGAGACTAAAACAAAAAAAGGGATACCCGGCAGAGCCGGATATCCCTCAGTATGAGATGAAGCAACTTTATTTGGTTGCCCGTTTGCGTTCGCGGTATCCTGCGAATCCGATTCCTCCAACCAGGAGGATCGAAGCGATCAGGGAAATGTTCTCTCCGGCATAATATGACACCGGTTCGAATTTGAACTCCAGCGTGTGATTTCCGCCGGGAAGCTGTGCTGCACGCAGAATATAGTTCGCTCTGAAGTGCGGAATCTTCTCACCATCTACGTAAGCATTCCAGCCTTTATCGTACCAGATCTCCGCAAATACGGCGATCATGTCTTTTCCGGCAGAATATTCGTATGTTAGGTGATCAGGATGATATTTAGTCAGGGTGATCTTTGCGTTCGGGTCAGGAACTCCGGCTTTCTTAGCATCGATCAGTGATTTGAAGCTTTCATCTACAATCGCTTCTTTCTTTGGATCAAAGCTGTTGATACCCTGCATTTCCTCATCCGCATTCTTCACATAAAGAATATTGGATACGAACCAGGCGTTTCCGCAAGCCGTGCTCCTGTTCTGTATACGTTGTGACTGTCCCTTTTCGTCGTTTGTGATGACGTATTTGGTATTCAGCATGTCCAGCACATCTTCATTGATGGCATTGTTGAACTGCTTATCCAGAACTTCCTGGAAGCGTTTCAGCTTTGCCGCATGATAGCCACCCACGGTCTTGTGGAAGTAGGAGGCGTTAGCGCTGGAGAACGTATTGATAGTCAGGTCGAACACGCGATAGTCGAGGCTTGGATCACGAAGAATCAGCTCATCAACCTGACGCGGCTGGAAGCTCTGGTCTACTACGCTCTTTTCAACAAATTTATCATTGTTCAGGTAGCGGCGATCCACTCCCCACATATCGATCAGGATAACGATTGCGAAAAGGGCGAAGACATATTCCTGCTTGATCGTTTTCTTGATCAGTGCCCAGATAAGGCCGGCTCCCACAAGAACAAATATCAGGGAACGTAAGGCATCTGCACGTGCCAGGCTGGTACGGTCTTCTATCAGCGCATTGGCCAGTGAATTCGCGAATCCCTGGTCACCTATTGCCTGGGTAAGCCCTTCTACCACCTGCTGATGGTTGCTTGCCTTAAAGCTCAGGAATAATCCCGGAAGGACAAGAATAAGCAGGATGATTCCTCCTGTAATGTATAGCGAATAAGAGGCTTTCTTGATTAAGACCTTAGTGTCGTGCTTGCCCGAAACAAGCTCCTGAACCGCCATGATAGCCAATACGGGAACAAGAAGACCGGCGATGACCAGAATGGACTCGACTGCGCGGAACTTGTTGTACAGCGGGAAGTAATCGAAGAAGATATCCGATAAGAAAGGCAGGTTCTTTCCGAACGACAGGAACAAGCTCAGTACGGTTGCCGCTACTATCCACCATTTCATTCTATCCTTTACAAGGAAGAGTCCCAATACAAAAAGGAGACACACAACGGCTCCGAAGTAATATGGACCGGATGTAAAAGGTTTATCTCCCCAGTAGGTATTGATAAGCCCATATTGTTGCAGCTGTTGAACGGCGGCTTCAACCTGATCCTGAGGGATGCCCCTTGTTGCAAGGGTTTTTGCAACCTCAGAATCTTTGTCTAAACGGTGTCCCGACTCGCCACCATAGGCATTTGGAATAAGGAAGGTAATGTTTTCACCAACACCCTGGCTCCAGGCGTATGCATAGTCGCGTTCCAGACCGGTAGACGGTTTTCCTGCACTCGCATCCTGACTCAGGTTAGATTTTCCACGGATGGTCTCCTGTCCGTATTCGTACGTCACCCACAGCATACTGGCATTTACAGCAACAGCAAGCAGAACGGAGGCTACGAGATAGCCGATGGATTTGCAGTAGGCCTGCAGTGTCTTGTTTTTATAAGCGTGATAGAGCTCAATGCCGGCAAGGATCAGAAGAGCCAGAAACAGATAATACGTCATCTGAATATGGTTGGCCCTGATCTCCATAGCCAGGAAGAATGCGGTAATTACAGAACCCCATATATATCTTCCCCGGAGGGTAAGCAATACCCCGGCTACAATCGGCGCAAAGAAAGCAATAGCAAATGCTTTATTGGTGTGCCCCGCTTCGATAATGATAAAGTTATAAGAAGAAAATGCAATTGCGATGGCACCCGCTGCGGCAAGCAGGGGTTTTACGCGGAGGGCGATGAACATCAGGTACGCGCCCAAAAGATAGAGCAATACGTTATATACCGGGTTCGGGAATACCGTGCTGAAGAAAGATACCACATAAGTGGTTACATTCTTCGGGAATTGTGCCCAGATCTGGTAAGCCGGCATACCACCAAACATGGAATTGGTCCACAAAGGAGCTTTTCCGTCCTCTGCCTTATATTTCATGATTTCGCTCTGCATAGCTTTTGCCTGCATCACGTCACCCTGGTAGAGGACTTTACCCTGAAGTGCAGGGCTGAAATAGATAAAGCATAATACTATAAAGAGCGCAATGATGGCCAGATGTATGCCATTTCGTTTAAACCAGTTACTCATTCTATCTTTTAATTGGAGACCAAAAATAGAACTTTTTAGGGTATGGCAAATAGCTTATCTGGAATAGTGCCTATTTTAACTCTTCGAAGTCGATGAAATCGCCGGCTTTATCTGCCGCACGCGCTTCTTTATCTTTTGGAGGGATAAAATCGATGCTGATCTTGCCGTTGGAACGGGGTTCTGAACGATATTGCTGCTGGCCGCCAAATGGCTGCTGGTTGTATGAGGTGGTAAACTTTTCCTGCGCTTTAGTTACCATTTTCTTGAAAAGGAACGGCAGTAACAGCTTGGCTATCATTCGTAGAAGCCACATCACGCAGATCGTTATCAGTAGAAATTTGAGTAGTGCTGTCATAGTTTAAATACAAATATGACGAATAAATAGTTGAATTATTACAAGTGTAAGCTAACATTTACATTTTGAAGACCGAGCATCAGTCCTCATCCTGCTCCGGAATGTTAGCCACACGGCCGATCTGTCCATCCTCCAGGCGTACTTTTATTCCGCGGGAATGATGTGCTGCACTGGTCAGCAGGTTCTTTACGATTCCTCTTGTCAGCGTTCCGCTGCGTTGGTCCTTTTTCAGGATAATGTCCACCTCAAGTCCCGGGTATATATCTTTTCTGTTCTGTCCGTTCATGTTCTATTTTGTTTTTCCAAATCGTTCATCCATCATCTTTTCGAGGGCAAACATCTCGTCGCGCAACTTCGCTGCCATCAGGAAGTCCATATCTTTAGCAGCCACCATCATGTCTTTTTTGCTCTTCTCGATCGCTTTCTTCAGTTCAGCCTTCGACATGTACTGGACGATCGGGTCAGCCGCAATGCTTACCGCTTCGTCTATGCCGGTGTAGACTTTCTGTACTCCGCCCTTGAAATCAACCACTGATGTCTGTTCAATAATGGCTTCTTTAGATTTGCCCACCGTTCTCGGGGTGATGCCATGCAGCTCATTGTACTGGATCTGCTTTTCCCTGCGCCTGTTGGTTTCATCTATCGTGATGCGCATACTGTCGGTAATATCATCGGCATACATGATCACGCGGCCGTGGTCGTTTCTTGCGGCACGTCCTATGGTCTGGATCAGCGAACGGTGGGAACGCAGGAATCCTTCTTTATCGGCATCCAGAATGGCCACCAGTGAAACTTCAGGAAGGTCAAGCCCCTCTCGGAGTAAGTTGATCCCGATGAGCACGTCGAACTCTCCCAGACGTAGTCCGCGGAGTATTTCCACGCGTTCCAGGGTTTTAACTTCCGAGTGGATATAGCGTACCTTGATTCCGAGGCGGTCCATGTATTTGGCCAGTTCTTCCGACATCCTTTTGGTAAGCGTGGTAACCAGCACCCTGTCGCCCATCTTCACCGTCTTGTCTACTTCATCAAGCAGATCGTCGACCTGATTGACAATCGGGCGAATATCAATAGGCGGATCAAGAAGTCCTGTGGGACGTATTACCTGCTCGACGACAACACCGTCTGATTTCTCCAGTTCGAAGTCGCCCGGTGTAGCACTTACATAAACCGTTTGCGGGGCAAGTCTTTCAAATTCTTCAAAGTTAAGCGGCCGGTTATCGAGTGCAGCCGGCAATCTGAACCCATAATCAACAAGAGCCATTTTGCGCGACCGGTCGCCACCATACATGGCGCGGATCTGTGGTACCGTCACGTGGCTTTCGTCGATGACCATCAGGTAGTCATCCGGGAAGTAATCCAGCAGACAGAAGGGACGCATTCCGGGGGTACGGCCATCGAAGAATCGCGAGTAGTTCTCAATACCACTGCAGTATCCAAGCTCCCTGATCATTTCAAGATCGTAGTTGACCCTTTCTTCCAGTCGTTTCGCCTCCAGAAAGCGCTGGTCATCTACCAGCTGTTTTTTGCGTACCTCGAGCTCTTCCTGAATGGCCCAGATAGACTCCGTTAAGCGCTCGCGGGGCGTGACGAAGAGGTTGGCCGGGTAAACCACCATGTGCGTCATCTTCTCCAGGGTCTTTCCGGTAGCCGGATCAATCGCTGTCAGTTCTTCGATGTCGTCACCGAAGAACGATATACGGTAGGCATGATCAAGATATGCAGGGTAGATGTCAACAGTATCTCCCTTGACACGGAATGTTCCGCGTTTGAAATCGGCGGTTGTACGTGCATACAGGATCTCCACAAGCCTGTGAAGGAAGGCATTCCGGGTAATTCGTGTTCCTACAGCAAAGCGGAAAACCGAGTTGTTGAAGTCTTCCGGATTTCCCATACCGTAAATACAGGATATGGAAGATACGACGATGATATCACGGCGGCCCGACATGAGCGAGGAGGTCGTCCTCAACCGTAGTTTCTCTATTTCTTCATTGATCTGAAGGTCTTTTTCAATATAGGTGTTGGTGGTCGCTATATAGGCCTCTGGCTGATAGTAATCGTAATAAGATACAAAGTAGTTGACAGAATTTTCGGGGAAGAACTGTTTGAATTCTCCGTAAAGCTGTGCTGCAAGGGTTTTGTTGTGACTGAGAATCAGAGTTGGTTTCTGAGTCTGCTCAATCACGTTTGCTATGGAGAAGGTTTTACCTGATCCCGTTACCCCTAGCAGGGTTTGATAGTTTTCTCCTCCACGAACCCCTTCTACTAACTGTCTTATCGCCTCGGGCTGATCACCCATCGGCTGATAATCCGATATTAATTTAAAATCCATCAATTCAAAAATACATATTATCACCGTCAATATCCAGCAGGGCTTCGGATCCCCTGATATATTTACTTCAAATCGACCTAATATTATTGTTCGTCTTCTAAAATCAGTAATTTTGAGGCCATGTTTATTTTAACCAAAGATTCCACTATCGGCAATAATTTTCTTGCGGAACTGCGTGATGCTCAGATCCAGCAGGACAGCATGCGCTTTCGCAGAAATATCGAGCGTTTAGGTGAAATATTCGCCTACGAAATCAGCAAGACACTTGAGTTTGTCGAGACCGAGTTTGAGACTCCTCTGGGTACGGCGTCGGTGCAGGTAATCGAGAACTACCCGGTGCTGGCCACTATCCTGCGGGCTGGATTGCCACTGCATCAGGGACTGCTTAACTTCTTCGATCGTGCCGACTCTTCCTTTATTGCGGCATACCGTAAAACAGGCAAGGATGGCAAGTTTGTGATCCAGAAGGAGTACGTAAGCGGGCCTAATCTGGATGGTAAGGTTGTGATCGTATCGGATCCTCTGCTGGCTACCGGACAGAGTATGGTGCTTACCTGCAAAGAATTACTTGACCGGTATAAGATTAAGCAGCTTCATATCGTTTCTTTAATAGCCAGTACAGAAGGGGTGGCGCATGTAAAGGCGAACCTTCCGCGTGCACGGCTCTGGTTAGGTGATGTAGACGAGGAGATGACGACCAAAGCTTACATCGTACCGGGACTAGGGGATGCAGGTGACCTGGCCTATGGAATTAAGGATTAATTTACTTCATGAAATACAATCATATATTTTTTGATCTCGATCATACGATCTGGGACTTTGATAAGAACGCAGAAGAGACACTTCAGGAACTCTATCTTTCCTATTCGCTGAAGGAGCTGGGAATAGGCTGCGTGAATACCTTTATCGAAAAATATACGTACCATAATCATTCCCTGTGGTCATCTTACCACCTGGGGCACATCACGAAGGAGCAGTTGAGGGAAGCACGTTTCAGGAATACCTTTGAAGATATGGGTGTTTGCGGGGATCTGATACCCGAAGGGTTTGAGGATGTCTATGTGCGCACCTGTCCCACGAAGACTAATCTCTTCCCGAAGGCGCATGAGACGCTGTCCTATCTCTCGGGGAAATATAAGCTTCATCTGATTACGAATGGTTTCAGGGAGCAGGCCCGGACGAAGATAGAGCTATCGGATCTGGGTAAATACTTCGATACGGTTGTTATCTCTGAAAACGTGGGAGTAAACAAACCTCACAGTGGGATATTCGATTATGCCCTGAAGGGAGCGGGCGCTACTACGGCTGAAAGTGTGATGATCGGAGACAGTATCGAAGCTGATATCAGGGGCGCAATGGGAGTAGGTATGGATGCCATATTCTTCAACCCGGGGAAACTTCCTCTTCCGGAGGACGTGAAAGTAGATATTCATCATTTGGAGGACTTACTGGAAATCCTATGAGTCTTCAGGCCAGCGCATCGTCCATTAAGGATGCCATAGCAACCTACCTTGCCTGGCTAAAAGAAATGGAAGAGGAGGACTTTACGAAGTCTCCCCCCGACGGAGGCTGGTCCTACTCGGAAGTTTACTGTCACGTTATACAGGTAAACGTGAGGTCTATCCTGGCTGTCGAAAGATGTATTTATGCGAAGGGGCCTCGTTCTGCTTCGGGACCGAACCTGATGGCCAGACTGATCTTATACATGGGACGCTTCCCGCCGATCAAGATTAAAGCGCATCAGAAAGTTTCTTCCATCGTAAAAACGCTGAGTAAAGAGGAAGCCAGAAATGACATGCTTGTATTTTGTAATAAGCTTCAGGATTTGCTTCCTAAGCTCATGAAAGTGCCTCAGCATCAGCGGACACGTCATGCACGTCTGGGGATGCTGAACTGTGAGGAATGGCTCAAGTTTATCGATATTCATACGCGCCACCATCTGAAGCAGTTAGAAAGGATAAGAAAAAGTTCCTAATATTGCCTATTATTCAGGGACCGCCCGCATGATCAATCAGTTCAGAACAATTAATCCCGTTAACATCCTCATTCTGCTTATAGTCGCCGTACTGATAAGGGTGGGAGTGATATTTAATTTACCGGCAACACTGAATGTGTCGCTGGTTGAGCCGTATACCGGTGTGCTGCTGAAATTGCCGGCCGATTTCTTCAGTCCGTTCAGCAGTGTTTTTTATGCAGTAATCATTTCTGTGGGTCAGGCGCTGATCCTGAACCGGGTGGTGAACAGCTATAATCTGTTGCCTAAGCCTACTTTTCTGCCGGCTCTGATGTATGTGACCCTTACCGCGCTGATCACCCCCTTTATTGTACTGAGTCCTGTACTGATAGCCAACTTCTTTTTGCTGTGGCTGATTGAGAAGTTTCTGAGTATCTACCGGAAAGATAACGTCATCGCTGTTGTGTTCGACATGGGTATGATCGTTGGTGCCGGTACGCTGGTATATTTCCCTTTCATCGCGATGCTGCCTTTGTTGTGGATCGTTCTGCTCATCTTCAGGCCTTTTAACTGGCGGGAGTGGGTCTCCGGGATCATCGGCTTTCTGACGATATGCCTGTTCCTGGCGGTGTTCAATTATCTTAACGATTCATGGGGAGTGCTTTCGAGAACAGCCTTCCCTTTTGCGACAGCCTTCCCGGATGACTTCCGGATTAACCTGTATGACTATACGGTGCTGGTGCCGGTTATCGGTCTTTCGTTCCTGTCCTTCCTCACCATTAGTCAGAAGCTGAACAGGAGTAATGTGCATGTGCGGAAATCATATCTGACCTTATTGTTCATGTTCATTTTTGCTGCGCTGTCGTTCTACATCAAGTCAGATTACAATATCTACCATTTTGTTCTTACGCTGCCGCCATTGTCTATCTTTCTGGCGCACTACTTTATCTCAGCGCAGAAGCGGTGGTTCTATGAATCGCTTTATGTTTTACTGATTGGCTGTATTGTGTATTTCCAGATCTTCTAAGGCGCCTGTCACATTAACCTTTTTTAACAAATGAGGCGCCGCCAAGAATCAAAATTTAGATAGTTTTGTGATATGAGATTCAGGCATGGTGCGCAATTTTCAAGGAGCTGATGGTAAACCTGGTCATTGATATAGGGAATACCTTTACGAAAGCGGCCCTGTTTCGCGGACGCGATCTGGAGGAGGTCCGGGTATTCCGGGAGAACAGCAAAGATGAGATCCGCAAGTTACTGCTGATCTGGCCTGTTGAAAAAGCGATTATCTCGTCGGTGAAAGACGACGCGAAAGACTATGAAGAGATCTTCGAAGGGCGTGCTCAGCTGATCCGCTTTTCTGCTGCCTGCTCCCACCGCATTGACAACCGCTACAAGACGCCTCATACGCTCGGACTTGACAGGCTGGCGGCGATCATAGGAGCGGAAGCGCGATATCCGCAAAGCAACTGCCTCTGTATTGATGCAGGTACCTGCATTACGTATGATTTCATAGATGCGCAAAGGCGTTATTTCGGGGGCGTTATTTCACCCGGACTGCAGATGAGACTGAAAGCCATGCATACTTTCACTGAAAGATTGCCTCTGGTGGAAATGGATGAGAATTTCGATAGTGCCTATGGCGGAGATACCAGGGAAGCTATATTAGCAGGAGCGTTGACGGGTACCTATCATGAAATGACAGGCTTTATAAATAATTATATAACAAGGTTTCCGGATCTTAGGGTGCTGATATGTGGGGGTGATGCGAATTTTTTTGTCAGTCGGCTGAAAAATAGCATCTTTGCGCACGTTGTAGAACCCGAGCCGAACCTGGTGCTTATTGGGTTAAACGAAGTTATTCATCAGTATAATGACAAAAATTTTTAAGAATATATTACTCGTATTGACAGTTTGCAGTGGATTGAGTGCCTCATCGCAGACCACGACAAGTTCCACTTACTCCCGCTTTGGGATCGGAGCACTTAATGGCTCGCTCATTCCGCAGAATCGTGCGATGGGCGGTATTTCTGCCGGGCTTCGTAAACCAGGCTCTTATAACAACATCAACCTGGCGAACCCTGCGTCGTATTCATCCATCCGGATGACCACTTTTGATGCGGGTATATCGTCAGAATACCTGAGCAGGAGCCGTGGAGGAGTGTCTGAAACGGACTTTACCGGTTCATTAGGTCACCTGCTTTTCGCAGTTCCCGTGAGCAAGAAATCTGCGCTTAGCTTCGGTTTAATACCTTACAGCAGTCTTGGCTATCAGTCAAGACAGAGCACGAGGCTTGATACCACCGCTGTAGACTATGTTTATGGTGGCGATGGTGGTCTTTCTAAGTTCTATATCGGATACGGTTTTCAGCTTGGCAGGCATCTTAGCCTTGGATTCAATGCCGGCTATCTGTTTGGAAAGCTGGAAGAGACACGCTCAGCAGAGTTTCCTAATGACTTCAGTGCTTACAATACCCGCATCCAGGATAACAGCTCCGTTGGCGGTTTCAACTTCGACTACGGACTCCAGTATTTTGGTAACCTGTCGCCGAAAGTGAAGTTCACGCTGGGTTATACCGGTAGTTCAGGCCCGGATCTGGATCTGGAAAGAAGTACAGTAGCATCACGCTACCTGAAGTCTTCTGAAGGTGAAGATGTGGCATCTGATACCACGTATATCAATGATCGCGGGAAATCAAAAATCACCCTGCCGATGATGCATACTGCCGGATTCGTGATTGAGAAAGTAAATAACTGGTTGATCGGTGCTGATTTTAAATACGGTAACTGGAAAGATTACAGAGAAGCCGGAGAAAACCCTGGTCTGAACAATTCATACGGAATTGCGATTGGAACGCAGATCACACCGGATATCAATTCTGTGGGAAGTTACCTGAAAGTAGTGGACTACCGTTTAGGCTTCAGATACGACAAGACGTATATGAACCTTAATAATACGGATATCAAGGATATGGCAGTAACGCTTGGCTTTGGTTTCCCTCTTCAGGCGAATCAAACGCGTACCACGTTTTACAAAGTGAACTTTGCAGCTGAACTGGGTCAGCGCGGACCGAATTCAGCATCGCTGGTTCGTGAAAAATACATCAACTTCCATTTAGGCTTCACACTGAATGATCAGTGGTTCAGAAGGTATAAATTTGATTAACGTTGAAAGCAGTCAGAAGCTTGGCATTGGCTTTATTGGTGACATCGTTCCTTCTGCAGTCCTGCGAGAACGATCTCAGGGATGTGGAGAAGATATCCGCCGATAACAGTCTTTTGCCTGTCGACAAGTCTTACGGCGTAGAGGTGATCTACAGTGACTCTGCCGTGGTAAAGGCCAAAATGCTTGCGCCTCAGGTAGACCGCTACAAAGACAAGAAGTATGACGAGATGATCAAAGGGGTCACGCTCATATTTTATGATGAAAACCAAAAAGAAACCAGCAGGATCGTTTCTGACTATGCAATAAGAAGAGAAGGTGAGGGGCTTGTTGAGCTTAGAAAGAACGTGGTGGCGACCAATACGAAGGGTGATGTCTACAAATCAGATGAACTGATCTGGGACGAGAAACAACGGAAGTTCTATTCTAACAAAATGGTCCAGGTTACGCAGCAAAATGGAAACGTTTTATTCGGAACCGGCTTTGAAAGTGATGAGACTTTTAAGAAATCCAGAATCTTCAACGCGACCGGAAGCTTCCCGTCAGGAGCAGGTTTAACGCAGTAAAGTACGAAGTACATCTAACCAGTATTTTGTATTCGTATATTTTTGTAAAAATTGTATCTTGCGCCCTCTTTTTAAGGAGAATAATTTAGTTTGAATATGGGAATAATGAGTTTCTTGCGAAACCGTGCCGGGTATATCCTGGTAGGAGCTATAGGTTTCGCAATTGTTGCATTTTTGATAGGGGATGTTGTACACTACGGAGGTTCATTCATGGGCGGAGACCGTACCACTGTTGGTGAGGTTGCCGGTGAGAAGATCAACTTCGATGAGTTCAAAGCCCAGGTAGATGAGAACGAGGCGAATTTCAAACAACAAATGGGACAGGCCACCTTGAATCCTCAGATGGCATCTTACGTTTTGGAGAACACCTGGAATCAAAAGATTTCTGAAGTGTTGCTGAACAAAGAAGTGGAGAGACTTGGACTAAGTGTGGGTGAGCAGGAACGTGAAGACATGATAACCGGAAAGAATCCGGATCCGCAGGTTCTGCAAGCTTTCGGAAATCCGGAGACAGGACAGCTCGACAGAGCTCAGCTGAACACTTTTCAGAATAATCTGAAAAATCAGGATCCTAACAGCCCGGCCCGTCAGCAGTGGGTAAACTTCATGCTGGCTATTCAACGTAACCGCTTATTCCAGAAATATAACAATCTGGTAAAAAACAGCATTTATGTAACTTCTCTGGAGGCCCGTGAGGAGTATTCTCAGCGTAACAAGCTGGCTAACTTCAATTATGTTAGTCTGGAGTACTCATCTATACCTGATAGTAAGGTAAAGCTGACAGACGGAGATTACTCTGACTACTATAACGAGAACAAGAACTTGTTCCTGAACAAAGAGGAATCACGCACGATTGAGTACGTTGCATTTGATGCAAGTCCTTCAAAGGCTGATACTGCCGAGGCATCTCAGGCGATTAATAGAATTGCAGCTGATTTCAAGGCGACACCAAATGATTCTTTGTTTGTAAGCATCAATGCCGATACCAAGATGCCTCTTACCTATATGAAAAAGGGACAACTTGAGCCAGCATTAGACTCAGCCATATTTAATGCTCCGGTAGGTACCGTTGTTGGTCCGATTTTCTCTAACGGATCTTATAAGTTAGCGAAACTGGTGGATAGCCGCATGAGTCCTGACTCAGTTAAGGCCAGTCACATCCTGATCAGCCCGGCTACTGAAGGAAGTCCTGAGAGAGCGAAGGCAAAAGCAGATTCAATTTACAACGTGATCAAGAACGGCGGAAACTTCGCTGAGCTTGCTTCCCGTTTCGGTAGCGATGGCACAAGAGAAAAAGGAGGAGATCTGGGTACTTTCGCAAGAGGGTCAATGATTCCGGCTTTTGAAGAAGTGGTGTTCAACGGAAAACCAGGAGACCTGAAGGTAGTAACTACCCAATACGGAACCCATGTGATCCGCATCGACAAACAGGTTGGTTCTTCAAGAGTAGCTAAAGTTGCCATTGTTGATAAGACAGTAGCTGCCAGCAGCCAGACGCAATCACTGGCATTCTCTAAAGCTTCGTCTTTCCTTTCTAATGTGAATGACGAGAAGTCATTTGAAGAGCGCGCGAAAAAAGACGGCGTAACTAAACTGCTTGCAGAAAACCTGACTCCATCTCAGTCTAATATCCCGGGAGTGGAAAATCCACGCGAATTAGTTCGTTGGGTATTTGAGGCGAAAGAAGGAGATATCTCTGACAAAGCATTTGAAGTAGGAGACCGCTTTATCGTTGCCCGTTTGAAAGATGTTCGTAAGGAAGGAATACTTCCAATGGAGAAGGTTAAAGCTCAGATCGAGCCTGTAGTGAGAAACCGCGTTAAAGCGAAGATGCTGGCTGAAAAGCTGGAAGGAGCACTTGCTGGTGCATCATCCATCAACCAGGTCGCATCGAAAGTGGGTCGTCCGGTAACTCCTGTTCAGAATGTGGTATTTGCAAATCCTGTTCTTCCGGGTGTTGCTCAGGAAAACAAAGTAGTAGGTACTGTATTCGGTCTTGCACCAAAGAAACTGTCTAAAGTAATCAGAGGTGAGCAGGGTGTTTATGTGGTTCAGGTAAATGGATTCACCAATCCGGCTCCTTTAACCAATACGATCAACCAGAAACAACAGATCGCCCAGGCGCTTGATCAGCGTGCACAGGGTCAGGTACTGGAAGTACTTCGCGATCTGGCGAAAGTTAAAGACTACAGACTGCGCTTCTTCTAAGAGAAGCCGCATATCATATACAGGGAATCCCGGAGAGTTATCTTCGGGATTTTTTATTTTAGAAGGTTCTGGTTAAAACAATATGCCGTTTCAAGTTTTTACTTTAGACTTATAACAAATCGTGAAACAAAGACGACATTTGTTCTTTGGATTATAAAATGGATATACAGGAAACTATAGTAAACCGGGTTGCACTGAGTGGATTGATCAGTTTCGATCCCGCAGTTCTGTATCCGGAAGGAGAGCGGGTAGTCTACGACATTAAGGAGAATCTCTTTCATGGACTGCTCCTGCGTGAGAAGGATTTCAGGGAATTTATTAAGCAGCATGACTGGAGTCAGTATCAAGGTAAGCACGTTGCGCTGACCTGCTCGTCGGATGCGATTGTGCCGACCTGGGCCTATATGTTGCTTGCCAATAAAATGCAGCCTTATGCCTCTACCGTGGTGTTTGGATCAATGGATACGCTGGAGGCTGTGTTATTTGACAGGGCTATTCAGGCGGTTGATTTCGAACAATACCGCGATCAGCGCGTTGTGATCAAAGGTTGCGGAGATATACCTGTGCCGGTTTCGGCCTATGCCGAGTTAACGCGGAGGCTTAGCAGCGTTGCAAAAAGTATCATGTATGGGGAACCTTGTTCTACCGTACCTATTTTTAAGCGTAAAGATTAATAATAAGCATGAAGAGATTGTTGATGGTTTTACCACTCGTCTTGTGGATCACGGGGACTTTCTCTCAAAGCCTTGAGTATCGAAAAGAGCCGGCCTTCAAGCCGGGAGAGGAGCTGAAATACAGGCTTCGCTACGGTTTTATTACTGCGGCTGAAGCTACTTTAAACGTTTTGTCGTCAGATACCAAGTTTGACAACCGTCCTGTTTACCATCTTTTGGCGCAAGGACGTACGGCAGCATCGTTCAATTTGTTCTATAAAGTCAGAAACCGTTACGATTCTTATATCGATCGTACGACGCTGCTGCCTTACCTTTATACGGAAAACATCCGGGAAGCGAATTATCGCCGGGAGGACCGTGTCAGGTTTAATCAGCAGACGAATAAGGTGACCGGTAAAAAGGGAACCTTTACGGGAAAGGACAAGACCTTCGATCTGGTATCGGCGTTCTACTTTGCCCGAAGCCTTGACCTGGCTGGGATCAAGGTGGGTACCGTATTTTCGATTCCTTATTTTCTGGATGATGAAGTATCTGAACTGAAGATCACTTATGTGGGGAAGGAGCAGGTGAAGACAGCGATCGGTACGGTAAACTGTCTCAAATTCAACCCTTCTATCAAGCCTGGACGGATATTTAAAAAGGATAGTAAATTGTATCTGTGGATTACCGACGACGGTAACCGGATACCGGTAAAAGCACAGGTGGAAATTCTCGTGGGATCGGTGACGCTTGAGCTTACTTCGGCAAAAGGACTCCGATATTGAAAATAGGCTGTTTTTCTGATCATTTATTCCGACCTTTGCGCTCAAATTCAGAATGATATGTTAGAAGTACAGCAAACCCTGGTGCATGAGGACGTTATAAGTGAGGATTTTGTTTGCAATCTGGATAAGTGCAAGGGAGCATGTTGTGTAGAGGGCGACTCGGGCGCTCCGCTTGAGATGTCGGAATTAAAAATTCTTGAAGAGATCTATCCCCTGGTTAAACCCTATATGACGGAGAAGGGTATCGAGACCATTGAGCGTACCGGTACCTGGGTCAAAGATTTTGAAGGCGATTATACTACACCATGTGTAAACGATCATGAGGAATGCGCATACGTGATGTGGGAAAACGGCATTAGTAAATGTGCGATCGAACGAGCTTACCTCGATGGTAAGATCCACTGGAAAAAGCCGATCTCCTGTCATCTCTATCCTATTCGTGTTACGGCTTATCCGGAGTTCGATGTGTTGAACTACGATCGCTGGCATATATGTAAGCCTGCCTGTACCTTTGGTAAGGAGCTGAAAGTTCCGGTTTACCGCTTTTTGAAGGAGCCACTGATCCGGAAATACGGTGAAGAGTGGTATGCAAATCTTCAGCTCTCCGTAGAAGGCACCGAAACTACAATATAAAAAAGCCTCAGATCACTGATCTGAGGCTTTTTCTTTTGGGTATGTCCCTTTATACAGTTGTTTTGATGGACAACTCTTTCATCTGTGCATCTGCGATGGTAGAAGGGGAGTCGATCATGACGTCTCTTCCTGAATTGTTTTTAGGGAAGGCAATCACGTCTCTGATTGAATCAAGTCCTGAGAATATAGAAACCAGACGATCAAATCCAAAGGCGATACCACCATGTGGAGGAGCTCCGTATTCGAAGGCATCCATCAGGAATCCGAATTGCTTCTGAGCTTCTTCTTTTGAGAATCCGAGATGTTTAAGCATCAGGGCTTGTAAGGTACGGTCATGGATACGGATGGATCCACCACCGATCTCAGTTCCATTGATCACCAGGTCATATGCGTTTGCTCTTACGTCTCCAGGATGGGTATCCAACATCGCGATATCTTCCGGCTTTGGGGAAGTGAAAGGGTGGTGCATGGCGTGGTAGCGGCTGGATTCCTCATCCCACTCCAGCAATGGAAAGTCGATCACCCACAGTGGAGCGAACTTGTTCTTATCGCGAAGACCAAGGCGGCTTCCCATTTCCAGACGAAGTTCATTCAGCTGCTTTCTTACTTTATCTGTGTTGCCGCTCAGGATCAGGAAAAGATCTCCGGGTTCACCCTGGAATGCTGCTGACCATGCTTTCAGATCTTCTTCGCTGTAGAACTTGTCGACTGAAGATTTCAAGGTACCGTCTGCATTGAAGCGGCAATATACCATTCCGGTTGCGCCTACCTGAGGGCGTTTGATGAAGTCGGTCAGCTCATCCAGTTGCTTGCGTGTATAATGTGCGCAGTTTTTAGCATTGATGCCGACAACGAGCTCTGCATTATCAAATACAGGAAAGCCTTTTCCTTTGGCAACTTCGTTTAGCTCTACAAATTGCATGTCGAAGCGGGTGTCAGGCTTGTCTGATCCATAAAGGCGCATCGCATCTGCGTAGGACATGCGTGGGAAATCTCCGATCTCCAGACCTTTTACTGTTTTGAAAAGGTGAGTGGTCAGTCCTTCAAATATATTCAGGATATCTTCCTGCTCAATAAAGGCCATCTCGCAATCGATCTGTGTGAACTCCGGCTGGCGATCTGCGCGCAGGTCTTCATCACGGAAGCATTTTACGATCTGGAAGTAGCGGTCGAATCCGGAAACCATCAGCAATTGCTTGAAGGTTTGAGGAGACTGGGGAAGTGCATAGAATTCTCCGGGGTTCATGCGACTTGGCACGACGAAGTCTCTTGCACCTTCTGGCGTCGATTTGATCAGCACAGGTGTTTCCACTTCAAGGAAATTCTGGTTGTCGAGGTATTTTCTGATTTCCTGTGCCATCTTGTGACGCAAAATCAGATTATTGCGGAGTGGAGCGCGTCTGAGATCCAGGTACCGGTATTTCATGCGCAGGTCATCCCCACCATCGGTCTCATCTTCGATAAGGAAGGGAGGAAGCTTGGCTGGATTCAGCACTTCCAGCGCAGAAACCTTTAACTCGATATCTCCAGTAGGGATTTTTGGATTCTTGTTGGAGCGTTCAACTACGGTTCCGGTAACCTTAATGACGTACTCGCGGGAGACCTCACGTGCCTGAGCACAAAGATCTTTATCCTCATCCATATTGAAGACAAGCTGCGTAATACCGTATCTGTCGCGGACATCAATAAAGGTCATTCCGCCAAGATCACGCGACTTCTGCACCCATCCGGCCAGGATAACTTCTTTACCTAAATCATTAAGATTTAATTCACCGCAAGTATTCGTTCTATGCATAAAAGTTTTTGTTAGACCTGCAAAAGTAATTTTTTTGAATGTAGTAACGGTTCATTACTTCAATTTCGTGAAAATACTCAGGAGGGTATGTATATGATGATTATTTATATGTTCAGATGTCTCATTCCACGTGGAACTACTTCAAATCTCCTTCGAAGACGTATTCGGCGGGGCCTTCCAGATAGATGTCGGAAAACTGTTCTCCGTCGTACCTGAAGCGGATGTTGAGATTGCCTCCCAGTACTTTTACCCGGGTGGATATATCGCCGGTCTGGTTTTTATTTTTAGCCATGGCGAGCGCTACTGCCGTAACTCCTGTGCCGCAGGCAAAGGTTTCGTCCTCCACGCCGCGCTCATAGGTGCGCACGAAATAGTGATCGGCCATCTCTTCAACGAAATTGACGTTGATGCCTTTATCCTTATAGGTAGGGTTGTTGCGAATAGAACGGCCTTCGGATGTGACGTTCTTTTCTGCCAGTTGAGTTGTGCTGAGTACATAGTGCGGAGATCCGGTGTTCAACACGTATGCTTCACCGTCTGATGTGACCGTATTGACATCGATCATCTGTAAGCTGACCCAGTTTCCTTCTTCTGAAACTTTGGCATAATGAGGGCCATCTACTGCCAAAAAGTTCGTTTCTGATCCGATTACTCCAAGATGTCTTGCAAACGCGACTATGCAGCGGCCGCCGTTACCACACATGCTGGAAGGTTGTCCGTCTGAATTATAGTAAACCATTTCGAAATCGTAGCCTTCTTTCTGCTGTAGAAACATCATTCCATCGGCGCCGATGCCGAATCTTCTGTCGCAGAGAGATGCTATCCAGGCTGGATTATCGTGGTTGATGGCCTCATTTCTATTGTCAACGAGAATAAAATCATTGCCTGCCCCCTGGTATTTGTAAAAGTGCATCTTCATTGGTGTTGTCATTCAATTCATTACAAGATTACAAAAATAAGATGATAAGCCTTTCGCGAAAACCGAAAGGATGTTTGAGATGTTTAACATTTTTTAACACAGCTCTGCACATCGATGGGTTGCATTTTCCGTTTAAGTGGTATTACATTTGATGATGTAAACACAAGAAATAGATGAATATGAAAAAAATAGGTATAACACTTTTAACGGCCATTGTAGGTGGGGCGGTTGCGATAGGCGGATATAAGCTTATTGAAGACAAGAACGCCGGAAAGATGGGAATTGAAGAGAGACAGAAGGTTTTTTTCACCAATAATCCCAGCAGTGTTTCCTCTGCAGGAGATGTAGACTTTGTTCAGGCAGCAGCAGCAGTTACTCCGGGCGTGGTACATATACAGACGGAATATGGAAGCACATCAGGCTCAAGATCCCGGGGGGGTGAAGGAGGCGGCGATCCGTTTGAGGAAATGTTTCGTGACTTCTTCGGCAGTCCGAGAGGGAATGCGCCTAGTCAGCCTACCCGTGCATCCGGCTCCGGTGTTATCGTGACCGATGACGGATATATTGTAACCAATAACCACGTTGTGGAGAATGCTGATAAGATTGAAGTAATCCTGACCGACAATCGTTCGTTCGAAGCCAAGGTGATCGGACGCGATCCGAATACTGACCTGGCGCTGCTTAAGGTTTCTGCTACAGGTTTACCTGTGGTTAAGTTGGGGAACTCAGATAATGTTCAGGTAGGAGAGTGGGTACTTGCTGTAGGCTATCCGCTGACCTTGAATACGACTGTTACGGCAGGTATCGTAAGTGCAAAGGGCAGAAGTATCGGTATTCTGAATGAACAGCAGACGGAGCCGAGAAGAGGATACGGAAACCGTGAGCAGGGACCTGCAGTAAGTTCGGCCATCGAGTCCTTTATTCAGACTGATGCAGCCATTAACCGGGGAAACAGCGGAGGTGCACTTGTTAACACTCGCGGAGAGCTGATCGGGATCAATGCAGCGATTGCTTCGCAGACCGGATATTATGCAGGATACGGTTTTGCGATCCCTGTAAACCTCGCTAAGAAAATTATGGATGACTTCATTAAGTACGGAGCTGTTAAACGTGGTTTCGTAGGGGTAACCTTCCAGGAGCTGAACGCGAGTATTTCGAAAGAGCTGGGTCTTAAAGAAATCAGCGGTCTGCTGGTCAACTCTGTAGTTGAAGGTGGAGGTGCTGCCGCAGCCGGTATGAAGAAAGGGGATATTATTACGAAAGTTGATGGTAAGAAGATAATGTCTTCTGCTGATCTTCAGGAAAGAGTAGGTCGTCTGCGTCCTGGCGATAAAGTGCAACTAAGTTATTTACGCGAAGGCAAGGAAAGAACTGCAGCAGTAACGCTGAAGGGCGATGATCAACTGAAGGTTGCGAAAAACACCCGTTCAGTAACTGAGATCTATAATACGCTTGGTGCGAGCTTCAGGCCTGTAACCGATGCGCAGAAGAAACAATACAGGATCAATGGGGGCCTTGTTGTAACCGATGCCCGCAGAGGTGGATTGTTTGAAGGCTATGGAATTGACAGAGGAACAATTATTACGAGCATCAACGAGCGTCCTGTAAATAAGGTAGAGGACATTGATGCAGCTTTAGAAGCCAGCAAAAACAATATGCTCCGAATTAATGGCATATCGCCGGATGGATCCAGGGTGATGATGACCTTCCCTTTGGCTGACTAATAGTAATATATATATGATATGTTTAAGCCCTCTGCATAGCAGAGGGCTTTTTTTGTGGTATAGTGAGGACGAACGGGGCTATTTTTTAAACTGGATTATTAGTATATTGATTGAAAATTAGCCACTTATAATCAATCATTTTCAAGCGTATGAGAGTAGTCATTTTGTCACTGGCGCTACTGTATTGTATTTCGCTAAACGCGCAGAATACAGAAGGAATCAAATTTGAAAAGGGTCTTAGCTGGGCGCAGCTGAAGGAAAAAGCGAAAAAAGAGAATAAGTATATATTCGTTGATTGTTTTACAACGAGCTGTGCACCATGCAAGCTGATGGACAAGGACGTTTTTACGACCAAGGCAGCCGGGGACTTTTTTAACGCCAACTTCATAAATATAAAGCTGCAGTTTGACCGAACCAAGAATGATAGCGAGCAGGTGAAAAGCTGGTATGAAGATGTAGACGCGTTTGAGAAAGCCTATGCGGTTGGGGTCTATCCTACCTATCTCTTCTTTGATCCCAATGGAGTCGTGGTCCATAAGTTTACAGACGCCGAATTGGTGGTGGACAAATTTATTGCCAAATCAAAAACAGCATTAGACCCGAAGTCGCAGTTTTACACCTTAAAGGCGGAGTTTGATTCAGGACGTAAAGACGCGCGATTTTTAAAGTCATTGCTCAGAGCTGCTGAATTCGTGGGAGAACAGGAGACGTATTGTTCGATAGCGAACCGCTACCTGTCTGGTCAGAAGGATTATTTAACTGAAGATAACCTGCGGCTTATTGCGGGGAGTACCATGAAAATTTCAGATGTGGGCTTTGAGGTTCTCAGGCAACATTCTGCAAAGGCTGACCATTATCTGGGTACAGGTACATCCGCAAGTATGGTCAGGGGGTTGATTATAGACGAATTGATCGTTCCTATGCTCCGCAATGGAGGAACTGTTAAAAGAAACGGTGGCATGGTAATTTTTACCGGGTCCCCTATTGAGAATGTGCAATGGGATACGCTGCGTACTGGTATAGCAGCGTACTATCCGGAGCTGGCTGATGAACTGACCCTGGCCTCGAAGATTATGTATTATCAGTGGAAAGAAGATTGGCGGACTTTTGGAGAGTCGCTATCCGCATTTGTTGCCGGATATAGTAATAGGATCAGCAGCGATAAATTATCTGAATATGCCTGGGCGGTCCTTAATGCTCCGTCTGAAACTGGGTGCGTGGAAACGATGGCGAGCAGGATGGGGAAGCTCGCTGTTGAAAGTGGAGGCAATGCGGGGCATTGCTATTATGAGGCAATGCTGCTATACAAGGCGAATAAGAAAGAGGATGCAATAGCTAAAATGAACCAGTTAATAGCAAAAGAGAATGACGCTGGCGGTCAGTTAAGCTCTTTATTGGCGAAGATGAACAAGGGAGAGAAAATATATTAAAACTATTTTCGACCTGTGTTGTTCTCTAAAGGCCTGATTGACAAATGGTGAGAAATGAAAAGTCAAAAAGTTCCATCTTTTCACAAAATAAAAGTGCAAAAGACTTGCAGGGAATAGGAAAAGTTCCCATCTTTGCAGTCCCAAAACGAACGAGGGATTACGAAGCGCAAGGCAGAGTGAGAGTGATTGAAGAGAAGAAAAAGAAGGAAGAAAAAAAAGTTCAACTTTTTTTTGGAAATATCAAAAACCTTCTTACCTTTGCAATCCCAAATCGGGGGAACAAAAACCAAAAGGCGCGACGCCTGGAGGGATTGAAAACAAGATCGTTAAGCAGTAAT